>ERZ761602.236-NODE-236-length-132030-cov-6.738223_pt1 | contig 132030 bp, 114 predicted proteins | sample MGYA00512165_ERZ761602 | MGnify/ENA primary metagenome ERZ761602 (study PRJEB28899, sample SAMN02445085) | bioreactor sludge metagenome | biome: EBPR sludge; isolation source: Thorneside wastewater treatment plant | place: Australia: Brisbane, Thorneside... | reverse complement strand
AGACACGATCGCCAAGTACCAGCGCGAGCTGGGCGCCATGGGCTACAAGTACCAGTTCGTGACGCTGGCCGGCTTCCATCAGCTGAACTTCGGCATGTACGAGCTGGCGCGCGGCTACAAGGATCGCGGCATGGCGGCGTACTCCGAGCTGCAGCAGGCCGAGTTCGCCGCGGAAGCCAACGGCTACACCGCGACGCGCCACCAGCGCGAGGTCGGCACCGGCTACTTCGACATGGTCGCGACGACGCTCGCGGGCGGCGAAAGCTCCACGACCGCGCTCGCCGAATCGACCGAAGCCGATCAGTTCAAGAAGGACGCGGCATAAGCCGCACCTGATCGCGTTACCTAATCACCGGGGAGGGTGACGAGGCGCCCGTCGGGACAACCGGCGGGCGCTTCTTTTTTTAGGGCAAGCTGCGTGATTCCGGAATCACGCAGCTTGCCCTATCTCTTTGTAGGCGCATCGTTTTGCGCGGAAAACCGGTTCCCACTTTTCCGCACGATGCTCCATGTCGCGTATCCGTCATAAACACGGTGCAAGGATGCGGGTCAGATCAAACGCCGGAGCCAGCGATGACCCGTTTCAACCCGAAGCCGCAGGATGCGCCGTGGCTGACCCCCTATCTCGTGCTCACCGACTGGGCGGACAATCGCCGCTATTACGAGAAGGTGTTCGGCTTCGAGCTGGGGCTGGCGCTTGACGGCCCCGGCCATACACCGATCCACGCCGAGTTCCGCTACAAGGGCCAGCTTCTCTTCATGTGCGCCCCCGAAGGCACCGGCGGCAGCCCGATCCGCAGCCCGCGCTCCGAAGCGCTCGATCATTCGCCGGTCAGCTTCTGCGTCTATGTCGACGATGTCGATGCCTTCACCAATCATGCGCTCGAAGCGGGCGGCATCATGACCGAAGAGCCCGCCGACCAGTTCTACGGCGAACGCCGCGTCGTCTTCACCGACCCTTCGGGCTACACGTGGATGTTCATGTCGAACATCAAGGCGATGAGCGAAGACGAGATTCGCGCGGCCGCTTCAGCGATGGCTGACTAGGGGTACCTTCTCCCTCACACCCGTCATACCGGCGCAGGCCGGTATCCAAGGGACCGTGGTTATGGGCCCCGGCCTTCGCCGGGGTGACGAAGGGAGGTCGATTCGAGTGCCGCGCGCGTTTCGGCATCGGCCGGGAAGAAGGTTTCCAGCGACAGTTCGGCGAGCGTCACGTCAGCGGGCGTGCCGAAGTTCGTGATCGTACTTATGAAACTGAGCGTGCGCCCGTCGTCTCCGCGAAGCATCAGCGGCAGGAAGATGCCCGCCGTATCGTGGTTTTCGGCCTCCGGCGCATAATCCGCAAGTTCGCGCCAGAGATCGGCAAGCACTGGATCGCCGGTGGCGAAGGCATCCCGCTGAAGGCGCGTGAGCAGGTGGCCGCTCCACGCCGCCCGGTTCAAGATACGCGGTGCAAGACCTTCCGGGTGCATCGCAAGCCGGAGCACGTTGACGGGCGGCTCGAGAAGATAGGGCGCGGCGCCCGCAAGCAAAGGACCGATCGCGCCGTTCGCCGCCACGAGCGTCCAGTGCCGGTCAACGGCGATCGCCGGAAACGGCTCGTGCGCCTTCAGAATATGCTCCACCGCCTGCCGTGCTGCCGCGAGCGCATCCGAAGCGAAGCCGTGTGCGCTGAATGCTGGGGCATAACCGGCGGCGAGCAGCATCGCGTTCTGCTCGCGCAGCGGCAAGCCGAGCCGTCCTGCGAGCGTCAGCACCATCTCGCGGCTGGGGCGGGCGCGTCCGGTTTCCACGAAGCTCAGATGCCGCGCCGAGATCTCCGCATCGAGCGCGAGATCGAGCTGGCTCATGCGTCTGCGGCGGCGCCAGTCGCGCAAGTGATCGCCGATCGTTGATGCCTGTGTCGCCATGGCCCGAACATAGCGCGGCGGGAGTCGTTTCCAATTACCTGCCGGGTAATCGACACGCTCCCATCCCGACGGCAGCCTTGTCGCATCGAAACGCGATCAAGGAGAAACATCATGTCCCTCAGTCCCGACAGCTTCATCCGGCGCACGCTGCTGCTCGATGCCGCGATGTCCGGCGCTTGCGCTGTGCTTCTGGTTGCGGGCGCCGGCACGCTTGCCGGTCTGCTCGGCCTTCCCGAAGACCTGCTCTTCACCTCGGGCCTCGTCCTCGTGCCCTTCGTCGGGCTGCTCGTCTGGCTGATGCGCGCAGGCAGCCCTTCGGCAATCGGCGTGCGCGCCGTGATCGCGATCAACCTTGCATGGGTCGCGGCGAGCGCAGCGCTGCTGATTTCCGGGCTCGTCGATCCGACACCGTTCGGCACGGCATTCGTGATCGTGCAGGCGGTCGCCGTGCTGGTGTTCGCCGAGCTTCAGATCATCGCTCTCAGGCGGACGGCGCCTCTCCAGGCGGCGTGACCGCGCCGCCTCCGGGCGGCACGCGCTTCTCCACCGGCGGCTGTGCTGCGCTCGGCCGCCGGACGAGAAGGATCGCGACGAACAGGATCGCGATGCCCGCGAAGTCCGTGACCGACAGGATCTCTTCGAACCACAGATAGCCGAGCAGCGCCGCGAACACCGGCTGGATGAGGAGGCCGACGCCGCTCGCCAGCGGCGTGAGGTGCGGCAGCGCATAGATGATGAGCCCCTGCCCGACCACCTGGCTGCCGAGCGCAAGCAGGATCACCGGCGTCCAGTCCTGCGGCCACACATTCCCCGGCGCGATCAGCGCCACCGGCAACAGGCAGATCGCCCCCGCGAGCGTAACGGGCGCAAGCGTCGCCATCGCGGAGAGGCCGCCGCGCGCCCTGCCCATGACGACGAGATAGCCCGTGTAGAACACCGCCGCGACGAAGCAGAGCAGATCGCCGAACAGATGCTCGCCCGATACGCTCGCGGAATCACCCATCAACATGCCGATACCGACCGCGGCGAGCGCCAGCGCCAGCGCTGCCACGGGCGTCGGCCAGCGGCGGGCCACCAGATAGCCCCAGATCGGAAACAGGAAGGCGGCCGCATTGCCGAGCAGCGCCGCGTTCGCAAGTTCGGTCCGCACGATGCCGAGATGCCAGGCCGCAAGGTCAGCCGCGAAAAAGAAGCCCGCGAGGAACAGCCACGGCACGCTCCCGCGCGGCGGCAGCAGCGGCGCGGCGCGCTCCATCACGCGCGCCAGCGCGTAGAGCAGCGGCACCGCGAGCGCGAGGCGCCAGAACGCCGATTGCAGCACGCCGACGTCCGCGACGCGGACGAAGATCGGCCCCGCCGAGAGCATGGCACTGCCTGTCAGAAACAGCGGGAAGGCGAAGCGGGGAGTTTTCATTGACGCGGCAATACCTAATCTTGTTTGTCGCCGCCATCCCGCGTTCCCAAGTTGACGGGCGGAGGGACACTAGCAGGAAGGTTCGTGATGCCGACACTCTTCGACCCCGTTCAGTTCGGCGCCATCAGCGCCGACAATCGTATCCTGATGGCCCCGCTGACCCGCGCACGTGCCGACCGCGACGGCGTTCCGCAGGCGTTCGTGAAGGATTATTACGCGCAGCGCTCAGGCGCGGGCCTCATCATCTCCGAAGCGACCGGCATTTCGCGGCAGGGCCTTGGCTGGCCGAATGCGCCGGGCATCTGGTCTGAAGCGCAGGTCGAAGCGTGGAAGCCGGTGACGGCGGCCGTACACGCGGCCGGCAGCAAGATCGTCAGCCAGCTCTGGCACATGGGCCGCCTCGTGCACCCGTCGGTGAGCGGCATGGAGTCGGTATCATCGAGCGCGATCCAGGCGCCGCACTACGCTCACACCTATGAGGGTAAGAAGGACTATGTCGTCCCGCACGTTCTGACGAAGGATGAGATCGCCGGGATCGTTTCCGACTATGCTGCGGCTGCGCGCAACGCGATCCGCGCCGGATTCGACGGCATCCAGCTCCACGCGGCAAACGGCTATCTGATCGACCAGTTCCTGCGCGACAACTCCAACACGCGCGACGACGAATACGGCGGCAGCCCGGAGAACCGCACACGCTTCCTGAACGAGGTGCTGGACGCGGTGATCGCGGAGATCGGCGCCGACCGCACCGCGATCCGCTTCTCGCCGAACGGCGACACGCAGGGCACCGAAGACAGCGACCCGGCCACATTGTTCGACATCGTCGCGCGGCAGCTCGCCGGGCGCGGTCTCGCCTTCGTCGAGCTGCGCGAGCAGCGGCCGGGCGGCACATTCGGCAATTCGGACGTGCCGCAGGTGTCGCCGTCGTTCCGCCGCCTCTACGACGGCCCACTGGTGCTGAACAACGACATCACGCCGGAAATGGGGGCGGCGTTCGTGGAAAGCGGCAAGGCCGACGCCATCGCCTTCGGCCGGCCGTTCATCGCGAACCCGGACCTGCCGCTGCGCATCAAGGACGGGCACCCGCTCGCGACCGAAGATTACAAGCTTTGGTACACGAACGGCACCGAGGGCTACACCGACTATCCCACATGGGAACAGGCGCAGGCCGCGGCGTGATACCCTGAACGGGGAACCCCTCCCAAAAGGAGGGGAACACCCCTTACAGCTTGGGCGCGATCACCATCAGCATCTGGCGGCCTTCGAGCTTCGGATGCTGCTCGACCTTGGCGTACTCGACCGTATCGAGCTGAACGCGCTCCAGCAGCTTCATGCCGAGCTGGAGGTGCGACATCTCGCGTCCGCGGAACCGCAGCGTCATCTTGACCTTGTCGCCTTCCTCGATGAAGCGCTGAACCGCCTTCATCTTGGTGTCGTAGTCGTGGTCGTCGATGTTCGGACGCATCTTGATCTCCTTGATCTCCTGCGTCTTCTGGTTCTTGCGGGCGGCGTTCGCCTTTTTCTGCGCCTCGTACTTGTACTTGCCGACGTCGAGGAACTTGGCGACGGGCGGATCGGCGTTCGGCGAGACCTCGACGAGGTCGAGGCCGACTTCGGCTGCCGATTCAATCGCTTCTGCTGTGAGCATCACCCCGAGGTTTTCACCTTCGTGGTCGATGACACGGACTTTCGGGGACTGGATGAACTCGTTGTAGCGAGGGCCCGAGAAGTTTTGCGGCACCGGAGGGCGCCGGGTCAGAGGCGGTCGAATAGCAGTCTCTCCATAACAATTGGCGAAAATCGAAGGCGCCTATGTAGTCGCTGACCGCGCTTTCGAAAAGAGCGCGGTTGCAACAGGTGTGCGGAAAAATTTGGGAGGCGTTTTAAGGAAAAAGAGAAGGCCGCCGTGGCACAGGGCAGCCATGCAGGCGGGCACACACGTTCAGACATCGTCCGGTCCGGATTTCGCCGTGCCATGGCCCGCGATTGCCGCTGCGTGCCTCATTGCAGGTCTTCTCGCGGCGATGCTGGCCCTGAACTGGCACGGCTTCCGAGGTAGCGGCGGCGACGATTGGCAATATCTGGATGCGGCGCGCTGTCTTCGCGGCAACGTGCTGTGCCCCCCCGAAACGCACTGGGCGGCTCGTCATGCCATCGTCGGCCCACTGGCCGCAGTAACGGCGCTTTTCGGGGAGAGCCATCTTACGGTCGGGCTGCCGTCGCTTCTGGCCACTTTCGTGGTGCTGGCCACGGTTTTCCTGTCTATGCGACGCATCGCCGGTCTGCACGCGGCCCTGATCACCTGCCTCCTGCTCGTGCTTACGCCTGTGTTCGTGGACCGCGCGGTCCGGCCGAATGCCGACATGGTGGAACTTGGCTGGACCGTACTCAGCACCGGCCTGCTCATGCTTTCGCGGGGCACGCACCGACCCCTGCTGGTGGCCAGCGGGCTGTGCGCGGGTATGGCGTTCGGCGCACGCGCGACGGCGTTCGCGCCTGTTGCCCTCATCATCGCGGGATGGGCGATCGCGGCAGGGCCGCACCGTTCGTGGCGGAGCTTTGCCGCATGGGGGTTGGCCGCGGCGCTGCCGCTCGCCGCCGAGGCCACGTTCCACGGCGTCTTTCACGGCAGCCCTCTTCTGCGATGGACGCTGGAGCTGAATCACACGGCGATTCCGTCAACGGCACTGGCCGCAGAATACCGTGGCGCCTTTCCGATCTTCAATCCCGCCCTGATCGCGGCATGGCCGGTTCGTTTCGGGCCGGATGTTCACTGGAGCGTCAACGGTCTCGTCAATCTCTTCTTCTCACCTTCGGTTGCGCTTACGCTCGTCGTCGCCGTCGGCAGCCAGATTCTGGTCCGCCTCGTACACGTGCCGGTCCCGCGCTGGACACCGCTCCTTTTCGCGGGCGCGCTCGGCCATTTCTTCATCCTCGTTTATGGCCTCGGAATCGATCCGACGCCCCGCATGTTCCTGCCGGGCATCGCGCTTTTGTGCGTGGCCGCAGGCATCAATATCGCGGCCCTGTCGGCGCGCCTGCCGATCCTCACCGCCGGAGCGATCCTCGTTCCGCTTTTTCTGCTTTTCCTGGCGCGGACAGCCTCCGTCCAGTACGCGGCGCCCGACATGATGGCGCTCGACCGTGCGGCGACGCAGATGATCGCAAGTGCCCGGCAGCCGCTCGCAGGCGGCGCGAATACGCTCCGGATGCTGGCGCTCAACCCCGCGGCGCAAACCCTGGCGCACACCGCGAACAGCAGATCCATCCTCGTGTTCGCACCCAAGGGGTGCGCGGCGCAGGCACAAAGCATGGCATCGCCGGACACCGCCGCAGCGGTACTCAGCGATACGCCGCTGGCGAAATCTGATCCTCCGCTTGTCGCGTGGATGCGCGAACGCCGTATCCTGCTGACGCCGCAGGCACCCGCCGCCCTCTGCATCATCGCGCGGTCGCCGCGCGGCGGCTAACGCAGGTCGGGCGGCGTCGCCTCCGCGTTCAGCCACGCGATCGCTTCTTCGAGCGGCATCACCTTCTGGCGCTCCTCGCCGAGCGTACGGATCGCGACCGTACCCTCCTCCGCCTCGCGTTTGCCGACGACGAGGAGGTGCGGGACCTTGGCGAGGCTGTGCTCACGGACCTTGTAGTTGATCTTCTCGTTGCGCGCGTCCGCCTCGGCGCGGAGGCCGGCGGCGCGGAGCTTTTCGACCACCTCGGCCGCGTAGCCGTCTGCGTCGGACACGATCGTCGCGACCACCGCCTGCACGGGCGCGAGCCAGAGTGGGAACTTGCCCGCGTAGTGCTCGATGAGGATGCCGATGAAGCGCTCGAACGAGCCGAGGATCGCGCGGTGCAGCATGATCGGGCGGTGGCGCTCGCCGTCCTCGCCCACGTAGCTCGCGTCGAGCCGCTCGGGGAGCACCGTATCGGTCTGGATCGTGCCGACCTGCCAAGTGCGGCCGATGGCGTCCGTCAGGTGGAACTCAAGCTTGGGCGCATAGAAGGCGCCTTCGCCGGGAAGCTCCTCCCAGCCGAATTCAGGCGTGTTGCGCCCAGTCGCAGCGACGGCGTCGCGCATGGACTGCTCGGACCAGTCCCACATCTCCTCGCTGCCGAAACGCTTTTCGGGGCGGAGCGCGAGCTTGATCGCGTATTTGTCGAAGCCGAGATCCTTGTAGACGGTATCCAGCAGGTCGACGAACTTCGCGACCTCGCTGACGAGCTGGTCGGCGCGCACGAAGATGTGCGCGTCGTCCTGCGTGAACTGACGCACGCGCATGATGCCGTGCAGCGCGCCGTGCGGCTCGTTCCGGTGGCAGCAGCCGAACTCCGCCATGCGGATGGGCAGGTCGCGGTAGCTCTTGATGCCCTGCCGGAAGATCAGCACGTGCGCCGGGCAGTTCATCGGCTTCAGCGCCATCCAGTCGGCATCCTGCGAGATCACCGGACCTTCATCATCGACGTTCGGCACCTCATCGGGGATGACGAACATGTTCTCGCGGTACTTGCCCCAGTGGCCGGACTGCTCCCACTGGCGCGAATCCATCACCTGCGGGGTCTTGACCTCGCGATAGCCCGCACCATCGATTGCGCGGCGCATATAGGCTTCCAGCTCGCGCCAGATCAGATAGCCCTTGGGGTGCCAGAATACCGATCCGTGGGCTTCCTGCTGCAGGTGGAACAGGTCCATTTCCTGCCCCAGCTTGCGGTGATCGCGCTTGGCGGCTTCTTCCAGCCGGGTCAGGTGCTCGCTCAGCTGCTTCTTGCTCAGCCAGCCGGTACCGTAGATCCGGCTCAGCATCGCGTTGTTCTGATCCCCGCGCCAGTAAGCGCCCGACACGCGGGTCAGCTTGAAGGCCTGGGGATCAAGCTTGCCGGTGCTGGGCAGGTGCGGCCCGCGGCACATGTCGAGCCAGTCATCGCCCGACCAGTAGACCGTCAACGGCTCGTCGCCCGGCAGCTCGGCGGCCCATTCGGCCTTGAAGCTTTCGCCCTGCTGCTTCCAGCGGCTGATCAGCTGCTCGCGGCTCCACACTTCCCGGCGCAGCGGCTTGTCGGCCTGGATGATCTTGCGCATCTCCGCTTCGATCGCGGGCAGGTCCTCGTCGGTGAAGGGGCGCTCGGCGGGCGCGAAGTCATAGTAGAACCCGTCGTCGGTGCTCGGCCCGAAGGTGATCTGCGTGCCGGGAAACAGCGCCTGGACCGCTTCGGCCAGGACGTGGGCATAGTCGTGCCGGGCCAGGTCCAGCGCCTCGGCCTCGTCGCGGGCGGTGATCAGCGCCAGGCTGCAATCGCCGGGGAAAGGCCGGGTCAGGTCGACCAGCTCGCCGTCAACGCGCGCGGCCAGCGCCGCCTTGGCCAGGCCAGGGCCGATCGCCGCGGCGACATCGGCCGGGGTCGATCCCTCCGGCATTTCACGCACGGAACCGTCGGGAAGGCTGATCTTGAGGAGTTCGGACATGGTTTACTCGTCTGCGGTTTGGCGCGCTTTGGCACAAGCCGGGGCGCACCGGAAGGGGCGGTGTCATGGCTGGAAAGGTTCGGAAGGAGACACCGGCCGCCCGAACCCCCGGAAGCCCCGGGAGCGGCAGCCCTTTCGCTCAGGCGAAAGCGGCCCGCCCCGGGAAGCCCGGGGTGGTGGTAGTAGTCAGCGAAAAGGCGCGGGCCGTTTGCATGACCGGGCCATTAGCAGCGGCGTGGTTAAAGGGCAACTAAGCCGCGAACTTCTGCTGTACCGCAAGAAAAGCCACGCCCCGTGTCAAGCACGGGGCGACGGGAGAAGGTTCGGCCCTGTTTCTGCCTGTTCGCGACCTGATGTCCTGCCAACGCAAAGTTCATCGTCGCCCCGTGCTTGACACGGGGCTTGGCTAATTTTCGACGCCTGAATCCCGCGCTCCCCCGTCAGGATACCACTGGTCCCAAAGGTCCAGCCATTCCGGGTTATCCGCCTCGATCAGCGCGAACTTCCATTCCCGGCGCCATTTCTTGACCAGTTTTTCGCGGGCAATGGCCGGTTCGATCTCTTCGTGCCGCTCGGCATAGACCAAGCGCCGCTTGTCGAAATCTGCAACGTGGATCGATCCGGTGCCTTCGCGGTGCTGCCATACCCGGCGGATCAGGTCGGCTGTCACGCCGACATACATGCCGCCACGATAGCGGTTCGCCATGATGTAAACCCAGCCGCCTTTCTCCATTCGGACTTCATGCCAAACGGGATGGTGCAAGAAAAGCCAAGCCCCGTGTCAAGCACGGGGCGACGTTGGGTTTTTTTGATCTGTTGCTGCACCGCGCGGTCTGATTTCCAGCCAACCTATACGTCTCCGCCGCGCATCCGGCCCTAAGCCGAAAACCGCTTCTGCCCGGCCAGCACCGTCATCCGCTTCACCCCGGCAAGCGCGGTGCCGCGCTGGCGGACGGTGGTCAGGAAGCGCCATTCTCCGGTCGCGCTTTTCGGGGTCAGTTCCACCGCCAGATAGCCGCGCTGGCTGGTGTCGCACCATTTGAGGTCGGGGCTGGCCCCCATCACGTCGCGGGCCAGGGCATCGGGCCTGATCCAGCCGACATAGTGTTCGAACCCCGGCGACGTGACGCTTTGCCCGGCCATTTCCACTCCGACCCGCTCCTTGCCCAGGCGGTGATCGAAAGCCCAGGCATTGTGGCTGTCCCCGGCCAGGACCAGCAGGTTGGCATCGGCCTCCAGCGCGGCGCGATAGACGCGTTCGCGCGCGGCGGGATAGCCGGACCACATGTCCATCGCATAGGGAATGCCGCTTTTCTGCGCGCGGTGGGCGGTGCGGATCCGCGCGCGCAGGTCTTTCGGCACCTTGTCGGTCATGCCTTCGACAATCGCATCGCCCATGCCGAACTGGCCCATGATGATCTGCTGGGCCAGCACCTGCCACGGCTTGCCGGCCTTGCGCGACCCTTTCAGGCCGCTGGCCAGCCAGCCTTCCTGCTCTGCACCCAGCAGGCTTCGCGCGGGATCGCGCCAGGTCTGGTCGCGGAACGCGGTCAGCGCGGCTTCCAGTTCGGCCCCGCTCTTGCCCTTCATCACATCGCCCAGGTCCAGCGGCTTGTCCCGCGCGACGTGGCGGGTTTCCAGCCGGAACAGGGTGGCCAGCTTGCCGATCTCGTACTGCGCCCAATAGGCCTCCGATACCGGCAGCCACTCGCGATAGGCCTGTTCGGCCACAGCGACACGGGCGGCATAGGGGCCTTCGCTGTCGGGCTGGTGGTTTTCGGCCCCGCCTTTCCACGCATCGTTGGCCACTTCGTGATCGTCCCACATCGAAATGACCGGATAGAGCTGGTGCAGGCGTTGCAGGTCCGGATCGCGGCGGTAGGTGGCAAAGCGCTCGCGGTACTGCGCCAGAGTCACTGTCTCGGCTCCGGGGACCAGCCGTTCGGCCAGTCCTTCCTTGGCCGAAGGATAGGTGCCGGTGGGATATTCATAGAAGTAATCACCCAGGTGCAGGACCAGGTCGAAATCGCCCGCTTCGGCGGCGTGGCCATAGGCGTTGAACCAGCCGAAGCCGTGGTTGGAGCAGGAAAACACCGCGATCCGGAACCTGTCGACCTTGCCGGCGGGCAGCGTCCTGGTCCGCCCGACCGGCGACTTCTCGCCATCGGGGGCGACAAAGCGGTAGAAGTACCAGGTTCCCGGCTTCAGCCCTTTGGCCCAGGCCCGCGCGCAGCAATCGCTGGCCGGAGATGCGGCCGCGTCGCCCTGCACCACGATCCGGGTGAACCCGGCATCTTCGGCCAGTTCCCACTTCAGCCGGGTTTCGTCGGCACTGGCATAGCGGGTCCACAGCAGCACCCGGTCGGGACCCGGCTCGCCGCTGGCAACGCAGTGGGTAAAGCCCCGTTCTCCCCCGGCCAGCGCCGGGGTGCCGCCCATGGCCAGCCCCAGCAGCCCCAGCTTCAGCGCGTGGCGACGGGTGGCGGCCAAGGCCGGCGCTTCAGGCGCGGCATCCGGCACGGCGGGGGTGGTCATGGTGCTCTCTCCCTGTTCTTTGCTGCCAGACTAACCCGGTTTGATGACAGGGCAATGGCAGATGCGGCGCGGCTTTGGCTTGCCCTTGGCGGATGCCTCCCGCACAAGGCGGGGCGATGTCCGAGACCCGTTTCCATGACCTGCCCGATGGTCGCCGCATGGCCTATCGCCATATCGCGGGCACCGGCCCGACGCTGGTATTCCTGCCCGGCTACATGAGCGACATGGCCGGGGGGAAGGCGACCGCGGTGCTTGACTGGGCGCGGGCCAATGGCCGGGCCTGCCTGCTGCTTGACTATCCCGGCTGCGGGGAAAGCGGGGGCGACTTTGCCGATGGCACGCTGAGCGGCTGGCGTGATGACGTGGTGTGCCTGTTGTCTGCCCTTGGTGTGCCATCGGTCATGCTCGTGGGATCGTCGATGGGCGGGTGGTTGATGCTGCTGGTAGCGCTTGAGTTACCGTTGAAAGTCAAAGGCCTGGTCGGCATCGCCGCTGCTCCGGATTTTACCGAATGGGGCTTCGATGCCGCACAGAAGGCAAGACTGGCCGCCGGCGAAGTGCTCTATGAAGACAACCCCTATGGCCCGGAGCCGACCCCGACCTATCCCGGTTTCTGGGCCGATGGCCAGGCCAACCTGCTGCTGAACAAGGAAATTCCGCTCGATTGCCCGGTCCGGCTGCTGCACGGGCAGTGCGATCCCGACGTCCCGTGGGACCTCTCCCTGCGCCTCGCGCAGGCGCTGCGTTCAGGCGATGTGCAGGTGGCCCTGATCAAGGATGGCGATCACCGGCTCAGCCGGGATGCCGATATTGCCCTTCTATTGCAGACACTTGGCTCGTTGGGCTGAACAGGAATCGCCATGACTCTCGCCATCCTCCTCCCGCTGATCGCCCAGGTCGGCCCTGGCGGCAACCTGCCCCAGGCCCCCCTGCAGATCCCCAAACCGAAAAGCGAAGCCGTGGCCCAGCCCCAGACCGACCTGCTCAAGGACTGCCTCCACCTCGCCATGACCCGCCCCTCCGATGCGATCGAAGTGGCCAAAAACTGGCTGATTTCCGCCAAGTCCATGAAGGATCGTGCGGGGGCAAAGCAATGCCACGCGCTTGCCCTGACCCGGATCGAGGGCTGGGCAGAGGCCGCGGCGCTGTTCCTTTCCGCCCGCGAAGATACCCCCACAAACGAAGCCGACGAACGCGCCCGGCTCGGTGCACTGGGCGGCAATGCCTATCTCGCCGCCGGCGATCCGGCCGCTGCCCTCGCCGCCCTCGACCTCGCCCTTGCCGATACCCAGACCGGCCTCGACGCCCGGCAGCGCGGCGGGATCCAGATCGACCGCGCCCGCGCCCTCGTCGCGCTGGACCGGCCGGACGAGGCGGCCGATGCGCTTGCCGATGCGCGGATTTCTGCCCCGAACAACCATCAGGCCTGGCTGCTCTCCGCCACCCTGTCGCGCCGCCAGGGCAAGTTGCCGGAAGCACAGGCGCAGATCGAACGGGCGGCCGAACTGTTCCCGGTCGATCCCGAAATCGGCCTTGAAGCCGGGGTCATCGCCATGCTCGCCGGGCGTGAGGATGCGGCCCGCAAGAGTTGGGAATCGGCAATCCGGGCCGGACCGGGGACTCCGGCGGCAAAAACCGCGCAAGGCTATCTTGACCAACTGGGGCCGCCCGCCGCACCATCGGGCCGATGATCCCGCTTTCCGTCCTCGATCTCGTCACCGTTCGCGAAGGCGGCTCGGTTGGTGAAGCTCTGCGCGATGCCGCCGCCCTGGCCCAGACGGCCGAGGCAGCCGGATACAAGCGGTTCTGGGTGGCCGAACACCACGCGATGGACGGCGTGGCAGGCGGTGCGGCCTCGGTCGTGCTGGCCCATATCGGCCACGCCACTTCGACCATCCGGATCGGCTCGGGCGGGATCATGCTGCCCAACCACAATCCCTTCGTGATTGCGGAACAGTTCGGCACGCTCGATGCCCTGTTTCCGGGGCGGATCGATCTGGGTCTGGGCCGCGCGCCCGGTGCCGATGCCCGGTTCGGTCAGGCGCTGCGCAAGGATCTTGGCCGCGCGGCCGAGCATTTTCCGCATGACGTGGTGGAACTGCGCGCTCTGTTGACCGGCGAGCCCGAACTGCCGATCCGCGCGACTCCCGGCCTGGGCGCGCAGGTGGAGATGTGGATGCTCGGCTCCAGCCTGTTCGGGGCCCAGCTCGCCGCCATGCTGGGCATGCCCTATGCCTTTGCCTCGCACTTCGCGCCGGACTATCTGGATCAGGCGCTCGACGTCTATCGGCGCCAGTTCCGGCCGTCGCAATGGCTGGAACACCCGCATGTGATGGCCGCGATGACAGTGATCGCGGCCGAGGATGACGAGGAAGCGGCCGTGCTCGGCACTTCAATGGACCAGAGCTTTGTGGCGCTGCGTAGCGGTACGCCAGGCCGGCTCAAGCCGCCGGTGCCGGGCTATCGCCAGACTTTGCCGCCGGGTCAGCTGGCCATGCTGGAACACATGCGGCAGGCCAGCGCCGTTGGCGGGCCGGAAAAGGTGCGGGCCGATATTACCCGCTTCGTTGAACGCACCGGCGCCGATGAAATCATCGTTTCGGGTGCCACCTACGATCCCGCGATGCGCCGACGCTCGCTCGAAATTACCGCGAAGGCCCTTTCCTAAGCCCATTTCCCTAGGGGCAAGGTGGTTGCAGTTGAGACTACTTTGATCTAGTGTGCGCAAAATTGCTACGAGAGATGGCAATAATATAACAAGCAGGATCAGGCGGCCCGGACCGCCGGAGGAGCACGCACGATGAGTTCGAAGTCCGCTCTCGCCAAGGCCCTGGCCCGGCGTCTGACCGATGCGCAATTGCCAGGCGATGCCCCGATCGGCGGCAAGGCCCTGGACGAAGCAGCGGCATTCGTGATCGCGACCGCGGCCCAGCGGTCTGCCGGGCAGTCGGCGATCGGCATCGAATCCGTGTCCGGCGCTGCGGGTGAGCGCTTCATGCGGCTGGCGCTGGTCAACGAGGACATGCCGTTCCTGGTCGACTCGATCGCTTCAACCATTGCCGCCCATGGCTTGACGATCGACCGGCTGATCCATCCGGTGGTTCCGGTCCGCCGCGATGGATCGGGCCAGCTCAAGGAACTGGTCGACGGCGATGCCGCCGGCGAAAAGCGGGAATCGATGGTCTATGTCGAGACCAGCCGCGCCGATGCCCGCCAACGCCGCCTGCTGGAACAGGCGCTTGAAGCCACTCTGGCCGATGTCCGGGCTGCCGTGGCCGATTGGCCGAAGATGCAAGCCGTGATGGCTGCCGATGCCGATGCCTGTTCCGATAGCGAGGGGGCGGCGCTGCTGCGCTGGTTCAAGGACGGCATGCTGACCCAGCTTGGTCACGTGGTCCGCCAACGCGACGGCGGCCAGAACGGTGCGCTGGGCATTTGCCGCAAGAGCGCGAAGAGCCTGCTGGGACCGATCTCCTACGAACGCGCCTTTGCCTGGTTCGAAGGCCAGAAAAAGGGAGCGCGGGTGCCCTTGGTGGTGAAATCCAACCAGGTCGCCAAAGTCCACCGCCATACGCCGCTCGACCTGTTCATTCTGCCGGTGATGGAACAGGGCCGGGTTACCGCACTGTCGGTTCACGCCGGGATCTGGACCAGCGCGGCCCTCGCTGCGTCGCCCAATCAGGTGCCGCGCATGCGATCCTTGCTCGCCGATATCGCGAAGCGCTACGGCTTCTCGGGCCAGGGCCATGCCGCGAAGGCACTGGTCCATGCCCTGACCATCCTCCCCAACGATATCCTGACCAGCCTGGATGACGAGGACGTAGCCCGCCTCGCCACCACCAGCATGAGCCTGACCGACCGGCCCCGGCCCAAGCTGGCCCTGGCCTGCGCCCCGCTCGAACGGCACCTGTTTGCCTTCGTCTGGGTGCCCCGTGATGCGATGTCGACGAACACCCGCTTGCAGGTTCAGGCCATGCTGGTCGAAGCTGCCGGCGCTCCCGTGCTTGACTGGGCCACCCAGATCGATGGCAACGTGGCCCTGATCCGGTTCGTGCTGGATCTGCCGGAAGTGGCGGCCCTGCCGGATGAGGCCTCGCTCGATGCCCGGCTGAGTGCCATGCTTCGGGGCTGGTCGGACGCAGTGGAGGCCGAGATCGCGGCTAGCGAGGACCCGTCGCGTGCGGCGGCGCTGGCAGGACGTTTTGCTGAAGCCTTTCCGCTGGCTTACCGCACCGAATATGGCCCTGCCGAAGCGGCGCTCGACATTGCCCGCCTGCGCCGGGTGGCCGGTGAGGGTGAGGATGGACCGCTGCGCGGGGTCCGGCTTCATGCCCTGGCCGGTGATGGTCCGAACGAATTGCGGCTCAAGCTCTATCAGCGCAGCGGATCACTGGCCTTGTCCGATGCGGTTCCGGCACTCGAGAATTTCGGCTTCCGGGTGATCGAGGATGTTCCTACCGAGCTTCACGCGGGCCGCCTCGGCACCATCCACGATTTTCGACTGACTGCCCCAACCGGATTGGATCCTGAGGCGATTCTGGGCCGGGCGGAAGCGGTCGAAGCCGCCATTGCCGACGTGCTCAACGGTGCGGCCGAGGACGATCCGTTCAACCGCCTGATCACGGCAGTCTCAATGGGTGCGCGCGAGGCGAACTGGCTGCGGGCATGGTACCGCTACTTGCGCCAGGCCGGGCTCAACTACTCGGTGCCAACCGCGGTTGATGCCTTGCAGAATGCGCCCGAGGTAACGCGCCAGCTGGTCGCCTTGTTCGTTGCGCGGCACGATCCGGCCTTCAAGGGCGATCGGGCCAAGGCCGAAGCCGCGGCGCAGGACGCGATCCGGGCCGGGCTGGCACAGGTCAAGGCCATCAACGATGATCGCCTGCTCCGCCAGTTCCGCGCCGTGGTCGAAGCGACGCTCCGGACCAATGCATTCGCTCCCGCCGGACAGGCCGCACTGGCCTTCAAGCTTGATTCCGCACTGATTCCGGGCTTGCCCAAGCCGTTGCCGTGGCGCGAGATTTTCGTCTACTCGCGCCGGGTTGAGGGCATCCACCTGCGGTCCGGTCCGGTTGCGCGCGGCGGCCTGCGGTGGTCCGATCGGCGCGATGACTTCCGCACCGAGATCCTTGGGCTGATGAAGGCCCAGAAGGTCAAGAACGCGGTGATCGTCCCGGCCGGGGCCAAGGGCGGGTTCTATCCCAAGCAACTTCCTGACCCTTCGCGTGACCGCGATGGCTGGCTGGCTGAAGGCAAGGACAGCTACAAGCTGTTCATCCGCACGCTGTTGTCGATCACCGACAACATTGTCGACGGTTCGGTTGTCCATCCTGCCGACGTGACGATCCGCGATGGTGAGGATCCTTATTTCGTGGTTGCCGCCGACAAGGGCACGGCCACCTTTTCCGATACGGCCAACGGCATTGCCGAAGAGCACGATTTCTGGCTCGACGACGCCTTCGCCAGCGGCGGCTCTAAGGGCTATGACCACAAGGCCATGGGCATCACCGCCAAGGGCGCATGGCTGTCGGTTCAGCGCCATTTCCTTGAAATGGGCATCGATGTGCAGAGCGAACCGGTTCGCGTGGCCGGCTGCGGCGACATGTCTGGCGACGTCTTCGGCAACGGCATGCTGCTGTCGCAAGCGATCAAGCTGGTCGCCGCGTTCGATCATCGCCACATCTTCCTCGATCCGGATCCCGACCCGGCGAAAAGCTGGGCCGAACGCAGCCGGATGTTCGCCCTGCCGCGTTCAAGCTGGGAGGATTATGATCCGAAGCTGATTTCGAAGGGCGGCGGGGTGTTTCCGCGCAGCGCCAAGGAAATTCCGCTTTCGGCCGAAGTGCGGGCCATGCTGGGGATCGATGCCGAAACGATCGATCCCGACGGCCTGATTACCGCGATCCTCAAGGCCGAAGTGGACCTGCTGTGGTTTGGCGGGATCGGCACCTATGTGAAGAGCCGGGCCGAGAATAACGTCCAGGTGGGCGATCCGGCGAATGACGCGCTGCGGATCGACGGAGCCGATGTCCGCGCGCGGGTGATCGGCGAAGGGGCGAACCTGGGCACTACCCAGGCCGGGCGGATCGAGTTCGCGCTTTACGGTGGGCGGATCAATACCGATTTCATCGACAATTCGGCTGGCGTCGATTGCTCGGATAACGAGGTGAACATCAAGATCGCGCTGGCCGGCGCCAAGCGTGCCGGGCGGCTCGCCGAACCGGCCCGGGTCAAGCTTCTGGCGGAAATGACCGACGAGGTTGCCGCCATCGTGCTGGAAGACAACCGGCTTCAGGCGCTTGCGCTGTCGATTGCCCAGTCCGGCGGACCCGGCGCAACGGCATCGCATCTGCGCCTGATCGAGACGCTGGAAGGCTCGGGCCAGCTTGATCGCAAGACCGAGGGCCTGGCCGACAGCGAAGTCTATGCCCGCCGTGCTGCCGATGGCCGGGGCCTGACCCGGCCCGAGCTCGCGGTGCTGCTGTCCAGCGCCAAGTTGCAGCTTCAGGGCGCGATCGAGGCATCGTCTCTGCCCGACGATCCGGGCCTTGCGGACGAATTGCTCGCCGCGTTCCCCCAGCCGATGCGGGACAAGTTCCGGCAGGACATTCTTGACCACCGGCTGCGCCGCGAAATCATCGCGACCAAGCTGGCCAACCGTTTGGTCAACCGGATGGGCCTGATCCATCCGTTCGAACTGGCCGAGGAAGAAGGCGCCAGCCTGGCCCAGGTGGCCGCCGCCTTCGTGGCGGCCGAGCGGCTGTTCGGCATGGCCGAGGTGTGGCAACGGATCGAGACGGCGGAGATGGGCGAGCAGGCCCGTATCGTGCTGTTTGAACGCGCGGCGGCAGCTCTCGCCGATCACATTGCCGATCTGCTGCGGGTTGGGGGCCATAGCTGCGAACCTTCGAAACTGGTGGCCGAACTGCAGGAAGCGGTAACCGGACTTGCCAAGGATACCGACAGTCTCCTTTCCGGGGAGATCCGTGCCCAATCCGGCCGCATGCTGAACCAGTTGGCCGAAGCCGGCGCGCCCGCCGAAGAGGCGGCGCTGGTTGCCCGCTTGCAGGACATGGACGGGGCCGTTGGCATCGCCCGTCTGGCTGGTGAGAGTGGTCGGTCCCCCCGCGAAGTCACCCTTGCCTTTGCTGATCTTGGCGCGCGGATCGGGCTCGACTGGGCCCAGCAGACCGCTGCCCGGATGAGCCCGACCGATCCGTGGGAGCGCTTGCTGGTCAACGGCCTTGCCCGGGATTTCCAGCAGATGCGGCTCGATTTCCTGCGCCGCGCGATGGGCCGAAAGGACGATCCCGCCGCTGCTGTGGCACGCTGGGTCGAGGCTCAGGCTGAGGGTATTGCCCAATTCCGCCGTGTGGTTGGCCGGGCGCAGTCCGCGGTCCCGGTTGCACCGGCCATGCTGGCGCAACTGGCCAGTCAGGCCCGCAATCTGCTGGCGCGCTAGACGGACAGTTCGTCCAGCGCCCAGCGCGCAGCTTCGGCCACCACCGGATCGGGATCGCTGAGCAGGTCCCGGACCGGTCCGGCCAGTGCCGGATCGGCGCTGTTGCCGGCCGCATAAAGGCAGTTGCGGACAAACCGATTGCGACCGATCCGCTTGATCGGTGATCCCGAGAACAGCTTGCGAAAGGCCGCATCGTCCAGCGCCAGCAGTTCGGCCAGGCGCGGCGCCGCCAATTCGGCGCGCGGGAGAAAGGCGCGCATGGTGTGCGCCGTATCGGCAAACTTGTTCCACGGGCAGACCGCCAGGCAATCGTCGCAGCCATAGATGCGGTTGCCCAGTGCCTTGCGAAACTCCAGCGGGATTGCCTCTTTCAGCTCGATGGTCAGGTAGGAAATGCAGCGCCGCGCATCGAGCCGGTAGGGCGCAGGAAAGGCGTTGGTCGGGCAGGCCGTCTGGCAGGCGCTGCAACTGCCGCAGCGGTCGCGGCCCGGCGCATCGGGTTGCAGTTCCAGCGTGGTGTAGATCGCGCCCAGAAACAGCCATGAGCCATGATCGCGGCTGACCAGATTGGTATGCTTGCCCTGCCAGCCAAGCCCGGCGGCCTCGCCCAGCGGCTTTTCCATGACCGGTGCGGTATCGACAAAGACCTTGACGCCTATCTCGCCCAGACCGCGTTTTCCGGCTTCAGCCACCAGCCACCGTGCCAGCGCCTTCAGCGCCTTCTTGACCGTATCGTGATAGTCAGACCCCTGAGCATAGACGGAAATCCGCGCCCGATCCGGCTCTTCCGCCAGGGTTAGCGGATCCACCGAGGGGGCATAGCTCATGCCAAGGGCAATGACCCTGCGCGCCTCTGGCCACAGGCCTTGCGGGCTGCGGCGATGATGGGCACGTGCCTCCATCCACTCCATCGCGCCGTGCATGCCTTCATCAAGCCACTGCTCCAGCCGCGCGGCGCGTAGCGGATCCTCTCCGGCTGGCGTGACCCCGCAGGCGGCAAAGCCCAGCCTGGTGGCCTCCGCGATAAGATCATGCTTGAGCGAATTGGTGGCAGCCGCGTTAACCAAACTTCCTGTTGCTCCTGTTCACCCGCTTTCCATAGTGGGCTGGACGCATGAAGCTAGGGGAAGCACCGATGGGGAGCAACGCGCCGCAAGCGGCAACACGGCCGCTGGCAATCGAGGCGCGCGGGCTGGTGAAGCGGTTTGATGGCTTTACCGCAGTCGACGGGGTCGACCTGTCGGTGCCGGAAGGCGCGATCTACGGCATTCTCGGTCCCAACGGTGCTGGCAAGACCACTACTCTGCGAATGCTTCTGGGCATCATCGATCCCGATGAGGGTGTGCGCCGCCTGCTTGGCACAGACCGCCCGCATGAAGTGGCGCATACCGTCGGCTACCTGCCGGAAGAACGCGGGCTCTACCCTTCGATGAAAACCTATGAGGCAATCGCTTTTCTGGGCGCCCTGCGCGGTCTGCCGCTGGCTGAAGGGCGACGGCGGGGCAAGCAGTTGCTGGAAGAGCATGGCCTTGGTTATGCGATCGAGCGCCAGATCCGCCAGCTCTCGAAAGGCATGGCCCAGCAGGTCCAGTTGCTCGGCACGTTGGTCCACAATCCCCGGCTGGTGGTTTTCGACGAGCCGTTTTCCGGCCTCGATGCACTCAACCAGGGCAAGCTCGAACGGATGATCCGCAGCCTGGCGGTGAAAGGCACCACGGTAATCTTCTCCACCCATGTGATCGCCCATGCCGAGCGCTTGTGTGATGAAGTGGCAATCATCGCCGGCGGCAAGGTTCCCTTTGCCGGCCCGGTGGATGTTGCGCGCGACCGGATCCGACCGCAGGTGCGGCTGGAAACCCGCGCCAAGGATGGACCCTGGCGCAAAGCTCTGCCCGCCGATGCCCGGCATGAGGGCAATTTCTGGTTCTTCAGCCTGCCCGAAAGCGGGATCGAACCGCTGCTGCGGGCACTGATCGAAGGCGAGGCGGGGATTCTTTCGCTGTCGATTGAGCGCGCCGGTCTGCACGATGCCTTCGTGGCGATTGCCGGTGAGGCAGCCGCCCGGGCACTTGAGGAAGAGAAAGAGGAGGCGCGGCGGTGAACCAGGATACCCACACCGGCCGGCTCTCCACCCTGGCTGCCGCCTTTGTCGTGGCCCGGCGCGATTTCGTCGCGATCCTGTGGTCGCGCAGTTTCATCTTCTTCCTGCTTGGTCCGCTGTTCCCGTTGCTGGTCGGCGGGCTGGCCGGGGGGATCGGCCAGCAAGTGAAGCAAAGTGTCGATCGTCCACTGCTCGGTGTCGCGATGGCCCCGGCGGATGTCGATGCCATGATCGGAGCCCAGCAAAGGTTGGCCGAGCGGGTCGGGCCGTCGATGCCCCAACTGGTGATCGTCAAGAAGCTGGAGCCGGGCGAACAATTCGACCCGGTGGCGGCGATGAAATCCAATCAGGCCAATCTCGCGGCGATTGTTACCGGTACGCCGCAACAGCCGGTCTTGACCGGACCGAAGGAGCGGATTGCCGACTGGCAGGGCCGGGTGGCGCTGATTACGGCTTACGCAGCAGGCGCAGAGCCAAAGGTATATCCTGAAGTTGGCCTCAACAGCATCGCCACCTCGCGCGCCGACCAGACCCAGAGCCGGGTAGTGACCGCGCAAATCGGCCAGACGGTGCTGTTCCTTCTGACCATGTTGCTGGCCGGAATGGTCCTTTCGAATCTGGTCGAGGAAAAGGGCAACAAGATCATCGAAGTGCTCGCCGCCGCCATCCCGATGGATGCCGTGTTTCTGGGCAAACTGTTTGCCATGCTGGCCGTGTCATGGGTCGGGATCACGGTCTGGGGCCTGGCCGGTAGCGCGGTATGGCTCGGGGCCGGCAACAGCTTGTCGAACTTCCCTGCGCCCGCTGTCGGCTGGCCGTTGTTCTTCGCCTTTGGTGTGGCCTATTTCTCCATGGGCTATCTCCTGCTCGGCTCGATCTTCCTTGCGATCGGCTCGCTCGCCACCACGGTGCGCGAGGTTCAGACCCTGTCGATGCCGGTAACCATGCTGCAGTTGCTGAACTTCTTCTTCGCCTCCTATGCCATGGCCAAGCCGGGCAGCGTGGTGGAGACGGCGGCAATGATCGTGCCCTTCTCGTCGCCCTTCATGATGCTGGCCAAAGCGGCGCAGGACGATACCCTGTGGATCCATGGCGCGACTCTGGCCTGGCAGGCGGTCTGCGTCGCGGTGCTGGTGCGTGGCGGCGCGGCGCTGTTCAAGAAGCGGGTAATGAAGAGTGGTCCGGCCGGCACCGGCCGGCGCGGCCTGTTCCGGCGCAAGGCCGCAGCCTGACCCGGCGGCGATGCACTTCGCCGAGCCGCTATTGACATTTCGGTAAGTTAGGCCGGATAAGTCTCATCAAGCAACGCATCCAGCAAAGGTGCGGGCATTGGAGAGACGAGCGATGGCAACCCAGGCAGCAGCCCCCGAAAAGTTCATTTACCGCACCTCGCCCACCGCGGCCGAAGCCTTCGAAGGCTGGCTGAAGGAGCACGGACAGGAGATGCCCAAGCACACCCACCCGTGGGACGTGTCGCGCTCCGACATCTATGTCGAGGACCGCTGGCAGCCGATCTTCGCCGAAATGCGCGCCAAGGAACCGGTCAACTACGTGCCGGAATCGCCCTATGGCCCTTACTGGAACGTGGTCAGCTCCAAGGCGATCCAGCATGTCGAGGCGCTGCCCGAACTCTATTCCTCGTCCTGGCAGTACGGCGGGATCACTATCACCGAGCCACCTGCGGATGTGACTCCGGAACAGCTGGAAGAGCGCCGCCTGCCGATGTTCATCGCGATGGACCGGCCCGAACACACCGGTCAGCGCCGCACCGTTGCTCCGGCTTTCACACCGGGCGAGATCGAGAAGATGGTCGAGGAAGTGCGCGCCCGCACCGCTGCCACGCTCGATTCGCTGCCGTTTGGCGAACAGTTTGACTGGGTCGACAAGGTCTCGGTCGAACTGACCACCGGCATGCTGGCGATCCTGTTCGGCTTCCCGTGGGAAGACCGCCGCCTGCTGACCTTCTGGTCGGACTGGGCCGGTGACGTGGAGCTGGGCTTTGCCCGCGAACTGAACGAAGTGCGCTGGGAAATTTTCCAGGAGATGGCCCAGTACTTCAAGACGCTGTGGATCGACCGGATGGGCAAGCCGCCCAGCCGCGATCTCATCTCGATGATGATCCACTCCGACGCGATGAGCCAGATGAGCCCGCAGGAATTCATGGGCAACCTGATCCTGCTGATCGTCGGCGGCAACGATACCACCCGCAACACCATGTCGGGCATCATCCACGCGCTGGACAGCTTCCCCGATCAGCGCGCCCTGTTCGAGGCTGACCCCTCGGTGATCCCCAACGCGGTCCAGGAGATCATCCGTTTCCAGACTCCGCTGGCCCACATGCGCCGCACGGCGACGGCCGATGCCGAACTGTTCGGTCATCAGATCAAGAAGGGCGACAAGCTGATCCTGTGGTACATTTCCGCCAACCGTGACGAGGAAGTGTTCGAGGATGCCGACAAGGTGATCCTCAACCGCGAAAACGCGCGGCGGCACCTCTCGTTCGGATATGGTATCCACCGCTGCGTCGGGGCCCGTCTGGCTGAACTGCAGCTCAAGGTGCTGATGGAAGAAATGCACAAGCGCCGGATGCGGGTTAACGTGACCGGCAAGGTGGAGCGGGTCCGCGCCAACTTCGTTCACGGCTTCCGCAAGATGGAAGTGACGCTGGAGAAGTTCTGAGCGCCTAGCGCCGAGTGACTTCCCAGACCAGCAGGCCACTGTCCTGCGGCATCGGCACCGGTCTCAACCAGGCCGGTGTCTTGCCTTCTGCGAGGCTCGCGGCGAGCCCCCGGGGCGCCGCCTCTCGGTAGATCGCCACCTCGGCCAGCGCCGGGCACAGCGCCACATGGCTTGCGCCGCGCTTGGACACGATCGCCTCGGCATCAGCCGGACTGGCAAGGAAGGCGGCGATCACATCGTGCAGGGCTTGCGGCGCGCGGTGGTGCGCGGTGGCCACCACCTTGTGCGGGCTGTGCAGCAGCAGCATCGGGCCGCTGTCGATCGGTGCGAAGATCGTCGCGCCGGGGCCCAGCCTGCGCAAGGCCGGTGCCGCCGCCGCAATGTCGCAGGCGCGCTGGGCAACGGGCGGCGAGACAGCGGGGCGGGATGCCAGCAGCCTTGCGGCTTTCAGCGGCAGGTCCGGCATGATCAGCAGGACGGCACCAGCCAGCAGGGCGATCCGCCGCCCGCCGGGCCGCATCGCTTGCGCCTTGCGGTGCCAATCCCGCAGCATCCACCCCAGCGGCACGGCGGCCATGGCCGCAGCGAACCCGGCCGAGCGGCTGACCACCAACCCGAGCGCAAGGGTTCCTGCGGCGATCAGAGCATATTCAAACCAGAACCGCCGCAGCCAGCCCTGACTGGCCTGCCACAGCCGGAATGCAGCGATCAAACCGGCCAGCGGCGGAATGACCAGTCGCAGCGCGACATCCAGGTCCTGCCGCCAGACCGGCATGCCTTCGCGGACGTTGGCGTACCAGTATTGCTGGACCAGCGGGTCGAGCATGACGAAGGGCCCGGCGGTGCAGGCCGGGGCAAGCAACAGCAGTGTGCCGATGCCAAGGCTGCCGCTGGCCGCCATGCCAAGTGCCAGCGCGGGGCGTGGCATGGCCGGGGCGAGTCCCAGAAAACTCAAGCAAATTGCGATACTTAGGAGCGCGCCCAGATAGGCTGGGGAAAGGGTGTCGCAGTGCGGGGCGAGGTCGGCGAGGCCGCGGGTGGCGAGGAAGGCGATCACCGAGGTACCGGCGAGCGTGCGAATATAGTGCAAAGACAAGGCCTTGGCCTTGGGATCGAGCAGCCAGCGCAGCGCCAGGACCGCGCCGATCAGCGCGGCGAGCGGGAGCAGTTCGAGGCTGATTGTCATGCCTAAGGCCATGAAAAAACCTGCAATTCTCCCGCCGGTTCGCTCGCTGCGGGCGGTCAGGCCGTTCAGCGCGGCGAGCAGCATGACGATCTGCCAGCCGTGATGGTCGATCCTGAGCGGCTGAAGCTGGGCCGTCACCGCCGTCAGCAGCGCAAGTATCAGACAAGTATAGACAATTGCCCCGTCACCCAGCATCCGCCAGGCCAACCGGCCGGCCAGCAGCATGGCCAGGAACAGCGCGATCAGCGGCACCAGCACCAGCGTGACCTGCTCTGCCAAAGCGTTCCCAAGCAGCGGAGCAAGGGCGGCAAACACTATGACCAATGGCACATCGACCAGCCTCGACCAGTGCATCAGCATGCCCTCGGGAGGGGCAACGCGGTACTGGTGGAGATCGAACCAGCCCTGCCCGGCAATCAGGTCGCGCAGCTGGACCAGCCGCAGGCTGTCATCGGCATCGGGCAGCTGCATCCCGGCAATCGCCGACCAGCGCACCGCGACAAAGATCGCCGCGACCACAAGCCAGACAAGGCCGACCCGCCAGAACAGGTCGGCCGTGAATCCGGCCCGCCGTCGTTCGACGAAGATCATGCCGCCTGGCTGGGCCGGAACACCACCCGCTCGCGCAGCAGCCAGGTCAGCGTGAAGCTGGCCCCGATCGCGGCCAGCTTGGCCAGGCGCGGATCAAGCCCAAGCGCGCTGCCGGTGCCGACAATGACAGTGGTCAGGGCAAGCCCGGCAAGGGCCGAGCCGACGAACAGCGCCTTCTGGCGGTTCCGCTCCGGTCCGCGCTCGGCCACTCCGGCGGTGAAGACCGCGCGGCTCGATACCAGCCAGTGGGCCAGGATCCCGAGGCCATAGCCCGATGCCGCCGCCAGCGCCGCTTCCAGTCCCAGCGCCAGCAGGGCCAGGAACGTGCCCATGTCCACCCCTAGCGCAAAGGCGCTGGCGGCAATGTAGCGCAGGAACACGATGTCGGCGGCGCGGCGCAGCATGACTGCCTCAGGCCGCGTCGCGCTTGCGTTCCGGGACGATCCGTTCCGGCACTTCGCGGATCGAGGCGAGCGCGGCGGCCTGATCGGCGCTGGGCGCGCGGCGGCTGCCCAGATCCGGCTCGGCGCCTTCGTTTCCGGCCTCGTGATACTCGGCGTCCTCGTTCACGCACCACACGTCATAGACGCGGGCGCCGGCCAGGATGTTCTCGACCGTCAGCATCGCGGTCATCATCGCGTGATCCTGGTTGTTGTAGCGGTGCATCCCGTTGCGGCCGACCAGGTGCAGGCTGGGATGCCGCTCTTCCAGCTCGGCGCGCATCGCGGCAACGTGGCTGGCATAGTCCTCGTCATAGACCGGATAGGCCTTCTCCTGACGGACCACCGCCCCGCCGAACACCTGTTCGGCCGAAACCAGACCCAGCTGGGCCAGCTCGCGGGTGGCCAGCGCGATCAGTTCGTCATCCGGCATCGACCACAGGCCGTCGCCTTCGAAGCAGAAATACTCGAGGCCGACACAGGCCACGCCCTCTTCGGGCACCATTTCCGGCGACCATGAGCGGAAGTTCTGGATCCGCCCGACCTTCACCTTGGAATCGTGGATGTAGATCCAGTTGTCCGGGAACAGGTCATCGGCCTTGATCTTGAGTGCGACGGTCAGGAAGTCGCGATAGCGCAGCGCCTTGGCGTTGAGGCTGGTGGCGGGCAGCGGGTGAAGCCGGGCGGCCAGTTCGCGCATCGGCGCGGAGCTGATCGCATGGGTGGCCTTGATCACCGTCTCGCCGCCGTCGTGGCTGGCGGTCAGGCGCCAGCCCCCGGCACCATCGCTGGCCAGCTGCTTCAGGGCATGGCCCATCAGCACTTCGCCCTTGCCGCTTTCAACGATCCGGTCGCGTGCGGCATCCCACATCATGCCCGGGCCAAGCCGCGGATAGCGAAAGCTTTCCAGCAGGGTCTTGGCCTGCATCCCGTCATTGGGCACCTTGTTGAGACCCAGGCTGCGCTTGAGGCCATCGACCACTGCGCCCCACAGCGACAGGCCCTTGATCCGCTGGGCCGCCCAGTCGGCGCTCATCTCGTCGCAGGGCATGCCCCAGACCTTCTCGGTATAGGTCTTGAAGAAGATCGAGTAGAGCTTCCACCCGAAGGCATTGACGGTCCAGTCCTCGAAGCTCTTGACCTGCTTGTTCGGAAACACCTTCGCCCTGGCAAAGCTCGCCATGCACAGCGCCGAGCGGACAATGCCCAGGTTCCACAACGCTTCGAACGCGCGCAGCGGATAGGAATAGAACTTGCCCTCGTAATAGATCCGGCTCATCCGCGGCCGCTCGATGAAATCGTCGGGCAGGATCTCGTTCCACAGGTCAACTACCTGTTTCGACTTGGAAAAGAACCGGTGTCCGCCAATGTCGAAGCGGTACCCATCGACTTCCACCGTGCGGCTGATCCCGCCCACGTAGGTCTGGTCCTTCTCGATCACGGCGACCGAAAGGCCGGCCTTGGTCAGGAGATAGCCGGCGGTCAGCCCGGCCGGGCCCGCCCCGATGATTGCGACATCGACGGATTTCTCACGGGATTGCGCGGTGTTCGATGCGCCGGAAAAGCCGGTAACAGCCATTGTGCCCCCAATTGGTTGGTCGGGGGCAGAAGTGAAGGAAAATGCCTAACCACTGGTTAACAGGCGGCGCGCTTCCCGGCATCTTCGCTGCGTTCGGCCTCGCGCAGGCGGCCGACCAGTTCGGCCAGCTCGTCCAGCCGGAACCCGCGCTGGAACACCAGCCCGTGCGCCGCGCGCCGCCGCCAGCGGACCGTGGCCTGCATTTCCGGCAGGCCGGAACCGTGCAGCGCGATCCGCTGGCCCACGGCCAGGCCCGGTTCGATCTCGATCTGCGCGCCGTGCTGGGAAATGTCGCGTAGCAGCGCGGGGCGTTCCTCGCCGGCCTCGATCACGATCACTGGCAGGGTCAGCCGCAGCCGCAGCCCGCGCTTGGGGAAGGACGAGGGCTCATCGACCAGCCCATGGACGTCGATCGGCCGTTCCAGGAACCGGAAACCGGCATGGCCATCGGCCTGCCAGACCAGTTCGAGCGGATAGACCTCGCCATTGGCCAGTTCGAGGTCGAAAGTCCCTGCACCGGGCAGGCTGTGCAGCAGTTTGACCTTGATCCCCCCGGCCGAGGCATCGCGAACGATGCACAGGAATTCGCCTTCGGGCGAAACCAGCTTGCCCGCGCGCAGCAACAGCGCGACACGCCGATCGGCACGCTGATCGCGGCCATGGTTACCGGGTGGGGCGGCGGGCAGCCCCGCCGAATCGGTTTCGTCACGCATCGCACGGGTCTCCGCTTGGCAAAATCGCCCGGGCAGATGAAACCATGATGATCAGGTGTGGTTACCACGGCGGCAAGGTTTGATGGGCGGCGGCGGCACTGCTTGGGCGCTGGTGCGGACGGTGGGCAGTTCATCCTGATCCGTTCTTCTACTTTTCTCGGCGACGTATCCGCCGATGGAAGTGAAAACCGTTGCGTTTATTTCGATTATGCGATAGGGATCGGTCCGATCACGGAGAGAGACAATGACCCTGCCAGCCAATGCATTGCCATTTGGCGACGCTTTGCCGTCTGCCAATGATCGGCAAATCGCCAACCAGTTGCGACGTATCCTTGCTGCACAGAAATCAGGGGAGGCAACGCTTCACGTTCCTGATCCTAAAACCAAACAGCCGGTTGCAATCACTCTGACTCCCTCCATGTCAGATCTGTTTCTCGAACTGTTGCGTCATATTGGAAGTGGGGACGCCGTTACATTACTCCCCATCCAGCAAATGCTTACGACGCAGCAAGCTGCTGATCTGCTCAATGTGTCGCGTCCTTACCTGATCAAGCTGATTGACCGGGGCGACATTCCACACAGCATGGTCGGACGGCACCGTCGCCTCAAGGCCGAGGACGTGTTTGCCTACAAGGCTAAGCGGGATGAAACTCGTGCCAAGGCGATGGATGAACTGCTTTCAAGCGATGTCGGCCTCTACTGATTGAGCTTTGCAATGTTTGCCAATCGCTACACAGCTTTGGTCGATGCCTGCACTTTGGTAAGCGCGCCAAAACGCGATCTGTTGCTGACTCTCGCTGAGGCTGAGTTTTTTCGCGTCCGCTGGTCGCAACGCATTTTGGACGAAACCGAGCGCGCGCTCGAAGGTATCTTTGTTGAGCGTGGATTTGACGATGCTGGGACCAGAGCTTCTCGTTCGGTTGAAGTGATGTGCACAGCTTTCCCTGAAGGTCTGGTGCCGGATTCTGGGCATACTGCTTCGATGATTTTCGGTTTGCCAGATGCTGGTGACGAACATGTACTTGCTGCCGCAGTCCAAACACAGGCACAGGCAATCGTCACCGAGAACATCCGTCATTTCCCTGACGAAGTCCTCCAACCTTTGCACCTTGAGGCCCGCACTGCTGACGAATTTATTGCGGACACAATCGCCCTTGACGAAGGAAAGGCAATTGCTGCGATACGCATCCTGCGCGAGCGGCTGAAGAAGCCGGAATTGACTGCAGAGGCCTACTTGAGGTCACTTGAGGCGCATGGACTCTTCGCTACTGCATCACTGCTTAGCGGCCACATCGATTCAATCTGAATGTTGGTGCGGACGGTGGGACTCGAACCCACACGATCAAGGATCAGGGGATTTTAAGTCCCCGGCGTCTACCATTCCGCCACGTCCGCGTTGATTTTCGCCTTACGGCGGTGCGGCAGGGATATCCATCCCTGCCTGCATCGCCGGCCCACTCCCCCGGCCCAACCACCCATTACATGGTACCCTTGGGGTGGTTGGGCCGGGGGAGTGGGCCGGTGATGCCAAGCCAATCGCGGAGGCGATTGGCGCACCAGCTAAAACGCAAACGGCACCTTTCTGCGCTTCCGGTGCTCACGACCAAAAAGGTCGCTCCGCGCCGGTTCTCGAACGGCACCATTTTCGCCTCGGCCTGGAGCGAATTCCGACCCATCCGGTCTGGATCAATAGGGAGATGCAGCAAGGATATCCACCCTGCCTGCAACGGGACCGAGTTTGCCGGGCTTTTGTCTACGATCTGCTCGTCCTGGCCAGCGCTGCGCAGGCAGGCGGATGCCTGTCCGTATCGCCGTCAGGTGCAAAACGCCCTGCTCAATCGCTGTTGAGGCGGGCGCGCATCTCCTTGCCGGGTTTGAAGTAGGGGACTTTCTTGCCCGGCACGTCGACCGTTTCGCCGGTGCGCGGGTTACGGCCCTTGCGGGGATCGCGTTCGCGGGTGGAAAAGGCGCCAAAGCCGCGCAGTTCGACGCGGCCGCCGCTGGCCAGCTTGGCCGAGATCTCGTCAAAGAAGGTGGAGACGATCTTTTCGACCTCTTCCATCCGCAGGCCCGGATTCTCCCGGGCAAGTGCTGCCACCAGTTCGGAACGGATCATAACACACGCCTTTCCCTGGGCCATATTTGGCCCATCCCCTAGATTGGTAAAAGCGCGGCGCAGCTTCCGACCCGGTGCAAGCAGCACTGCACAGGCTTCGACACTGCCAAAAGCAGGGTCGGAGCGCAAACGGAATCAATGAAGATTCTTACAGGTTTTTAACCAGTAGGTCGTCGGCCCGCAGGCCCAGGCGCGTGATCCGGTTGCGGATCGCCGGCCATTCCACTTCGAGGAAGCGCTCCCGCTCGCTCTGCCGCAGGCGTTCGGCCGCGCCGCGGGTGACGAACATGCCGACCCCGCGCTGAACCTCAACCAGCCCGTCGAGCTGGAACTGCTGATAGGCCTTGGCCACGGTCAACGGATTGGCCCCTTCCTGTGCGGCAAAGGCACGGACCGACGGGAGCATACCGCCTTCGGCATAGGTGCCATCGATGATCGCGGCGGCAATCTTGTCGCGCAGCTTGAGATAGACGGGCTTGCTGGTGTCCTGCATGGTGATGCAGTGCCATAATACAGCGGTGCGGGCAAGGGCTTGTTGGCTGTCCGAAGGGGAAGGAAGGGGCCTTCCAAACCGCGCAACAAAGCAACAAGGGCAGCGAATTTCGCTTCACAGCGGCGAAATCGCGGCTAGTCTCCCGGCCCATGTGGCGGCCGCCGGGATCGGCCGCATTCAGACCGTTTCGGGGAGCCTTACATGAAAGATATGAGCCTTTGGGGGGAGGGCGACTGGATCGCGGCTATCGCGGTTATCGTCCTCGTGCTGTTCCTGGCCGTGGGCGGCAAGATTGCCGTGCAGAAGGAACCGGAGTTCGCGGGCCATCCCAAGGGCCTGTACATGCTGTTCTTTGCCGAGATGTGGGAACGCTTTTCCTACTACGGCATGCGCGCGCTGCTGATCTTCTACCTGACCAAGCACTGGCTGTTCAGCGACGGCAAGGCCAACCTGATCTACGGGGCCTATGCCAGCCTGGTCTACATCACCCCGGTCTTGGGCGGCTATCTGGCCGACCGTTATCTCGGTCAGCGCAAGGCGGTGCTGTTCGGCGGGCTGCTGCTGGCGATTGGCCACAGCCTGATGGCAGTGGAAGGGACCGGCGGGCAGAGCGATCCGGCAATCAACGTGTTCTGGGGCGCGCTGGCCTTCATCATCGTCGGCTCGGGCTTCCTCAAGGCCAACATCTCGGTGATGGTCGGCCAGCTCTACAAGCTGACTGACGTGCGCCGCGACGGGGCCTACACCGTGTTCTACATGGGCATCAACGCCGGGGCCGCGCTGGGGACGATCCTGGTCGGCTATCTGGGTGAAACGATTGGCTGGGGCTATGGCTTCGGTCTCGCCGGTATCGGGATGCTGGCCGGCCTGATCGTCTTCGTGCTGGGCAAGTCGGCGCTGAACGGCGCGGGCGAGGCTCCGGCCCCGCTGGCCAAGTCGACCGAATGGCTGCTCTATGCCATCGGCGTGCTGTCGGTCGGGGTGATCTGGTTCCTGATCCAGTACCAGGACATCATCCAGAGCCTGCTGATCGTCTCGGGCCTCGCGCTGCTGGGCTATGTCCTTTACGAGACTTTCAAGCTGCCCAAGGAACCGCGCGAACGGATGTTCGCGATCCTGTTCCTGATCAGCCTCAACCCGCTGTTCTGGGGCCTGTTCGAACAGGCCGGCGGCTCGATGAGCCTGTTCACCGACCGCTATGTCGATCGCGGCGGCACGCCGGCCTCGCTGTTCCAGTCGATCAACCCGATCTACATCATCCTGCTCGCCCCGCTGTTCGCCATGCTGTGGCAGTGGCTGGGGGCAAAGGGCAAGGAACCCTCGGCTCCGGCCAAGTTCGGCCTGGCGCTGGCGCAGATGGGCCTTGCCAACCTGGTGCTGGTCTGGGGCGCGGAAGCTTACGGCATCGCGGCGATGACCCCGGTGCTGTTCGTGTTCCTCTATTACCTGCTGGCCACCACGGGCGAGCTGTGCCTCAGCCCGGTCGGCCTTTCGGCGATGAACCGGCTGGCGCCGAGCTATCTCGCCTCGCTGATCATGGGTGCCTGGTTCTACATGACCGCGGTCGGCAATTTCGTCGCCGGCAAGATCGGTGAAGCGACCGGCGGCCATGGTGGGGAAATGAGCAAGGAAAAGCTGCTCGAGATCTATGCCCTGTTCGGCTGGATCTCGATCGGCGCGGCGGTGGCGGTGCTGCTGGTCTCGCCGATCGTGAAGCGCTGGATGCACCTCGATACGCTCGAGGATCGCCCCGAACCCAAGGCGGAGTAAACGACGATGAAGACGCTGTACCGGCCCCTGCTGGCCGCTGCCGCCTGCGCCCTGGCGCTCGGCGGAACCGGGCCTGGCCTGGCCAAGGATGCCAAGGACAAGAAGGAAGAAAGCGCCGCGGTGAAGGCCGCGCGCGATTTCAACAAGGATCCCTATCCTTCCACCTACAAGCCCTATCCCAGTGTGCCGACCGCGCTGGTCGGTGCGACCGTTTTCGACGGCACCGGCAAGCAGATCGATGGCGGGACGGTCCTGATCAAGGACGGCAAGGTCGTCGCCGTGGGCGGGCCGGACCTGGCCATCCCCGAGGGCTACACCCGGATCGACGCACGCGGCAAGTTCGTCACCCCGGGGATCATCGATGCCCACAGCCACCTGGGCGACTATCCCAGCCCGGGCGTCGATGCGCATTCCGACGGCAACGAGATGACCGCGCCGACCACGCCGCAGGTCTGGGCCGAGCATTCGGTCTGGCCGCAGGATCCGGGCTTTACCCGGGCGCTGGCCAATGGCGGGGTCACTTCGCTGCTGGTCCTGCCGGGCAGCGCCAACCTGATGGGCGGGCGCGGCGTGGTGCTGAAGACCGTGCCGGCGCGGACCATGCAGGGAATGAAGTTCCCCGGTGCGCCCTACAGCCTCAAGATGGCCTGCGGCGAAAACCCCAAGCGGGTCTATGGCGCCAAGGGCCGGATGCCCAGCACCCGCATGGGCAACCTGGCGGTCAACCGCGAAACCTGGCTGAAAGCGCAGGACTATCGCCGCAAGCGCGATTCCGGAAAGCTGGAAAGCCGAGACCTGGCGATGGAAACGCTGGTCGGTGTGCTGGACGGGGAAATCCTGATCCAGAACCACTGCTACCGCGCCGATGAAATGGCCATCGTCCTCGATATGGGCAAGGAATTCGGCTACAAGATCCAGACCTTCCACCACGCGGTGGAAGCTTACAAGATCGGCGATCTGCTGGCTGCCTCGGGCACCTGCAGTGCGATCTGGGCCGACTGGTGGGGCTTCAAGATGGAAGCCTATGACGGGATCCCCGAAAACGCCGGGCTGCTGCACAAGGCCGGGGCCTGCGTGGTGATCCATTCCGACGATGCCAACGGCATCCAGCGGCTCAACCAGGAAGCGGCCAAGGCCCAGGGCGACGCCCGCCGGATCGGGATCGACGTGCCCGATGGCGAAGTGATCCGCTGGCTGACGCTCAACCCGGCCAAGGCAATCGGGATCGACAAGCTGACCGGCAGCCTCGAAGCCGGCAAGGGTGCCGACGTGGTGCTGTGGAACGGCCACCCGCTGTCGGTCTATTCGCGGCCCGAAAAGGTCTGGGTCGATGGCGCGCTGCTGTTCGATTCGGCCGATCGCAAGCGCCGCGGGGTGACCGACTTCGAGCTTGGCCAGCCCGGTGAAGGAGACGTGAAATGAGCGCCCGCAAGCTGACTGCGGCCCTCGCCGCACTGCTCGCCTGCACTGCCGCTCCGGCAATTGCCCAGACCTTGGCAATCACTGGCGGCAAGGTGGTGGTGGGCGATGGCTCCGATCCGATCGACGGCGCGACCGTGCTGGTCCGCGATGGCAAGGTCGTGGCCGTGGGCCGCGACGTGGCCGTTCCGGCGGGCGTCCGCACGGTCGATGCCAAGGGCAAATGGGTCACCCCCGGCCTGGTCGTGGCCGTGACGGACCTGGGCCTGTTCGATGTCGAAGCGGTTGATGACAGCAACGACAGCGGGGCGGGCCGCAGCCCGTTCAGCGCCGCGCTGGACATCAGCCAGGCGATCAACCCCGATGCCCAGCATATCAAGGTCAGCCGCGCCGGCGGGGTCACCCGCGCTGCGGTGGCACCGCTTGGCACCGGCTCGATCTTTGGCGGGCAGGGCGCGGTGATCGATCTGGGTGCCGATGCCGATCCGGTCACGGTGCCGCGTGCGTTCCAGTATGTCGATCTGGGCGAAACCGGCGCACGCCGCGCCGGAGGCAGCCGGATCGCGGCCTGGGCCGACCTGACCAATGCGCTGAGCGAAGCCCGCGAACTCTCCGCCTCGCCCACCGGCGCGCGGCGCGATGACGTGCTGCTCAGCCGCCGCGATGCCCAGGCGCTGATCCCGGTGGTGACCGGGCGCCAGCCGCTTTATGTCCGGGCCGAACGGGCGGCAGATATCCGCATGGTCCTGTCGCTGAAGAAGGATTACCCGGCGGTGAAGCTGGTGATCGTCGGGGCGAGCGAAGGCTGGTTGGTGGCGGGCGACTTGGCGAAGGCCGGGGTGCCGGTGCTGGCCACGCCGCTCAACAACCTGCCCGACAGCTTTGAGCAGCTGGGCGCGACCCATTCCAATGTCGGGCGGATGAAGGCGGCCGGGGTCAACGTGTCGCTGGGCGCCTATTTCGATCAGCCGCGCTATGCGCCGCAATATGCCGGAAATCTGGTCGCGCTGACCAGGGTCCCGGGGGCCAGCGGCCTGACCTGGAACCAGGCCTTTGCCGCGATCAGCTCCGGTCCGGCTGAGGCGATGGGGCTGGGCGACCGGTTCGGCAGCCTGCGCGCCGGACGGGCCGGTGACGTGGTGATCTGGGATGGCGACCCGCTGGAGTTGACTTCTGGCGTCACCGCCGTGTTCATCGACGGCGTGGAACAGCCGCTGCGTGACCACCAGACCCGCCTGCGCGACCGCTACAGGACCGGACCGGCCGAAGGGGCCGTTCCCAAGGCCTACGAGTGGTGACGGCAGCCGGATAAGCGGCATACCAGACCCACTTGGGCGGCACACCAGTGTCACATCAGGCGGCTACCGGGACATGATCCGGTAGCCGCCTTTTCGTTTGCAATCGCGCCGCAGTGTGATAGCCATGTTTACGCCGTAAACATATCGGCCCGCAAGGCCGAGGGGGAGAAGCCCGATGGATGCCCAGCTTGCCAACCTGATTGCCGCCGCCACCGCCTTTGTCGGCACCCATTTCGCCCTGTCGCACCCCTTGCGGGCCGGCGTCACCCGGCTGGTCGGGGACAAGGGCTTCCAGGGCGTCTATTCGCTGGTCGCCCTCGCTACCTTCGGCTGGATGGTCATGGCCTTCACCGCCGTGCCGCTGGCCCCGCCGCTGATCGAAAGCCTGACCATGTCCCCGGCCGGCTGGATCGTCGCGACAGTGCTGATGCTGATCGCCTCGGTCCTGCTGGTCGGCTCGTTCATGGGCAATCCGGCCCTGCCCGCCCCGGGCGCGGCAGAGCTGGCCGCCAAGGGCCCGCACGGGGTGTTCCATGTCACCCGCCACCCGATGATGTGGTCGATGGCACTGTGGAGTGTCAGCCACGCGCTGGTCAGCCCGACCCCGCGCGTACTGGTCCTGACGCTCGCGGTCGCCTTCCTCGCGCTGGTCGGATCGCACCTGCAGGACCGCAAGAAGGCCGCGCAGATGGGTGCCGCCTGGGCCGGGTGGGAGGCTCACACCAGCTACTGGCCGCGCCTGGGCGCGCTGGGCAAGGCCGGCGCGGTGCCCTGGCTGGGCGGCATTGCGCTGTGGCTGGCGGCCAGCTGGGCCCACGGCTGGCTGATCGCCATGCCGGCCGGGGTGTGGCGCTGGCTCTAACCTAACGCAGCCCCAGCCCGGCCAGCCAGTCCAGCGCCGCATCCTGGGCCTCGCCGGCAAAGCCAAGCTGGTGGTCGTGGCCGGAGAACAGCACCAGCCTGGCCCGGCCCGAGCGCTGCGCCAGCCGCTGGCCGTGGGCGACCGGGATCGATCGGTCATCGCGGTCGTGCAGGATCAGGGTGGGGGCGGCGATCCGGTCGATCCGGGACAGGCTGTCGAGCCGGTCCCGGACCAGCCAGCCCGGCACCAGCCGGCCAAAGCGGTGCGCCACCACATCGGGCACGCTGGTATAGGGCGCGATCAGGATCAGCGCTGCCGGGGCCTGTTCCTCGGCCAGCCGGGTGACGACCCCGGTGCCAAGCGAGAAACCGATCAGGACCTGCCGTTCCCCTGCCACGCCCCGGTCGGCCAGCCAGGCCCGCGCGGCGCGGCCATCGGCATAGAGGCCCGCTTCACTGGGTGAGCCGGGATTGCCGCCATAGCCGCGATATTCGGGCAGCAGCGCGCCGTATCCGGCGGCGACATAGCGTTCCACCGCAACCAGCGATCCGGCCAGGCTATCGCCATTGCCGTGAAAGAATACCAGGGTCGGGCGGCCCGGCGCGGGGGCGCGGTACAGCGCTTTCAGCTGCAAGCCATCGGCCGTGTTCAGCGTGACCGCACCATAGCCAGGCGGCGGTGCCACACTGCCATCCGGCGCGGGAAAGATCATGCTGCGCTGGCCGGCATAAAGCGCGCCCAGCCCGGCGGCATAGAGCCCCAGCAGCAGCGCGGCGGCGATCAGCAGGCGGCGCAGCGGGCGGCTCATTCCTGTGCCGCCCTCATCCGCTCGGCCAGTTGGCGCTGGAATTCGGTCGGCACGGTATGGGCGTTTATCGCGTCCATGATCTGTTGCCAGGTGCAGTTGTAATGCGCTGTCCAGATCCAGGCATCGCCGAAGAAATCGGACGCGGCGCTGCCATTGATGCGAAAGATGAAGCGGCGCAGCCTGCTCTCGATCGGGAACTTCGCTGCCTTGTAAAACCGCAGCCGGACCATCCCGGTGGCCAGCGCCACGCCCTTGATCGAGCGCAGCGGGATCGTCCTGGCGGAATGGGGCCGCAGGTAAAGCCCGGAGCCGTCGATCCGCAGCTGGACGCGCCGGTCGGCCGCACAGCGCAGGAAAGCCAGCACGGCTCCACCAAAGAAGGCCGTGCCGAGGCCGCCGATCCCGATGCCGGCCGGATCGCCCAGAGCAATCGAGCGCCACAGGATCCACACCGCGCCGGCCGCCATTGGCGAGGCCAGCAGCGCCCAGCCCAGCATCTTGATGATCGAATAACGCGCCTCGAACGGTGCGGCAGGCGCTTCGGTCACGGTCAGGCCCGCGCTTCCTCAACCCCTGCGGAGTTGTGGCGCAGCGCTTTCAGCACGGCATCGACGATGTGCGGGGCGTTGAGGCCGGCCGCATCATACTGCTTGTCCGGGCTGTCATGGTCCTGGAACAGGTCCGGCAGGCGCAGGGTGCGAATCTTCAACCCGGCATCGGTCAGCCCTTCATCGCTGGCCATGGTCAGCACATGGGCACCAAGCCCGCCGATGCTGCCTTCTTCCACGGTCAGCACCACTTCGTGCGTGGTCATCAGCTGACGGATCAGATCGGTGTCGAGCGGCTTGGCAAAGCGCAGGTCGGCCACCGTGGTCGACAGGCCCTTGGCCTCCAGCTGATCGGCCGCCTTGAGCGCTTCGGCCAGGCGGGTGCCGAGCGAAAGGATCGCCACCTTGGTGCCGTGGCGGACGATCCGGCCCTTGCCGATTTCCAGCTGCTGCGGAACTTCGGGCAGCTCCACCCCCACACCGTTACCGCGCGGATAGCGGAAGGCGATCGGGCCACTGTCATGGAGCGCGGCGGTATAGGTCATGTGGACCAGCTCGGCCTCGTCCGCGGCGGCCATGACGACCATGTTCGGCAGGCTGGCCAGGTAAGTGATGTCGAACGATCCGGCATGGGTCGCGCCGTCCGCGCCGACCAGCCCGGCGCGGTCGATCGCGAAGCGGACCGGCAGGTTCTGGATCGCCACGTCGTGGACCACCTGGTCATAGGCGCGCTGCAAGAAGGTCGAATAGATCGCGCAGAACGGGCGCATCCCCTGGGCTGCCAGACCTGCCGCAAAGGTCACCCCGTGCTGTTCGGCAATGCCGACATCGAAAGCGCGGTCCGGGTGGGCCTTGGCGAACTTGTCGACCCCGGTGCCGCTGGGCATGGCGGCGGTGATCGCGCAGATTTTCGGGTCGCTGTCGGCCAGCTTGGCCAGCGTCTCGCCGAAGACGTTCTGATAGGCAGGCGCCGTGGCTGCGGGCTTGATCTGCTCGCCGGTGATCACGTCGAACTTCTGCACACCGTGATACTTGTCGGCGCTGGCTTCGGCCGGGGCATAGCCCTTGCCCTTTTGCGTCACGACATGGATCAGGCAGGGGCCTTCGGCGGCATCGCGGACGTTTTCCAGCACCGGGATCAGCTGATCCAGGTTATGCCCATCGATCGGGCCGACGTAGTAGAAGCCCAGTTCCTCGAACAGGGTGCCGCCCATTGCCATGCCGCGGGCGAATTCGTCGGTCTTCTTGGCTGCCTTGTGCAGAGGTTCGGGCAGCTTGCGAGAGATCCGCTTGGCCACTTCGCGCAGTTCCAGGAACGGACGCGAGGAAACGATCTTGGCAAGATAGGCCGAAAGCCCGCCGACCGGCGGGGCGATCGACATGTCATTGTCATTGAGGATCACGACCAGCCGGTTCCCCGCCTCGGCCGCGTTGTTCATCGCCTCATAGGCCATGCCGGCGCTCATCGCGCCGTCACCGATCACGGCAATGCCCTTGCCCGGGTTGCCGGCCAGCTTGTTGGCAATGGCAAAACCCAGCGCGGCGGAGATCGAGGTGGAACTGTGCGCCGCGCCGAACGGATCGTATTCGCTTTCGCTGCGCTTGGTGAAGCCGCTGAGGCCGCCGCCCTGGCGCAGGGTGCGGATGCGGTCGCGCCGACCGGTGATGATCTTGTGCGGATAGGCCTGGTGTCCGACGTCCCACACCAGTTTGTCGTCCGGGGTGTTGAACACGTAATGGATCGCGACCGTCAGTTCGACCACGCCCAGGCCCGAACCCAGGTGTCCGCCGGTGCTGCCGACGGCGCTGATCATCTCGGCGCGCAATTCGTCCGCGAGCTGGCGGAGCTGGCCCGGGGCAAGCTTGCGAAGGTCGGCGGGAACATCGACAGTGTCGAGCAGCGGGGTGACCGGATTGGAACTCATGGCGCCGCCTTACACTTTGGTTTCAATTGTGTCGATTGGCACTAAGGTGCACGGATTGTGAAGGATTGATGGAGGACTGCCGATGTCCCTGCCTGCCGCCGCCCAGCCGGTCGTTTTCGTCCTGACCGCCGACCGTTCCCGCAGCCTGCCGTTCTACCGCGATGTGCTGGGCCTGCGCCTGATGGGCGAGGATGGCCATGCCGCCACCTTCGACCTTGGCAACCGCACGCCGCTTCGTCTGACCGACGTCCCCGGCCACCGCGCCGCGCCGCACACGGTGCTGGGCTGGCACGTGGCCGATCTGCGGACGACACTGTCCGCGCTGCGGGCCAAGGGGGTGGAGCCAAAGATCTACGAGGGCTTCGGCCAGGATGCCGACGGGGTCTGGACCAGCCCCGATGGCGGAGCCAGCATCGTCTGGTTCGCCGATCCGGACGGGAATATTCTGAGCCTGACGCAGGTCGGGTGAAGGGCCTCGTTCAGGGCACCCTTGTCATCCCCGCTCAGGAACAGTCCGCGCAGACCCCGCGCAGTTCCACCACCGGGCGGATGTCGGCAAAGCCGGCCTTGCGTGCGGCATCGACCAGCGCGCCGGTCAGCCCGTCGTCATCCAGGTGCGTGGCCCGCCCGCAGCTGTCGCAGATCAGGAAGATGCAGTCGTGCCGGCAGCCCGGGTGCGGGTTGGCGATATAGGCGTTGGCGCTTTCGATCCGGCGCGCGAGGTTGCTCGCGACGAACAGGTCGAGGATGCGGTAGACCGAATTGGCCGCCACCCGCTTGCCGCGTGCGGCAGAGACGCTTTCGGCAATGTCATAAGCCGAGGCCGGGCGCGGCTGGGCGGCCAGCGCTTCGAACACTTCGGCGCGCATGCCGGTCCACTGCTCGCCGGCATCGACCAGCGCCTTGGCGGCCTCTTCGACCAGGGTCTGCCCGGTCGGCTCGTGATGATGGTGGTGATGTGCGCTGGCCATGGGGATGATATAAGCCCCCTGGCGCTGCGGAGCAAATCCTAGCGCGTGGCCGGATCGACCAGCGTCTGGTCCAGCTGGGCCGGGGCTGCAGTGGCCGCCGGGATGACCTTGCCGGCCAGTCCTTCATCAGAGCGGATGGCCATGGCCCCGGCGAGCAGGGCGGTGCCGACGACAAAGCCGATGGCGAAGGAACGGTAAAGGTCGGCTTTGAACAGGCCCATCGGGGAATCACTCTGGTAGGTGTTAATGCTTGCCGTCCCCCGTGCAGAAAGCGTCCTTACCGTCCAGTGAACATTGCGGTCATCTTCCCGTCAGAGCGGTGAAGCGTTGACAGGATGCGGCCAGTTGAAGGTCCTTGTCCGCCGCACCGGGGGAGCGGGCCGGTGTTGGCCATCCTCGCATCAATGCCGGAAATGGCGCATCCCGGTGAAGACCATCGCCAGGCCGGCCTCGTCAGCGGCGGCAATCACTTCCTCGTCGCGGATCGATCCGCCCGGCTGGATCACGGCCGTCGCTCCGGCCTCGGCGGCGGCGAGCAGGCCGTCGGCGAAGGGGAAGAAGGCATCGGAAGCTACCGCGCTGCCGACCGCCCGGCTCTGCGCCCAGCCGAACTTCTCGGCGGCTTCGGCGGCCTTCATCGCGGCAATGCGCGACGAATCGCGGCGGTTCATCTGGCCTGCGCCGATCCCGGCGGTAATCCCGTCCTTGGCATAGACGATGGCGTTCGACTTGACGTGGCGGGCCACCGTCCAGGCGAACAGGCAGTCCTTCAGCTCCTGCTCGGTCGGCGCGCGCTTGGTCACCACCTTGAGGTCGGCGGCGGTAATCGCGCCATTGTCGCGGCTTTGCACCAGGAGGCCGCCGGTGATCGGCTTGACCGCAAGGCCGCCCCGGCGCGGATCGGGCAGGGTGCCGGTCAGCAGCAGGCGCAGGTTCTTCTTCCTGGCAAAGGCGGCAATCGCAGCCTCGTCGGCATCGGGCGCGACGACCACTTCGGTGAAGATCTGGCAGATCGCCTCGGCCGTCGGGCCGTCCAGCGGCACGTTGACCGCAACGATCCCGCCGAAAGCCGAAACGTCATCGCATTGCAGCGCCCCGGTCCAGGCGTCGAGCAGGCTGGCGCCTTGGGCGACGCCGCAGGGGTTGGCGTGCTTGACGATCACCACCGCCGGGTCCTGGCCCCTGAACTCCGCGCACAGTTCCAGCGCGGCATCGGCATCGTTGTAATTGTTGTAGGACAGCTCCTTGCCCTGAAGCTGCCGGGCCTGGGCAATCCCCGCGCCATGCGGACCCTTGGGGATATAGAGCGCGGCGCGCTGGTGCGGGTTCTCGCCATAGCGCAGCTCTTCCTTGCGGGTGGCGGTGATCGCCAGCATTTCCGGAAAGAGCTGCTGCTGGTCGGCAAAGGCGAACCACTGGCTGATCATCGCATCATAGGCTGCCGTCGCGGCATAGGCGCGACCGGCCAGCAGGCGCCGGAAGTCGTAGGAGGTTGCCCCGTCGTTGGCCTCAAGCTCGGCCAGCAGACCGGCATAGTCGGCCGGATCGGTGACGATGGTGACATAGGCGTGGTTCTTGGCCGCCGAACGGACCATCGAAGGTCCGCCGATGTCGATGTTCTCGATCACTTCATCGCGCGCCGCGCCCTTGGCCACGGTCGCTTCGAAGGGATAGAGGTTGACCACCACCAGGTCGATCGCGCCGATTGCGTGACTCTCCATGGCTGCCGCATGCTCGGGATTGTCGCGCACCGCCAGCAGGCCGCCATGGACCTTGGGGTGCAGGGTCTTGACCCGCCCATCCATCATTTCCGGAAAGCCGGTCAGCTCGGAAATGTCCTTCACCGAGAGGCCCGCATCGCGCAGCGCCTTGGCGGTGCCGCCGGTCGAGACGAGTTCTACCCCCCGGGCCGCCAGTGCCTGCCCCAGTTCCACCAGGCCAGACTTGTCGGACACCGAAAGCAGCGCCCGGCGGATCGTTACGTTGGTCACGTGAATTCTACCCCATCTTCTTCAGCAGCCAGGCGAAATTGCCGCCGCCGCGTGAAACCAGCCCGGAAACGACGAGTTGCTGGATCGGCTGCGGCCGTCCATGCCCGTCGGCCCAGATGCTTTCCTCGATCGTCACTTGCCCGCCCCCGGCGCGGAATTGCCAGTAGGAGCCATCGGCCAGCGCGAGGCCTGCGCCCTGCCCGTCCTCGCTCAGTCCGACTTCGACCCCCGGCCCCAGGTGGAATCGGATCGCGAAGCCGACCTTGCCGTTCTTGCCCTTGCCACCCGATGGCACCAGCAGGTCTTCCCCGCGCAGTTCGGTCCCGTCATCGCGCAGGACCAGGATCCGGCGGTGGCCCAGGCCGTAACGGCTGGCATAGCCGTTGTGGCTGGCCTCAAGCCGGGTCGCGCCGGCCAGCTTGTCACCCACCAGGGTGCGGCGGTCGATCTCGACCTCGCCCACCCCGCTGCCGATCTTGCCATTGATCAGGATCGCGGTGGAATTGGCATCGTCCAGCACCAGCGTGGAATGGGCCGCCGTGGCCCGCAGGCCCTGCTCCAGCCGCACCGGCATCAACCCGCCGGCGCAGCCCGCACCGCCGCAGTTGACCACGATCCGCTGTCCGGCGTGGCTGAATTCGAACGCCAGGGTCGATGCGCAGCCGGTCCGCGCGTGCTTGGCCAGCGGCGGCGGCGCGGCATCGAACTGCAGCACGCCCTTCTGCGCCACGACCCGCTGATAGCCCCACTGGCGCACATCGCGCAGCGGGCGGGTGCGGACCCCGGTGGCGGCCACCAGCGCGGCCAGGTCTGCTGCGTCGACCGCCCAGGACCCCTGCCACGATCCCAGCGCGCCATCGCCGTGGGTCAGCGCCAGCAGTGGCGGCACCAGCAGGCCCATGATCGTTTCCAGCGCTTGTGGCGGATCGCGCCGGACCGCCTGATAACAGGCGCGCAGCCGCACCAGCAAAGAGATCACCTCGATCTGGCCGAGCGGGCTGCGCGAGAGGACACCGCCGTCATCGCCCACCACTTCGCCCAGCGCCCGGATCAACCCGGCCTCGCCAAACAGGCGGCGCGGCTTGCCATCGGGCAGCAGCAGCCCGGCAGCCACGATCCCGCACCAGCCGGCCACTTCGGCCAGCTGGTCTTCGGCCCGGCCGACATTCTTGTCGAGCCATCGGGCCGTATCGCCCAGCGCGGCCAGCACCCTGGCGCGGTGGGCCTTGTCCGCGCCCGACAGGATCAGCGGGGCATGGACCAGCCAGTTCAGTTCGCGCGTGCCGGCATTGGCGACAGTCCAGGCCGGCCCCTTGCCGGGGCGCGACGGCGGCTTCGGATTGGCTGTCAGCCAGGCGGCCAGAATCCGCTCGGCCACCGGGGCCACGGTTTCGCGCGGGGCGCTGGCTTCCAGATCGGCCAGCCAGGCAAAGGAATGGACCACCCGCTCCAGCGGCGGGGTCAGCCGGGCGGCACCGGCAAAGTCGATCTGGGCAATCGGGGACTTGGCCCCATGAACCAGGAAATGCCCGGCCCTGAGCGCGGTGCCGGCCATCTTGCTGCCCGGCAAGGGGTTGCTGACCGTTGCCAGCAGCCGCGGTTTGGCCGGCTTGCGAAAGGGCGCGGCCAGGGTCGAACCCGGAACCCCCAGGCGATAGGCCAGCCGCAGCAGCCGTTCACCGGCACCGATCGAGGGTGGCGCAAAATCAGCCAACGCCAGCGCCCGACCGGGCTCGACCACTTCGCCGGGGATGGTCCGCGGATCGTCGCTGCCAGTCACCAGACCGCCCTCATCGCCCGGTCCCGCCGGAGCCATGGGAATGGCCGGACCCTGCCCCGCGGCCGCATCGTGGGCCGGACTGCGGGTGGAGAGGCCGGCTTCGCTCATGGCTCATCCGATCCCCTTCAGCGCGGCGATGTTGGCGGCGTAGCGGTCCGGCCCGCCCTTGAAGGTGGCCGATCCTGCCACCAGCACATCGGCCCCGGCATCGACGCATTGCCGCGCGGTGACCGCATCGACCCCACCGTCGACTTCCAGGTGGATCGGCCGCCCGGTCTTGTCGATCATCTTGCGGACCGCCTCGATCTTGCGCAGCTGGCTGGAGATGAAACTCTGCCCGCCAAAGCCGGGATTGACGCTCATCACCAGCACCAGGTCGATATCGTCGATCAGGTAATCCAGCATCTTGGCCGGAGTGGCGGGATTGAGCGAAATCCCGGCCTGCTTGCCCAGCCCCTTGATCGCCTGGACCGTGCGGTGGACGTGCGGGCCGGCTTCGGGGTGGACGGTGATGATGTCTGCCCCGGCCTCGGCAAAGGCCTGCAGGTAGGCATCGACCGGGGAAATCATCAGGTGGACGTCGAACGGCTTGGCGCTGTGCGGGCGCAAGGCCTTTACCACCATCGGCCCGATCGTGATGTTGGGCACGAAGTGGCCATCCATCACATCGACATGGATCCAGTCTGCTCCCGCGGCGTCGATCGCCCGCACTTCCTCGCCCAGCCGGGCAAAATCGGCGGAGAGGATCGAGGGCGAGATCAGCGGTGCGGACATTGGCGGTTTGTGGCTCCCTGTCTGGCGCTTAGCCACCGCATCTGGGGGGGACAAGCAGGCTTTCCGGGCTTTTCCACACAGTATCTTGACGTACTGCCGCAGCCGGGCGGCGCTCTGCCGCAATTGACCGGCAGGCGCGAAGCGGGCAGAGCGCAAGGCTGATGTCCCCACCGCGCACCCCCGAACAGGCAATGGCCCTGCTGGACCGAGAATCCTGTGTCCGTTACGGGCCAGTGCCCCATGAACTGGGCGGGAGGGAGTGCGGCCCTGAACGCTGGGTGATGCACGACGGAGCCATGCTGCTGCGCTGCACAAGCGGGTTCGGATTCCTGTACCAGCGCGGCGACGGGGTGACGGTGGAGCGACCGGCCGATCCCGATCCGGGCGAGGAGGCGTTGTGGCTGGGTGGCAGCGTTCACTGCGGCATCGCGGCGCTGAACGGACTGATGCCGCTGCATGCCTCGGCCGTGGCGCATGGCGGGCGGGTCTATGCCTTCACCGGTGCGGCCGGGGCCGGCAAATCGACCATGGTGGCCGGGTTGGGGCAGGCGGGCTTGCCGCTGTTCTGCGATGATACCCTGCTGGTCGATCCGCTAGGGCCCGATCCGCTGATGGCTCTGCCCGGGCGCAAGCGGCTGAAACTGCTGGATGATGCCCTGACCATGACCGGAGCCGAGGCTACGGGCGAAGTGGGGGCGGATACCGGCAAGCACTATGCCCGGCCGCTGGGAGGGGTGGTCGATCAGCCCTTGCCGCTGACCATGCTGGTGTTTCTGGAGGAGGGTCCGGAGCTGCGCTGGGAGCCGATCGGCGGCGGGGAGCGGATCGCCCGGCTGGAGGATGACCATCACGGGCAGGCGATGTATCTGGCGGCGCAGGGGCTGGGCCGGGCCGGGCTGTTCGCGTTGCGGACGCGGATCGCTCGGCAGGTCCGAATGGCGCGGCTGATCCGGCCGCGCTCGGCCGCGGGCTTTGCCGCTTCGGTGGAACTGGCCGCCACCCATATCAGACACGATCAACAGGAGTTTCCGCAATGACCGCAGTGCTGGCCAAGGCCGCCGACAACCTGAGCGAAACCGCGATCGATGAAGAGATCGTGGTAATGAGCCTGGCGAGCGGCAATTTCTATTCGCTGACCGGAACCGGGCGGGCGATCTGGCTGCTGATCGATGGCAACCGCGATCTCGCGGCGATCGTGGCGGCGCTGGCGGCCGACTATGGCGTGGCAGCGGCGGAAATCGCGGGCGAGGTTGAAGCCTTCGTCTCCGATCTGACCGCCGCCGGTCTGATCCGCCATGGCTGAAGCCGCGCCGCCGGACTGGCGCTGGCGGCTGCTGGTGGGCGAGGCGATGGTCCGTCTGACGCTGGCCCGGCTGCTGGTTCGGCTTGTCCCGCTGCGCTGGTGGGGGCGCTGGCTGGGCCGGCCGGCGCCGCACCGCCCGGATGAAGGGCTGGCCGATCCGGGCGCCTGGCGGCTGTCCCGCGCGGTGCTGCGGGGGGCGGCGCGGTTGCCCTTCGAAACCAAATGCCTGCCTCGGGCGATTGCCCTCCATACCATGCTGCGCCGCAACAGGATTCCCAGCCGGATGGTTATCGCCGTGCTCGATCCGCGCCGTCGGGGTGCGGTCGAAGACCTCCATGCATGGGTTGAATCCAAAGGAGAAATCGTGATCGGCGCGCTCGATTTTCCGTTTCACCCCGTGGTTACCTATTCTTGAACCAACAGGCTTGGCAGGGTGTTGGAAACCGTGTAGTTATTAAAGAAAGGTCGCAAAAACACCTCTCCCACCAGTGATTCTCATTCAAGGTAGATCCCAGATGACCAAGCAGACCGAAACCAAGACCTGGACCCGTCCGCAGCTTGAAGTGCTCGGCAAGCTGGAAGATGTTGCGCCGAACACGGCCGGTGCCGGTGAAGGTGGCAGCGGCAAGTCCTGAGCCGTTGACGGCGCGGCCGATGGTTCGCTCGCGCCGGTAACTTTCAATGTTTGCACTTGAATGGCTGCGGCGTGCCGATGCGGCGCCCGCATCAGAACGCCTTGCCGCCTCTCTGGCGGCAGGGCTTTCTGCTGTTTCAGCCCAGCATTCGATCGGCGACGGAACCTTTGCGGTGCTGCTGCCGCATGGTGATCCGCGCCGCGCCCGGGCCTGGCGGCCGGTGGAGTCCGGCCCGCATGTCGTCCTGTTCCACGGTCATCTCGACAATGCCGCTACCGCCGCCGCGGAGCTTGGTCAGCCAGTTCCGCTGCCAGGCGATGCTGCCGCGCTGGCCCGGCTTTACTCTGCTGCACTGCAGGCCTGGGGCGATGCGACCGATCGGCGGCTGATCGGCGAATATGCGGTCGCAGTGCTCGATCAGTCCGCCGGTACCCTTCGCCTCGCCCGCAGTCCGCTGCGTGCGCCTCCGTTGCATTACCACGCCGCGCCCGAACGGGTGATTGCCAGCACGGTGGTGCGGGCGATCTTTGCCTGCGGGGTCGAACAGCGGCTCAATGATGCCAAGATCGCCGACATGGCCTGGTTCAATGCCTCGAACGAGGCGCGGGGCTGGTATGTCGGGGTGCACCGGGTGCCGCTGGGCAGCGTGGTCATGCTGGGGGCAGGCGGGCGTGAGGAAACGCGCTGCTTCTACGATCTCGATGCCTTGCCTCCGGCTCCTCGCGCATCGCGGGCCGAACTGGTCGAACAGGCCCAGGCCCTGCTGGCGGAAGGTACCCGCGCTGCGCTAGCCGGCAGCAAGCGGCCGGCGGTAATGCTGTCGGGCGGGCTTGATTCCGCGATGGTCGTCACCAGGGTGCTGGATGCCGTGCCGGGCGACGCGGCGATCAACACCTATACCTTCGTGCCCGCACCCGATTGGGACGGGCACTGCAATCCGGGTTATTACGGTACCGAACGCCCAAGGGTCGAGGCGCTTTGCGCGATGCATCCGCGGATCATGGCGCATTTCGAGGACAATGCCGACGCACCCTTCACCGATCGGCTGGAACTGTTGTTCCACACCATCGGCGGATCGCCCCAGGGGCTGGCCAATCTCGGGGTCTATCACCGGCTGTGGGAAGCCGCGCGGCGCGATGGCTGCGACCGGGTGCTGCTGGGCGAGTTCGGCAATGCCACCGCCAGCGCCGATGGCAGCTGGGCCTTTAGCGAATATTTGGCCAGCTTCCGCTGGATCCAGCTTTACCGCGCGCTGCGGCATTCGATCGACGATCATCGCTCGCTGCTGCGGCGGTTTCTGGCCATGGCCGTGTTCCCGTTCCTGCCAGAGCGGCTGTGGCACTGGCAACGCCGGGTGCGCGGGATTGATGAACTGTACGGCATCGTTTCGCCGCTGCGGATGGACTATGCGGAACGCACAGGAGTGGTGGAACGGGCCCGGGCTGTCGGGCTGCCGGTCTCGCGCTTCCCTGACCGGGACCGGCTTTCGATGATCCGCGAGATTCATGCCAACGCCTGGGGCGAATTCTCCGACCTCTACAGCGGGTTCGAGCAGGTCTACGGGATGGAGCAGCGCGATCCGACCGCTTACCGCCCGTTCTTCGAGTTCTGCGCCGGTCTGCCGAGCGACATGTTCCTCTATGACGGACAGCAGCGCTGGCTGGCGCGCGAACTGCTGCGCGGACGGGTGCCCGAAGAACAGCGCCTGTCGAACCTGATCGGATCGCACAATGCCGATTGGCGCACCCGGCTGGGCGCGCGGCGCGGGGAAATGCTGGCTGAGCTTGACCGGTTGGAGCGCGAACCGCGTCTGGCCGAGATGTTCGATTTCCCCCGCGTTCGCGCCCTGCTGGAAGACTGGCCGGAAACCACCGACATCCCGATTGCCGAACAGGTGGCACGGGCGGCGGCGATCTCGCGCGCCATCCTGTTTTCCCGCTTCGTCAACTATGTCGAAGGACGTAACCTTGGCTAGACCGCCCCGCCTGCTTGCTCCGGCAGATCGGGCGGCGGGGTTGCGGCTGGCTCTGCTGATGCTGGCATCGGCGCTGACCGAGGGGATCGGCCTCGTCCTGCTGGTGCCGCTGCTTGCCACCCTGGGCCAGGGCAGCGGCGGCGCGATCGGAACGCTCGCCGCTTCGATCGGCCTGCCGCTGCGGCTCGATCTGCTGCTGGCGCTGTTCGTCGCGGTAGTGGCGCTGCGGGCGGTGATTGTCCATGTCCGTACCCTCGCCGCGCTTCGGTTCGAATATGCCGTGCTCGACCGGTTGCGGACCCGTGCCTGGCGGGCCCTGCTGCACTGCGACTGGCGGGTGCTGGTGGGCTTACAGCGGAGCGCGGCTTCCAGCCTGCTGATCACCCGGATCGATCAGGCTGGCCTCTATATCAACCAGGGCGCTCAGGCGCTGGCCGCCGCGGTTACGCTGGGCGGGATCGGGCTGGCCGCGCTGGCCATTTCCCCGCGCATGACCCTGGCCGCATTGGTAGCCGGGGCGGCCGTGCTGCTGGCCTTCCACGGCACCCGCCGCCGCGCGGCGCTGCTGGGTGAGCGACTGGGCGAGGCCTATGGCGGTGTTCACAGCCAGGTCGGCGAAGGGCTGGACGCGCTGCGGTTGCACAAGGGCCTCGGTACCGAGGAAACCGCCGTTGCCGCATTGGCGGCTCAGTACGCCGGCCTACGCCACCACCTGCTGGCCTATTATGCCGATCTCGGTCGCGGGCAGATCGCCCTGCAGGCCGGCGGAGCGCTGGTCCTGGCCGTGCTGGTCTGGGCCGCGCTGACGCTGTGGCGGATCGAGGTGGCGCTGGTCCTGCCGATGGTCGCGCTTTTTGCCCGGGCCCTGCCGCTGCTGGGTGCCGTCCAGCACGGCTGGGCCACTTGCGCTCACAGCCGCCCCGCGGTGGACGAGGCGCTGGCCCTGATCGCCCGCACCGAGGCCGCGCGCGAAGAGGACGCTGGCAGCGCCGCCGCGCCCGGGCTGGACCGCGCGATCACTCTGGATCAGGTGACAGTACAGTTCCCCGAAAGCGATCGGCCCGCGTTGCAGGCGGTTTCCGCTTCCATTCCCGCGCGCGGGATCACGGCCATTGTCGGTCCATCGGGCGCCGGCAAGAGCACCCTGGCCGATCTGGTCGGCGGATTGCTCTCGCCCGATGGCGGCACGGTCCGCGTGGATGGCGTCGAACTGGCCGGCCCGGTCCGCCGGGCCTGGCGCAGCCGTGTCGCCTATGTCCAGCAGGACCCGGTGCTGCTGGCCGCCAGCTTGCGTGACAATCTGCGCTGGGCCGCGCCGCAGGCCGACGATGCGGCCCTGCGCGATGCCTTGCAGGCGGCCTCCGCCGGATTCGCCCTGGCCCTGCCGGACGGGCTGGACACCCGGCTGGGGGATGGCGGCCGTGCGCTGTCGGGCGGCGAGCGACAGCGGCTGATGCTGGCGCGGGCCTTGCTCCGCGATCCGGCAGTGCTGATCCTGGACGAGGCGACCAGCGCCCTCGACGCGGAGAACGAGGCGGCGATCGTTACCGCCTTGCGGGACCTGGCGAGACGGATGGCTGTGGTGGTAATCGGCCACCGCGGGGCCTTGCCGGGGATCGCCGATCACACGATCCGGCTGGAACAGGGCAGACTGGTCTGACCTGTCCGATCGGGTGCTTTGCAGATGCTGGCGGATCGGGCAGGATGCGCCAGCACAGACGGGGGAACGGGCAGATGGGGCTCAGGATTTGGGCGGCAATGCTGACTGCGGGCCTGAGCGCCATGCCTGCCGTTGCCGCGGCGCCGGTCGGCTGCACCGGACCGGCCAGCAGCCACTGGATCAATCTGACGATCGACAACCTGCGCAATGGCAAGGGCGTGGTGATCCTGACGCTCTACCCCGATGACAAGGCGCGCTTCCTCAAACCGATGGGCTCGCTTTACGTCACCAAGGTTCCAGCCCGCGCAGGCACGAGCACGGCCTGCATCCATGTGCCCCAGCCGGGGGCATATGGCCTGGCCCTGTACCATGACGAGAACGCCAACGGGAAAATCGATCGCAACGGCCTCGGCATCCCGAAGGAGGGCTTTGGCTTTTCCAACAACCCGAAGATCTTCATGAGCGCGCCGGGCTTCAAGTCGGTGCGCTTTCAGGCCGGACCGGCGGGAACCGCGCTCAGGATCCGGATGAAGTATCCCTAGCCATAGATTTCGGGCAGTTCGCGCGGAGCCTGGGCTTCGGCCAGGTCAAACGCGCGCGGATCATCAACATCGAGCCACCAGGCCGAACCGATATCCATCGTTGCCGCGCGCCCGGCGTCGGCCAGGATCTGCATCCCTTCGGACAGGCTGCCGGCCTTGCCTCCGGCAATCGCGGCGCGGATCGCATCGGCCAGTTCCGGCGTGCACAGGAACGCGCCGCAATCCACCGCGTCATAGGGATCGATCGTCTTGCCGATCGCCTTGATGAACCCCGCCTTGTCCAGCCTGACCCAGGTGGCATCGTCGGGATCGATCAGCGGATGATCGCAGCGATAATCGACTGCCAGGGTCACCCCCCGGTCCGGTCCGTGCTGCTGCGCCAGCCGGGTCAGGATTGATCCTGAAAAGATGTGGTCGCTCATCATCAGCAGGTAGTTGCCGGGAATGACCGAGGCCCCGGCCAGCACCGACCAGCCATTGGGCTTCGACCAGTCTTCCACCCGCTGCGCTACCACCGGAATACCTGCGCGATCGGCCAGCGCGGGCAGCGCAGCCTCCAGCCGCTCGGCCTCATGCCCGGTCACCACCACGACCCGATCCACCCCGGCGGACTTGGCTTGGCGCACACCCAGTTCCAGCAGGGGAATGCCGGCGATCGGGGTCATCGGCTTGGAATCGGAAATCTCGCGCAGGCGGCTGCCGAACCCGGCGGCGATGATCAAAGCGTCCATCACGATACCTTCAAACAGAAACGGCGCCGGGATGAACCGGCGCCGCTTCCTGAGCCAGCTGGCTCGCGCTTATTCGGCGGCGAGCGGGGCGTCAGCCACGTAGTCGTCGACCATCTGGGCGGCCAGATCGTCGTTGAACTGCTGCGGCGGGTGCTTGCAGAAATAGGCCGACGGGCCGATCAGCGCGCCGCCTTCACCGCGGTCCAGCGCCACCTTGGCGCAGCGGATCGCGTCCATGACGCAAGCGGCCGAGTTCGGGCTGTCTTCCACCGAGAGGCGCAGTTCCAGTTCCATCGGCACGTTGCCCCACTGCAGGCCTTCCAGGCGCAGGAAGCACAGCTTGTTGTCCTTTTGCCAGGGAACATAGTCCGACGGGCCGACGTGGATGTTCTCGTCTTCCAGGCGCTGGGCCAGCATGGCCTGGACGGCTTCGGTCTTCGATTCCTTCTTCGAACCGAGGCGCTGGCGGTCCAGCATGTTCATGAAGTCGGTGTTGCCGCCGGTGTTGAGCTGATAGGTGCGCTCAACCGTCACGCCGCGGGCGGCGAACAGGCTGGACAGCACGCGGTGAACGATCGTCGCGCCAACCTGGGCCTTGATGTCGTCACCCACGATCGGGATGTTCTTTTCACGGAAGCGGGCTTCCCATTCCGGCTGCGAAGCGATGAACACCGGCATGCAGTTGACCACCGCAACACCGGCTTCCAGCGCGCATTCCATGTAGAATTCGGTCGCCTTCTGCGAACCGACCGGCAGGAAGTTGATCAGCACTTCGGCGCCCGAGGCCTTGATCGCCTCGACGATGCGGGCCTTGTCGGCTTCCGGTTCGTCGGCCACGATGAAGCCCTTTTCGCCAACCGTGGTCATGTGCGGGGCAACGCCGTCCGAAACCATGCCCATGATCACCTTGGCGCCGGTCGCGGGCACGTTGGGCATGAACACCTTGGTGTTGTTGGGAGCGGCAAAGATCGCTTCGGCGATGTCCTTGCCGACCTTGCGCGCATCGACATCGATGCCCAGAACAAAGTCTACGTCGCCCGCGCCATAGCCACCGATCTTGTCGTGGATCAGGCCCTGCGAGGAATTGTTCTGACGATAATAGGCAACCCCCTGGACAAGCGAGCTTGCGCAGTTGCCAACGCCGATCATGGCGACCTTGATGGGCTTCATTCTGGTTCTGTCCTTTTCAAGCACCCAGAGCCGGGCGCAACAGGCCCGGATTTGGAAATCGGACGCCCAAAGCAAGCCAGAGGCCTTCCGTCAAGCTGAATGCGTGTTTGCCCCTGCGGATTGTGACATTTCTGTTTAAACGCAGGCAAGCCTGTTGCGCTTGCGCCACGGGGCATTATCCGATGCGAATCGAGCGATAATCCGGGGAGCAGGACGTGGCACAGGCGGGATTGGGAAGCGGCAACCGGGTCCAGCGGCCGCAACGCCCGCGTGAGCTGCAGGATCCGCTGAACCACTACCTTTATCACCCGCTGGCCTGGCAATTGGCGCGGCTGCTGGCACCAACGCCGATCACGCCCAACATGGTGTCGGTGCTGGGGGCAGGCTTCGTCGTGGCGGCGGGGCTGGTCTATACCGGCTGGATCGGCCAGTTCAGCTGGCCGGCCATCGCGCTGGTCGGCATGGCCCTGCACATGACCTGGCACGTGGTCGACGGAGCCGATGGCGATCTCGCCCGCCTGACCGGACGGTCCAGTCCGATCGGCGAGATGGTCGACGGACTGTGCGACTACCTCAGCCATACCGTCCTCTATCTTCTCCTTGCCGCACTGCTCGCCGGCGGCACGGGGTTCTTCTCCGGCTGGATGGCATGGGCCCTGGTGGTTGCGGCCGGGATCAGCCACGCGCTGCAGGCCAATCATGTCGAGGTGCAGCGGCGCCAGTACCAGTACTGGGTCTATGGCACGCCGTGGCTGCGCAACAGCCATGGCAAGGAAGGCTCGGCTACCTCGCAAAGCTGGGCGGGGGCACTGGTTTCCGCCTATATCGGCGTGGCCAGCGGGATGACCCCGGAAGCGCTCAAGATCGATGCTGCGGTCCAGGCCGCGCAGGGCGACAAGGCGAGGCTGGCACAGATTGCCGATGCGGTCCGGACCGAGGCTCCCCCGCTGCTGCTGCTGTGCAAGATCCTTGGCCCCAACCCCCGGGCGATCGTGCTGGGCCTGTCGATGCTGGCGGGCAGCCCCTTGTGGTATATGCTGTACCAGACCATCGTCCTCAACCTGCTGCTGGTCCACTCGGTGCGGGCGCACAACGCCGCAGCCCGGCGGATCGAAGCCAAGATCGGGATCTGAGCCATGCTGCACGGAAAACTGCTGGATGAAGCGCGCGGCCTGCAGGACGAGATCGTCGCCCTGCGCCGATCGATCCATGCCGAGCCGGAACTGGGCCTGCACACCCCCAAGACCCGCGACAAGGTTCGCGCCGCTCTGGCCGACCTGCCGCTGGACTGGGTCGAAGGCCCCAGTACCACTGGCCTGGTTGCCACGCTGCAGGGCGGGGCCGGGGAAGGCCGCTGCGTCCTGCTGCGCGGCGATATGGACGCGCTGCCGATGCCGGAAGAAACCGGGCTGGACTTTGCCTCGACCATTCCCGGTACGATGCACGCCTGCGGGCATGACACCCATACCGCCATGCTGGCCGGTGCGGTCCGTCTGCTGTGCGCCCGGCGCGATACTCTGAAGGGCGAAGTACGGTTCATGTTCCAGCCGGGGGAAGAGGGCTTCCACGGCGCGAAGTTCATGCTGGAAGACGGGCTGCTGGGCGGTGCTGGAACCGGCCGCGACCTGCCCGAAGCGGCTTTTGCCCTTCACGTCATGCCCAACGCCCAGCACGGACTGGTGGCCGGCCGGTCCGGCGCGCTGATGGCCTCGGCCGACCAGTTCGACATCACGGTGAGCGGGCGCGGCGGCCATGCCGCGATGCCGCACCAGGCGCTGGATCCGGTGCCGGTGGCCTGCGAGATCGTCACCGCGCTGCAGGCGCTGGTCGCCCGCCAGTTCGACGCCCACGATCCGGTCATCGCCACCGTTGCCAGAATCGAGGGCGGCACCGCCCACAACATCATCGCCGACTTTGCGACGCTGCGCGGCACCTTGCGCACGCTGTCGGCACGGCACCGGGGCAAGCTGCACGCCGCACTCGAACAGCTCGCCACCGGCATTGCATCGGCTCATGGCGCAACGGCTTCGGTCACGATCACCCCGGGCTTTCCGGTCACCTATTGCGACCCGCGCGCGGTCGATCTGGGCGAGGAAGTGGCACAGGAGCTGTTCGGAGAAGCGGCCTTTCGCCGGCTCGACCAGCCGATCATGGGGGCGGAGGACTTCTCCTATGTGCTGGAACAGGTGCCGGGCGCGATGTTCTTCCTGGGCGTCGCGGCCGAAGGGGCCGACTGGCACAGCTGTCCGGCGATCCATTCGCCGCGCATGACGGTGGACGAAAACGCCCTGCCGCGCGGCGCGGCCCTGCTGGCAGGTTGCGCGGTGCGCTATCTCGAGCGGGGCTGGGGTTAGCCGGTCAGCGACCGTGCCTCGGTAATTGCGGCAATTCCGTAAGCTTAGGGTGCAACCACCACCTAGGACTGACTGCGCTGGAGCTGACCAACGGAAAGCGCCTCCTTGGCTGTGTAGCTGGTCAGCCCCGGGCTGTGAGGATTGCGTCCGGCTGACAGTTCCGAGTCAGTTCGGTTGCAGGCCCCGAACTAGCTTTCCCCACCCTAGTTCTGGCTGTTCAGAATCAGCAGGGTCAATTCGGTCCGGCTTCCGACCCCGAGCTTGTCATAGATCCGGTGCAGGGCCACCTTGATAGAGCCTTCGCTAACGCCGAAGCCCTCGGCGATTTCGCGGTTGCGCTTGCCCTGGCAGACCTCTTCGGTGATCCGGCGCTCGCGTTCGTTCAGGCGGGACATCGGCGAGGGCAAACTCGGCTTCTGGCTGTGGTCGAGGGCCCGGCCGATCAACTCGGGCGGGATTGCGTTACCGCCCTTGCTGACAATCTCCAGCGCTTCGATCAGCTGGCTTTCGCCCCCCTGCTTGAACACGATCCCGCTGACCCCGGCCCGCATCGCTTCCAGCAACTGGCGGTCCTCAATCACGGCGGTCAGCAGGATGACCGGACGCTGATCGCCCTTGCGGCGCATCGCCTGCAAGGCTTCGATCCCGTCGCGCCCCGGCATCCGCACATCCAGGATCGCCACATCGGGATCATGCTGCTCAATCGCGGCCAGGGCATCATCGCCATCACCAACCGCAGCCGCCACTTCAAGCCCGGCCTGGGTCAGGACGGTTCGCACGCCTTCGCGCAGGAAGGGGTGATCGTCGGCGATTATCACGCTGGTCATAAATCGTTTGCAGCCGGTAGCCAAATCCGAACCGCAGTGTGACCGCTCCCGCTGGTGATTGCAAGTCTGCCACCCAGCACTTCGACCCGTTCGGAGATGGTTTGCGGCAGAAATTCATCCCTGGTTTCGGCGTGGTGTGGATTGAGAACCGCCAGCTCCAGCCCGCCATCCGACTGCCGCACGGTCAGGTCGACCCGGCGAGCCTGACCATGCTTGACCGCGTTGGCGATGGCCTCGCCAATCAGTTGCTGTGTTTCCCGCAGCAAGAAGGCCGAAAACTTCGCATCCGGGCAGTCGCAATCCAAGGTGGTTTCGATGCCCCAGCGCCGTTCGGCGGCCTCCAGCGTGGCGGTGAGGGCATCGCAGAGATGGTCCGGCAGGCTCGGCCCCTGCTTGTTGCGCAACTGGGCGATCAGGTCCTGAAGGTTGTGCTGCTCCTGCGTCAGCGCTGCTTGCAAGGCATCCAGTTCCGGGTCCGGATTGCCGCCTTGCCGCCAGATCTGGCGCAAGGCGGCCAGCCGGAAGCCCACCCCGGCAAGCGATTGCGCCACGCCGTCGTGAAGATCGCGGGCCAGCGAAAACCGCAAGCGTTCAAGCTGAGCGGCCTGGCTCATCTCCGCAAGGGCATGCCGGTCGATTGCCAGCCCGATCTCCCCGCTGAGCGCGCGGGCCGGTTGCAGGTGATCGGCCGAGACGCCCCTGATGCCCGTCAGCAGGATCGTTCCGCTGCCGGTTTCGGCCGTGACGGGTATCAGGAGGCCGGATTCGACGCCCAGAAAGTCCGCGGCATCAATGCGGGCCGGGCCACGCCGGGCCGCGATCCGATCCCCGTCTTCCAGCTGAAGGCGGCGGTGCCGCCGCCGATCGAACAGCACGGCGGAGCCGGAAGGTCCGCTGTCGAGTGCGATTGCTTCGGGCGGCAACCGCTGTGCGCGATGCCCGGCAATCCCGGCCAGGCCCAGATAGATCCAGGGCTCATCGGCCGGGCTCCAGAAGATTGCCACGCCGCTGGCGCGCATGTGGCGCTGGATGTAATCGACAATGATCGCAAAGCGCCGATCAACCGGTGCATCATGCGGCCAGTCGAGCCGGTCGGGCTTCTCGGGTCTGCGGCTGGTGCCAAACCAGATCACCAGCGCGGCAAGGATCAGCATGAAGGCCAGGCGCCGGGCAAACCAGTTCCCGTCATCCAGATCGCCATTGTGGGCCAGCGCAAGGCCCAGCAGCCCGTAGAGCACGATGAGACCGGCGGTGATCATGATCACGGTCCTGGACCGCCAGATCAAGGTGCTGGTCAGGACCAGGAAGACAAAGAATCCCATGAACGGACTGACCAGCCCCAGGCCAGCGGATTCGATCAGGTACAAGGACGCAAAGGTCGCGAAGACGTCGATCAGGAAGGCGGCGGGGCGCATCCGGTGGGTGAGCCACCAATCGGTGCAGGCAATCACCAGCACCGCGGCCGCATAGACCAGATAGCTCCACAGCAGGACGGCTCCGGCCGCGGTGCGAATGATCGGAAAGCCCGGATCGAGCAGGGAGGCGGCGATCAGCATCGCCGCGAGGATCAATCGGCAGATTGCCGTAATCCGGTCTGAGCGGAGCTGCAGCGATTGATACATGAACCTGGCGCCATCCCGAGAATGCGGCGGGAATTGTCAGTCAGGGACCGGGCAAGGTCAAGGTTCGGTTGCAGCACGGCTGCGACCTGCAGTCGCCGGGCTGTTGCCGCCGGATGCGGCGTCCCATCCCGCAGCCATTATCCGGCGCAAACAGGAACCCGATGGCGGCACCCCGGAACGCCAGAAGTTCGCGCGGCCAAAAGGAATGAAAAACATATAAATCATATATTTATGAAAGAGAAGTTCGCGATCTTTGCGCGAGTTCCGCATGGAAGTTCCGCGCCTCGGCGCAGTGCGGTGCCCCCGGGCAGAGGGAGGATATTCAGGCTGAGAAAGAGCGCACCGCCAGTGTGGCAGATCGGGCCAGTGTAGGAAAATCCCGCGTCCTTGCCGTCTGTCTCACCCGGCCGCCGCCGGTCCGGATTGTCGGCCGGCCAGATCGGCCAGGTAGCTGCGCCGCATCATCGCAAAGGCCGTGGCTGCCAGCAGGCAGGGCACCGGCAGCAGGCGGAAGGCTTCGGCCAGGCCAATGGCGTCGGCAATCCGGCCGGTCAGGATCGGCCCCGGCGCCAGGCCGATCAGGTTGTTGGCCAGGGTCAGCGTGGCAAAGGCCGAGCCGTGGATCGCCAGCGGCGTAAGGTTGGCCACCATCGCGCCGACCGGGCCGACCGTGCCCGCCACCAGGAACATCGCCGCGCCGAGCAGAACCAGCTGGGCAGTGCCCGGCGGCAGCAGCATCGCCAGCGTCAGGCACAGCGCGGTCCCGCAGGCATAGCCGATCGCCAGGGCAATCTTCGCCTCGGGCCGGTCGCGGGCGATCCGGTCGCTCAGCATCCCGCACAGGATCATGCCCGTGCCGCAGAGCAGCAGCAGGACGGCGGCAAGCGATCCGGCCCGGTCGACCGGCAGGTGATAGGTGCGGTTGAAATAGCTTGGCAGCCAGGCCGGCAGCGCGCCCGCCGCAAACAGCTGCAGGCCGCTGCCCAGATAGGCCAGCCGGACCGAGCGGTTGCCGACCAGTTCGCGCAGCGAAACCTTCACCGCTCCGGACGGCTGCGCTGCGGCGGCTCCCGCCAGGGCCCGGATCCGCCGTTCCCGCACGATGACGGGATAAAGCGCGCCCATCGCCAAGCCGGCGAGACCGATCGCCGCAAAGGCCATGCGCCAGCCGTGGGCTTCGGCAATGGCCCCGCCGATTGCCACGCCCAGCACCTGCCCGAACAGCCCGCCGGCCATGAAGGCGGCGGAAAGCGTTGAGCGCAGCCGCGCCGGGAACACGGAAATGACCACGGCGATGCCAACGCTGCCATAGGCCGCCTCGCCGATCCCGACCAGAGCGCGGCCGATCAGCATCGTCTCGAAGCTCTCGGCAACGGCGCACAGCAGCGTGGCCAGACTCCACAGGATCGCCATCAGCGTCAGGCTGCGCACCCGCCCCCAGCGGTCTGCCGCCAGCGACAGCGGGAAGGTCAGCAGCCCGACCATGATCGCGACCACGCCGGACAGCAGACCAAGCTGGGCGTCGGTCAGGCTCCATTCGGTCTTGAGCAGCGGGAACACGGCGTTGAGCACCTGCCGCGCCATGTAATCGGAAATCAGCAGGCCAAAGCTGAGCGCGAAGACCAGCCAGGCATAGACCGTCGCCCGGTCCGGGCCGGCGGAGCCGCCTGCATCTGTCGGTATGTGCGCCGCCATGGCCTGTCATCCTCTCCCCGGCCGTGCGCTAGCGCAGCATTTGTTCGATCAGATCGTGGCCACCCGGCCATGGGCCGTAACCCGCCGGCGGGTTGAGATGGCCGACGTCGCCCGCATCGTGCAGGTCCGCGCCCCAGTCGCGGGCGAACCCTTCCACCCGCTCGAACCCGGCCAGCGGATCATTGCGGCTGGCCACCACCAGCGCAGGGAACGGCAAGGGTGCACGCGGGATAGGCACCCAGCCATTGGCCGACAGGTCGTCATGCGAAGGATAGCCCGGCGGCAGCGGATGCTCGACATCGGCCGGGGTGGCCAGCAGCGCGGCCTTGATCGCCCGGCTGGGCGCCAGCGCCCAGTGCGCCACCATCAGGCAGCCGGCGCTGTGCGCGGCAATCACCACCTCACCCTTGATCGCCTGCAGCGCCGCATCGAGCGCGGCCACCCGCGCCGCCCGCGAAAGCCGGTCTTCGGTCAGCGGTTCCACCGTAACCGATCCCGGAAATGCGCGGGCCGCGTGGGTCTGCCAGTGGTCCTCGACATGGTCCCGAAGGCCGGGGACGAAGAGGACGGTCGCGCTCATGCCGCGGCGCTGAGCCGGGGCCAGCGGCGGCCGGGCTTCACGCCGGGCAGCCAGCCGTTCTTTTCCAGCGTCTCCTCCACGCTCGAATAGAACGTGCCGATCTGGTAGATTTCCCGGGCTTCCTTGCCGCTGGCAATCGGCCGCCACAGTTCCTCGGAAATCCGCACCGCCTTTTCGATCTGCTGGACCGACGTGGCGCGCTCGCCCTTGCGGCCCCACAGGTTGTCTTCCTGGCCGACGCGGACGTGCAGGCCCATGGCGATGCCCATGGTGATCAGCGGATACATGCTGCGCATCAGCCCCTCGACCGTGCAGACGGCATTCTGCGGCAGGCGGTTGATGAATTCCATCAGGTTGCGCGGGTTGGGGCCGTCGTGCCCGCCGCCGATCGCCACCCAGTTGCAGACCAGCGGACCCATGTAATGACCGTTCCGGACCAGCCGCTCGACCGTTTCCAGATCGCGCGCGCAGCCGATCTGGAAATGGGTCTGGATGCCCGCCGCGGTCAGCCGCTTCATGTGTTCCTTCATGAACTTCGGCCCGGCATCGTAATACATCTCGGTATAGGCTTCGCGGTAGACGTCCCACATCGTGGTGCCCTTGGCGTCCTCTTCCGTGATCAGCTCCATCACGTTCATCTGGTTGGTGTTGACCGCCAGCGTGACCTGATCGGGTGTGGGCGTGAGGTCGGCCAGCATGTGGCGGGTATCGTCGTCCAGCCATTCGGCCGCCGCGCTTTCGCTCTTGGGGGCAAAGCTGATCGACCCGCCGACCTGCAGCACCATGTCGGGCACCGCAGTGCGCAGCCGGTCGAGCATTTCATTGAACCGGTCGAGGTCCTTCGATCCGGTGCCGTCCGGCTCACGCACGTGCAGGTGCAGCACCGTCGCCCCGGCGTTGTAGCAATCGACTGCCTTCTGGACCTGCTCGGCAAAGCTGACCGGGATATCGTCGCTGTCCTCGGGCATGAAGCTGGGGGCATAGGGCGCGACTTGGATGACCAGCGGGTCCTGGTTCTCGGGCAGCAGGCTCTCGTCGAAGAATTGCATCGGGCTTCTCCTCTCGGGGTTCAGAACGGCTTGTCGCCAATGATCCCGGCGCGCTCCATCTGGCGGACGCAGGGGGGGTAGTCGCTGACGGCGTAATGCTGGGTGCAGCGGTTGTCCCAGATCGCCATGGAGTTTGGCTTCCAGCGCCAGCGCACCTGGTATTCCGGAATTTGCGCCCGCCCGATCAGGTACTGCAGCAAGGCCGCGCCTCCGGGGGCAAAATCCTGCCCGTAGCGGACATTGGCACTGGTGTGGAAATTGGTGAAATGGGTGGTGAAGCCGCAGACATAGAGGCTCTTGCGGCCCGTTTCCGGATGGGTGCGGACAACCGGGTGTTCGGCGTCGGGATACTGCGCCTTCAGCGCCAGCCGCTTCTCCTCGGGCATCCGCGCGCCAAAGCTGGCCTCGATCGAATGGCGGGCCTTGAGCGGCGCGATGGTTTCCTTGATGTGGTCCGGCAGGTCCTCATAGGCGCGTTCCATGTTGGCCCACATCGTGTCGCCGCCAACCGGTGGGCAGGCCACGCAGCGCAGCACCGCGCCCATCTGCGGCACTTCGCGCCAGGTCGTGTCGGCGTGCCACGAATTCTCATAGAAATCGGGCGGCGAATTTTCGTCCTTGTAGATCCGCACCAGCCCCGGATGCTCCGGATCGCTGCCCGCCACCGGGTGGTCCTCCAGCGCGCCGAAGCGTTCGGCGAAGGCCACGTGATCGGCGCGCGTGATGTCCTGATCGCGCAGGAACAGCACCTTGTGCTCCAGCAGCGCGGCGCGGATCGCGGCAAACAGGTCGTCGTTGCGGGCCGCTTCGGCCAGGTTCACGCCGGAAAGCTCGGCGCCGATATGCTGGGTCAGTTTCTCGATTTTCATAGCACGAACACCGATGAGCCAATGGTCTTGCCCGCTTCCAGATCGCGGTGGGCCTGGACGCACTGGTCGAGGGAGTAACGCGCGCCGATCTCCACCCTGATCCGCCCGGCGGAGAGGTGATCGAACCAGAACTGCGCCATCTCGGCGCGCTCGGCCGGATCGGCGAAGTAGTCGGCAAAGGCCGGGCGGGTGAAATAGACCGAGCCCTGCAGCACCAGCTGCATTGCGTCGATCGGCGGGAACGGACCCGAAGCCGTGCCGCAGCCGACCAGCACGCCGCGCCGCCGCAGCGATTTCAGCGATCCTTCGAAAGTGTCCTTGCCAACCGAGTCGAACACGGTCTGCACACCTTCGCCCCCGGTCAGCTCCCTGACCCGCGCCGGCACGTCCTCGCGCCGGTAGAAGATGATCTCGTCGCAGCCCATCGCCCGGGCCTTCTCGGCCTTCTCCTCGCTGGAAACGGTGCCGATCACCCGGATGCCGAGCAGCCTGGCGACCTGGATCGCCAGCAGGCCGACGCCCCCGGCCGCCGCGTGGAGCAGCACCGTATCGCCCGCCTTGAGGCGCGGATCGGCCTTCATCAGCCAGTAGACCGCCGTCAGTCCGCGCATGGTCGAGGCGGCCGCGGTTTCGAAAGAGACATTGCCGGGCAGTTTCAGCAGCGGCGCGGCCGGCATCACCCGCTCTGTCGCATAGGCGCCGAGCGGGCCGCCGTTGTAGCTGACCCGGTCGCCCACCGCGACACTGGTCACGCCCTCGCCAACAGCCTCAACGGTTCCGGCACCTTCCACGCCGATCCCGCAGGGCGGCTGGACCGGATAGTAGCCCGAGCGGAAATAGGTGTCGGCGAAGTTGCAGCCGACCGCGCCGTGCCGGATCCGGACTTCGCCCGGACCCGGCTGGCCGACTTCGGCATCCTCCATGACAAGGACTTCGGGCCCACCGGTGGTGTGAAATCGGACGACCTGTGCCACTGTCTGTGCTCTCCCAAGCTCTTTGCCCGGACGCTAGGCAGGCCGGCACTTGCAGTTTTCACATTTCGTGACATTGTTTTGCCAATTGGTGCCAAGCCCGGCACCGGAGCCTGGCAATGACCGAGCTTGTCCGCGTGGCTGCCCTGACCGGCTATATCGAGACCATGGCCGGGCTCGGCCTCGATCCACGCCCGCTGCTGAAGGAACAGGGCCTGTCGGCCGACCTGCTGGTCAATCCCGAGCAGCTGATCCCGGCCCGGGCGGCGATCCGGCTGCTGGAACGCAGCGCGGCGGATAGCGGCTGCATAACGCTTGGCGTGCGCATGGCCGAAGGGCGGGTGCTGTCCAATCTGGGCGCCAGCAGCCTGCTGATCGCGCACCAGCCGACCCTGCGCCAGGCCCTGACGGCGCTGTGCGAGTTCCGCGCGCGGATCAACTCCACGCTGGTCCTGCAGGTCGAGGAGCGCGGGGACGACGCGATCCTGCACGAGGACTTTGCCCTGCGCCGCCCGGAGCCGGCCCGGCAATCGTCCGACCTGGCACTGGGTGTGCTGGTGCGGATGTGCAGCGAAGTGCTGGGGCCGGGCTGGTCGCCGCGGCTGGTGTGCTTTTCCCATGCCGCGCCGCCGCCTTCCGAATTGCCGGTCTTTGCGCGGGTGTTCCGCAGCCCGCTGCAGTTCGACAGCGAACTGACCGCGCTGATCCTCGACCGGGCCGATCTCGATCGCCCGAACCCGCGGGCCGATGAACGGCTGGCCCGCCATGCCCGGCAGCTGCTCGATGCGGTGATGAGCCCGGCCGAGCGCACCTTGGTGCAGGATCTCGACCAGCTGATCCGGCTGCTGCTGCCGGCCGGACGCGCCACGATCCAGAACTGCGCGGCTTCGATGGGCCTGACCGTGCGGACCCTGCAGCGCGCACTGGACAGTGCCGGCACCAGCTTCAGCGCCTTGCTGAACGAGGCGCGGATGCAGCTGGCGGTCCAGTACCTTGCCAACCCCCGGATGCGGATTACCGACATTGCCGGCATGCTGGGCTATGGCTCGATCGGGGCCTTCAGCCGCTGGCACAGCCAGGTCTTCGGCGCACCGCCCCGCGTCGCGCGGCGCCGGGGCGGTCCAGGCCTGCCATCAACCGCGCGTGAGAATGCCGGCTAGGTCCTGACTTCGTGCGAAACCGGCGCTGGCCCGGCCAGGGCGGCCCGCCAGGCAAACAGCGAGATTGCCAGATAGGCCACGGCCGGAATGGCAAAGGCGGCAGCCAGACCGGCGAAGTCCGCGATCCGCCCGACCATGAACGGCAGCGCTGCACCCAGCGAGATCGCCAGCACCAGCAGGCCCGAAGTGGAATTGGCCGACACCCCCGACCGCTCCAGGGTCAGGCTGAAGATCGTCGGAAACATGACCGAGTTGAACAGCCCGACCGCCAGCGCGGCAAAGCCCGATACCGGGCCGATCCCGGCGAAGGCCACGGTGCACAGCGCGGCGGCACTGATCGCGCAGAACCCCAGCAGGCGGGTGGCGGCAATCCGGGTCAGCAGCAGCGACCCGATGAACCGGCCCGCCAGCGCGCCGCCCCAATAGAGGTTGGCCAGGTAGAACCCGCCCTGTTCCAGCGGCAGGCCCATGATGTCGCTCTGGTGCAGATAGGCGATCATGATCGAGCCGATCGAGACTTCCGCCCCGACATAGAGGCCGATGGTCAGCGCGCCGAAGATCGCCCAGCGCGAGCGCAGCGCCGCCAGCACCGATGCGCCGGACACCTGGGGGATCCGGGCGGCTGCCGCACCGATCCGGCGGCGTTGCAGCCAGAAGAAGACCGCAAGGATCGTCAGCAGGCTGGCCATGGCGGTAAAGGCCGAAGCAACCGCCTGAAGCACTTCGGCCCGCTCGCCGGGAGTGTGGATGGCGCCTTGACCGGCCCGGATCACCTGATCGCCCAGCATGATCGAGGCACCATAGTTTACGCCCACCACCACGCCGAGCGAGTTGAACGTCTGGGCCAGGTTGAGCCGGAAATGGCTGGTCGGAGCAGGGCCGAGCGCGGCGGCAAGCGGATTGGCGGAAACCTGCAGGGTGGTGATCCCCATGGCAATCAGGAACAGCGCCGCCAGCACCGCGGGATAGCTCTGAGCGCCAAGGCCCAGCTTCACGGCCAGGCAACCGCAGACCATCGTGGCAAGGGCAATCAGGATCGTGTTGACCGGACCCAGCCGGTTGCCAAGCGAAGCGGCCGGCAGGGAAATCAGCCCGTTGGCCAGAAAGCTGACCAGCTGGATCGCCAGCGCCTCGGTATAGCTGAGCCGGAAGGCGGCGCGCAGCGCCACGATCAACGGATCGTTGTTGGAAGCGATGAAGCCCCAGCCAAAGAACAGCGTGGTCACCGCGATGAAGGCTCCGGTGATACCCAGCTGCTCGCGGCGATGCATCATGGGGATCCCGGTGTTGGCCGCCAGACGAAAGTGGTCACCTCGCCGCCCGGCATGGTGGCGGAAAAGCGGCTTGTGCCAATTCTGACCGTGAAGGGCAAATTGGCCCGGGCGGTGTTGTGGGCCAGCAGCACCAGGCTGCCGTCGGGATTGCGGAAAGCGGCATGGTTCAGTGCCGCCGGTCCGCCCGCGGTGCCGATCGCGCGCGCGCCCGGCTGGACGAAGCGGCTGACCTGGCCCAGCACGTAGTATTCGACATTGCGGGTCACCGCGCCGGTGCGGCTGTCCACTGTCACCACGCCCCGGCAATTGCCGCAGCCGCCCAGATGCGGACCCCGGTTCTCATCCAGCGCCAGGTTCCACAGGTTGACCCCGCGCCCGCCGGCCCGGACTGTGGCGATCACCAGATTGTCGGTCATCCATTCCAGGGTTCCGCCCCAGTCGGGCGCCCAATCGCCGCCGGAGCATTCGGTGAAGAACAGGTCCTTGTCCGGATGCTTCGCCTTGACCTCGGCCATCACCGCGGAATTGCCGCCATAGCAGTGCCAGGCCACCCCTTCGACATGGGCGGCGGCGGCCGGATCGGCCAGTACGCCCAGCGGTTCCTCCGGGTGATCCCAGTTGTGGTCCCAATCGAGGATCCCGACCTTGCCGCTCCGCGCCGCCAGCGCCGGGCCGAGATGGCCGGCATAAAAGGCGGCGCGTTCCCGGGCGGTCACTTTCATGCCCGGATAGTCGGCCGGTTCGAAGGCCGGCTCGTTCTGCATCGAGACATAGCGCACCGGCAGGCCGCCTGCCTCCATCGCATCGAGGTAGCGCACGAAGTAACGGGCATAGGCGCCGTAATGCTCCGCCTTCAGGCTGCCCTTGATCAGGCTGCCGGTGGTCTTCATCCAGCCGGGCGCGCTCCACGGGCTGGCCATCAGGGTGAGCTGCGGGTTGTGCGCTTTCGCCGCGCGCAGGGCGGGCAGCTGCGCGGCTTCGGCCCTGGCCATCGAAAAGCGGGTCAGCTGCGGGTCGGTCTGTCCGGCGGGCAGATCGTTGAAGCTGTAATGCTCCAGCGAAAAGTCCGAAGCGCCCATCGGCACCCGCACGAACGACAGCGCCAGCCCGTCACGGCCGAACAGTTCGGCAAACAGGGCGTCGCGCTGCGCCCGGGACATGGCGTTCTGGAACAGGTGGGCGGAAGAATCGGTCATCGCCGCCCCGAAGCCGACGATTTCCTGCCGCCGGTCGGCCGGGTCGATCACCACTTCGCCGGGTTGTTCCGCGCCGGCCGGAACCAGCGCCAGGTCGGCCAGCCTGGTCAGCTTGCGGCTCTGGTCGATCGCGCTGGACCAGACCGCCACCGTGCCGCCGACCGTCGGCGTGGCGGTCGGCGCAGCGGCAGGCGGGAAGGAGGAACAGGCCGCACCCGCGCAAAGTGCGGCCAGCGCGGCCAGCGCGCGTCCCTTGCCGGCGGTGCCGATCATGCCGCGGCCGGGCAGGTCTTGGCGACGTATTCGGCGTGGCTGGGCATCACGTCCACGCATTTGCCGATCACCGACTGGATGTTGCCCAGGAACTGGTTGATCTGCACGTCGCTCTTGATCCTGACCATCGGGTCATAGCCGCGCGGGATCAGGCCCTGGCCGATGAACACCTGGATCCAGCTTTCTTCCGAGAACAGCTCCTCGTCCTCGCGGAAGATGCGGGCGTTGGCCATCCACAGGTCGATCTTGCGCTGCAGCGTTTCGGGGACTTCCATGGTCCGGCAATGATCCCAGAACGGGGAATCGTCGCGCTCGGTCGCCTTGTAGTGCAGGATGATGAAATCGCGGATCCGCTCGAACTCGAAATCGGTCTGGCGGTTGAACTCGGCGGCATTGGCCGGATGAAACCCGCCATCGGGCAGCAGCCGGATCAGCCGGATGATACCGGACTGGACGAGGTGCAGGCTGGTCGATTCCAGCGGTTCGAGGAACCCGCCGGCCAGCCCGATCGCGACGCAGTTCTTGTGCCACAGCTGCTGGCGCTTGCCGGCCTTGAAATCGACCTTGAAGGGATTGGCCAGCGGCTCGCCATCGATATTGGCCAGCAGGATCCGTTCCGCTTCGGCATCGTCCATGAACCGGGTGGAGAACACGTGGCCGTTGCCGGTGCGGTGCTGCAGCGGGATGCGCCATTGCCATCCGGCGCTGTGCGCGATCGAGCGGGTGTAGGGGGTGAAGGCCTCGCTGCGGGCGCAAGGCACGGCCACCGCCCGGTCGCACGGCAGCCAGTGCGACCAGTCCTCGAAGCCGACCTTGAGCGCCTGGTTGATGAACAATCCGCGAAAGCCGGAGCAATCGATGAACAGGTCGGCGCCGATCACTTCGCCATCGTCCATCGTCACGCTTTCAATGAAACCGTCTTCGGGACGCAGCGTCACATCGACGATCTTGCCCTCGCGCCGCCGCACCCCGCGATCCTGGGCATAGCCCGACAGGAACCGGGCAAACAGCGCCGCATCCATGTGAAAGGCGTGGGCGATGTGGCCCAGCGGGCTATCGCCCATCTTGCCCTGGGCGCGGACGAACTTGTTCTTCAGCGCGGCGGCGGTGTTGATCGAATAATCCGCAAAGTCTCCGGCGCGGCCCTGGCCATGGGCGTGAAGCCAGTAATGGTGCATCCGCAGCCATTCCCAGTCCTGCCCGATCACCCCGAAACCGTGGATGTAGCTTTGCCCCGGGCGTTGCCAGTTCTCGAACTGGATGCCCAGCTTGAAGCTGCCCTGGGTGCGCTGCATGAACTCGTTTTCGTCCAGCCCCAGCAGCTCGTTGTACTTCTTGATCGCGGGGATGGTGGCCTCGCCCACCCCGATCGTGCCGATATCCTCGCTCTCGACCAGCACGACCTCGTACAGCCCCTGGAACATCCGGGCGAGCAGCGCCGCGGTCATCCATCCGGACGATCCGCCGCCCGCGATCAGGATGCGCTGCAAGCTGTTCATGGCCGTATCCTTTCCCCGCGCGAACTGCCTTACCGGCAGGATTTCAGCCCGGCCACTTCGTTCAGTCGCCCGGTCTGCCTGGCCCGGTCATAGGACAGGCCGAATCCGCGGGCAAACAGGCTTTCACCGGCCGGCTCCCCGCCCGAGGGGCAGGGCGTGTTCGGCCAGGCGAAAGACAGCCGGGCGGTAAAGTCCAGCCCGCCGCTGCCCGCGAACAGGTCGGCCAGTGCGCCGGCCTCGGTCCCCGGCAGGAACCCGGCCACGAATGCATCGGAACGGTTGATCAGGTCGGTCGCATAAAGGGTGCGGCCGGAATAGAGCAGGGTCACCACCGGCACGCCCTTGCCCGCGACCCGGTCCAGCAGGGCGAGGTCGGCCGGGAAGCGGGCGGAATAGGACAAGAGCTGGGGGAAGGGCACATCGCCTTTCATTTCGGCATAGGGCGGTTCCCCGATCACGGCTACCACGGCGTCGAACCTGCCCGGCGCAAAGGCGCTGCCGTCGGCCGACCAGGTAACGTTGCCGTCGCCGTAGACCCGCTTCAGGCCCGCCAGCATGGTTTCGCCCACCGGATAGTCGCGGTTGTCGGTCTCGTCCCCCTGCCAGGTGATCGACCAACCGCCCGCCTGCTTGACGAAGCTGTCGGCCGCATCGCCGACCACCAGGATCCGCTTGCCGGCCTTGAGGGGCAGGGCGGCCTTGTCGTTCTTCAGCAGCACGGCCGACTTTCGCACGGCTTCCTGCGCCAGCGGACGGTCGACCAGCGCGGCGGCATCGCCGGTATGGCGTCCGGCGGCCAGCGGGCGGTCGAACAGGCCGGTACGGAACTTGACCCGCAGCACGCGGGTGACGGCATCGTCGATCCGGGCCATCGGCACCCGGCCTTCGCGCACGTCGGCCACGGTGTTGGCGATGAACGCCTTCCAGTCTTCCGGCACCATGAACACGTCGATCCCGGCATTGATCGCCTGCGGGCAATGGTCCTTGCGGCAGCCGGGAACCTGTTCGATCGCGTTCCAGTCGGACACGACCAGCCCGTCGAAGCCCAGCCGCTGCTTGAGCACGCCGGTCACCAGCGCGCGGCTGCCGTGGATCTTGCCGAACGGCACGGTGCCGCCCATCGTCCAGCTGTTGTAGCTGATCATCACGGTCTGCACGTCGGCGTCGAGTGCGGTATAGTACCCCGCGCCGTGCAGGCTGACGAAATCGCGGGCCGAGGCGCGGTTCTCGCCCTGGTCGACGCCCAGGTGCGTGCCGCCATCGCCGACGAAATGCTTGGCCGAGGCGATCACGTCGCCATCGCCGGTCAGGCTGCCCTGCAGCCCGCGGACCAGCGCCGCGCCGTTGGCCGCGACCAGGGCCGGGTCGCTGGAATAGCTCTCGTAGGACCGGCCCCAGCGCTGGTTCTGGACCACCGCCAGCGTCGGCGCAAAGGCCCAGCCGATCCCGGTGGCGCGGACCGATCTGGCGGTCGAGCGGCCGATCCGCTCGATCAGGGCGGGATCGTGCGCCGCGCCCAGCCCGATGTTGTGCGGAAAGATCGTGGCCCCGACCACGTTGTTGTTGCCGTGGACCGCGTCGATCCCCCAGATGATCGGCACTTTCACCGCCATGTCGGTGCTCAGCGCCGCCGCCGCGTACTGGCCGGCCAGCCCGGTCCAGTCTTCCAGCCGGGCGTGCTTGTTCATCCCCGGCCAGGCTCCGCCCCCGTTGAGGATGGTGCCGATATAATATTCCCGGACCTGATCGGGCGTGATGTAGCGGATGTCCGGCTGGGTGATCTGGCCGATCTTCTGCTCCAGCGTCATCCCGCCGACGATCCGGGCAATCCGGGCCTCGACCTCGGGGTCGAGCTTGGCGGTCGGCTGGCGGCCGGGCCAGGCGGCAATCGCCCGGGCCTCGTCCGCCGACCATTGAGGGGTCAGGTCGGTCTGGCCGCCGACTGCGCAGGCTGCGACACCGAAGGACATTGCAGCGGCCAGAAGAATGTGTGGTTTCACCGGAGTAACTCGCCTGTCATTTCGAGGGATCTGGTGTTCCCGCGTCCGCCGGATCCGGCCGCCCTCATCCGGCCCGATCCAGCGCAACGCGGGAATTCACCGGGGCATCAGAATTTGTAGCTGATCCCCACCAGCCATTGCCGGCCGTACTTCTCGTAGGTTTCGGGCAGTGCCGTCCCGTCAGAGGTCCGCACCCCGCCCGCATCGAGCCCGAGCCGGGTACGATAGGGCGAATCCAGCACGTTGCTGACCTGCAGGACAATGCCCAGCCCTTCGAGCGGCGAACCTTCCTGGAAGGTGTAGCCGATCTGGGCGTCCAGCTGCTTGTCCGCCAGCACCTCGGTATAGGCGAGGTTGGTGAACAGCGCGACCACTTCGCCCTTGAAGGCCGAGCGGTAGCGATAGCTGGCCCGCAGCTGGAAGCCGTCCTTCTCGTAGTAGCCGGTCAGGTTGTAGACCCAGTCCGACAGCCCCGGGATCCGCACCAGCGTGGAACCGCTGGTCGGATTGAGGTTGGAGTCGGTGTAGGCCACCGATCCGCTGATCCCGAGCCCGTTCAGGAACGGATGCAGTTTGCCGAACTCGAAGGCACCGCTGATTTCCACCCCGCGGACATAGCCGCCGTTGCCGTTGTCCGGCGCGGTCAGCGTGCCGATCGGGCTGCCGGTTACCCCGGGGGGCAGCGGCGTCACGGTGCTCGGCACCGGGAAGCCGGAGAAGTCCGCCGTGATCGTGCGGTTGTAGATGTAGGTGTCCAGCCACTTGTAGAAGCCGCCGACGCTGAAATAGGTGGCATTGCCGCCATACCATTCCACCGCGCCGTTGATTTCCTTGGCCCGCCAGGGCTTGAGCAGCGGATTGCCGCCCGAACCGGACCATACCTGCACCGTGCCGCCGGGTACGCAGCCCGAGGCCGGGCTGCCGCCCGAACAGGGGTTGGAATAGTTCGGCGTCATGTTGGCGCGCATGTCGTCCATGCGCGGCCGGGCCATGACCTTGGCTGCGGCAAAGCGCAGGCGGAAGCCTCCGCCCATGTCGTAGAACGCGTTGAGGCTGGGCAGAACGTCGGTGTAATCGGTGTTCATCACGGCCGGGAACACCTGGACCGGGGTGACATAGCGGTTGATCCGCAGGCCTTCCGATCCCTGCCAGGTCTTGACCACCTGAACCCCGATATTGCCCTTCAGCCCGCCGGCTTCGAAGTTGGCGCGCAGATGGGCGGTCAGGATATCTTCCTTGATCGTCCACGACTTGTCGAAGTGATTGACGTCCTGCAGCACCGACTGGTTGTAATAGGTATCAAGCGCCGCCGGCAGGTTGAAGGCGATGACATTGCCGAAGCCGATGAAATCGAGCGAGGTCGGCGCGATCAGGTACTGCGAGCCGATCGGCACCTGTGCCCGCCCGTTCTTGAGGTTGAGGTCGATCTCCTCCACCGTCTTCGACTTGACGCGGTGGGTGTAGTTCACCCCCACATCGATCGAGGTGATGACGGAGTTGTCGAAGCTCTTGGTGAAGCCCAGGTCGACCGCGGTGATGTCCTCGTTGATGTGCGGCGACTTGATCAGGCCGTCATGGCCCCAGCCGCCCCACGGTGCGCGGTCACCCAGCGACACCTGGTTGGCATCGGCGTAGTTCAGCCCCCAGTTGCTGTAGGTGGGATAGCCCTCCAGCGGGATCGAGAAATCATAGTCATCGAAAGTGCGGGTCTGGAACGGCCCGACGCCATAACCCTGGTAGGTCTCGATGTAAGTTTCGTCGCGCTGGTTGCTGGAATAGCTCAGATCGGCACGGAAGGTCAGCGAATCCGTCATCTGGAATTCGCCGTTCCAGCCCACCGAAAGCAGCTCGTCCTCGCGGGTGTTGTGATCGTTGCGCAGGATCGGCACGGCATTGTTGAAATGCCCCGAAGTGCCCAGCGTCGATCCGCCGACCGGGGTGGTCTGCACGCCGGTAAAGGTCGCGCCGTCGGCCCAGCCGTTGGAGAACCACTGCGCGCCGCGGCTGACCTGGGTCTGCTTGAAGCGCGAGTAGTAGAGATCGAGCGTGGTGTGGACCGTGTCGCTGGGCTGCCATTCCAGCGTGCCCATGAAGCCATGGCGCTTGTCGCGGCTGTTGACCGCCCAGGCTTCCTGACCGTTGAGCTGGAGCGAGGAATCGGCGCTGTCCGGCGTTACCGCAAAGCCGAAGCCTTCATAGCTGTAGGCCTTGAAGTGATCGACATGGCCCGGCGCGTCGAGATAGGCATAACCCAGCGCCCAGCCGAGCGTTCCGGCATCGTTCTGGCCGATGATCGAGATCGATCCGCGCCCGCCCCACTTCGACATATCGGCATTGCGGCCGCCGTCTTCATCGAGTTCGGCGCGCAGGTTGATCGCGATCGTGTCCTTGCCATAGGCCAGCGGACGGACCGTGCGCAGGTCGACCGAGCCGGACAGGCCCATGCCGGTGATCTTGGCATCGGGCGACTTGTAAACCACCACCGACGACAGCAGTTCCGACGGATACTGGTCGAACTCGACCGCGCGGTTGTAGCCCGAGCTGGCCTGGGCCCGGCCGTTGAGCAGGACGGTGGCAAAATCTGGCGGAAGGCCGCGGACCGAGATGATCTGGGCGCGCCCAGAGACGCGCTGGGCGGCCAGACCCGGCAGGCGGGCGATCGATTCGGCGATCGAGACATCGGGCAGCTTGCCGATTTCCTCGGCCGAAACGGCTTCGACGATGCTGGTTTCGTTCTTCTTCGTGTTGATCGAATTGGCCAGCGAATAGCGGATCCCCGAAACGACAATCTCGTCCCCGGCATCCTCGGCCGGGGCTTCCTGCGCCATGGCCGCTTGCGGCAGCAGCGCGGCAATTGCCAGCGTGGACACCGCCGTAACCCCGAATCGATAGGAACGCGGCAGGCCTGAATCGGCCCTCGTCCCAAGCACCCTCTTCATCATCGAACCCCTCCGTTCTGCGCGGTTCTTCCGCCGATCCCGGGTGCGGGATGACCTCCCCCCGGAGCTGCCTCGCTATGGAAGCGCTTCCAACAAGTGCCCGGATTTGTCTCCAAGGTCAAGTGCGGCGTTGGCTCAGGAGGTTATCGCGCGGATCGCGCGGAGGTCAGCCAGCCACGAAACTGGAATCGCGGATGACCAGATCATGGCGGACAATCTCGCGCCCGGCGATGGTCGGCTGTCCCCCGGCGGCGGCTTCCGCCAGCCGCTCGACCGCCTTGGCCCCCATTCGCCGCAGCGGTTGGTGGATCGTGGTCAGCGGCGGCCAGACGATCTCCGAAACCGGCGTATCGTCGAACCCGGTGATGGCAACGTCCTGGGGAATTCGCAGGCCCGCCTTGTGCGCGGCAAGCAAGGCACCTGCGGCCATGTCGTCGTTCGCGCAGACCAGGGCGTGCAGTCGCGGCTCGACCTTGAGCAGATCCTGCGCGCAATCGAGACCGGAGCGGAAGGTGAAGTTGCCGCGGCGCCATTCCACGGCTTCGCCCGGCACTCCGGCCCGGGCCAGTGCGGCCAGAAATCCGTCGAAACGGGTTTCCGCCGAGGCGTGGCCTTGCAGTCCCTTGATGAAACCGAAGCGGGTGAAGCCCTGTGCGGTCAGGTGCGCGCCGATGTCGAAGCCGGCCTGATAGTCGTCTATTCCCAACGACATGGCGAAGCTTTCGGCCTGCGGACCGCCGGCGATGCAGACCACGGCTATGCCCAGTCCGGCCAGGGTGCGCAGCAATTGCGGATCATCCGAGAACGGCGGGGTCAGGATCGCGCCGTCGCACTGGTCGTCGTTCAACCGCGCGACGATATCGGCCGCGGCGCCCGGATCGTTCTGGTTGATCACATGGGTGATCAGCTGCACCCCCAGTCCGGCCCCGGCGCGGGTGGCACCCAGTTCCAGCGCCGATGAAAAGTACGAGTTCGGCTCGCTGTCAAAGTCCGATGCGTGGATCAGGGCCACCCGCACCGCCTTGCGCCCGGCCAGATTGCGGGCCTGCAGGTTGACGCGGTAGCCCAGCTTCTCGACCGCATCGAGCACCTTGGCGCGGACTTCGGCGCGGACGTTCGGCTGGCTGTTGAGCACGCGCGACACCGTGGTGCGCGCGACCCCGGCCAGCGCGGCAACATCGTCAATGGTCGGCCTGTTCACATTCGCCCCGATCGTACTGCCCGCCCACGCCTCTGCCGCTACCTTCGCAACTGTGTCGCGGCTTGGCAAGCGGACATGCTGCGCAGCTCTGGAAGGAAGCGCTCCCTCAGGCCGTCCTGTCCCTGCACGAGCTCCGCTGCGGACGGAACAGGTCGGCGATCACCGGAAAGTGGTCTGACGCCAGCCGTCCGCCGAAATGCTCGGCCAGCACGTGATGCCGCCGCACGGTGAGGCCGGGGCTGGCCAGCACATGGTCGATGGCCCCGCCCGCCTCCGGCACCAGGACCCAGCCGTTGAAGGTGACGAGCGGACCGGTCGGCGGCTCGATTGCGGCGGCCCTCGTGTCGCGCAGGTCGGGACCGAGCAGCGCCTGCATCGACGCTTCGGTCAGGGGTGCGTTGAAATCGCCCAGCAAGATCACTTCCTCCCCCCCGCGCCGGTGCCGGGCGATCCAGTCGCGCAGCAATCGTGCGCTGTTCAGCCGTGCCGCAAGCCCGACATGATCCCAATGGGTATTGATCACCAGCAGGCGGGTGCCATGGGTCCGGTCGACCAGGCGCGCCCAGCTTGCCACCCGGCGGAATCCGGCATCCCAGCCGAGCGAAGGGACAGCGGGGGTGGGGGACAGCCAGAACATCCCGCTCGCCGCGATGCGATAGCGGTTTGTGTCGATCATCAGCGGCGCGGCCTCGCCCTCCAGCTTGCCGTCGTCGCGTCCGCCGCCGACAACGGCAAGGCCGGGCAAGGCCGCGACCAGATCGCTGCGCTGGCCGGGCAGCACTTCCTGCAAGCCCAGGATCGCGGGTTGCAGCACCCGGACCTGCCCGATCAGCAGATCGCGGCGCAGCGCCCAGCGATTGGCCCCGTCGGCCGGGGTGTCGAGCCGGATATTGTAGGTCATCACCCGGAAATCGGCGCTGCCGCAGCGCGATTGCGCCCGCGCCGGACCGGCAAGGGCCAGGGCCATCACGAACAGGAGCAGCAGCCCGGTCAAGCCCCATGGCAGAGCCGGCGAACCATCGGCCGTCTGCCGATTGCCGCGCATCAGATGCCCCATCACCACTCCCCCACCCATGCGGCGGTCCGCGCCCCGCGCGGCGGGGCCGATTTCCTGTCCGGCTTCGCCCGGATAGGCGAAGGAGCCTTTCTGCGCCAGCCCCCGAAGCCGCTGCACCGCTGGACGGCGGCCCCCTGAGAGCCTCCTCGTCCGGCGACCGTGATGGAACTCAGCCGCCGTGCGCCGGCGTGAAAGTGACCGGCATCCGGATGATCGCATTGAACCAGACCGAACGCAGCCATTCCGGCTCTCCGGCCAGGCGGATGTCGGGCATCTGCGTCACCACCTCTTTCAGCAGGGCGCGCAGTTGCATCTTGGCCAGGCGCGCACCGATGCACACGTGGGGACCGGTGCCGAAGGCCAGATGGCGTTTGGCATTGGCCCGCGTGATGTCGAAGCGGTGCGGATCCTCGAACACCGCAGGGTCACGATTGGCCGCCGCGAAGGACAGGTAGATGTTGTCTCCCTTCTTCACGGGATAGCCGCCGATCTCGGTGTCTTCCATGGCGGTCCGGGTGAAATTGGTAGTCGTCGAGGTATAGCGCAGCACCTCGTCGATGGCATTTTCGATATGCCCGTCGAAATCGCTGCGCAGCAGGGCGTACTGGTCCGGGTGCTTGAGCATCAGGTGAATGAAGTGCGCCGCGGTGGACCGGGTGGTTTCGTGACCTGCCATGGCGAAGACCAGCACGAACTGGTTGATCTGCATCGGATCGAGATTGAGCGTCGTATCGTTGACCATGGCGCTGAGCAGGCGGTCGTCGGGATTGCGACGCTTTTCCTCGGCCAGTTCCTGGGCAAGTGCGAACAGGCCGATCATCGGGTCGAGCGAATGCTCGGTCCGGCTTTCCACATCGGCCAGCGCATTGCCGTAATCGGCCACCTGGTCGCGCAGGTGCTCGGGAATGCCCATCAGTTCGCAGAAGGTATAGATCGGCAGGCGGGCGGCCACTTCGGAGGCGAATTCACAGTTCCCCTTGCGCGCGGCCGAGCCGACGATCTCGGCGGCCATGCGGTCAACCTCCGGGGCAATCGCGGCCAGCGACTTGGGCATGAACGGCGGCATGATGACCTTCTTCACCGCCGCGTGATCGGCGGGTTTCATCATCATGAAATTCGCGCGCTGGCGCTCCAGGGCCTCACCCTCGATAGACCAGACGACGATCCCCGCCTCGTGCGAGCTGAACAGTTCCTGGTTCATCGAGACGTCCTGGACGTCCTTATAGCGGGTCAGCACCCAGAACGACTTCGCGCCCGATGAATCGGGCATCCGTGAGCAATAGGCCGGATTTGCCGGGTTCCAGTGCACCGGATCGTTCTCGCGCCAATGGTCGAACAGGCGGTGCGGAGGGCCTTGCTCGGCCGGGAAGATCTCCGGATCGAGGATATTGGTATCGGCGAAGCTGGACATGGCAAACCCTCCCTGACTTGTGACGCCAAGCGCGTCTGCTCAGTCGCGCCCGGCTTTCAGCGCGTCCTGTTCGGCCCACCAGTCCCCGCCGCGGGCGACCCGGACCACGGCCTCGCTGTCGGTCGGGCCATGGCCAACCCGGTGCAGCGGTGCGGGAATCTCCTGGACCGTGTTGGTCAGCCGGCCCACGCCGGTCACTTCCACCTCGACCACGTCGCCGATGTTCATCGGCCGGCTGTTGGCCGGGGTTCCGGACAGGATCAGGTCACCCGGCAACAGGGTGATGTGGCGGCACAGGTCGGCCAGGATGTAGGGGATGTCGAAGGTCATCTCGGCCACGGCGCCTTCCTGAACGACGGCGCCATTGATGTAGGTGCGCACGGCCTGTTCGCGGATATCGACCCCGCGGACGATTCCGGGGCCGATCGGGCAGAACCCGTCCTGGCCCTTGACCCGCAGCATCGAGCCGGCATCGGTATCGCGGAAATCCTGCGCACCGACATCGTTGACCGGCGCGAAACCGGCAATGTAGTCCCACGCTTCGGCCGGACCGATGTTGCGCATCGGCTTGCCGATGACGACCCCGATTTCCCCTTCGTAATTGAGGTACCGGCAATCGGCCGGACGCGACAGCTTGCCGCGGTGGGCGTTGAGCGTGGTCAGGGGCTTCTGAAAGTAGGTCGGCGTGACCAGTTCCGGCGCGCGGAATTCAACCCGCCGGGAATCGTAGTTGAGGTGAATGCAGATGATCTTGGTGGGATCGCACGGCGGCAGGTAGACCGCCTCGGCCTCGGCCACCGTGCGGCCATCGCCCAGCCGCAGCCGGTCACCCTCGGGGCGGACCCACTGGGGGGTTCCCTCCAGCAGGATCCGGCGCCATTCCTCGCGCGGGCCATCAAGTACCGACATTGTCTCTCTCCCGAAAGTGGTGCCCCTGGCGGTCAGGCCGGAACCATGAAGTCCTTCATCGAATTGGGGGTCGGATGGTGCCCGAAGACATCGCCGGCGTAGTATTCCGACTGCCCGGTCGGCTTGCGGCCGCCCCAGCCGATCTCGTTCATGAAGCCCGAGGGATTCTTGAAGTAGAACGAGAAGTTGTGATCGTTGGCATGGGCGCCCGGCTCGATGATCACCGGAATCCCCTCGGCCTTGACCAGGTCCAGCGCCAGTCCGACGTCCTCGATCCGGTCGGTCTCGAACATCAGGTGGTTGCAGCGCTTCTCGGCCGGCCCACCGAAGGCGAAGGTATGCTGGCGATCGTTGCAGTGCAGGAACATCAGCTCGACCGGTTCCGGCAGCATCGGAATGGGCATCTTGTATTCGATGCCGCCGCGCATCCCCAGAACCGTGTAGAAGGCGTGGATGTCCTCAAAGCTGGCCGTGCGCGATTGCATCATGTGGCCAAAGCCGCCGCCGGCGGTCTTGTAGGCTCCGTGCATCCGCCGGCCGGGGTGGACCGGCAGATGGTATTGCATCAGCGGCCCATGGAAGATCTCCAGCGGGTAACCGTTGGGATCCTCGAGGAACATGATCTCGAGCACCTTGCTGGCTTCGGCTTCTGCCGTGGTACCGATCCTGACCGGGATTCCGGCATCCGACAGCAGCTTGGCCATGGCGCGGAATTCCAGGACCCCGGCCACCCGCAGGCCGGCGGTCAGGACATCGTCGGCGCTGTCCTGGACCAGCTTGATCCGGTGGTGCCAGTAATCCATCCGCAGATAGCGGACCGCCTCGCTTTCGCCGGGCACCACTTCAAGACCGAGAATCCGGCCGGCAAAGTGTTCCCAGGCCTTGAGGTCGCTCACCCCGATGGTGACGTATCCCAGTTCCGTGACTTGCGTCATGTCAGCCTCCCGCTGTGCCAAACGATCCCTTGCGGACCGCGATGTTCTTGATGTCGCAATAGAAGTCGAAGCTGTGCGTCCCGCCTTCGCGGCCAATTCCGGAAATCCGGCTGCCGCCGAACGGTGCCGCCAGATCGCGGACGAAGAAGCAGTTGACCCACAGCGTTCCCGCCACGACCCGCTTGGCAATCCGCATCGCCCGGGCCTCGTTCCCGCAGAACAGCGTTCCGGCGAGGCCGTATTCCGTGCCGTTGGCAATGGCGATGGCTTCATCGTCTGACGCGAAGGTCTGCCAGGTCAGCACTGGTCCGAAGACTTCCTTCTGCGCGATTTCGTCTGACGGGCTGACGTGCGCGAACATGGTCGGCTGGAAATACAGGCCTCCGGCATCGGCCTGTCCGCCGCCCCACAGCACTTCGCCGCCCGCCGCCTTTGCGCGTTCGACAAAGCCGGCAACGCGGGCGAAATGCTCGGGATGGATCAGCGGGCCGACGCGGGTGGCCGCTTCGCGCGGATCGCCGACGGTCATGTGGCTGACGGCGGCGCGAACCTTGTCGAGGAACTCCGCCTCGATCGATTTCTCGACCAGGATCCGGGTCCCGGCCAGGCACACCTGACCCGCATTGATGTATTGCCCGGCAACCGTCTGCGCGGCGGCATCGAGATCGGCATCGGCACAGACGATGAAGGGCGATTTTCCGCCCAGTTCGGCGCTCATCGGCGTGATCGAGCGCGCGGCGGCCTGGCCGATGATCTTCGCGGTGTCGGTCGAGCCGGTAAAGCTGATCCGGGCAAGATCGGGGTTGTTCACCAGCGCATCGCCGGCAACCTCGCCAATCCCCTGGACCACGTTCAGGACACCGGGCGGAACTCCGGCTTCATGGGCGATGTCGGCCAGCAGCGAACAGGTCAATGGCGCCCATTCCGGCGGCTTGATCACGATCGTATTGCCAGCGGCAAGCGCCGGGCCGACCTTCCAGGTGGTCAGCATCATCGGAGCGTTCCACGGCGTGATCAACGCCGCTACGCCCGACGGATCATAGCGGACATTGTTGATGACCTCTTCATGATCGATCACATGATCATTGAGGCCCAGAGCCCATTCGGCGAAAAACGAGATGTTCTGCGCCGCGCGCGGCACCATGCGGTGCAGGTTGCCCATCAGCAGCGAACCGTTGTCCAGGCTTTCGACCGCCGCGATATCCTTGCCCCGCGCCAGAATGCCTTCGGCGAAGCGGCGCAGGATCGGCAGGCGGCCTTGCGGACCAAGCGCGGCCCAGGCGGGGAAGGCCTTGCTGGCGGCCTTGACCGCCATGTCCGCCTCGGCCTGACCAGCGGCCGAAACCGCCCCCAGGTCGCTGCCGTCGATCGGTGAGGCATTGCTGAAGCGCTCGGGCGAGGAAACCCGCCTGCCGTCGATCCAGTGATCGAGTGAAACGGTTACGCCTGCGATCTCGGCGCAGCTCTGGGTCATGCCTCTCTCCTCGGTCGCGGCGGACTTGTCGCCGCCTCTGCCCCGACGCTGTTCCGTCGCGAGTCGAGGATTTGAATATGATCAAAAATGACGACAGTCAATTTTTGTTGCGGGCCAAGTTGACTTTGCAGCGCGCAGGCGGGAAAACCGGGCATGACTGCGAAAACGGCAACCGAGCGAGGCGCACCGGAAGAAGCGGCAGCACCCGTCCGCATGGGGCGGCGCGAACGCAACAAGCTGGAAAAGCGCGCCCGGATCGTCGCTGCCGCCCGCCGCCTGTTCGATGAACAGGGTTTTGCCGAGACTACCACCCTGCAAATCGCGGAGGCGGCCGATATCGGGACCGGCACCCTATTCCTCTATGCCCGCTCGAAGGAAGACCTGCTGGTCCTGGTCTTCAAGGACGAGATGATGGAAGTGGCGCTGGATTCCTTCCAGAAGCTGCCGGTCGGGGAAACGCTGGTTGAACAGGCGCTGGCGGTCTTTGCGCGGATGATCGACTATCACGCCCGCGATATCGACCTGACCCGCCTGCTGATGCGCGAGATCAACATGCCGGCCGGGGGCGAGAGCCAGTCGGCCATGGACGACCTGACGGCGGTGATCTTCGACCGGTTCGCCGCGCTGGTCGAGCAGGCCAGTGCCGCCGGGCAGATCGAGGCCCGATTCGAGCCGCAGCAGACCGCGCGGATGATCTTCGCCATCTACTATTTCAACCTGTTGCGCTGGCTGGCAGGCCGGATCGACCGGGAAGCGCTGCTGCCCCAGCTGCGCCGCGAATTGGGGATCCTGCTCGCGCTTGAGTGAAAGTTGACTGTAATCAGATTTGAATATAGTCAATCAACCCAAGTGGCGCCGCCGCCACGGGGGAGTGCTGCGATGGCTGCGAACATCAAGGAGCGCTGGCGCAATGGCGAAGTCACGCTGGGCGCCTGGCTGATGGTTCCCAGCCCCCTCTCGGCCGAGATCATCTCTCGCTCCGGGTTTGATTGGGTACTGGTCGACATGCAGCACGGCTGCATGGACTTTGAGACGGCGGTCGACATGATCCGCGCGATCGACCTGTCAGGGGCCGTGCCGATGGTCCGGGTGCCGTGGAACGAACCGGGCATTATCGGACGGATGCTCGATGCCGGGGCAATGGCAATCGTCGCGCCGATGATCGACAGCGCCGAGGATGCCCGCAGGCTGGTCCAGGCCTGCCGCTATCCGCCTGCCGGGCGCCGCAGTCTCGGCCCGGTCAGGGTCGGCGCCCGCGACGGGATGGGCTATGTCGCCACGGCCAATGAGCGGGTCTGCGTGATCCCGATGATCGAGACGGCCGCGGCGCTTGAAGCGGTCGAGGAAATCGCGGCAGTCGAAGGAGTCGACGCGCTGTTCGTCGGGCCGTTCGATCTGTCGCTGGCGCTGGGGCTTCCGCCTGGCGACAACGATGGCAAGCCGCCCTTCGACGCTGCGATTGGCCGGGTCAATGCCGCCGCCCGGGCCGGCGGCATTGCCACTGCGGTCCTCTCCACCCAGGCCCTCGCCCCGTTGCGGGCGAGCCAGGGCTTCCGGATGATTTCGGTCATCACCGACAGCCAGGCCCTGGCCATGGCCGCAGCCCAGGGCCTGGCCGCTGCCCGTGCGGAAATCGAGAGGAACACCGCCAGTGCTTGATGCCCAGACCCGCGCGAAGATCCTGGCCGGGATCGGTGGTGTTTATGAAACCCGCCGGCCGCTGCCGCTGCTGACCCAGACCTATCCCGGCATCGAAATCGCCGATGCCTATGCGATCCAGCAGGAATTCATCGCCCGGCGGGTGGCCGCGGGGCTCAGGGTCAGGGGTTACAAGGTCGGGCTGACTTCCAAGGCGATGCAGGAGATGTCGGGTTCGACCGAGCCGGACTTCAGCGCGATGACCGATGACCTGTTCCTGCCCGAAGACACACCGATCGACAGCACCAGCTTCTTCCACCCGATGATCGAGATCGAAGTGGCCTTCGTGATGAAGCACCCGCTGCACGGCCCCGGAGTCCTGCCGGTCGACGTGATCCGGGCGACCGATTTCATCCTGCCCGCGATCGAGATCGTCGACTTTCGCGTCGGTCCCGGTCCGGGGATGACCGTGGTCGATACCGTCGCCGACCTGGCCGCCTGCGGTGCCGCCGTGCTGGGAGGCAATCCCCGCCGGCTGGACCAGCTCGACCTGCGGACCCTGCGGGGTGAAATGGTGATCAACGGCGAAGTGGCCCAGACCGGCCTCGCCTCGGCCGTGCTGGGCAATCCTGTCACCGCCGTGGCCTGGCTGGCCAACAAGCTGGGCGGCTTCGGCATTACCTTCGAGCCCGGCCAGACCATCCTGACCGGATCGTTCGTAAGGGCCATGCCGGTGAAAGCGGGGGACGAAGTTGTCGCCCGCTTCGATTCCGGACTGGGCGAAGTGCGGACGTCCTTCTTCTGAACGCTGGAGCCTTCAGGCATGACCACAGTACCGATCTGGAAGCGCGCCGATCTGGGCGTGGAGGAAATCAACCGGCGCGAGGGCAGATCACTGGTCCAGCACCTGGGCATCTCCGTGGTCGAGATCGGCCCCGATTTCGTGACTTCAAGGATGCCGGTTGATGAGCGCACGCTTCAGCCGCACGGGCGCCTGCACGGCGGTGCTTCGGTCGCCCTGGCCGAGTCGGTGGGCTCGCTGGCCGCCAACCTGACGCTCGATCCGGCGCTGGAAATCGCAGTCGGGCTGGAGATCAACGCCAATCACGTCCGCCCGGTGAAAAGCGGCTTCGTATTCGGCACGGCCCGGCCCGAAGCCCTGGGACGAACCACCCAGATCTGGACGATCCGCATTGTTGACGAGCAAGACCGGCTGGTCTGCATTTCGCGCCTGACCATGGCGGTGATCTCGGTCGAACGGAAATGAGTCCCGCAGGCCCGCACCTGATGCAGATCGAACTGACAGTCGGCGCTCCGATCGAGGTCGGCGAGGGGCGTCGCTGCATTCCGATCAACGGCGGCAAAGTGACCGGGGCCTTCAGCGGCACAGTGCTGCCGGGCGGGGCGGACTGGCAGCGGATCGCAGCCGACGGCACGATCGAAATCGACGCGCGGTATGTGCTCGAACTGGCCGAAGGCCGGGTCGAGATCCGATCGCGCGGCTTGCGGGCCGCTCCCCCGGACATTCTTGCCCGCCTCGCCGCAGGCGAAGCCGTCGATCCGTCGCTCTACTATTTCCGCACCGCGATCCGCTTCCAGACCGCGGCTGACACGCTCCGGCGGCTCAACCGCATCCTTGCCATTTCGCATGGCGAGCGGCTGGCCGACACAGTGCGGCTGACCATTTACGAGGTGCCCTGACATGGACCGTTCCCTCCAGATCGCGATTGCCGGCGGCGGCATCGTCGGGCTGACCGCCGCGCTCAGCCTGCATGCGGCGGGCTTCCGCCCCGTCGTCTATGAAGCCGTCAGCAAGCCCGCGCCGCTGGGCGTTGGCGTGAACCTGCTGCCCCATGCCGTGCGGGAACTGACCGCGCTTGGCTTGCTGGACGAACTGCTCGGCCTGGGTGTCGCAATCGAAGACCTCAACTACCTGACAGCCAATGGTGAACTGGTCTGGCACGAGCCGCGCGGCCTGGTGGCGGGCTATAACTGGCCGCAGATCGCAATCCATCGCGGCCAGTTGCAGATGTTCCTGCTGGCCAAGGTGCGCGAACGGCTGGGCCAGGAGGCGATCCGGATGGGGCAGGAACTGGCCGCTGTCGAAACCATCGCCGGGCGCGCCCACGCCCGGTTTGTCGATCGGGCCTCCGGCAAGGTCGCCGGGGTTGAAGCCGACATCCTGATTGGCGCAGACGGCATCCATTCGGCAGTGCGGCGCCAGTTCTATCCCGATGAAGGCGCACCGCGCTGGAACGGCATCACCTTGTGGCGCTCCACCTCGCCGGTGACGGCGCCGATGGGCGGGAAGGCGATGATCTGGGCCGGGCGTTCATCCCAGAAGTTCGTTGCCTATCCGATCGGCAAGGACCCCGAAACCGGCCGCGACCGGCTCAACTGGATCTGCGACCTCAAGGTGACCGAGGACGGCGCACCGCCGCCGCGGGACTGGAACCGCCCGGGTGAACGCGCGGATTTCATGCCACGCTTTGCCGGCTGGCGCTGGGCCGGTGTCGATGTGCCGGCGATCATTGCGGCGTCTGGGCCGATTTACGAATTCCCGATGGTTGACCGCGATCCCCTGCCGCAATGGACCTTCGGACGGGTCACCCTGATGGGCGATGCCGCGCACCCGATGTATCCGATCGGCTCGAACGGCGCGACCCAGGGCATCATCGATGCCCGGGTTCTTGCCTGGCATCTGGCCCGGGCGGATGCGGTCGAGGACGCCCTTTGCCGCTATGAAGCCGACCGCCGCGAGGCGACTGCCAGAATCGTCCTGATGAACCGCCAGCAAGGCCCCGACCGTGTGCTGGATCTGGCCGCGGAAAGGCTGGAGGGGGCAGCGGGCCGGCTTGAAGATCTGCTGCCGATCGCCGAGCGCGAGGCCATTGCGCGTTCCTACAAGCAGACTGCCGGCTTCGATCCGGCCGTGCTCAATGCCAGTCCGGACCTTTCGGTCTCCGGACCGGGCTGAACAGGCCGAAATTGATCAGTCCTGAGAACGATTATAAGAAATATTCCACTTGTGCATAAGAGAAAATATGACTGAATTCTATGATCTCAATTGGCAATCATTCAGGCCTAGCTATTGGCAATATCCCTCAATCCATCTGCATTGAGTATTTTAATTTTCCCGTATCCAGAGCGGATCAAGTCAAGGTTCTCGAAGTGGGAAAGATGGGAATTGACCGTCTTGCGGGTGAGCCCCAGCATTTCGCCCAGTAGCTCCTGACTGACCCGCAACGTTGGCGTGCCACCCAGGCTGCCTCCATCGATCGCGGCCAGCAATCGCGCGGCGATCCGCTGGCGAGGCTTCAGGGAAATGACTTCTGCCGCCATTTGCAGGGATCTTCGGGTGTTGGCGTAGGCAAACCCGGCGATCGCCCGCCAGACTTCGGGGAACTGGATCGCAACCCGCTCAAGCGACGCCTCGGAAACTTCCAGCAGCAGGCTCGGTTCAACGCAAACCGCCGTCACCAGCCGCGGACCACCGCTGTAACGGGTTGCGTGACCGAGCACTGCGCCCGCCCCGACGACGCCGATCATCACGGCCCGGCCCCCGGGTGCGGCACAGAAGGAATGGAGCGAGCCATCGATAACAACGAACAGCCCGCTGCGATCGTCTCCTTCCGCCTGTGCCCATTCACCGACATTCAGGCGGACCAGCCGGCCCTCTGCCACAAGCTGCCGGACCAGCGCCCCGGGATAATCCTTGAGCCAGTCGGATGTGCTCAGAACCTCCAGCGCCAGATTGTATTGCTCCTGCCTCATTTCACAATTGTAACTCTAGTGACAGTTTGAGGCAAATGAACCTGATATCTGGTGCTCCAGGAGAGGTCAGGAGCCAGGTATGGCCGAGGGGCTTGAAACAGATAAAGTGGTGCGGATTGGCGGCGCGACTGCGTCCTTCTCCGATACCGCCCTGTCCGTGCCGCAACTGCTGGCACAGGGGAAGCTCGACTACCTGATCTTCGACTACCTGGCGGAAGGATCGATGGGAATCTTCGGCCGGATGCAGGCCGCCGATCCGGCCGCGGGATACGGAACCGACTTCCTGACCGTTCATGTCGGCCCTCATCTTTCCGAAATTGCCGCGCAAGGCATCAAGGTTGTGGCCAATGCCGGCGGCGTGAACCCGGCAGGACTGGCCGCCGCGCTTGAGGGTCTGATCGCCGAAAAGGGGCTTGAGCTGACCGTAGCCTATGTTGCGGGAGATGACCTGAGGGGGCGCGAAGCGGAATTACGAGCCGCAGGCCACCGTGACATGTTCACAGGTGCCGACTTTCCGGACGGCGTATTGAGTTCCAATGCCTATCTCGGGGCATTCCCCATCGCCGCCGCTCTCGGTGCGGGCGCGGACATCGTGATTACCGGGCGCGTGGTTGACAGTGCGGTCGTGCTGGGTCCGCTGATCCACGAATTTGGCTGGCAAGCAGATGACTGGGACCTGCTGGCTGCGGGGACACTGGCCGGGCACGTGCTGGAATGCGGCGCGCAAGTTACCGGCGGAACTTTCACCGATTGGCGCGATGTACCCGACTGGGCCAATATCGGATATCCGGTTGGCGAGTGCCGCGCGGACGGAACCTTCATTGTCACAAAGCCGGACGGCACCGGCGGTCTCGTCTCGATCGGAACGGTGGCGGAACAGATCCTCTATGAGGTGAGCGATCCGGCCGATTACATTGTTGCCGACGTCCGCTGCGATTTCAGCAACATCACGCTCAAGCAGGTCGCGCCGAACCGCGTGCTGGTGTCCGGAGCAAGGGGTCGGCCAGCAACGGACACCTACAAGGCCTGCGTGACCTTCGATGCCGGTTGGCGCGCCGTCGCCTATCAGCCGATCATCGGAGAAGACGCGGCCGAGAAGGCGGCTCGCCAGGCCGAGGCGTTGTTCAGCCGGGCGCGAACCTTGCTGCGGGCGCGAAACCTTCCGGACTTCAGCCGAACCGATACCGTCCTGATCGGGGGCGAAGCGAGCTTTGGGGCGCACGCCAATCCGGCCGGATCGCGGGAAGTGATTTCCAAGCTGGTAGTCGATCACCCAAACCAGGAAGGCGCCGGGATCTTCGCCCGGGAGCAATGGGCCGGAATCTCCGGCATGGCGGTGGGAACGTCGATCAATCTTGCGACCAGCGTCATGCCCTTGACGGGAATCTTCCTGTTCCTGGTCGACAAGCGTCTTGCCGTTCCGACAATGACCATCAACGGGGTGACGCAGGAGCTCCCCGCACATCCCGGTTTGCCGATCAATGGCGAAAGGCCCGCGCCGGCGGAGTTTTCGCGGCCAATGCTGGCCGAAAGTGATCGAACCGCCAGCCTGGTCGATCTGGCCTGGGCGCGAAGCGGTGACAAAGGGCATCTGTTCAATGTCGCGGTGATTGCCCGCAAGCCCGAATATCTACCCTATCTGCAAGCCTGCCTGACGCCCGAAGCGATTGGCGAATGGTATCGCCATTTCGGACACGATGGCCGCGCTCCGCAGGTCGATTGCCATGAGGTGCCCGGGCTCCACGCGCTCAACTTCGTGGTCCACGACGCGCTGCAAGGCGGAATCAATGCCAGCACCCGGTTGGATCCGGCCGCCAAGGGCATGGCGCAGATGCTGCTGCGTTTCCCGATCCGGATACCGGGCGCGATCTGGTCCGGATCTTCCGCTCCGGCAGAGGCATAGGCTGGCCGATGCAACCGGCAAGCCGCCCGATCCGATCCGGTCAGACAAGGAACCCAACCATGGCCGCTCCTCATCGATCCAATCCCATTCTGGAAAAGCTCGCGCCCAACCCGGGACGCTATCCGCTCTTGCCGGAACTGACCCCGCACCAGGAGCTTGCGCTGCTCTGCCGTGCCCTTCACCGCGAAGGTTACGACGATCACATCGCGGGCCACGTAACGCTGGCGCAGCCTGACGGGACATTCCTGGTCAACCCCTGGGAGCTCGCCTGGGATGAGGTGACCGCTTCCGACATCATCCGGATCGATGGCACCGGCGCCGTGGTGGAAGGCGATTGGAATGTCACACCGGCCATCGGGCTCCACCTGGCGGTGCACCGGGAGCGGCACGATATCACTGTGGTGATGCACAACCACCCGCGCTGGGGGCTGGTCTGGTCGGCTTCCGGCCGGGTCCCGCCGGTCTATGATCAGACGTCCGGGCAGGTCGAAGGCGATCCTGTCTTCTACGACGAGTACGCGGGTACGGTTGATCGCGCGCCGGAAGCCGAAGCCGCCGCCGCCGCGCTGGGCACGGCGAAGTGGGCGATCCTGAAAAATCACGGCGTCTTCCTGGTCGGCAAGGACATTCGCCAGGCACACCTGCGGGCGATCACGCTGGAGCATCGCTGCCGCCTTGCCTGGCAAGTCGAGGCCCTTGGAGCCGGAACCCCGATCACCGACCCTGAAACGCTCAGGATTGCGCAAATGTCCGACGATCTGGGCTTCCCCTTCCTGTGGGAGGCCATGGCCCGGCGCGAGATCCGGCAGGACGCGGCCGTGCTTGGCGAATCCAGTGCGGCAACCGGCAAGGGAGCAGTTGCATGAACACTTGCGTGATCACCGGCGCGGCAAGCGGCATTGGCGCTGGCCTTGCCCGCCATGCGGCATCGCTCGGCATGAAGCTGGTCCTGGCGGACTGGAACAAAGAGGCGCTGAAGCGGCTCGCCGAGGACCTGCCCACCGAAGTCCTCGCCGTGCCAACCGATGTGCGGGATGAAGTGGCGGTAGAATCTCTCGCCAAGGCAGCCTTTGGGCAATTCGGCCAGGTCGATCTGGTTTTCAACAATGCTGGCGTGCTTTCCAGCGGCCTGACATGGGAAATCGACGCAGCGACCTGGCAGCGATCGCTTGCGGTGAACATCGGCGGGGTCGTCAACGTCATCCGCGCATTCGTGCCGAGGCTTATTGCGGCAGACCGGCCGGCGAGGATCGTCAATACGTCATCGCTGGGCGGGTTCCTGACCTCTCCGTTCATGGCCCCCTATTCGGCAACCAAGTTCGCGATTGTGGCGATTTCCGAGGCGCTCGCCGCGGAATTGGCCGCGACGGGCAGCAAGGTCCAGGTCTCGCTCCTCGCTCCCGGTCCGGTCAAAAGCGCAATCATGGATGAGCCGGCGCCCGCTCCAACGGCGGGCTTCATGGAAATGCTGCGCGGGATGAGCGATGAAAACGGCATGAGCCCGGATGAGCTTGCCGCGCTGGTGTTCGAAGCGATCGGACGGGGAGAGTACTGGATCATTCCACATCCCGAAATGCTCGACGAGCCGCTACGCGACCGGACCAGGATGATCATCGATCGCAGTCCGCCAACCAGCTTCGGCCTTGTCGCACCGACCGCCGCCGCCACTGGCGCAACCACTGACAAGCAAGGGGCGGCATGATGGCAAGTGAGCCTGAAATCTATGATGTCGTGATCATTGGTGCCGGATTCTCTGGCCTCTATGCCATTCACAAATTGCGCAAGACACACTCGGTCGTCTGCCTGGAGGCAGGTGATGGCGTCGGTGGCACCTGGTACTGGAACCGCTATCCGGGCGCGCGGGTCGATATCAAGAGCGTCGAATACTCGTACGGCTTTGACGAGGACCTGCAGCAGGAATGGAAGTGGCCGGAGATCTTCTCGGCACAGCCGGATCTTGAGCGATATGCCAACCATGTCGCCGATCGCTTCGACTTGCGGAAGGACATCCGCCTCTCGACCGAGGTCAGCTCGCTGACCTTTGATGAGGCCGCGAACCGTTGGCATGTGCGTTCGGCCAATGGCGATCACATCGTCTGCAAGTATGTGGTTGCGGCGACGGGTGCCCTGTCCGCTCCGAACACGCCGGATTGGCCGGGGCGCGAGAACTTCCGGGGCGAAATCTATCACACCTCAAGGTGGCCCGATCGGCCCTTGGACCTGACCGGCAAGCGGGTGGGCATCATCGGCACGGGTTCAACTGCGATCCAGGCCGCCCCGATCCTCGCAGAACAGTGCAAGCATCTTACGGTATTCCAGCGCACTCCGGCTTACAGCATGCCTTCGGGAAACCGGCCAATGGACGCTGCGCTCGAACGCGACTGGAAAGATAACTATCCCGACCGCCGCGCCCGGATGCTCGACACTTACGGGGTGTCGATCATCGACTACCCGACCAGGTCTGCGCATGACTACACGCCGGCCGAACAGCGTGAGATCCTTGAAGCCGGCTGGGCTTCGAAAAGCGCCTTCCAGCTGATGGTCGCATTCACCGATGTCATGACCGATCGCGCGGCCAACGAAGTGGTCTGCGAGTTCGTTCGTGGCAAAATTCGCGAGATCGTCAAGGACCCGGATACCGCCGAGAAGCTGTGCCCGAAGGACTATCCGATCGGTGCCAAGCGGCTTTGCATCGACAACGGCTATTACGAGATGTTCAACCGCGACAACGTTTCGCTGGTCGATGTGAAGAAGGCTCCAATCCTGGAGTTTACGCACAGCGGTTTGAAGACGAGTGAAGCCGCCTACGATCTGGACGTAATCGTCACCGCAACCGGCTTTGACGCGGTGACCGGAGCTTTGACCCGGATCGATATCACGGGCGTGGACGGACTGAAGCTCAGCGAGAAGTGGCGCGACGGACCAACCAGTTATCTTGGTTTCATGGTGGCCGGCTTTCCGAACCTGTTCATGGTTCACGGCCCGCTGACGCCTGCCGCCCTGGCCCAGATGATCACGGCGGGTGAGTGGCAGGTCGATTTCATTGCCGGGGTGATCGACAGCCTGGAAACGGGAGGTTTCTCGCGGATCGATGCCACATTGGAAGCCGAACGATCCTGGGCCGCGGAAGTCGATGCCGCCGCATCCCACACGGTCTACCGCCTCGCTGACTCCTGGTACAACGGCAAGAACATTGACGGGAAGAAGGGCGGCTTCATGATCTACGTCGGTGGCTTCCCGCGCTATCGCGAACTTTGCCAGAGCGCAGTTCAGAACGAGTTCTCTGGCTTCCTGAGAAGCTGAATGACCGGGAGGGCGCGATGATCGATCCACATTTGCAGGCTGTGCTCGATGCGATGGTGCAAGCCGGTTTCGCGCTTCCGGACCCTTTGGAAGCAGGGGCCTTGCGCGCCTTTCTGGATGTGCCCATTCCTGGACCGGCTGTTGAAATCGCGGAACGCCGCGATCTCACCATTGACAGCGAGGGCCGCAAGCTTCCGGCGCGGCTCTACCATCCGCAGCCGGGGGCGATCCTGCCGCTCGCGATGTTCTTCCACGGGGGAGGGTGGGTCCACGGTACGCTGGAAACGCATGACCGCCTTGCCGCCGCCCTGGCGAAGGAAGCGGGCTGCGCGGTATTGTCCGTAGCTTACCGGCTTGCACCAGAACATCCCTTCCCTGCCGCCTACGAGGACGCGCTGGCGGCAATCCACTGGGCCAGGGGCATGGCAGCGGGCCTGGGCATCGACGCAGGCAGGGTTGCCCTGGTTGGAGACAGTGCGGGCGGCAACCTGGCCGCCGCCGCGGCGCAATCCTTGGCGGGTGATCCCGCGATCCGCCATCAACTGCTGATCTATCCGGCCTTGGATGCAAGCTGCTCGGCACCATCCTTCGGTACCCAGTTCCCCGGCTTCCTGAGCTCGGAGCAGATGCGGTGGTATTGGGATCAGTATGCGCCAGACCGCAACGGCAGAGCCCTGGCGAACGATCGCCGCGCCTCGCCAATGGCAGGGCCGATTTCTCCGGATACGCCAGCGGCCACGATCATCGTTGCGGGCAATGACCCGCTTCATGATGAAGCCGTGGCATACGCGGAAAAGTTGCAGGCCGCCGGAGTGCAGACCGCCCTGCAGTCCTATCCCGGTGCCATCCATGGTTTCGCAAGCTTGGTTGGTCTGGTGCCCTTGGCCAATGAAGCGGTCTCGGCAGCGGCCGCGGCCCTTCGCGCCGGCCTTGGTGACCAGGAACGGTTCAATGTCGGCAGATCTTGAGAACGGGAGCAGGACAAGATGAGTTCCAACGCTGGTGAAACCCCCTATCTGGCGCGCGGCGTGGAGCTGCTTGGCACGGATTCATCCATACTGATCTCGTCATCGAAATATTTGAACGAGCCAAGGCTGCGCGAGTGGGTTGCGAAGATCGCGCTGAAGAAGAACGGCGCCGATTACCCGCCGGCCGCGGAAATGTATGAACTGATCCAGATCCTGCAGGACCTGCGCGACTTTGATCGGCTGGAGGACCTCATTCGTGAAGAGCGGAAAACCAATCAGGCGTTGGATAACTGGTTCAATGCGTGGTTCTGTTCGGACTACACGATCGAGGACCTGAAGGATTGTGCGCCCGGTACGGTCGGGGGCATCTACTATCGAGCTGCCACGCAAGGCGGCTACGATGTTCAGATCGTTCCCAACTTCAAGCCGCAAACCCAATGGCAGTATTACTCGCTGCGAGCCGGCCAAACGCACGACTACGAGCATATCCTGACAGGTGGGGGCTTCAACTATATCGGAGAGTTGCTGCCATACTGGTTCCGGCTCGCGACGATCGACCAGCATATCCAGAACAAGGAACTGGCCGGCGAAATGAACGTGATGGGTATCCTGGGTACCACACGTTATCTGCTGCGCACCGTGTTGCACTATCCTGAAACCTGGGGCGCGGCACTCAAGTGCATCGAGCAAGGCATCGCGATCGGACGCAATTCGGAGCCGTTCTGGATGGCGAAGATGGAGGATTATTGGCACACCCCGCTGGACGAAGCGCGCAGAATCCTGGGCGTTCGAGGCGCTGCCGACCTGGATACGGAAGCCGAGGGCCAGATCTGGAGCGGCGTGAAGACGTAAGCTGGATGGCAATTCGAGCCGCCACATCGCGGCGAGCCTCCGTTCCCGCCCCGAAAGCTGCCCAAGAACCAAGGGGCACCACCTGAGCAAATCGTCACCGATCGATTACCATCTTACGGTCAGGCGACGAGAGCGAATGATGCAAGGCTTCAAGTCCCAAGGCCAGGCCCAGCGTTTCGTCTCAACCCACTCCGCGACCGTTCAACGGCACCTCGTCTCCCGGAAGGCCCTGCGCCATTATCGATCCGCCGCCATGGCGCAGTGGAGCGCCGCGTCTGCTGAAATCGCATGAGTGACCACGCAGCGACACACTGCAGCTTTGTTGGGGTAACCTGACAAACCCCCTCAAATTCCCTTTGCCGGGTTCACGAGGATCTTGGCATGCTTTTCGGGATCCCCGAGCGCGGCAAAGGCGCCCTCGACCCCATCCAGGCCAACAACACCGGTAATCATTGGTTCGCAGCGGACCTTGCCATCGGCGATCATGTACAGGGCATCGCGGTACTCAAGCGGCGAGTGGCCGAAGACAAACCGGAGCTCCACTTCCTTCTGAATGGCGATGGCAGGCTCGATCGTATCGTGCTGCATGCAGACGCCGACCACCACCACCCGCGAGAACAGGGGGGCGCCAGTGACGATCTGGTTCAATACGCCGGGAACCCCGACACATTCGAAGATCACCGGACGCTTCGGCCCGACGCCGAGTGCTTCGGCCATGCGCCAGGCGGTCCACCAGGGAACAGGCACCTTTTCGAGAGCCTCACGGGTTTCGACAGCCATCCCAAGCAGGCCGCCGAAGGACGTCACCCAGCCGTACTCCTCCCAGCTCTGGTAAGGAGAGCTTTCGCGCGGATCGATCACCAGGTCGGCACCGCAGGCCTTGGCCAGGGCGCGCCGTCCGGGCGAGAAGTCGCTGGCGATCACCGTGCCGACCCCGCGGGCCTTCAGGATAGCGATCACGCCAAGGCCGACCGGGCCGCAGCCGATCACGACCGCCACGTCCTTCTTCTTCACTTCGCTGCGCCGGACAGCGTGCCAGGCAACCGCCATGGGTTCGGACAGCGCCGCCATGTCGCTGGACAGGCCATTGGGCACCGGCATCAGCACCAGTTCATCCAGCAGCATTTGTTCCGCATAACCGCCATTGGACCGCGCCGAGAGCCCGGCCATGTCGATTTCGCTGCCCCAGCGGACAATCGGCGGAGAGACCACGCGGGTGCCGGGCTTGAGCTTGCGCTTTGAACCCGGGCCATAGTCGAGCACTTCGGCGCAGATCTCATGTCCGAACACGAATGCATCGGCAGCCGAGGGGAGCGCCGGATAGCCGACCCGGTCGTTGACCGCCTTCAGCTCGTCGCAGTGATGCCGCATGTGCAGGTCCGACCCGCAGATCCCGCAGCGCAGCACTTTCAGCAGGGCGTGGCCCCGCTGCGGCACCGGATCGGGCAGGTCTTCGACGCGAAGCTCTCCATTCTGGCAGACAACTGCTTTCATCACGCACCTCCGGTTAAAGTCAGGATCCAGCCGGCAGCCAGGAAGACAATCACGGCTGCGATGACCGCCAGTTGACGGAAGTCCGGGATCACCATCTCGCGTTTCACCGGCACCAGCGCCATGTGCATCGCATAGCTCTTGAAGTCCGCCCTGGTCAGGTATTGCGGATCGGTCAGCAGATCGAGGAAGTGGCGGCGGCTGGGGTAATGAACCACCAGGATCCGGGTCCAGCGATCTTCGGCCGGATCGGGGCCACCGACCGCGTTCGCATCCTCCACCTTGCCCGCGAAGATCGGAAAAGCGCCGCTCTTGATCAGGATCGGCTTGGCATTGGCCTCATAGATCTCGTTGGCTTCATGCGGGGTTCCGGTGAAGGAGCCGGCCGGGGCGGGTCCCTTCGCCATCGTTTCGTTATAGCGCAGCAGGTTGAGCATGTAGATGTCGCGCCCGTCGTCATTCTCGGCAAAGCGGCGCACCCGCGCGACCCATGCCGCACGATCCTGATGGTCTGGCACCGGAAAGCTGGCATGGATTGTCTCGCAGTACCGGTCGATCTCCGCAACGGTCAGCGGCCGGCGCGGCTCTTGCTTGCGCCAGACCCACAGCACGAACAGGGCCAGGACAATCGCCAGCAGGCCGAGGGACAAAGGTGTGCTCATTGGTCAGGATCCTTCCCGAGGAAGTCGAGCAGCAGGGCATTCACCTGGTCCGGGGCATCGATCTGCAGCCAGTGCCCGGCGCCCTTGATCCGTTCGAATCGGAACGGCGCGTCGACATAGGCCGCACTGTCGCGCATCTGCGCCTCGGCCAGGTAACGGTCGCCATCGCTGTAGATGCCCAGCACCGGCACGGTGACTTTTGTCCGCGCCGGCCGCAGCAGGATGCCGATATTGGCGCGGTAATAGTTGATGCCGGCCGTCAGCCGCCCTTTGCGGCCCAGCTTGGCGACCCAGCCGGGGAATTCGGCATGATCGTCGGTAAAGCGGCGGAAGAAGCTCCAGTCGCGGGCCTTGATCAGCCATTCGGCAAAGCCGCGCAGCTGGAACATCAACACATACCAGCCCTTGAGCTTCTGTTCGAGCGGCCCCGCGGCATAGGCCGCGGCATGGCCGACCGAGAGCGCGGCGTAACGCTCGACCCGCTCGGGGTGCCGGGCTGCGAAAGCCCAGGCGATCACGGCCCCCCAGTCGTGCCCGACCAGCTTGACCCGCGCGATTCCCAGGGCATCGAGCACGCCGACCAGATCAGCGACCAGCCTGGGCAAGAGATAGTCACGCGTCCGCGCCGCCATGTCGGTCTCGCCGCACCCCCGATTGTCGGGAGCGATGACCCGGTACCCGGCGGCGACCAGCGCCGCTACCTGGTGGCGCCAGACAGTGTGATCATCGGGGAACCCGTGGACGAGCAGCACCGGCTCGCCAGCGCCCTCGTCGAGGACGTTGAACGACAGACCATCGATCCGGAGCCGGTGCTGCAAGCCTCCTCTCCTCAGGAGCCCAATGCCGTCCGGTCGGCCGCGCCGCCTTCAGGCTCGATGCAGATGAAACTGGGCCGACCATCCTCGATCGCCGCAGCCGGCATGTTCGAGCTGGACGAACAGACCTGGCCATCTTCGGTGAACGAGAAGTCACGCAGCACCGTCACGCGGGTCGGGCTGGGATAGCTGAAGAAGGTCTTGGTCGCAGGATCGAAGCGGATGATGCGATCAGAGTTGTTCGCCGCCATCCACACCTGACCCGTGCGCTTGTCGACGTTGAGCGCATAGGGCGTCTCGTATTCGTCCTTGCCGACGGTCGGGATGCGAAAGGTCTCGAACTTCTCTGTCGCCGGATCGAAGCGCATCAGCGCCCCTTCATCGAAGGCCGGGATCCAGAAGATCCCATTGGCATCGAAGCGCGGCCGGCGAGGACCGATCAGCGGGGTGTCCCACTCCTTCACTTCCATGGTCTGCGGGTCGATCCGTCCGATCTTGCTGGCATAGAGTTTCGCGTACCAGATCGATCCGTCGACCGGATTGACGTCGATCCCATAGGGAAAGGCCAGGATCTGCTCACCGAAGAACCGGTGGGTGGAAAGGTTGAGGTGCAAGGCCTGGTCCGGAAACCAGCTGCCGATCCGCATCAGCGTGGGGAACAGCTGGTCGGTAAGCCAGCGCAGCGCCCCGTTCGATGGTAGCCGGGTGACCGTCATTTCCTCGGTCTTCGGGTCGAACCGCCCGATCTGGTTGGACGCGACAATGGTGAACCAGACCACGTCGTTCTTGTCGACACGGATGGTGTGCGGATAGAGCACATCATGCCCGACCGGGTAGGTCTTGAAAGCCTTGGTCCTTGGGTCGAAGCTCATCAGGGTGCTCGACAGCGCGTTGGTGATCCAGATCCGCCCATCGCTGGTCTGGGCCAGCGAATGCGGCCCGTGCTTGCCGGTGAACTGGCCGATCGGCAGCTTCATGCCGGAGAATATGCCGCCGCGCGGAAGATCGATATCGGGCAGCTTGTACTGTTCGATCTTGCCGGTTTCCCGGTTCAGCACCCAGAGGATGTCGTGCCCCTCGTCCGTGCCGTATAGCAGTCCGTCCTTGGCAACATCGGCATCGTGAATGAAGGTGTAGCCATCGCCGACCAGCCATTCGCGAACCTTGGCGCGCGACAGTTCGGAACTGGCGCCATAGTTCTGGCTGGCATCGAACGGCTTGCCGTCGAAGCCCTTCCACAGGGTTTCCGCGATCACCCGTCCTTCGGCCCGGCTTTGCATCGCCAGCATGTTCTCCATTTTCTCGACCTCGGCGATCCACTGCTCGTGATCGCGCGGGATGCGGGTCCAGCTGTTGCCCATCTGGTGGCAATAATTGCACTGGCTGACAAAGGCCGGACGATCGCGCTTGATGTTCGGCCAGGGCAGACGGGCATTGAAGGCCGAGGCCGACAATGTCTCGTTCATCTCGCCCAGGTTGGCGAAGGTTCCCAGCGTCAGGTTAAGCCGCGCCGAACCGGTCGCTGTCACCAGTTGTTCGGCGGTACCATCCTTGAAACCGGAAAGCCGGACCCGGACCTTGAGCTTGCCCGCATAGGGCGTGCGGATTGCATAGGATCCATCGGCGGCGGCGTAGACGGTCTGGCGACGCTCGCCATCGGCATCGAACACGGTTACCATGGCGCCGAATGCGGGACGGCCATCGGGCAGGGTCACCCGGCCCGAGAACGAGGCGGCCTGGGCCAGGACCGGCTGGAGCATTGCGGCGATCGCGGCGATCGTGGTGGCGGTTTTCTTCATCGCGGGAGCTCCTTCAGGCCGCGCCGGCAGCACGGTTGAACCAGGCGTGGAGCGGCTTGCCGGGCCGAAGCCCCAGCAGCAGTGCAGGAGCCAGCAGCACCACGGCCGGTCCGCCACTCAGCAGGTTGACGAGCAGGGATACGCCCGAGACGTCGAGTTTGCTGTCGCCGAGGAAGTCCCCGAACGCCAGCACCAGCACCAGCAAGGTGCCGCTCAGCAGGTTGACCAGCACCGCCGCCTTGAAAAGGCGTCCGGCCCTGCCCAGCCAGAGCAGTGCGGCCAGGATCAGGGCTATTGCGGCGGGCACCAGATATCCATTGGCGCTGAGTCCGAAGTATCCGACCAGCAGCGCCAGGACCACCATCAGCACGGCATTGAGCCGGGCCGAGCCCGGACGATTTTCGGTTGGCACAGGCATCCCCTCCATTCTGCCATCTGACTTGCCAATAGCGGCAACCGAATCCGGAAAGTTGACTTTGTGCGCCAAAATGCTTTGCTGGGCCGATGGTGAAATGGGTGCGCAGCGGGGTGATGGAGGGGGCGCCGGAACTGGTGGCCGAACTGGGCGGCGATTATCGCGCGCTGGCCCGCGAGGCAGGCGTTCCGGCTGCGCCGATGGCCAATCCCGACTTGCCCATGCGGGTTGACCGCTTCGTGGTATTCATGGAGCTTGCCGCGGCCAGGCTTGGCGAGCCGGCTTTCGGATTGAAGCTTGGCCCGCGTCAGACGCTGTCGCTGTTTGGGCCGATGGCACCGCTGCTGGGAAGCGCGGCGACGGTTCGCGACATGATCCTCGATCTTGCCGATTTCTTCCCGTTGCACACCCAGGGCACGATCGTTGGGCTGGAACCAATCGAAGGCGGCTTGTTGCTGAACTATGAGCTCAGCGCGGAGGTCGGCAGCCAGCAGCGCCAGGTGATTGAGCTGGGATTTTCCGTCGTGGCGCGAGAAATGCGCCGTCACGATCCAGCCTGGAAGCCGGAATTTGTCACCATGCGCCATTCGGCACCTGCTGATCGTGGCTGGCATGACCGCCTGCTGGGTGACCGGATCATTTTCAACGCTGACCGCAATGCGCTCTTGCTGGATGCGGATCTGCTGGCGCGGCAGGTGGCCGGTGCCGATCCTGAGATACACGGCCAACTGGCGGCGCAGTATGGCTCGGCGGCCAGGACCATCCAGGGTCTGGAGGTGCTGCAGACTGAAGCGCTGATCCGCACGATGCTGCCTTTCGCGCCGATCGACCTGGCGATTGCCGCACGGCTGATGCGCAAATCCCGCCGCACCCTGCAACGTCGGCTGGCCAGCCACGGCACCAGCTTCGAGGACCTGCTCGCAAGAGTTCGCGGCAACCTTGCGCTACTTTATCTGGGCGAGTCGTCGCTCACCGTCGGGGAGATCGCCGAGATCCTGCGGTTCTCCGAGACAAGCGCCTTGTCGCGCTTCCTGAGGCGGACCCATGGCGAATGCCCTCGCCAGATCCGCAATCATCGCCGGGGCGGTCCACGCTGACATGCGGACCCATGAGGGTCGCATACTGCCCTCGATTCCGGTCATTCGTTCAATGCCTTGCGGCGGTCTGGGATTTTGCCGCCTGATCAACGGCGATAGGCACTGGGGGCCTTCCCCTTCCAGCGCTTGAAGGCTCTGGTAAAATTGCTCGCGTCGGTGAAGCCGAGCAGGAACGCGATCTCCGTGATCGAGAGTTCGACCTGCTGGAGATAGCCCAGCGCCAGCTCGCAGCGGGTTTCGTCAAGCAGCTCATGGAAGCCTGTTCCCCGCTCGGCCAAGCGCGCCTGCAAAGCGCTCTGGCTGAGGCCAAGTTCGCGCGCGACGATGGCCCGGGTGCAATTGCCGCTGCTGAGCCTTTCGACGATCTCGGCACGGACGCGAGCGACAATGTCGCTGCGGTTCAGCTTTGCCAGGCAATCGCTGGCGATCCGGTCGTTGAACTGGGCAAGATCGGGACACGAACCGGCGAGCGGCTGGTCAATGATCGTCGCATCGAGTTCGATCAGGTTCTGCGCGCATGCAAATTCCGTCATGGTGCCGAATGCTTCGTAATACGGTTCCGGTCCGGGGCCGGGGCAGGCGCGCATCAGGCAGACCCGGGTGGGGATCAGCGGAGCGCCCAGCAGCAGACGCATGAACCGCAACATGAAGGCCAGGAAAGCGTCTTCGGTCTCTCCGCAAACGGCGGCCCGGCGCTCGAAATGCAGCACGACGTGTTCGGCGTTGCGTTCCAGGCGCAGCACCGCCCCCTGCGACACGATCGCGAAATAGCGCTCCAGTCGCAGGCAGAATTCCCAAAGGGTCCGGCTTGCCATCAGCGCATAGCCCAGCGCGTGGATGTTCGAGGCATGGATGTACCGCGCTACGCTCAGCCCGAAGTAGGGATTGCCGGTCCGCTCGACACAAAGCTGGAACAGCCGGGTGACCTGCTCGGTCGTCAACCTTTCCAGCGGATCGTTCCGCCCCGGTGGTTCGATTCCGGCCTGGGCAAATACCTCGGCGCTCGCCACGCCGGCGGCTTCGAGCGCGCGCCCGATTGCCCCGGTGTACCCGGCTATGACCGATGGCATCGAATTGAAATCCGGCATGGCGCTTGGGAACTTAGCCCCGCTGCAATCAAACGCAAATGACCGGCGATAGCGCGCTGCGGACAGGCGCGGACAATAGGGGTGTGGCTAGCATGGATCAGCTTCAGCCGCAGGATTGAAGATCGGTGCACAAGCTTGAACTGCCGCCCCATCTGATCGACGGAACCCGGCCCTGCTTCCGGTTCGCGAGCCTTGAGCCAGCGAGGACCGCGCTGCTGGTGATCGATCTCCAGACCGCCTTTGTCGACGAAGGCCAGCCCTTTGCCAGCCAGAATGCCCGCGATATCCTGCCCAATGTCAACGCGATCATTGCCGCGGCGCGCACAGCCGGTGCCCTTGTCGTGTTTACCCGGGCGAGTACCTCCGATCATCCGCCTTATGTCCGGCCCGACTGGTTCGATCACTCCGCCGCCTATGCGCCGTTGGCCGATCTGCTGCGCGAAGGCCGGCCCGGACACGCGCTTTCCGCATTGCTTGATCGCCAGCAAGGGGATCTGGTGATCGACAAGTATCGCAGCAGCGCGATGCTGCCTCAGTCTTGCGACCTTGCCGATCGGCTCCGTGCCGGAGGAATCGACACGCTCATCATTGTCGGGGCGATCACCAATTACTGCTGCGAGAACACCGCGCGCGATGCCTGTCAGATGGATTTCAGGGTGTTCTTTGTCACCGATGCCACGGCAGCCATGACGGACGCCGAGCACAACGCCTCGCTTGGCAGTGTCGGGGGCCACGCCGACCTGCGCGACACCTCCGAGATCATCAGATTGCTGCAAGGACACGAACCGCAATGACCGAACCGGCCCTGCTTGTCGAAACCCATGGCCCTGTCACCCGGCTGGTGATGAACCGGCCACAGGCGATGAACGCGCTCAATCTGGCAATGTTCGATTGCTTCAAGGCCGAATTGCCGCGCCTTGCCGCCGATGACGCGTGCCGGGTGCTGATCCTGACCGGCGCGGGAGCGGCATTCTGCGCCGGGGCAGACCTCAAGCAGGCGCTGGCCGGCCAGCCAGTGCCGGGAGAACCCGATTTCCTGGACCGGGCCCGCGCGGTCCTTGAACTGCTGGCCGCCTTTCCCAAGCCGGTGATTGCAGCGCTCAATGGCGTGACCATGGCAGGCGGGCTGGAACTGGCCATGTGCGCCGACATCCTGATCGCGGCTGAAAGCGCGCAGATCGGAGATGGCCACGCCAACTTTGGCGTTTTCCCCGGAGGCGGGGGTGCGGCTGTGCTGCCGCGCGTGGTGCCGCTCAATGCCGCCATGTACCTGTTGCTGACCGGCAAGACCCTGCCCGCGGCGGAGTTCAAGGCGCTTGGGCTGGTGAGCGAAGTCCACCCTGATGCGGAGCTGGGCGATGCTTCACTCAAGCTCGCCCAGGCGATCGCGCTCAAGAGCCCGATCGCGCTGCGCCGGATGAAGGAAGTGGCCCGGAGCAGCGCCGACAAGTCGCGCGCCGACGCGCTCTTGCACGAACAGGTCATGCTGCGCCAGCACCAGCGTTCGGCCGACCTGGCGGAAGGCATTGCCGCTTTTGCCGAGAAGCGCGCGCCGCGCTTTTCAGGCCGGCAAGGAGGCATCCGATGACCCAGGTCTACGTTGCGGGGGTCGGAATGACTCCGTTTGGTCGCCACCTCGACAAGTCCATCCACGACCTGTCGGGCGCGGCGGCAGCGCTTGCGTTGCAGGATGCCGGAGCGGAAGGTGCGGCGGTCGAAGCGGTCTATTTCGCGTCTGCCACCAATGGTGCCTTGCAGGGGCAGCACTCGATCCCCGGGCCGATCGCCGCGCGCCGCGCGGGATTGAGCGGCGTGCCGGTGTTCAGCGTCGAAAACGCCTGCGCTTCCGGCTCTTCGGCGTTCAACCTTGCGGTCCAGGCGATCAAGGCTGGTGAGGCCGACGTCGTCCTGGCGCTGGGCGCCGAAAAGATGAACATCGCCGACAAGGCGCGAATGTTCGCGGTGTTCGACAGCGGCTGGGATGTCGAGACGGTCGAGGCCAACAAGGCGACCTTGCTCGCCCTTGGGGCCGGAATCGAGCCACCGCCGGGAACCACTTCCGACAAGCCCTATAGCGTGTTCATGGACGTCTATGCGGCCTTCTGCCGCCAGCACATGCGCCGTTACGGCACCACCCAGCGCCAGATCGCGGCGGTTGCGGCCAAGAACCACCAGCATTCGGTCCACAACCCGCTTGCGCAGTTCCGCGATGCGCTGAGCATCGAGCAGGTCATGGCCGCGCCGCCGATTACCTGGCCGCTGACCTTGCCCATGTGCTCTCCGATCAGCGACGGCGCGGCAGCAGCAATATTGTGCAGCCCGGCCGGACTGCGCCGCATGGGCAACGCCGGGCGCGCCGTGAAGGTGCTTTCCAGCGTGATCCTGACCGGCATCGAACATGCCCCCGAAGACCGTGAACAGGGGATCGGCTATCGCGCCGCCATGCGCGCCTATGACCGCGCCGGTCTGGGGCCGGGCGCGATCGACCTGGCCGAGGTCCACGATGCGACCGCGATGGGCGAACTGCTCAATGTCGAGGCACTCGGCCTGGTGCCGTTCGGCCTGGCTGGTCCTGCGGCGGAGCGCGGCGACTTCACGTTGGGCGGACGGATCCCGGTCAACCCATCGGGCGGTCTTGAATCGAAAGGACACCCGATCGCCGCGACCGGCCTTGGGCAGATCCACGAACTGGTCACCCAGTTGCGCGGTGAAGCCGGGGCGCGTCAGGTGGAGGGCGCGCGGATCGCGGCGCAAGAAAACGGCGGCGGCCTGCTGGGGATCGAAGAAGCCGTGGTTGCCGTCAACCTGTTCGCCCGGAACTGAAGCCGATGGGCCAGGTGTTGCTTTCCGGCGAACAGGCGATGGCGGTGGAAGGCCTGCGGCGATACCTCGCTGCGGAGGCCGATCCGCTGTTCGGCAAGGCCTACCGCGACCGTTTCATGCCGCGCGAGGTGCTGGTGCCGGTGATGCGGCGGCTGGCGGAGTTCGGCCTGGTTTCGGGTGCGGTGTCTCCCGCGGCGGGCGGTCTGGGGCTCGACTGGCTGACCTCATTGATGTTGTTCGAGGAAGTCGCGGCCTGTTCGGTCGACTTGTCGGTGCCGGTGCTGATCAACTCCTTCGGGGCCTATCTGCTGGAACAGGTTGCCTCGTCAGCGCTGCGCGAGCGCTATCTCCCGGGGCTGATTGCCGGGAACGCATTTGTGTCGATGGGCATTTCCGAGCCCGGTGCAGGCTCCAACGTGTTGGAAGTCCGCACCCGCGCGCGCCGTGACGGGGATCACTGGGTGGTCAGCGGCGAAAAGACCTGGATCAGCAATGGCGGCTATTCCGACTTCCTGATTTGCCTGTGCCGCACCGGCGAGGATCCACGCGGCGGCCTGACCCAGATCCTGATCGACCGCCATGAGCATGGCTATGATGTCCGGGAAATCGACAAGATCGCCTTCAACAGCCAGTCCACCGCGCAGATCTTTCTGGACGAGGTGCGTGTGCCGGTGGCGAACACGATCGGCGAGGAAGGCGGTGCGCTGAAGCGCACGCTGGCACATTTCGAAAAGTCGCGCGCCTTTGTTGCAATGCAGTCGGTCGGCCTGGCCCGCCGTGCGCTCGAGGAAGCGGTGACCTATGCCGGGGTGCGCCGCCAGCACGGCAAGGCGATCGCCGGGCATCAGCTGATTGCCGCGATGCTGGCCGACATGGCTACCCAGGTCGATGCCGCGCGGCTGCTGGTCCACCGGGCCGGCCAGTTGTTCGACGCGGGCCGCGGGGCGGAAATGGAAGCGGCGATGGCCAAGTATTTCGCTTGCGAGGCCGCGGTGAGCGTCGCGCGCCAGGCGGTTCAGATCCACGGCGGCAACGGCGTGACCCGCGACTTTCTGGTCGAGAAGCTGGCGCGCGAGGCGATCGTCTGCCCGATCCCCGAAGGGACCAGCCAGATTCAGCAATTGATCATTGCCCGCGCGCTGACCGGCGTGGCGACGTTCTGAACGCGCAAGGAGAAACAACATGCAGATTGCCGAAAAGGTCGTGGTCATCACTGGCGGCGCATCCGGACTTGGTCTGGCCGCCGCGCGCTACCTGATCGCGGAAAAGGGCGCACGGGTTGCCCTGTTCGATGTCAACGCGGAGGCGGGCCTGGCCGCCGAAGCGGAACTGGGCGAACAGGCGATGTTCGTGGCGACCGATGTTACCAGCGACAGTTCGGTCCGTGCGGCGGTGGAGGCCGTGGTGGAGCGCTTTGGCGCGGTCCATGCCTGCATCAACTGCGCGGCCATCCTTGGTCCCAGCAAGGTGCTCGACAAGGAAGGCAAGGCGACGCCGCTCGCCCGCTTTGCACAGATGGCGATGGTCAACCTGGTCGGTGTGTTCAATGTGATGAGCCAGTGCGCCGAGGCGATGGCGCGCAACGAGCCCGAAAATGGGGAGGAGCGCGGGGTCGTTATCAACATCTCGTCGGGCGCGGCGTTCGAAGGGCAGATCGGCCAATGCGCCTATTCGGCGACCAAGGCGGGGGTGATCGGGCTGAACATGCCGGCCGCCCGCGAGCTGGGCGCGCGCGGGATCCGCGTCAACGCGATCGCCCCAGGGCTGTTCCTGACGCCGATGGCGGCTCAGGTCGCGCCCGAGGTTCTGGCATCGCTGAAGGCCATGACCGAAGCCCCCAACCGGCTGGGCGACCCGGTCGAGTTCGCGCACTGCTGCGCCTTCATTATCGAGAACGCCTATCTGAACGGTGAGACGATCCGGCTTGACGCCGCGTCGCGCCTGCGGGCGCGCTGAGCGATGAAGCTCAACTTCTGCCGGGTGATGCGCGGCCTGGTCCGGCGCTTTGGCGATGCCGAGGCTTTGGTCAACGTCGAGCGCGGGCGGCGGTTCAGCTACCGCGAATACCATCTGCTGACCAATCGCATCGCCAATGCGATCCGCGACGAACTCGGGGTCGGTCCGGGCGACCGGTTCCTGCTCATCCTTGAGAACGACAACCTGTCGCTGCTGCACATGCCGATGTTCCTCAAGCAGGAAGGCACCGCGGTGCTGACCAACATGCGGGATTCACTGGAGGAGCATCGCCGACAGGTCGAATTCGTGAAACCGAAGCTGGTTGTCCTGGAGAACCGCTTGCTGGGCACCCATCTGCCAATGCTGCGCGAAACGGGTTGTCAGGTGGTGGTCGTGGACAAGGAAGCTGATCTACCGGCCGATGTCCTGGCCTTGCCCGATCTGATCGACCGGGCCTCGGATCGCGACAACGATGTTGCGCTGGACCAGACCGGCCACACCGCGATGATGCGCTTCACCGGGGGCACGACCGGCAACGGCAAGTGCGCGATGTACACGCCCGACAACATCATGGCGTGCCGCGACAGCTTCTTTATCCATTCCGAGCTTGGCTGGGACGCCCAGACCCGCGCCCTGCATGTCGCTCCGCTATCGCACGGGGCAGCGATGCTGTTCTATCCGACGCTGTTTTCGGGCGGGACCAGCGTGACGATGAATGCGCTGGATCTCGAGGCCTGGATCGACGTCGCCGAGCGCGAACGGATCACCCATTCGTTCCTGGTTCCGACCGCGCTTTATCGGCTGCTTGAACTTCAGCGGGCGACCCCGCGCAACCTCACTTCGCTGCGCACGCTGCTTTACGGTGCTGCACCCATGAGCCCGGCCAGGCTCAAGGACCTGCTCGAATACTTCGGGCCGATCTTCGTGCAGTCCTACGCTGCTACCGAGGCCGGGATGATCGTCAGCCTGCTCGGCAAGGCCGATCACCGCATCGACAGCGATGCCGCAATCGCGCGGCTGGGATCGGCCGGTCGGGTCACCCCGGGGGTCGAAGTGTTCATTGCCGGCGAGCAGGGGCAGGAACTGGCCGTCGGCGAGACCGGCGAGATCCGCATCCGTTGCCGTGCGGTGGTCCAGGGGTATTACGGTAACCCGGACCAGACGGCCGCCGAGTTCGCAGACGATTGCTGGCGTTCTGGCGACCTCGGGTTCATCGATCCGGACGGTTACCTGCATCTGGTTGACCGGCTCAAGGACATGATCATCACCGGCGGTTTCAACGTCTATGCGGTCGAGGTCGAAGCTGCCCTTGCGGAACACCCTGCCGTCCTGATGAGCGCGGTCGTCGCCATACCCCATGCCGAGTGGGGAGAGGCAGTCCACGCCGAGGTGGTTCTGCGCGCGGGGGCGACCGTGGACGAACCTGCCCTGATCGATCTCGTCAAGACCCGGCTCGGAAGCTTCAAGGCGCCAAAGTCGATCACGCTGGTCGACAGCCTGCCGATATCCGCCGTCGGCAAAGTGCTGCGGCGGGAAGTAAGGGCCAAGTACTGGCAAGGGCACCAGAGGGCAATCGGCTAGGCGGTCGGCAAGCGCCGCGGTGAGCGCATCGTGAATCTCCCTCCAGGGTATCTGACGGTGTTCCGGGTGCCGCTGAGCAGCGCTGGCTGACCAAAACAAGAGATCAGGTCGGGCTTTGCGCCGTTTGGCTACCACTGCCGTAACAAGACCTTTCCTGCGCCCGCCAGCCGCGCCCCAAGGCAGAGCCTTTGCTCACCCGGTCCCGTTGCGTGGTACAGTTCTGGCAGATGAGCACACGTTTGCGCCGGATTGCGGAGGTCTGGCTCAGGGGCGGAGAAAAGTTTGTCCCGGAGGACTGGCGGTATTGTCAGTCTAATCGCAACTCGTCTCTTATTGGCATGGCTTTACCCAACCCCTGTAAGCCTGCATCTCCATCAGGTGCATTTGCTCTGACAGCGCCTTTCGGGGATATCATTGGACGACGAGGAATGTCTTGGGCTCGGTATAGGCCATTAGCCCATCGATCCCGTTCTCGGTCCCGATGCCTGATTGCTTGCGCCCGCCGAAAGCTGCGAAGGGGGACAAGGCCAAGCCTTCATTGATCCAGACATTTCCGGTTTCCATCCCTTCGGCAACCCGCAGGGCCATTGCCGTGTCTTTCGACCAGACCGTCCCGGCGAGACCCATGTCAGAGGCATTGGCGCGCTTAAGCGCATCCTCGATGGTGGCGAACTTCAGCAGCGGCAGGACCGGGCCAAATTGCTCTTCTTGCACGATCCTGCTGTCCTCGGGCGGATTGTCGACCAGCGTGGCGGGCACAAAGAACCCTTCGCCTTCCGGCGCCGCGCCCCGGATCAGGCGATGCCCGTTGGCTTCGCAATCCTCGACAAGGCCCTTCACCCGTTCGTACTGCGGACGGTTCTGGATCGGACCCAGAGCGACGCCCTGCTGGCTTCCGTCACCCATCGGCATTGACCGGACAATTTCGGCCAGAGCATCGCGAAACCGGTCATAGATGTCCTCGTGAACATAGGCGCGCTTGGTTGCGACGCAAACCTGCCCGCTATTGGTGAAAGCCGACCAGAACAGCTTCTCGGCTGTCTCGGCAATATCGACATCCGGCAGCACGATTGCCGCGTCATTTCCGCCCAGTTCCAGCGTCAGGCGCTTGAGCGTGGGGGCGGCACTCTGCATCACCCGCCGCCCCGTGGCGGTCGATCCGGTGAAGCTGATCTTGTCGAAGCCGGGGTGGGCGGTCATCATCGGCCCCAGCGCATCCCCGCCGGAAATGACGTTGAGCACGCCGGCCGGCACCAGGTCCCGAACCAGCTCGCCGATCCGCAGGACCGTCATCGGCGTGAAGGGCGAGGGCTTGAGCACCAGCGTGTTGCCAGCCAGCAAGGCCGGCGCGATTTTCCAGATCGAGAGTACCACCGGGAAATTCCATGGCGAAATGCCCGCCACAACGCCGATAGGCAGATAGCGCGTGATCTGGCGGCGACCGGGCCCAGTCTCCAGTTCGCGGTCGGGCAGGGTCAGGGTGGCGGTTGCCTGGCACCACTGGTCCGCCGCCATGATTTCGAACTGTGCCTGCTCTGCCGGCTTGCCCTGCTCCCGCGTCAGCATGGCGGAAAGCTCCGCCGCGTTGGCGGCGATGGTTTCGCCGATCTTTGCGACAATCGCCGCCCGTTCGGCCCAGGGCCTGTCACGCCAGGCCGGAAAGGCTGCGCGGGCAGCATCGACGGCCGCTTGCAACTCGGCCTCGCCGGCATCGGGCACCTGATCGAACACATCCCCTGTTGCGGGATTGCGCACGTCAAGGCGGGCTGCGGTATCGGCAGGCTTACCGCCGATCGTCATGGTCAGGGTGTTCTGGCTCATCCGGGTTCTCCTGGGTCTGGCGGCGGGCAATCAGGCCGGCAAGGCAAGGATCGCCTTGACGCATTTGCCGGTGCTGGAATCGGCGATGGCCTCGTTGATCCGTTCGAAGGGATAGACGGTCGAGAACCGTTCGATCGGCAACCGGCCTGCAGCGTGCAGCGCGATCAACTCGGGCAGGAACCTATCCGGTTCGGAATCGCCCTCGATAATGCCCTTGATCGTATAGCCATAAGTGATGGCGGGAACGACCGGCAGCGGCAGCACCGCGTCCAGACTGCCCGGCACTCCGACCAGTCCGAGCGAGCCATGCGGGGCCAGCATGCCAAGCGCGGTGACAATCGCCCCGATATTGCCGCTGGTATCGACGATGTTGTTGGCCCCGGCGGGAAGGATTGCCCGGACCTGCTCGGCCGTGTTTCCCGCGGCCGGATCGATCGCATGGTGCGCGCCAAGTTCGCGGCCCAGAGCGCGCCGGGTTTCAAGCGGCTCGATCAGAATGATCGTCGCGCATTCGGCGATCACGCCGCCCATGACAGCGCTGAGGCCGACCGCGCCGCCGCCCAGCACGATCAGGCTGGAGCCGGGCCGTGCCTTCAGCGACCGCAGTACTGCGCCGACGCCGGTCTGCACCCCGCAGCCCAGCGGTGCCAGAGCAGCAAGATCGGCATCGGCCGGGAGGGGCACGATATTGCGTTCGTGCGCGATCGCGTGCGTCGCGAAGGATGACTGGCCGAAGAACCGGGCGGCAACCGGCCCATGGTCGTCGTGGGCGCAGGAACTGCCGTCGCCGCGCAGGCAGGCGAAATTGCGGGCGACGAACTCGCTGCAATAGGCCGGGTTGCCGGCCGCGCATTCGCCGCACTGGCCGCAGGAATCGAAAGTCAGCAGCACCTTGTCTCCCGCCGCCACCTTGGTGACGCCCGATCCGGTCTGCTCCACGATCCCGGCCCCTTCATGCCCGAGGATCAGGGGAAACGGCGATCCCATCGCTCCGGAGGCAAAGACCATGTCGGTATGGCAGATCCCGGTGGCATGGATCCGAACCAGGATCTCGCCAGGCCCTGGCGGGTCGAAGCGCACCGGCTGAATGGCATAGGGGGTGTTCGGTTCACGCAGAATCGCCGCCAGGCCTTGCATGGTTGTCTCCCAGTCTTGCTGGAACCGTAATTCCAGCAAGGTGCCCGGCCGCGCCCATACTTTCGTCTTGGCTGGTGTCAGGGTCGGCAGGTCCTGACCCTAGGCCGCGCCCAGGCCCAGCGCGCGTGCGCGATGGATCGCCGCCGTGCGGTTGTTGACGCCCAGTTTGCTGTAAAGGTTGTAGAGGTGCCACTTCACGGTTGCTTCGGAAGTGGACAGGCGCGCGGCGATCTCGCGATTGCGCATGCCGGACAGCAGCAGCCCGATCATCATGGTTTCGCGGGCAGTCAATGGCTCGAGCGGAGCGAGAATCTCGGCGTTCGAGGCCCGGGCCGAAACGTCGATGCCAAAGCGCTCGCCCAACTTCATCAGGAACTGCGCTTCGGCCGCTTGATCGGATTGGGCTGCGTCCCGGCTGGCCAGGGCTGCCGCAACAAGCGGGCGGCAGAGCAGCTCGTCATCGAGAAAGATCTGCAGCAGGCCGCGAGGGCTGGCGACGCTCACCGCTTCCAGAAAAGTGCGAACCGCCCGGGTCGCATCACCCTGGCCATAATGGGTCGCTGCCTTGAGCAACTGGGCCTGGACAAAGCGCAGGTGGCGGCCGCCGTGCCGGGCGCTGTTGGCAAGGCCCGACAGCAGGCGGAGCGCTTCGTTCCAGGTACCTTCGGCCAGCGCGGCCCGCGCAGCGACGATCTGGCGCAGTTCCCGCACGCTTGGCAGGTCGGCCTCGATCTCATCGCGCCGGCGCTCTCCCAGCGGCTGGATGTCGATAATCGCGGCGGCCTCGTCGTTGGCCTCCTCGTGGCGTCCCGCGCGAAACAGCATCAGGACCCTTTCGTAGCGCAGCGCGAGCCACAGCCGCGTCGCATAGGACTGGACCAACAAGGCCTCGAGCCGCTGGGCCAGTGCCAGTGCGCTGGTCACGCCATTGGTCTTGGCCTCGATCCGCAAGGCTGCTGCCAGACCGAACGAAGCCGTTTCGCTGACCCCATGTTCGGCCAGCAGCTCGCTGCCGCCCAGCAGGGCATCGCTCGCCTCGTCGAGCCTGCCGAGGTGATAGCTGGCCGCAGCGGCAAGAAAATCCAGCGTGGAAGCAATGTTGCTGGGGGCCTGCGATGCCTGCGAAAGCTGCGATCGCAACCCTTCGAGCCGGGCCAGCGCCTGCAACGGCTCACCGGCGACCAGATCCATGGTCATGCCGATCCCGCAGACCCAGGCAATGCCATAGACGCTCGTGCTTTCCGCAATCGCCCGCTGGGCCCCTTCATAGGCCCGGCGCGCGCCTGGCAGGTCGAGGAAGGCGAGGTTGGCGAGCACCAGGGCGCAAGCCACTGTCGCCCGGTCGAACGGATCGGCCTGCGGATAGCTGCCAAGCCACTCGCTGCTGACCCGCCGGGCGGTGATCATATCGTCAGTGAACGTCGCGACCAGCGTATCGAGGAGGCCGATCTGGCGTCGCAATTCGATCCCGACGCCGGTCTCTCCGCTCGTTTCGTCAAGACGGTGGAGCTCGGCCACCAGGCGCGCCGCTTCGCGGTACCTGCGCGCGAAGAACATCGCCCAGGCCTGCCAGAACTGCAGCGCCGGATCGGCGGCAACAAGGCTGCGTGGCAGGCGATCGAGCAGTTGCAGGAAGGTGGCAAGATCGCCCCGGACCGAGACCAGTTCCGGGGCCAGCCGGGCCAGCAGCGTGGCTGCCCTTGGTCCGTCGCCGGAATTGATCGCCATATCCACCGCCTCGGCGATCAGGCCGTGGTCCTCAAACCACTGGCTCGCGATCCGCTGCATGGCCGCCTGCCGGTCCTTGGGCAGGCGCTCGAAGTGGGAGATCAGGCACTGCTTGAAGATCGGGTGATAGCGCCACCATTCGCCCCCAGGTTCGTTTCGCGCCAGAAACAGCCCTTTGTGCTCCGCTTCCAGCAGCAACGCCATGCAATCGCCTTCCGGCAGGATTTCGCCGCACAACCCGGCATGAAGCTGGTCCAGGAAACTGGTCGCGACCAGGAATTCCTGGAGCGCGGCAGGCTGTCCGCCCAGCACTTCCTCGGTCAGATAGTCGAGGACATCGGCTTCCCGCCGCGCCATCTCGTCCAGCAGGTGCCTGGGGTCCGCACCCTTGCCCAGGGCGAGCAGGAACAGGCGGATCGCCAACGGCCAGCCTTCGGTCCGTTCGAGAATGCCGGCAAGCTCGCGCTGACCGGTTTGGGGCAGGGCAATCCGGGCGAGGGAATCCAGTTCGGTGCTGGTGAAGGCCAGATCGCGGACCCGCAGTTCCTCGACCTGCCCGGTAACCGCCAGCTTGCGTGAGGCAAAGGTCGGGCGGGAACGCGATGAGATCACCAGATGCAGATGTGGCGATCCGATCGCCAGCAGGGCCTCGATCAGGGCGTTGGTTTCCGGCGACTGGGCCAGGTGATAGTTCTCGAGAAAGACCGTCAGGTGCCTGCCCGACTGTTCCAGCCCCAGCGCCAGGCCGTTGGCCACCATTCCGGCAGTGGCTTCCAGACCCAGGTTATCGTCTGCGCCCAGATCCGCGAACGCGGTGTGGCGGCTGCGCAGGAAGGCACCGATCTTCTGCGGGACAATGTCGCTGCGATCGCAGTTGTACCAGACGGCATCCTCGCCGGCGTCCACCAGCTGGTGGAAGGCTTGTGAGAGTAGCACCGTCTTGCCGTAACCGGCCGGTGCGACAACCAGCACCAGGGGCTTCTCGCGGAGGGTTGCGGCCAGCGCTCCGACCAGGCGATCGCGCGTGATCAGTCCGGTTCCGGTTTGCGGAGGACTGGTCTTCCCGGAAGGGAACATCGGTCGGTCTGGATCTTCGCGCTTCAAGGCAGGCTCCCGCACAGAGCCTGCCTTGGTGCGGCGGCACAGGTCAAGCGCGGCCTACGGATGCGGCAAACGCCGCTCCGCAAAGCCGAACGGCGGAGGCATCAGCGGGTCCCTGCCGAGGATCTCGTCGCCCTTCAGCGCCATGATCTTGCCGTAGTTGTAGAACGGGGCGGTCGGGTAGAGGTGATGGATCAGGTGATAGTTGTGATAGGCCATCAGCGGGGTGAGGATCCACTCCTGCCCCATGCGCAGCGCTGTCGCCCGGTACTCGTTCTCGCGCGCCCTGGTTTCGAAGGGGTGGTGCGGCAGGATGATGAACACGATCACGAACAGGAATGACGTGATCCGGGTGGAAACGAACCACAGCCAGAACAGCTCCGCGCCGAAGCCCAGCCAGGTGATAGCTTCGCAGCAGCCCAGGATCAGGGCGGCATAACCCGCCACGGCCGGATACTTGCGGCGGGCGAAATTGCCGCCGCGCTGGATGAACCACTTGAGGTAGTAAAAATCGAAATTGGTCCAGCGCAGCAGGAACCAGAGATCGATTTTGTGCGCGAAGCTGTCGGGATCGAGTTCGGGATCGTTGGCAAACTTGTGGTGCGACATGTGAATGTAGCGCGCCACATCCATCGGCGCGAGCGGGGCGAAATAGACCAGACCGACCCGTCCCAGCACTTCGTTGACCAGCTTCTTGCGGCTGACCGCATTGTGTGCGGAATCGTGCACCACGCTGAAAAGGTAATAGGCGGCAAGCCCGTTGATGATGGCACCCAGCCACAGCGGCAGGCCCTCGGCGATGGCTGCGTACCAGACTGCGGCGATCACGCCGGTTGAAAGGACGAACAGCCCGACAGTCGGCCACGCGATATCCGGGCAGGACCGCAGCCGGTTGAACTCAGCATTCTTGTCCAATGCGACGCTTGCCATGCGACTCTCCGTGTGAATTGAGCGTGGTTCGGTTTCCCACCGGTTTCGCCGTGACCATCTCAACGAAAGTTTGGTTTTCGGGACAATGCCGGGACCGGGCTGACGGCGCTGGCCGGCAATCCTGTGCCGGCCAGCGCATGTGCGGATCAGAAGCGGAATGTCGCGTCGACGCCGTAGGTCCGGCGCGCGCCGCGAACCAGGAAGTCGACGCCGATGGCTGCCCTGAGGTCGTTGCCGTAGACGAGGTATTCCTCTTCGAAGAGGTTCTTGACGTAGGCCCCGATCGAGAACCGTTCGCCTTCCCAGCTGATCCGGCCGTTGACCAGCCAGTAGCCCGGCTGGAACAGGCCGGCGTTGGTGCCCACCGCACCGGTCGCGCTTGAAGGCTTCTCGGCGAAGGGCGAGAGCCAGGCATCGCCGGCGTAGACCGCGCTCGGCCGGAAATGCAGCGCGCCCTTGCCGGTGCTGAACAGCGTCCAGTCGGCATCGATGTTGAACGTCATGTCCGGGGCATTGGAGAACGGGTTCCCGGCAAGGTTGACGCCGCTCAGGGTCAGTTGCTGGTACTTGCTATCAAGCCAGCCAAACCCGGCATTGATCGTGAGGTCGTCCGAAACCTTCGCCGAAAGGTCAAGGTCGATGCCGATCGCCCGCGCCTTGGGAACATTGCGCAGGAACGGCACGATCCCGATGATCTCCTGCAACTGCTGGTTGCGATAGTCGTAGTAGAAGACGGCTCCGTTCAGTCGCAGCCGGCGATCGAGCAGCTTGCTCTTGAAGCCCAGTTCATAGGCGTTGACCGTTTCCGGCTCGACAAAGGTCAGCTGCGCGGGCGAGGCGTAGGCCGTCCCGTTGATGGCCCCCGAGCGATAGCCGCGGCTGTAGCTGGCATAGAGCAGGATGTCGTCGCCCGGTTTGTAGTCGAGAATGATCCGGCCGGTGAGCTGGCTCGAACTCGTGTCGAGCCTGGCCGGGCATCCCGGAGCGCCGGGGCACTGCGTTCCGGGCGCATTGAACGGCGGGATCAGAGTGACCCGCTCTACGCCGTTGTAACCGAACGCGGTCGAGCTGACATCCTTAAGCCACAGATTGTCCCAGGTGTAGCGCAGCCCGGCGGTGATCGTGAACCGATCCGTCACGTCCCAGTTCATCTCGCCATAGATGGCCTTGGACCGGCGGTTCTGGGTGAACTTGTGATTGACCCCGAAGCCGCTGAACACGCCCGGGACGCCGCCCAGGAGCCCGGGATAGGGCGGGGCGACAAAGATATTGGGCGGATCGAAGAACGGGAGCGGCGGCGTGAAGGCCTCGAGGAAGTTGAAAAAGCGGTAGGTGTTGAAGGTCTTGTTCTGGTCGAACCCGTAATAGCCGCCCAGGATCGCCCGGACCGGCTTCGAGGCATCGGTCGAGATGCGCAGATCCTGGTTGAACTGCTTGTAATCGGCATACCAGTTGATCGTGAACACATCGATCGGACTGCCGTCAGGATCCTGGTCTACGCGCAACTTGCCATCATCGAGCGCGGTGATCGAGGTGATGTCGATCGAACCCAGTGAGAGCCTGGTGGTCAGGGCGATGCCGCGGCCCGAATTCTTGTTCTTGCCGACATAGTCGGCGTCGGTGCGCCAGAAGTCGGCATCGGCCGGCCGGGCATAGCCGGTCACCGGATTGACGCCGCCCGGCAGCGCGCCCATCGCATAGGCCGCTTCCGAAGTCGGATCGCTTTGCCCGACATAGCCGCGCAGCATGAATTCCAGATTGTCGGCCGGCTTGAACAGGATCGAGCCGCGCAGCGCATAGCTGTCCAGGGCGCGGCCGGCCGGCTGGCCCGGCAGCGCGTTGAACAGCTGCCCGTCGCCGCTTTCATAAGTGCCGGCGATCCGCACTGCGAGCACATCGGGAACGAGCGTCGCGCCAAGGCCGGCGGTTGCGGTAAACCGGTCGAAATTGCCATAACCAAGGGTGACAAAGCCGTTGGTTTCGCCGAAGGCGGCCTTGCGGCTGATGATGTTGATCGCACCACCAACGGTGTTGCGGCCATAAAGCGTGCCCTGCGGGCCCTTGACCACCTCGACCCGCTCAAGATCGAACAGGTTCATGCCCTGGGCGAACCGGGCGCTCAGATAGACTTCGTCAAGGTAGACACCGTTGGGCGAGGCCTGGTTCGAATTGAACTCGTTGCCGATCGATATGCCGCGCAGGATGAAATTGGGCTGGTTGGTGCCGAAGGGAGAGCTGATCTGCAAGTTGGGCACCTGGGCGGCCAGGTCCGAGGTTTCCAGCACGCCGCGCGCCGCCAGATCATCGCCGCCAATCGCATTGATCGCGATCGGCACGTTCTGCATGTTCTCGCTGCGCTTGTTCGCGGTGACGACAATTTCATCCAGGCCGCCATCCGCCTCACTGGCCTGATCCGCGGCAGTTTGAGCCAGGGCCGGTGCGCTGAACGCGCAGGCAAAGGCGAGCGCCAGCGCGGAACCGCCGATTGTTTTGATCCTCATGTTCCAATCCTCCCGTCCGTGCGTGGCTCGGCCAGGCGATCGGCCACTTCACCGACGTGCCGCTAACAAGGAGGATCGGCGCGGTGCCCATACCAAAGTTGGGCAATCGATCGGTTGTGCCAAGCAACGCGTTTCCGCCGGTTTGCGGAGGTCTGGCTCACGGGCGGAGAAAAGTTTGTCCCGGAGGACTGGCGGAGCGGGAGGGATGCAATCATCATTGCATTATCATAATTAAATGCAGAGAAGGCGCATAAGCCATAGTTTAAGCCATAAGTTTAAATGCGACTTCTGGCGATGAATTGCGAACGCTAGCGAACTCAACACGACATCTAGGGGGCTTCGCGGAAACTGCCATCGGCAACACCCTGAGCGAGATCGCGGTTGGTTCCGGCGATCAACTGAAACTCGCTCACGGCCTCGCGGTCGGCAGCGATGGGAAGGAATCATTTGCTCTCGATGGCACGCAAGGTCATGGCTTGCTCGTAGAGCCCAAGCTGGCCGATCTCGTCGAGAAACACCATCGCTCCGTCGGCAGTGGACAGAAGGCCGAGCCGGTCTGGCGCCGCTGGATGCTCGACAGGGGCTGGACCGAAGGCGCCGGAGAGCGCGAGCTCCGTACATCCTCTCGCCCCGCCGAATTCTATCGCCTCAAACCCGATCGGGCAGGCTGACCAGCCGCTCCCACGAGATGCCAAACCGCGTCAGATATTTCCGCAGGCGGTCGGCATCGTTCGTGCTGGCCCGCTTTTCCCGCGATGCGGCGAAGAGCTTGCGTCCGGCATCGGAAAGCGAGCGACTGGCGCGGCAAGTTTCAACGACGAAGGCAAGCTGAACCCGGTCGAAGGGATCGATCTCTGCCAGAGCGTCGCTGTCGAGCAATTGGTCAAGCGGGTCCGATGCGTCAGAAACTCCAGACCACATGCGCTTCAGGCGCGCGATCTCGGTCGCCACGACATCGCTGTCGATGCGGCCCTTTGGCGAAAAGGTCGCCATGCGGGTGACGCTGGAGGCCAGATCGCGAAAATTGCCGGGCCAATGCGCTTCGCCCGATACCGCGAAGGCAAGGTAACGATCCCGCGCTTCCTTGTTGAACGTCACCCGCTCGCCCTCGCGCTCGGCATGGCGATCAAGCTCGTAGTCGAGGTTCGGCGCAATGTCCTCGCGGCGCTGGGTGAGGCCCGGTAGCGCGAAGGTCCATAGGTTGAGGCGCGCGTAGAGGTCTTCGCGAAAGGTGCCGTCTGCGACGCACCGGGCGAGATCGCGGTTGGTTCCCGCGATCAGTTGGAAATCGCTCTCTGCTTCGCGGTCCGCACCTACGGGGAGGAAGCGTTTGTCCTCGATGGCCCGAAGGATCATCGCCTGTTCGTCGAGCCCTAGCTCGCCGATCTCGTCCAGAAACAGCATTCCGCCGTCTGCAGTGCGCAAGAGGCCAGGCCGGTCCGCCGCCGCGCCGGTAAAGGCTCCCTTCTTGTGACCAAACAGTGCCGACATCGCGCTGTCGCCCCGCAGGGTGGCGCAGTTAACCTCGACGAACTGGCCGCTGACCTGCCGTTTGAGCTTCTTGAGCTCAAAGATGCGCCGGGCGAGCTGGCTTTTGCCGGCGCCAGTCGGGCCCATCAGCAGGATCGGCGCGCGGGTGCGGCTGGCGACTTGCTCGATCTCGTCGATCATCGTGTTGAACGCCGCATTGCGCGTTTCGATGCCGGACTTGAGGAACGACGTGCTTTCCGCGCTTTCGCTGGCGAAGCGGGTGGCGATGCTGTCGTACCGCGAGAGGTCGAGGTCGATCACACTCCAGGTCCCTGCCGCATCGGGCGCACCCCGCTTGGGCTGGGTCTGGAGCAGGCGGCCGGGCAGATAATGCGCCTCGGTCAGCAGGAACAGGCATATCTGCGCCACGTGGGTGCCGGTGGTGATGTGGATCAGGTAGTCTTCGACATCCGGGTCCAACGGCTGCGAACGCGCGAAGTCGAGCAGCTTGCCGTAAACCTCTTCGAAGTCCCAGGCGTCGGCAAAATCGATCACGTGCCGCTCGACCATCGTTTCGGGCGAGACCGAAGCGATGTCCTCGCTGACATACTCGGCCAGGCGGCTGTGCGCCGAGCCGTGGATCATCAGGAACCGATCGACCCGCAGGTCCTCGTGCATGCACAATCCCACCGATGGCCGCCACTTCATCCAGCGCGAAGGGCCGAATTTGGAGGCATCGAGGGTCGAGCCGAGGAAACTGATAACAGTGGTTGGCTTCATGCGCCAAATTTCTATCATCTTATCCTACGAGATACAAATTTCGAGCCATGCCCAATTTCCTGAAACTCTAGGATGAGCAATTCATCCAGAAAATAGCAAGCTATATCAGACAGATATGAGGAAGCCACAGGCACGCCATCAAAACTGGCACGCCACCTGCAATTACTCTGGTGTCGGGTCGGTCGAACAGCCCGGCACAAGCGGAACCAAGAGGCGGCCGGAATGGGCCGGCCGCCTCCGAGGTCCGAGAGTTTCAAGGAGTTGGACTATGGCCAACAAGAACCTTTTCGCTTCGGCGCTGTCGCGGTTCCTGCCGCGTGCCGACACGGTCAACCAGGCGGGTGGGTCCGCCTATGCCTATGGGCCCGAAGCCAAGCTGGCCCAGCTTGCCGCAACCGGCACACTGTCCGACGGCTTCTACTCGAGCGCGGAGACCCAGCTCGCCGATGTCGTGCTGGCCGCCAAGGACGTCGATCCGGAATGGGTCGCCAAGTGCGCGGTCTATGCCCGCCAGTCGGGTGCCATGAAGGATATGCCTGCCTTGCTGGCGGCTTACCTGACAATGGCCGATCCCGACCTGTCAGTGCGCGTGTTCAAGCGCGTGATCGACAACGGCCGCATGCTGCGCACTTTTGTGCAGATCATGCGTTCGGGTCAGGTTGGGCGTGCCTCGCTCGGTTCCCGCCCGAAGCGGCTGGTCCGTGAATGGCTGGAGCAGGCGTCGATGGCGCAGCTTATGCAGGCCGCGACCGGCAACGACCCGAGCCTGGCGGATATCGTCAAGATGGTCCACCCGGCTCCGGCCAATGCCGAGCGGCGCGCCTTCTATGGCTGGCTGATCGGCAAGCCCTACGATGTCGCGGCACTGCCCGCCGAGATCGCGGAATTCGAGGCCTGGAAGCGTTCGCCCTCGGGCGAACTGCCCCAGGTGCCGTTCGAATGGCTGACCGCTTACCCGCTCTCGCCTGAGCAGTGGGGCGTGCTTGCCACCCGAATGGGCTGGCAGGCGCTACGGATGAACCTCAACACGCTGGCGCGCAATGGCGCGTTCGCGATTGCGGGGGTCACCGAAGCGGTTGCGGCGCGGCTTGCTGACCAGCAGACGATCGCCCGCGTCCGTCCGATGCCCTATCAGCTGATGGTGGCAATGAGCCAGGTGGGTGACGGTGTGCCGCTGGCGGTGCAGGCAGCGCTCAAAAGTGCGCTGGAGGCATCGCTGGCAAGCGTGCCGAAGCTCGAAGGCCAGGTTGTGGTCTGCCCCGACGTCTCGGGCTCGATGAGCTCGCCGGCGACGGGCTACCGCAAGGGGGCCAGCTCGAAGGTGCGCTGCATCGACATTGCCGCGCTGGTCGCTGCCGCCGTGCTGCGCCAGAACCGCAATGCCCGGGTGATCCCGTTCGAAGTGGACGTGGTCAAGCTGAAGCTCGACCCCAACGCCCGCGTTGCCGTGAATGCGGCAAAGCTGGCCGGGGTCGGTGGCGGCGGGACCAATGTCTCGGCTCCGCTGGCGCTGCTCAACAAGGAGCGTGCGCGGGTCGATACGGTGGTGATCGTCTCGGACAACGAGTCCTGGGTCGATCCCTCGCGGCGCGGCGCCACGGCGACGATGAACGAGTGGAACAAGCTGAAGGCCCGCAACCCGGGTGCGAAGCTGATCTGCATCGACATCCAGCCCTATGGCTCCACGCAGGCCAAGGACCGGGCAGATATCATGAATGTCGGTGGCTTCACCGACGCGGTGTTCGACGCGATGGCGCGGTTTGCCTCTGGGCAGTCGCGCGACTGGGTCGAGATCGTTCAGAATACGGAGGTATGAAAGAAAAGGGTCACGGCGAATGCCGGAAGGACTACATTGATAATGTCGGTGTCGCGGGTTCGATTCCCGCCTGTCCTTCGGGGCAGTAGCTCAGCTGGTAGAGCACGAATGTCTTTCCAAAATCTGGTCGCCGTGACCCTTTGATGAAATTCAGGAATTGCCGTGGCGAATGCCGGTGGGACTACATGTCTCCAAACCGAAGGTCCGACGAGTAAAGCGCCCTGAGCCGCCGATCCTTTTGGTGAAAGCGGTGAGGGAGATGCGGGTTCGAACCCCGCCGCCGACACGTAGCTTAAGGACCGCGTCTCGCCATCCTTTGTCGCCACGGCAACCCCAATTCACGGCGAATGCCGGGTAAGGACTACATCCTTTCACGATGCAGGTCGCGGGTTCGAATCCCGCCGGTTCCACCAGGTGCGGGCCCGTAGCTCAGCGGATAGAGCGGCGCCCCTTCGGGGGCATGTCTTTCCCACACCTCGTCGCCGTGAAACCAATCAATGCTGGCGAATGCCGGCGGGACTACATCGGTAAAGGCCGAAAGGCCGAGCGGTTCGATTCCGCCCCGGAGCAATCCGGGATGTCTCGTCAAACCTCGTCGCCAGTACCTGCAATTCGTCGGCGAATGCCGGTGGGACTACATGGGAGAGCGCCAGCCTCGCGGCTGGAGGTCGGTGGTTCGAGCCCACTTCCGGACAACTTCCGGATAGCTCAGCGAAAAATGTCTCGCCACACTTCGTCGCCGACACCATGATGAAACACGGGAGGTCAGCGATGACCAGTACGACTTTTGAATTCCAGGCCGTCGAAGGCGGCGTGCCGATCAAGATGTGGACGCGCGGCGTTCCGGTTGACGACAAGGCGCGCGACCAGCTTTCACGCGCGGCGAAGATGCCCTTCGTGTTCAAGCACGTCGCGGCCATGCCCGATGTCCATGTAGGGATCGGCGCGACCGTTGGTTCGGTGATCCCGACCAAGGGCGCGGTTATTCCGGCCGCCGTTGGCGTGGACATCGGCTGCGGCATGATGGCCGCGCGCACCTCGCTGATGGCGCACGATCTGCCCGATAACCTCGAAGGCATCCGTTCCGCGATCGAGCAGGCGGTGCCGCACGGACGCGATGCCGGGCGCGGCAAGCGCGACAAGGGTTCGTGGGGCTCTCCGCCCCCGGCGATTGTCGAGGCCTGGGCCATGCTGGTGCAGCGCTTCGAGCGGATCTGCGAGAAGTTCCCGCGGCTGAAGAACACCAACAACCTGGTGCATCTCGGCACGCTGGGAACGGGCAACCACTTCATCGAGCTTTGCCTCGATCAGGAATCCCGCGTCTGGGTCATGCTCCATTCCGGCTCACGCGGGGTCGGCAACGCGATCGGCTCGTTCTTCATCGAACTGGCCAAGCAGGACATGCGCAAGTGGCACATCAACCTGCCCGACGAGAACCTCGCCTACTTCCCGGAAGGTACCGACCATTTCGACGACTACGTCGAGGCGGTCGGCTGGGCGCAGGACTTCGCCGCGCTGAACCGCCGTATGATGATGACCAATGTCATCGCAGCGCTGCGGAGCCAGATCGCGAAACCGTTCGATGCCGAGCTTGAAGCGGTAAACTGCCATCACAACTACGTGACGCGCGAGAACCACTTCGGCGAAAACGTACTTGTCACCCGCAAGGGGGCGGTGCGCGCGGCCAAGGGCGTGCTGGGGATCATCCCGGGTTCGATGGGAGCGAAGAGCTTCATCGTGCGCGGGCTGGGCAACCCGGAGAGCTTCGACAGCTGCAGCCACGGCGCGGGACGGATCATGTCGCGCACCGAGGCCAAGAAGCTGGTGACGCTCGACGAGCACATCCGTGACACCGAAGGCGTAGAATGCCGCAAAGACGCGGGCGTTATCGATGAGACGCCCAAGGCCTACAAGCCGATCGAAGCCGTGATGGCCGCCCAGGCCGATCTGGTGGAGATCGTGCATACACTGAAGCAGGTGGTCTGCGTGAAAGGGTGATCCTATTTGCGCAGACTACTAGCGCCGGAGTGACGCTATGATTGCAAAGCTGATTTGCGGCAAATGCGGAGCAGATCTTACCAATCCGATTCGCATCCACTCTTCAAAGGATCCTTCTTTCGAAGTGCCCGAAATTGAGGATGGAAATCCGCTGACAGTGTCGGGCGAGGCGATCAAATCATGGGATCCGATGCAGCGTTCGTTCGATCCGAAACAGCCGGCTTCGCTTGAATTTGTACCGCAGTATTGGCTCAACCCGGCCGATACTGAAGCGACAGTCAAACCTGTGAACGATCCTCGCAGGCTGAATGGATGCTGCGGGCTAGATGGCAGTGATGGCCCCAATATGTGCTGTAAAAAATGCAAGGCCGAAGTCGGGACCCGGCAAAGCGATTGCTGGACGGCAAATGTCTTTATTCCCGATCCAATTAACACCCAATGGTTAGAAATTGTCCAATGATCAATATCGACGGATCGGAAGGTGAAGGCGGGGGGCAGATGGTGCGCAATTCGTGCGCGCTGTCGCTCGTGACCGGCGAGCCTTTCCGGATCAGCAACATACGTGGGCGTCGTCCGAAGCCTGGCCTCATGCGCCAGCATGTGACGGCGGTAGAAGCCGCTTGTGTTGTCTCGGGATCGGAATGCTCCGGCCTGACGGTCGGTGCGACCGAACTCGAATTCCGTCCCGGCCGAGTGACGCCGGGCGAGTACCGGTGCGCCGTCGGCACGGCCGGTTCGACCGGGCTCGTGCTGCAAACGGTGTTGATGCCGCTTGTACTTGCCGACGGTCCCTCCCGGCTCGTTCTGGAAGGCGGAACTCACAACATGCTGGCGCCGCCGTTCGACTTCATCGAACGCACCTTCCTGCCCGTGATAAATCGGATGGGACCAAGCGTCTCCGCCCGCATCGTGCGGCACGGCTTCTACCCACGCGGAGGAGGAAGGATCGAGGTCGATATCACTCCGGCCCCGCTCGCGCCGATCAATTGCATCGAGCGCGGCGAACAGCTTGGGGTTGCGGGACAGACTGTGTTCACCGGTCTTCCGTTCGAGATCGCCGAACGCATGCTGGCGCGTGCCCGGCGCGATCTCGGCGCTTGGCCTGACGATGCCTTTGCCTTGCGCGAGCTTCCTACCGATCAGGGGCCAGGCGTGATCCTAATGCTGGAAGCGCGCTATGCCAACGTAACCGAAGTCGTCAGCGGCTTCGGGCAGCTTGGCGTCCCTGCCGAACGCCTGGCCAAGACCTGTGCAGCCCGGATGAATGGCTACATCGAGGCATCAGCATTTGCCGGCCCGTACTTGGCTGACCAGCTTGTCATGCCGTTCGTGCTCGCAGGCGGCGGGTCGTTCACGACCGTCAAGCCGAGCCAGCACACCCTGACGTCTATCGACATCGCCAAGCTTTTTACCGGTCGACGGATAGAGCTGACGAGGCAGGGGAGTGGCGAGCATTTGCTGACTGTTAGATAGGACGATGGCGCAGTCGTGCACGTACGTCGTATGTGTAAGAGGGAGTCTTAGCCCACGTGGCGGCAAGATAGGCCGTCAGGTCGATATGCGCTGAATAGCCGATCGGCTGACCCCGAACTCTCGCGCAAGCGTGCCGAGCGACCAGCCACGCCCGCGCCTCTGACGAACGAGCTCCTGCTGTTCTGCCGTTAAACTGGCGGGGCGCCCCAGCTTCTTACCTTGTGCTTTCGCTCGCGAAAGCCCTGCCTGGGTCCGCTCTACCAATAGGTCGCGTTCGAACTCCGCGACGGCGGCAATCACGGCCATCGTCATCTTGCCCGCCGGGCTCGTAAGGTCGACGCCGCCGAGCGCCAAGCAATGAACGCGAACATTCATCTCGGCGAGCCGTTCGACGGTAGCGCGGACATCCATGGCGTTGCGACCCAACCGGTCCAGCTTGGTGACGACCAGCACGTCATCCCAGTCGAGCCGGTCCATCAGTTTGCGGAAGCCCTCTCGTTCCATGGCGGCAGTTGAACCAGAAACCGTCTCGGCGATGACCCGCCTGGGCTCGAGTTGAAAGCCAGCGGCTTGTATCTCGAGGATCTGGTTGTCGGGGGTTTGGTCGGCCGTGCTGACGCGGCAGTAGGCAAATACTCGGGACATGACACACCTGTATCGAAAACGTGTGTCGAATATTGCGCTGTATCGAAATATGGATCAAGCTATTTTTCGAAACAGCGGGTTTCATTGTATCGAAAACGCTCGTTTACGAAATAGGTATTTAATTAATAATTTATCGATGGGGTTTTGTATTTTTGGTCGCGCACATCTGATTGGTTGTATTATCCGGACAGTCTCCTTTAAGGGAGGCCGTTCAAGATGGCGGTGGTTCCAGACGGCGAGCCGACGTTTCATCTTCCCCGGCCAAGCGCGGTCCTTCGATTTGAATTGTTGGCCAATCCCCGGCTCATGCTAGTAGTGTCGCATGGGCAATACCAACGAGCAGACTCAAGCAAAACCACACGATCCTCGCATCCGTTGCTTCGAACGACCTGCTGACGATGAGGCCTTCGAAAGATCAGTCGTCGCTCTAATGGTAAAATTGCAGAAAAAATCGCGTGAGACGTTCGTCAGCGAACACAACGTGCTGCGGTTAAACCATGGCAGTAATTGGGTGCATTCGGCGCGTAATCCGGAATCTGACAACTCGATGCATACTATCTCGTCGGAATCGACAATCCCGTTCAAGGACATTGCCGAAAACGACCTCGGGCTGATTGGTCGAACGATACTCTCTATCAGCGAGGAGATGGACAAGCAGTTCGCGCAAAACATGTACGGCGTAGTCGGGGAGGCGGCGCAAAAGGTCGGCAACGTTGTAGACGCGAAAACTGCGGGATCATTCGGTGCCTCGATGCTGGAAATGTTCCGGAAGCTCGAACTTGGGGTCGATCGCAACGGAAACGTCAGCATGCCTCAGATGCATGTCGGACCCGACCTTTACGCGCGGCTGCCAGAGGAGATGAGCAAGGTGCCACCCGAGATCAACGCCGAGATCGAGCGGGTTAAGGCGGAAAAGATTCAGAATGCGCTCGACCGAGAAGCCGAACGCAAGGCGAAGTTCAAACGGGCCGAAGGATGAGTGGACGCGCCCTGCTCGCGATCGGGTGTGACACCTATGATTATCTCGATCGACTGACCTGTGCGGAGGCCGATGCTGATGCCCTCTTCAGGTTGCTGATCGAGCCGAGCATCGGCGATTACGATGTCGAGCGGTCGCGCCTGCTCTTATCGCCGACGTTGCAGGAAGTGCGCGCGGCGCTAGCGGCCATGCTTTTTGATGGCGAGGCACTGGATACGTTGACTATTACCTTCGCTGGCCACGGCGCGGTAAGCAGCGGCAGCTTCTACATGGCGACGCGGGACTCGCGCGTCCATGCTCTATCCGCCACCGCGCTGTCGCTCGCCGACCTGTTCCGGATGATCGCGGAGGCGGCGCCGAAGCAAACTTATCTGGTGATCGACGCCTGCGAGTCCGGCGGTCTGATCTCAGACCTGAACGTGATCCTCAAATCGGAAGTGATGGGCGAACTCGGCACGCCCGGCATTACCTTACTGGCTACGGCGGCATCAAACGAGGCCGCAGTCGAGACTGGCGGGCACGGGATCGGCACCGCCGCGGTGCTCGAATGCGTCAGGGGCGACACCTTCCTGCAGGATGGCAATCCCGCACTCGACCTTGTTGAGATTGGTCGAGCTGTTTCCGAACGGGTCAGCGCAGACGGAGCACAGACGCCGGTGGTCTGGGGGCTCAATCTCTACGGCCCGTCTAGCTTTTGCAAGAATCCGCATTTCGGCATGTCCGACGCCCCGCTCCGCAGTGTGTTGACGGGATGGCCGAACGTCGTCACGACCGCCGCAATTCGCGCAGGGCTGCCCCGGCTTTGGGAACCTTACGTCGCAGTCTCGACGCGTTGGAATCCGCGCGAATTCCTAAACCAGCTCGCGCCGATGTTGGATACGCTGCAGGATGAACCTTCCGTTTTGCTCAACCTCGTCCAGCGTGTATCGGGGACCTTCGCCGTGCGCGCGCAGGAATCCCAGGACCGGTTCTGCGAGATCGAGGTCAGGGCGGCGTGCGCTATTGCCCTGCTGCCATTCTGCGACGAATCCAAAGTCATCGATATGCTCGGCGCCCAGAGCATCGAGATCGCTGAACTCGTCGAGCTTGCTATCGGTGATGTGATCGACGCCGTGGATACATATCGATACGCGTTAGTGACGGGCGGTCTCGGCGATCTGTACCACCTGCCGATCCGACTTTCGAAGCTGATGGGATGGGCGGGATTCGCGGTTCACGCGCGTCGCGCCATGGGGCTGAATACGGATGCGGCCGCAAGCAGACTCGCCTCGCTTCTCGATCGCATCTTCGATACCTATTCGCTTTCGCTAGTGGCGATGAGCGACTGCCAAGCTCCCTATGTCATGTCTGCAATGACGGCGTGCGCAGAGCTTGGTTTAAGGGGTGCCGCCGAGCGGGTTCTCGGATACATGTTCGCATCGACCGTCGCCTGCGGCGGTCGGGTGGCGCGCAGCGATCTCGATGCTTCGAAGATACTGGCCTATTTGGTAGGACGTGGAAACCAGCCGACGCAGCTCACGATAGATACGATTGCGCAGCCTACCGAACTGGTCCTCGCGCTGCTGCGTCTGTCCCGAATGTTCGACCTTGCCGACGAGTTCGACACATCGCTCAGCGCGCTCGACCACCTACCGCTGAACGCGTACCTCCCCGACAATTACGAGCAGTTCGGCCAAGATTACATCATGGGTGGCACGAATGCAGTGTTTCTGGTCGGCCACGACTTCTGGACGATTGCCGAGCTGGACGCGGCATGGCCGAGCTTTCCAGTTCCCGATCGGCCGGCGGTGGCGATGACGGCCCTGCTGGCCAGCCTGCTCTTTCCCGACAGATCGCCATGGTTTCTGCTGCCGAAGCCATCACCGATTGCGGGTCAGACTTCGCTGGCCCTTTGAATCACATACCTGTTCCAGTTCATCTCATTGGTCCGAAACAGTGCCAAGGCCAAGATCTTAGATTCTGCGGTGAGGTGACTTCTATTGCCGCTGTATGGAGAGCTACTTTTAGAGGGCTAATGCCGTGACTCGAACGACCGCAATGTCAGCGGCGTCAGCCGCGGACCGGTTGATCAAATAGACCATTAGGAAATTAGCGGGCTACGGCTGTCATACGCGGCACCTTTGGAAGCGCCTTGCGGAGTGCGATGAGGGCTTCAATACAGCAATCGATTGCGGTTCCTTCCCATGACGTTGGCCGATAATCATCAGGCCAGGCAAGCAACGCTTGGTCGATGCTCGATGTGTAAGCTGGAACCTCCCTGGCATCTTCGGATTCCGGGTCGCGCCATAGGGTAAGACTTCGGCCCTTCCTCTCCGCCCCTATGAGTGCCGGACGACGCCCGTGCTCGGCTAAAAAGCGGCAGAAAAAGATGTAGCTGTCGAAGATGTAGCTTCCTTCCTCCGCTCGACGCAGCATCTCGAGAACGCGAGCAATCACGCTCCGTATGGCTGATGCTTCGCGCAACACTCGAAGATGCGTCAGCCAGCGCTCACTGCCCACGGGATCGTGCTCGAACTTCCATTCCAGATGCTCGGAACCGAAAATCTCGGCGACGGCCTTGCGAGCTTCATCACATCCATCGAACCACTCACCTTCCAGCCGGTGTGCGTCCAACTCAATAAGGATGGCTTCCTCGTCCTCACCCCCGCCCTCGAATGCCGCGATCAACTCAATTCGGCAGTGCTCAGATTGGCGAAGCGCGTGAACGCGCCGCCACGGATCGATGCTACGGCCGACTTTGATGCAGCCGAACTCGTTCTGCATTACGTAGAGGTCTTGGACCATCGGATCAGTCATAGTCGCATGCCCCTTCCAACGTTCAGCGGTCAGAGAACATCGCGTCAACTTCGGACCTTCGACGGTAGAAATCAATCAGTGATGGAAGAGATAAAAGAATGGCCGGTTGTAACGGTTAAGCAATGCCTCGGGAATGTCGGCTCTGTCAGCTGTAGCGGATTTTCGGCGCGCCCGGCGATTGCGCTTGTCGAGATCATCATATCGGGCGCAATGAACCACGCATTTGGCCGTCAGGTAGATGTCGACTACCGGCTCCTCATTGTCGAGGCGTCGGCCGCTCAGCCCGCGAGCGACCAATGTTCCATCGGCACGGTTGAATTGGAACGAGCCATTGGCCGCAGTGTTCTCGGCACTGTCGAGCCTAACAAAGCTCTCGTAGGCCTTCGGCTCCCCATCGCTTGAGGGTGGAGGCCCAAAGGCCATGATCGTCTCACCATCGGAAGCCGAGCAGAACTCACCGGGTGTACCGCTGCCATCGGTCAGACCGAACCGGGTGGTGCGCGCTTCACCGATTGCAAATTCCGACCAGTCGCTGAGCATCTGATCCGACGACTGGGCTACTGCATCGCCGGCTGCTGCGGGCGCTGCGCTCTCTGTCTCCGGGTCGGGCGTCAGCATGCCAATTAGGATGAGCAGCAGGAAAAGCGCGCCAAGACCGATCAGTACCCGCTTGACCCATGTCTTGATCTTTTGACCGATCGTCGGCTTGGGGCTGGCTTCAGGCGCGGGCGTTGTCGCCCCATGCGAGGTGCCTTTGGGCTCAACTCGCTTCGATAGTTTGCCGTTGTTATCGGGGATCTCTTCCCACTCGGCATCTTCGATATTGTCGGTCATCCGCGCCCCCCCTTCATGTGTGGAGGCACCGGGCCAAGCCGGGTGCTAGTAACCCTGAGCGAACCCAAGGCGTCGCCGCCTTTAGGCGAGCCTTGGACATACGCGACGACCACCCGGCCGAGAGATCTCGACCGGCGTTCGCAATGAGAGGTTACTAGGCCTCCCCCGCGGGATTGACCGCAGGTGGACCAGCTATGCGGCGAGCGCCGTGATTGTTCAAGATGTTGCGTGGCCATGGTCACAGCTCAATCGCGGTCATGAGAGTGAGCACGCGGCAGGTGACGGCGTCATTTGCAGGATCGGGCGAGCCGTACTCGAGGTTCACGTCATAGGCATCGATCTTCCAGAAGTAGCGTTCGCCCTCGTGGAGGACCTCGCCAAAGTCGTGTTCCTGCCAGGGGTCGTTCCCGCGCGTGAATGCGTCAAACTCCCGGACCCGCTTCAGGAGCGCGTTGAAGGCTTCGGGTTCCAGGGCGGCGACGGTCCGGGAAAGGACGGTCTTGCCGCCGAGCCCGGTCTTGCGGAGGCGGTCGTTAGCCTCCCGGATTTTACGCGCCTGCTCGGCGCGAGCGACATCATCGTGGCGATCCATGCCAACGTTCCTTTGTGTGATGATTGAGGGGAAGAGCCGCGCGGCCGGATCGAGAGTTGGTGGCTGACAGCTACCAGCCGCGCGGCGTCTCAGGGCCTATTAGGCCTTGGCGGCAGCGCGCACCTTGGCCACGAGCTTGTCGAGTTCGCTCTTGGCTGCCAGCGCGTCGGCCAGGGCCTTGGCAAACGGCGCCACGGCCTCGGTCAGGTCGTTCTGCTCGAAGGCTTGTGCGATCTTTTCGGCAGGGCTGAAGATGGGCACGAACAGAGCCGCACTGGTCTCGTCTCGGGCCCAGCCCTTTTCCCACAAGGCGGCAACCGCCTTGTCATCGCGGAGGATCGCCTCAGCATGATCCATCAGCCCACGCCGGAACATGAGCTGGACGCCCAGCAGCGTCGGACCCGTCTGGGCCATGGCGGCGAGCCAGGTGTGCTCGTAGCCCTCTTCATCGGCCGAGATTTCCGCCACCTCGAGCCAGGCATCTCCGACGCCCACGCCCCGTGCCATCTTCCAGTCGGGGCAGACAGCCTGCGTGGCCCATTCGTTCTCGATCAATTCCCATGGCGGGGTCACGACCTTTTGCATGGCGAGGAAGGCCTCGGCCATGATCCGTTCGCTGACGGGGCCGGCAGCATGGAAGAAGTCGGCTTCGATCTGGCCGATGTTGCGCACCACCTTCGCCGCCCAATTGGGATCTTGCTGCTTTGCAGCCTTGTCTCGTTCGTCGTGGGTCATGTTCTCAGTCCTTGTGCAGAGGGAGCCCCCAACAGGGACATCCTCCGGTCAAGCACCGGTCTTGCAGCGAACTGCCCCCATCTCGTCGGCCAGAGTCTCCGATCGATGGGCAGCAGCCATCACCTGGCCAGGATCACTCTGGCCGTCCCTGTTGTGGAACTCGTTTCGGGAATGCGCCAACTCTCGATCTGACCCGGTCCGAAGCCTTCGGCCGGGCCGGAAAATCGCGTGTTTGGCGCAGCGCCAACATACGGGAGGCGGCCAAAACTGTCAAAAATGGCTGAAATGACTGGCGCTAGAAAGGGGCCTGAATTCGGTATTTTGCGTCGATTTCACGAGCTGCACTCGCCGATTCGCAGGCGTGCTTCGAAGGGCAGCTATCCTTCGACCTACGACGAAAACGGCCTGTCCGGACACGACAACATTGCAGACGTTATGCGCCGTGTTAAGAACGGTCATGCACGACAAAGAATCTGACTGGACTCTAGATCAGCATATGTCTGCTGGGGTATCCGCGCTGGCGAGGATATCGCAAGTTTGCGCGGGCGAGACTGTCCAACCGGTGTGCTTTCATTTTTCCGAGCTTGTACCGATTGATCAAATGATCGAGTCACGTTCAGAAAAGTTTGAAGGTTTGATCCCGCTTTTCAGCGAGCTAGGCTTAGACTTCCTTGCCGACCGATTGGAAGCATGGGAGCAGACTATTCCCAATATGGATTGGCTGGCGAGCCGAGTCCCGGCTCTGTACCAAATCGCTGCGAATAATGGTCTTCGCTTTCAAGGTTGGAGTTGGGAACCTAGGGGCAATGCCCCGATTGGCGCATTAGATTTTGAATTGATCGACAATCGCACAACCTGAAGGTCCGCTCCCCCCAACTTTCCGGCCGTAGCTGATATCCCGGCAAGGTCCTGTTAGCTGCCGTCTATTCAGCTGCGATAAGGCTCTGAATGTTGTAGGCTCAGAGGGCGTCACCGCCCACAGAACTTGGCCCACTCAGCCATCAACTCTCGCCTCTTCTCGAGAGCACGACCGCGCCGGTAAGCGCGCTCGACCGAAGACGCCACGGTGTGCGCCAGGGCCATCTCGACTTCTTCGCGCCCGAACTGGGTCTTTTCACCGGCCCAGTCCCGGAAGGTCGATCGGAAGCCGTGCACGGTGATGTCCTTGTGACCCATGCGCTTGAGCAGCTGGGATAACGACATATCCGAAAGGGTCCCGCCGCGCGGCGCTGGGAACACCACGTCGGTGGGCTTCTGACCTTCAGTGCGGACTGCCTCCAATACGGCGATGGCTGCATCGCTCAGCGGAACCTCGTGAACGACTTGGGCCTTCATGCGCTCAGCAGGAACCGTCCACAGTTTATCCGCCAAGTTAACCTCAGCCCAAGTCATGCCGCGCGCTTCACCGGATCGAGCTGCCGTCAGGATCGTAAACTCCAGAGCCCGTGCGGCTATAGCCGGACGTTCGCGCAGCTGGGCCATAAACTCGGCGATCTTGGCAAATGGCAAAGCGGGGTGATGCTTGACCGAGGCTTTGCTGCGCTTGGGTAGCAGCAGGTCCAAGTGACCACGACCCCGAGCTGGGTTCTCGCCCGCTCGGAGCCCTTTGACCTTGGCGGCGTCCAGAACACGTTCGATCCGGCCGCGCAGCCGGGAAGCCGTCTCGGCCTTGGTCAGCCAGATGGGTTGTAAGACTGCGAGGATCTGTTCGGTTGTCACCCCATCGATCGGCACATCCCATAGGGGCTTGGCATAGGTCTTGAGGGTATTGCGCCACTGCTGACGGTGCTTGGGGTTCTTGAAGCCATCTTCAAGGCTGTCGACCAGCTCCAGCGCGAACGCGCCAAAGGTGACCGCAGGCTTTTCCTCTGCCACCAGCTTGGCTTTGGCGCGTTCAACTCTCGGATCGATCCCATCGACCAGCATGGTGCGAATCTCTGCCGCACGTTCGCGAGCCTTGGCCAGGGTCACATCGAGCGCTGAGCCTAGACCCAGTTCGATTCGTTTGCCGTTGTAGGTGCCGATGAAGAACCATGAGCGCCCAGAAGCTCGCACGCGAAGGTACAAACCGCCGCCGTCGGAGTAGACGTTGGGCTCGGTCAACGTGGCCACTTGCCTAGCCGAAAGTTTGTTACGCGCGCGCGAGACCATGATTTCGCGAAACTAGCGGCTTAAATCAGCCGAGCAAGCCATAATTTCAGCCATAGTTTTGACTCTGGCTTGAGGCGACTTCTGGTGAACTATGGTGAACGCTGAATCCCGCGCAAATCCCAGAAAACCTGGCCTTTTGAAGCGTTCATGGTGGTTCAGGGAAATCCGCAAAAATGCGTGATCTGGCGGAGCGGGAGGGATTCGAACCCTCGATACGCTTTTGACGTATACTCACTTT
>ERZ761602.235-NODE-235-length-132199-cov-13.470979_pt1 | contig 132199 bp, 92 predicted proteins | sample MGYA00512165_ERZ761602 | MGnify/ENA primary metagenome ERZ761602 (study PRJEB28899, sample SAMN02445085) | bioreactor sludge metagenome | biome: EBPR sludge; isolation source: Thorneside wastewater treatment plant | place: Australia: Brisbane, Thorneside... | reverse complement strand
TGTGTAAGCAGTTCGCAAAGATAGGTTTTGGAAAAATAAAATTAAAAATTGATTTCTGGTAGTTTTATATTCTTTGATTTAATTAAATAGTAGGAAATTCATCTAAAAGGGGCGAAATTTGTACCAATGGGTCGCGCCAGGGATAGCAACGGAATGGCGGCGGTTTTGTGTAGAGACATTGCATGCAATGTCTCCTAGTATAAAACCGCCGCCATGCAGTGGATAGCCCGGCCCCGCCGGCTGAATTTACCAGAGGCGGGGGGCGCCCCTAAAAAAGAAAAAAAGACCAGCATGAAAAAGACCAAAGATCACCTCCGCCCGGAGAGCCGCATGATGAGCTACGGGTACAATCCGGCCCTGTCGGAAGGCGCTGTGAAGTGCCCGATTTTTCAGACCTCGACCTTCGTGTTCCGCACGGCGGAGGAAGGCAAGGCGCATTTTGAACTGGCTTACGGCCTGCGCCCGCCCAAACCCGGCGAGGAACAGGGCCTGATTTACAGCCGTTTGAACAATCCGGACCTCGAAATTTTGGAAGACCGCCTCACCCTGTGGGACCGCGCCGAGGCCTGCGCCGTGTTTGACAGCGGCATGTCGGCCATTGCCACCACGATGATGGAATTTTTGCGTCCGGGCGATCTGGTTCTGCACAGCAACCCGCTGTACGGCGGCACCATGCACTTCATATCGGAGGTGCTGGGGCGTTTCGGCATACGCAGTTTGGGCTTCGATGCAGAGATGGAAGAGGCGGATATTGCCCGTTTGGTGGAGGACTCGGGAATGGCAGAGCGACTGGGCATGATTTATATTGAGACACCGGGCAACCCCACCAACAGCATCACCGACATAGAGGCGATGCGCCGCGTGGCCAACCGGTTTTCGACCGCCGAAAAGCGCGTGCTGGTGGCTGTGGACAATACTTATCTGGGGCCGGTATTTCAGCATCCATTGGCGTTTGGCGCCGATCTCGTGCTGTACTCCGCCACCAAATACATAGGCGGGCACAGCGACCTCATTGCGGGCGCCTGCCTGGGGTCTACCGAGTTGATTCGCCGCGTAAAAACCCTGCGCACCTTCCTCGGCACCATGGCCGGCCCCTGGACTTCGTGGCTGCTGCTGCGCAGTTTGGAAACCCTCAAATTGCGCATGGAGCAACAGACCGAAAACGCCTGGGTGGTGGCGCGCTACCTGCAACAGCACCCCAAGGTGAAGTCCATTCACTACCTCGGACTGCTGACGGAGGCCGACGGGCGGTCTTACGATATTTATAAAAAACAGTGCCTCTCGCCGGGCGCTATGGTGGCGTTTGAAGTGCATGGCGGCGAAAAAGAAGCCTTTGCATTTTTGAATCACCTGCAAATCATGAAGCTGGCGGTCAGCCTCGGCAGCACCGAATCGCTGGCACAACATCCGGCTACTATGACCCACGCCGGGGTGCCTCCGCAAGAACGCGAAGCCATGCACATCACGCCGGGCCTCGTGCGCTTGTCCATCGGCGTAGAAAATGTGGATGATTTGATCTGGGACATCGAGCAGGCGCTGGAAGCGGTGAAGCTGCCGCGCAAGAGAGGCAAAATGGCGGAAATAGCTGTGTAAGAGGCGTTTAAAAAACAGGCATTTTTTTATCATAAGTAGTGGGGCAAAATAAATATTCATTTTCTTTCGGCCAAAGGATTAGCTAAGACGCTTAAAATGAATCGTTTACTTAGCGAATCCTTTGGCGAAAATGAAGATTTATTTTTTATCGCTCCTTATCGGCATTGGCATATCCGATTGTGACCTGCATGTTAATTGTGGGCGTTGTCCCCCTTTTTGTCACCCCGCAGACTATTAACTAAGCCCAAATTTTATTTTCTTTGTGCCGCAATTATCTCATGGCAGACATAGCCTCCAAGGTCGGCTTTCACCAATGCGTCACACGGAAAAAACGGCCCTGTGCATATCTCCATCAGGTAGCACTTAATCTCTATCTTATCACATAATTTAATCCTCTATGAAGAAGATGCTTTACCTGATCTGGGTGGTCGGTGCGCTGCTGGTTTCTTTCAGTAGCACGTTCGCCCAGAGCAACCGTCATTGGGACTTTGCGCCCGATGGTTTCAACATTCCTCAAGGGCAACTGATGCAAGCCCAATTCCCCAAGGAGTACAGGCTGGCCCGCTTAGACGTGCCTGCATTGTATCAGGAGTTGAGCGATGCTCACCGTCGGCCCGCCGATGCGCCGCCCCTGCTCATCAGCATTCCGAACCCGGAGGGCAGCTACTCCGAGTTTTTCATCAGTCCTACCACGGTGGTGGCCGATGAAGTGGCTCATTTATATACGGTGAAGACCTTCAAGGGCTACGCCAAAAACTCGCGGCAGGTGAGCATCCGTTGCGACATCAGCCCGACTGGGTTCCATGCAGCGGTGTTCAGCGGCGACATCACCTATGTCATAGAGCCTGCCTCTCGTAGTGATGTCAATGCGCACATTGTGTATTACAAATCCGACCTGGAAGTACCGGGGTTCCGCTGCGGTGTGGATGACACCCACCGCAGGAGTGGATACAAGCCCACCGAGTCTGGTTCGCCCAAAACGCCCGCCAACCTGCGCACTTATCGCCTGGCTATCATTGCCGACGCTACTTACCGCACACAGTTTGGCGGCATGCCGTATATGGCTGCCAATGTGCTCAACTCCTTTGCCTCTGGTATAAATATGGTGAACGCGGTATATGAACGCGATCTGGGAGTACATTTAACTTTAGTTTCCAATGTCGCTTGCGCAGATGCGGTGCTGGCGGACCATACAAATATAGGTTCTGTACATAGCTTTATTGTCAACAGCAGCGGCTTAGGCTCCGGCGGCTTCGATGTGGGCCACTCTCTGCTTTGGGCCAATACTGGGGGTGTAGCTTATCTGGGCGTGGTTTGTAACAATTCGCTTAAAGGTGGCGGTTTTTCAGGCTCCAATGGCTCTGTCACACAACTCTATGTAGATTACATGGCGCATGAGCTGGGGCATCAGTTTGGTGGTGATCACACGTTTGCGTCCTCTGAATGCGGTACTTCAGAAGATAACTTCCGTTTTGAAACCGGCGAAGGCTCTACCATCATGGCGTATGCCGGCGTGTGCGGCGCGGCGCCGAGCTACCAGGGCTTCAGCGATCCCTACTTCCACGCGGCCTCCATTGGTCAGATAAACACCTATATTTCATCAGGCGGTACCTGTGCGGCCATTTCAACCCCCGGAACCGGCAACAACGCCGCTCCAACGGCCAATGCACAATCGGACTTTACCATTCCAAAACAAACGCCTTTCATCCTTGTGGGAGCCGGCACAGATGCCAACTCGGATCCCATTACTTTCTCGTGGGAACAATTCAACGGATCGGGAGCTGCAACGACGGGATCGCCCAATTGCAACACGACTACCCAGCCTTTGTTCCGGTTCCGCCCGCCGACGAGCAACAACTACCGCGTATTCCCTCAAATGAGCGACGTACTGGCCGGCAACAACAATACCCCGGCCTGGGAAAAGCTGCCTTGCGTAGCTCGTACCTTGAATTTCCGCATGACGGCCCGCGATAACAACACCAACTGGGGCCGCACGGCCAACGACAATATGGTGGTCACGGTGGCCGATACAGGCCCGTTCAACGTAACTGCCCCCAACGGTGGTGAATCCTGGGCGACGAGTTCTACCCAAAACGTGACCTGGACGGTGAACGGCACCGATGCCCACTGCATCAATGTGGACGTGCTGATTTCTACCGACAACGGCGTTACTTATACCGTATTGGGCACCTTCCCCAACAACGGCTCGGCCAGTGTGACCATGCCCGGTACGGCCAGCGCCACAGCCCGCGTGCTGGTGCAATGCAGCGTGGGCGGCAATTTCCGCTCGGCTTCTACCTTCTTTGATGTGTCGAATGCGGTGTTTGCGATTTCGGAGCCCGCGCCTTGCGGCCTGCGCATCAGCCAGGTGTATGGCGGGGGTGGGAATACCAGCGCGCCCTACACACATGACTTTATTGAACTATACAATGGTGGAGCTACTACGGTCAATCTAAGTGGTTACTCTGTACAATATGCCGCTGCAACTGGTACGTCATGGACTGGCGCCAACCTGAGTGGTACAATTGCGCCCGGCAAGTATTATTTAGTCCGTTTGGCAACAGGAGGCGCTAATGGAGTTGCATTACCCACACCAGATGCTACAGGCACTATGAATATGGCTGTTGCGGCGGGTAAAGTGGCGCTTGTAAGTAGCACAACGGCACTAACCGGCGCATGCCCCAGTGGTACACATATCCTTGATTTTGTGGGTTATGGTACTACGGCAAACTGCTCGGAATCAGCGAACGGCCCTGCTCATAGTAATACCACTGCCATCTTACGCGCCAATAATGGCTGTACGGAGACCAACAACAACTCGGCAGATTTCGCAGCGGGCGCCCCAAATCCCCGCAACTCAGCTTCTCCAGTCAATAATTGCGGCTTGGTGCTCACCATCACCGACAACGTTTGCCCTTCCTCTTCAGGAACTATTTCGGGTAGCGGCTGCGGCGGCGGCACAGTTTTGGAGTATGCTACCAATGAAGCAGGACCTTGGACGACGACTGCGCCGACGTACACCACATCCGCCATTACGGTATATGTGCGTTGCCGCAACACGACGACCGACTGTTCTGGCCCCGTAGTAAGTGGAACAACCGCTCCGACAGTTTGTCCCACTTGCCCTGATCTCAGCACCGCCCCCGGCGAGGTGCAAATCACCAACAGCACCTGCGGCACGGGGTGTACGGTAACAGGCGGCAGCATTGCAGCGCCCACCATGGGTTGCCCCACAGGCAGCAGCATTCAATATAATGTCAACGGCGGCGGATGGACGAGCACACTGCCCACCTACGCAGCAGGCCTTACCATCCAGACGCGCTGCTTGTGCGATACAGACGCCAATACCGCCAGCCCGGCTTCTACGGGCGTGACGACCGCTCCCGGCACATGCGTCACTCCGGATGCACCCACCGGCGCTTTGGACATCACCAACAGCACTTGTACGGCTTGCATAGTGAGCGGAGGCAGCATTGCCATCGGCACGGTGAGCGGCACAGGCGGCACCTTGGAATACTCTACCGATGGCGGCCTAAACTGGAGCGCCACACTGCCGACGTATAACCAAACCGGCCCGGCTCAGACCATCATCGCATCTGTACTCGGCGCCAATGGTTGCCGCAGCAACACCACGCAAGTAGGCCAGACTACGCCCGGCACATGCGTCACTCCTGCCGCGCCCACCGGCGCATTGGACATCACCAACAGCACTTGTACAGCTTGCGTAGTGAGCGGCGGCAGCATTGCCCTCGGCACGGTGAGCGGCACAGGCGGCACTTTGGAATACTCTACCGATGGCGGCCTAAACTGGAGCGCCACACTGCCGACTTACAACCAAACCGGACCGGCACAGACCATTCTGGCCAGTGTATTGGGCGCCAACGGTTGCCGCAGCAACACCACGCAAGTAGGCGAAACGGTTCCCGGCACCTGCACATCTGCTCCTGCCGCGCCCACCGGCGCATTGGACATCACCAACAGCACTTGTACAGCTTGCGTAGTGAGCGGCGGCAGCATTGCCCTCGGCACGGTGAGCGGCACAGGCGGCACTTTGGAATACTCTACCGATGGCGGCCTAAACTGGAGCGCCACACTGCCGACTTACAACCAAACCGGACCGGCACAGACCATCTTGGCCAGTGTTGCAGATGGCGGAGGTTGCCGCAGCAGTTCCACGCAAGTGGGTGTAACGGCGCCGGGCCAGTGTACACCTCCCACAGCAGCCGTTATCAGCGGAACAGGATTTTTCTGCGCTGAAGGCAATACCGGCAACGCGCCTGTTGTAGTGAACATCACGGGAGGTGCAGGCCAATTTACGGTAGTCATTAATGACGGAGTGACAGACTTTACAGTCAACAACTATACCAGCGGAAGCAACATCAACAGAGCCGTGTACGGCACCAGCACTTATACTTTGGTATCTGTAACGGATGCCAATGGATGCGCTGTACCAGTCGGTTCTTTGAGCGGCTCCGCTACGATGACGCAATCGCCTGACGATATCGAAATTACAGGTGTTGAAGTTCAGCCTTCCTGCGCCATGCCCAACGGAGGCTCTATCACTTTGACGATCACGGGCGGCATTGCTCCTTATACGTTTGCATGGAGCAACAACGAAACCACTCAGGACCTGACCAACTTAGGCCCCGGCGACTATGACGTCATGGTAACGGATCGCGGCGGCTGTGAGGCATTTGAGACGTTTACCCTCGATCCTCCGGCTGGATGCTGCCCGGTGATCAACTCCGCCCCGGGCGAAGTGCAAATCACCAACAGCACCTGCGGCACGGGTTGCACCGTTTCCGGCGGCAGCATTGCAGTGCCCACCATGGGTTGCCCCACAGGCAGCAGCATTCAATATAATGTCAACGGCGGCGGATGGACGAGCACCCTGCCCACCTACGCAGCCGGACTCACCATCCAGACCCGCTGCTTGTGCGATACGGATGCCAATACCACCAGCCCGGCTTCTACGGGCGTAACGACGGCGCCCGGCACATGTGTCACTCCTGCCGCACCCACTGGTACGCTGGACATCACCAACAGCACTTGTACGGCTTGCGCCGTGAGCGGCGGCAGCATTGCCCTCGGCACAGTGAGCGGCACGGGCGGCACTTTGGAGTACTCGACTGACGGCGGCCAAAACTGGAGCGCCACACTGCCGACGTATAACCAAACCGGCCCGGCTCAGACCATCATCGCATCTGTACTCGGCGCCAATGGTTGCCGCAGCAACACCACGCAAGTAGGCCAGACTACGCCCGGCACATGCGTCACTCCTGATGCGCCCACCGGCGCATTGGACATCACCAACAGCACTTGTACGGCTTGCGCCGTGAGCGGCGGCAGCATTGCCCTCGGCACAGTGAGCGGCACGGGCGGCACTTTGGAGTACTCGACTGACGGCGGCCAAAACTGGAGCGCCACACTGCCGACGTATAACCAAACCGGCCCGGCTCAGACCATCATCGCATCTGTACTCGGCGCCAACGGTTGTCGCAGCAACACTGCTACGGTTGGCACTACTGCACCCGGCGCCTGTACCACTCCGGGTATGCCTACCCTGACCATCACCAACAACGTATGCCCTACCACACCGGGAACCATTGTCGCCACCGGTTGCGGTGCAGGTACGGTGGTGGAGTATGCTACGAATGCAAGCGGCCCGTGGTCAACAACGGCGCCGACTTATACCACAACCGCTTTCACGGTATATGCGCGTTGCCGCAATACGACCACCGACTGTGTAAGCAGTACGGTGAGCGAGGCAACGCAGCCCGTCCTTTGCCCGACCCCCTGCGGCAATGCTTACTGGAATATGACAACGGAACCCGTGACTACGAATACCGTAGCCAATACGAGTTTTGGAGATATCGGCAGGGGCAACAACAACGGCACAACGACACTGATAACTACGGCCAGCGTTTCTTCCGGTTATCCGGGCGTATCAGGCGGCGGCAATGCCGGCGCAGCAGCGCGCATCGGAGCGTTGAATACCGGCGCCAACGGCAGCGCTTATTTTGAAGTGGTTGTGACGCCCGATGCCGGAACCGTATTCACGCTCAACGGAATCAGTTTTGGTTCGCGCTCTACCGGCACAGGTCCGCTGGCATACAGCATTCGCACCAGTGCGAACAACTATGCTACGGAAGTAGCCGGGGGCGCCTTATTGAGCAACAGCGTCTGGGCTTTACAATCCAACACAGGACTTTCCGTGGCCTCCGGCGCAGGCCAGCCACTCACTATTCGCATTTATGGATACAATGGAGCGGGCAGTCCCGGCACAGGCACAGCCAACTGGCGCATAGACGACCTGACCATTTCAGGTTGTAACGATCCTTCGCTTTGTCCTGCGTTGAGCGTCGCTCCGGGCGAGGTGCAAATCACCAACAGCACCTGCGGCACGGGATGTACGGCTTTCGGCGGCAGCATTGCAGCGCCCACAACGGGTTGCCCCAGCGGCAGCAGCATTCAATACAGTACCAACGGCGGCCAAAGCTGGAGTACCACTCTGCCGACTTACAACCAGACCGGCCCGGCTCAAACAATCCAAACCCGCTGCCTGTGCGATACGGATGCCAATACCTTCAGCCAGGCGTCTGCCGGCGTGACGACGTCTCCTCCTGTTTGCAGCCAGCCATTGAATATTACCTGCGTCAACGGCTCGGTCAATTTCAACGGAGAGTCGAGTATTGCACTTACGCCCGCTGCTCTGGTACAGATCATCGGCGGCTGTCAAATACAGAGCATTACTGCCAATCCGGCCAGCATTCTCTGTACGCAAGTGGGGCAAACAGTGCCTGTAACGATTACAGTGACGGATCAGGGCGGAATTATAAGTACCTGCACCAGCCAGATTACCGTGAGCGGCCTGCCCTGCAATTGGCAATCGGCCAACGTCAACTGTAATGAAGCGGCCAACAACGTGGCATTCAATACAGCAACGGGCCAGTGGACGATTACCAGCTCCAACTGTTACTCTGATTCTCCGTTCACAACGGATGAAAACGTATTTGCCCGCCGTCAACTCTGCGGTGACGGCAGCATCACGGCTCTGGTCACCGGCATGAACCCGCTCGCAGGTGGCTGGGCCGGCGTAATCATGCGTGAAACCAACGATGCGGGCGCGAAAAAAGCACAACTTGTGACCAACCTGAGCAGCCTGCACCGCCGGGAATTCCGCGTTGCCACCAATGGCCAGTCTTTCCCTCAGCAGTTTGCAAGCAGCAGCCGCTATTGGCTGCGCATCGTGCGCGCCGGCAACCAGTTTACGATGTACACATCGCCGAATGGAACTGCCTGGTACGTCGTAGGTTCGCAAAATATCACCATGCAATCTTGCATTCAGGTAGGCTTGGTGGCAACCAACAGCACTGCCAACGGCACGATGACGGCTACGTTCTCCAACGTTGGTTTCACACAGGCGAATCCGCCCTCCGTGAACAACGCAGATGTGCAGGCTACGCTGGGGCAAATTGAATTCGACGTATTCCCGAACCCGACTTCCGGACAGTTGAATATTGATTTGACTCAATACGCAGGTAAGCCGGTGCGCATCGAGATGTACAGCCTCGAAGGCAAACTGTTGAAATTCAAAGAAATGGATGAAGTACAAACCACTGTCGAGACGCTCGATTTGAGCCAACTCCAACGCGGTATGTATTGGGTACGGGTCAAGTCGGAAGGTCTTCCGGATGCGACGCGTAAAGTGGTGTTGAACCGCTAAAAATTAGAGGGTTTATATAGTATTTGCAAGCCTGTCGGCGCCTTAGGGCGATAAAAAAATAAAGTGAACATTTTCGCCAAAGGATTAGATAAGTAAACGTTTCATTTTAAGTGTCTTATCTAATCCTTTGGCCTAAAGAAAATGAACACTTTATTTTTGCCCCACTACTTCGTAGTGTGCGCCGGCAGGTTTGCTGTTTTAAACCTTACTTTTCAGACAGCCAAAACATGGCAGGGAAAATCTCCTATCCAACCTTCATGCTCGAATAAGGGAGTGAAAGCCAGCCCCAGAAAAACGCCCCCGCCACCGGCGCCGCAAAGTTTGAGCGAAAAAGCGCCCCTTGCATTGCCTTCCTGCCATATTTGCAACACCTCATCGGGAATCATGGGCGCCAGGTGTTGTGCCTGAAACTGGCTGATGCACTGAAAATGCCGGCTGAAATCCTCCATGCGATGATCCAACCAGGCAGACACGGCAGCATCAGAAACATCAAGCAGTTCGGTGCGCATCAGTGTTTCAAAGGCGGGGTCTTCGCAGCGCTGCCGGAAATACTGCACCATAGGCCCGGTAGAGCGCGTGCGGCGGCTGTCGAGCAAAAACAAAGTCATTCCCGGCGGCAAAGCAGGCACTTGTACTGCATCTAAGGCGCCGTCGGGGCGCAGCAACAGAGGCTGATTCAGATAGGATACCAATGGATCAATACCAGAACTGGCGCCGTGAAAGAAGCTCTCCATTGCCGCCAGGATGTTACGGAGTTCGGGCAGGAGCGAGGCATCATGGCGCGCTATGGGCTGATTGGCATAGCGTTCGTAGGCAGCAGCACACAGGGCGCCGGAACTACCCAGGCCGTATCCGGTGGGGATGTCGGACTGAAAAAACAAGCCTGCTTCGAGGTCGTCTTTAAAAGCGGCAAGGCGGAAATCGCAAGGCAATTGTAGCAGATACTCCACCCATTCGCGGAGGCGAAATTGTTGGCCGGAATCAGAGCCGAATTGCCATTGGCCGCCATACAAATGCAAGGGTGCAGCGAGCGCCGCCGCGCCGCGCAGCAGAATATGCTCGCCGAACAAAAGAACTTTGGCAGGGTATGTGCGCATGGTGTGAGATTATGCCCACAAAATGATCGGCATCCATATTTTGTTCATTATTCGGCAGTTGTTCTCATGCTGTCTCGGCAGTGCAGAATTCGCGCAGCCAATCCGCGCAGGCATCAAAATTTTTAAACACCAAATGGTTGGGCAGTATATTAGGAATGAGCTTGATGCCCTCCAACATGGCTTTGGGCTGTTGCTGAAGCCCGGTCATGGCGACTGTGATGCCTTGCCGTTGTAAGTCGAGGACAGCTTCTTCCATGGCCAGCATACCGGATTGGTCAATATAGGGTACTTTTTTCATTCTAAAAACCACGACTTTCACGCCGGGCATTACTTTGGACATTTCCTGGAAACGAGAAGCAAAACCAAAAAACAACGGCCCGTCCAAGTGCTTGATATACACCTTACTGCCTACTTTTTCCAGCAGGCCGATCTCGTCGTTCCAGGGAATTTCCGAGGAATAACTTGTCAGAGGCGCCGATACGGTTCGATGTTCTACCACGTCGGAAATGGCTTTCATAAAAAGAATAGAAGCCAGCAACATACCGATGGCTACCGCCTCCAGCAGGCCGACGAACACCGTGAGAACAAGAACCGCCATCATAATAATGGCATCGCTGCGAGGGATGGCCCTGATATTCCGTATGCCTTTGTAATCTATGATGCCGATACCCACAGTGAGCAAAATGCCTGCCAGTACCGCTGTGGGAACCTGTCCTACCAAAGGCCCCATGCCCAACAGAATGGCCAACAACAGCAACGCCGCGACGATGCCGGAGAGCCTTGTTTTGCCACCTGAATTGGCATTGATGACGGTTCGCATGGTAGCGCCCGCACCGGGCAATCCTGCAATGAACGCCGCCGCCATATTGCCGATGCCCTGTCCCACCAATTCTTGGTTGCTGTCGTGTTTGGTTTTGGTGATATTGTCGGCTACTACCGAAGTAAGAAGCGTGTCAATAGCGCCCAGCGCTGCCAACGTGGCTGCATATTCCAAAATGAGTTTCCAGTTGGCGGGTACCAGCAAGGGGGCAAAAAAATGGAGGTGCAAGGTGGGTACGCCGCTGGGCATTTTGCCGCCGCTGCTGTCGCTGATGAGACCCACCTCTCCGCGAAACACGAGATAGCCCAGCAGTGAAACTCCCAGCAAAGCAATGAGCGTACTCGGCACGGCTTTGATGATGCGCGGAGAAAAATAAACCAATACCACGGCAATAATGGACAACACTACGGCCTCCCAGTCAATAACACGGGGCAAATCGTCCAAACTCTTCAATACGGCCAACGAGCCTCCGGTAGGGGTCATCGCCCCGAAAAGCGGAAAAATCTGCCCAATGATGATAATGACCCCGATACCGCTCATAAACCCCGATACCACCGGGTAAGGAATGTAGCGAATGTACTTTCCGATACGGAATACGCCCATAAGCACCTGCAACAGGCCGGCAACAAAAAAAACGGCCAATACTAAGGGAATAGCTTCCTGCAAACTGCCCGCACGTTGAGTTGATTCGGCAATGATGACCGCAGAAACAACTGTCATGGGGGCAGTAGGGCCGCTGATTTGTACCGGTGTGCCGCCGAAAAGCGCTGCAAAAAAACCGAGCGCAATGGCGCCGTACAAACCTGCAATGGCGCCGAGTTCAGTTTGTGCACCGAACGCCAAAGCCAGCGGCAGCGCCACGATACCCGCGGTGATGCCGCCAAACAGGTCGCCGCGCAGGTGTTTGAGATCAAAACCTGTGTTGAATTTCATGGTGGAGACTTTGCAGCAAAACTAAATAAAAAAGGAGAGATACTATTGTACCTCTCCTCAAAAGCCTCAGTCACCATGCGAAATCGGCAGTATAATGGCCTTACAGCCTTGCCGATTCGTAAAAAATGATCTTTGGAAAAAGATTACTCACAAATAAACGATAGCATTACAATCTTTATTCAAAGCATTGATGCCATAACAACAAGGTAAGTGACAGATTGTTCCCGGAAAATGCGGAGTAAGGCCAACAAAGGTCTGTTGGCAGGCATTTTCTTCTTATCTCATGGAAGGGGCTCCCTTGGATGGATGCTTGGCTATTTCACAAAATACACTGTTGGCTGTATTTTGAATATCTGGTCGGGGGTGCTGTTTCGTTCGTAATCAGTAACGGATTTTATCATAATATTTTTTAACAAGATTAAATCGCCTTTATCGAGTGAGTTTATCTTCGCTTTAATTTCTTTGCTCAGATTTCCATTGGTGACAAACTCGAATTCTCCCTTCTTTTTTGATCGTATTATCAATTTCATTTCTTCAACTAAAAAGATAATTTGATTACGACTATATACCATTGTCGAGAATCCTCGTAAATCTTCGAGCCTGTCTATAGGTATTTCGTTGTCAGTCATTTGATACTCCTGAGAATAAAAAACAGGGATGATTACAGGTTGTACCGAATAAACGACAAAAAACAGCTCTGAATGAATCTTCTTTGATTTCTCCTTATTGTAAATGGAGATTACACAATCCCCCATAGAATTGGGTTTTATCATGTATTTACCTTTGGAGAACCTTTGGATTTCTCCATTGTTCGTCTCCACATGAATGCCTTCCCTTCCAAACCCGCTTTCATCTATTTCAAATTTATTCTCTGTATGAATGTATAGAGTCCTTCCTTCAGAAGTCTTTATCCGGCAGGAATAATCTTGTCCCTGGGCTGCTCCAAAACATAAGAGTACCAGCAATGACAACAACATTTTAATCATTTGACATGTCTTTGTTGATGTGAATTAATACCACAACCCCGCTCTAAAAGGCAAAGCAAGCCAAACAGGCGATATCCCCACCACTTAATTCTGTTGGAGAATGTACACTTTGTGTTTCAGCCCCCGCCAATCACCCCAGGCTACGATGCCTGAGCGTATAGAAAAATATGGTGCTGTAGCCAAAGGCCAACATGAGGTGAAACACCAGAAAGGTAGTGTTTTGAACATAAAACGCCAGTGCCACCGCCCCCAGAAAGTACAAGGCCAACAAGCCCTCGCCGATGGTGGTCCATTCCAATTTGCGCATCATGTACTTGCCTTTGACGCTGTCTTGTTTTTTGTCTAAAATATTGAATTTGGGGGTGCGCACAAAGGCAGATTTTTTGCCAAGATAGCCCTGAAGAACGGCGCGGGAATTGTGCAGCGCCATACCCATAGACAGCGAAAGGAACAGAGGGAAGTGCAAAATGAAGCGATAGACGGATTTGGAGAACGGTTCGTTTTTGCGCTGCGCTTCCGATTGCAAGTTGGCCACATAATAGATGGATATGATGGACAACATGCCGATCATAAAGTAAGCAAAGGAATTTTTGTTGAACCCGCCTGCTATCAGCTCACCGAGGAAATACAGCAGCGGCACACTGGCAATGGAGGCCGTGAGTACAAACAGGAAAATGGTGCTGCCCAGCAGGTGCATGGTAGCATGGAATTTTTTCCAGCGCGACAGCGGCGAATGCCATACTACCGGCAGCATTTTTTTGGCCGTTTCGGCGCCGCCTTTCATCCAGCGGAATTGCTGCGACTTGAGGGCGTTCATCTCTACCGGCAATTCTGCGGGCGAGCCGATTTCTTCCAAAAACTTGATTTTCCAGCCTTTGAGTTGTGCGCGAATACTCAGGTCGAAGTCTTCAGTGAGGGTATCGGCCTCCCAGCCGCCGGCATCTTCGATGGCCTTGCGACGCCATACGCCCGCTGTGCCGTTGAACTGTAGCAACATGCCGCCTGCCATGCGCCCGCGCTGCTCTACCGTGAAGTGTACGTTGAGCTGGAGCGCCTGCAATTGCGTGATAAGCGAGTAGTCTTCGTTGAGGTGTTCCCAGCGGGTTTGCACCACGCCGATCTCCGGGTCGCGGAAATGCGGGATCGTGTTTTTGAGAAAATCCGGACGTGGCAGAAAGTCGGCATCAAAAATGGCCATGAATTCGCCGCGCGCCACCTCCATGCCGTCTTTGAGGGCGCCGGCCTTGTAGCCTTTGCGCTCTTTGCGGCGCACCTGCTCTATCTGCAAGCCCTTGGCCTTGTACTCTTCCACTTTGCGGCGCACTACTTCCTGCGTTTCGTCGGTAGAATCGTCAAGGACGTGAATTTCAAAGCGATCTGTCGGATAGTCAAACTGAGCAATGCAGTCAATGAGGCGCTCGGTGACGTACATTTCGTTGTACAGCGGCAACTGAACCGTCACGAAAGGGTATTCTTTGTTGCGTTCGTCCTCGCTCATACTCATATCGGCAGCGGAGGGAAAGGCAGTAGCACCGGAATCATCTCCGGCTAAGGCTAACTGGGCTACAGCCTTCTGCTTCACGGCATTATCCTGCCCCGGTGAGGCGCCTGCGGCCTGTTTTTTGCTTTTTTTGTAATGGTACAACAGATCGAACTGAAGTACACAGTAGATGGTAATGAACACCAGTGCACCGGTGTAGATCGCCAAGGAGGCGAAAGCCATTGCTGACATTGTTTGTGAAGTTTTACTCTTTATCGCTCGCTTAGGGCAATAGGCACGGGAAGCGCAAAAAACGTGTGTAATATTTTAAACTCGTTCATGGGCGTTTCCAGATGATCGCCCTCATGTATCAAACGTTTTTAAGACCGGAACCGCTCATCGGTACTCGTTTTTTTTTACATAATGTACCAATGAAAATTCGCTGCAAAGGTAGCTCATTCCCAATCATATATTTTACGAGAGACCGTGAAATTATTTTTGTAGCAGATGTACATGCCCAGAAATGGACTACTTGGGCAACTGAATGCAAAACGTTGTGCCTTTGCCTTCTTCCGACCATTTGACAAATATCCTGCCTTTGTGGTAGTCTTCGATGATGCGCTTGGTCAATGACAGCCCCAGGCCCCAGCCTCGTTTTTTGGTGGTAAAGCCGGGTTCAAATACCGTTTTGAATTTGGAGGTGGGAATGCCCTTGCCGGTATCGGTAATCAAAATGCTGACATAGCGGTCATCCTCCGTCACTTCGGCGCTGATGCTGCCCTGGCCGTCCATGGCATCTAAGGCATTGCGCAACAGGTTTTCGATCACCCAGTCAAACAGCGGCGGATTGAGCGGCACGGAAAGCGCAGGCGAGGAAGCCGGGTCGGGAAAATGGAAGTTGACCCTGCGGGAGGCGCGTTTTTGCATGTACGAGCGGCATTCCTCTAATTCGTCATAAATATTGACCGTATCAAGTACCGGCGCGGAACCTATTTTGGAGAAGCGGTCGGCAACGAGTTGCAGGCGATTGACATCTTTGTTCAGTTCCAGCAGTACGTCTTCCGTATCGGTATGTTCTTCCAGCACGAGTTGCAGGTGCTCTATCCATGCCATGATGGCCGAAATGGGCGTGCCGAGTTGGTGGGCGGTTTCTTTGGCCATGCCTACCCACACGCGGTTTTGTTCGGCGCGGCGGGCATTGCTGAAGCCCACATAGCCCATCGCCACAAAGGCCGCGATGAGCAGGAGTTGGATAAGAGGGAAAAAGCGCAATTGCTTGAGGATGTTGGATTCGCTGTAATATAGAGCAAAATCCAGCCCCTGAATGGGCTTAAGGTCTGATTCCTGCATTTTTTTGAGCTGCTTCTCCCACGAGGCAGGGTCGTCTGTTCCCATATTGACTGCATCCTGAATCATACCGTCGCTTCCCACCAATATCATAGGAATAGTTTTATTCGACTGTATTACATCCAGATAAAAGTTAGTTTCCATGCAGCTCAGGCAAGGAATGCAATCTTCGCCAGGTTCTTTGGCCATTTCTTCCTGTGCTTTGAGGATGATGTTGACTTTGTTGCGCTCTTCAAGCGCTAAGCGATTGGTGAGCATGGTGGTGTAAACCAGCGAAATAAGCACGATGAGCGCCCCTGCAATGCCGAGATAGAGTTTCCAACGAGACTTTTGGGTGTAAATATCCATGCCTGTTTTCTGTCTGTGAGTGGTGTGAACGCAAGCCTTAACGTATTGCCCGACCATATTAGTTTAACAACCAACACCAATTATCAAACAACCGGCCTGCTGCTTACGGCTCGCAGCTTGAAGCCATTCCTATCAAGCTACCCCCCCGAAAATCAATACCGATACGCCACCGCATTGATGTTCATACCCGCGCCCACAGAGGCAAAGAGCACCAGATCGCCCTCCTGAACGCGGTGTTCGCCTAATTGCCCCCGGCGCACCATGTCGTACATAGTGGGAATGGTAGCTACCGAGCTGTTGCCGAAATCGTGAATGTTCATAGGCGCCACCTGAGCATCGTACTCGCGCACATTGTACAGGCGGAACAAACGCCGAACGATGGCGTCGTCCATTTTTTCATTGGCCTGATGGATGAAAATTTTGCTCACCTCGCTGATGTGCTGCACGCCCGCTCGGTCTAAGCATTCTTTCATGGCAGTGGGCACATGAGACAGGGCGTACTCGTATATTTTTCGCCCGTGCATTTTGATATACAGGTGGTTATCGGGCGATTCCGGCTTATTGGTCGGCCCCATGAAGAGGTAGTAGGTATCTTCCTGAGCGTGAGAGATAACCGCCGATGCGATGATGCCCTTTTTGCCCTCGGTAGGCTGATACTCCAACACAGCCGCACCGGCGCCGTCAGAGAAGATCATGGCGTCGCGGTCGTGCGGGTCCACGATGCGGGAAAGGGTTTCGGAACCGATGACGAGGGCGCGTTTGGCAATGCCGGCTTTAAAAAAAGCATCGGCCTGAATGAGGCCCTGCACCCAGCCGGGACAACCAAAAATGACATCGTAGGGAACGCAATGCACGTTTTTGATGCCGAGCGAATACTTCACTCTGGAGGCTACGCTGGGCAGAATGTCGGTTTGGAGGGTGCCGCTGAGAATATCGCCGAAATTGTGCGCCACGATGATCTGGTCAATGGTTTCGGGATCAATGCCTGCATCGTCCACGGCGCGGCGGGCAGCAATGGCGGCAATATCGGAACTGCGCAGTTCGGGTTTGGCGTAGCGTCGCTCGCGGATACCGGTGATGCTTTCCAATTTATCTACAATCTCTTTGGTGGGCCGGTCTATCGGCGTGCCGTCGGGATTGTAAAATTCATTGGTTTCAAATGCCGCGTTGGTAACGACTTCGGTGGGCAGGTAGGCGCCCGTGCCGATGATGACTGTGTGTGACATAGGCTGTGGAGATGTATGATTGAGCCGCAAAGATAGGGAATGGTTTTCGGGTGGGAACGGATGGATTTCGGATTTCTAATTTCGAGGAGGAACAAGTGGATTTCGGGTTCAAGGTTCCGGGTTGGAGGTTTTGGGGGGGAGTGAAGGGGTGAATCGGCAAGTTTTAGCGGGGCAGTCACCCCTTCACTAAGCTGGAAAAAACCGCCCGACAAGTCAGGGCGTAACCCGAAATTACGGCCTGACCTGCCCGAAATCCTGTTCATCTTGTAAAATCCTGTCTAAAAAACAAGACCCGGCTTCTGACGCTGAAAGACGCAGGTTTTTATGATCGTTACGTCCCTCTCCGAGCAGCGGAAATCACGAAAATCATAAGGATCAGCGTCGGAAAATAAAGCGAGGGTTCAAAGTTTCGGGTGGGAGCCGCCGCTCGCCCATTGCTTTACCCCAAAAAACTGAGCAGCAACCCCGCCACCACCGCTGAGCCGATCACCCCCGCCACATTGGGCGCCATGGCGTGCATCAGCAAGTGATTGCTGGGGTCTTCCCGTAAGCCTTCCAATTGCGCTACACGAGCGCTATCCGGCACTGCCGACACGCCGGCCGCGCCAATGAGCGGATTGATGCGGTCTTCAGGTTTCAAAAACAGGTTCATCACTTTAGCAAAAAGTACGCCCCCGGCAGTAGAAACGCCGAATGCAAATGCTCCCAATGCAAAAATCATAACCGACTGCGGCGTCAGGAATACGTCGGCCTGCGTAGAAGCGCCCACCGTAAGCCCCAGAATAATGGTAACAATGTCTATGAGGGCTGTACGCGAGGTTTCGGCCAAGCGCTTGGTGACGCCCGATTCTTTGAGCAAATTGCCGAAAAAGAGCATACCCAGCAGCGGCAGCGCACTGGGCGAAATGAACGTGGTGAGGATAAGTCCCACGATGGGAAACAACATTTTTTCGGTGCGACTGACGGCACGCGGCGGCTTCATGCGCATGAGGCGTTCGCGGCGGGTAGTGAGCAGGCGCATGATGGGCGGCTGAATGACGGGTACCAATGCCATGTAAGAGTACGCGGCTATGGCAATAGGGCCGATGAGGTTGCGCGCATAAACGGGGTCTCCGCCGACCGTCTGACCAATTTCACGAACGCCGTTGGCCAATCTCGATGCCAAAAAAATAGCCGTTGGCCCGTCTGCGCCGCCAATGATACCGATAGCGCCGGCCTCGGCAGGATGAAAGCCCAGTATGAGCGCGCCGAGAAAAGTAGTAAAAATGCCCAATTGCGCAGCAGCGCCCAGCAACATGAGCCGGGGATTGGAAATGAGCGAACTGAAGTCGGTCATGGCCCCGATACCGAGAAAAATAAGCGGCGGGTAAATGCCCTTGACAACGCCGTAGTACAAATAATTGAGTACGCTGCCGGGTTCGTAAATGCCGATTTGCAGCCCCGCGCCCGCCTGAAACGGTATATTGCCGATGATGATGCCCGTGCCGATGGGCACCAAAAGCAGGGGTTCGTATTCGTATTTGATGGCCAGAAAAATGAACAGCAAGCCCACTGCAATCATAATGCCATGCCCGGCAGTGAAATTGGCAAAACCGGTGTAGTGAAAAAACGTACCCACCGCTTCGGACACCTGATGCGTAGTTTCAGACTGAACATCAGCCTGTTGCTGATCGGAGCGGGCAATGAGGCCATGCAATGTCGCCAGCAACGCAATGACAAAGAAGATGACGCCTGCTTTTTTCATGATGCTTCCATTTCAATCAACACATCGTTTTGGAGTACCGCATCGCCGGGCTTAATCCGAACAGAAACCACCTTGCCCGGCTTTTCAGCATGGATGTTGTTTTCCATCTTCATGGCCTCTATTTTGAGCAGCGTGTCGCCTTTGTTCACCACAGCTCCGGGAGCAACCAACACTGCGGTGACGGTACCGGGCAGCGGCGATTTGACAGGCACAGTGTCGGTGCTTGTGCTGCGACTGATGGTACGCTCTTCCGGCTTGGGAGGCGGCACGGCCGAGCGAACAAGTACCGGCGTCTTGGATGCCTGGGGCGTTTCGCGAAGCATCTCGACGGCATAATGGGTACCATTGACTTCCAATTCGACATGATTGTTTTCGGCAGACAGTATTTCCACCTCGTAATCATGGCCCTTGATGCGGAACTTGTACTTTTTCATAAAAACCTGATTTATCGGCGAATCGGATGGCGCATACCGAATATTTTAGAACTCCAGGGCGAGTAGGTCTTGGGAATCTTGCGGATGGTGATGCGCGTGGACTCTTCATCATGCAACTCATTGAAATACAAATGCAAAGCCATTGCTATAGCAGCCGCTTCATCGCCTTTTACGCTCAGGTCTTCATTGTGAGCAACGTGGTGCCCCAACTTCTGAAGCCGTCTGCGGATTTGAAGATGCAAGAGCTTAGGCAGGTAGCGAAACGCGTAATAGAGCAGCGCCAATGTCAGCAGGGTGACGCTGTATCCAACGATGGAAATGAGTATGCCGTAAGAAAGTTGTTCCATGATAAAGTGTTTTTTGGTTCGGGTTTCATCCGCCGAAGCCTTGGCTAAGGTGGGTTTCGGGTTCAAGGTTCCGGGTTGGAACCGCCTACCGAACACTCGCACTTGGCACCGCCTACCGCCCACTGCCTACTGAAGGCACACCCTACGCTTAGCACCCCGCGCCACGGCGCGGCTACTGCCTACCGCCTACCGGTTTACAATGGAATATTCGCATGTTTCTTCGGCGGCAGCACGTCTTTTTTGCTTGCCAATGCCCGCAGCGCGCGAATGATGCGCGGACGGGTGTTGCGCGGCTCAATGATATCATCAATGTAGCCGAAACTCGCCGCTTTGAACGGATTGGCAAACTTCTCCCGGTACTCTTCCTCTTTGGCATTGAAAAACGCAGCCCGCTCCTCCGGGTCTTTCAACTCCGACAAAGCCTTACTCTCCAACACCTCAATGGCGCCGTGCGCTCCCATCACGGCAATTTCAGCGCCCGGCCAGGCGTAGTTGATGTCGGCACGGAGTTGTTTGCTGCCCATCACGTCATGCGCGCCGCCATAAGACTTGCGCAGTGTGATGGTGATTTTCGGCACCGTAGCCTCGCCGTAGGCAAAGAGCAGCTTGGCGCCATGCGTAATGATGCCTCCGTATTCCTGAAAAGAGCCGGGCAGGAAGCCGGGCACGTCCACCAAAGTGAGAATAGGCACATTGAAGGCATCGCAAAAACGCACAAAGCGCCCGGCCTTGCGCGCCGAGTTGATGTCGAGTACGCCGGCTAAGAAATTGGGCTGATTGGCCACGATGCCGCAGGGCATACCCCCGAATTTGGCAAAACCGATGACGATGTTTTTGGCCCAATGCCGCTGAATCTCAAGAAATTCGCTGTTGTCGGCAATGATGTGAATGATGTCTTTGACGTCGTAAGGCTGGTTGGGGTCGTCGGGTATGATTTCGTTGAGTTGGTCGTCCATGCGATCCACAGGGTCGGTACATTCTGTGGCGATGGGGTCTTCGAGGTTGTTCTGTGGCAGGTATTCCAATATTTTGCGAATGAGGAGCAGGCCCTCGTCTTCGCTCTCGGCTTTGAAATGTGCCACCCCCGATTTGCCGGTGTGTATATCTGCCCCGCCAAGGTCTTCGGTACTGATGTCTTCGCCGGTAACGGTTTTGGTTACTTTGGGGCCGGTGACGAACATGTGGCTCGTCTTATCGCTCATGATGATGATGTCGGTGAGCGCGGGCGAATAGACTGCACCGCCGGCACAGGGGCCGAAAATGGCGGAAATCTGGGGCACCACCCCCGAAGCCATGATGTTGCGGTAGAAAATTTCAGCGTAGCCCGCCAGCGAGTTGACGCCCTCCTGTATGCGGGCGCCGCCGCTGTCGTTGATGCCTATGACCGGAGCGCCCACCTTGAGCGCCTGATCCATGATTTTGCAAATCTTGAGGGCGAATGTTTCAGAGAGCGAACCTCCGAAAACCGTGAAATCCTGCGAGAAGACATACACCACGCGGCCGTCAATGGTGCCCCGACCGGTAATGACGCCGTCGCCGAGATAGGTTTCTTTTTCGAGACCGAAGTTGGTGCTACGGTGGGTCACAAACATATCGTACTCTTCGAAGGAGCCTTCGTCGAGGAGCTTCTCAATGCGTTCGCGGGCCGTGTATTTGCCTTTGCTGTGTTGGGCGGCGATGCGTTTTTCACCACCGCCGAGGCGGGCCTGCTCGCGCAGCTCTACCAATTGCCTGATTTTATCGTGTCTGTCCATGCGGTACAATTTTAACTTCGCACTCTATAAATACGAAGCCGCTATTGCCATTCCGCCGCAGCTCAACCAACAGGTCCCGAAAGGAAAAGAAGGAAACCCTTACTCTTCCTTCAGGTTCTGAATCTTATTGAGGAGCAAGGCGCCGCGGCGCATGAAGTCCTCGTGAAACTGCGTATATTCGTTATAAACCATCATCAAACGAGCAGCGTCGAAAGCGGCTGATTTGGGGATGATCTGACGGGCCGCGATCGGATGAAGCCAGTATTCGAGATTGTTGGAACGCAGATAGGAGTTGTCCAATTCAAAATTGATGACCACCGACAACTTGTTGAGCGAGAAGAGATACTCCGTTTCTTTGTTGAGTACCTTTTGCAGGTCAAGGATGTTGTAACGGCTGAAATTAACCCCGGAGCGCTCGCACAGGAACACGTCGCGACGACCGTCAAAGGTGATGATGTCTCTGAATTGGTACTTCTTGAGGTTTTTCATCAGGAAGTTCCGGATGGCCATTTTGGCCGGGTGGAGTTGCTTGAAAGCGTATTTCAACTCCATTTCCTCCATGCGGAAATCGTCTTTATACGGTTTGCGACGGCGGGTTTTGAGATTGACCACCTCTTTTGCACGACCGATGGTATGCCCCAATTCATTGACTTTGGGATATACATTGACGATCTCAACGTTGGCGTTGTTCACCCAACTCTCGAGGAAGATTCGGTTGGAACCGGTTTCAAAGACTAAAAGGGCAATTTCGCTGATGGCGTAGAAGTTTGGGTATCCGCCGTAGATGTTGCCATACTTTAACTCTAAAAAAGCAATGTTAGTGTTCACGGTTAAGTGGATTTGGCAGTTGGTTAATGATTTTGGGAGACAAATTATCGTTGTTGTGTTTCATGTTTGACCGTGCAGAGTGCAATATTAAGCCTTATTCGCTAAAGGATGGCAAAAATATACGCTCTTCTTGAATTTTTATCTATCCGAGCAAACTGTTTGTGTCTAAAAACAAAAAATTTCCATTTTCATAGATTTTTTCGTCGTCGGCATAGATCATTCCTCCGTTTTTCATGTCGGCTATCATGTCCCAATGCACCGCCGACTGGTTTTTGCCGCCGGTTTGCAGGTAAGACTGCCCCAGTGCCATGTGTACCGTGCCGCCGATTTTCTCATCAAAGAGGATGTTTTTGGTAAAACGGTTGATGCGGTAGTTGGTTCCCACCGCCGCCTCGCCAAACCTGCGCGCACCCTCTGTCTGAAGCACGCTGTCCAACACTTCGAGGCCGCGCTTGGCCTCCCATTTTTCCACATAGCCGTCTTTCACCCACAGGGTCACGCCCTCCACTTCCTGGCCGCCATATATACATGGATGCGTAAAATGGATGACGCCGTTCACCGAGTCTTCCACCGGAGAGGTATAGACCTCGCCCGAAGGCATGTTGGTTTGGCCGTCCGAGTTGATCCACACGCGGCCCTGGGTAGAGAAGCGGATGTCTATGCCCTCGCCCACATAGCGTATGTTTTCGCGGCTGTTCAGCAGGTCCACTATTTGCTGCTGATTGCGGCGCACCGAGAGCCAGCTTTCCATCGGGTTGTCGTCGTACAAACGGCAGGCATTATACACAAAGTGCTGATACTCTTCGAGCGACATGCCGGCTTCCTGCGCCCCGGCATCGGTGGGAAAGAGGCAGAAATTGCGTTTCAGCGCCCGCGTGGCCGAGCGCCGGAAGTACTCCTGTTGCATGGGTTTCAGGGCTTCTCGGCGCAGTGCTCCGTTATCGGGATTCAAGCCGTTGTCTTCGCGCAGGTTGAAGGGGGCCTTGATGAACAGGTAGGCTTCGTACTCGCTCATGGCCTGCCGGTATGCCGGCGAAACGTGCTGCTGCGCAAAAGCCGATCCTTCGTTGATGAGGATGCGGTTTTTCTCTCTGAAATCCATGTCCACATCCACCGCGGCGCCAGCCTGCAAAGCCGTGCGATACACCTCGCGGATGAGCGGTTCGGCCAGCATGGTGCTGTTCACATACAGTCGGTCGCCGGGCTTTACTTCCATGCAATAATGCACGAGCAACTCGGCGTATTTGGTCAGGATATTTTTCATAGTTCGTTGTTTTTCAATTTTTTACATTTTAAACTCAACAATTTCCATTGGCTGTTGGCCACAAGCTACAAGCCCTTAGCTTTGTTTTCCCAAAGTAGAAAATTCATCTTCAAAAGCAGATAGAGGTATTCCCCCATGAGGGAAATCTAATTCTTTTTGACAACCAAGCTAAAGGCTTGTAGCTAATAGCTTGTAGCCTTTGGAGTTAGTGATAAACAGTTGTGTATGCCCATCACTTCCACCGCGCCGCCTGATACGGATACCGCACCACATATTGCTGCTTGATGAGGCGCGTCATCTTTTCGCGCAGTTCGGCCAGCCCCTCTTTTGTGGCCGCCGACATAAAAACGTTGTCTTTTCCAAACATGTACCGCAGGTTGCCCCGCAGGCCGCCCTCTATTTCTTTGCGGGCCTCGTCGTCCACAAAGGGATCGTAATTGAGCGTGCGGTACAAGTCTATTTTATTGAAAACCAAAATAGTAGGTTTGTCCAAAGCATCCAAGCTGCGCAGGGTTTCCTCTACGGTGCGGATGTGATCCTCGTGTTGGGGGTGTGCAATGTCCACCACATGGATGAGGATATCGCTTTCGCGCACTTCGTCGAGGGTGGATTTGAAACTCTCGATGAGGTGGTGCGGCAGCTTGCGGATGAAGCCCACCGTGTCGGACAACAGGAAGGGCATGTCTTCAAAAACGACTTTGCGCACGGTGGTGTCCAAGGTGGCAAAGAGCTTGTTTTCTGCAAAGACCTCGGATTTGCTCAGCAGGTTCATCAGGGTTGATTTGCCTACGTTGGTGTATCCTACCAATGCCACGCGGATGAGTTCGCCGCGGGTTTTTCGCTGCGTTGCGCTTTGGCGATCAATGACTTGCAGTTTTTCCTTGAGTTGGGAGATTTTGTCCTTCACGATGCGGCGGTCGGTTTCTATCTCCTTTTCGCCGGGACCTCTGAGGCCGATGCCGCCGCGTTGGCGCTCCAAGTGCGTCCACAAGCCGCGCAGACGGGGCAGCATGTATTGCAATTGGGCCAGTTCTACCTGTGTTTTGGCCTGCGCCGTTTGCGCGCGCCGGGCGAAGATGTCGAGAATGAGGCTGCTTCGGTCAATGATCTTGACTTTGAGGGCTTCCTCCAGAATATTGACCTGTTTGCCGCTGAGGTCGTCGTCGAGGATGACCATGTTGACCTGCTCGTGCCGCTCTATGTACTCACGGATTTCGTCCAATTTGCCTTTGCCGATGAAGGTGCGCGGGTCGGGGTGCGTCATTTTTTGGGTAAACCGCTGAATGCACTCGGCGCCGGCGGTGAGGGCCAGGAATTCCAACTCGTCCAAATGCTCGTTGACGAGGGCCTCTGTTTCATTTTGGCAAATGACGCCCACCAACACTGCGTATTCGGTCTCTTTTGCAATGCTTTTATTGTCTTTTTCTCCTAATGTCCACTCTTTTGCCATGTTCTGATTTATTTCGGATTTCTAATTCCGGATTCCCGACTCTCGATTTCGGATTCCGGATTCCGGGTTGTATATAAATTCTACGTTTTGCACCCCGCGCCACGGCGCGGCTACTGCCTACCGCAAACCGCATCACCGCAACCACCCGGCCGGATTCAACCGTTGTTTCTCGCGCCACACCTCGAAATGCAGGTCTTCATTGCCCAATTTGCCGATGGCCTGCCCTGCGCCCACCTCGTCGCCTTTGCCTACCGAGAGGGATTCGAGGTTAGAATAGACCGTGTAATACGCGCCATGTTGCACGATGACCATGTTTTGATAGCCCGGAATGAACTGCACGCCTACCACCTTGCCCGCATGTACGGCGCTGACCGCCGAACCGGCTGAAGCGCTGATGTCCACGCCGTTGTTGGGTACGGTGACGCCTTTGAGGGTGGGATGCGGCTGCGGCCCGAATGTGCGACTGATGCGCCCGCCGCCTACGGGCCATGCCAGGGAGCCTTTGCGCGCCCCGAAGCCACTGTTGTCGGCTATGGCAGCGGCTGGTTCCGGGCTGTCGTCGCGGCTTGCGGGGGCCGGCGAGGTGATTTTGCGGGGCGGCGGCGCGGTGCGGGCCTCTTTGCGTTTTTGGGCCATTTCGTTGCGGATGATCTGCTCAATGGCCGCGCTGAATCGCTCGCGCTCTTTTTCGCGGCGCTCCAAATCTTTCACCAAACGGCCTTCATCTGCTTTGAGCGACTGCAAAGCCTTGTCTTTATTGACCATTTCGCCGCGCAGCAGTTCTGTTTGCTCTTCGACCGAAACGATGAGGTTTCGTTGTTCCTGTTTTCGCTTTTCCAACTGGGCTATTTTGTTGGAGAGCATTTCCTGGGTTTCCTCTATCAGCTTTGCCTGGCGGCGACGATAGCGTTCGTATTGGCGCACATATTGGCGGCGTTTGAGCGCCTGATTGAGGCTTTTGGAAGACAAAATAAAGGCCAAATGGCTTTGTTGCAGGCGAAGTCGCCAGGCAGTTCGCAGCATTTGAGCGTACTCGTTTCTCAGGCGGGCTATGTCTTCGCTGAGTGCGCCCATCACCAATTCGCTGCGGGCAATGGCAGAATCGGCATGTGTAATCTCCTCCTGCATGGTGGCTACCAACTGCTGCCGCTTCTTCACCTGAGAACGCAGGGCGATGTAGCGATCTAAAGTAGCCGCTTTGTTTTTTTGAGTTTCCTGAAGTTTCTGATTGGTCTGATTGATTTCTTGAACAAGTTTCAAACGCTTGTCTTCCAATTCCTTACGAGACTGCGCGCCTGCGTTCGGCAGGAGGAAAAACCAGCACAAAACACACCAAAGCCCCCATGACAACAGGCCCTTATTTGCCCTGCACACGGGTGTATTTTTCAGGTATTTCGAATTTGTTGTCCTTTGGTACATTGATCTCGACGTCTGAAAATTCTATGCCTGCCGACATTTTGCCCGATGAAGGGCTGTTCAATTCCAGCAAGCGAAGGTAAGAAAACTTGCGATTTCCGGCAAGCTCTCCATAATTGCTGAGCGAATATCTCACCGATTGTAGTTTTTTGGGGTCTTCCAACTCCATTTGTGCCAGTGTCAGGTCGGTTTTGTTGATCTGAAAACGATTTTCGAAGCCGCCGCCCTGCCCGCTGAGGCGGTAGTGTTCGGGGCTTTCATCGAGTTGAAAACCGGATGTTTGTAAAAACACCGGGTTGCCGAGCAGGAGATTTTGCAGGGCGACCAAGTCAGCCGGCACGCCGTAGGTTTTTTCCAGGTAGCTGAGCGGTTCGGCGTAGTACTCGTTGTTGAGGCGATTGATGATGAAAGCAGAGTCTTTGCGAATGAGCGCCCGCCCGCCTTCAAAGCCGAATTTTTTTACAGAAATCCAGACCCACTCGTCTTTTTTCATACGAATGACGGCATTGGCTTTGATGGACTGGCTGCCGTCGTTGAGGTCCAATTTGGCTTTGGCTTCCATCCATTGCACGTCTATTTTTCGGGCGGCCATGAGCTTGAGCATGGCTTCGGGCGTATTGGCTTTCAGGTCGGTTTTGCCCACTTTTCGGCCCGGCCCGCAGGATGCAAACAAAATGATTGCACTGAAAATGAGAAGGATGGAATGGAAATTTGCTTTGCGCATTGGATTCAAGATTTCTAATTTCGGATTTCTAATTTCGGGTTGGAACGGGCTGGCTTTATGCCGTAAGCCTCCAACTGCAAGCCGGCTTACTGTACGCTTCGCACCGCCTACCGCACACTGCACACCCCGCGCCACAGCGCGGCACACCGCCTCACTCATACCACCTGCGATCTGCAATTTTTTTGTCCAACAGCGAAGAACGCCCCCCTTTGGCCTGTGCTTTGGCCCAGTAGTTGACAGCCCCGTCAATATCCCCCGTTTGATACAAAAGGTCGCCGTAGTGCTCCAATAGAAGCGGGAGTTCTTCTTCGTTGGTTTTCAATGCTTTGGAAAGGCGGCTTTTAGCCCCTGCAAAGTCTTTCTTTTTGAGCAAGGCCCAACCCATGGCATGGTCAACGGCAACGTTTCCAGGCGACAGCTTGTCGGCCTGTTGAGCCATTTCCAATGCCTTGTCGGTGTATTCGTTGCGCGCCAGCAAGGAGAGGCTGTATTGGGCCAAGAGTTCTCCGGAGGCCGGGTACTGTTTGACGGCCTCATCGAAGAGCACATCGGCGGCAGGGTGTTTTTTTTGAACATGGGCAATGCCTGCCTTTACGCCCAACAGCAGGGCGGCAGCGCGCTGATCTTTCCCGATCATCAGCATGGCCTGCTCCACCACATCGGCTGCGTCGGAGCTGCGGCCGGTTTCCAGCAGCGCCCATGCGTTGAAATAGTGTGCCATAGCGCGGTTGGGGAAATAATCGAGCGCATTTTCGGACATCCTGAGCAGAGCTGTGTATTGGCCGTTCTCGGCATAAATGGTCATGGCCTGCTCCCACACGGTAAACACGCCTTTATCCAAGTCGAGGGCGCGCAGGTATTTGGCCAAAGCCTCTTTTTTCCTGCCGGTGTAATAGAACAAATCGCCTGCGGCGGCCAAGGGTTTTGCTTCGCCGGGATGCGCTTTTTCGAGTATGGAGGTGAGTTCCAGTACCACGTCGGCCAGTTCGGTGTTGCGGGTGTCGGCCACTTTTTGAATAAAAGGAATGATCTTGCCGATCTTCTGATCAATATTGGCTGCCGGATTTTCAAAAACCGGCTTGAGTGCGCGCAGGTAGGCGATGTCGTCGTTGGCGGCGTTGCGCCCGTTGCCGGCAAGTGCCAATTGCGCCCGCGAGTCGTTGGGGGCGATGCTCAAAATCTGGCGGTATTCGGCCTGTGCCTTGGCGGTATCGCCGATTTGTTCATAAAAACCAGCCAACAGGTGTCTGTATTCAGTGCGTTTTGGGTAGGCAGCAATGAGGCGCTGGAGTTCCTCGGCAGCTTTTTTGTTGTTGCCCAAGCCCAGATACAGGGAGTGTTTGCGGCGCACCGACTCCTCGCTGATGCCGTTGTTTTTTTCCAATTCGTCATACACCTTGATGGCGCGATCTATGGCGTCGGCTTTTACCAAAAAGTAGGCCCAGCGATAGTAGTAGGCATCGTTGTGGGCGTCGTTTTTGACAAGCTGTTCGTACAGCGTAGCCGCCGACAAAAACTTGTTCGTCTTTTGATACACATCGGCCAGAAACTTTTTGTACCAATTGTTTTCCGGCGACAGCGCCGTGGCAGAAACCATCAGTTTTTCAGCCTCCGCATACTTGTTTTGGGCATCGTACACCCGCGCCAGTTCGTACATGGCAGCGTGGTTTTTGTTGTCTTTTTTCAGAAGACCTTCCAACAAAGGAACAGCCTTTTCATAGTTGCCGATGGCCCGCTCGCGACAGGCCTCAACAAACATTTTTTCCAATTCGGCAGCCGCCTGAGTGATTTGCTGGCCCCAGGCACTGCCTGCGTGCAAGGCCCAACAGAGGCTGATCAGAAGGACCAGCCGTGTCTTAGTTTTGCTCATCGTGTTTATTATTACATCTTGGAGTAGTCGCCTAAGCTTATTTCCGACGCCTCTCCGGAGTAGTCAACGTTATTTCCTATTAAAGAGTTGATTAAGTTGGCGTTGTGTATCACAGTTTCGCTTTGCACAATGCTGCTGCTGATAACGGAGCGATGCAAACCGGAATTGCTTCCTACCGATACAAAAGGCCCGATGACGCTGTTGCGCACCACCGCTCCGGCGCCGATGGAGCAAGGTGGAATGATCACAGAATCAATGACTTCTGCGGATTCGTCTATCAATTCTTCCTCCTGGTGTTTGAGTTCCAACATGCGGCGATTGGTAGCCAGCACGTTGTCTTTGTTGCCACAGTCGAGCCACTCCTCGATGTTGGCCGGTCGGAATCGCAGCCCCTTTTGTTTGAGGCCCTCCAGCGCCGTGGTGAGTTGAAATTCGCCTTTGTCTTTGATGTCGTTGTCGAGCATGTAGGCCAGCTCGTCGCGCAGTTGTTGGCCGTTGCGGATGTAATAAATGCCTACGATGGCGAGGTCGGAGATGAAGACCGGGGATTTTTCTACAAAATCTGTGATGACATTGTCCTCGCTGACTTTCACCACGCCGAACGACACCGGATCGGGTACGCTTTTCACCCAGATGATGCCGTCTTCGTCGGGGTCGAAGGCAAAGGTAGCTCTAAACAGGGTGTCGGAAAAGGCAATCATACAGCGGCCGGTCATGCTTTCGCGGGCGCAATAAATGGCATGGCCCACGCCCAGCGGCGCATTCTGGCGGTAAATACGGCCTACCGCGCCCAACTGCCGGGCAATATCGCAGAGGCGGTTTTCCACTTCTTGCCCGAAATCGCCGACGACGAAGGCTATTTCTTCAATTTTTTCCGGTAAGGAGGCAGCTATGTCTTCTACCAATCGTTGCACCATGGGCTTGCCGGCAATGGGCAACAGCGGTTTGGGAATGGTGAGGGTGTGCGGGCGCAAACGCGAACCGCGACCTGCCATGGGAATGATTAAATTCATGAATGCGTGCGTGTGTCGGAGGGCAAAGGTATAAAATGAGATGTATTTTCGGTGCCTTATATGAGTGTTGAGGGGGAAATGAGAAATTTGCGACGACATTCGGCACTATTCGACATGGATATCGTAGTGCCATCTTTTAATATGGCTTTGACCAGAAAATTTATTTTATGAACAGATTCGTATTTTTCTTTCTCATTTTCACAGCAAGCTGCTCTCAAGATCAAGCGACGAAAAACCAGATGGCAGACTTAGACTCCGCATACCAAGAGGTGCTGATATTGGCGGAAAAAACCAATCAGCAGGCTGAGGCAACATGCAGGATGAAAGAAAATTTCATACACGCCCTTCAGCCTTTACCCTATTTGATGGCTGACATAAAAGCCGTAGGCAATTTGCATACCGCGCTTCAAACGCAATTGAATGCGACACTTAACGCGGCAGAAAACTTGCCTGCTGATTCCCCCGATTGGGCCGTTCCTCCGGCAACTATTTCCAGTATCCAATCCTCCTTCAAAGCATTTGAAGAAGCGGTTCGGGCGCATTTTCCAGATGAGGAAGCCCTGCCAGATACACCCGCTGCATGGCTGAATAAAACCAGCGAGGATTTTGATACTGTCGAATACACGAACATATCCAACCGCCTCGCACTCGTGTTGATGTACCACAATTTATCCACACAAGCTCAGTTGTTATATACGGTCTATTTAGATCAGGCGCTCGACAAACAGTATGCGGATATGGCTGCGGAGCTTGAACGCAAGGAAGGCGGATTTGGCATAGCCCCTGTGCTGAATCCCGTTGACTGCTCGCCTAAAGCCGGAGATGTCTTTCAGGCACAGATACTGGCCAGCCCCTATCTCTACAGCTTGGGCGGCGATGTGCATATCAAAGTCAACGGCGCCGGCATACCTTGCAAATATGGCTTAGGATGGTACGAGGCGCCGGCTTCTCCTGGCCGACATACAATCAATGTGGAAATGGCGAAGCGCAATCCCAAAACAGGCGAGATTTCTTCCGTACAAACGCAATACCAGTACACGGTTGAGTAAGCGGAGAACTATTTTCAATCTCAGTATCAACCGATGGCTGATTACTTAACGGAAGGAACGGAAAAGCTGAACTGCTTCAGAAAATGCCCGTCTTAGGCGTGTCAGTTTTTATGATACGCCTCTCTCGCCACTTCCTTCAGCCCGTAGCGCATCCAAAAAGCGGCGTGCATGAGCCGTGCCAATTGGTTTTTGGGTTGGGATTTCTGAAGGGTGCTGTAAATACCGGCAGCTTCCTCAAAAAAGTCGGCCTGCTCTAATGATACGGCCTGCATGAGCATTTGCACTTCGGGCGGATTTTGAGCATGGGAGGCGGCCCGTTGCACGCGTTCTATGGCGGCCTTGCGGCCGGCAGCGTCGCTCAGTTCTATTTGAAGCGTATTCGATACGGCAGCCGGGGACTCATTAGAGGCAATACTCCATTGATAGGTGACACCGGCCTGAAAAGGCGGCTGTGTCAGGTCCACCGTAAAAAAGGTATCCACTGTGGTGGTTTCCAGCACCGTTTGGTTGCGCATATCAGAGATGATGAGCTTGAAGCTGCGATTGCCGGCAGGCTTCGACCAGCGGAAGGTGGCCGTTCCCGGCAATACTTTGCCGAAAGGCCGTATGGCTCGGATGCTGTTGCCTTTACCGCCCCAGCCGTCGCCGGTACCTGTGCCGGTACGCACTACGCCCCATCCATCGCCGGTACCTGTGCCCGTGCGCACATTGCCCCAACCGTCGCCGGTGCCTGTACCTGTGCGAACGCTGCCCCAGCCGTCGCCCGTGCCCGTACCCGTGCGAACGGCGCCCCAGGCATCGCCGGCGTTTTCGGGCGATGCGGCCAGTTGCAAGGCCGACATGACATAATTGCTGAAGGTTTGGTCGAAACTCAATCGGGACACCCCTTCTGCGCTTGCCTGAAATTGTGAAGCGAGTACCCATGATTGCTTGCCGCTGAGCTGTTTGAACCGGCCATCGGAGAGCAATAGGGCGCTGCCGTTCTTGCCTAATGTGAGCGTGCCTGAAGACTTCATAACTGCGCCGGGCACTAATTTCTGTTTAGCGCCTCCCGAACTATAAACGACCTTTCCCGATGCGGCTACCAAGGCCACCGGAGCGACTTCCTGCGCCTGAGCGGAGACCATCCCCAACAGGGCGCATGCCCAGATTAATAATTGATTTTTCATGTTGTCCGTATTTGTGTTTTAGGAATATTTGCTGCGATCTGCGAGCCTCAAGCCGCAGGCTGCAAGCCTCAAGTCAAGCTACTTTGATTTTCTGAAAACGCCCCAGCCGGCCACCTGCCCTTGCGGGGAAACGGCCACCAAGATGCCCAGCCCAGGATACACCCACAGCGAGCCTCCCCGGTCGGGCAATACCCGCTGCGGTGCGCCGTAAGCCTCCAATACCGCAGCCGATGTGGCGCCTGCGCCGATGCTGTTGGCTGTTTGATTTTTGCCCGTACCCTCGCACCAGTGAACCACTGCGTACTGTTGGCCGTCGTCTTCGTAGTGGAGCCAAAGCGCCGAGTCTGCCCATGTTTTTTTACCACAGACGACCTGCTTGGCCACCCGAATTTCTTTGTCCACTTCGGGGCTGCGGAGAAAGTCCTCTATGGCCAGATTGTCTATGCGTTCCAGGCTTGGAGCAGCCACGTCGCGGGGAGGCGCCGGCGGGTTACCCTGCAACACATCGAGATTGATGCCCGCCAAAACGTTGCCGCGCTGGTGTGCAGTCGCCAGCACTGTCTGCGCTTTGGCCGTATCACCCTGCATGGCATGGAGCACGCCCTCCAGCACCTCAAAACCGGCAACCTGGGGCGCAGCGGCGAGTCGGCGGCCTTTTTTCATCCAAAACGCGGCCTCCTCCCATTCGCCGTTGACCGCATACACGCAGGCTTTGTGCAGGTAGGCGGGCGCGTACTTCGGATCGAGGAGGATGGCGCGGTCGAACTGCTGAATCGCCTCATCGAGTAGTGCTTTGCGAACTTCCAAACGATCTGATTGCACGCTTTTGAGGCTGTGCAGACGGGAGTGAGCATCCAATTCAAAGGGTAAAATATACCCCAGTTCGGCGGTACTGAAATAGGGCAGTGCTGCCAGCGCCAGGTTGACGCCCGCGTTGTTGTAAATTTCCCGGCTCTGGAAATCCTGCAAAATATAGCGATGATACTGCGCCGCCGATTCGTAGTTTTCCAAAATACTGAGGTAGCGGGCGGTTTCAAATACCGTTTGGAGATCGAGCAGTCGGCGCATGGCATCTTGGCTCACGGCCACCCGCTCCGGAAGACTTGGATAGCCCTTCAATGTATCCGGCAAGCCATAAGACCGGTAAATCTGCTCCAGCAAACGCGGCATGACACCATATACATCGTAGCCCGCCGAAAACGCCAGCACTCCGCCCATATAGTCGGCCTGGGTTTCCTGCTTGATTCCTTCGTCTATCTCACCGATGGCTTTGGCGGCTTTGAGGCCGGAGTGGCTGTGCGCAAAATTGCGGTTCCAGTCGTGTTTTTCATAATAATGAGTCAGTTCGTGGGCCAACAGCGCGGCCATGGCTGCCAGAGAATCGGGGCCGAACTGCACGCACACATCGTAGGCTTTTTCCTCCATGCCGATGCGGATTTTCTTGGGGTCCATCCAAGCCACATAGCGCGCACCGTTGGTCATCACCAACTCGGGCGATTGCTGCCGGGCATCTCCGCGGGCCTGCAACAGGTCTTTATATACCTTGTTCGCCACCTCGAATTTATACGCGGCAGCGGCTTGCAGCCCCGCACTACCGGACGGATTGAGTACAAAGGCAAAAGCGTGTTCTTCCTGTGCGCACATGGCATTGAGGATGAACAGCAAGCCTGCGGATATGAGCGTTTTTTTCAGCATGGATGTTGTTGTGTTTTTATGACTACTCAGTCGCCCTGCAAAAAGCTGCGAGCCGCGAGCTATGAGCCACGAGTTTGATTTCCAAAAATAAAAAAGGGCATTTTTTCAAGATGAGATTTTGAAATTCCCCAAATGAAAAATCTAATTTATGAACGAGAAAACAAACTCATAGCTCGTGACTCATAGCTCGTAGCTCAACAGAGTTCACAGTTGCTCCGAAGCATAATTCGCCCAGCGCTCCAATTTTCCATCTGCACCCAGCACGAAGAGCATAGCCTTATACACCATGATCTGCCCGCGAGGGGTTTCAACCGTTTTGCCCGGCTCGCCGTATTGGGCCACGATGTCTGCACGCGATTGACCCAAGCCGATGCCGCGGGCCGTTTTGCCCTGATACCCCGGCGCGGTAAGTTGATAAAAATGCAGATCGCCGGTTTTTACGTTGTGACTGTAAAAAAGACGGGCCGGCTGATCAAAACCCGTAAACTGATAAAAATCCAGCGCGCTTCCGACAGCCACTTTTTTGCCCGGATCAAAAGGCGGCTCTGAAGACAAATCAGACAGCGCCTTGCCGGCAATGCGTTCTCGGACCAAGCCCGCGGGTGCAGCTCTCTCCGGCGACAGCGGTTCATTGCGCAACACTTTGAGGTTGTATGCGGCCAAGTAGTCTCCTTGTTGGGCTGCGTTGCGGAACAGTGTGTCGGCCTGTGCGGTGCGTCCCTCACGGGCTTCCAAAATACCGAGCAGCACATCGGCATCTCTGGCGATTTTGGGGTATTGGCCGCGCTGAGCAGCTTGTTTCGCTTCGGCAGATGCGTAAAAACGGGCGCGGGTGTAATCATCCAGCAGGGCGTAGGCACAGGCTTTGTTCACATAAGCCGGCGCGTAGTTCGGGTCGAGGCTGATGGCTGCATCGAAATGGAGGATGGCCTGTCGCAATATCCGCTCGCGCACATTGGCCATGCCGTCGCCTTTAGAGGCAGAGGATTCCAGATCGAGTTCCAGCGGAAAGCGAAATTTCAACTCATTGGGATTGAAATATTGCAGGGCATCGAGTACGGCAGCCACACCGAGGTTGTTGTAGATTTCGCGGCTTTGGTACTGCATCAAAACATAGCGATAAAACTCATAAGCCTCCGCGTATTTGCCGGTGGCGGTCAGCAGATTGGCCATATCGAACACATCCACTAAGCTGCTCAATTTTTCCGCCGTACGTTTGCCCAGCGCCTGCCGGTCGGCGAGCGAGGGATAGCCGGGAATGTTTTCAGGCATACCGTAGGCTTTGTACAGACGGGCAAGCACCTCGCCGCCTTTATCGAACAAACCAAAGCCCGCAGAATAGGCCAAAAATCCGCCCAGATAATCGGCCTCGGTTTCTCTCCGTGCGGCATCGGCTAAGCTGTCCAATTTCATGCTGCCGATTTCAAGGTCCTTATATTCTGCCGCAAACCCCTTTTGCCACACATGTTTTTCGTAGTAATGCGTCAGTTCGTGGCCCAGCAAAAAGGCGATGGCTGCCTCTGATTCCTCACCAAAACCGACACACACTTCGTAGGCTTTTTCTTCCAGTACGATTTCGAGCCTGTCGTAGTCAATGCCGGCTACGCGTCGCTCCTCTCGACGCATGAAGAAATTAGGTACCGGATACCGAAAATCTCCGCGAGCTTGTACAAGCTTGTTGTAAATGGCCAGCGATCGGACATACTGCGGCGAGTCTTTCAAATCGGGACCCCGGAGGGCAGACGCGCCGGGCTTTTGAGCCAATGGCAGGGTGCCGAAACTGCGCTCCTGTGCAAAACCGAGCAGCGGCAAAAGGAGCATAATGGGTAAAAGGATGTTGGTGTATCTCATGATGAATTTTTTTTTGGTAGGCAGTAGCCGCGCCGTGGCGCGGGGTGCTAAGCGTAGAGTGATCACAGCCAGTAGCCAGTAACTTGAGGCTTGTGGCCAGTAGCTTAGGGCAAGTAGCCGTTCCAACCCGAAATCAATAGTACAAAACTTTGACATCGTTCCAGTCCTTATCCTGCATAAAAAAGCCGGCCGTGCCCGCGTATGCTCCTTCGTGGATGAGTGTGGCGCCAAGATGCCCCTCAATGGCGCAAAACCGGATGACGGCCCCCGCTTCCTGAATCGTTTTGGCCCGGTAGAGCCTCATTGCACCCTGCTTGCTCATGCCGCCCAGCGCGCCCAATCCATAAGCTGCCTGGCCGTCAATCAGATTGAACGTAGCCCAGCCGTCACCGACACCGACCGCTTCAAACTGCTGAATGCGGGACTTCGGTTTGGCACTGCTCAAGAGGATGCCGGAAGCATTTTCCGACAGGCTGTAGTCGGTATAACTGCGAAAAAAATGGTGCGCAATTTGCTCTAAGCGCTTTTGTTCCAAGTCGCCCGAAACCAGCGCTACCTCCTTGCGGGCGAGGCCCTGTTTCAGCGTCAGTCGCACAGTGTCGCCGGGAGCGAGGTCTTCCAGAATGCGCACTGCATCCTGCAGGGTGGTCAGTTCTTCGCCATTGATGCGGGCGAGGGTAGCGCCTTTCATTTCTTTGAGCGCTTCGGAAGCCGGGCTGTTTTCGAGCAGGGCATTGATGAAAGGAGGGCTTTCTATGCCGGAGAGCGAAGTGGCAGAGGCCAGTTCTATGCCGAGAAAAGCGCGCTTCAACCGGCCTTTATTGGCAATGATATTGCGGGCTAATTGGATAGCTTTTTGACCTTCCAGCGCAAAATTGAGTTGTGAAAACAGGTACTCCTGCCCGTTTTTTTCGTGAGTTTCTATCCAGGTGTTGATGCCCACTACCCTACCCTGCTCGTCCACCAGTGGGCCGCCGCTATTGCCCCAGATCAATGTGGCGGTGTGTTGCAAAAAGCCGAAACGCCCCGTTGCAGGCCGGTGGTAGGCTCTGTTTTTGCCGCTGACAATGCCCTCGGTGATGGAATACGGGTATTTGCCTAAGGGATTGCCGATGGCATACACTTTTTGGGCAAACCGGGCTTCCCGGTCACTGAAACGAAGGGCCTGCACTTCCGGTCCGGGCGCCGCGCCGTCAAACTCCAGCACGGCAATATCGTAAAAGCTGTCGCCGCCCACGATTCGCAGCGGGTAGCGGGTTCGCTGTATGCTGTATGCGTAGATGGCGCCTTCGCCTTTTTCGGCCGCGTCAATGACGTGAACATTGGTGAGGATGTAAAACCGCCCCCCCAATTCGATCACAAAACCGGAGCCGGTAGAGATGGCCTCGCCCATTTGCAGGTTGCGCTCATAGGCTATTTCGGCATAGCTTTTGGCGGGTTTGCCAAAGCCCATCACCACATCGTTTTCAGCGGTTTTATAAATACCAATGGTGAGAATGCCGGAAAGCGCCTGCTCCAACGGCGTAATGTCTTCGCTCTGGCCATAAGCCGCCCAACTGAAAGCGAGCAGAAGTAATAATGCAACCATGCGTGTCATAGTATGTAGATTTGAGGTGGTAAAATACGATAATCAATGATTTATCGCTGTAAAATTCATTTGTCGAAGGTTCAAAATGTTACCCGCTGCACTTCTGAAGTCAGGACGTAACCGGAAATTACGCCTGCGCGGTCACTTCACCATGCCCTGTACCTTCCCAATAATCGCCTCCACCAAGGCCGGCACATTGCTCTTCTTGCCCGTTACCGAAAATTTATCTCCCACCACCTCATTGCCTTTGAACAGCCGTGCGCGCACTGTCACCGCATCGCCGGCGAGGGTGTATAGACCTTTGATGGAATAGGCATTTTCGTACTCGTTCACGTTGTCCCAGTACAGCATATCGGCCTGCGCGCCTTTGGATGTGATGCTTCGGAAGTAATCGGCCAGTGCATTGCTCAGGCCCAGTCTGTCGTCGAAGATGTCGTCGTCCAAAAAGTTGTTTCTCACAAATACCGGCTTGGCTTTCGCCAAAGGAATCTTCACTCCCGGCCCCACAAGGCCGATGTCGAAACTGGCCCCGCCGTCGGGGAAAGCCAGCACGGGGCTTTGTATGCCGCCGATACCGCGGGCCAATTCGGGCACCCGGTTGCGGGCGTGCTGAAACAGCGTCATCACATCCACTACGTTGCCGTCACTCAAAGCCGGACCGCTCATGCCTTCCAACAGGCTGAACGTGAGCAAACCCTGCCCGTACTGCCCCGCCTCGTAACTCACCATATCGGCAGCCGAACCGGTAAGGATGAACATGCCCGTGCGGTCTTTCATGCGATCCAATGCCCGGATTTGGGTGGAACTGAGGTCTTTTCGCACCGCCAGGTCTTCTACGATCTTGCCCGAATTGCAGGCGTCTATCACCATCACCTGCTTGAGCGCAGGGATGGCTTTGATCCACTCTGTCAGTTCAGCGGAGGAAATGGCGTAGTTGTTTCTGATCTCCGGGTCGCTGAGGTTTTCACTCGCTATGTCTTTGGTCAGATAATAAAATTGAGCGTTTTCGGCAGCGCCATAGGTCACGCCATGCCCTGAAAAATAGACCATCAGCACGTCCTGAGCTTTGGCTTTGATTACCAAATCTACAAATGCCTGGCGTATGGCTGCCTTGCTCGAAATGCCCTGCCGCTCCGGGTCATCGGCGCGGGTGTTGAGCAGCGTGATGGCCACCTTGTCGGCATACACGCCGGGGGCTGCCGCCCGGAGCGCCTGACTGAAATACACGGCGTCTAAGTCGGCGTATTTCAAATCCAACTTGTCGCCAGAGTAATCGGCCGTGCCTATCACGATGGCGTACAAAGCGGGTTTGGGCCGCGAGAGCGTGGCGGCGGCAGGGCCGGAGGAGGTTCCGCGCGCGATGGCCGGGGGCTGGTAGCCGAGTTCCAATGCCGAGCTTTTCAGCCAGCCCTGCGCGTTGTATGCCCGCAATGCCAGCAGGTTGTTTTCGCCGGGCAGGTAGTATTCAGCGAATTGCGTCAGATCAATGCTTACACGCTCGGCGCGCTGTGGATTGGCGTCTTCCAGCACTTCTTTGCCGTTGACAAAGAGGCTGAGCTTTCCGATGCCGCCGGAGCGGGGCGTCAGCGTTACGGCGAGGCTGAGTTGGTCGGCGCCGATGGCGGCATCCAATTTGGGGTACAGCGGCAAAGCGCCGAAGCCCTCCACCGAGCGCAGCGGGTCATCGTTGAACCCCAGCAGCTTACCCAGCAGGCCGGGTTCGTAGTAGCGCTCTTTGAGTTGTCCTAATTCGATAACTTCCAGACCTTGAGTGTAATACATCAGTTTCATGGCGCCGGGCGAAGCATCGAACAGGCCAAATGGCGTAGTGACGACCCACTCGCTGGTATCGAGCGAAATGAAGGTCATCAGACATTGGCCGCTATTTGCATCCCAAATTTTCACAGTATTGTCGTCACTTCCCGTCAACACCTTCCGGCCATCGGGCGAAAAGACTGCCGACCGAACGAAGGAGGTATGGCCTCTCAATGTCAGGGTGTCAGGGGAGGATAAACTCCACCATTTTGCTGTGCGGTCTCCGCTTCCGGTCAGAATTTTTTGGCCATCCGATGAAAAGGCGACCGAGGTGAGCGCGTCGGCGTGCCCTGAAAAAGTGCGCGGATCGCCGCCCGACGCAGCCCATAACTTCGCTGTTTTATCACTTCCACCGGTCAGCACTTTTTGTCCATCCGGTGAAAAAGCGACCGACGAAACTCTGCCGGCCGGGTCCGAAAATGTATGCTTTACGCCGCCCGACAAGTCCCACAACTTTGCGCTTCGGTCCCCGCTTCCCGTCAAAACTTGCCGGCCATCGGGCGAAAAGGCTGCCGACCGAACGAAGGAGGCATGGCCTTTGAATGTTTGAATTTCCCGCCCCGACAGGTTCCAAAGTTTGGCCGTACTGTCTGCGCTTGCCGTCAACACTTGCCGACCGTCGGGCGAAAAGGCAGCCGAATAAACGGTCGAACGGTGGCCTTTGAAGGTTTGAGTTTCCCTTCCCGACAGGTTCCACAACTTCGCCGTGCTATCTGCGCTTGCCGTCAACACCTGTTGGCCGTCGGGCGAAAACGCTACCGACCAGACCAAAGTATCATGCCCCCGAAATGTTTGAACATCGCGCCCCGGCAAGTGCCACAGCTTCGCCATCCCGTCTGTGCTTCCCGCCAGTATCTGCCGCCCTTGAGGAGACCAGGCCACAGAACTGATGGGAAAGGAATGCCCCCGAAAACGCTGCATTTCCTGCCCCGACAGGCTCCACATTCCGGCCGTTTTGTCAAAACTTCCCGTCAGCAGTTTCTGACCATCGGGCGAAAAGGCGATTGAACTGATGATGACGGCATGGCCCGAAAAGGAGAGAGAGTCTCTGCCCGATAAGTCCCACCAGATCACGGTTCCGTCGCCGCCGCCGGTTCCGATCTTATTGCCGTCGGGCGAAAACGCTACCGCCCTCACCTGAAAGGCATGGCCTTTAAATGTTTGCGGATTTCCCCCGGCTACGGGCCACAATTTCGTGGCGCCGTCCCAACTTCCCGTCAGCACTTTTTGGCCGTCGGGTGAAAAGGCCACAGAACTGACGACGGAGAAATGCCCGCTGAACGTCTGCGGGGCGCCGCCCGACAGGTCCCACAACTTTGCAGTCTTATCAAAGCTCCCCGTCAACACTTTTTGGCCGTCGGGCGAAAACGCAACAGAGGTTATCTCGGAATCGTGGCCCGACAAGGTTTTAGGAGCGCCGCCCGATACATTCCAAAGTCTGGCAATTCCGTCGCCGCTTCCGGTCAGCACCGTTTTACCGTCCGGGGAAAAGGCTGCGGAATTGACGTGGGAAGTATGCTTGAAGGTCAGCGGCTCGCCGCCCGACAAGCTCCACAACTTCACAGTGTTGTCAAAGCTGGCCGTCAGCACCTGTTGGCCATTGGCCGAAAAAGCTACCGAACTGACCCCGGAAGTATGCCCGCTGAAGGTTTTAATTTCCCGCCCCCGCAAGTCCCACAATTTCGCCGTTCCATCCCAACTGCCGGTTAAGACCTGTTGGCCGTCGGGAGAAAAAGCCGCCGCCGTTACAATGCCGGTATGCCCGATGGGCACGACCAATTGCGGGACCTGTGCTGCCAGCCCGGCTGCCAATGCCAAAAACATGAGTATGAAAGGTGTTTTTTTCATGACTTGTATTTTGAATTTTCCATGCTTAGTGAAGGGGTGACTACGGAGTTGCACCCTTGATTAAGTCACCCCTTCACTCGCCTATACTACTTCTCCATCCCTTGTACCTTCCCCACCAATGCCTCCACCAGCGCAGGCAGGGCATTTTTGTTGCCGGTCACCGTAAACTCCTGGCCTACCACCTCATTGCCTTTGAACAGCCGTGCGCGCACTGTCACCGCATCGCCGGCGAGGGTGTATAGACCTTTGATGGAATAGGCATCCGGTATGTTTTTCAAATCAAAAAACAGGAAGCCGGCCCCGGCGGCATCTTCCTCCCGCAGGTAATTGTTGACGGCATCCGCCAGATGGAGCGGATCGTTGAACTGCACTTCGTCCTGAAATATACTGCCGACAAACACAGCGCCGGCCCGCGCCGCCTCGATTGTTACATTTTCGTTCACCCTGCCGATGAAGATGGCGCCGGCATTTTTGGGGTAATTGGGGACCGGCTCCTGCACAAGCCGAAGCTCGGCCGCCAACTCGCGCACGCGGGTGCGGGCCTGATCGAAAAGGCGCATCACGTCAATATCTCTGTCGAGGTTGAGCGCGGCGCCCTGCATGGCTTCGAGCAGGCTGTAGGTGAGCAGGCTTTGGCGGAATTTGCTGGCTTCGAAGCTCTTTTGGTCGGCGGCACTGCCCGACAGGATGAACATGCCCGTGCGGTCTTTCATGCGGTCCATGGCACGGATCTGGCTGGCTGTCAGCGATTTTCCACCGGCGCCCATGTCCTCCACCATTTTGCCGGAATTGCAGGCATCCACGATGAGTACCTGCTTTTGGGCCGGCACCTTATTGATCCATCGGGTCAGCTCCTCGCTGGAGATGGCCCGTGCAGCGCGGATGCCGGGGTCGCTGAGGTCGAAGGAGCCGGTTTCCATCGTAAGAAAATAAAACAGCGATTTTTCGGCCTCGCCATAGTTGACGCCGTGCCCGGAAAAGTACGCCAGCAGGATGTCTTCGGCTTTGGCCTTAACGGCGATGGCCTCGAAAGCAGCCTGGATACTGGCCTTGCTGGGTTGCAGCTTGCCCGGCGTGGTGCTGAGCAAGTGCATAAATACGCTATCGGCCCCGAAAAGCTCGCCGCCAGCTTGCCGCAGGGCAGCGGCCATGTCCTCTGCGTCCTTGGCGGTGTACTTCAGGTCGAGCGCAGTGCCCGCATAATCGTGAACGCCGACCAAAAGCAGGTGCAGGGCGGGGCGGGGCTTCCGGCGAAAAGGACCGGGGCTTGCCGATTGTCCGGGACCGCCTTTGGAACCAACGAATACCGGGCGGTAGCTCAGGGTGTACAGCGGGCTGCGGAGCCAGTTTTCCCGGTTGTAGGCCCGCACCGAGATAGTATTGAGCGTGTCGGACAAAAAGTAGCGGGCATACGGCTCCAAATCCAAAACAATGGTGGTGTCTCGGCTCCAGCCCGGCCCGGCGCCCTGCAAGGCATCTTCGATGATCTCTTTATCATTGACAAATATGCTGAGCTTGCCCATGCCGCCTTTGCGTGCTTGGAGTGCGATGCGGAGCTGGTGCTTGGCGCTGTCCAACTGGAGCTGGATGAGAGGGTACAAGGCGATGGCCTCGAAGGCAGCTACCGAGCGCAGGGGTTCGTTGGAGAAGCCCATCAGCTTGCTCAGCAGGCCGGGTTCGTAGTAGCGTTCTTTGAGTTGTTCCAGTTCGATGACTTCAAGGCCCTGAACGAAATACATCAGGTTCATGGCGCCGGGCGAAGCGTCGAAAAGGCCGGAGAGCGTGGTGACGACCCACTCGGTGGAATCTATGACAATGAGAGTGGCTTGTTCCTGGCCTGCCAGATTCCATATTTTTGCCGTGCCATCCCAGCTGCCCGTCAGCACCATTTTGCCGTCGGGTGAAAAGCCAACCGCTGCCACAAAGCCATTATGTCCCACGAAGGTTTGAAGCGTGCTATCGGCCATATTCTTGAGCATCGCCTTGTTTTTAAAGTCGCTCGTTAGCTTCGTTTTACCATCGGGAGAAGTAGCGATGAAGCTCATTGTTCTTTTGGGTGGCATTGGCGAGCCAAGGGGACGAACCTCATGTCCTGTCAGTTCCCAACTTAATGGCGGATTATTACCATTAGGGTATATCCACATAGACTTACCGTCGGGGGAAAAAACGGCATCCGCGATTTGATGGGTATGCCCTGTGAAAGAAAGTATTTCTTGCCCCCTGCGGCTCCATAGCTTAGCTAAGCCATCTTCACTTCCTGTCAGTATCGTTTGGCCGTTGGGCGAGAAGGCCACCGCTGTAAGCCATTTTGCATGGCCGTTGATGGTTGTCGAGGGCTTGCCGGTTTCTATCCCCCACACTTGTGCTTTGCCATTCCTGTGTCCTGTCAAAATGGTTTTTCCGTCGGGTGAAAAAGCGGCGGTCACCATGCTTTTCGTTGGGTCTGCAAGGTTACGCCGTTCGTTGCTCTTTAAGTCCCAAAGCTTTACGCCGTTCCTGCTGCCGGTCAGCACCGTTTGGCCGTCGGGTGAAAATGCTACGGCATTACACGCTCCATCCCGCTGGGCGAAAGTTTGAAGTTGAGTGCCCGACAAATCCCACAAGGTAGCCGCGCCCCATTTTCCCTCCAATTCTCCACCGCCAATGAGGATAGTGCGACCATCCGGTGAAAAAGCTACGGCACGAACAGCCGTAACGCCATCTGACTGGATGTCCATAGTTTGTAGCGTATTGCCATTCATATCCCACAACTTGACTGCACCATTGGTGCTCCCCGTCAGGATGGTCTTGCCGTCGGGCGAGAAGGCGACTGCTTCCACCCAGTAGTCGTGCCCGATGAAGGATTGCCTTTCCGTGCCTGTGATATCCCACAATTTGGCGGTATGGTCGGTGCTACCCGTCAGCACCATCTTGCCGTCGGGTGAAAAAGCGACGGCTAATACAGGCGCCTTTGATTCGAAGGTCTGAAGCAATCTACCCTTTACATCCCACAACTTGGCCGTTCCATCCTGTCCTCCCGTGAGCACAAATTGGCCATTGGGAGAAAACGCCGCCGAGGAAATTCCTTGCACGTGTCCGAAAGGAATGACCAATCCGGGGGACTGCCCTTGCAGCAAAACCGCCACAAACAAAAGCATGCCATTTAGAAATCCGCTTTTTATGGTTGGTATTTTCATCATGTTTATTTGATAAAGCCTTGTACCTTCCCCACCAATGACTCCACCAGCGCAGGCAGGGCATTCTTATTGCCCGTCACCGTAAACGCTGAGCCCACCACCGTTTTGCCTTTGAACAAGCAGGCGCGCACCGTCACCGCATCGCCGGCGAGGGTGTAGCGCCCTTTGATCGAGTAGGCATTTTCGTGCTAGCTTGCATTCCAGTACAGCCGGCAGCAACAGAAAAACAAGGCGTTTTCTCATGTCTGATATGGATTTTGGCTAAAAACGAATACTGATAATTGTGGCGGGTGCCCGCTCTACCTGCCTCCCCCGGCCCCTCCAAAGGAGGGGAGTCGTCAGGCTGCGGGCACCGCCTGCCTGCCGGTAGGCATGGGGTCATCCGCTACATGGCCTCCTAAGGTCGGCCATCCGCTCCTGCCCCTGCCGCAACGCGATCCATCCGGGCGGCGCTTTTTTACTACCTTCCATTTGCCTGAACCGCAAAAAGTGACCTCTCCGGCTGGTAAATGTACCTGTTTTCCGGCTTTGTAACGGCAGCGCAGCCTGCCTTGTGATGTGCAGACAGCGTGCCGCATGGTGCGAAGATACGCACGGCGCGGTGGATTTAGTGCTAACATGAAGTGTTTTCCCTAGGGGTTGTGTAAAGAGTCCCTTGCTGGGCGGTGCCCTTAAGCGGGAGCGATTCCCCCCCCCCCAAATCATGCGCATTTTCTCTACAGCCCTCTCTTGGAGTTTGTGACGAAGATTTTAGGCCCCAAAGGTAAAAAAAGAGGTTTTTAGGCTCCTTTTTTGGCCTTTTGATGCTTCTGTGCCATTTTTATCGCAAGTTACTTTTTTGTGACACACTTTTTTGAATACTCTCGAAGAACGCAGGCAGAAGGAAGAAGAACGCAGGCAGAAGGAACAAGCACTTGAGCAAGCGCGAGAGGCCCGAATTAAATTAGCTCGCTTGCTGCTGCGCACGGGCATGTCCGCCAAAGATGCGGCGCTTGAAGCCGGGCTGTCGGAGGAGGAACTAAAAAAAATGGAATAATCCAGCCCCTCAGCCCTCGTTAAAAAACGCCCGCAACTGAGCCGCCACTACACTGGGGTCGCATTGATCCAAAGGGTGCGGCTGATCCTCCAAGCGCACATAGCTTGCCCGCGGGATCAGTCCCACAGCCTGCCGGCATTCTTCCTCCGATACCATATTGTCCAAACTTCCCCTCGCCATGAGCACCTCCGCCTGTATGCGCCCCAAGGCTTCATTGGTCAGAGGCGGCGCTTCGCCGAGGGCGCGCAGCAGCCCGGCTGTATTGGCTACATTTTTTTCCCAATGATCTGCGCCGTGTTTTTGGGCCAGAGACGCAGCAAACAGCGGGACTTTTTCCAAAATTTTGGTCGGATCCAGTCTGCCTGCCTCTTTGGCGCCGGTTTCAGGCGTCCAGGCCAATTTGGTGCCCAGGGTAAACACTTTTTCCACCATTTCAGGAAAAAGGGAAGCGAAATAGAGCGACACATACCCGCCCATGCTGTATCCGAAGAGGCGGAGTTTTTGCTGGCCGGAAGCGTAGCGGCTCACCGTTTTGGAAAATTCTTCAATAGAAAACCTGTCGGGGGGCAATGCAGCCAGCAGTCCATGACCGGGGAAGTCAATGGCTACAGAAAGCAGGTTTCCATTCAGGGCAGCTTGCAGGGGAGCAAAATCGGCGGCGCAGCCCAGCGCCCCGTGTAGCATCAGAATCGGTTTCATGGGAGATTCATTCATTGGTTTTATTTGTTTTTTTCTGTAAACGCCGAAAGCACTGCAATGGGTCGTTGCTTACATAAATACAAAGATCAAGGATTGTATCCCGATGCTGAATGAGCGGAGGAAGATGCCTGACGCAGGGTGACAGGCTGCCGACGTCGACCACTCATAAGTGCGCTGATTATCAGACATCAGACATTGCCATCAGGCATCATTATCTATTATCAGAACAGTCGTTTTTGAAATATACTCCTCAAGCAAAATGATTTTTTTCCAATATGTATTGCTTTTTGGGACTTTTGACTAATTTTGTACATCTCTTTAGAAATGTCGCGCATTTCTGATACCCAAGCAAACGCAAATCTTACTATTTTTTTTTGAGTTATTTCATCTACTACCACACCACGGCACACATAGTAGTGTGCGGTGGTGGCAATGCTATTCTATTCATCTAACCATTAAATATCATGAAACATGAAGCGATTGACTTTACGATTGTTGGCCATTGCCATCTTCGGCCTGTTTTTCCTCCAACATGCGGCGGCGCAAGATCACCTCTCTGTGGCCAAAGCATTTGTACAAGACAAAGCCGATGAACTGAGCATCTCCAAAAGGCAGGCTTCCGACCTGTTGCTCGGCAGTTCGCACCAGAGCGAAGACATCGGAGTGACACACTTTTATTTTCAACAGCACATCGGCGGCGTGCCTGTCCACAAAGCCGTTCTCAATGTCCACGTTGGGAAAGACAACAAGGTGCTGACACACGGCAGCAGTTTTGTGCCCGATTTGGAAACACGAGTGGTTTCCTCGCGTGCTGTTTTGAGCGCCCGCCAGGCATTGGAGGCCCTCATAGTTGCTATGGACTATCCTGCGAAGGAGGCTCTGTCTGTAAAGGAGACCAAAGGCGGCCCTACTCAGGAGGTCGTTTTTGACAAAGGCAAAATCTCTATGGAAGACATTCCGGTGAGCCTGATTTATCAGTCATTGGAAGACGGCAGCGTGAGATTGGCCTGGAACATCCTCATTGATGAGCCGGGTGGCCAAAACTACTGGACCATCCGCGTGGATGCCGTTACCGGCGAAATTCTTGAAAAAGAAAACCTCGTCATTCACTGCAATTTCGGAGACGCGCCCCACACCCATCGCGCCGGCTCTGAAGGGCCTTACCATGTAGAGCAGTTGATGCAGGCCAATGCCGCAGCCAACGCCGCACCCGTAGTAGGCGGCGGGTCCTATCGCGTTTTTGCCATGCCTTTGGAAAGCCCCATTCACGGTGCGCGTACTTTGGTAACCGATCCTGCCGACGCCATTGCCTCTCCCTACGGTTGGCACGATACCAACGGCGCTCCGGGCGCTGAATTTACCATCACTCGTGGCAATAACGTACATGCGGCCCTCGATTTGAGTGCGCCCAATGGCGCTGATGCAGGCTCAGAGCCTAATGGCGGCGCCGAATTGGTATTCGATTTTCCATTCGACCCAAATGCCGCACCCGACACTTACCGCCCGGCAGCAGTGACGAATCTTTTCTTCTGGAACAATCTGGTACACGATTTTGCCTATAAATACGGCTTTACGGAAGCAGCGGGCAATTTTCAGGTCAATAATTATGGTCGCGGAGGTACCGCCAATGACGATGTAAGAGCCGAAGGACAAGACTACAGCGGTACCAACAATGCCAACTTTGCCACACCGTCAGACGGCAGCCGTCCGCGTATGCAAATGTTTGTCTGGAATCAGGGGCTGAGCAGTGTCACGGTCAATTCGCCCGCGCCTGCCGTTTACAACAACATCGGCAATGCAGGCTTCGGCCCGCTCAATTTCAATATGAGCGGCGATCTGGAATTGTCCAATCCAATAGATGCCTGTGCAGCCCCGGGCGCCTCCATCGCCGGCAAAATTGCTGTCATTGATCGCGGCAATTGTACTTTTGTTGATAAAGTGCTGGCTGCTCAAAGCGCCGGCGCTATTGGTGTGATTATCTGCAACAATGCAGCCGGAGACCCCATCACTATGGGCGGTACCGGGGCGGTCACCATCCCTTCTTTGATGATGACCGACGTTGACTGCTTTGCGCTTAAAATGCTCATGCAGTCAGGTACTGTGAATGTAAGTTTGAGCAGGGTTTTGAAGCAATACGATTCCGACTTCGACAACGGTGTTATTGCACACGAATACGGTCATGGTATTTCCAACCGTCTCACCGGCGGCCGCACCAATGTGAACTGCCTTGGCAATCAGGAACAAATGGGTGAAGGCTGGAGCGACTGGTACGGCCTGATGATGACCCTCAAGCCCGGCGACAGCCCTACCACGCCACGCGGCATAGGTACTTATGTGTCTGGCCAAACAACTTTCGGCGGCGGCATACGCCCCACGCGCTACTCTACTGATATGTCTGTCAATACGGCCACTTACAACACCATCAAGACGGTTTCTATACCTCATGGCGTAGGTTATGTATGGTGCGGCATGTTGTGGGACCTCACCTGGGCTATGATTGAAGATCACGGTTTTGCTACCGGTTTTGACGTGGCCATGTGGTTGGTGAATGACGGTATGAAGTTGCAGCCTTGCAGCCCTGGCTTCGTCACCGGCAGAGACGCCATTCTTGCTGCCGATCAGGCACGCTACGGCGGCGCCAACAGTTGCCGTATATGGGAGGTATTTGCCCGTCGCGGCTTGGGCTACAGCGCATCACAAGGCAGCAGCAACAACGTTATGGACGGCATTGAAGCCTATGACCTGCCCGACTATGACAATGACGGATATTCCTGCAAAGAGGATTGCGACAATTTTAATGCCGCCATCAATCCCGGCGCTTTTGAAGCCTGCGACGGCATAGACAACAATTGCAGCGGCCAGATAGACGAAGCCGGCCCGCCGCCAAGCCCCTGGACGACTGCCAACGTAGGTTTTGCCAATGGCAATACGGTTTACACGCCCTGCCCGGCAGTGAATCCGACCTTCACGGTTCAGGCCTCCGGCAATTCCGTTCAGAGCGCCGACACGGAGCATTTGGTCAGCCGCATGATCTGTGGTACCAATGCAAGCATCACTGTGAAAGTCAGCAGCTTGAACGGTGGTGGCTGGGCAGGCATCACCATGCGTGAAAGCGCTGCACCCGGCTCTAAAATGGTGGCTCTGAAAACGCAGCTCGGCAACAACGTCATCAGAGAAGTACGCGCCACGGCCAACGGGTTCAAGCAGTCCCAGAGCAGCCCGTCCAACCCTGCAAATGTCTGGTTGCGCATCAATCGCATCGGCAACAGCTTCCAGTTCTATGTTTCTACCAACGGAACCACCTGGCAATTGACAGGCAGCACTACGGTCGTTATGAACAACTGCCTCATGGTGGGTATGTTTGCAGAAAGCATCAACGTGAATACGGTGACAACCGCTGCATTCAACAACGTATCCGTTACGGGCGGCGGCGCATTGATAGCTCCGGTAACTACCGCTCAGGCAATAGATGCTCCCGCTATGCCGGAAGTAGCCGTCTTCCCCAACCCGAGCAACGGAACCTTGAACATAGACCTGGCTCAGTACGCAGGCAGGGAGGTTCGTCTGGAATTGTTCAGCGCGCAGGGGCAGTTGCTCAAAACGGTTGAAATTGACGAGGTACAAACGCAGATAGAGCAAATGAATCTCTCTGCTTTTGAAAACGGCATGTACATGCTGCGCGTACAAAGCGAAGGCTTGCCCGAAGTCAGCCGGCGCGTGGTATTGAGCAAAGCAGGCAAACAATAAGATTTCCAGGATTTTCCTGATCTCTTTTCAAGAATCATGAAGAGCCATCCTGAGCAATCGGGGTGGCTCTTTTTATTTTAATCGGCGTTGGAATGCTTCAATTTTTGCACGCTTTTAGCCAGCGCTTCACTTCCTTCTTTTTGTACAGCGGAGACATGATGGCATCGCTCAAAAAGCGTTGTTTGTTGTCAAATCCCAGACCCACAGCAATTGCTAACTCAGACAGGGCGCGCGTGAAACTTTTCTGCGCACAATGCAATCGGGCGGCGGCGTAGTACACATCGGGCGAATCCGGCGAAAGCCGAAATGCCTCCTGCAAGGCAGTATCTGCCTGGTCGAGGAGGCCCGCATCGGTGTGCAACTCGGCAATTTCCACCCAAGCGCCGACATCGTTGGGGTCTGTGGCTGCCACTTGTTGAAAATAGGAAAGAGCTTCTTCGGGGCGCATGAGTTCGCGGCAAACGATGCCCGCGTTGAACAATGCCGGAATGTAGGTCGGTTCCAAGGCGATACACCCTTTCCATGCGTTGAGCGCCTGCTCTTTGTTGTCCGCAGCGTAATAAACATCGCCCAATTTCCAGTATGTCAGGTAGTATTGATCGTCAAAGGACAGGGCCTTTTGCAGGGATGCTATTGCCGCGTCCCACTGTTGTTGTTCGGCCAGTGCAGCGCCCAGATTATGGTGCGCCAGTGCAAAGGTGCTGTCGTATTGCAATGCCCGCCGGCAGGAAGCCTCGGCTTCGGCGGGGCGCATCAGGTCCACAAGGGTTGCACAGAGGTTGGTTTCGGCCAGCACCCAGGTGGGCGACAGGGCCAGTGCTTGCTGGAAATGTGTGGCGGCGGTTTCAAAACTCCTCATGCGGCGGGCCAGCAACCCCAGTTCGTTGTAGGCATAAGCTGCGTTCGGATCGGAGGCCAGCACTTGCTGTTGAACGGAATCGGCCTGCCGGTACAAGTCCCGATTGCGCTCGCGTTCGCCTCGGAGACGCAAATTTAAGCCATTGAAATACAGTGCTTTGGTTTGTAAATCCCGGTAGGCAAAATGGGTTTCGCCCAATACTTCCGCCGCTTTTTGCAAATACGTTGGAAACTGCTCGTACCGGGCATCGAACGACCAACGGCGCCTCAGTTCTAATGGATTGGCGGCCAGATAATCGTTGATGGCTTGCTGTGCCTCGTCCATCAGCGCGGCGGCCAGACTGCGGCGCATTTCATTGTGCAAAGAGACTGCGGCAGGCTGCTTTCGCAAAGTTATGTACAGGCTGTAAGCATCGTCTTCGGCGGGCGGCAAGAGCCGTTTTTGTGACAGAGCCGACTGAAAACGACTGTACATGGCCTGCACGGTAGAGTCTTCGGGGTTGTAAACGGCAACAGAACGGAAGGCTACTGTATTGGAAATATGGGCGGAAACGACTGCCCTGCGTTCTTTGAGCGCGGCCAGCACGCCCTCATTTACACGGGCCATTTTCATGCCTTTATTGCCGGAGACCAGCGGAATCTGGCTGGTCGGCGCTACGGCTGCAGGCACCTGATCTTCCAAAAAACGTTGCAATTCCAGCAGCGTCACCGTCTGATCCTGGTTGGCGTCGGCCAGTCCGGTCAGTCCGTCCAATAGAAAATAGGTGAATACGCCATGCCCGCCGCCCCACTGCGCGCCCTCTGCCGAGAACTCGTCGGGTTGGCAGGAGAGCAGCCGGGCTTCGTTGGCAAACTGTTCTGCCAGCAATTGAGCTGTAGCCTGTGCGCCCCGGTTGGCGCTGCCGGCGAGTTTTCCGGCGTGGCAGGCATCGGTGATGAGCGCCACCTGCGCTTTGCGTTGGGTGCTGAGGGTTTGTACAATGGATTGCAGATAAAAAACCGGGAAGGCTCCGCCCGCCATGTAGGTGGAGGCCGGCGCGTCGTGGGTAAGCAGAAAGCCATGATTCATAACGGTTTGCGTTTCCATATCGCCGTGGCCGGAGAAAAAAATGAGCGCCATGTCGCCCTCTTTGCTTTCTTCGAGCAGCCAGGTGAGGGCGGCCGCCATTTGACCTTGCGTGGCCTGCCGGTTGGTCAGCAGTTTGATCTGATTTTCAGGAACAGCGCCGCCGGCCTCCGAGCGCAGGAAACGGGCGAAAGCGTCGGCATCGGCGTGTGCAAACTGTAGGCGGGGTATGCGCTCGTTGCTGTATTCGGACACGCCCACAATGACGGCGCGGGTAGTACCCTGCGGCGGTATCAGGGGCTTGAGTTGGCCATGCAGGCGCCCGGGCAGCAAGCCGGCGAGGATGGAAATGGCGATCAAAAAACGTTTGGTCATCATGGGTATGCCGGTTTGGGTGCGTATAATTGAATAGTTGATTTGTCAGAATGGGAAAACGTTACCGGTTTCGGGTTCCGGGTTCAAGGTTCCGGGTTTCATCCGCCGAACCACGCTACAGGCGTGGGAAGGCGGGTTCCCTCGCACTTAGCACCGCCTACCGCCCACCGCCCACCTTCCCCGTCCATAAGACTTTATTGTCGGCCACGACGACCAACTGCGCGTAATACAACCCATTGGGCAACAGCAGGTTTTGCGCGGCGTCCAACAGGTAGAGCTTTTTGGCGGCAAAAGCCCGGATGTTTTCATCTTCTTCTACCAAGGTGGCGGTCACTGGTATGCGAACGACGAGCTTCCCGTCGGGCCTCGTATTGTCAAGAAGTTGTAGTTCCAATTTCGGCAGGTCCATAGCTGTGAGCAGCCTGCCGGAGAAGCGGATTTGCCGGCTGCGGGCATCTGCTCCGGGCAGGGCGTCCAGCAGGGCGGTTTCTATGGTGAAGTAAGCATCAGGTTCCTTTTGAATGGCCTTTTCGAGGGCGGGCACGGGCGCGAAAAGATCGCGCGGGGCAGGCTTTTCGGGCTTGGGCGGCGGTGCGAGAGGAGCGGTATCCTGCGGCGGCGGCACATCGGCGATGGTATCCTGTACAGTCGGCGCTTCGGGAATGGGGGCCGGCGTCGGTTCCGGTTGAGGGCGAAGAATGAACCACCAGAGTGCTGCCAAAGCGCCGGCCAGCAGCACAACAGGCCAAAACCAACGCAAGCCGGAAGCGGGCGGCTGTGCATAAGCCTGTCCGACTTCGTCCAATTGGCGGCGGAAGTTCATTTTTCCCTTGTCGGCCATCAGTTGGTCGAGGCTGCGGTGCAGGGCCACCTCTTCGGCCAGAGCCGGATCGGCAGCTATTTCCTGCTCTAAGCGGGCGCGTTCCTCCTCGGAAAGGGCGCCGGCTATGTAAGCCTCGATGCGTTCGTACAGTTGTTCTTTCATTGTTTATTTCATATAGCTGAGCGCTGAATCTCACTCAGAACTCGCGGCTCGCGTCCCCGTCCCAGTCCTTGTATCGGACATCCGATTTGACCTGTTCGATGAGTTGTTCCTTGCATATAAATTTTCGTTTTTTGGCATATCCCACGCTGGAGAGCTGCATGGTTTCAGCAATTTCCTCCATGCTTTTTTTCTCAAAAAACAGTTCCAGCAGCTTCCGGCATTCGGTTCCGAGCCGGCGCAGGGCATCCCAGAAAATGCTTTCCCGTTCGGCCTGCACGAGATCGAACTCAATGTCGGTGCTGTCTGTGAATTTGAGATCATCGGTAAGGGATACCTCGGAGCGGGATTTTTTCTGGAGGCGGTTGCCCCAAAGATTGCGACACACGCCGTAGAGCAGGGTGGAAAAAGAGCTGCTGAGGGCAAAATTTTCCGTCCGGCATTTGTCGAAGAGCACGACGAGCGCATCCTGAAAAACATCGCGGGCATCGTCGTAGCTGCCGCCGTTTTGTGTGATGAGCGCATGGATGCGGGGCAGGAACTCGCGGTAGATGCGGTGCAGGCCTGCGTTGTCGCCGGTGCGGATGGAATTGATATGTTGTTGATCGGTATGGGTCATGGACTTGCGAAAATCTGGCGAAAGGTAAGCTGATTTTTGTGGAAAAAAGTACTTTTACCTGCCGGGGGATAACTTTTTGAGATTTGGGGCAAATGTAAGGTAGTACAAAAGCGCAGCCCGGAAGGTGTAGAGTCTTCTATTTCAGTACAAAAAATCAAAAAAACAATCGCCGGTAGCGATGTACACTATAAGGAGTCCCTGCTATCAACTCATCTTCAGACGAGTAGAGGGACGAGCGATGCTTTTTTCAGGGAAGACTGGAGGCGAGCGATGTCATTGTACAAAGATATGAGACCTGGGACGAGCGATGATGTTTTTTGGAGAAGACTGGGGGCGAGCGGCAGATTCATCGTAAAAAGAGTGAAATGAAATCTGATATCGTGATCGAAAATGTCATGAATAAAATACTCCAACGTTCTAACTATATTCACTTGCCATGAAGCATTTATTGATTTTTTATTTTTTAGTTTTTCTGACTGCCTGTAAATCAAAAGACGAAAGCAATAGTCATGCCATTGCTGAAAAAGAATTATTGGGCTTTTGGGCGGATACGGCTTTTACATATAAATTTAATAAAGATGGCACGTTTGTTTTTAAATCTAAAGGGCATTATGGCAATTCCTCTGAATATGGTATATATACAATCTTAGATGATTTAATTCTTTTAGTCCCCAATACGGACTGGAAGGCTTTTGATGGTGTTTTGAAAACAAAATTAAAAATAATGAGTAGCAGTTGCATAAGAGATTTTAACGACCATTACTACTGCTTAGCAAACGATTTAGTGAATTATTACTCTGACCAAGTGAATGATTTTCAAGAAAAAACCATAGACATATTGACGGAATTGCCCGATGTGGTCAGTTTAAAACGAGATATTTTCAAGTACGACACAGATAAGGAGACTAATATAGTTATAGCTTATGTTGGGATAACGGTTATTGAAAAAAATGAATTTCACTCGTTTATATTAAAAAACACTAGCATGTTAAATAATAGGACATACTCATCATTTTTAGTAAAAAAGAACCCATTTGAAATCTATCAGTACAACTTAAAAGGAAATTCTTTGAGATTACTTTACAAGGCTGATTGAAAGAAAAAAATGTGGTAGTTCCCCCGCCGGCGCGGAGTCTTCTGCCACAAAAAAATAAAAAAATAATCGCCGGTAGCGATGTACACTATAAGGAGTCCCTGCTATCACCTCATCTTCAAACGAGTAGAGGGACGAGCGATGCTTTTTTCAGGGAAGACTGGGGGCGAGCGGGAAGACTGGACGCGAGCTGGGAAAAAACAAGGGGAAAATCATTGACTAATAAACTAACATGATTACAGAAATTATTAAAGAGTGCCTTGAAAAAGGGATATTAATTTGTTTGATTCTCGACTTGAGTGATTGGGAGACCGTCATCATTGGCAAGGTATTGTCTTTTGATGATAAAAATATATTGATTAATGAGGTAAATCCTTACGGCAAAATAATCAGAAAAAAAAGAAAGATTAAAATATCCCAAATTAAGGTACTCAGCCATAGCGATATATACGGCAAGGACTTGGATTTTCTTCATTCAAATGCGCTTATTAACTCTTCCAATATCTCCTTAAAGGCGGTTATACTAATTTTTGCATCCATTGTTAATCAAATTTTGGTATTAATGACCGGGCGTTTTTTTGTTTTGCTACCGAAAACACCCGATACCGGCAATGTCGGCAGGAAGAAAAACCTGACTTGACGAAGTGGTAAGAATCAGTCCATTAATCTTTTCGGAATGAACGAGATACCCCTTTTTATCGCTGATAGTAACATTAGCTGCGAATTGAAAATTCGGTTCATTGCAATTTTCTATGAAGTAACCATAGGTATCAACAGAATAATCTGATGACATAATTAAATTTTCAATTGCAACTTTTTCACCCAAAACAGTTAGTTCTAAGCTGGTTTTAAACCCATCTGGTCTCCCAATATTTACCGTTATCAAAATATAGCAGCCGGACTCAACCTCATGTTTATTGGTCAGCACATATCCCAATACACCATCAACTTGATAATTATCTATTTTTTTCTCTATTTTACCCAACAGCTTTACTTTGCCCACATCACATAACCGCTCGCGCCGAGATTCCATCTCGCGTGAGCTATTATGCGGGTTCTACCCGCTTGTAAAGCACCTGCAAAAGCGAGCATCTGGCGGGTATGAACCCGCCGAAAAGTGGCACGAGATGGAATCTCGCGCCAGCATGACAGCGCGCTTGTTTGCGGTCTATTCTCCCTCCAGCATCTTCCTCAACTCATTCAGTTTCAGCATACAATCAATCGGCGTCAGCCGGTTCAGGTCGAGGTCGAGCAGGGCCTCTTTGATTTTGCCGGCGGTGGGGTCCACGGTTTCGAAGATGCTGAGTTGGTAGGGCTGCGCGGCGATTTGCTGCGTGGCGGCGCGTTTGCTTTGCGGGCCATTGCCGGCTGGGGGCGCATCGTCCACCGATTTGAGTTCCAATTGTTGCAAAATATGCCCGGCGCGCTCCACGATGCTGCGCGGCATACCCGCCATGCGCGCCACATGGATGCCGAAGCTGTGCTGACTGCCGCCCTCGGCGAGTTTTCTCAAAAAAATGACCTTGTTGCCCACCTCGCGCACCGAGACGTTGTAGTTGCGGATGCGGGGAAATTTCCCGGCCAATTCGTTGAGTTCGTGGTAGTGAGTGGCGAAGAGCGTTTTGGGCCGCGCCGCGCCGTTGTTGTGCAAGTATTCGGCGATGGCCCAGGCAATGGACACCCCATCGAAAGTGCTGGTGCCGCGCCCGATCTCGTCCAACAGGAGCAGGCTGCGGTCGGAGATATTGTTCATAATGCTGGCCGTTTCGTTCATTTCCACCATGAATGTGGACTCGCCGGAGGAGATGTTGTCGGAAGCGCCCACGCGGGTGAATACCTTGTCCAACAGGCCGATGCGCGCTTCGGTGGCGGGTACGAAACAGCCCATTTGCGCCATGAGGCAGATGAGGGCGGTTTGGCGCAGCAGCGCCGATTTGCCGGCCATGTTGGGGCCTGTGATGAGCAGTACTTGCTGGTCTTCGCTGTCCAAGAGCACGTCGTTGGGTACATACGATTCGCCGAGGGGCAGTTGCTGCTCAATGACCGGGTGGCGGCCGTCTTTGATGTCAATCACCAAGCCGTCGTTGATTTCCGGGCGGCAGTATTTGTGCTTTTCGGCCACGCGGGCAAAGGCCAGCAGACAGTCCAAGCGGGCGATGAGCTGGGCATTGTGCTGAATGGGCTGCACGAAGTCGGCTACGGCAAAAACGAGCTGTTCAAAGAGTTGCGTTTCGAGTTCGAGGATTTTATCTTCGGCGCCCAATATCTTGGTTTCCAACTCTTTGAGTTCCTCGGTGATGTAGCGTTCTCCGTTGGTGAGGGTTTGTTTTCTGATCCAGTCGGAGGGCGCCTGGTCTTTGTATTTGTTGGTCACTTCGAGGTAATAACCGAAGACGGTATTGAATCCGACCTTGAGACTGGAGATGCCGGTGCGGTCTATTTCGCGCTGCTGAATTTCGAGCAGGATGTCTTTGCTGTTGTTGATGAGGCGGCGCAGTTCGTCCAATTCGGGAGACACGCCGTCGGCCATGACGCCCCCTTTGGAGAGGTTGACGGGCGGTTCGTCCACGATCTGGGTGCTGATTTGGTCGCGCAGAGATTTGCAGAGATTCAGTCCTTCGGCAATTTTCACCAAGGGTTCCAGACCGGCGCTTTCCAGCAGCGTTTTCATGGGTTCGATGGCGGCCAGGGCGCGACGCAACTGCACCATTTCGCGGGGATTGATCTTGCCCAGAGGCGCTTTGGAGATGAGGCGTTCGAGGTCGCCGATCTGCCGGATGTAGTGTTCCAGTTCCATGCCGAGGTCGAAATGGCGCAGGAAATGGGCCACAATGTCCAACCGCTCTTCGATGGGGCGTTTGTGGCGCAGGGGCAGCACTACCCATTTTTTGAGCAGGCGGGACCCCATGGGCGACACGGTTTTGTCCAACACTTTGATGAGCGGCGAGCCGGTTTCGTGCTGGCTGTACAGCAGTTCGAGGTTGCGGATGGTGAAGCGGTCGAGCCAGACGTATTTTTCGGGCAGGATGCGGCTGATGGCGTTGATGTGCCGCAGGTTTTTGTTCTCCGTAGTTTCCAAGTAGTGCAGGATAGCGCCGGCCGCGATGGGCGCCAATTCCATTTCTTCGATGCCGAAGCCTTTGAGGTTTTGCACCTCGAAGTGATCCACGAGTTTTTGGCGGGTGAAGTCGGGGCTGAACACCCATTCTTCGAGGGCGTAGGTGTAAAACTTGTCGCCGAATTTTTTTTCAAAATCCTTGCGCCGTTCTTTGGAAAGCAACACCTCCGAAGGCTGGAAACTCTGCAAAAGCTTGTCGGCGTAAGCCATATCGCCCTCGCACACCAAGAACTCGCCGGTGGAGATGTCCAAAAAAGCCATGCCCACGTCTTCGCGTTTGCCGAAAGAGAGCGCGGCTAAGTAATTGTTGGTTTGGTGATCGAGGAGCTTGTCGTCCACCGCCACGCCGGGCGTTACGACCTCGGTGACCCCGCGCTTGACGATTTTTTTGAGCGGACTGGGTTTTTCCAATTGCTCACAGATGGCCACCCGGTGACCGGCGCGTACCAAGCGGGGCAGGTAGAGATCGAGCGAGTGAAAGGGGAAGCCAGCCAATTCGATGTCGCTGCCGCCGTTGTTGCGTTTGGTGAGTACGATGCCCAGTGTTTGCGAGGTTTTTACGGCGTCTTCTCCGAAGGTTTCGTAAAAATCGCCCACGCGGAAGAGCATGATGGCATCGGGGTACTTGCCTTTCATTTTGAAGTACTGCTGCATCAGCGGCGTGACGTTGCCCTCGGCGGGGGCGGCGGTGTTGGCGGAGGCGCTTTTTCTGGCCACAGTGTTGAAATTTTGAGGGGCAAATATAGGGAATTTCGGGTTACGGCGGGTTCAAGGTTTCGGGTTCCGCGTTCAAGGTTTCGAGTTGGAACGGCTGCTGGCTGTAAGCTGCTGGCTACAAGCCGCAAGCCGCGTTTTCCTCGCGTTCGCGGAATTTCGCGCCCTTCGCTAAAATTCGCGTTAAAAAGCTTCGTGTTTCGGGTTCAAGGTTTCGGGTTCCGGGTTCAAGGTTTCGGGTTCCGCGTTTCGGGTTCCGCCCGACGATAAACTGCAAAGCAGATTACCAACCCTCACACACTCACCCCTCACCTCTGAAAACCGCCTACCGCACACTCTACGCTTACCGCGCCACGGCGCGGCCACCGCCCACTCCGCGCCATACCCGCGGCTACCCCTTCTTCCGCATCAGCACCCTGCCCCACTGATAATACTTCACCTGCTCATAAGCCTCGCCCAGCGTAGGTTTCTGACTTTCTTCGATGTAGTAATATTCGTATCCGCCGTCGGGCTTGATCTCTGCATTGTTGGGCAATTGCTCCACAAAAGGCAAAGCCAGCGTGTGCCGGTAAAACTCTCCCGAAGGAAAAAACAACCAACTCACACCCACGCTCACCGGCTTTTGGCGCGCCTCGCCCACGTCGTTCAGGTACAACATCACCGACTTCGTGTTTTCGTCATACCACCACTCGCGGAAATAGCGCACATTGGCCGAGCGCCCCAGATTCCAGGTCATGGCCAACAAAACAAGCACCGACAAGGCCGCAGGAATTATCTGCCGAGACACTTTACCGCTCCACAGCAAAAGCCCCGCCGCAATGGCCCCGTTCAGCAAAGGCATCAGGGGCACTGCCGTGCGATGCACCAAATACACCGACCCCAAGAGATAATGCTGCGCTATCATGCCCGCTATGCTGAGTACAAACGCCGCCGACAAAGCTGCCACAAAGCTGTATTCCCTCTTTTCAGGCTGCCGGTACCAGGCCCACAGGCTGCCAACCAATACCGCCACAAAAGCTGCATAAACAAGGCCGGCGGCCACCGACACCGTCGCTTCGCCCAAATACGCGTTGCCGTACAGCGGGTCTTTGATGAGCGATTCCAAGGACTCCCAAAGCGAACCTGCTCCATACTGAAACTCGCCGCCCTGTTTCAAAAAGCGAATGGGCCGGTGCAAGATCAACGCCAGCAGGGCCGTCGTGCCGCCGAATATGACCAGCACGCGCTGCCACACGGCCCGCCCCTCGCGCAGCGACAACAAAAACGTGGCGCCGCCTACAGCCAGAAATACGTTGAACGCTACAAAATTGCTCAGTATGGCCAACACCAATGCCGCGCAACACAGCACCAAATACCGGTCGGTGCGCCCCTGTTGCCACGCCCACCAAAAAGCAATGGCCGCCATCACGAAACCGGCACACAGCCCGTAGCCCCGCGCCAACGAAAAGAAATCGAGCAAAAAAGGATTGAAATTGAGCACTGCAAAGGCCGCCAGCCCAGGCAAAAAGCGCGTCGTCATCCTCAAAACGAGAAACGCGCTGCTGCCGAGGAATACCAAGTGCCCCAGCAAATTGGGCAGGCGCATTCCCAACTCCGTCGGCCCCAGCCATTTTATCGTCTGTTGCCACAGCAGGGTATTGAACAGGTGGTTGTTGGCGCTTTTCCAACAATCGGGCGAGTAAAAACACTTGAAAAATCCCGACTGTATATGGTGGAAATAAGTGGATGCCTCGTCGTGGGTCATCGAGGCGAAATGGGCTTTGGCAACCGCAAAACACCACAATACGGCGGCTATGGCAGTGAGCGCTATGGGCAGGCGAAGGTTTCGGTTGGTATGGGTGGCAAATGGCTCCATGTATGAAAGAATTTGCGGCCAAAGGTATAGGAAAATGTTCTTACTGCTCCCGCATCTTCACCATCGTCAAAATCGTAGCAATGGCCACCGTTTCGCCCGTCTCGTCATACACATCCACCAACCATTTCACAATGCCCTTGCGCACATCCGTTTCATCGCGTTTTTCCTGCGCCGTCTTTTCCTTCACCGTCAGGCGCACCCCGATGGTCATGCCAGGATACACCGGTTTCGTAAAACGGCATTCTTCGAGGCCGTAATTCAACAAAACCGGCCCCTTTTTGGCTTGCACAAACAAGCCCGCCGCCTTCGACAACACCCAGTAGCCATGCGCCACCCGCGTCTCGAAAGGCGTGCCTTCCAGCGCCGTCACATCGGTATGCGCGTAGAAATGGTCACCGCTCAGATTGGCAAAATTCACAATATCGGCCTCCGTCACCGTGTGGCGGGCCGTGGTGAGGGTTTCCCCAATGAACAAGTCCTCGAAATGCCGGCTGAACGGATGCACCGCTGCTTCTGTCTGCCGCCCGCCCTGCTGATACACTCCGCCGATGGCCGTTATCATGCTGGGGTGGCCCTGTATGGCCGTGCGTTGCAGGTAGTGCCGGATGCCCCGCAAACCGCCCATTTCCTCGCCGCCGCCCGCCCGGCCCGGCCCTCCATGTACCAGCAAAGGCATGGGCGAACCGTGCCCGGTGCTCTCCTTGCCGCTCTCTCGGTTCAAGATGAGGATGCGGCCATGATAGGGCGCCGTGCCGAAGACATACTCGCGGGCTGTGTTTTCGTCAAAAGTGGCAATGGTGCTCACCAACGAGCCTTTGCCCATATTGGCCAATTCCACCGCTTCCTCTATGCTGCGATACGGCATGATGGTGCTCACCGGCCCGAAAGCTTCCACCGAGTGGCTGTCCTGAAAATGAAAAGGTTTTTCGTTGAGCATGACGATGGGCGCAAAAAACGCCCCCTTGTTTTTGTCGGCCCCGATGACCTCAAACTCCACCAAATCGCCGATGACAATGGGCGTGTGTGCACTGAGCATTTCTACGCGGCGGCGCACCTCGCCAGCCTGCTCGCGATTCACCAAGGCGCCCATGCGTACCCCTTCTGCACGCGGGTCGCCGATGGCGGTTTTCACCAATTCGCGGGCCAGCGCCTCCTGCACGGCATCCACCATTGGCTCCGGCACGATGATGCGGCGAATGGCGGTACATTTCTGTCCGGCTTTGGCGGTCATTTCGCGGCGCACTTCTTTGATGAAGAGGTCAAATTCGGGCGTACCGGGCGCAGCGTCCGCACCGAGGATGGCAGCGTTGAGGCTGTCGGCCTCCATGTTGAACGGCGTCGAATGTTCGATGATGGAAGGCAGCGTTTTGAGCATCCGCCCGGTCTCGGCAGAACCGGTAAACGTGACCACATCCTGCGGCCCCACCGGATCGAGGATGCCCACGCCAGTACCGCAAATCAGTTGCAGCGCGCCCTGCGGCAGTATGCCCGATGCGATGATGTCTCGCACGACCGCCTCTGCCAGAAAGGAAGTGATTTCAGAGGGTTTCACAATGGCAGGCACGCCGGCTAAGAGGTTGACAGACAGCTTCTCCAACATGCCCCAGATGGGGAAGTTGAACGCATTGATGTGGATGGCCACGCCGGGTTTGGGCGTCATCAGGTGGTGGCCGATGAAGGTGCCCTCGCGCGAGAGTTTGGCCTGCTCGCCGTCCACATACCAGGGCGTATCGGGCAGTTTGCGGCGCAGACTCGCGTACGCAAACACGGTGCCGATGCCGCCGTCTATGTCTATCCAACTGTCGGCGCGGGTGGCCCCGGTGCGGTAGCTCAGCGGGTAGTATTTTTCTTTGATTTCGTTGAGGTGCAGGGCCAGGGCCTTGAGCATACGGCCGCGCTCCTGAAAGGTCATGCGGCGCAGGGCGGGGCTGCCGGTTTGGCGCGCGAAGTCGGCAATGGCGGCAAAATCGAGGCCATCGCTGCTTGCGGTGCAGATCACCTCGCCGGTCACAGCATCGTATTGCGGAATACCGGCGCCTTCGTGGGGCGTCCATCGGCCGAGGATGTAATTGTGTAGATTCATGGTTTTGAATGGTTTATGGCAATTTTTTTTATACAATCAGATGGGGGCGCCACCCGCCTCTACCTGCCTCCCCGACCCTCCAAAGGAGGGAGCCGGCGGGTAGGCGGGTCGGGCTATCCACTGCATGGCGGCTCCCCGCAGAGCTGTTAGCTTTATCGGGCTATTGCCGTGCTAAAGCTAACAGCTCTATCCCCGACCGCCGCCATTTCGTTGCTATCCCTGGCGCGCTCGCCCGCCCTCGTCCTCTACATCTCCATGCTTTCCTGCTGTTCGTTACCGCTCAACAAATCCTGAAAAATCATGCTCATGGCGTTCCCCCTTTGGGCTATGCTGGTGATGCTCACCGTTTGCACCATGCCGTTTCGGTTCATTACTAAGTCGTTCCAGGCGTCGCCGTCGCCGGTGTGGCGGTGCCAGCGGAGAACATCCTGCTGGTCTTTGAGCGCATCTTTTTGGAGCCATTCTGCGAACCACCGGCGGCGTTTCTGCTGCGGTTCCGGCCCGTACAGGGTGGCCGATGCCCAGATATGCGGTTCATCTGAAGGCAATAGTTTGTGATGCAGGTGCTGCTCGTCCCAGCGGATTTCGTACAGCCCGGCTGGCTCCCGGATGATGAAGGTGAACGGCTCCAATCCGTGGAATTCAAAGTATTGCACAAACTCCGCCACATCGGCAAACTCAAAATATTGCAACACCATGAGTCCGCGACTGAGCCTGTAAGGCGGGCGGCGTTGATGCAGACCGAAAGCTCCGTTGAGCAATACGGCGGCGCGGCCCTGCTCGTGGGCGGCTATCCAGGTGCCTCCGGCCCCCATATCCTGAGGAAACAGGAGGCCCGGCCTGCGTTGGATGCCGTGCGCGGCGCGGTGGGGCGCTTCATCCCGGTTGGAACTGAGCAGCCATTCGTGGTCTGGGCCTTTCGGCAGGTAGGTGACGGTACACATTTTCAGTAGGCGGTGTGCGGTTGGCGGTGTGCAGTAAGCGGTATGCGGTGTGCAGTATGCAGTAGGCGGTGTGCGGTTATTTGACGCCAAATTTTTGAGGATTATTCATCATATAGCCTATGAGATTTCCAACGGATTGATTGTTGGCAACCAAGTCTTCATAGGTGTTTTTGTCAATATATTCGCATTCCAGTGCAAACTCCAACCACGCCAAAGTGTCTGCGTTTTCAGCGTCGCTATCGGAAAGTTTGCTCGCATAGTGCGCCGGATACTGCCTTTTTCTGTACGCTTCCGCAATGTTGGCACACACAGATTGCGAACTTCTACATATCTGATCTATAAGGGAGTAGGTCTCTTCTTTAGGAAATTTCTTACTCACCTTGAAAATCTCCATGGCTAACTCAAAACCAAGTTTGTAAGCGTGCAAATCTCTAAAGTCCATCTTCCTTGTATTTTTTTTAGTTAAAAATTACTGCCTACTGCCCACCGCCTACCGCCCACTGCCCACTGCCTACCGCCTACCGCTTCAAATGTCATCCCGCGTCCAGGAGTTGTTGACCAAGCGCCAGATGCCGCGCAGGTTTTTGTTTTTGAGTTCGTCGGGCAGCAGTTCGTCGCTGAAGTTTTGGAACGAAACCGGCCTCACCCAACGACGAACGGCGTGGATGCCCACTGCGGTGAAGCGGCTGTCGGTGCTGGCCGGGAAAGGGCCGCCGTGCGTCATGGCAGGCGCTACGGCCACGCCGGTGGGCACGCCGTTGAGGACGATGCGGCCGGCTTTGCGGCGGGCGATGCTCATCAGTTCGGGCATGGCCTGCAAGTCTTCCGGTTCGGCCCAGAGCGAGCAGGTGAGCTGGCCGCCGAGCGCGTCCAATGCCTGCGCCAATTGGGCGGCGTCTTTGCAGATCACCATGAGCGAAAACGGCCCGAAGACCTCTTCGTGCAGGTGTGGATTTTGTAAAAAGTCGTCGCCCGACACCCAGGCTACGGCTGCCGAGGGCGCGCCTGCGTCGGACTGCCCGGCGAGATATACGCCTTTGCTGCCGAGGGTTTGGGCCAATTTTTCCACATAGTTTCGGCTGATGCCCTCGTGCAGCATGGGAGCCGGTTTGGCTTGCGCAATATGTTGTCCCAGCACCTCGATGAAATGCCGCAGCCCCATGCAATCTATGCCCATCATCAGGCCCGGATTGGTACAAAACTGCCCCATGCCCAGCGTGATGGAACCTGCGCAAGTCTGCGCGATGGCCTCTCCCCGCTTCGATACGGCTTCGGTCAAAACGAGCATCGGATTGACACTGCCCATCTCGGCAAAAACGGGGATGGGGTCGGGGCGTTGCTGTGCATAGCCGTGCAGCGCCATGCCGCCCGACAGCGAGCCGGTGAAGCCCACCGCGCGGGTTTGCGGGTGCATGACCAAATATTTTCCGGTGTCAAATCCCTCATCTTCAAGGTGTTGAAATACGCCGGTCGGAACATCACAGGTATCGGCTGCCCGATCAATGGCCCCGGCCACCAGCATTGAAGTGCGCGGGTGGGCAGGATGCGCCTTCACTACTACGGGGCAACCGGCAGCCAGCGCAGAGGCCGTGTCGCCGCCGGCAGTGGAGTAGGCCAGCGGAAAATTGGAGGCGCCGAATACCGCCACCGGCCCCAGCGCGGTGTACATTTTGCGCAGGTCGGGACGGGCTTCCTGTGCGGTATCTATGGCGGCCTCTACCCAGGAGCCTTCGCGCAGCATGGCCGCGTACATGCGCAGTTGGCCGGTGGTGCGCATGCGTTCGCCGGTGAGGCGGGCTTCGTCCAAGTTGGTTTCCTGCATGGCCGTTTGAATCAGGATACTGTCCAGCGCTTCCATTTCGGTGGCGATGGTCTCGAGAAAGCGGGCGCGCAGTTCGGGGGCCGATTGGCTCCAGGCTTCGGCTGCCGCGCCGGCGCGTTGCATGGTTATGTTGACTTTTTCCTGTATGGTCATTTTTTTTTTGGTTGGTTGATGTTTGCGGCGGCAAATTACGCCTTTTTATGATTAACGAATCCGCTGCACGGCTACTTCTTCGAGCCAACTGCGTTCGGTGAGCGATGGCGTGGCTTTGATTTTGGACAGCAGGGTCGGGCGTTGGGAGGCAGTCAGGATGCTTAGTTTGTGGAGCAGGCGCACGAATTGCAGGTAGGGTTTTTTCACGTCTTTGGGAATGCGCTGATTGCGTTGGAGGAAGGTGCCGAAGGAGGCGAGCAGCAGGTCGAGTGCCTCGGTTTGGCGGGTTTCAAAATAGATTTTGAGCAGCAGGGTTTTAGCGCCCAGAATATAGCGCCAGTGCGAGAATTCCACTTTTACCAAATGTGCGCGCGCCTCGTCCAAGTGGCCCTGATGGTAGTACAATTCGGCCAGATTGAAATGCAGGGCGTCCTGGCGTTCGTCTTCCTGAAGGCTGTGGCTGTATTCCCGTACAAAACTTTCGGCCCACTCGTATCGCTTGAGGCCGAGGTTGAGTTTGACGATGTTTTTGAAAGTCCAGGGCGAAATGCGGCCTTCGTCCAAGAGGATTTTGCGCTCCAATCCCTCGCGGTACAGATCGGCCAGCATGGCCGCATAGCTTTTGTCGCCGAGGCGAATGCGGTGGATGCAAAAATTGATGGCCAGGCCCAACTGGGATTTGAGATCATACATCGAAAAATGCTCTATGGAATTGGTCCACAGCGCTTTGAACTGCTCAAAACACGCGCGTTCTTCACTATGGGTAAGGGCCAGCAGCAGCGCATGATACACGGAAATGGCAGGCGTATCGGAGAAGTCGTGATGAGCCAGAAAGGCCAGCACCTCGTCCTTCATGTCCATGCGGGCCGGCGAAGCGAGGAAGTGCTGCCGGTCGAGCATGACGCAGAGGAAGCGCAGTTTTTTGGCGAGGTAGCTGCGGTCTAAAAAGTCGGAAGCCTGCTGAATGGAATCGCCCGATAGTTGCTGTTCGTTGAGGTCGGAAAAGTACATTTCTTCTAAGGCGGCCATTTCGTGGCGGACGAAGAAATACTCGCTGTCGCGGAGATTTTGCTCTTCCAAAGCGGTCTTGGCCTGCTTCATGGCATGGTCGAAATGCCGGCGGAGTTTGCGTCGGTAATAGGCTTGGGCCGGAGCGAGTGTGGAATTCAGACGGGGCAGCAGCACGTCTTCGAGCGCTATAAATTGCTCGGCCAATTTGAGCAGTCGGCTGAGGCTGTGATGCAGCAGGGCCTCGTCATAGGGTTTTCCGGGAAAGGCCGCTTCAAAGAGGAGGTGGCGCTCAATTTTTTTATCGGGAAAATCGGATGCGGCGGCTTTTTTGAGATGTGCGTACAGGCGCACCAATTCTTCCCGCTTGTTGAAATAGGGCGATGCAGTGAAGTCGCGGAAAGCCAGCAACTCGCTTGCCGAGAAGGTCTTGAGCAGTTCGATGAGTTTGTTGCTGTGTTTCATGGCATCAACGCGGCGATGAGAAATCCCAACAAAATGAAAACCTGAGCCACTTGCAACATCACCCAGATGCCGACGGCGCGAGCGATGGTTTCTATCCAGCCCATGCCGAAAATGCGGTGCAGGGCGTACAGAAAATAGCCGATACTGAGGATTGCCTGAAGAAAGGCAATGGGAGCAAATTTTATGGACAAAGGCATGGCCAAAACATAGATAATGGTCTGAATACAAAAGATGTACACGTTAATGACCAAATGCTCCATATAGTGCAGGCGCAGGTGACGATACATGAGCCAGGTAGCGAGCGCCTGAAAAGGAATGGTACTCATGTAGGTGAGGTTGAAGTATTGCTGAATGGCCCGGAGGTACAGTTCCAGCGTGCGCATAATGAGCGGCGGAATGGATGCTGAATTCGGCGAAAGCCTGACTTGTTCCAATACGTCTCCTTCGATGGGCAGAAAGCGAAAGGAGACGTAAGCCGCCAATGCTACCAACAGCACCAGCAAGGGCAGGGGCTTGGCCATGCGACGGCGGTCTTCAAAAAGATACTCGCGGACAGCGCCCTGCGGGTCGGTGATGAGCCGGCGGATGGTGTAGGGGATGCCTCTTTCGAGGTTGAGGATGCCGAGCAAATCATCCAGAATGCTCCGAAATGAGATGCGTTCGATGTTTGGGCGTTCGGGTATTTGCATGTGCCGGAGAGGTTGATGGTTGTGTTGGAGAGATTGCGCCGGGCGAAGTTAGGGAGGAATCTGCTTCACAGTTTATCTCCTTCGGGGGAATCTGCTGCGCAGTTTATCTGCAGCCCGGAACCACGCTTGCCTACCGGCAGGCGGGCCTGTCGTCGTGGCGCGGCCTTGAACCCCAACGCGAAATTTTTTTTGACGCTGATCTTTATGATTTTCATGATTTTCGCTGCTCGGAGAGGGGCATAACAATCATAAGAATCTGCGCCTTTCAGCGTCAGAAATCCGCCCATTAACCCGGAAATCCGAAATCAACTCGTTCTTACCTGTCAATCAGAAGTCCGAAATCAGTCCGCTCCCGCCCGAAATTCCGAAATCAACCCATTCCTGCTGAAAATACTAACTTTGCGATGAAACAACAGACATTCTGAACATTGATGCATCCCGATTTTAGAATACAAATGCAGGCGCAATTGGGCGCTGCGTTCGCCGATTTTGCCGATGCGCTGACGCAGCCCGCGCCGGTGAGCATACGGGCCAACCGGCACAAATGGACCGGACCTGCGCAACACGACGGCCAGGTGCCCTGGTGTAAAAACGGCTACTATCTGGCCGAGCGGCCTCCGTTTACGCTCGATCCGCTGCTGCACGCCGGCGCGTATTATGTGCAGGAGGCTTCTTCGATGAGCATAGCCCATGCTTTGCGGCAGTTGGTTGATTTGGAAAATCCCTTGCTGGCATTGGATTTGGCGGCGGCGCCGGGAGGCAAATCCACGCTGTTGGCGGGCATGCTCAGTGCCGATAGTTTGTTGATTGCCAATGAAGTGATTCGCAACCGGTATCAGGCGCTGCGGCACAACCTGGCCCGCTGGGGCCTGCCCAATGTGGCCGTGAGTCAGCACGACCCTGAGGACTTTGCGCCATTGGCCGGCAGCTTCGATCTGGTGCTGGTGGATGCGCCGTGTTCGGGCGAAGGGCTGTTCAGGAAAGACCCCGACGCGCAAAAAGAGTGGTCGCCGGCGCAGGTGGGATTTTGCGCGGCGCGGCAGCGGCGCATTTTGGCTCAGGCGGCAGCGCTGATGGCGCCCGGCGGGGTGCTGGTGTATAGTACCTGCACCTACAACGACGAGGAGAATGCCGCCAACGCAGCGTGGTTGCAAGAGGTGGCGGGCTTGGAATATGCGCCCGTGAATTGGCCGTCGGAATGGGGGGTGGAGGAGCGCCGTTGGGGGTACCAATTCTATCCGCATCGGGTGCGCGGGGAGGGGTTTTATGTGGCGTGTTTTCGGAGGGTAGGCGGTGGGCGGTTGGCAGTTGGCGGTGGCCGCGCTGTGGCGCGGGGTGGGCGGTGGGCAGTAGGCAGTGGGCGGGAGGTGCTGGAGCGGTGGTTGGAAGATGGAGGCGATTTTGGATTTTGGCAAAATAAGCAGGGCGGGCTGTGGGCCTTGCCGCGTGCGGTGGAGGGGTATTTTGTGGAAGCAGCCGGCGTGCTGCGGCGCATGGAGCCCATATTGGAAATGGGCGAAATCAAAGGCGGGGATTTGATTCCGGCGGGGGCGCTGGCGCTCAGCACGGCGCTGGCGAAAGCTATACCTGCGACGGCGCTGGACCGGGAGCAGGCCATTCGCTTTTTGCGCAAGGAAGACCCGCAACTCCCCGACGCGCCCAAAGGATGGCTGGCGGCGCAATACGAGGGCCACACGCTGGGCTGGCTGAAGGGACTGGGGAATCGGGTGAACAACTATTTCCCGAAGGAGTGGAGGATTTTGGGGCGATTTTGAACGCGCTCTACGTTGCGGCAGGGACGGAAGCGGATACCGGCCTGCTCCATAGCGAGCATTCAAATTCCAGATGATGGAGCAGGCCGGTATAGAGCGGACGGCCCGGCGCCCGCTGCCGGATAAGAGCTGTTAGCTTTATGCCTGATGGCGCCGGTAAAGCTAACAGCTCTGTCGGTAGTGCGGGCGGCCGCCATAAAAAATAATTGACTATTTTTGCAACTTCACCAAACCTGACAACCGATGAAAAAACACATTATTACCCTGTTTTTTGCTGCCCTGTTGCTGTGCATTGCCAACATGGCAACGGCTCAATCTCTGGGCCATTTCGGCCAACGCCTGCAAGCCAGAACTTCTTCTTACGCTCCATTTTTGAACGCCAAGGGTCAGCCCTCCCCCACCCTGTCGGATCACTACGAACCTGCTCCGGCGCATCGCACCTGCCACGCTATGGAAGCCGATGCAGATTTGCGCAGCCGCTACCCGGAATTGGGCACGCTGGAGGAGTTTGAAATCCAGCTTCAGCAGCGCATGGCCGAGTACCAGAATCAGTTGCAATTCCGAGACCCCAACAACGCCGTCGTCACCATTCCGGTCATTGTGCATGTGGTACACAACGGCGAACCGGTGGGCACGGGCGCGAACATCAGTCAGGCGCAGGTGATGTCGCAGATTGCTGTGTTGAACGAAGACTACCGCCGCACGGGAGCGGGTTTCAACAACAACCCGGTGGGCGCCGACATGGAAATACAGTTTGCGCCGGCCCTCCGCGATCCGCAGGGCAACCTCCTGGCCGAGCCGGGCATCCGCCGCGTGAACGGCAACCGCTCCTCATGGACTTACGACGCCGCCCAAACGGTGCTGAAGCCCAATACTTTCTGGGATCCCAACCGCTATTGCAACATCTGGACGGTGCAGTTTGGCGGCGATGCACAGGGCTTGTTGGGCTATGCGCAGTTTCCGAGCCTTTCGGGTTTGCAGGGTTTGGAACAAAATGAAGGCCCGGCCTCTACCGACGGGGTGGTCATACGCTGGCAGGCCTTTGGGCGAACGGGCAATGTGCAGGCGCCTTTCAACGGAGGCCGCACCACCACTCACGAGATCGGCCACTGGTTGGGCTTGCGCCACATCTGGGGCGACGGCAATTGCAGCGCCGACGACTTCTGCGCCGACACGCCCAACTCGGCCCAACCCAACTACAACTGCGTGGCCGTGACCAGTTGCGGCAGTCCCGATATGATTCAAAACTACATGGACTACAGCAACGACGCCTGCATGAACATCTTCACGCAATGCCAGAAGTTGCGTATGAGAACGGTGTTGGACAACAGCCCGCGGCGCAAGGAATTGCTCTCGTCCACCGTACACATCGGCGGCGGCGGCAGCCCCATGGCGCCGGTGGCACAGTTTGCGGCCAACCGCACCAATATTTGTTCCGGGCAGCAGGTGCAGTTCACCGATCAGTCGTCAAACAACCCAAGCTCCCGCACCTGGCGATTTTATGATGAAGACGGCGCATTGGTGGGTACTTTCACGGCTGCCTCGCCCAATATCACGTTTAACACGCAGGGCATTTACAGCGTAGAACTGACAGTGTCCAACGCATCGGGCAGCAACAGCACCCGCCGCAACAACTACATCACGGTGCTGTCGGCAGTGTCTTACACACAGCTTATTGAGGATGCCGAAAACATCAATACGGCCTTCCAGAACTGGTTGGTTTACAACCCCGACGGCGACCGAGCCTTTGAATATGCAGACATCAGTTCTTTTGGGCAGGGATCGCGGAGTGTGATTTTTGACAATTACAGCACCGACGACGACCCTTCCGGCACGGTGGACGCGCTGGTGAGTCCGGCCATCAACCTCAGCGGCATGGCCAATCCTTACCTCTATTTCGAGCACGCTTACGCGCAATACAGCAGCGAGTATTCCGACACGCTGGTGCTGTACTATTCTACCGATTGCGGGGCCACCTTTACGCCGTTTTGGTACAAAGGCGGGCGGGAATTGGCTACTGCGCCGCCTACGGAATCCTCCTTCGTTCCGAATACCAACCAATGGGCGTCCAACCAGATCAGGCTGGGTTTTCTGGCCGGGCAGCAGCGGGTGCATTTCCTGTTGGTGAATATTTCGGGCTGGGGCAACAACCTTTATTTGGATGAAATTTCCTTTGTGGACGCGCAAAACTTCACCAACGGAGCGCCGCAGCCCAACATCACCACGGCGCGCAGGCAGGTATGCGCCGGCGAGACGATCTTTTTTGAAGACATTTCCAGCAACTTCCCGCGCCAATGGGCCTGGCAGTTTCCTGGCGGCACGCCTGCCACCTCCAACGTGCAGCACCCCTTTGTGACGTACAATACGCCGGGCACTTACTCGGTGGGCTTGGGCGTGTCCAACAGCTTTGGCAGCAACAGCGGCACAGCCAACAACTACATACAGGTGCTGCCCCTGCCCAACATCACGGTGTCGGCCAGCCAGTTGCCGGTATGCGGGGGTACGCCTGTGACGCTGACGGCTTCGGGGGCGGCCACTTACGAGTGGTACGATCAGCGCAGCGGCAATTTGGTGTTTGAGGGGCCGTCCATCACAGTGACGTTGTACGGCAATTGGGAGTTTGTGGTGGTGGGTACCAACAGCGCCGGTTGCAGCCGCACGGCAGTCTTCAACGTACCTGTGACGGGGCCGCCTGTGCCGGTCATCACGCGGCAGGGCAACATTCTGAGCAGCAGCAGCGCCACGGCTTACCAATGGTATTACAACGGCAACCCCATACCGGCAGCGCAGGGCGGCACTTCGCAGTCCATTCAGCCATTGGTGTCGGGGGTGTTTTTGGTGCAGGTATTTGCCGCCAACGGTTGCTCCAGCGTTTCCAATCCTTTTGATTTTAATCTGACCACTGCAGTATCCGAAACGCAGGACATCAGCCGTGCCGTCATGTTGTTTCCCAATCCTACCACCGGGCGTTTGCAGCTTTCGCTGGAACACGAGGAGCAGGGGCGTTTCACGCTGGAACTGTACAACATACTGGGGCAGAGGCTCTACCGGGAGACGGTGCTGAAAAACGGGGCGCGTCTGGAGCATGGCTTAGACATCGGCCATTTGGCGCCGGGCGTGTATTCGCTGGTGCTTTATACAGATACGCATCGGGCGGTGTTGAAGGTGGTGAAGGAGTGAGTGCGGGGGGCGGATATGTTTTCTGTCAGGGAAACATATCCGCCTATTTTGTGCGATGAAAATGTTTTGTAGTTTTGCGCAACTAAATCAACGACTTATGCCTTCCAAAAAGCCTAAAACGCCCCAAACGCCCACTGCAACTGATACAGGAAACGTCTATGATCGCATTTTCAAAGAAGTGATGGAAGACTTAGCATTGACCATTCTTGGGCGGTTTCATAATCTTCGTATCACTAACTTGCTTCGGTTGCCCGAAAAAATACATGCCACCACCCAACGCGAGGCTGATTTTCTGTGCGAAGTGACCGATGAACACAAAAATAAATTTCTGCTACACATAGAATTTCAGAGCGGCCACGACCGGAATATGCTTGCCCGAATGCAGGAATATCATGGCATTTTAGCTCGCAAGTACAAGCTGCCCGTTCGTCATTTTGTGTTTTACTTTGGGGATGAGCCAAGCAAAATGCCTTCGAAGTTGGAGCCGGAAATGGTTTTCACCGGCTTTGAATTGATAGATTTCAAAACCATTGACTACCGACAGTTGTTGGACTCGGATACAGGTAAAGAAGTGATTCTGGCTATTCTGGCCGATTTCCAAAACACACCCGCTGATGCTGTTATACGGCTTATTATCAGTAAGCTCCGGCAAGTGAGCCACAGCGAGCAAGAATTAAAAAGTAGTCTCAATCAGTTGACAATCTTGTCCAGACTCCGTAAATTGGGGGCCGAAACCATAAAGATCACATCCGATATGCCGATCACCATAGACATCAAACAGGACTACCTTTACAACAGAGGGTTGGAAGAAGGTAAACTTGAAGGTAAACTTGAGGGTAAACTCGAGGGTAAACTCGAAAGCGAGATGATTACAACTATAGAGACTGATCTGGAATTGCTTTGCCGTATGGCAAAGGAAAATGTCTCTTATGACCTCATGAGACGCCTCAGTGACGTGCCGGAGTTGTTTTTGGCAGCTTTTTGCTCCACTTGGTCTGCCGATAAAGCGGATATACTTCTGGTATCGGTCGCACAAGCACGCCGACATTCAGGCATAGACAACATCAGGCAGCATCTTATGAATACTTTGGAAGAATTTGGAATTCGGAAGGATGTATCTAAGCCTTATATTGAAGGCATAAGCAACCCCGAAGATATCGCCTGACTTTCTGCACCCAGCCGTTTACCTCAGAGGCTCAGTAAGCACTGCTAAGATCGTTTTGATGCCCTCGATGAAATTGCCCACGCGGATGTTTTCATTGGGGCTGTGCTGGTTGTTGTCGGGATTGACGGTCGGCACCGCCACTGCCGGTACGCCCAGCGTAGTGACGAAAGGTGAAATGGGAATGCTGCCGCCTGCCGTGCGTATTTTGATGGGGGCTTTGCCATGCGCACGAACGAGGGCCCGGCTGAGCCATTGGCCTGTTGGCGAATCCAATTCAGTGCGAAAAGCCTTATAAGAAACAGACGAATCGAAGCGGCAAATCTTGTCGTGTTTCAGGCGCTCCTGTTGGGTCGGCTTCCTGTCTAGTACCAGGTAGCCCTGATCTTCCACATATTTTCTGACCAAACCAATGAGGCGCTCCGGGTCGCTTTCCATCACCAAGCGTACATCCAACTCGGCAGTGGCCACCGATGGAATGATGGTGCGCACCTCGTCGCCGATCCAGCCCGATGCCATGCCGCGAATGTTGAGCGAGGGATATTGCAGCGCCTCCTGATACGAGCCTGCCACCTGATCGGGTTGTGCAATGCCCAATTGTGCGCGGATGTAGGCCTCATTGTCGGGTACGCGGGCCATTTCGGCTTTGGCATTTTCGTCTATGGCGATGCCGTCGTAAAAACCAGGAATGCTGACGCGCCCCTGCTCGTCTTTCATGCCGGCCAGCAACTGCGCCAGTCGAAGGGCCGGATTGGGGCAGTAGTTGCCATAATGGCCGCTGTGCTGAGGCAGTGCCGGCCCGAAAACGGAGATGGAAATCTCGGCAATGCCGCGCGCTCCGAAACTGAGCGTGCGTTCGTTGCTGATGTGCGGCGGCCCGTCGAAAATGACGAAAGCATCGGCAGTCAGGTCGTTTCGATGGGTTTCGACAGCTTGGGCCATGCGGGGCGAACCGAGTTCTTCCTCAAAATCCATGATGACTTTGAGGTGGTAAGGCAACTGCCTGCCGGAGGCGATGAGCGCATCCATGGCGGCCAGGAAGATCATGACCGGGCCTTTGGCGTCGGAGGTCGAGCGGGCGAAGATGCGCCAGTCGGGGTCGGGTTGGCCATGTAGTTCCTGCCAGGGAATTTCCACCCAGCCCTGGCCCTCCACCTGTTTTTTGAGCGTTGCCTTCCAGGGGCTTTCCTGCTGCCAATGCGCGGGATCAACGGGCTGCCCGTCCAATTGCAAGTATGCCAACACAGTGGGCGCGTTTTTGCGGGGACTTTTGCACTCGGCCAGCAACAGCGGAATGCCGCCGGTGCTCAGCCTGCGGGTGCTGAAGCCGCGCCGTGGGAAGGCCGTCTCGCACCACTGCACGTTTTTTTCAATGTCGTCGGGAAAGTGCGCGTCGTTGGACAGGGCGAGCAGTTCCCTGAACTCCTCCCAAACGGCGCGGGCATGGCGCATGGCCAATGAGTCGGTGATGGGTTGTGCAGACAATGCGCCGGCTGCGAGGAGCGAAAAGAGAAAGAAGAGGGTGCGTATCATGGTATTCGACTTTCTGATTTCTGATTTGCCTGTGGGAACGGGCTGATTTCGGATTTCTGACGCTGAGAGACGCAGATTCTTATGATTGTTATGCCCCTTTCCGAGCAGCGGAAATCATAAAAATCATAAAGATCAGCGTCAAAAAAAAATCGCGTTTCGGGTGCAAGGTTCCGGGTTTCCCTCGCGTTTGGCACCGCCGACCCCGCGCCACGGCGCGGCTACTGGTTCCGCGTTGCCATCTCGTTTTGCAGATAAACTGCGAAGCAGATTACTACAAAGTAGATGAACTGCGCAGCCGATTACCACGAAGTGAGATAAACTATTGGAGATACACCGCCCATTCCTCCACCTCGCGGATTTGCACATCAATATCCTCCATCAGCGTCGTATTGAGCGAGATACCCACATAATCGGCATACATCGGGAAAAACTTATGTTTGCGATCCACCAGCACAGCCACCTCCACTTTTTTAGGCAAAACCTGCATCAGCGGTTGGCAGGCATAAAACACTGTGCGCCCCGTATTGGCCACATCGTCCACGATGATGACCACCTTGCCGCTGAAGTACTCCGCCGGCAGTTCTGTGGTGATGGGATGTGCTACGGGCTGAGCCGGATTGAGGCGTATGCGGGTGAGGGTGAAGCGAATAGAAGACAGCTGTTGCAGGTGTTGGAGTAGCAGCCCGGCAAAAGCAAAGCCGTTGTTGTTGATGCCCGCCAGAATCACTTCGGGTTCGTCGTAGTTCTGCTCCAGAATCTGAATGGCCAGCCGCCGTATTTTTTGTTCGATCTGATGCTGGTTGAGAATTTTCATTGCCGTTAATTTGTGGTGAAAATAAAACTTTGAGAGAAAGTACCCAACCAATTTGAAATTGTTTCTACTTTAGCGAAAATTCGCCTGTTATGCTCTCTACCATCCTTTTTATAATCGTCAGCATCGTGGCCTTCGGATATGCCGCTCGACAGTTTTCCCGGCTCATCGAAAACATCCGCCTCGGCAAACCGGAAAACATTTCCGGCGAAACCGGCCAACGTTGGCGCAACATGCTGCTCGTGGCCCTCGGCCAGCAGAAAATGTTCAAAAACTGGACGCCCGCCATCTTGCACCTGTTCATTTATGTGGCCTTCGTCATCACCCAAATCGAACTCATCGAGATATTCGCCGACGGCATCACGGGCCGCCATCGCCTGTTTTGGCCTGCGCTGGGCGGTTTTTACACCTTCGTCATCAGCTTCATCGAGGTGTTGTCGGTACTGGCATTGGTGGCCACAGTAGCGTTTCTGGCCCGCCGGAATGTGCTCAAAGTAGAGCGTTTCCAAAAACCGGAACTCAAAGGTTGGCCTTTCAAAGATGCCAACATCATCCTTTGGTTGGAAATGGCGCTCGTCTTTTTCATCTTCCTCATGAACAGCGCCGACATGGCCCTGCACCAAAACGAATACGGGTTTGCCGTCAGCCGGTACCTCTCAGCTATCTGGTCGGGCACGGGCGAGGGCACGCTGCAGCTCCTGGAGCGCATTGGCTGGTGGGGACATATTGCCGTGGTGTTTGCATTTCTCAACTACCTGCCCGCGTCGAAGCACCTGCACATTCTGTTTGCCTTTCCCAATACCTGGTTTGCCCGGCAAACGCCCCGCGGCGAAATGGAGAACATGCCCGAAATCATGAACGAGGTGAAATCCATGCTGGGTCTGGCGCCCGAAACGGCTGCAAGCGGCGAACTGCCCGAATTTGGGGCCAACGACATCTTCGGCCTCAGTTGGAAAAACCTCCTGGATGCCTACTCCTGCACGGAATGCGGCCGCTGCACCGCCGCCTGTCCGGCCAATCTGACCGGCAAAAAACTCTCGCCGCGCAAAATCGTGATGGACGTGCGCGACCGCATGGAGGAGGTGGGCCGCAACATCCGCAGCGGCGACCAACAGTTTGCCAAAGACCCGGAAAAACCGCTCGGCAGAGACAACTACCAGGACGGCAAAACGCTGTTCGACTACATCAGCCGCGAGGAAATACACGCCTGCACTACCTGCAACGCCTGCGTGGAAGCCTGCCCGGTGCTCATCAATCCATTGGAACCCATCCTGCAACTGCGCCGCTACGAAATCCTCACCGAATCGGCCGGTCCCGGCGACTGGCTGCCGATGTTCAACAGCCTCGAAAGCAATGGCGCGGTGTGGGCCATGCCGGTGGAGCGGGATGCGTGGGTGAGAGGGTGAATAACGAGCTGCGAGCTGTGTGTTTTAGAAAAACAGAGGGATTGATTTCGAGGAAACCCGGAACCAACCTTAACACAAAACCAACCATGAATACACAAGTAAAATCTATGGCCGAAATGGCCGCTGCCGGTGAATCGCCGGAAATTCTTTTCTGGGTGGGATGTGCAGGCAGTTACGATGCCCGCGCCCAAAAAGTGACTTTGGCTTTCGCCGAAATCCTCCAAAAAGCAGGCATATCGTTTGCCATTCTGGGCAATGAAGAGCGCTGCACCGGCGACCCCGCCCGCCGCGCCGGCAATGAGTTTGTGTTTCAGATGCTGGCCCTGCAAAACATCGAAACGCTGAACATGTACGAGGTGAAGAAGATCGTCACGGCCTGCCCGCACTGCTTCAACACCCTCAAAAACGAGTACCCTGCCCTCGGCGGCCATTATGAAGTCATTCACCATACCCAACTCATCCATCAGCTCATTGCCGAAGGGCGCGTGAAAATGAAGGAAGGCGGCGCTTTCAAAGGCAAGCGCATCACCTACCACGACTCCTGCTACTTAGGCCGCGTCAATGGCGTGTATGAAGCGCCCCGCGCCGTACTCGAAGCCTTGGATGCCGATTTGGTGGAAATGAAGCGCTCCAAAACCAACGGCCTCTGTTGCGGGGCCGGCGGCGCGCAGATGTTCAAGGAAGACGAACCCGGCCGCGAACGCATCAACGTGGAGCGCGCCGAAGAAGCGCTGGCTACGGGCGCCTCGGTCATTGCCGTCAACTGCCCTTTCTGCCTCACCATGATGAGCGACGGCGTGAAAGCCAAAGACAAACAGGACGATGTGATGGTGTACGACTTGAGTGAAATGATTGTGTGAGACCAAGCGAGAACTGTTGGCTTTGGCTGTGTAATTGCCGGCCAAAGCTAACAACTCTACCGCCCCGGTTAGTTTTTCAGTGAGCTAAACAACAAGCGCTATGAAATTTGAAGACATCCCAGCCATCACGCTGTATGCAGTTTGTGCGGTTACAGGCGGTATCGTACTTTACCATTTTATTACACCGGCGGGCGATCTTAGTTTTGTCTTTCTCCTTCCCATCTTCTGCATCGTTTCGCTGATCTCATGGTTTTTACCGGTCAGTTTTGCACCTTTAGGAATCAAAAAGCCATTTCGGGGGAGCGCAAACTGGGCAACTTTGATGCTGCTGGTGTGGTGTACTGAGTACGGTTACAATTATGCCATGAATAGGTCAAAGGTCGTTTTGTTTGCAGATTTCTACTGGGATGCCGGCATGGACTTGTATTTGAGAGAAAACGGAACCTACAAAGCAGTTGAACGTGGATGGATAGCAGATGATTTGAAATATGGCAAGTATCGCATAGATGGAAATCGCATTATTCTGGAGGGCGACTTATACATCGGCATCGCGCGCATGAACGACACCCTGATCTATGATTCAAAAGGTTTGCATTTCAAATTAGACTCGGAGTGGAAGGGCATACATGGAGATGTAATGGCCATACAGATCAACGAGCTATTCGATTGAATGTAGCGAAGATACGAGCGGGGGAGCGGGCGTTGAATGCGCGATCTCACCGTTTTTTGCGCACAGCTTTTTGAACAGCCGCCTCCAGCAAAGGCTCCATCATTCTATATCCGGCAAGCGTAGGATGCACGCCGTCGTCGCCATATTTTTTGTCTAAGCCCTTGTGCTCATCCACCATTTTGGAATAATAATCCAGATACACCACCTTGTTTTTCAGGCAATAAGCCTCCAGCATGGCATTGAGTTGTATCACTTTGTCTGCGGGCTTGATGTGGGGCCGCCACGGAAACCGGTTGGCAGGCAGAACGGAGCTGAGCACCACTTTGATGTTATTGGCTCTGGCCAACTGAACCATCGAGACGATATTGCCAAAAATGTGCTCCAGCGAAATTGGCCCTGTGTTTTCAGCAATGTCGTTGATTCCTGCAAGAATGACTACCACGGCCGGTTGGAGATCAATCACATCCGGGCGGAAACGAACCAGCATTTGGGAAGTTGTTTGTCCGCTGATTCCCCGGTTGATGTAGGGTTTACCGGCAAAAAAAGAGCTGTCCGTCACTTTCCAGAATTCGGTGATGGAATTTCCCATAAAAACAACCCGATCCCCTGCATTGGCCATAGCCTGTAACTTTTGATTTTCGGCGGCATACCTTTTCAGGTTGGGCCAATCGGTCTGGTCTGCCTGGCTCATGCTTTTTAGTGAGATCAACATACAAACGAAGGTGATAAATATCTTCATAAACAATTGAAATATAATCAGATGTGCGAATAAAACAATCCCCGTCTCCGCCCAAACCGCTACCTGTGCCTTGCCATCCTCACGGCTCTGCGGAAACGCCCCTCAAAGGTATTCTTATCTTCCGAACCGGCAAGAGCCTTCCATTTTGCAGGGAACAAAAAGCCCGTTCCGGCACTGCCATTTCAACCCCGTTTCAACTCTTTACACACACTTAACACAACATTAATTTCCAGTTTAAAGACCCGCAGTTCCTTTGCAGCCGAATTTGAAAATCAATTACAAAACACAAGTGTATGAAATCCTTTCGGCTACTCTTTATTCTGTTGACGCTCAGTACGGCGGCCTTTTCGCAGGCCAATCTGTTCGGTACGCTTTCCGGCGTCATCCTCGACAAAAGCAGCAAAGAAACCATCATCGGCGCCAATATCATGGTGGTGGGTACCGAGTTCGGCACTGCTACCGACTTCGACGGCTTTTTTGCCATCAACAACGTGCCTGCCGGCAAATACACCGTGCAGATTTCCTACATCGGCTATGAAAACATCACCATCAGCGATGTGGAAGTGAAAGCCGGCGAGAACTTCAAACTCGACGTGGTCATGTCTTCCGGCTCCTTGGTTTTGGAAGAAATCACCGTAACGGAATACCGCAAGACCAACACCGTGCAGGCCGTACTGCTGGAAGTGAAGCAGGCCAAGCAGGTGGTGAGCGGCGTGTCGAGCCAGCAGATTACACGTTCGCAGGACAACAACGCCGCGCAGGTGATGGCCCGCATTCCGGGCGTGACCATTGTGGACGGCCGTTTTGTGATGATTCGCGGCCTCAGCGAGCGCTACAACAACGTGATGATCAACAATGTAACGGCGCCCAGCACCGAGGTGGACCGGCGCACTTTCTCCTTTGACCTCATCTCTACCAGCGCCTTGGACCGCATGTTGATCTACAAATCCGGCTCGGCAGAATACCCCGGCGATTTTGCAGGCGGCGTCATCAAGCTGTTCACGGTAGAAGACGTAGAAAACAACTTTACACGCCTCAACGTAGGCCTCGGCTACCGCGCCAACACATCGCTGAAGCCTTACTGGCAAAGCAAGGGTTCGCCTACCGATTTCCTCGGTTTCGACAACGGCTTCCGCCAATTGCCCTCCAACTTCCCTGCCACCAGAGCACTCAAAGAATCGGGCCGCAACGCCCAACTCCGCCAGGGCGCCGCCCACAGCCTGCCCAATAACTGGCAACCTACGGAAGGCATGGCCACGCCTGACTATTCGGTAGGTTTCACGCTGGGGCGCAATATGACTTTGGGTGGAAAAAAACTAAGCACCATCACCTCCATCAACTACTCCACCAGTTTCCAGCATTTCAACCGCGATTTCAACCGCTACTTTTCCTGGGAAGACCAGACCCGTCCCATTGACCTGCGTTTCCAGTACAACGATGCTTCTTATGAAAAACAAAACCGCATCAGCATCCTCTCCAACTGGAAATGGAAATCCGGCAACCGCAGCACCATTACCTTCAAAAACCTCTTCAACCAGATTGGCGAAAACGAAACCATTCTCCGCAGCGGCTTCGATTTCATACAGCGCCCCAACGACAACCTCCAAAACTACCTGCTCGGCTACCGGATGCGCTCTATTTACACCGGCCAGTTGGAGGGCAATCACCAACTCAGCGACCTCTCCGCCCTGCGCTGGGTGGCCGGCGGCTCTTTCCTCCGCGAACTCGAACCCGACCTGCGCCGCTTCCGCACCTTCCGCCCCAAAGATCAGGGCGACCAAAACTTCATCATGCAGTTGCCGCCCTCGTCCAACCTCTTCGACACGGGCCGCTACTATGGTGATTTGATGGAGTTTTCGGCCAACCACGGCATGGACTACAGCCGCAAATTGCCCGGCGTAGGCAGCAAAGGCGCCACCCTCAAAGGCGGCTACTATGCCGACTACCGCTACCGCGATTTCGACTCCCGCTATGTGTCTTACCTCTATCCCGGCTTCTTCGACCCGGCTGTGAGAGAGCAGTTGGAGCGCCTGCCTTTGGATGAAGTGTTCAGCAATGAAAACATACGCACCAACAACGGTTTCGTATTGGAAGAAGGCACCCGCGGCATTGACTCTTACAACGCTTCCAGCATCACCGGCGCAGCCTACCTGAGCGGCGAGGCATCGGTAGGCCGCATAGACCTGACCGGCGGCCTGCGCGGCGAATACAATGTGCAAACCATCAAAACAGTGGATGATGTGGTAGGACTTTTGAAAGTGAACAATCCTACATTCGCTCTCCTGCCCTTCGTCAATGCCGGCCTCAACCTCAACGACGACAACTTGCTGCGCCTGGCCTACAGCCGCACGGTGAACCGCCCGGAATTCCGGGAACTGGCGCCCTTCGTTTTTTATGATTACAAACTCGAAGCCGGCCGTTTCGGCAATCCCGATCTCCAGTCTGCCGGCATTCACAACATAGACCTGCGCTACGAAATGTACCCGCGTCCGGGTGAGACCTTCAGTGTGGGCTTGTTTTATAAGTACTTCAACAACCCCATCGAAAACAAAACGGTCATCACCACCGAGCAGCCTCAATTTACCTACATCAACGCCGACTTCGCCCGCAGCTACGGCATTGAAGTGGAATTGCGCAAGTCGCTGCGCGGCATGACGGGCAGTGCTTTCTTGGACCGCTTTTCGGTGAACGCCAACGCCTCGCTCATCCGCTCTACGGTGGACCTCGGCGCATCTGCTACGGCGCAAGACCGCGTGCGGCCTTTGCAGGGGCAGTCGCCTTACATCGTCAATGTGGCTTTGTATTACGAAGAACCTGTGAGCAACCTCAACGCCGCACTGATTTACAACATCTTCGGCGACCGCATCTTCTCCGTAGGCGATGTGCTCTTCCCCACCATCTATGAACTTTCGCGCAACAGCTTGGACTTCACCATCACCAAGCGGGTGAAGCGCGTGAGCTATAAACTCGGCATTCAGAACATTTTGGATGCCCCCTTCCGCTTCTTTGAAGATTCCGACCGCACTGAAAAGATCACGCTCGACCGCGACAATCCGATCATCGCGTTCCGCAGAGGGCAGTTGGCCAGCCTCTCCCTCACTTTTGATCTGAATAAACCGTAATTTCTCCTTGCACTCTCACAATCAACTAATTAACCACAATTGTTTATGAAAAAGGTATTGAGTCTTTTGGCTTTCGCAGCCGTCATTTCTTTCTTCGCTTGCGAAAAGGATGAACCCGTTGATCCTACTCCGACGCTGAACGAACTGAGCGGCGACCTCACTTCCCGCACGCTCACTTCCGACAAAAAATGGCTGCTCAAAGGCCAGGTTTTTGTGCGCAGCGGCCAGGTGCTCACCATCGAGCCGGGTACCGTTATCTTCGGCGACAAGGCTACCCGCGGTACGCTTGTGATTGACAAAGGCGGCAAAATCGAAGCTGTGGGTACTGCCGACAAGCCCATCGTGTTCACTTCCAACCTCGCTGAAGGCATCCGCGACCGCGGCGACTGGGGCGGCTTGGTTATTCTGGGCCGCGCCAACTGCAATCAGATTGATCCGGGCGTAGAAGGCATCACGCCGGCTGTCACTTTCGGTACCAACAACAACGCTGCCAACGACGGCGAAAGCTCCGGCACGCTGAAGTATGTGCGCGTAGAGTTTGCAGGCATCGAACTGACGCCCAACAACGAAACCAACTCCATCACGATGGGCGGCGTAGGTCGCGGCACGGTGATGGAATACTGCCAGGTTTCTTTCGGCGGCGACGACGGCTACGAGTGGTTTGGCGGCACCGTCAACGGCAAATACCTCATCTCCTTCTGCACCTGGGACGACGACTTTGACGTGGACTATGGCTGGGCAGGCAACGTTCAGTACGGTCTGGCAGTGCGTTACCCTGGTTTCGCCGACCAGTCGCAATCCAATGGTTTTGAAACAGATAACGGCCCGAACGACAACGATGTGACGCCCTACACCGACGGCGTATTCTCCAACATGACCGTAGTAGGCCCCATCAAAACGGGCAGCTCTACCAGCAACGCCAACTACGGCCACGCTTTCGACGCTCGCCGCAGAACTGCTTTGTCGTTGTTCAACTCCGTATTGGTTGGTTTCCCGCGCGGTATCCGCTTCAACCAGCCCTCCGTACTGGCGCAGTACCAGTCGGGACGCGGCGTATTGGCCAACAACGTACTCGTGGCTCCGGCTACGGCTACGGCCTACAATGTGGGAACAGGCGTTACAGCAGCTGATGTACAGGCTTACTGGACGGCCAACAATACCACCATTGACGGCCCGGCTTCCGATGCCATTCACCAGGCATTGGGCCTCAACCTCGATGTGTTCTTCGGTGCTCGTTTGGCGGATGCCTACACGGCTCCTGATTTCCGCGTTACGACCGGCACGCTGGCTACCGGCGCGGCTTTCAGCAACGCCAAGTTCAACGAAGCCAACCGTTCCGCTTTCTTCAACAAAAATGTCACGTTCCGCGGCGCTTTCGGCAGCACCGACTGGACGACCGGCTGGGCTGAATTCAAGCCGGTGAGCAAAGCATATTGATTTTCATATTCATTATTTAGCACAGGCTTGTCGCTCGCTGTTGTGGGCGGCAAGTCTTTTGTTTTTGGGGTTCAAGGTTTCGGGTTTCATCCGCCGAAGCCTTGGCGAAGGCGGGTTTCGGGTTCCGGGTTTCGGGGGTAGTGAAGGGGTGACTCAGCGAGTTTCAGCCCGTAGTCACCCCTTCACTAAGCTGGAGACCCCCCAAAAACAAGGTCCAGATTTCCGACGCTGAAAGACGCAGATTCTTATGATTGTTTTGTCCCCTCTCCGAGCAGCGGAAATCATAAAGATCAGCGTCAAAAATAAAGCGTGTGTTTCGCGCCTCCCCTCGCACCGCGCCGCGACGACAGGCGTGGTTCGCGGAATTTCGCGACCTTCGCTAAAATTCGCGCTGCGCCACGACGGAGGCGTGGTTAAAAAAACTCGCGTTTACCGCCACTGAACACTCTACGCTTGGCACCGGCTACCGCCTACCGATCACCAATCAAATACTTTTTTCTATGAAAAATACCTTTTTTCTGCTTTTCGCAAGCGCCTTATTTCTCCTCTCTTCCTGTGGGAACAATGCCAAGACAACCGCCGTGCAGCCAGATGCCGAAACTGCACAACTATGGCTCAACCGCATCATTCGTTACACGGCGCATCTGCCCGGCAAAGCGAGTCACGAAACCAAATTTGATACGATACACAATGCGTTTTATGCAGAGCAGGCTGCCAAATACCGCGTTGAATATTACCACCAAAACGGCGCCGATCACTACCTGCTCGTTTCCCGCCCGGCGCCCAGCCTGAAAGTGAAGCGCGTGGGCATCGGCATACATGCCCGCATGGCCGGCGACTCACTGGCGCACTACAACGAGGTGTTCCGCACCTGGAAAATGGAAGAACCCCAACTGGCCCAAAAAGGCGCGCTGCTGTTCAATCTGATGGTGCAGGGCGAGGACCTCAGTCCGTACTACACCCAAAACTCCGGCCAGGAGGAGTACATCGAATTTCCCGATGCGCATACTTCTTTTGATACGCTGCGGAGGCAATGGATTTCTACGCTGTCCGACCCATTGGCGCCTTACCGGGGGCAGGAGTAAGGCGAAAATTTCCTGTTTCCGGCTTTCGTTTCCTGCCGGAAGCGCTACCTTTGCCCTGCTTTTCGGGGGCGTAGCGGCTCCCACAAAATCACTTGACTTATGAAAATACACAATTTCAGCGCCGGGCCTGCCATTTTGCCCGCCTCTGTGATGGAAGCATCTGCCCGCGCCGCCGTGGACTTCAACGGCATGGGATTGTCCATTCTCGAAATATCGCACCGTACCAAGGACTTTGAAGCCGTTATGGCCGAAGCCGAAAGTTTGGTACGCGAACTCAGCGGCGCAGGCGACGATTACGCCGTGCTGTTTTTGGGCGGCGGCGCCAGCACTCAGTTTTTTATGGCGCCCATGAACCTGCTCAACGACGAAGACACGGCCTGCTATGTGGACTCCGGCGTGTGGGCCACGAAGGCCATCAAAGAAGCCAAAAACTTTGGTAAAATTGAGGTTCTGGCTTCTTCCAAAGACCGCAATTACAACTACATTCCCAAAGATTACGCCGTTGCTCCGCAGGCGCGCTACCTGCACCTTACCAGCAACAACACGATCTACGGCACCGAAATACACGAGTGGCCCGAAACCGACGCGCCCATCGTGAGCGATATGTCGTCCGATATGTTCAGCCGCCCGATAGACATCGAGCGCTTTGGTTTGATTTATGCCGGCGCACAGAAAAACCTCGGTCCGGCGGGCGTCACTTTGGTCATTGTTCGCAAAGACCTGCTGGGACACACCACGCGTAAACTGCCCGCCATGCTCGATTATCGCATCCATGCCGACAACGGCTCTATGTACAACACGCCGCCGGTGTTCCCCATTTACACCCTGATGCTGACGCTGCGCTGGATCAAAGAGCAGGGCGGGTTGGAGGCCATGGCCTTGCACAATGTGCAGAAAGCGCAGTTGCTGTACAACGAAATTGATACCAATCCTTGCTTCACGGGCACTGCTGTGGAGGAAGACCGCTCGCTGATGAATGTGTGTTTTGTGCCGGTGAACCCCGAACACGAAGCGCCGTTTATGGAAGCCTGCAAAGCTGCGGGTATTTCCGGCGTGAAAGGGCACCGCTCGGTAGGCGGATTCCGGGCCTCCATTTACAATGCCATGCCGCAGGAGAGCGTGCAGGTACTGGTAGATGTGATGCGGGATTTTGCGAAGAAGGTGGGCTGAGTTTCTATTGTGTGTTTTAGTGAAGGGGTGACTTAGCATTGTAGCTCTGTCACCCCTTCACTATGCTGGGAAACTTATACTTTTTTTCGACGCGGATAGACGCGGATTTATATGATCATCATGTCCTCAGCGAGCAGTAGAATTATACCCTTACGCGGCCCGGCGGCGGCGAATTTTGCGCAGCAACCACCATACCCCCAGCCCCAGCAACAAGGCAATGGGCCAAACATAGACCAGCCCTACGACAATATCTAAAAAAGTATGCCAGCCTTCCGTAAAGCCATTGCCGATGCGGTTCCAGAACGAAGGGCGCGCCACATCGGGGCGGGCAAACTCCTGATACATATTGAGATACACAGTGCTGCGTTGAACTTCATCGCGCAGCCCGCGCAGTTGAGTTTCCGCCGATTCGATGTCTTCAATGAGTACCCGGATTTGCTCCTCCACGGCGAGGATGTCCGTCACGGTTTTGGCCGAGCGCAAGATTTCGCGGTAGCGTTCCAGGGTGGAGCGCTTCACCGAGAGCCTCGTTTCGATGTCTAAATATTCGCGGGTCACATCGCGGCTGTCCACGCTTTTGCTATCCACATGCAGGGCCATTTTTTCCAATTCGGCCAGCAGCTCGTCCAATTTATCGGGCGCAATGCGAATAACGAAATGGTTTGCGATGCGCCAGGAGGAGCGTTCCTCGGCTTCGTTGCTGATGTCTGCGCCGAGGCGCTGGGCGAGTTGGCGGAGCGCTGCGCTGCTTTTTTCGTAGCTCGTCACCGAGATGGAGACGTTGGCGTTGCGAATGATTTTGCGCGCCGGCGGCAGATCGGTGCGACCGGCAGGCTGGCCTTCGCCAAATTCGTCGGTATATGGAAATGGTACCGGCGGCGGCGGCGGTGGCTCGGCAGTGCGGGGAGGTTCAACTTCTATGTCTGACTCCGGAGACATATCCGCCCAGCTTTCTTCAAGGCTTTCAACTGAGCCGGAAGCCGATTTTTCCGGCGAGTACTGGCAGGCTATTGTAAAAACAGCGGTCAACAGGACAGCGAGGTATTTGCTCATGGTGAGAGGATTTTGGAAATAAGATGAGAAAAGTGATCTTTTTGGCGTGTGTTCCGCGTAGATCAAGTTGTGATCCTGGCAGGGTCACTCCTTCGCTAAAACCTGTCGGCACAACATCCCATTGCTTCTTAATTATCCATATTGTCCCTGGTGTTTTTCTGAACGGCTATGGCTCCAAACAATGCCAGGAGGAACGAAAACGCATAAAAGCCTTTTTCGCTGGGCAATAATGTTGCATTCCACAACCCTATCACTAATAAAACGATGGATAATATGGTTGCAAACCAGCATATACCATAGTACAGGTCTGTAACTTTTATATTTTCCAGCCGGTCTCTCACTGCTTTTTGCAGCGAAACAACCGAAAACAAACCGAACATAAGAACTGTGAAATAATAGCCTTTCTCATTCAAAACCATTTCTGCCCTGTATAAGCCGACTAAATAGCCTATCATCCCGGCGCCTAAAGCTATCCAGGATGCGGCAATAAATGCCTGTGATGTTTTTTGTTGCATGTCTCAAGTTTTAGGATGAATGATGAACATCAACCGCCCCTCGCGGCAGCTATCAGTACAAAGATATGCTACAGGAACCAGTAATGGTAATTTTATTTGCAGCGTAAAACTCTGTGCCGACGGGTCAGTGGAACAGTTCATACTTTTTTCTGTCTGCACCAATTCTTTCTCCAATTAGATTTGATATGTCCACAACTGCTCCATGTTCAATGAAAACTTCGTAAAATCTACTTTGATTGTTCCCCCAATAAATCATAGCACAAGCCATTGGTGCTCCTTTGCCTGTGTCTTGTCCGTTCTCTAAAAAACGTAATCTTGTGTCATATAAAAAACAGATAGATTTAGCTTTGGTAAAAACATACTTTTTCCAATGGGCTGTATTGGCAGCAATCGGAACAAGTGCCAAAACTTCCGAGTTGTATTCTTCGTTTGCATAAGCACATTTAGCAAGCCAATTTTTTATTGTTGTCCCACGCTCTTTGTCAATCCCATAAGGTGGATTAACGTATATGGTCGGATAATTCCAACTTTCTTTTAATCCGTCTTGCTTCGGTAAACGATACTCTGTTTGAGCATCTACTACTGAATATTCATTTGAACATGGGTCTAAGTCAATGTGTCCGCCAAATACTTCTTTGACGGCATTAACGTATTTATGAGGTGTTCCCCAGCTTTGACTTAATGTGTTTATGTTTCTTCCTGCACTCATATTAGTATGTTTTGCCAATTTTTATTTTTCAATTCATCCAATTCGTCTTTCAGTATTGTAAGACTTTTCTGACTTGGTGAGATTACATTGAACCAACTTTCAACCGTTGCAAGGTTGTCGCTAAAATATTTCAGCAATATTCTATCAGCTTCAATGTTCATCTGAACTTTGGTAAACTGATTTTTCTTTTTGCCTTCGGTATAACTTGAAAGAAATGTATCCCTTAAAAATTGAAATTCTGGAATTGGATGAAGTAAAAGTTTGTCAATGAAATCGGAAAGCCCTTTGTCAGTCAAGAAAAGCAACCAATCATAAGATTGAGCCAATACCATGAGTTCTTTTTGAAAGTTTTCTTCGCTAAAACTTAAATCCCCGTCTGCGGTCTTTTTAATCCAATTTCCGTGATTACTTACAACTCCAATTGTCAAAATGAATTTTCTCAGCAACTCCTTATCAGAAGAAAATATCACTTCTTCCATCAGATGTATGTATGGCTTAATGATGTAAGAACCGTCGCTTTTATAGATGATGCCCTGCATTTCTCCACTTTCAGAACGGATTTTCTGTAAAGATGAAGCTGTACGGGCAACATAAGCACCTTGTTTAGCTTTTTCAATCGTCTGAGGACCTTTTGTCATTCCTTCTTCAACGCCAACCCGCTTACACTCAAACATTGCGTAAGGCTTCTTGTTTTGCTCGTAAATATGTAATTCAAGTTTTTCTCCAAGGTCTGATTTGATGCTGCAAAGAAGAAATGAATTGTCGGACCTTGCAATGGTGCAAGCGTTGCGAAGTATATTGTTGCTTAATAATTGATTGTTTTTTCGCTCAAATCCTGTCAAGTCAAAACCGCTTGCGCTGAGGGCTTTTAAAATTATATTTGACGTTATTGATTTTTCGGATTTATCAACTGTTACGAAAGAACTCCGAACAATAGGATGCAATGAATATTCAACATTGTGGGTTATGTCAGGATTGCCATATTCAGCAAGTCCACGCTCAATTGAGATTTGATTATTCAGTCCCCAGGTCTTTAAAAGATAATAGGTAATGATTTCCACAAGAGTACCCAATGCTCTGCCTGAAGCCTTTTTAGGGTCTTTGGTGTGGTTAAAAACCTCTTCCGCTAAAACTTTTTGCAGTTTATCTACCGATTCGTATGCCATGATTTTTTATTGCTCAAATTTACGCTTTTTATTGTTTGTCCGTTCATTTTTTGTCAGCCTACCGTCGCTCGGTTGTGTTGTCATAGAATTGCTTACAACATTTTAGCGCTTGGTGCAGTGGCGAATTTCGGAGCACTTCACTGTCAACCAAGCACAAACTTTGTAAGAAGTACAAGGCTTGATTTAACCAGTGAACCGCCACTTTTGGGTAGGTGCTGTTACCTGCTGGGCTTTGTTCTGTACTATTCAATTTCATTGTTCGATTTTATTTTTACACGTGCCCCTTTCCCTGTCAATATCATACTAAATTTATTATTCAGGCTGTCGTGATACTTTACTTCAATTTCGTACTCACATTCATTAATTGGTTTATTTCCGATTGCTCTTGCGAATATGTATCTCCTTTCTCCTTTTTCAAGGTCATAAGGTACAGACTTGCTATGAAGTGTAATTTCTCCTGATATCAAAATAAAGTCGTCCAAAATTGCTCTTTCTCCTTTGTTGTTTAAGTCAATTTGTAACTCTCCTGTATGCCTTGTCCCTGCACCATTTAGCCATAAAACAGGAGCCACACTTAATTTTAACTTCTTCTCTTCTAGTTCTTGAAGTTTAGCCATTGATGCTCCATCTTGCTGTTTAAGAATTGATGTATTTCTAAGGATGTCTACTTGCTGGGCAATAAGTTCATTCTGTTTTTTTAAACTATCATTTTGAGCGTCTAGGATTGTAGCAATTGAAGCAAGTTTATCAATTTGTTTTTGTTTGTCTTTATCCTTTAAGAATAGCATAAGAAAAGCACCAAAGGTTGCCAATGCACCTATAGAGTTAATAATGTTGAATGTTATTTCAGTGTTGTCCATTTTTTCTAATTGTCATTAATAACTTCAGCAATTTCTTCTGCAATTTCCTCAATCGTGTAGACTGCTGTGTTCCTTGCTACTTTGTCCGCAAGTGATGGACTGTAATCTATAACTTCCTGTTTTGTGATGTCGTGCCAAATAGGTAGAACAACTTGTTGACCACTTATAGATTTAGTTATTATGCCGTCTAACTCATAGTTTGTCCAACCTTTTCTTATAAAATTTTTAGAAAGCACAACTATTCCAAATCTACTATTCGCAAGTCCTTTGTCAATTTTCTGTCGTAAACTGTCGCCTATTTTAAGTTCAAATTCGTCATACCAAACTCTTAATTGTTTGTTTTGCAATGCAAGAGCCAACGGTCTAACAACATCGTTTTTGTCTTCAGAAGCGTGGGAAATAAAGACATCATATTTCCTTATGATTGGTTCTTCACCGAAACCAGTAGGAATTTCTCTATCCTGCACTAATGATGGAACACTTGAAAGGCTTGGTTGTCTTGCAGAAGGTAAACGTCCTGGTAAAACTCTAACCGATGAACTTACTTTTCCTGAGTAACCACCTAAGTCAATAGTGACATACCATCTGCCAGAACTTGGGACTGGAATTTTGAATGGTGAACGTGTAACGTGGCCACCATAATAAGTATGTCGTCTGCCAGATTTATAACTTGAAAAGTTAGAGCTGTCCATAAGTTTTACATTAGCAGCATATCCTAATGTTACTTCAACTATTTCACCACCTTTTAATTGTCCTAAGTCGTAAGATTGAAATTGCATATTCTTAATGTTCTATTTTCTTGTTAGTGTCGTCACAGCCTTGCAGGTAACGTTTCGGGGGTTTGCGATGGCGGGGTGTTTTAGCACTAAACTTCATTCGGAGAACTGAACTTCCACATTGCACAAATGCGTCTGCGAAGCACAGAACCCCCGCTATCGCAAACCCCTTGTTACCGGCTGCCCTTCTGTCTTTTCTAAGGCTGTTATGCTGTCCAATCATTTAAAGAATTTAGTTAAGTCATTTACCAAAGTCCCGCCCTTAAAGTATGCAGTCCAATTTGCTTCAATTATTTTTTTACCTGTTCCTCTGTCAAACACTTCGTAGAAATACCTTTTGTTGTGCTGCTCGTCTCTTGCAAATGATTGAAACTGCAACCATTTGTCAAACACTAATTTAATTTCCTTGTCAATAGTATTTCCGAAGTCTTCGGTCTTAAGTTGTGGTGAATACTTCTTTGCTACAAGTGAAGTTACTGAGTATCTGCCAAGAGAAGCGGCATGTCCAATATTGGAATTTTTAAGCTGTGGAATTCGTAAATAGGTATAGTATGCGAACATATTCTTTCTATACGAGTTGGTGTCGGGAAGAATAGTAGTGAATTTTGGTAATGCAAACAGTTTTAGCTGTCCTTGTATAGCTTCATGTGGTTTATTTTGTGCCGCTAAACATACCCGTAAGAAAAGTTCTCTGTCAATAACTTCATCTCGGGTTATGTAATGATGATGAAGTCCATCGCCAAATTCTCCTCTTTTTCTTTCGTAGTATAGACCAAAATCTTCAAAAATTAGTTTCTGCAATTCAATTTGAACTTTATCATTTGCTCTACGGTCTGCTTCGTTTACTGGCGATTGCTGGTTGGTAGCTTTGGAAATATCCTCAATCAAAGTAAGTCGGTCTGCAATTGATTTTGTTGTTGCCTGTCCGTTCTCTTCGCTAAAAGTGATAATTTTTAAAAGGACTTCTTTGTCGTTGAAAATATCTAATGTTGTATTCTGTTCCTTACAATCATCGTAAAGTCTACTTAGAGTGTAGGCAGTTTGTCCTCCATTAATTATTTGAGGATTAGTGACCATTACTTCGGCTTTGTTCTTTTTCCCAACCTTGTCGCTGTGCTTTGTGTTATCAGAAAGCATTGTAATACCGTTATTGAAAAGTGCAAACTCATTAGTTTTAATTTGGCGTATAGATTTTGCAATTTCAGCATTCACACTACCAGCAGATAAGTCAAGATAACTTCTGGGATTGTATTTTAGTATTGAGTTTTTATACTTTGAAACAATTTTGGCAATTTCAAGTGTAGGAACAAAAAACGCATTGACATTACATTCATCAAGTTCAGTCTTTACATTGTAATCAATCCTATGTCCTGAATTAGTGCTATCAAGGTTGATTGTAATTTTAAGTTCTGAAATGTTATAGTATGTGTCTGAAACTAAGGGAAAGACTAACTCGTTGTAACACCTTTCGTAATTGTATATCTCTGCACGATAACCACCCATTATTTTATTGATTTTGGGTTGAAGGGTTTCTTTGATGTTCGCAAGTAGGATTATTTTTGTATCGTATTTTGGAATGTCAGAAATTTCCTGCAAGTCACGAATTAAACTTTGTATTTTCCCATTGTATTTAGTGCCACTTTCATAACAGGTCTCACCAGTTGTTATTCTCTCAATATCCATTGATAGAATTTCTTCAAGAGTAATGTCCTTGTTTTCAAAATTTTTCTCTGTCGCTCTGAATTTTGATTGGATGTAGTAAAGCTTCTTATTTTCTCTATCAATATAGTATCCATCTATACCACCATCATCAGTATCATCTGTAATTAACTTTTCTCTATCGGTAAAGTCAACTAAGCCAAATTTTACTTTTAGGAATAAATGAATAAAAGCTCTTGCTCTTGCATTACCTACTTCGTCAATACTACTCGTGTCAGGATTGTATCTCTTGTTTGCTGCCGGGGCTTCTGCACGAATTGCGTCAATTACTGTTACTAAGTCGTTGTATTTACTCATTGTATTTGTTTAATTGTTTTATACAGTCAGTTTGATGTTAGCACTGTCGTCATAGGGTTGCCGGTAACTCGCTTATACCACTCAAAAAAACATCCTTATCTACCCCCAACGACCTGCTAAGAATGATTTTTGATCTGTAAAAGCAAAGCTAAAAACTTTTCAAGAATCAGATGTCATCAAAGGGACTTTTTATTTCCTGAATATGCCGGGTACTGGCGTGGGCATACATCTCCGTCGTTTTTGAGCTTTTGTGCCCCAGCAATTCCTGAATGAGTGCGCCTGTACTGCTCTGTATCATAGTTTGCGCCCCGCAGCTTGCAGCTTACGGCCTGAAGCTTGCAGCCGCTCCCACCCGCCTACCCCTCCACCACCTGCAACTTGGCAAACTTCAGCATGATGCGTTTGGGTGCCTCGCCCGCGCCGAAGCGGATGGAAGCCATACGGCTGTCTTTGTGGCCGTCTATGGCGATGACCTCGCCTTGGCCAAATTGGAGGTGCAGCACCTGCATGCCCACCTGGATGGTATCGGGCGCGCTGGGCTTGAAACCGGCGGGATCCACCACCGGGCGGGCGGGCGGCGGCGTGCGTTTGGGGAAAGCGCCGCTGACACCGGAAGAGGCTTGCTGTGGCGACTGATCGCGGCTGCCGCGCTCGGCGGCTTTGGCCAAACCCAATGCGGCGGTGCTCTCGACGTGCTGCCGGGGCATTTCTTCGAGGAAGCGGCTGGCCTCGTTGACGCGCATCTGGCCGTAGCGGTAGCGGTTTTCGGCGTAGGAGAGCGTGAGGAACTGCTCGGCGCGGGTGATGGCCACATAGAACAGGCGGCGCTCTTCTTCGATGCCGTCGTGACTGTCTAAAGACATGAACGAAGGGAAAAGCTTTTCTTCCATGCCTACCACGAATACCGACTTGAATTCCAGCCCTTTAGCGGCGTGTACCGACATGAGGGTGACGAAGTCTTTCTCGTCTGTTTTTTCGTCCTGATCGGTGAGCAGGGCGATGTTTTGGAGGTAGGCCGAGAGGCGGGTGTCTATGTCGGTGGGCTGCTCGCCTTCTTCCATGGGAGGCGCGCCGACGGGCTGCGGGTCTTCCACAAAGGTTTTGATGCCGTCGAGGAGGGCGTTGACGTTGTCTAAGCGGCCGATGCCTTCGATGGTGGTGTCTTTTTTGAGTTCGTCCATGAGGCCGGAGCGGCGGGCTACATCAATGGCGAGGTCGTAGGCATTGTCGGTGGCCGAGCGGCGGTGAAATTCCTGCATCATGGCCACAAAATCGGCGACGGCGCTGCGGGTTCGGGTGGCCATTTCCACTTCGGGGATGCAGTCCCACATGCGGCGGTTGGTTTGTCCGGCCAACTCGCTGATTTTGTCCACGCTGGTCTCGCCGATGCCGCGGCGGGGGAAATTGATGACGCGGCGGAGGGCTTCTTCGTCGCCGGGATTGACGGCGAGGCGGAGGTAGGAGATGAGGTCTTTAACTTCCTTGCGCTGGTAGAACGACTGCCCGCCGAAGATGCGGTAGGGCACGTTGTAGCGGCGGAGGTATTCTTCAAAAATGCGCGACTGTGCGTTGGTGCGGTACAGCACGGCGATCTCGTTGTTGCTGAGGTGGTAGCGGTTTTTTTGCTCTATGATGGTGTCCACCACGCGATGGCCTTCTTCGGTGTCGGTGCGCGCTTTGATGATTTTGACGCGCTGTCCCTGGCCTTTGTCCGACCAGATTTTTTTCTGAATCTGGCGGCTGTTGTGCATGATGACCTCGTTGGCCGATTGCACGATGTGCTCGGTGGAGCGGTAGTTTTGTTCGAGCTTGAACACCTTGATACCGAAGGGTTTGAAGTCCTGCTCGAAGTCGAGGATGTTCTGAATGGTGGCGCCCCGGAAGGCGTAGATGCTCTGCGCGTCGTCGCCTACCACGCATACATTGCGGGGGCTGTGGTCGTAGTTGACGAGCTTGCGCACAATGGCGTACTGGAGGTGGTTGGTGTCCTGAAACTCATCTACGAGGAGGTACCGGAAGCGCTTGCGGTATTTTTCGAGGATGTTGTCGGGATTGCGCTGGAGGAGTTCGTAGAGGCGGTAGAGCAGGTCGTCGAAGTCCATGGCGCCGGAGCGTTTGCAGCGGGCGGTGTATTTTTCGTAAACCGAGTAGGTGAGCGGGCGGTTGGCGCGGCGGTCTTCCTCGCGGAGGTCTTCGTTGTCCTGATAGAGTTTGGGAGTAATGAGGCTGCTTTTGGCCGCCGAAATGCGCGAGCGGAGGGTATTGACATTGTACGTCTCGCGGTCCAAGTTCATTTCTTTGACGATGGCGCTGATGACGTTTTTGGTATCCTCTGTGTCGTAGATGGTGAAATCGGAGGGGTAGCCTATTTTTTCGGCTTCGCTGCGAAGGATGCGGGCAAAGATGGAGTGAAAAGTACCCGCCCATACCTGCGATGCCTGCGGCCCTACCACGCCGGCAATGCGTTCTTTCATTTCGCGGGCGGCTTTGTTGGTAAAGGTGAGGGCCAGCACTTCCCAGGGCGCGGCGCCTTGCTCGATGATGTGGGCGATGCGGTAGGTGAGCACGCGGGTTTTGCCCGATCCGGGGCCGGCAACGACCAGCACGGGGCCGTTGATGTTGGTGACGGCGTTGCGTTGTACTTCGTTCAGTTCGTTCAGATAGTGACTCATGTATGGAGTTCTTTTTGGAATGTATTGGTAATCTGCTTCCCGCGCCTTGCGCGGTTCGCGGTAATCTACTTCTTAGTTTATCTGCTTCGCAGTTTATCTACTGCGTAGTGTATCTACTGCGTAGTGTATCTGCTGCGCAGTTTATCTGCTGTGCGGAACCCGAAACCTGGAACCTTGAACCACGACTTCGTCGTGGCGAGGCCCGGAACGCGAATTTTTAACGCGAATCTTGGCGAAGGGCGCGAATTTCCGCGAACCACGCCTGTCGTCGTGGCGCGGTGCGAGAGGGAACACAGCTTGCGGCTTGAAGCCAGTAGCCAGTAGTCGTTCCAACCCGAAACCTCAAACCCGAAACCCGCGCCTTTTTTTTCGACGCTGATCTTTATGATTTTCATGATCTCCGCTGCTCGGAGAGGAACATAACAATCATAAGAATCTGTGTCTTTCAGCGTCAGAATCAGGCCGTAACTTCGGGTTACGCCCTGACTTGCGAGGCGAAACCCGAAATCCGTCCGTTCCTGCCGGAACGCCTAAATTTTTAACGCGAATTTTAGCGAAGGGCGCGAATTTCCGCGAACCACGCCTGTCGTCGTGGCGCGGTGCGAGAGGGAACACAGCTTGCAGCTTGAAGCCAGTAGCCAGCAGCCGTTCCAACCCGAAACCTCAAACCCGAAATCAGAAATCCGAAATCCGAAATCCGAAATCGGGAATCCGAAATCCGAAATCAACCCCTTCCCACCAGCAACCCGCGCTTTGCAACTCGTAGCTCGAAGCTCGCGGCTCGCAGCTTTCCCAAAGAGGCAAAGGTGCATAAAAATCGCCACCCCCGGCATACAAAACCGCAAGAAATGCGTTACTTGGTGCGACAAAAAAAATACACCAAATGCACAAGTATTTCTTTTCCATTTTGTTAGCCCTTACGGCTCTCACCGCCTGCGCTCAGGACGATTTTTACAAATCCTACTCCTTCAACCGGGCCGACACCCTGCGCGGCATGCTCCGTCCCGAGCGCACCTGCTACGACGTCACTTTTTATGACCTCAACATCCGCGTGGACCCCAAATCCCAATCCATCTCCGGATATGTGGACATCGCCTTCCGCACTGTCGAGGATTTCAGCGTGCTGCAAATAGACCTCTTTGAAAACATGAAACTCTCGCGCATCGAGTTTCAAGGCCGCGAACTCAGCTTCCGCCGCGAACACGCCGCCGTTTTTGTCACCTTCCCGCCACAATCCAAAGGCGGCAGCGGCGCTTTCCGCGTCTATTACGAGGGCGCCCCGCAAGTAGCCCGCAATGCCCCCTGGGACGGCGGCTTCGTGTGGAACAAAGACCGCCTCGGCAATCACTGGATCGGCGTGGCCTGCGAGGGCGACGGCGCCAGCCTCTGGTGGCCCAACAAAGACCACCTCAGCGACGAACCCGACAGCATGTCCATCCGCATCACCGTGCCCAACGGACTCATGGCTGTGGCCAACGGCAACCTCCGCCAAACCGTCCGCGACGGCGACCAAACCTGCTACGAGTGGTTTGTTTCCTACCCCATCAACAACTACAACGTCACCCTCAACATCGCCAAATACGCTCAGTTTTCAGACACCTACATCGCAAAGGACGGCGAAAAACTCGCCCTCGATTATTATGTGCTGGAGTACAATCTCAAAAAAGCCAAAGAACACTTCAAACAGGTACACTCCGTGCTGGCCTGCTACGAGCACTTCTTCGACAAGTACCCCTACTGGCGCGACGGCTTCGCCCTCGTCGAAACGCCTTACCTCGGCATGGAGCACCAAAGCGCCATCGCCTACGGCAACAAATACATGCGCGGCTACCTCGGCGGCATGATCCCCGCCGGCATGGACTGGGACTACATCATCGTACACGAAACCGGTCACGAGTACTTCGGCAACAGCATCAGTTGCAACGACCTCTCCGAAATGTGGATCCACGAATCCTTCACCACCTACATGGAGGCCCTCTATGTGGAGTACATGTACAGCTACAAAGAGGCCGTTCAATACCTCCTCAGCCAGCGCCGCAACATCCGCAACCGCGAACCCATCCTCGGTCCGGCGCATGTCAACTGGGAAAACTGGGAGGGCAGTGATCACTACTACAAAGGCGCCTGGATTCTGCACACCCTGCGCAGCACCCTCCGCGACGACGCCAAATGGTTCGATCTGCTCAAGGGTTTTTACCAAAAACACGCGCACTCCAACATCCACTCGGAGGCGTTTTTCCAGTACGTCAATACCGCCACCGGCCGCAATTACGACGCCTTCTTCCGCCAGTACCTCCGCTATCCCGGCATTCCTACATTCGAGTACGAACTCGAACCCAAGGGCAACGGACTGCGCATCCGATACCGCTGGAAAGCCGATGTATCGGGCTTCAACATGCCCGTAGCGCTGGGCAAAAAAGACGCCTACGAATGGCTCCAACCCACCGCCGAATGGCAAACGACTACCCTCAAAAACATAACGGAAGACGAGTTTCGCGTGGCTACGGAGCTGTTGCTGATCAACGAAAAGCGCAAGTAGCAGCGACTTTAGTCGCCGAAAACACGCCAAGCCAAAGTACTTGTTTACAGACAGCTATACCTTTCAATGCTGCCGTATTTTAATACATTTGCCTTGAGATACTTTCCGATCAGCCTCAACCTTCAAGTCATGAAACATCTTCTGTTCATTTCCCTTTTCGCCCTGAGCAGCATGTCCTTGCGCGCTCAATCCAACGACCAGCCTCCTTTCAACTTTGGATTGGAATTAGACGCCCTGCCCTACCTCACAGGAGGTTATTTCGGAGCAGCATGGGCAGGGCGGCAACATTGGCGGCTCAGAGTACTCACCGCCGGCGTCAACAAGCCCGACTGGTCCACGCCCGATGGCTTTACCAACCACCGCATCACGGCCTACGCGACAGTTGCCGACTATTTTCTGAAGCCCGATTGGACCGGCTGGTGGATAGGCGGCGGGCCTGTTTTCTGGAGCAGTACGATTCAAACCGATGCCAAACTACAAACGGCTCAATTCAAAAATCTGCTCCTCAACGGCAGCATAGGCTACAACATTCGCTTGCCGCACCACTTCTACCTCTCGCCCTGGGCCGGCCTCAGCATCCGGGTGGCAGGAGACACAGATGTGCCAGTGGACAATACTACTTTTACGCTGCCGCTGTTCAACCCGGAGGCATCGCTCAAATTGGGGTGGTATTTTTAATGCAATATCTTCAAAAGTCATTTTGGGGGCGTGCCCCCGCACCACCACCGCCTGCCCTGCACTCCAAAGGAACCCGCCGGCAGGCGACAAGCAGCGGGGTCGGGTGCCTCAGTCGCTCCTCCTAAGGTCGTCACTACCTTCGGCCCCCTCACGCGCAACTACAGCGCCGCCAACCTCACCGTCACCGCATTTTTGTGCGCCGTCAGTGCCTCCGCCTCCGCCATCAGTTCTATGGCCGGGCCAATATTGCGAATGCCCTCGGCGCTGAGTTTCTGAAAAGTGATTTTTTTAACGAAACTGTCCAATGATACGCCGCTGTAGTTGCGCGCATAGCCGTTGGTAGGCAAGGTGTGGTTGGTGCCGGAAGCATAATCCCCGGCGCTTTCACAACTGTAATATCCCAAAAACACAGAACCGGCATTGGATACCTGCGAGGCCAGAGCCTCCGCATCGGCCACCGCCAGAATGAGGTGCTCCGGGGCGTATAAATTGCTGAATTCCATGCACTCGCGCAAAGAAGGCAGCAGTATGGCGCGGCTGTTTTCGAGCGCCCGTCGGGCGATGTCGCGGCGAGGCAGCAGTTCCAATTGGCGGGCCGTCTCTTCCGCCACAGCAAGTATGAGGTCTTCGTTGTCCGACAACAAAACCACCTGGCTGTCCGGCCCATGCTCGGCTTGCGAAAGCAGGTCGGCAGCCACGAAAGCAGGCGGCGCTCCGGCGTCGGCTATCACGAGCACCTCGCTGGGGCCGGCGGGCATGTCTATGGCTACGCCGTTGCGCTGGGCAAACTGTTTGGCCGCAGTAACGTACTGATTTCCAGGCCCAAAAATTTTGTCCACTCTCGGCACGGTCTCCGTGCCGAGGGCCATTGCCCCGATGGCCTGAATGCCGCCCACGCTGACAATCGAAGTGACGCCCACCACCGAGGCAGCATACAAAATGGCCGGGTGAATGCGCCCGTCCTGGCCCGGCGGCGAACAAAGCACCACCTCTTTGCAGCCGGCAAGGCGCGCCGGAATGCCCAGCATCAGCACCGTGGAAAACAAGGGCGCCGAGCCTCCCGGTATGTAAATGCCTACCCGCTCAATGGGGCGGCTCTCGCGGCGGCAGGCCACGCCAGGACTGGTTTCTATTACCTGCACGGGTTCGCGCTGGGCAGCATGGAAGCGCTCTATGTTTCCGGCGGCCAAGGCGATGGCCTCGCGCAGTTCGGGCGATACAAGCTCTGCGCTGCCCGATACTTCTTCCTGCCCCACTAAGAGCGTATCCAATTCACAGCGGTCGAACTGAGCGGTGTAGCGGCGCAAAGCGGCATCGCCCTCTGTGCGGATATCATCGAATACACGGCGAACCAATTCGTCGAGGTCGGCGGCATTTTCGGCAGGCCGGGCGGCCAGAGCGGGCCAGTCGCTGCACTGCGGAAAGCGAGTGATTTTCATGGTTGATAGGATTGACGTGGGGGGATAACAAAAAAGGAGGGTTTTTGATGCGGGAAGAACCCGCAAAAAGTTTCATATCTCACGGGGATGAAAAACAATTGGAAGCCTGTCAATCATGCAATTATGAGTCTTAGGATTCGTCATTGTCCTCGGTTTGTTCGGGTATCTGCACAGCTACATTTTGCTCTTGATGATAACTGTCAATGAGATGAGCGATATGGTAAATACCTCAACATTCATGCAGGAAGTCGCTTAATGTTTGGAGCTTTCGTTTGCCCTGTTTCACTTGTTCTACCTCCTCTAAGGCATTTTTTATGCCGTGAAGAACTTCAAGTGCGCGTTTCATTTCATCAAACTCTTTTTGAAACAAGTTCCAATCCGCAATCGGCACCTGCACTGCAACAGGGCTTCCGGCGTCATCGGTTACATAATGAATAGCTGACATTGTCATAATATTGAGGTGTATTAGAGATATACAGTAAAATAAACGATTGGAGCTTTATTTGGTTTCGTAGCGCCTGCTTTGTATATACCTTGCGCCGCCGGGTTTTGTGCATAGCCTTTGGCACAAGTTATTGATTAGCAGCGCCCGGTATCTCACCTGACGGTGCGAGGTCTATATACTCGGTTCAGGGCAGGATGTTACACTTCCTCCGGAATGCTCTCAATAAAATCCAGAATAGCGCCGCCGCCGAGGTGTTTGGCCGCCGAAGTAACGAACTCCTGCGGCAGTACATTCCAGTGTTCGAGCAGGGCTTCGCGAAGGCGGGTAATGTTTTGCTCGCGTTGAGCATCCGTCAGGCGGTCGGTTTTGGTATAAACAATGACGAAGGGCAACCCTTTTTCGCCCAGCCAGTTAATAAATTCTATATCAATGTTTTGTGGCGGGATATTGGAATCGAGCAATACGAAAGTACACACCAGATTGGCACGGCGACTGAGGTAGCCCTGAATCATAATTTCCCACTTGCGGCGATTGGTTTGCGAGGTGCGCGCATAGCCGTAGCCGGGCAGGTCCACCAGATACCAGTCTTTGTTGATGAGAAAAAAATTGATGGTTTGGGTTTTGCCGGGCTTGCCGGAGGTGAGGGCCAGGTCTCTGCGCCCCGTGATGAGATTGATGAGCGAAGACTTGCCCACGTTGGAGCGCCCGATGAAAGCAAATTCCCGACGGTTGTCTTTCGGGCAGGTCAGTTCAGATGGGTAGCTGCCGGTGTATTCTGCGGAGTGGATGGTCATGTTGAATCTTGTTTTTCTGGCTGCAAGCCGTTAGCGGCAAGCTGCAAGCCTTAATTTTACTTCGTAAAAGGTTTTGAGTCGTGTTTTGTTTTCCAAACGAAAAACCTCCTCCCACAGTTCACCCAGCTTGAGGCTTGTGGCCTGTAGCTTGCGGCCATGCACAATCTCCGAATAGAAGTTTCACCTCCCAACCCTCGCCTGAATGCCTTTCGCAATCGTATTCAACAACAACAACAAGGTAGTAAACACAGCGATGCGCGCAATGAGATCGCCCCAACGCACATAAAACGTGACGCGGTCATTGAGGCGCACCTGACCTTTGATGGCAATGGCCTCGTTGTAGCGGGTGGCTTGCAGGATGTCGCCGCGCTGATTGATGAAGGCCGAGATGCCCGTGTTGGCAGCGCGGGCTATGCTGCGGCGGGTCTCGACGGCGCGCAAAGTGCCCAGCCAGAGGTGCTGCCGGTGGCCGGGCGAGTTGTCCCACCAGCCGTCATTGGTCATAATGACGGCAGCCTGCGCCCCTTTGTGGATGTAGCCCGTGAAGAACTCGCCAAAAATGGATTCGTAACAAATCACCGGCGCTAAGCGGGCCTTATCGCTGCTCATGGCCATGCGTTCTTTTTGCGTGCCGACGCCCTCTACAGTGCCCTGCACCTGTTTGATGACGGGTTCAAAAACGCCGAAAAACCGACGATACGGCAGGATTTCAGGCCCCGGCACGAGCTTCGACTTGCGGTACAATTGTACCTCCTCGGATTCGTTGGAAAACTGCGCCGCCGCGTTCAGCACCTCAAAATACATGGTGCCGCCGCCGCTGCGATTCGAACTGCGAACAGCCTTGGAATGCGGCTCGCCGGGCAGAAAAATATGGTACGCATCTATACCGGCAATGACTTTGAGTTGCGGGTGCTTTTCCATGAAGCCGCGCAACTGCACCACTGCCGGGTAGCTCTCCACTGAGCGGGTTTCTACATAACCGAAACTCGTTTCCGGCCACACCAGGTAGTCGGTTTTGCTGTCGGTGACGGAGGCCGACAATTCCAGAAAACGCTGCATCTGCACGTCTTCCGGGATGTCGAATTTTTCGTAGTGCGGCTCGTAATTTGGTTGTACCAATGCTACCTGCACCGTTTTATCGCCCTCTTCCTGATAAGTGAAATATTGCCAAAGCGAAATGCCGGTGGGAACGAGTATCCAAAGCGCCGTTTTCACCACAGACGAACGAAGCGCCGCCCGGTCATTTCTCTGTTTCCAGGCATTGAAAATCAACCAGTTACCGACTAAAATCCAAAGTCCTCCACCGAAAACGCCGGTAAATTCATACCATTGTACCAATGCCGGAAATTGCGCGAAAGCGTTGCCCAATGTGAGCCAGGGCCAGGTGATTTCCCAGTTGAGATGCAGGTATTCAAATGCCATCCAGTAGGCCATGAAGGCAGCTCCGGCAATGCGCGGCATCCTGCGTTGGGTATGATGAAAAGCGGTGAAAACCAGCGCCATGAACAGGCTGTTGAGCGCCATGGCCACAATGCCCGCCGCCAGCGCCGTGTTGGCCACCCACCAGGTGCTGAGGATGTTCCAGATCAAAAAAGCATTGTAGCTGTGCAGCAAAACCTGCTTGCCTTTGCCTTTTGCATCGCTGCCGCTGATCTCAGATTCGAGCAGCAGCAAAGGCACAAAGCCCACGAACATCAACAAAGGCGCAGGTACGATGCCCGGAAAACCCAGTCCCAACAGCAGTCCGCTGAGACTTGAAAGTCCCGCCCTTCGCCAACCGGCAGCTCCGTTTTTCCTGCCGCACAGCAGAGCCTGCGCCAGTATCCACAAAGCGATGAAAAGCAGCAGCGGGCGATGCCCCCACAGCAATTGCTCGCCGGTGCGTTGGTACATGGAGTATCCCGCCCAGGCAGCGCCGAGAATGGAAATAATAATGGTGAGTATCCGGAGGCGGCCACTCATTTACGCGTGGTTGGCTTGCAGGTGTTTGGCCACCTGCTTTTCGGCCCATTGGGTGGTGACGGATTTGGGGCGCTCCAGCGGGAAGCCCAATGCCCGCGACCAGGCCAATTGAGCCAGTACGCCCAATGCCCTCGACACGCCAAACAGCACCGTATAGAAGTTGAATTCCGTGAGACCGTAGTGAATGAGCAGCGCGCCGGAGTGAGCGTCCACGTTGGGCCAGGGGTTTTTCACCTTGCCGAGGCTTTCCAAAATGGGCGGCACGGTTTCAAACACATCCCAAACCACCTGCACCATGTCGTCGTGCTTGATGTAGCGTTCCGCGAAGCTCTTTTGCGCCATGAAGCGCGGGTCGGGCTTGCGCAACACCGCATGGCCATAACCCGGAATGACCTGACCGGCGTCAATGGTGGCCTTTACATAGGCTGCAATTTGATCTTTGGTAGGCGTTTTGGTGCCCAGCGCATCCAGCATTTTGTAAATCCAACCCACTACTTCCTGATTGGCCAAACCGTGCAACGGCCCTGCCAGCGAAGTCATGGCGCCGGCAAAGGCCAGATACGCATCGCTCAGGGTGGAGCCTACGAGGTGGCAGGTATGTGCCGAAGCGTTACCGCCTTCGTGGTCGGCGTGGATGGTGAGGTACAAACGCATGAGGCTGCGAAAATCGGGCTGATCGAAGCCGAGCATGTGGGCAAAATTGCCGCCCCAGTCTTTGCTGATATCGGGTGCAATATGATCGCCACCGTGGAAAGAACGCCGATAGATGTAGGCGGCCACGCGCGGCAGACGAGCGATGAGGTTCATCACGTCTTCGTAGGTGGCGTCCCAGTATTCTTCTTTGTGCAGGCCCTCTTCGTGCCTTCTGGCAAAACAACTCTCGGATTGCATGGCCGTCACCGCAATGATGAACTGCGTCATGGGGTGCGTGCTGATGGGCAGGGCATCCAGCGTGTGGAAAACATGTTCCGGCACATTGCTGCGGTGCGTCCATTGCAGCGTGAGCCATTCCACCTGTTCTTCGGTAGGAATTTCGCCGGTGAGCATGAGCCAGAACAGCCCTTCGGGGCGCGGTTCCTTTTTGTCTTGCCCTTTGGGTAGTATTTCTCTGAGTTCGGGTATGGAATAACCTCTGAATTTGATGCCTTCTTCGGCGTCGAGGTCGGAGGTTTCCCAAACCATCATTTTTATGCTGCGGGCGCCGCCGTAAATCTGGCCGAGCGTTACCTGATCTACCACAAGTTCGCCGTGTTCTTTGAGCATGGCTCTGATGGCATTGCGTTGAGCAGTGGCTTTTTCGTGGAATAATTGCTTCAAGGGATCCATTGAAAAATGCTTTATTTGGTGGTAAGATGAATGTTAAAAAACGCTCCGGGCGACAGCCGGCGGCAGCCCCGAAAAACGGGCAGCAATATTACATTACTACCTTAGAATTGTTTGGCTAAACAGCAAAAATCGGCAAAAAAAAGCCTCCCCGACCGTAAGCGCCGGTTGTTGGGTAATGACTGCCGAACTCAGGTTTCAGCAACATATTGACTAATGGTCGGATTCCATTTCCAAAAGAGCCTCATGGATGGCATCTTTGGATGCGCCGCTCTTTTTGAGGGCTTCTATTCGGGCGGCTTCGCTGCGTCGGCGCTCGGCCCGCTCCCGGTCTAAGATGGGCTTCTGTTCGGGCGTGAGCATGTTGGCAATCGAGGATTCGGTGAGGGTGCGAATGCTCTTCAGCTTTTGGCGATAGAGCGATTCGTCGGTGGTTTTCAGCGATTCGATTTCGGACAGGTTGCGGAAGCGGCGTTCCTGAATCACATACATTTTTTGCACCTGCGCCTCACTGAGGCTGTAAACGGCGGTCAATTCTTCCGTAGCTTTGCGGGCCGATTGCTGGTCGGCGGCAGATTGTGCGAAAGCGCTGCAAACGCTCAAAAAGGCAATCATACCAATCAAAAATTTCTTCATCTTGAGTTGTTTTTTACATTGCCGGCCAAAATACGGCTTTTTGAAGTATGTACAAGTAATGTGCAGGATTTTCCGTTGAAATTGCCTGCCTGAACACAAACCGACCGACCATTGAACATCCTCCCAAAACTACTGCTCACCATTGTTTTGCTGCTTTCCGTTGCCCCGGCGCTCCTCGCCCAAAAAGCGGCGTACCGGCACTATTACCGGGGTGCTATGTTGTATGCCGAGGGGCAGTTCCGGCAGGCGGAGGGCCACTTCCGGCAGGCCGCCGAGATCATACCCGACAATTTTTACTTTACCTCGGCCTATGCCCTCGCACTGAGCCGCAGCGGGCAGTACGAATCGGGCAGGCTGCTGCTGCAAAAGGCCGGCGGATTCATTGCGCTCAAAGACCCCGAGCGCGTTTCCAAATTAGCGTCCTGGCACTTTTTTCAGGGCATGTCTCATTTGTACGGAGGCCGGGCGGGCTATGCGGCGGCGCCCATCCGCAAGGCCATCGAGTTGATGCAGGCCAAGCCCGATGGCCGTCAACTCAGCATTTTGTACAACGCCCTGGGCTATGCCACGCTCCTGCATCAGGGGCAAGGCTCGCATGTGAAGGCGGGCATTGCGCCTCATTTTCATGTGCAACGCCGCAGTATGGAGCGGGCGGCTCAATATTTTGAAGAAGCTTTGCGCCACGACGCAACCAATGCCGTAGCCCTGCAAAACTATCGCACACTGGCCGATACGCTGGGCCTGCCGCCGGGGCAGTTCTCCGCTCAGGCCGACTCTCTGAACCAACGCCGCCTGCTCGACCCCATTTTCAGTTCCATGCCTGCCAACATTGACCGAACGCTGCAATTGGGGCAATTTGAGGAGGTGCTGTTTCTGGTGGATATTTCCGGTTCGATGGTCATGGAAAAGGTGATTTGCCTCAACCAGGACCGCTTTGATGTGATGAAAGAAATGGCCCTTTATCTCACCGACAAAATGCCCGAAACCACCCGGCTCGGATTGGCCACCATCGGCGGCGATTGTGCCAAAACGCCCCTCAAATGGATGCCGACGGGCAGTCTTTCCAAAAAAGAAATGAAGGAGGAGTTGCGCTTTTTGTATCCCGACGGCACGACGCCGCTGCTGACTATGTTGGTGAAAGCACCGGAGCTACTGAGCGCGCAGGATTCGGTTTCAAAATCCATTTTTCTCATCAGCGACGGGGAAAACGTATGCAAAATGGGCGACCTCGACATCTGCGAATGGGCTGCCGGTCTGGCCGGAAAAAACATCACCATTCATGTGCTCACTTTCCTGGAGTCGGGGCTGCACAACACGGGCGCTTTCGCAGAATACACCTGCCTGGCGGAAAACACCGGCGGCAAAGTGGTCTATATTGACAACTACCGCTGCACCACCCAACTCTTCGACTTCAACCTGTTGGAAACCTGTAACTTAGCCATTCCGCCGCTGCAACGCTCGCAATGCTGGGGGGTGGCGGTGAAGGATTTGTGGGCTATTTTTTTGGAGAAGTGAGTTATACCCGATGAAAAATGGTTTGCGAAAAATATAAACCATTTTTCATCGGGATAACTGATAACCAGTGGTTTGCAAAAACCTAAATTCGCAAACCACTGGCTATCGAGTATAAATTCAAAACACTTTATCCGGTAGTGTCGCTGCTTGCAAAAGACGTGATTTCACAGCTTCAAAGCGGACAGAGCGTTTCAGCAAAGGCTTTTCAATTTCAAAATCAATGTCTTCAAACCAAGTGATTGCTTTGAGCGGAATAATGGGATTGGAGTTGGGATATTTGATTTGGTAAGCGTCCAGTAAAGATCGCAACGAGTAGTGTTCCAGTAGGAAATAAAGATCAAAAAAGTCTTTTTGTCTATTGCCGCTATGAGCTATGGCGTTGAGTTTCATGGCGCCGATATCAGGTATAGATGCCAGTCTCAGGCCATCCTCCTTGCAGAGTGCGTTTACCAGTGGATACGCATGCGTGAGAAAGTCCATTTTGACATTTTGGGCAAATCCTTTAAGCGTATTAGGGGCAACGTAGTCTGTGGAAAAGCCATATACTTGGGAAAGGTGAGTTTCGATTTGATAATTGTCAAAGGAACCCGTAGAAAATAAGTCCAGATCAATAGAAAGACGGTGGCCTATGTGCAAGGCCAAAGCTGTTCCACCTACGAGGAAAAACTCGTTAAAAACCTGATCCTGCTGGATTTGAGACAACAATTCCAGTGTTTCAGGCAGAATGACATCCTGGCTTTTGTACAACATGGATGAATCCAGATTGAAGGTAAATTTGTGTGAATTGTTTATGTCTGGAATCAAGTCGCGTACTTTTTTCGGCAGTACTCAATATTTTGTCAATGCCGTAAAAATCAACAATGGCCTGCCATTCGGCGGGTACTCCCCGCTCAATTACCCGTTCAATAACGACGGTAGCCAAGCTCGAAAAATCAAGATTGTCCCAATCGTATTCCCATAACAGATGCCTGCGAATGTCTGGCCCGGCTGAATGCATGCGCTTTATTTTTGCTACAAAAATAGCTCATTTATTCGAGAATGGTGCAATACTGCGTTACTGCTTTCGCCCTGCTGTTTCTGACGGCGGCGGTGGTTTCATATTTTTCACTTAACAGGCCAACAACCCGATGCGAGTGAGTTTGTTATGTAACTTTGTAATCAAACAACAATGCTATGCAAACAATGGAGTTGATACAAGAAATACGTCGGCTGCCTCTTTCACAGCAATTTCTGGTTGTGGAAGAAACGCTGAAAGCCATCAAAAAAGAGGAAACTCAACGCCAATTGGCTCTGGCAGCAGACGAACTATATCAGGATTATATGAATGATCAGGAATTGATCTCTTTCACAACTCTGGACCTCGAAGATTTTTATGAAACAAAGTGAAATTTGGCTCATTGATCTTGAGCCGACCAAAGGAGCTGAAATACAAAAAAAGCGCCCGGCAATTATTGTAAATGATGATAGTTTGGGAAGGCTGCCGCTGAAGATTATTGTACCCGTCACCGACTGGAAGGATCGCTATGATGTGGCTCCCTGGATGGTAAAAATAACACCCAACGATCAAAATGGACTTTCCAAAATTTCATGCGCGGATTGTTTCCAAATACGTTCGGTCTCTCAACAGCGCTTTATTTTAAAAATAGGCGTTATTGATTCGGACGAATTACTCCAAATCAAAGACGCATTGAAAAAAGTATTGGATATCTGAAGAATCGGATATGGATAATGTTTTAGACAATGATACAAGCGCCGGGGTATCCGATATTCCCAATCGGGTATGGGTGGAAATGCTGGAAAACCCCAAAAAATATCCCGTCCATGTAGTTGAAACGGCCCGGCAGCAGGTACTGCTCAGAAACATGAATGAACTCGCTGTTGAAATAACTCCCCCAGAACCACAAGACCAGCCGGCAAATATATTTTTGTGGATTCGTGCCAACCCTGTACTCGCCGGGCTGACGGTTCTCGCAGCCGTTTTGTCGGGGTACAAAGGCGCACTTGTAGTGCTGGTTTCGGTTTATGCCAGCACCCGGCACGATAAAGCGGCTCAAAAAAACATCTGGCGCGCTACCGCTTTTGCCCTGCTGTTTCTGACGGCGGCGGCAGTCGCGGTTTCGTATTTTGTTCGATGATAAATTTTCGCCCCGGCTTTCCAAAAATCAGCATTATTTGATACTTCTTGGGTACATCCGTTCCCCTTGCGACACATTGCGTTGAGTACCGATGAAAAGGCACTCCTGCAGAAGCCGAAAAGCAGTGAACAGAGTAGGCTGTGATCCACACCAATTTTGTAGAAATCTTATTTGACCATGAAAACAAAATTTGTTTTTTCACTCTTCAGCATCGCCCTGACCCTTTGCATGAGCTATTCCACCACCCTTGCACAGGCCTGGATTGCCCGCCACGGACTCAGCCCGGCCCAGTACCAGACCGAGTACAACACCAACAAACAAAACGGCTACCGCCTCACCTGCGTGAATGGCTACACCCATAATGGCCAGGAGCGCTACACAGCTATATGGGAGCAAATAACCGGCCCGCTGATGGCCACCCATCACGGAATGAGCGGCGCGCAGTACCAAAGCAAGGTGGACGAGTACAAAACACAAGGCTATCGCCCTACTCAGGTTTCGGGCTATGGCGTAGGCAATGAGGCCAAATTTGCAGCCATTTGGGAGAAGATACCCGGCTTGTGGGCAGCCAAACACAACCTGACCGCCGCACAATACCAAACGGAGTATGATAACTTTAAAAATCAAGGCTTCCGGCTGGTGCATGTGAGCGGCTATGTGGTGAACAACGTGGAGTACTTTGCCGCCATCTGGGAGAAAAAAACCGGCCCGGCATTGGTAGCCAAACACAACCTGACTGGCGCACAGTTTCAAAACGAGTTTAATACCCTCAGCAGTCAGGGTTATGCCTTGGTGAATATGAGTGGCTACACCAAAAACAACGTTAATTATTACGCGGGTATCTGGGAGCAAATTTCCGGAGACCCCCGCGCAGTGCGCCACGGTATCGCAGATGGAAATTACCAGCACGTTTCCGACAATATGTACTACCAGGGCTACCGGCCTGTGTTTGTGCAGGGCTTCGCTTCCGGCAACAGCGCCCGCTTCAACGGCATCTGGGTGAACAAAAACTATTCAGCCGCCGATTTGAACAAGATCAATAATGCCATCAATACTTATATGCAGGCCGAAAACGTACCCGGCTTGTCTTTGGCCATTATGAAAGACGGCCGCTTGGTATTCGCGGCCGGCTACGGCAATGCCCGTCCCGATGAGACCATGTCGCCCAATCACCCCATGCGCATTTTCAGTATTTCCAAGTCTGTGACGGCGGTGGCCATTATGAGGCTCGTGCAACAGGGTCATTCCAATTTGCTCGACCGGAAAGTATTTGGGCCTAATAGCGTACTGGGCGCCAAGTATCCCACCCCCTCGCAGGGCAATGCCGGTTTGGGCAACCTCGCTACGCCCCATCCGCTCCATCAGTTTACCGTGCGGCAATTGCTCTATCATACCTCCGGCATGCGTACCGGCAATGGCGAGCCTCCCTTTTGGAGCGCCACCAGTACCGTAGCGGAGTGCATGGCCGACCTGATGGGCCGCTCCGACCTCATTACTCAAGCTCCGAATGTAGGCGAGATTTACTCCAACCTTGGTTACTACTTCCTGGCGCGGGTGATTGAAGAGGTGAGCGGGCAATCGTACGAAACGTATGTGCGCAATCAGGTACTCAATCCCAGCGGCATCGGCAATACCATGTATGTGGGCCTCGCCAACGGCCAGTCAAAGGCAGGCGAAGCTACCTACAATCCGCAGTCCTCTCAAAATATGCAGCAGTTTGGCGGCTTCGGCGGATGGGTAGCACGGCCCATTGACCTGTTGAAATTCTTGAGCCGCGTGGACGGTGTTTCCACTCCCGCAGACATCCTCACCAGCACCAACTACACGACCATGACAACTACATCAGGGTTCAATAACTTCCGCGCTTTGGGCTGGCGCGTTGATGGAGGACAGCAATATCACGGCGGTTCTTTTGGCGGCAGCCGGTCTTGGTTGGTCAAAAGACCCAACAGCGGCCTGAGCTACGCCATCATCACCAATTCCAACGTATCCAACGACTGGGCGCTCAAGGCGGTGATGGACAATTTGTTGCCCACCATCAGTCAATTTCCGGGCTACAATCTTTTTTGATTCGGCACTAAGGGGCGATAAAAAATAAAGTGATCATTTTCGCCAAAGGATTAGATAAGTAAACGTTTCATTTTAAGTGTCTTATCTAATCCTTTGGCCTAAAGAAAATGAACACTTTATTTTGCCCCACTACTAATAGCAGCATAAGTATCTATGGGGGCGGTGTAAAAAGTCGAACTTGCTGTTTCGTACTTTTTACGCGGCCCCCGGCTTTTCGGCCCCTACCCAAACTCTGCTTCCTCCAGTTCCCGCAGGTTTTCCTTCAGTTGTTTTACATGTTTGCCGTAGCTGATTTTGATCGAAAACCACACAAAAACCATCGCGAATATAGAGATGAACACCGTCCAGCCGAGTATTTTCTGCCAAGACATGTACTCCGTTATTCTGAACAAGGATTGGTATGTCAGACTGTTGACCAACCAAGCTGCCGACAGCAGGAAAGCCGGCATCAGCGTGGCTCCGCCCCAAAAATAGATTTTCAACAGTTGGTCCCAATAGGCGATGGTTTGTTGCAGCGCGGGCATCAGCCGGGAGTCGGAGGCCATGCCCCGCCCCAAATGCCTGAAACCGGCGACGTAAAACCCGACCAAAGGCAGCACGCCCAATATGGTCAGTTGAATAGCCGCCAAGTACGCCTCGCCATTGTTTGACGGGATGCGGCTCACAAAATATACCCAGACCAGCAAAGCCAATCCGCCCAAAACGACCTCCGCCATCAGGTTGCGGTACATGCTCCTGAAAATGGAGCGATTGCGTTTTTTGAGCATCAAAAGCAGTTGCTCTTTGTCTATCGGATTGGGCGAGCCGGCGGCGTTTTGCCAGTCCGATTTCAGGTTGTCCAATGCGTCATTGTTCATGTCTTTTTGTTTAGGATTGCAAAATAGTTTTCAATTTTTCGCGAATGCGAAACATCCGCACCCGCAGGTTGTCGGCGCTCAGGCCGGTGATCTGAGCCATTTCTTCATAAGAATGGTCTTCCAAATACAGCAGCGCCACCGATTTTTCACTCGGCGACAGGCGTTCCAAAGCAGCATACAGCCGGGCATACGCATCGGGAGTCTCCTGCTCGTCGGCGGATACAAAATGCTGTATTTCTGTCAGTTCCGTAGTTTGTAATTCTTGTTTTCGCACGCCGGATATGGCCACATTCAATGCAATGCGATACATCCAGGTGCTTACTTTGCAGTCTTGCCGAAAGGCGGGCCAGGCGCGCCACATCTGCGCTGCGATGTCCTGAAACAAGTCGCGGCGGGCTTCCTCCGAGCGGGCGTACATGCGGCACACTTTGTGTACGATGTTCTGATGCGTTTCGAGCAGTTCCAGAAATTGTTGTTCGTCGGATGTCGCCTGTTTTGACACTTGTTTTGATTGATTTTGCCGTATTGGTCGTTGGAACGAAGGGAAATGTTACACGGATGAGAAAAAAAGTAGGCGGTAGGCAGTGGGCGGTGGGCGGTACCTGCGCGCTTAGCACTGCATACCGCCTACCGAGGACCGCCTACTGAACAATCCACGCTTAGCACCCCCTACTGCACACCGCCTGCTGCCCACCCTTTCACCGCACCCGCACCCTTATCCCTGCCACATTCGCCTGAAAAACAGGAAAATACATCAACTCTACTTTGGCCGGATTGAGCTGGTAACTGCCCGCGTAGCGCGGAATCAATTCCACCTCGAAGCGATGCGTGCCGATGCCGAGCCGCTCGCAAAAAATGGCCGTTTTGTGTTTGAAATACTCCCGATGCGACTCTTTGCCGTAGTTGGTGCGTTTGGATTCATACGAACAGCTGGCAGGAATCGGCACCTCCAGCATCAGGTATGGCGCATCTCGGAAAACCGTCACCTCTGTTACCAATTTCGCCGGCACACCGGCCTGCAAAGTATCGCCCGGCAGTGTATCGAAAAACGAGCGCACTTTGAAATACGTCGAATCGGCGCGGGTGTCGTTGTCCCAATAGCGCTGATAAGCAGTGAAATACACCGGGAAATCACCGGTTTTGCGCAGTTCGATCCGGCCGCCCGGCGGCAATACCCGTTCGTAGGGGAATTGCGTTGCGCTGTCTTGCACGGCGCCGGAGAGTTCCAGACGGGGGGCTTGCAGGGCTTTGGCATTTTTGCTCCAGGTTTCCATAAAAAACTCCAGCCACTGCGCCCGCTGAAAGGTATTCCACCACAGGCCGGATTGGCGTTGTTCCAGCAGGTAGTTTCGGATGCGGCGTTGCAGATCGGGCGAGGCAGTGGAATCGCTGTGCAGGATGCGGGCGGCCATGAGCGTGAGGGGCAGATGCCCGCGCCAGGGTTGCTCCAGAGAAGCAGAATCGCTGAAAAACACATTGCCGAACATGGTTTCGCGTTGGTAGCGCAACAGCGTATCGCGTTGCCAGGGCAGGCCGTGCCGTTGTTGCAACTCGATGAGCCGGAAGTGATTATACACATTCAGCAGCGTGTCTTTTTGGATAAAGGGCAGATAGGCGCTGTAATCAATTTTCTCTCCGAAAGCGCTCAGCATGGCCAGCAGTTCCAATTTGCGTTCGTTGCCCGTTTGGCGGTTTTCCAATTCCCAGATGATTTCCTCGACGGCTTTGCGCGGAAGCGCCTCCACTTTGTACCCCTTGCTGCGGGCCTGCGCCAGCGTTTCCAATATGTGTACGCTGATCCAACCGGAGGTGGCCGATTTGTTCCACCAGCCCCAGAGGCCGCGTTCGTTGCGGTTTTTCTCAATGCGATGGATGAGTTTTTGCAGCTCCTGTTTGTGTCGGAATGGCTGTTCCAACCAGGCGGCTATTTGCTCGTCGGCCAGCAAAGCTTTGAGCTTGGAGGCCATTTGTTCGTTGCAATCGTACTCGTAGCGCAGGAGCCAGGAGAGGTCTTCGCGCAAGACATCGAGCAGGTCGGCGCGGGCGTAGAGTTGCACGGGGCCTTGTTTTTCAGGCAGTTGGATGATGATGGAGGTGTCTCCTTCGAGGACAAAAAACTGCCCTTCACTGCGCTCGATGCCTTTGGGAAAAACGGGAATGGAACGCCGCTCGCCGTCGAAGTAGCCGTCTGATTTTCGGATAGAAAACTGCACGGTGAGCGAATCGGTATTGGCCGGCGACAACCACACGGAATCGGTGGCAGCATCGGCCAAGCGATGCTTGCTCCGGCCCGCCGCCGCGCCGTTGATCTCAAAAGCGGCCTCTATATCTATGGTGTCGGAGGCGTAGTTGAGCGCCCGACCGACGGCCATCGCCGAATCTCCGGCTACCAAAAATCGGGGCAGACTGAGCCGCGCCGCCACGGGTTTGAACGAGCGGGTGCGGGCCTCCCCTACCCCACTCTGCCGCCGCGAGGTCATGGCGGGTACAAAGGTGCGCCACTGCGTGATGTCGTCGGGGAAGCTGACGCGAAAAGTGGCCTTGCCCTCGGCATTGGTGCGCAGGCGGGGTTGCCAAAAGGCGTAATCTGAAAAACGGCTGCGAATGGAACTTGCCTCGGCAGCGCCTTCCATAAACGCCGCATCGAAAGCCATGCCTTTGGCTCCTGCCTTGGTAGTGATGAGTACGACCTCCGCCGCGCCCGGACCAAAAACTGCCAGGGCCGCCGAATCGGAAATGACTTCGATGTTTTGTATCTGATCGCTGCTCAAGCCCAACAACTCGCCCGATACCCGCACGCCGTCTATGTAGTATTCGGTGGCGTCGGAGCGGCTGCCGCGAACCTGAATACCGGCCAACTTGCTAGAAAAATCCCTGCCTTTGCGATTGGAAAGACTTACTGAATACCCGGTTGAAACGCGATCTTGTTGAACAAGGTCGGACTTATAAGCACTTACAAGCACTTCAGATAGCATATAATCTGCACTGTGTAAAACAAAATCACTCTGAGCCGAAGGTCGGACTTCCATAGATTCAAAACCCAAATAAGAAATGAGGAACACGGCATCTTCCGGAGCTAAAAGACTGTATTGCCCGTCGAAATCGGTTACTGTACCCCGCGCCTGCCCTTTTATTTTGATGGCAGCGCCAATAAGCGGCTCACCTTTGTCGTCCTTAATACTCCCGATGAACAAACGTTCTGGTCCGGTAAATTGGGTGGGGCCAATGTAATTTTCCCTTACCTCAAGTAGTGACCATCGTTGGATATAATCTCTTTCGATGCTTCGCTTACAGCTTTTACTAAAATCATCGGCAGGCAAAATGTCCAAACTGTCTATACGCAGGTAATTGATGCCGTTGGCTTCTATTCCGATGGAATCTTTCACGAAATACCGCCCATCCTGAAGCAGCCATATTGCCCGGTAATTGCCTGGACCGAGGTTGTGAAAAAGTTTATAATAGGCAGACTGTATCAGTACAAAGTCGGGATTTTCATATTTAAACAACAGCACATAGGCTTTATCGGGGTATTTATTTGTGAAATTTCCATCCAATTGCAAGCGCCCACGACGGCCCGACAAGGTAATTGTGTACGGTGCCAAATTGATGTACCAATATTCAGACCATTGCTTAGATTTGAACTTAGGCAACAAGTCCTCTTTTTTCCATACCAAGTCTCCCCATTCCTCTCTCGCCGCGCCACTCAGTTTATCTGGATAATGCCACTCTGGGTTCACGCTGCGCATTTTCAACAGGCCGGGCGCAAAATCGTATTCCATCATCGGCTCGTGGGCGAAATCTATTTTATGGTTGTCCCGTAGATTCCGGTACTGCACAACATCGGGCATAATCGGCCCGGTCAACTGCCTGCCGAAAGTGCCGGAAGCTGGTTGCAACAATTGTATTGCTCCTTTTTGCTCAATGTAATCCCATGCATTGTCTTTGTATCGAAAAGGAAAAATATACCGATACAAGTTGTTTTTTTCATCCTGCGTCAGGGAGGTGGGCATGGAAGTAGTGCTGATGTGTTGGTCTTGAATGGAATCTGAAAGACTCAGAATCAGCTTCTTACCCGGCGAGATGAGTACGCTGTCCAAATGAATGAGCCGGTCGGTGCAGCGCAGTTCTACCCGGTGATAGCCCGGACTGATTCGAATGGAGTAGGGCTGCCGGTTGGTGTTCCATCCGAAATACGCGGGTTTTTGGTCCACATACACGACGTGGACGGGCTGCGGCGCGCCATTGAGTACGAAAAACGGCGCGAACTGCGCGATGCTGTCGGGGGCGTCGTACTCGAAGCGGTAGAGGTTTCGGCCGGGGTAGGCAAAGCGGTAGTACTCGGCTGTGTCCAGGCCGGTTTTGCTGCGCCAATAGGCAAAGTTGAGCGGGGTTCGATTGTTTTGAGGCTGATCTCGCAGGGCGTTGAACGTATTGATGAGCCTGCGTTGGGGCGTCTGTTTTTCAAACCAAGGCAATGCAGGCGCCTGAGGCTGAAATTTTTGCGTCACGGCCCAGGCGGTGAGGTCGGCATTGGGAACGGGCCTGCCGCGCTGGTCGGTCACGGTCACGGTGATGTCGGTTTCCATGCCGGGCCAAGCCAATGCCGGCTGCTCCACCTGCACGTTGAGTTGACGGCGGGCGAAGTCCACGGAGTAGTTTTCGCTGCGCACCTGTCCGCCCCAGAGGTATTGCAGCGCGATGAAGTACGTTTCCCGCTCGCCGGCGGGCCTGCGCAATTGCCAGTCGGTACCGTAGCCGCGCTCTATTTCGCGGTTGTGGCGGTACAAAAAGTAGCGGAAGGGAATGCGCCGGGGATTGTCGCAGGCAATGAACAGCGAGTCGTGGCTGCGGGAGGCAAAGCATTGCAGGAGCGCTTGTTCGGAGGCGGGCCGCCAGGTTTTTTTCAGCAGGCCCATGTCCAATTTGTATTCCGATACATAAGCGTTCACGGCCTCCGTGTGGGGTAGTTGCACCAAGCGCTCCTCTAAGGCTTGCCCCAGCGCGTCCAACAGCGTGAGGGTGGCCAGAGCGGGTTTCTGGCGGCCTTCTTCGCGGTACTCCATGCGGAGGCTGTCTTTTTGGAGGTCCAAATGAAGCTCTTTGTGGGTATGAAAAAAGGTGACGTTTTGGGATTTGCTTACCCGCTCGTTATCGGCAGACAGCAAAACGGCCTCTAAGCGATACCTCACATCGCAGAGCGGGAAAATGGAATCGGGGATTTCGACAGCAGTTTCGCCACCGGGTTCGAGAGCGAGGTCCTTTCGCCAGAGGGTGTCGGGTACAAAAACCACACTGTCTTTAAATTCAAGCACTTGCACCGTCGTCAGCAGCAGTTCCGTGCGGGCATCGGGCAGGGTCAGTTCGTTTTCGTCGGTTCCTTTCAGGTGCAGGCGGTAGGGTTTGCCCCGGTATTGGTAATCGCCGTCGGCCCGCAGGCTGAATTGCAGACTTTTGAGTTCGTAGTCTTCGTATCGAAAGACTGATTCCATATAGCCGAAACGCGGTTTTTTTTGCAATTCCACCCTGATCTTTCTGTCCAACTGGAGTTTCAGGCTGTCGTGCAGGGCAAATTCAAAATCATAGCTGCCCGGCAAATAGGGAGCAATGCGGCCCAGATTCACAGGCCGATCCCATTCGGGATACATCATCACAGAAACGGAATCCTTCAGAGGGCGGCCTTTTCTATTGGTCACAAAGGCTTTTAGCCGAACGGTATCGCCCGGCATAAACTTGGGCTTGTTGAATACCATATAACCTCGCCAACGCTCGCTGAAACGCTCTTCGCGGTCGCGCCGGCATTGGTAGTCATCAAAAATACAAGCTACGCAGCGGCCGATGTCTGCCAAAAAACGCCCCACCCGACGAGGCCGGTACCGCCTTTTTCCATCGGCCAGCGAAAGCAGCGCGTCCACCGGCGTGCGCAGCACAAACTCCACCGGGCGATACACATAGCGCAACGGCGTGTTGTTGACCAAACGCCTGGTCCAGGGGTTGTTTCTCTGGCGGCTCAAGTCGTAAAAAACGGCCAAGCCCCCGTGCTCTACGCGCAGGAATCCGCGCTGATTCGATTTGCGCAGGCGGTAGGTTTGCGTTCGGCGGTCGAAGGGGATGCGCCGCCCGTCAATGCTTACGGCGACATCGGCCAGGGGCAGGCCGGCAGTGCTGTGAACGGCGATGTTCAGGTCGGCGCTGTTGTTGAGTACAACCACGTCGAAGGGCTGCACGCTGAGGAGGTCAATTTTGAGTTGGTTTTTGACGATGCGGGCAATGAGATAATGGCCCTGCGGCAAGGCGCGTTGCAGGCTGCTGTCGGCGGGAAAGGAGTCTCGCAGGGTGTGAAAAAAAGTGGAATCGGCCTGCCAGATTTTGGCCCTGCACACCTTTTCGGCCTGCGCATTGCTGATCTGATACACATAGGCCGAGGCGCTGCCCTGACGGCTGTGGAGGAGGGCCTGTGCTGCCGCCGACACGCTGCCGACGACGCATAACAGGAGGAGGAAAGCTCTCATGGCGCTTGTTTTTATGGCAATGTATGCTGTTAAAACGAAGCGAGGCGGGGCTTTGTAGCGTTTTGTCGGCCATTAGGCCATCTCTTCCACCTTCCACTCCTCCACATTCCGCGTTTTGCTGCTGAAGTTGATGCCGATGCCGACGACCGGTTTGCCGAGGTTCCAGAAGGCTTCGTGGTAGCGTTTTTGGCGGATTTGCTCCAAGGCAGCCTCTGCACTTTCGTCCAATTTAAACTCCAGCACATACACCTTGTCGGGCGTTTCCACTACGGCATCGGCGCGATCGTCGGAGGTGCATACCTCGCTGTGGACGCGCAAACCCATGTAGGCGAAGATGAGGTGGGTGGCGGCATGGTAAAAGCTCTCCGGGTACTTTTCGTACAACTGGTAAGGAATCCCTTTGAACAGCCCCTGCAAAATGTGCATGACTTTGGCAATGTCGTGCGCCATGAATGCCTGTTCCATCTTGATGGCCAGCACAATGCCACCGCCCCGGTGTACTCCGCCGAAAGCGTCGAGCAGGTAAGCCAGCATGGAGTTTCGGACCTCGTAGTTGGGATAATCGAGATGGTAGAGGCCGTATTCATCGCGGTACTGGATGGTGAGATAGCCCGTTTGGTACAGCAGTCCGTAGGGGTAGAGGTTATCCAATTCAAAGCTGCCGAACTCGATCTGGGATTTGGGTTCCAGGTCGAATTTATACAAGCCCTGTTCGCGCAGGATATTGATGAGAAAAGTGGGCGTGCCGGTTTCAAACCAGAAGTTTTCAAAGTCGCCGACGTTGAAAAAGGAGTTGAGTGAAACAGGGTTATAGACGGTCTCGGCCAGATGATGAAACCGGTACCCGTTGTACCACTCTTTCAGCTTTGCCAGAAATGCCTCCTTGCTCAGAGACATCTTTGCGGCGGTGGCGGCGATGTGGTTTTCAAAATTGTATTCCAACTCTTCCTGCGTATAGCCCAGCATAGTGGCAAACTCCGGGTGGAAGGTAATGTCCAACAGGTTGTTGAGGCCGGAGAAGATGCCCACTTTGGAAAACTTGCTGACGCCGGTGAGGAAAACGAACTCCAGCAGGTGGTCGGCTTCTTTGAGTACGGAGTAGAACCCGCGCAGGAAGTCGCGGTTTTCGATGGCCTGGGGCAGTTCCTTGCCGAGGTAATGCGTGATGGGCGCATCGTATTCGTCAATGAGGACGACGACTTTGGCAGTGGCGGCCAGCACCGTCGCCAATTCCCGGAAGCGGTCCCGAGCGGTTGGCGTTTTTAACTCCACGCCATATTGAGCCGCAATTTCCTTCATCCGTTCTGCCAGCGGTGACTCCAGCCCGCGCTGCTCAAAATTGATGTCTTTGAAAGAAATCCGAATAACCGGATGCTTTTTCCCCCAATCCCATTTATCCTCGATCCACAACCCTTTGAACAACTCCCGGCTACCGAGGTACAATTCCTGCAAAACGGCAATGGTGATGGACTTGCCGAAGCGGCGCGGGCGGGAAAGGAAGTATGCGCCCGGCTTAGACGCCATTTTATATATGTATTCCGTCTTGTCCACATACAGGAAATCATTCTCAATGATTTTTCTGAAATCCTGTAAACCAATAGGGATATTTTGAAGTGCCATTTTGTGCGCTATTTGAGATCAAAGATAAGTATATTTTGCAAAGGTCATCGCTTGATGTGTTTGCAAGGATGTAGTGAGGCAAAGCCCCCTTGCCACAAGATGGCTCTGTGGGTGGTTGCGGCAGGGACGGAAGCGGATGCGTTGCCGTTGCGCAGCGCCGTGGTTTTTACCCGGCGCTGCGGAGCGGCAACGCATGGAGCGGACGGCCCGGTGCCCGCTGTCTGCGGCTACCCTCCTTTGGAGGGGCTGGGGGTGGTGCCGGAGCGGGCAGCCGCCCAAATAATCACTTAGAGATCAGCTATTTATTTTTTCTGAGCCATGACAACATAGCGGGTGGAGGCACAACTGTCAGCATCGGCGGGGATAGGTGCGAGGGAGTGGGCGTCGAAGAGGCGTACTGTGCCGCCGAATGCCTGCTCGAAGCTGCTGCGCACGCGGTGCAGGGCCGGCAGATAGCGTCGGTGGCGACCTGCGTCGGTTACTTCCATGGGGCCTTGCTGGAAGCTGATGTTGATGATTTCGCTTTCCTGGAAGAGTGCGCCGCTGTCTTCGACGAGGTGGGGCGTGCGGAGGGAGATGACCTTGCCGTCGGCGGAAAAGAGGACATTGGGGTACCAGCGGATGTGATCGGGTGTGATGAAGTCGCCGATGAACCAGCCGCCGGAACGCAGGAGCGAGGCGGTGTGGCGCACGGCTTCGTCGAAGCGGCGATGGTCTAAGTAGTGAAAAACATTGAGGCCGCTGAAGGCTACGTCCCAGTTGCCTGTCTCGGTATCGAAGGTAAAAATATCGCCCTGCACGGCGTGGATGCGGCGTTGGGCTTCGGCGACCATGGCGGGAGATATGTCCATGCCGAGGAGTTTTTGGGGGTCGGCGCCGAGTTCGGAAATGATGTGCGCCTCTACCAGGCCGGTGCCGCAGCCGATGGAGAGGATGCGGGTTTGGGCGGGTGGGGTTTGGGTTTCGTGAAAGAAAAAGCGGAGGTAGGCGGCCATAAAATCGTGGAGGCAGGGACGGCAGATGACGGCGTCGTAGAGTTCGGCGTAGCGGTGGAAGGCGTCGGCAGCGGGGCCGGTGTGCCCGCGCTGGAAGGCGGCCATTTCGCGGAGTTCGCGGTTGATGATTTTCCAATAGACGGAGTCGGTGCTGTGGCCGTTGGCGTCGGTGCGGTCGCGGAGGCAGCAGGTGATGCGCTCGCGGTGGGCAGGAGATGAGAGTGCCTGGAGGGTATCGAGGAGGGGTGCTTCGGCACGCTGAATACCTGCATCAGCCATGCGCTGAAGGCGGCGTTGTACTTCGATGAGGTAGCGCAGGTGGGTGGGAAAGTCGGGTTCGGGGCCGGGTTCTTCGCGGATGACCTCCTCGGAGGGCAAGGCGAAGAATACGCCGCCGTTGACGCGTTGAATGACTTGGCGATGGAGATCGAATACGCGGGCTTCGCCGGTGATGCTTTCGGGGGCTTCGGGGGTGCCATAGACGTGGAGGGAGAGGAAGCGCTCGGTACCGGGATTGCCCATTTGGTGGACGAGGCTGTGGCTGACGCTGACGACTTCGCCGGGTTGTAGCGTCCAGCGGGCGAGGGTGCGGATGCTGTCTTCTTCGACGTGAAAAACGGCGTGTTCGGCAGCGCCGAAGACCTGCACGGCGCCGTATTGGGTGAAGCCGTGATCGTGGAGGCTGGAGAAGTCGCCGGGCAGCCAGGACATGACCATGATCTCGAAGTGGTCTTCTTTATAGGCGAGTTTGCGACCGTAGCTGTCGGCTACGGGGTGCTCGAAGTCGGCCCAGGGCAGGAGGTCTTCCTGCTTCACTTGTGCTTCAAGGACAAGGCGGCGGAGTTCGGCGGGGCGGAGGGGGCCGCTGTTTTGCAGTGTGTGGATGATGTGGGAGAGCGTCGCCGGACTGCGTCCGACGGAGACGGATGGCGTCCTTTCAGGACTTGGACGGGCGGGGTCCAGCGTAGTGGGATCAGCGGGGGGTGTCTCTTCGGGACTGCGCTGTGCGGAGGGGAGCGCCGGACTGCGTCCGACGGAGACAGATGACGTCCTTTCAGGACTTGGGCGGAGATCGTCGGTTGGTGGTATCATGCTTTTATAAATGCGGCGAGATACATGATTGTTTTTTCATGTGTTGGATTTTGGCAGTTGAAATCTCAATGAGAATGAAGCAGGTGGCCGGTTTCGACGGGTGCTGTTACGGGCGTACGCGCAGTTCGATGCGGCCCGAAGCGACGGACATTTCCAAACGTTCGTAGTGTTTCATCCACAGGAAGATGTCTTCGCCCAGCATTTGCCTGCGCCAGCCGGTTTCCAAGTTTTCGGGCATGTCTTCGGGGTTGCTTTTGAGCTTGCGCAGCACGCCTTTCGGCATAACGAAGGCCGGTGTGATGCCGCTTTCGAGACATTTGTAACGTACCAGCAGGTAGAGCATTTCCTGCATGATTTCCTCCATCGGATCGTCGTTGTCTTCTTCGGAGAGGTCGAGGCGGGTGAGGATGTTTTTTTCTTCGGCGGTGGCGGGCTGTTGGTAAAATTGTACAAACAGGCGGCCAAATTGCTGAATGGTGCGTTCGGGCAGGCGGCGATTATGGCGCAGCGCATCCAGTCCGGCTGAAATACCCTTGACGATGGGCGCGATGTATTTGGCCGGCAGAATCATTTCTTTGGAGTAGTTTTTGGCTTCGGCCTGTTCGCGGCGCCATTGGTAGAGGCGCAGCATGAAGATTTTTTCTTTAAAATTGAGGGATTTCATCATGCTGTTGTTGAGGGCCTCGTCGTTGGGGTCTTTGGCGTAGTAGTCGGCATTTTCGAGCAGGGCAAATTCCTCTCTGGCCCATTCCAAGCGCCCGTGTTTGCGCAGTTTGGTCTCCATCTGTTGCATGAGGGCGTGCAGAGGCGCTACGTCGTCGAGAGCATAGCGCAGGTAGCTTTTGTTGAGGGGCCGCGCTTCCCAGTCGGCGGTCGTGAGGGTTTTGTCCACCTTCAGGCCCAGCTCGTTTTCAGCTAAGCGGCGAAACGATACGGGGTGTTTGTAGCCCAAAAAAGCGGCGGCCAATTGCGTGTCGAATACATTGGCCGGCACCACGTCATATTGTTGGTAAAAAATGCGGTATTCATTCTCGCCGGCATGGGTAATTTTGAGAATGGCGGGGTCTTGGATGAGTTGAAGAAACGGCCCCAAATCATTCAGTTGCAGCGGGTCTATTATATAATTTCCGTTGGGCGTGGATACCTGAATGAGGCAAAGAAGTGTGACAAATCGTTTTTCGCCCACGAATTCCGTGTCAAGCCCCATCCATTCGCACTGCCGGTTGACGGCGTAAAAATGATCTAGTTGGCTCTGTTTTTCAATGAGTTCGAAGTTGGAGTAAGGATGTTGCATGATGTGTTTTTGTGCAAAAAAGGCGCCTGTTCAAAACCAAGTATTGCAGGTGCTGCGTTTAAGATGATGATAAATAAAGGTTGGCATACGAGCGGCTCTTTTTATATCTTTGAGCACCGGCGTTTGCAACCTGACAACAGGACCGACGTCTCAATTGTCTTAAATTTGATGCAAAACTACGAAAATCGCACATGAAAATCTTTAAACGCCTACTGCTGATTGCAGTTGTTCTTTTGGTGCTGGTACTGGGCGCCGCTGCCGCTTTTCCATTTGTTTTCAAAGACGAAATTTTGGCTGCCGTCAAACGGGAAATCAATGTAAATCTGACGGCCAAAGTGGACTTTGAAGACCTCAACCTCTCGCTCTTTCGGAATTTCCCCAACGTGTCCGTAGGTTTGGAAAACTACTCCGTCACCGGAACGGATGTTTTCGACAAAATCACCTTAGCCAAAGGAGAGCTATTAGATGTAGAGGTGGATTTGTCTTCCTTTTGGAATAAAGACAAACCCATGAAAATCAACTCTGTCCACCTCAAAAAGCCCAACATCAAGGTGTATGTGCTGGAAGACGGCAGGGCCAACTACAACATCGTCAAAACCGAAGAAACGATCATCGTGGATTCCATTACCGGCGAACCCATCGTGGTAGAACCCACGCCTTTTGAAATCAACTTAGACGGTTACAGTATCTCTGAAGGCAAAATCCTGTATCAGGATGCCACCAACGATCTCTACCTCTCCATTGCAGGCCTCAACCATAAAGGCAGCGGCAATTTCACGCAGGACGTCTTCGATCTGGAAACCAAAACCCAAATGGATACGCTCACGGTTCGGTATGGCGCCATTCCTTACGTCAAAGACGCAGTTTTAGACTTAGACGCAGTGTTTCAGATAGAAATGCCGGTGTCGAAATATACGCTCAAAGACAATAAACTCCGCATCAACGACCTCGAACTGAAAGCAGATGGTTTTGTACAAATGCTTGAAAACGATGACATTGGAATGGATATTAAACTGAGCACCCCGCAAAACGATTTCAAAGCCCTGCTCTCGCTCATACCCAATGCCTACATCCAAAACTTCGAGCAGGTGAAAGCCGGCGGTCGCTTCGAGTTTGGCGCCCAGGCCAAAGGCATTTACAACGGCGACCGAGAAGAATACCCTGCTTTTGATGTCAAATTGGCGGTGGCAGACGGCAGCGTTCAATACCCAGGTCTTCCCATGGGTATGGAGCAAATTCAGGCCGAGATGAACGTCAACAGTCCCGGCGGCAACCTCGACGCACTCTCTGTCAATGTGCCGCGCTTTGGTTTATTGGTAGGCAAGCGTCCGTTCGATCTTGTGTTTTTTCTCAAAACGCCGCTTTCCGACCCCGATCTGGATGCTAAAATGAAAGGCGTCATTCATTTGGCCGAGTGGGCCAAGGCGTTCCCCATGGAGGGTGTCAACGGCGGTATCATAGATGCCGACGCCCGCATCAAAACCCGCATGTCTTACATAGACAACGGGCAATACGACCGCGTGGACATGAGCGGCAAAGTGGCCATTCAAAACCTGAAATACAAATCGGAAGGTCTGCCGCCGGTGCATATCCAATCGCTGAGCACCGTGTTTGCGCCCCAGCGTGTGGAAATCAATAACTTTGAAGGCAAATTAGGCGAAAGCGACCTCAAAGCGCGCGGCAGCATCAAAAACATTCTGGCCTATTTCTCTCCGAAAAAAACCATGTACGGCGACCTGGCCTTCAGTTCGCAATTCTTCAACATCAACGAATGGATGCCCACTCAGGAAGATGCCGAGCCCGCGCCCTCGGTGGTAGATGCTGCCCCGGCCGGCTCCGCTACACCGACAACAACCGAATCTGAATCTGCTTCCGCCATCTTCGATCGCTTCGATTTTACGGTGGACGGCAGCATCCGCGAGGTCGTCTATTCCGATTATCGCCTGCTCAACACCTACGCCAAGGGCAATATCAAGCCCAACCGCATGGAAATTGATGACTCGGGCTTTCTCATCGGCGACAGCGACATGCAGGCTTCGGGCCTCGTCCTCAATATGTTCGACTACCTGTTCAACAACGGCACCTTAGGCGGCAATCTGAAAATCAATTCCAAACTGATGAATCTCAATCAGTTCATGGGAGAAGCACCCGCCGAAAATGCCGCGCCCACGCCCAGCAGCAATACCACCACAAGCTCTTCCGACGGATCGGGCTATACGCCGGTGATGGTGCCGGCCAACGTAAAAATGGCCATAGACGCCAACATCGGACGGCTGATTTATACCGATTACGAACTGAGTAATCTGGACGGTCAACTGGTAGTAGAAGATGAAACGGTGGTGGTGCGCGATGCTGTAGCCGGCTTACTCGGCGGCAAAGTGGGCCTCACAGGCGGCTACGATACCCGCGACCCTGAAAACCCGGCCTTCAATATGAAGTACGATATGCAGAACATGAGCTTCCAGCGGGTTTTCAAGGCGCTCAATACCTTCAAAATGCTCACGCCTTTGGCAGGCTACATTGAAGGCAACTTCAATACCGCGCTCATCATGGAAGGCAAATTGGGGCAAGATATGATGCCGCGAATAGCCTCCCTGAACGTAAAAGGATTTCTGGAAACCCTCAACGGCGTCATTTCCAACTTCAAACCTTTTCAGGAATTGGGGTCCATGCTTGACGTGTCTTATCTCAAAGACAACATCAACCTGACCAACACCAAAAATTGGTTTGAAATACAAAACGGCATCGTGGAATTGAAGGAGTTTGACTACAAATACAAAGACATAGACATGAAAATCAGCGGTACCCACTCCCTGATGCAAGACATGCACTATAAGATAAAGGCCCGCGTGCCCCGCAAACTCTTAGAAAAAAATGTCGCCGGAGCCACCGCCAGCAAAGGTTACGACCTGCTGAGAAAAGAAGCCTCCAAATTCGGCGTGAATTTGCAAAAGAGCGAGTTCGTCAACATGTTGATAGACGTGACCGGCACTACTACCAAACCCAAAGTGGCCCTGCATTTGCTGGGCGCCGACGGCGAAACTCCGGTGGACGACGCGGTGAAAGAAGAACTCAAAGCTGAGGTGGAAAAAGCCAAAGCCGAGGTGAAGCAGCAGGTAGAACAAAAAATAGAGGAGGGCAAACAAATCGTAAAAGAGACGGCCGACAAAGCCCTTGATACTGTAAAAACAGTGGCCAATCAGAAATTGGACGAGTTGGAAAAAGAGGTCAAAGATGCTGCCAAAGAGAAGCTGAATGAAGTAGTGGGCGATAAAATTGACAGCACGGCACTGAAAAAAGCGCAGGAAATTATTGACAAAAATAAAGAAGCCGAGCGCATCAAAAAAGAGTTGGAAAAATTCAATCCGTTGAAAAAGAAGAAAGAAGGAGGCGGTAGGCGGTAGGCAGTGGGCGGTAGCCGCGCCTTGCGCGGGCCGTGGCGTGGTAAGCGCGAGGGAAACGCGTCTTGCAGCTTGAGGCTTGAAGCCAGTAGCCACCCGTTCCAACCCGAAACCTTGAACCTTGAACGAATAAAACCTGACATTAAGCAGCGAAAACAGTTCGGGAGGTATCTCTGTAAGCATCACCCGGACCAAACCACTCACAAAGTGACCGAAGAAGAACTGGCAAGAGGTTGTATCCGGGAAGACAGCGCCTGTCAGCAGGAGCTTTTCCGCAGGTATGCCGGCAAAATGATGGCGGTATGTCTTCGGTATGCGCGTAGCCATGAAGAAGCGGAAGACCTGTTGCAAGACTCGTTCATCAAGGTATTCGACGGTATTGCCGATTTTCAGTTCAAAGGTTCTTTAGAAGGCTGGGTACGGCGCATCACCATCAATACGGCGCTTCGGCACTATCAGCGCAGCAGCCTGCGGCCGGAAATGAACGGCGCCGAATGGGAACTGGAAACCGCCGAAGAACCCGATGTATATGGCTATCTGGAGGCTGAGAGTCTGATGAATCTCATCTCCAAATTGCCGGACGGGTATCGCATGGTGTTCAATTTGTATGCCATCGAAGGCTACAATCATAAAGAAATAGCAGAAATGCTGGGCATTCAGGAAAGCACCTCCAGGTCGCAATTGGTAAAGGCCCGCAAGATGCTGCAGCATTGGTTGGAAGAATTTAAAATAATAGCAGTATGAACCGTCGTCACCCTGTTGATGATTTTTTCAAAGACAAGCTGAAAAACCACAGCGTGGAGCCGTCCGCAGGTATGTGGGAACGCATCGAGGAAGAGCGCAGGCGTTCCGCCGTAGCGGTCACCCCGGCCCGATTGTCGGGTTGGCATTTGTTGGCGGTCGCTTTCATCGCTGTATTGGCGCCCCTCACCCCACGCCAAACAAAGCAAAGCGTGAGCAATCCATCGGAAATCATCATGGCGCAACAGGCAGCGCCCGATTCGGAAGCTGTAGCGCCTACAGGCCCTCTCGCCGAGGCGCCCCGGTTGCAGGCTGCTTTACAAAATGAACCGACAGAAACCGGCATCGCTTACGCACAGGATGCCCGCGACGTCGAGCATCATCACAGCGCACCGGCTTTCACCTTGCATGCACAACGCCCCGATATAGTGGCCCATCCTATTTCTGTTTCCACGCACCAATTGGTGTATGATGCCGCCGCAACCACAGAGGCTGCTTCCGAAGAGTCGCTCTACACTCCGATAGCCGAGTTCGAACCGCTTCCACTCCGCCGGCATTTTGCATTGGAGCAGGAGCGCAACGGCTCCTTCCCGGCTGCCTCGCAGTGTGCCACTTTCAAAAACATGGGCCTGCGATTTTATATAGAAGCACACGCCTCTCCCGACCTCGCCTTCCGGCAGATAAGTCCTGCCGGCGATAGCCCCGAACAGGCGGCTTTCGCCCAAAAACGCGACCAAACCGAGCGCCCTTTTTACAACTATAGCTTTGGTGCAAGGTTAGCCGCCTCTACCCGTTTCGGACTGGTCATGCGTACCGGGTTCGATTATGCTCAAATCAATGAGCGCCTTCGTTATGTGACGGAAACAGAGGAGCGTTTTACCATCATCAACATCATCGGGCCGGGGGGCAGCGTCATTGGAGTGGATACTGTTTATGAAACCATCGTACACGAACATACAGCTCAAAACAGCTACCGAACGCTGAGCATTCCTGTGCTGGCCGGCTACGAACTGCCCGTCAAGCGCTGGCTGTTCTCGGCGCAGGGCGGCATACTTTTAAACTTGCTTTTTGCTCAGCAGGGCAGTATGTACCTGCCAGGAACCGATATGCCGGTGCGTTTTTCAACGATGGAGCAGGAAGGCCGCCCGGCGTTCAAGTCCCGGCTGGGCTTAGGCTGGTATGCGGGCCTGGGCGCTGCCTACAAGATTCGCCACAATATGTATCTCACTGCCGAACCGCATGTACGGGCTTTCCCCGGCTCTGTGACCCGCCATGATTTCGATACCAAACAAAGCTATATCAGCGGTGGTTTGGCATTGGGGCTGAAAGTGAAGTTGTAGTAGTCCAGCGCGTATAGAAAAAGTAAATTTAGATTTGCGCCATCGCTTTCTCTACATTTCAAACGTACTGCAAAAATGAAAATTAAGTACCGCATCACTAGTTGTCTGCTGTTTTTCTCGGTCATTTGCCTCCATGCGCAGTCTCCTCAAGACGCCGCCCTCATTGACGCTGCCTCGCAAATGAACTTCATTGACCGGTATCGGAATGAAACCAACGGCACCTACGTCTATGGCATTCCAGGGCATGCGGGCCGAAACGAAATTCCGGAGTCGTTTTTTAACGGCGTACCTTACTTCCGGCTGAATGACTACTCTTACATACAGGGTAATTATTCCGGCAAAACGCTGAACCGGCTGAACAACAAATACGGCGATACCTGGCTGACGCTGGGCAATATTGATGCGGACGCCGGCACAATATGTGTAAAAGCCGGCTGGTACAATGGCCTCGTCGGCGAGGTTCACTTGGAAGCGCCCATGAGCAGTACCAATATTTTCTCTGGAGAAGGCTTGCTGTACTACAATGGCCGGGCGATGTACGATATTTACATGTTCTTTTTTATGCTGGGCGATTGGAAAACCATGAAAGGCGTGTGCGTACTGAACCCGCGTACATCTGACGGGGTGCTGCAAACTTCAACATTTGTGTTGAAATCCACCTCGCCTTGACTTGTACAGAAAATCACTGTACATTTGCACAAAAAATGTATGAATGACATCGAAATGGCCAGATTTGATGCCAGAATGACGAAAGAGCAAAAGGAATTTTTTGAATATGCCTCTAAGTTGGGCGGGTTCAGAAGTCTGACCGAATTTGTACTGAGCGTCGTTCAGTCAAAAGCGCATGAAATCGTTGAAGAGCACAACAAAATCCTTGCATCAAAGAGAGATCAGGAGATTTTCTTCGACCTTGTCACAAAAGAGACCCCTCCCAATGATGCATTGAAATCGGCTTTTCAATCTTATAACAGCCAATTTTGATATGCCGGAGTTCTTGACGATTCCCCTTGATTCGAGACACAGAAAGTCGGGCAATCTATTCTTGCAGGCAAGCAAAAAACAAACCGCCGCCCTATGACGGAAACTCAGAATTGACTATTTTTGTAAAAGCATGTAAGCAAAATTTTCAATCTACTGATTATGAGTGTTTTAAAAGATAAATATATCAATCCCTTAACTGACTTCGGTTTCAAAAAGCTCTTTGGCACAGAGCCGAACAAGATATTGTTGATAGACTTCCTGAATCAAATCCTGCCGGAGAGACATCGGATCACAGATTTGAGTTACTCCCGAAATGAACATCTGGGACTGAACGAATTGGATCGCAAAGCGATATTTGACCTATACTGCATAGGGAAATCCGGCGAGCGGTTCATCGTCGAAATGCAGAAGGCTAAACAGAATTTTTTCAAGGACAGAAGCGTCTATTATGCCTCTTTCCCGATTCAGGAACAAGCAGGTAAAGGCGAATGGGATTACAGGTTAGAGCCGGTTTACTCTGTAGGCATCCTAGACTTCATCTTCGATGACCACAAATCGGACGAAGAACTATTGCATACTGTGGAGTTGAAAAATCAACGATGTGAGGTTTTTTATGATAAATTGAAATTCATTTACATCGAATTGCCAAAATTTAAGAAACAAGAGGACGAACTGGAGACGCACTTTGACAAATGGCTATATGTATTCAGGCATCTGTCGAATCTTCAAGACAGGCCAAAAAAATTACAAGACAGGGTATTTCAAAAACTATTCGATGCGGCAGAAATTGCTAAATTTTCTCCAGAAGAAAGAGATGCTTATGAAGATAGCTTAAAATACTACCGGGATTTGAAGAACGTGGTAGATACATCACGAGAAGAAGGAATGATAGAAGGAATAGAAAAAATAGCCAAAAAGATGAAGGAAAAAGGAATGTCGAATTCAGAAATTTCAGAGTTGACCGGCCTGAATGATGATGAAATTAATGATTTGTAAAATAAGCCGACCTGCCCCCTTAGGGCGATAGAAAAATAAAGTGGTCATTTTTGTCAAAGGATTAGATAAGTAAACGTTTCATTTTAAGTGTCTTATCTAATTTTCGGGCATAAGGAAAATGAACACTTTATTTTTGCCCCACTACTAATTGACAATGGTTCGTGAAGAATCGCCGCTTTGCGGCGTGGGCTTGTGAGAAATAAAAA
>ERZ761602.232-NODE-232-length-132881-cov-10.308260_pt1 | contig 132881 bp, 117 predicted proteins | sample MGYA00512165_ERZ761602 | MGnify/ENA primary metagenome ERZ761602 (study PRJEB28899, sample SAMN02445085) | bioreactor sludge metagenome | biome: EBPR sludge; isolation source: Thorneside wastewater treatment plant | place: Australia: Brisbane, Thorneside... | reverse complement strand
GTCAGGCAGGGGCGTTGTCGCGGTGACGGGAGACGGGGATCGTGCGGGGGCTGGTTCCGGGTGGTCCGGGCCGCAGCTTCTTCTCGTTGCGCGGGGAAGACCTGCTCCCGCGCCCTCTCTGACGCCGCGACGATTCAAGGCGCGTCGCGAACCTCGCCGACGCGGCGCCCTGCGAGGTCACCATGAGTCCCGTGTTCGCACGCCGCGCGGCGCTTGTTCTGGCATGCGCGCCGCCTTGTCTGCTCGGCGATGGCTTGGGCCCCGAGCCGCCGGCTCGCACCAAACCGCATCCTCCTGCCCGCGGAAACCCAGGGTTGGCATGGCACGATCTTCGCTGGTCGGCGTGGACTGGCCAGACCAGGGCGGGTTTCGGGTAGCGTGGATCGCTCGCCCAAGTGACTAGCGGTCGCCTGCCGCGACACCTAACCATGACAAAGAACCTCGCCTTCGTTTTCGCCGCCCTCTGCGGCACCACCGTCAGCGCGCAGTGCGCCGTCTTGGAAGTGATCTCCACCAACAGCAGCCTGACGTTCGCGATCACCGGTGCACAAGCCGATCAATTCGCGTTCTTGATCCTGGGACAAGCTGCCGGCAGCTCGTCGGCGCAGCTCGGTCCGTTCGGCACGATCAACTTCGGGATGGCGGATCCATGGGTCCCCTACCCGCTTGGCATGACCGGTGCGGCCGGCGTGGCTCGGGTGGGCATCGTGCCGCCGTCGCTCCCGTCGGACGTCTTCTTCTATGGCCAGGGTCTGACCCTTGGGATTTCGCCGACGCTGAACAGCTGCACGACCAACGTCGTTGCGTTCCGGATCGGTTGATCGGGTTGGGCGCGACTCTCGCCTGCGGTGAGGTGCTTTCGATCACCGCGCCGTTGCGCGCCAGCTAGCACGACGTGCGATCGTCATGGGCGGCGATCGTCGTCAGACCAGCTTCGGACCCGAAGTTGTTTCGTGAGGCCGAGGCCGCGCGCAAGTCGTGGCGTCGGGAGGACCGGGTTCATGGAGTACTCATGATCGGCGGTCCGCCGGAGAATGTCCGGAGGGAAGCCCACACGCCTGATTCCTGCACAGGGCAGTTCCCGCGTCCGACCAGATGGGCGGCGCAGCTGTGGATGCTGTCGCTGCCGGATCGACGCGCGTCTCCACGTCGCGAGTTCGAGCGGCAACCGGATGCGTGCGTGTAGCCAGCGGCCGCACGAGGTATCACCCCGACGCCATGGCACCGCGTCTTCCCCGGCCGCCAGGATCCGCCCGAATGCCCGCCGCCTTGCACCGCCCCGAGCCCGTCCTTCGCCACCGCGCCGAACCCGTCGACCGGAACGTCCCGCCAGCACAGGCCGCGGCGTGGCTGCGCGAGGGGCGCTCGCTGATCGTGACCGATCGCTTCGGGACCGGGCTCGGCATCCTCGATGCACTGCGCGTGCAGCTGGAGGATCCGGGCGAGGACGGGGGCTACGTCAAGAAGCGCGCGTTCCGCGACGCGTTCCAGGCCGCGTCGAAGCGTCTGCTCGTGCCCGTCGTCGGCCGCAAGGTGGCGCTCCCCGACGCGCCGCGTGCGGGCTTCCTCGCCGAGCTGTATCCGGACCACGCCGACTTCGCGCTGCCCGTCGAGGACGCGAGGGTCCTGAGCAGCGCGTGGGACTGGTACGAACAGGGCGTGCACTTCGCCGTGCTGGGTTATCGCGTGCACCCGTTCTACGGCGCGTACATCCCGGCCCGCATGGAGCACCTCGAGCTCTTCGGCACGTGGCTCGCGAAGTACAAGGGTGCGCGCAACCGGGCGATCGACGTTGGCACCGGCTCCGGCGTGCTGGCGCTGCAGATGTCGAGGGCGGGCTTCCAGCAGGTTCTCGCCACCGACATCAACCCGAACGCGATCGAGAGCGTGGCGCGGCAGCTGCGTCGGCTCCCGGTCATGCCCGCGATCGAGCTCCAACACGGCGACCTGCTCGGCACGGATCGTGGTCCGATCGACCTCATCGTGTCCAACCCGCCGTGGATGAAGGGCGAAGTGGGGCGGACGCTGGATCTGGCGATGTACTTCCAGGACGGCTTCTTCGAACGCTTCTTCGACCAGGCCCTGCAACGCCTGGCGCCCGGCGGCCGCGTCGTGCTCGTGTTCTCGAACATCATCGAGCTCTCGCAGCCCGACGTGCCGCATCCCATCCAGACCGAGCTCGATCGCGGGCGGTTCCGGCTCGTCGAGAAGCTGACGCGCCGGGTCAAGCCGCTGCGGCGACGGACGCGCGAGAAGGTGGAGGTGTGGGAGTTGGCGGCGGTTTGACGGCGGCCAGGAAGAACGGCACCGCGTCGAGGCGCGCAGGCCGGCCGGCGATCGCCGGAGCCGGTTGCGGGGGGTGCCTGGCAGATGCCATGGCGGTCTCGGGCGCAAGGCGCCTGGCTACTCCCATCGTGGGTGGACAGGCCTCGAGATCTGGCCTTATTATTGACCCGAATTCTTCCGATTCAGGACCTACGAAGCACACTTCCATGACCACCGTCCCGGTCCACGAGCTGAAGCAGAACCTGTCGGCTTGGCTCGCGCGGGCCGAATCCGGCGAACCCGTCATCGTGACGCGGCATGGCAAGCCTCTGGTGCGCATCGTGGCTGCGGACGCGACTGCCGTGGTCGTCGGCGCCCGGTTCGGCAAGACCCGCCTCGGTCAGGTGATCACGGCCAGACTCGGCGCCGATGCACTCCGCGTTCTCGACGAGGATCGAGGCGATCGTTCGGACTCCGGGCTCGACCGGTGAAAGCGCGCGTCTACCTGGACTCGTCGGCCTACCTCGCGTCGCTGACCAACGACGTGCGCGCGACCGCGGTGCGTCGCGAACTCGAGCATGCGGCCGTGATGTCGAGCGTGCTGCTGCTGGTCGAAACCGAGCGCACGCTCGTGCGGTTGTCGCGCGAAGGCAAGCTGAAGACGAGCGACTACGTGACCCTGCTGCGCAGCGTCGACGCGGACATGGAGACCTTCGCGCTGGCGCCGATCGGGATCGACCTGTGCACGAACAGGGTGATGCCGACGGTCTCGACGCCGCGAACCCTCGATCTGCTGCACCTGCGCACGGCGCTGTGGTTCCACGAGCAGCAGCCACTCAGCTCCTTCCTGAGTCTCGACGCCGCGCAGAATCACGCCGCCGCGGAGCTTGGTCTGCCGCTCTCCGGAATCCGCAGTTGATCCGCTCGACGGTGCGGCGGCGCACATCGGGAAGATCGCTCGCCCTCGGGGGCGCGCTGGAAGCGGCCTCGGGTCCCGCGTCGGGGCGGTGCAAACCAGTCAGTGCTTCAGGGCCAACTCGATCGCATCCAGCTTGTGGTGACTGATCAGGTCGTACCACTCGCGGGTGCTGATCTTCCGGCGTCGCGACAGGCGATGGCGTTCACGCAACTGCCGCGGCAGCCGCAGCGCTGCCGCTGAGTAGGCGCACAGGAGGATCCACAGCAGTCGCAGCCAGGAGTACTCCTTCACGAAGTCGCTGCTGATGCCCGTGTGCGTCGCCGCCGCATAGCCCTGCATCAGGTAGCGGTTGATCGTGAACAGGGGGCTCGTCAGCAGGACGAACCGCGGCAGCAGCTTCACGGCGTTCCAGATGCGGTTGCGTTCGACGTGGTAGGCCTTGAACTTCGAGTAGTTGCCAGCGCTCGCCGACTTGTGGTGGCGGATGGCCGCGTCCGGAACGTACCAGCACTTCCAGCCCTGCAGTTGCGCGCGCATCCCGAGATCGAGGTCCTCGAGGTAGCAGAAGTAGGCCTCGTCGAAGCCGCCGACGTCCTGCAGCATCGTTCGCCGGTAGGCGCACGCGCAGCCGTGCGCCGCGAGCACTTCCACGGGGCGGTCGTACTGGCCGAGGTCTTTCTCCTGCCAGCCGCGCGGCCGGCAGACGCCGTCCGGGTAGATCAGCAGGCCGACGGAGTCGAACACGTTCGGCTGCTCGTAGCGCATGATCCGACAGGCGAGATGGCCGACCTCCGGCCGCTCGTCGGCGAACCGCATCAGGTTGGCGATCGCGTCGGGAGCGGCGACAGCGTCGTTGTTGAGCAGGAAGATCCACTCGCCGGTGGCGATGGCGAACGCCTGGTTGTTGCCGCGCGCGAAACCCTCGTTGCGGTCGTTGCGCACGACGCGCAGGCGATCGCCCCACACCTGTTGTGCTGCCTCGATGCTGCCGTCGGTGCTGTGGTTGTCGACGACGATGACCTCGAGCGACGGCCAGGTCTGCGCGAACAGCGAGCGCAGGCACTCGTCGAGCATCGCGCCGCCGTTCCAGTTGACGACGACGGCGCTGACACGGACGGGGTTCTTCATTCGGGGGCCGGGCTGCGTCGAAGTATAGTTCGCGGTTCGATCGCGCTCGTCCGTCCCTGTTGCGATGTCCATTCCTGCGTCGTCAGCGGCTCCCGCGTGTCCCGTGTGTCGGAGTCTCGATACGGCCATGCGCTGGTCACGCCGGTCCGATCGGTTGTTTCGCGCCACGGCTGCGCGATTCGACCTCTGGGGCTGTCGCGACTGCCGCACCACGTTCCTGCATCCGGTGCCGCCCGCGGCGGAGATCGCGTCGTGGTATCCCGCCAACTACTGGATCGGCCCGACCGATCGGCAGCCCGGTGCTGGCGTGCCAGGCGGATTGCTCGAGACCTACCGGCGTTTCGTCCTGCGCGATCACGTGCGCTTCGTCGGGCGCGTCGTCGCCGACCAGCGCGCCGCCGGTACCAGGGTCTCGGTGCTCGACGTCGGTTGCGGCGATGGCTCGTTCCTCGAGGCACTCGGGGTCCAAGGCAGCGTCGGCATGGACCTGTCGCCGACCGCGCTGCGCGCCGTGCGGGCGCGCGGGTTCGCGGCCGTGTGCGGCACGCTCGAACACTGCCCGCTGCGCCCGGCGAGTTTCTCGCTCGTGACGGCGTTCCACTTCCTCGAGCACGTGAATCCGATCGAGCCGGTGCTGGCCGGGATGCGGCGGCTGCTCGCGCCCGGCGGCGAACTGGTCGTGCAGGTCCCGAACGCCGACTGCCTCCAAGCTCGCCTGCTCGGCCGGTTCTGGGCCGGCTACGACGTGCCCCGGCATCTGGTGAACTACACGGCGCGCACGCTTCGCGGCGTGCTCGATCGTTGTGGTTTCGAGGTGGTGGCCGAGAACCACCACTGCCTGCGCGACAATCCGACCACGCTCGCGAACAGCCTGGTGCCGCGGCTCTATCCGCCGGGTCGCCTGTCGCGTGCCGGCGGTCGCAACGGCCCGCTCGGCGCGCTCGCGGATGTGGCGTACCTCGGCGTCACGTTGGCCAGCGTTCCGCTGAGCGTCTTCGAGGCGCTGCTCGGTCGTGGCGCCTCGGTGATGCTGCGAGCACGCCCCCGCGGCGGACAGGCCGATCGCTGATGGGGGCGCGGCGACAGCGCATCGGTGGCGCGACGCTGCTCGCGCTCGCGTTCTTCGGCCTCTACCTGCTGTTCGCGCGGCAGGCGCTGCACGGCTACGACGCCTACGCGGCCGTGCGGGCGGCGCAGGGCAGCCCGGTCATGGAATCGGGGCACCTGTTCTACATCCCGCTCGCGAAGCTCGCGTGGGCCCTGCTGTCGCCGTTCGTGCCGGGAGCCTTCGAGGCGCTGCGCGTGTTGTCGGCGCTCGGCGTCGCCATCGGCGTGTTCTTCGCGCACCGCTGCGCCGTCGCCCTGCGGCTCGAACGTCCTGCCGCGGCCGCGATCGCGTTCGGCCTCGTGCCCACGGCGTTCTACTTCGCGAGCACGGTCGAGGTCGACGGGCTGCTGCTCGGCGCGGCCGGCGGCGCCTGGCTGCTGTGGATTCGCCTCGCTCGACGCCAGCGGGCCCGGGACGCACTGGCGGCGGGTCTCGCCACCGCGTTGGTCGCCTGCCTGCACGGCGGCGGGCACCTGCTGTTCGCGGCCGGGTGCACGTTGTCCGGCGCCCGCGCCGTGCAGCGCATGCGGTGCCAGCGCGCGTGGCAGCCGCTGCGACGGCACGGCGTCCTGCTCGCGCTCGCCTTCGGCGCGCACGCTGCCGCCTTCACCGCCGCCAGCATGGTGTGCGGGAACAGCCACCAGGCCGTGATGGCAGGGAACGGGTTGCTGCTCTCGCTGCAACCCGCGCGGCTGCCGGCGACGATGCTCTTCGAGTGGCTGCTGCCGTACGCGCCGTTCTCGCTGCTGTGGCTGCTCGGTTTCGTCCGGCCAACGACCCGATGGCTGACGGCTGCGTTCGCGGTCGTGCTGGTTGGGTACGTCGTGTTCACCAACGCCGTGATGGGCTGGTTCGAACTGCAGGAGCCAGAGCTGCGCGAGAACGGCGCCTTCCTGGTCGGCATCTGCCTGCCCATGGTGCTGCAGGCCCATGCGGCGCTGCGGCCGCGGCTCGCGTGGCTGGCGACCGCGACTGCGGCCGTGGTCGCGATCCTGCTCGTTCGTCACGACGATTGGGCGCCGGTGCCGCCCGGGTTCACGGCGGGACTGCGTGCCGTGGCGGTCGAGCCCGTCGAACTGTGGTCCGATGGCAAGCGCCGCGAAGGCGGCTGGGTGATGAAGGACGCGGGCCGGGCGGAGCTGGTGATCGCTTCGACGCTGCCGCGCCTCATCAGCAGCCTCGAAGAAGCGGGAACGGTGGTGACGGCCGAGGCCGTCGCCGCCTGGTTCGACGAGCGATTCGAGAAGCTGCGTGCGGATGGCCGGTCGTTGCTGATCTTGGACGGGGCGATGGCCAGCCTGCGGGAGTCGGATCCGCGCATGCGCGCGTTGGTCGACGAGCACCTGCCGCGGCACTACGTGCTCGAACCGGTGGTGGCACCGCCGTTCCCGGCGGTCCGGCTGCGGCGGCGCTGACCCAGCGGCGTGTCCGCCAAACCGAAATGCTCGCGCGTGCCCGACGCGGTACGAAGGAACCCGCGGACCGGGTCGGGTCGGCCACGGGGCGCGGTGCGCGCGTACCAAGGTGGTGTCGCCGCGATCCACGGCGCTTCACCGCGGGGGGACGCCTGGACCATCGGCGGAACGCCAGCTAGGTTGGCGCTGTTCCGCGCAACGTTGGCGCGGACTCGTTCCCTGCTTCCTCGAGACACGCACACATGAAGACCCTCACTTCGATCGTCGTGGCCGGGCTCTGCTCCGTCGCTGCGGCGCAGACCGGCTCGCTGCAGTGCTGGCCCGGCGCTCCGTCCCAGGTTTCGTACTGGGGCTACCAGGCGGCGTCGCCGAACCTCCACTACTACTTCGACCTGAACGTCCTCCAGACCGTGACGCTGCAGGCGATCACGACCCCGCTGCTGACGCCAGCCGGCCAGATCGGAACGCTCGAGGTGTGGATGACCAATCCGGGCATCACGACCTACGTCGGGAACCACCAGACGCCCGCCAACTGGACCAAGGTCGCCGAGGGCCAGATCGTCGGCAACGGCACCACGGGAACCCTGGCGTCGCTGTCGCCACTCTCGTGCCAGCAGCAAGTCGGTAGCGGTGGACTCGTGTTGAACCCGGGCTCGCGCGGCGTCGCCATCCGCTACACCAACTGCAATCCGCTGCTGGTCGCAACCACGGCGCTGCAGACGTTCGCGAACTCCGAGCTCTCGGTCAGCGGCGGCGACCACCAGTACGCCGGCTTCACCGGCGGCCTGGCCGCGCCGGTCGGCCTCTTCAACGGCGTGAACTACACGGCCTGGCAGTGGCGCGGTCTCTTCAACTACGCGATCGGCGCCCAGCCCCACGCGTGCGCGACGAAGGGCACCTATGGATCGGGCTGCTACTCGATCCCGGGGTCCTTCTACCAGCACTTCACGGGCGGCGCGCCCGCTCCTGCCGCGGCGGCTGCGCTCAACGGCCGCGTCCTGACGCTTGCGCCGAGCGGGGCTGGCTACCTGCTGGTGCAGGGCACTGCGGCGTGGATCCCGCCATCGGGAACGGCCACTTCGATCCTCGCGGGCATCGACGACGGTGAGGCCGCGATCAACCCCACGCAGCCGTTCGTGCATCCGGGTGGCGTCGCCACGTCGCTCTATGTGCACTCGAACGGGTACGTCTCGGTCGGCCCGCAGAACGCCCTGCCGGGTGGGGCGCCGAACTTCATCCCCAACCCGCTGCCGATGCTCAACGCCGCGAACAGCGCCTGGTGGGCCTGGCGTGACTTCAACGTCGCGTTCGGTGGCCAGATCCTCTGGGAGGAGGTTGGCACGAAGATCGTGATCACCTGGCTCGCCGTCGAGCACGAACCGCAGGCGGTCGCGAACCCGAGCACCTTCCAGTTCCAGTTCGACACCGCCACCCAGGAAGTGCACTACGTGTTCCAGACCTGGGATGCGACCGGCGGCAGCGGCTTCTTCCAGGGTGAGGACACGCTGGTCGGCTACTCGCCGGGCGGCATCTCGCCGCCGACGACGCCGATCAACGTCACCACGGTCGCCGGAGTCAACCTGCCGCACGCGGAGCGTTGGCCGCTGACCCTGGAGATCTCGGGCACGCCGCAGTTGGGTCAGACGATCAGCCTCGACACGACCAACGCGTTCACCGTCGATTTCGGCGCCAACTTCCTGTCGCTCGGTGCGCAGCCTGCACCAGGACTCGACCTGGGCCCGCTGCTCGGCATGACGGGCTGCACCGGCTGGATCGACATCAACACCATGGTCGCCAACCTGATCTCGAACGTGACCGGGTTCAGCATGTCGATCGTCTGGCCACTGCCGACGTCGATTTCGCTCGCGGGCGCCCAGGTGTACAGCCAGTCGGCCATGCTGGAACCGGGCATCAACCCGTACGGCGCGGTCGCCTCGAACGCCGCCTGGTTCATCCTCGGCACCTACTGATCGATCGCGGCTCCGCCGCTGTTTCGGTCGGGAGCCGGCGTCCGCGCGGCGGACGTCGGCTCGGGAGCACGCCAGGTTTCGGCGTGCGCAGCGCCACCAGGCGACCCCCGCCAAGCGAGCCGGTGGGCGGGGTGTTCTAGCCGGCGCGACGGGCGGCGCGGTGGTAGAGCCACGACGCGCCGACGAACACCAGCCCGACCAGCACGAACGCGAGGATCCGGTAGAGCTGCTGCGCGCCAGACATGTCGAGCACCAGCAGCTTGGCGGCCGTCGCGCCGAACAACGTCAGCGCCACGACGCGCACCGTTCGGCGGCCGCGCCGGAAACCGTGGACCAGCAGCGCCACGGCGAGGACGACCCAGGTCACGGTCACCGCGAACAGCGCGCGCCGGTTCGCCTCGGCCTGCGCGCCCGGCCCACTGCCAGCGTGGTCGAGGATCCACACCGGTGGCTCGACGCTGAGCCCGAGCAAGGCCACCGTGAACGCGACCCAACGCAGCATGCGCAGCCGTTCTGCTTCGCGGGCCCACCACACCGCCAACGCGACCGAGGCGGCCACCAGCAGCGCGCGCAGGTTGACGAACATCCACTCGGCCGGCCAGTGCACCAGGTAGGTGGCGAGCGGCACGCACAGTGCTGGCGCCAACGCCAGCAAGGCGACCACGCGCAGGCTGGTGTTGGCCGTGGCTCGCGCGCGGGCCAGGCCGCCGGCTGAGCCGGCCACCGCGGTTGCGCCGATCAGCCACATCGCCCACGGGGCAGCTTCGCTGGAAGCCCACGCGGCGCGACTCCACGCCACGGCTTCGATGGCGCCAAAGCCCATCGCCAGCACGAGGGCCAACGCCGGGGCCCGATCGGCGGCGGGCTTCGGCAGGTGCTGCCGCAACGCGACGGCGGTCGCGGCGGTGACGACGGTGCAGACGATTGCGAACAGGAAGCGCTCGTTGACGAGCAACCGGTGTGGTGCCAACGGCACCTCGTAGTTCAGTCCCGCCGCGAACAGCGCCAGCAGCAGCGGCAGCATCGCGATGCCCAGCACGCGAGCGCTCGCCGACCGCAGCGCCGCCAGTCCGCCAGCGACCGCGAGCGACAACCAGACCCAGCCCAGCACCTGGGTCAGGGTGCCCGGTGCCGGCATGCTCCCGGGGCGTTGCAGCCACGCCGCCGCTTCGACCGTCGCCAGCGCCGACAGCGCCAGCTGCGCACAGCCGGCGAGCACCGGTGCGTCGAGCGTGCCGCGCGGCAACCGCGACGCAATCCGCGCGAGCCACCACAACGCGGCGACCACGGCGAGGCCGGTCAGGCAGCAACCGTTGACGACCAGGGTCGCGTTGGCGGGGTAGCGGGCGTAGGCGAAGCCGACCAGGATGCCGGCGGCCAGGCACGGCAGGGACGCACCGACGAAGCTCGCGTACGAGCGCGTCCGCAGCGTCACGGCGGCGAACGCGGCCACGCCCGTCAACTGCAGCCAGGCGACGACCAGCGGCGTCGTGGCCGGCGTCCATGCTTCGGGATGCCCGCTGGAATGGCGATGCACCTCGAGACCGGCGGCGAGCAGCGTCCACCAACCGGCCGCGATCCCGGCAGTGCCCCCGAGTAGACGTTCGCCGCGCGCGGTGGCGAGGCGGTGATGCACGAACGCGAACGCGCCGACCCCGAGGCTCTGCACGAGCAGTTGCGCGAACCACCGGTTCCACACCAGGGCCTGCGTTGGGTCGGCCGCGGGCAGATGCACGAGCAGCGTGCGCAGCGCGGCCGCCGACGACACCAGCAGCGCGACCCAGCGAATCGTCGGGTTCTGGTGGCGATACCCGAGCCACAGCAGCGCCACCGCTTCGACGAACCAGCCGGTGCTGATGGTGTCGACGGGCAGCAGATGGAACAGGCTGAGCGTCGTCAGGGCCGCGGCGAGCACCAGGAACCCATCGCGCGTGCGGCGGTCGTCGCCGACCCGCCGCGTCACCAACACTCCGAGGACGAGGTAGAGCGCGGCGCCGACCGCACAGCTCGCGGCCAGCAACCGCGGCGCTGCTTCGCGCAGCATCCAGCCGGCGTAGCCGTAGGCCCAGGCCACGTTGGCGATCGCCAGCATGAACCGTTCGCCGGTGACCGCGGTGCGGTGCCGGTAGTGGTGCGCGAACGGCAGCAGCAGAAACACCAGGTGAAACAGCGCGAGCCACACCAGCGTGGCGTCCGGCTGTGGATGATCCTGGTGCCAGCGCAGATACCAACCGCCGAACAGGAGGACGGTGCCTGCGAACGCCAGCAGGTCGAGCGCGCGCCAGCGGCGATGGAACGCCGCCGCGAGCACGCCGACATCGAGCAGCAGCAGGTACCCGCACAACGCATCGCGGGCGTCGGTGCCGCTGCTGACCAGCACCGGCGTCGCGAAGCCGCCCAGCACCGCGAGCACCGCCATCACGATCGCGTCGAGGCGCACCGCCGTGACCAGGCCGAGTGCAGTCACCAACACCATCAGCCCGAATGCCGTCGGCGCCGCGAGCAGCGGCTCCGGCACCACCATCACTGCCGGCTGCAGCGCCGCATAGACGGTCAGGTAGGCGAGTGCTTGACCACCGCCGAGCAGGCTCTGGCCCAAGGTGGTCATGCCGGTGCGCACGCTGCGCCAGCCAGCGACGACCATCGCCAGCGAGATCCCCGCCGCCGTGGCGATGCGCATGCGCGGTCCGAACAGGCGGCCGAGCCAGTCGCGGTCGTAGGCGTACTTCAGGAAGAAGGCGATGCCGAGGAACAGCAGGCCGATGCCGATCCACGTGAGCCACCGCAGGCCGAAGGTCTTTTCGACCCCTTCGAAGGGCCCCGACGGCGTCGGCAGCGGTTCTTCGCGGCTCGGCGGCCCGGACTGCAGCGGAACCTCGACTACCGGCGGCGCCACGGGCGGTGGGGGACTGGCGGCTGCGGCAGGGAGCGCGACCGGCGGCACAGCGACCGGCGTCGTCGGCAGCGGCGGTGGCTGCACGACGCGCTCGACGACCGTGGCCCCGACAGGTGGCGTGGCGATGATCGCGTCGTTCGCGTCGTTCGCGTCGGTGCGCGTCGGCCCGCGAAGCGGCGCGGCGTCGGGTTCGACCGGTGGTGGCGGCGCGGCTGCCTTCGGCGGCTCGTCACCCCGCGATCGCCGCAGGTGCTGTTCGAGGTCGTCGAGGCGCCGCTGCAGATCGCGCGTGCGCGCGCTCGCGATCATCCCGGCCAGGGCGCCCAGGAACAGGAAGCCGAGGAACAGGATGACGAGAAGGACGATTGCTTCCATGCCAGCCGTGTCGCCCTCGACTGGGCGCTGCTGGATGGTAGCCGCAGGCCGGCGCCGTCACGACGTCCGCGGGCGCTGCCGCGCGATCCGCTACTTCGAACTGCCGCTGCCCGTCGCCGGCAGGACCAGCAGTCGCTTGCACTCGCCGAGCAGCCAGTCGAGTTTCGTGAACGGCTCGAAGGAGACGTCCTGCCAACGCACACGGCCGAGGCCGTCGACCAGGAACGTGCCGTGCAGCGGCATCTCCTCGAAGTCGTCGTAGCAGCGCCAGGCACGGAACGCCGCGAGCTGCGGATCGGCGAGCAGCGGGAACGGGAAGCGCTCGGCTTCGCTCATTGCCGCCAGCGATGCCGCGGCCTGATCGGCTGCATCCGAGCCCACCGCGACCACGTCGATGCCGAGCTCGGCGAACGCAGCCGCCTTCGGGCCGAGGGCGCGCAACTGCTCGACGCAGTGCAGGCAACCGAAGCCGAGGTAGAAGACGACGAGCGTCGGCTTGCCGCGCTGGCCCGCGAGGTCGAACGTTCCGCCGCCGGCGCGCGGCAACGCCAGGGCGGGCGCTGGCTGTGGCTGCCACCGCGCGGGGCCGAGCGTCGCGAGGTCGGGCCGCGGCCCGAAGTCGGAGCCGAAGTCGGCGACCGTGACTTCGCGCGCGGGCGGCAGTCCGAGTCGCTCGGCGAGCGGGCCGCACGCGCCGGGGAACCGGGCCAGCTCGGCTTCGCGCTGCTGCAGCGCGTCGGCGTTCGCGGCGTCGGCGGCCGCGCGGTACGCGAGCACGAGCCGGCCGAGCGTCGGCAGGCGGTTCGGGTGTTCCTTGACCTCGTCGCGCAGGGTCTCGATCGCGGCCTTGCCGTCGCCAGCGGCCAACTGCACGTCGGCCAGCAGGTGCTTGGGAACGCGGGCGACCTTCGCCATGGCTGCTGCAGCACCGGCCGCATCGCCGTTCGCCAGCAGTCGCTCCGCGGCGAGCGCGTCCTGCAGATCGAGGAGCTCGGTGACCACGTCGACGCTGTCGCGAGCGGCGGCCTCGACGGCCTCGACGTGGCGTTTGCGTTCTCGGCCGTTCGCGATCGCCTTGTCTTCGGCTTCGTCGATCGCGCGAGCGCGTTCGGCCCGGGCCTTGGGCAACAGCGCCTTGACCGCGGTGACCATCGCGTCGCCTTCGGCAACCGAGCCGAGCCGGAAGTGCGCGCGCGCGAGCAGCGCGAGCCGCGGCAACTCCGCCTGGACCTCTTCGCCGGGCTCCAGGTAGCCGTCGCGCGCGAGTTCGAGGGCCGTCGTCCACAGGCCGTGCTCCTCGCAGATCGAGACCAGCCGCGCTCGCGCGTAGCCGGCGATCTCGTCGCCCGTCGCGATCCGGTTGCGCTCGGGATGCCTGGGCAGCTCGGCGAGGTTCTTCGCCACGGCCAGGGCTTCGTGGATGCGGCCCTGCCGCGACAGGCTGCGCGCGAGCCACTCCTGGTTGTGGCCGTAGTTGTGGATCGCGAACGGCATCACGCGATCGCGATGCATGTGCGCATGGTCGACGCACCCGCTCGCCTCCTGCTGCCAGCCGGCTTCGGCGTCGCGATGCAACTTGGCGTAGATGTGTCCCGCCATGTGCCACTGGTGCGCGATGCCCGGCGCGCTGGCACCGATGGCGGCCGCCGAACGCAGTCCGCGTTCGGCGGCGTTGGTGTCCCACAGGTGCACGCGGTAGTGGTGCGCGGGGTGGTCGGGTGCGAGCGCGAAGACCGAGTCGAGCAGCACGTCGACGGCCATGTGGGAACGAACCTGGCTGCCCCAGTCCGTCAGGTCCCAGATCTCGAGTGCCAGCAGCGCGCGCGCCTCGGCGTCGCGCGGGAACTCGTGGACGATCGTGCCGAGGTCTTCGAGCAGGGTCTTGTGCAGTGCGCGGCGGTCGTCGCGCTTCTCGTTGGCGGTCTTGCGGCCATCGATGGCCTTCTTCACGCGTTCGTCGTCGCCCGAGCGCAGCTCGGTGCGCGCCGCCTCGTCGATCCGGTAGTACTTCGCGTAGGCGTCGATCCAGAGCTGTTCGTAGCGCGGCACGCTGGCACTGCGCCGCACGGCTTCGGCGATGAAGGCGGCCGCGCGCGGGACGTTCTCGACGTTGGCCATCGCCATGCCCCAGTACGCCATCGCGCAGTCGGGGTGGAGCTTCGCGACCATGCGGAAGCTGCGTTCGGCCTCGAAGAACCAGAAGGCGTGCAGCTGGCACATGCCCTGGTCGAAGAAGGCCTGCGCCTGCGAGTCCAAGCCGGCGACCGGCAGGTGCACCTGCGCCGACATGCCCTGCATCAGGTAGGCCGCCTGGCGTGGGCCTTCGTCGAAGGCCGCCCCGTGGCGCGAACGACCATGCGTCTCGGTGGGCGTGTGCTGGGCGGCGACCGCGCCGAGCATCAGCCAGCAGGCGAGCGCGCGACGCGAGACGACGCGCGGGAAGTGCGCCGTACGAGCGGGGATCGAGGGCATCGCGCCATTCTGCCGCCTCGTCGGCGGCGGGAGGAGCTTCCCCTCGAAGTGGGGCGCTCGCAGCGGCTTTGCTCCTGCCGTTTCAGCAGCGCGTACGCATGGAGTCGCGGGCGCGTTCCGCGGCCGCCGGCGACGGGAACTTCGTCCCCGAACGCTCCCACATCTTGCCGATGTACTCGACCGCATCGGGAGTCTTGCACGACGTGTCGCCGTGATCGACGTCCACGCGACCGATCCGGTTGGCCGCGGCGATCGCGGCCTTGCGCAGGCCAGCACTCCGGCCGCCGATCGCGATCAGCGCGTTGTTCATCGCGTACTTGACCTCGTTCTGGGCGGCGTGGATCGACCGCTCGATCGTCGTCAGGTGCTTGCCGTACGTCTCGTCGGGCGAATGTTCGTCGCGGCTCGCGAGCACCGCGATCAGCGTCCAGCCCGTCGCTTGCAGCTTGGGGTTCGGCGAAGCCGGCCATTGCTTGGCCTTCGCCGCGCCGTGCGCCGATTCCTGCGCCAGGCTGGCGATGTAGAGCCCGCACATCCCCATAGGGTTCTCGCGCGCCCAACGGTCGAGGTCGGCCGACGTGATCACGGCCGGATCGGCGATCTTCATCGCCAGGTTGCGCGCGTCGACGTTGCCGGTGTCCCAGAGTTGCAGGGCGAGGGGATGGTCGACGCGGATGCGCTTCTGCAGCGTGCTGAGCGTCGCGAAGCTGACGCCGAACATCGGCCCCGTGGCGCCGTGGCGCGTGTAGGTCTTGCGGGTCTGCGCGGAGCCAGCCTGCTCGAGCGCGCGCATCACGTCGGCGAGCGACATCGTCTCACCCGCGCGCTTCGGTGCCGCTGCGGGTCGCGGCGACTTCGTGGTCTTCTTGGCGGGAACCTTCGAGGCGGCTTTGGCTGCCGGCCTGCGAGCCTTCAGGGTGGTGGGCATGGCGCCATCCTAGTGCCCGTTCGCCAACGTGCGCCTGGTTCCTACGCGCCGGCGAAGTAGATCGCGTTCACTTCGGGCGCGTCGAGCAGCGGGTTGTCGAAGCGCACCTCCTCGACGCTGGCGACCGAGAACGCCTTCTGCAGGCGCGCCGTGACCTCCGCTTCCGCCGGCAGGCTGGTCCAGAGGGCGAAGACGCCGCCCGGCCGCAGGCTGCGGGCCGCCGACGCCAGTCCGGCGACCGAGTAGAACGACGCGTGGCCTTCGTCGAGCAGGTGGATCGGCGAGTCGTCGATGTCGATCAGGATCGCGTCGTAGCGGTGGCCGCCGCCGGCCTGCAGCAGGTGCAGGCAATCGCCTTCGATGAACCTGCAGCGAGGCTCGTGGCAGAGGGTGGTGCCGAGCGGCACGAGCCCGCGCCGGTGCCAGCCGATCACTTCGGGCAGGCGTTCGACGACGTCGACCGCTGCGACGCGAGAATCGGCGAGTGCGGCGGCGGCCGTGTAGCCGAGCCCCAGTCCGCCGACCAGCACGTGCAGGCCGCTGCCGGCCACCCGCGCCAGCGCGCGCGTCGCCAGTTCCCGTTCGCTGGTCGTGTTCAGGCTCGACATCAGGAAGCGTCCGGCGAGCTTGACCTCGTAGATCCACTCGTCGGGTCGGGAGACGGGGCGGCGCCGCCGCAGGATCAGCTCGCCGAGTTCGGTCGAGCAGCAGTCGAGTTCTTCGAACGTCTTGGCCATCGGACCGGTCAGCGCCCGGATCGTTGCTGCCGGATCCGCGCCCACCACTCGGCTTCGATCGCGCGGATGCGTTCGGCGGTCATCGGTGTCTTGCGAGGTCGCACCGTCGCCACGCCGCCGACGAAGTTCTCGATGTTGGGTTCGAACGCTTCGAAGTACCCCGGCGGCGGCGCGTGTTCGTGGGCCATCAGCCGGCCCGACGGCAGCAGGTCGCGCATCTCGACGAGAACGGCGATCGGCACGCGGCCCGGCTCGGTTTGCAGCAGGTCCATCATGTAGTGCGCAAGCAGAGCGGCACCGGAAGCGGAAGGCCCGGCGTCGACGGCCGTCGCGAGGGCCTCGCGCAGTTCGCGCAGATCGAGCGCGCCGTCACGGTTGCCGTCGGCGGCCGTCGCAGCCGCCTGCAGCTTCTCCTCCGTCAATTCCGGGCGGAACTGCGGCGGCGTTCGCGCGACGACCCAGTCGTTGAGGCCGAAGTGGTCGAGGATCACGCAGTCGGGCACGCGGTACGCTGGCAGGCCGACGGCGCCCGTGGCGAACATCGGGAACGGCTTCGCCGACTCGGGCACGGTGAGCGTGTGCGGGAAGACCTCGGAGTAGACCGAGAACATCCAGCGATGGTGGGCGACGCGCAGCCCGATGTAGCGCGAGAACAACCAGGCCTGCTGGCGGTCGAACCATCGCGTCAGTGGCTGCGCGAACGCCGGCGCGTGCGGTGCCACCGCCGCGAGTCCCGGCGTCGTGGCGTGACGCTGCCAGGCGAGGTGCATCCAGCCCGCCGAACCCGCCGCGGCCAGCAGCACCGCGGTCGCCAGCGGCAACCTCGGTCCGTTGGCGACTCGAGCGACCGCCGCGACGCAGGCGAGCGTCGCCAGCGGCACGAGGAAGGCGAGCACGCGGTACTCGAAATGGTCGCCGCCGGCGGCCAGCGTGTAGTAGCCGGCGTTGAACGCCGCGGTTCCTGCTGCGACCACGGCCGGCAGGTGGTCGGCGATCGTGCGCGCGCAGGCGCGCAAACGACGCAGCTGCGCCAACAGGCAGAGGCCGAGGATCGGTGGCCACGCCCAGGCGCCGTTCTCGAGCGCGAAGCACGCGAAGTAACGCAGCCCGGCCTCCGGCCACGCTTCGTTGACCTTCGCGAAGTAGGTGTTGGGCAGCCACTCGCCGTAGTAGGCGCGTCGCCACAGCAGGTGGGCCACGACCAGCAGCAGCGGCGACAGGGACGCGAGCGTGCGGGTTCGCAACTGCCCGGCGCGCAGGAGCGAGCAGAGTGCGGCGAACGCGGTCGCGGCGACCAGTGGTAGGCCATCGGGCCGCGTCAGCGCCGCGAACGCCGCCAGCGCCGACCAGATCGCGAGCCAGCCTGGGCCGCGGCGTTCCGGCGCCCGGAACGCATGCAGCACCCAGCCGAGCAGGAACACGTTCGACAACGCCGTGTCGAGCCCGCTCGACATCCACTGCAAGAACGTGCGGTTGCCGACGATCACGACCAGTGCGCCGACCACGACCACCATCGGTACGCGCGCACCGTCGCGCCGGCACATGCGCATCGCCGCCGCCGCGACGATCAGGACCTGAACGACGCCGCAGGCGATCAGGAACGGATTGGCCGCGAGATCCGGGGGCTGGCCGAACCAGCTCCACAGCGCCCACAGCACCAGCACCCACAGGAAACCGCCGCCCTCGACCGGTCGGAACGGCTCCGGGTTCCACACCAGGCCGTGCCCGGCATGCGCGTTCGCCACGTAACGGAAGTGGATGAACGCGTCGTCGCACAGGAACGCGAGCTGTGCTGCGCCGATCGCGGCGACGACGGCGAAGGCGACCACGATGCCGCGGCGAAGCCATGGCGCCGTGGCGTCAGGCTGGCTGGCGAGAGGGGACTGCACGGCGCGCGGATCATGCGGATCGAATCCCACTCGGGGAAGGGCGGCGCGGCGCGGCGACGATCCGCTCCGAAGGGCCGCTGCCGTCGCGCCGTCGGTCGAGTCCGCGCGTCACTTCGGGACGGCGACCGGTCGTGCGCGCGGCGCGGCGGCGCCGTTCCTACGTTGCCGCTGCGTCCGACACCAGGATCTGGCCACTGCCGGCATCGCCGCCATACAGCTCGGCGATGCGCTGCATCCGGTAGCGGAAGATGCGCAGTACGTCGGGGAGCACGAACCAGCGGGTCAGCAGCGGCGACAGCGGCCCGCCGCCGACCTCGAACTCGACGTGGTCGCTGAGCACCGTGCCGCCGTCCAGCGGTTCGAACGTGTGCACGTGGTACCAGCGTTTGTACGGGCCACGTTCCTGTTCGTCGGCGAAGGCGTGCGGTGGATCCCAGCGGGCGATGCGCGTGCGCCAGCGCATGGGCAACCCTCGCACCGACAACCGGTAGTCGATGCGCGTGCCGACGCGCATGGCGATCGGCGGCGGCGTCAGGATCTGGAACCGCACGAAGGGCGGCACCAGCCTCGGCAGGTTGTGCGCGTTGGCGAAGAACGGCCAGACTTCCGCCGGCCCCGCCGCCACCCAGATCGACGAGCGCAGCGTGCGTACGCGAGTACGGCTGCCGAGCGCCGACGGCGTCATACCGACTCCCGCAGGCGTGCCTTGGCGGTGCGTTGGACCGGGATCTGCACCTCGTAGCAGCGTTTCGCCGCGCCCACCGTGGGACTGTTGTAGCCCATCACGCGAAGCGCGCCCGTCGCCTGCCATTCCGGATTCGCGGCCAGCCAGGATTCGAGTCGCTGCTGCAACTCGGCGATGCGGCCCGGCTGGTCGTAGCCGCGCGCGCCGATCGTCAACACCGTGACGGCTGGGACGTCGACGACTTCGACCGACCCGTCCTTGCCCGGCTTGCCGATGTCCGTCGAGCCGTAGAGGAACGCCATCGAGTTCTGCCGCAGGCGATCGCCGTCGTTCCGGTAGTCGATCTGCACCGGAGTGGTCATCGCGATCTCGTTGCTCTCGATGTGCCGGAACAGCGGCATGAAGGCACCGAACGAACCGCCCTTCATGCCCGTGCGCACCATGCGGTAGGTCGGGTAGCTCCGCAGCTCGACTTCCTCGAGCACCGAGAACCCGGGCACGCCGGCCGGCAACTCGGCTTCGACGACCGGCTCGAACCGAAGGTCGCTTCGCAGATCTGCGACGGCCGCCGCGAGGCTGGCAGGGCGGCTGTGCGAACGTCGCAGTTCGTCGGCAACGGCACGCGCGGCGGAACCGAACGGCAGGCACTCCGCAGCGGTCGCCACGGCGGCGCGCAGCCGAGCGACACCACCGTGACCGTGGTCCGCCGCGAACGCCTGGAGCCCGAAGTCGAGCATGGCGGCGGCCGTGTTGCGTGCCGGCAGATCCGCCGCTTCGAACAGGCGAAGCTGGGCGGGGGCCGCGGCGGTCAGCAGGCAGACGGCGAACGCGAGGCGCATCATGCGCGCGCATTCGCAGCGTGCCCGGCTACGGATGCACTGCGATGGTCAGGGCCGTGCGACGGCGACCACGTGCTCCTGGGCCGAAACCACGACGCCATCCGCGGCTTCGATGGTCAGCACGAAGGCGGCTGGCTGCTGCACGGGCAGCTTGGCGCCGATGGGCACCACGAACTCCCTGCCCGCGGGGCCGGGTTCGAGCCGACCACCATCGACCGGCGGACCCGTTCGGGCGGCGTCCACGATCCACAGCTGGTAGCAATGGCCGGCATCGAGCGGAGGCAGGCCGTTGAGTCGCAGGAAGCCTGCCTGCGTGGAAGGACTCCAGACGACGTCGCCGTGCACGTCGCCACGGCGCGGGCTCGGGCCGGGCGTCCATTCGCATCGCACCAAGCCTGACGGGGTGGCGAGCAGTTCCGCGCGCGCCAGTTCCGGCGGCTGCGCCGCCCGCGGCGTCCGCCACAGCGCGAGCACCACCGTGACCAGGGCGGCCAAGAGCCACGGCGCCAGGAACTGGACGACCTTGCGCGGTCGCTCGGAGATCGCCGACTGCGGGCTGTTCGTTTGGGCGGCGAAGAAGGCGAGCGCATCGTCGCGCAGGCGGGTGGCGAGTGGGCTCGGGGTCGGCGCCGGCGTGGGGCCGTTGGCGAACTCCGCCATGGCGACCAACGCAGCCGAGCGTTCCAGCGCGGCGAACTCCGCCGCCGCGGTCGGATCGCGCAGCAGGGCCTCGAAGGCAGCCTGGTCCGGTCCCTCGAGCGCGCCGAGGGCTCCGTCGACCAGCAGCTGGTCACGCCGCGACAAGACGGACTGGTTCATCGAGCGCCCCCCGGGTCGTCCGCTTTGACGCCGAGCATCTCCCGAAGCCGCAACAGCCCGCGCCGCGCGTGGCTCTTGACGGTGCCCAGCGGGATGCCGATGGAGCTCGCGATCTCCTCGTGCGTCCGGCCCTGCCCCAAGGACAACTGGAGGACCTCGCGCTGCTCGGGCTTGAGCTGGTCGAGCGCGTTCTGCGCGATCGCCGCCGCTTCGCGCAGCTCGACGGAAGTGTCCTCCTCGGACGCCAGCATGGCGGGATCCTCGAGCGACTGTGCGGCCGGACGCACCGTGGCGCGGCGGACGCGGTCGACCAGGCGTCGGCGAGCGATCGTCGTGACGAACGTCGTCTCGCTGCCGAGCGTCGCGTCGTAGCGGTGCGCACTGCGCCAGACGTCGAGGAAGATGTCCTGCACTGCGTCCTCGGCGTCTTCCGCGTTGCGCAACACGCGCCGAGCCAGTCCGTGCACCATGCCCGTGTGGCGGCGCAGAAACTCACTGACCGCGGGCATGTCACCACGAGCGATGCGGGGCAGGAGGGCTGGCTGCATGAAGACGGGCGCCTCGACTGCGCGTTCTACTCGCAGTCGAGGCCATGTGCTCGTGCCGTGTTCGCTCGTGGTCACCGAACCAGGGGGTTCAGCGGGGCAGGATCACGCTGTCGATGACGTGGATGACACCGTTGCCGGCAATCACGTCGGTGGCGACCACGTTTGCGCCCTGGACCATGACCTTGCCGTCGCGGACTTCGATCGGCACTTCGCTGCCCTGCAGGGTCTTCGCGCTCTTCAGGGTCACGACGTCCGCAGCCTTCACGCGGCCGGCGACGACGTGGAACTTGAGGATCCCGGCGAGCTTCTCCTTGTTCTCCGGCTTCAGCAGATCAGCGATCGTGTCCTTGCCGAGCTTCGCGAAGGCGTCGTCGGTGGGCGCGAAGATCGTGAACGGGCCGCCGTTGGCAAGCGTGTCGGCGAGGCCAGCGGCCGTGGCCGCGGTCAGCAGCGTCTGGAACTTGCCCGCCTTCGCCGCGGTCGCGACGAGGTTGTCCGGCGGCAGCAGGACGGAGTCGATGACGTGGATCGTGCCGTTGCTCGCGGTGACGTCGGTGGCGACGACCTTGGCGTTGCCGATGGTGACGCCGTCCTTGCCGGCGTTCACGGCGAGGCCCGAGCCCTGCACCGTGTTCAGTTCCTTCATCGCCACGACCTTCGCAGCGGGGAGGTCCGCAGCGACGACGTGGTACGTCAGGATCGCGGTCAGCTTGGCCTTGTTCTCGGGCTTCAGCAGATCCGTGATCGTCGCCGTGCCGAGCTTGGCAAACGCCTCGTCGGTGGGGGCGAACACCGTGAACGGGCCCTTGCCCTGCAGCGTGCCGACGAGATCGGCGGCCTTCACGGCAGCGACCAGCGTCTTGAAGTTGCCGGCGGCCACGGCGGTGGCCACGAGGTCCTTGTCCGTCCTGCCGTGCGCCGCGTCGGCGGGCGCCTGGGCGCAGAGGGGAAGGGCGATGGCGAAGGTCAGGGTCGGAATCAGTCGAATGGTCATGAGGTTTTCGGGGTTGATGGCAGGTCCGACGCGCTGTTCGTCGCATGCGAGAATCTGGATGCACCACGATCGGTCTTGTCGTTGCCTGCGGCCGTGGCACAGTGCGGCGATGCCAGCCGTCGACCGTTTCGCCGCGAGCCTGATGCGTCAGGGCGCCCTCGCCTGCGCCCGCGACACCGTCGAGGTCATGCGGCGTGATGCCGCCGAGCTGCTCGCGCGCGGCGTGCCGGAGACGTTCGCCGATCCGGTCGAGGACACGCGGGTGCGGATCCTCACCCTGGCCGAAGCGATCGACGTGGATCGCACGGCGTTGTTCACCCACCAGGTGGCGTGGTACCGCACTGCGCTGGCGTACCGCGGTGTCGACGACGGCTATCTGCCGGCGAACTTGCGCGCGTTGGGCGCAGCGCTGGCGATGGCGCTGCCGCCCGAATGCGTGCCGTTGGTGCAGCGGCACCTGGCCGCGGCCGAAGCGACGTTGCGCGCAGCACCTGGCGAGCTGCCGAGTTGGTTGGCCGGAGTCGGCACCCTGCGTGGCGAGGCCCGTCGATTCGTGCTGGCGTTGCTCGAGAACCGTGGTGCCGATGCGATCGCCCTGGTGTTGCGGCTGCATGCCGACGGAGTGCCCGCGGTCGACCTGCACGAGCATGTGCTGATGCTGGCGATGCGCGAAATCGGCCGGATGTGGCTGATGGCCGAGATTCCGATCGCCGACGAGCACTTCGCCTCGCGCGTGGTCGAGGCTTGCATCGAACGCCTGGCGGCAGATTCGAAGCCCGTGCCGCCTACCGGGCGGAAGGTGCTGTCGTTCGCCGTGGGGGGCGACCAGCACGGGCTGCCGATCCGGTTCGTCGCCGAGCGGTTCGTCATGCGCGGCCACGAAGTGTGGCATCTCGGCGCCGACATGCCGGCCAGCGACCTCGAGTGGATGCTGCAGGATCGCCAGGTCGATCTCGTCGCGTGTGGTGCGTCGATGGTGCTGCACCTGGGCAGTGCCCGCGCGACGATCGAGCGATTCCGTGCGTCGTCGGGAGATCGTTGTCCGCCGATCCTGATCGGCGGGGCGCCGTTCGCCGTGGTCCCCGACCTCCACCAGGTGCTCGGCGCCGATGCCGGTGCTGGCGACGCGGCGACCGCGCTGGCTCGCGGCGAAGCGCTCATGCGCCGCGGGTGAGTCCCGGCCGCGCGCGGTCCGCGCGCGCTGCCATCACCGGCCGATCGGCGTCAGGGCGTCGTGCCGACGCAAGACAGTTCGAAGCCGGTGCTGCCGCGCACATCCACCGTCAGGTGGGCCTCGTCGCCTTCCACCAACACGAACTGCAGCATGCCGCCGCCACGCATCGAGCGCGCGGTGCTGCCTCGCAGCACGCGGACCCGGTCGGGGCTGCCGACGCTCGGAGTGAACGACACGTCGATCGGGCCCGGGCCGTCGTTGTCGACCCGCACGAACGGGTTGTCGCCCAGGACCTGCAGCGTCGCCGTCGTTTCCGGTCGCAGCACCATGCCCAACTGGCTGTTGCTGGTGCAGGCGGCGCCGAGGAAGAGGGCGACCACGAGGGCGCCGAGCCGGGAATTCGGGGTCATGGGTCGTGCCTTTCGACGGGCCTGCCGAAGATTGCAAGAGCCGATGCCTCTGGCACGAGAGTATCGGGGTAGCAGGGCTCGTCGGAATCCGAACTCTGGCGGGTCACGGTCGCGCAGGATCGCCAGCGTCCGATCTCCCGGTGGAGGCAGGCCCGGGACTGGATGCGTCGTCCGTTCCGACGAGATGCAGGGCACAGCGCCACGCGTGGTAGACGAGCTTGTCCAGCAGCCGCACCGCCTCGGCCCGGTTGATCGCCTCCACTGCCGTGACCCCGTCTGCGCCGTGCGCCGCGGCCACCATGATGTGGGCGCGATGGGCGCGGCGAAGGTCGGCGAGGGCCCGCGACAACTCGCCGACGTCTGCCGCGGTGCTGCGTTCCGCGCCGGCCGTGGCGTCTTCCGGTTGCGGGGCGCCCGGCGCTGCGGTGACCGCGCGTCGAGCCGCGGCCATGGCACTCGCGAGGGAGGCGATCCGTTCCCAAGCCAGCGCCGCGAGAGCTGCGGCGCGCGCCGCCTGCGCGTCCCGTCGCAGGACGTCGGAACGGTACTCGCTCGCCCAGTCCTCGGCTCGCTCCGCGAGGCGGGCAGCATGGTCCAGCGCGTGCAGCACATCGGCGACCTTCGCCCGCTCGCGCTGCGAGCCGGGGGGTTCGCGCATCTCGGACAGGAACAGCCGCGTTCGCTCGAGCACGTCGGATGCCGCAGCCGACGTCTGGACGATGGCGTGGCCCAGGGCGGCGTTCCGCAGGGACTTGTCCAGCGTGCCGCACATTGCGGCCAGGGCGCCCGCGACGGTCCGCCGGGCTGCTTCGACGGCGGCGTCGGGTACGTCCAGCGACGCGCGGTCGAGGCACGACGCCAGGTCCGGCTCGCGCTGCGGCAGCAGACGCTCCACCAACCGCGCGAACCGGTGGACCATGGGCAAGAGCAGGGCGACGCCCAGCAGGTTGAACGCGGTGTGGAAGCCCGCGAGCAGCAGCGACGGATCGGCGACCGCGACGCCCTCGTCGAGCAGGGCGACCAACAGCGGGAACATCGCCAGGACGACTGCGCCGGTCGCGACGTTGAACAGCACGTGCGCGAGGGCGGTCCGTTTCGCTGCGGTCGTCGTGCCCACCATGGCCAGGGCCGAACTGACGGCGCTGCCGATGTTCTGCCCGATGACCAGCGCCGCGGCCTGGTCGAGTCCAATCGCTCCGGCGTGCAGCGCGGACACGGTCGCCGCCACGGCGGCACTCGAGGACTGCATCACCGTCGTCATGAGGGTCCCGACGACCACCAACTGCAGAACGCCCGCCGTTCCGCTCCACCAGCCGACGCCGCTCACGGCCGGCAGGTCCGCGGGCTGCAGCCGTTCCGCGAGCCCCGCCATGCCCTCCTGCAGGATCGTCAGGCCCAGCAGCAACAGCGAGAACCCGGCGATCGCACCTCCCGCACCGCCCCAGCGACCGCGCCCGATCAGACGAAGCAGGGCGCCGGCGAACAGCATCGGCATCGCTGCCTCCGTCAGCGACACCTTCACCCCGAGCAGTGCGACGAGCCATCCGGTGCCGGTCGTGCCGATGTTGGCCCCGAAGACCACACCGAGCGCTTGCGGGAAGGTCAGGAGCCCCGCGCTCACCAGACCGATCGTCGTCATCGTCACGGCGCTCGAGGACTGGACGACGAGCGTCACGATCGCGCCCCACAACGTGGCGCGTGCGGGTGTGGCCGCGGCGCTGCGCAGCAGCGTCCGCAGCGTCGAACCCGCCAGGCCCCGCAGGCCTTCGGTCATCACCCACATGCCCAGCAGGAACAGTCCCAGTCCGCCGAGAAGGGAAATGAGCATCGCCGTCGATCCGAAACGCAGTCTCCCCAGGTCCGCCGTGAACGCCAGCGCAAACGTGCGCGCCGGCTACGGCGCCGACGCGATCACTCCGGCAACCACCGCAGTCCTGCCAACCGTGTGCACACGGCTTCCGCCCACCAGTCGTGCAGCAGCGGCGAGGGATGCGGGTCGTCGGCGCGCAGGACCAGCTCGGAGTCCAGGTAGGCGACGCCGCGTTCGCGCAACCAGTCGTCGATGCGCGCCGCGCAGTCGACGACGGGCACCGCAAGCTCGTCGCAGACCGCGCGCACCGGAGTCGAAAGGCCGTAGTGCGTCGCGACCAGCACACGGAACCCCCGTTCCCGGCCGAGCTCGAGGATCGTCCCCAGTGCCCGCCGGTAGGCATCGATGCCGACCAGGTGGCGATAGGCCGGCGGCACGCGCTCGGGATCGCTCTCGTACTGCCCGCCGCCGAGCAGCGGGGCCGCTTCGAACGGCAGCCACGGGTTCATCCAATGCGAGCGCCGCAGACGGCGCGCGAGGTCGAGCACGAAGCTGCGGTCGAGGCGCCAGCAATCGGGCGGCGCGAGCAGGAAGTTCGGCAGTTGGAGATCGTTCCCGACGAAGTCGACGAGGACGATGTCCGGCGCGAAGGTCAGGCCGTGGTGCTGCAGCACCGCCGCCTGCATGGCAGTGTTGTAGCCGGGAACGCCGGTGCCGATGACCTCGACGACACGGTCGGGCAGCGCCTGCTGCAGCCGCGCTTGCAGCCGCGCGACGCCGGTGTGCTCCCAGTCCACGCCCCACCCGAACAGCACCGAGTCCCCGAGGGCGAGGACGCGCAGGCCGTTGGCGGGCCGGGTGACGGGATAGGCCGGTCCGCGCCAGCCGTGTTCGTTGGTGCGCACGGACACGCCCTGGAACACGCAGTCGAGCTGCGGTTGCAGTTCGTAGACGATGTCGGGGTGCGCCGCGGGCCGCACCATGTAGGAGAGCGGCACCTCGCTGCCGGTCCGCGGTGCCGTCGGCACGCGCGACGTCATGTAGGCGACGACCAGGCGCGCCGCGATTTCGGCGACGACCAACGATGCCGCCGTGGCGCAGGCCAGGAGCGCGAGGCGGCGCCTCCACGTGCGAAGGGTCGACGGCGCGCGCGTCATGGCTGGGAGTCGTTCGGCACGAGGCGATGGCGGCGTCGCCCGCTCCGAGGGTCGCGACGGGCCGTTGCCGTCGCATCCTGCCGCACGCGCGGATCCGGTTCCAGGCGGTTGCCGTGGCGATCGGCGCCACTCCGGAGCATGCGTGGCTGGCTGTCTCCATCGACAAGGGCCGTCTTTGCGTCATGGGGAGCTGGCCCGAAGCCGCAGATGGCGCAGGAAACCGTGGATTCTCGTCACGCGGCGGGCGCGACGGCGGCCCAGGGGGCGTTGGCCGCGAGCGCGGCATCCCCGTTCCCAGGCGCGTCGCCAGTCCACGCGACTCGATTCCACCGCCGCGATGTCTCGGCCAGTCGCCCTTTCGTGAGGCCCACACCATGAACAAGCTCGTCCTTGCGACGGCAGCCATGTCGCTGCTCGCCGCGGCCGCTTCGGCCCAGATCAGCTACTCGTTCGATTTCAACGCCAACAGCATCGGCTGGACCGGCAACTTCACACGCTACACGACCGCGAACACGCAGTGCGGCCTCTCCGGCGGGTCGATGCGCCGCAACATGTACAGCGGCGTCACCACGGGCGCCCTGATCTCCCCCCTGACGGGCACGTCGCTCGGTGCGTTCACGACGATCCAGTACACCTACAAGGTGAACGTCTGGTCGGCGAACACCACCGCCGCGCCCACGCCTTGGGGCACCTTCGACGTCCAGATCGGCTCGACCGCGACTGGCCCGTGGACCACGATCGCGACGGTCGCCAACGAGACGCAGCTCGACAACGTCTGCCAGACCCGCTCGCACACGTTCCTCGCGCCGGCCGGTGCGATGTACGTGCGTTGGAACTGCGCGTGGGGCGGCGGTGACAACTGGTGGGTCTTCGACAACGTCAACATCTTCGAGCCGCCCCCGTGCACGGGCACCCCGGCCCCGGGCGACGTGACTGGTTCTCCGTCCTTCGCCTGCGACGGCGTGAGCTACACGCTCGGGCTGCAGAACGCGACGCCGGGCCTCGGCGTCACCTACCAATGGTACAGCAGCCCGGACAACGCCACGTGGACCGCGCTCGGCACGGCTCTCACGCAGGTCGTCAGCCAATCGGCGACGACGTACTACCGCTGCGGCGTCACCTGCACCGTCAGCGGCATGACGGGATCGACCACCACCCTGCAGCTCGACATGCGTGCAGCGACGAACCCGGAGGATTTCGAGGCCGGCTTCAGCGGCTGCTGGTCGAACACCGGCGGCATCGTGAACCCGGACCTCCGGCCGGTGAGCGCTTTCGGCGTCGGCGCGCAGGCCGTGCGGTTCAACTACTGGGCGTGGGCAGCGGCGAGCACCGCACACGTGACCAGCCCGGTTCTCCCGGCGACCGTCGCCGGTGACCGCGCGTTCTTCGACGTGGCCGGCACGAACTATCCGCCGAACCTCGCGTGGTGGGACACCGTCGCGCTGCAAGAGTCCAACGACGGTGGCGCCACGTGGACGACCGTTGTCACGATGGACAACCAGGCAACTGGCCTGCTCTACACCGCGCCCTACACCGGCCAGTTCAACCCGACGGCCAGCCAGTGGAAGAACCTCAGCTTCGCGCTGACGCCCGGCACCAACCGGATCCGATTCCTCGGCACGTCCGGCTTCGGCAACGACTGCTTCATCGACAACGTCGTCGTCGCGCCCTGGGGCATGGCGCGTCACTACCCGTACGGCGTGAGCTGCACGCCTGCCTACGACGTCAGCGCGAACCCCGCCCCGATTCGCGGCACGACGGTCACCTACACGGCGAGCAACATCCCGCAGTGGGTGTCGGTGCCCGTCTACGCGAGCGCGCTCGCGCTCGGTTTCGCCGGGGACATCCCCGGCACCGACCTGAACACCGCGTCGGTCGGCGCTTTCAACAGCCCGTGCCTCGCGCACCTGACGTTGGGTGGCCTGGTCGACGTCGTGTTCCTGCCCAACAACCTGTCGAGCGACACGTGGAGCTTCGCGATTCCGCCGCTGGCACCGCTGGGCTCGGAGCTCTACGTGCAGGGTGTTGCGCAGGTGGACTCGACTCTCGCCAACCCGGCCGGTCTGGTGACCAGCAACGCCGTGAGGAGCTACGTCAGCAACGGCCTTGGGCTACCGGTGGGTGGCCTTGACATCGAGTGGGATCCGGAGGCGCAGAACTTCGTGCCGTGTCCCAACGGCGAGCGCAGGTACACGGTGTACGGCTGGCAGCGCAAGGATGCGCCGTACGGCGTACAGATGGTCAAGGTGGTCCTGAAGGGCACCGGTGCGGTGATCACCGAGGAAGACCTCACGCCAGGCTGCCTGGTCGGCAAGCTCTTCACGCCGATGGTGACCGTCTGCTTGCCGGTGAACCCGAACCTGAAGCGCGTGTGGAAGAATTGCGGCGCCCCTGAGAACTCGCAGGACATCCCTGGCGCGGCGTTGGCGATCCCGATGGCGTCGCCGGTGGACCTGCTGGTCGGCGGCCTGCCCAACGTCGGCATCTTGGCGGCACCGGCCGGTAACTGGCTCGGCGCCAGCCAGGGCGAGGGGTGGTCGTCGTCGCACCCCAGCGTGCTCTCGGTCACGCCAACGGGGAACTGGATCGCCAACAGCACCGGCGTGACGCGGATCACGTTCCGCGGCCGGCTCGTCACGGACAACGGCGTGGTCGAAGTGACCACCAGCATGAAGGTCCGCGTGCAGTAGCTGTCGGCGCACCCGACCGCCGCGCGACGCCTACGCGCCGCGGCGGGCGGGCGCACATCAGCTGCCGGCAGCCGGTCCTGGCGCGGCGCCGAGACGACGGGGAAGCCACTGCGCCGTCGCCCGCATCGGCGGTTGGCGACCAACTGGCGCCCAAGGCTCGTCCGCTGCAGGCTGCCGTCCTCCCGCCGACCCGTTCCCTATTCCGAGTTCCGCCCATGACCTGGATGACCATCGCCCTGCTCGTCGTGTCCAACGTCTTCATGACGTTCGCGTGGTACGGCCACCTCAAGCAGCACCAGTCGGCGCCGTTGTGGATCGTGGTGCTGGCGAGCTGGGGGATCGCGTTCTTCGAATACTGCTTCCAGGTCCCGGCCAATCGGCTGGGCGCGCAGGCAGGGCTCGCGACAGCCGAACTCAAGACCATCCAGGAAGTGATCACGCTGGTGGTGTTCGTCGTGTTCGCGGCGACCTTCCTCGGCGAGCCGCTGCGCTGGAATCATCTGGTGGGGTTCGGCTTCGTCGCGATCGGCGCCGCGTTCGTGTTCAAGCCGTGGTGATCGTGGGTCGGGCAGGAGTCCGCGCGGCGCTCGGTCGCCGCAAGACGCGGCCCAGTGCGGGAGGGGGCGGCGCGAGCTGCTGCCGCGACTAGACTGGCGACCCGCTCACCCCCCCCCGGATTCCCGGAGTCTCGCATGCATCGCCTCGCGTTCGCCGCGTTCTCGTCCCTCGTCTCCTTGGCCGTGGTCGGCCAGAACCAGGGCCTCGTGCTCACGAACGGCACCACGGGCCACGTCGACGTTCCGCACGCACCGACGCTCGCGCCGTCCGGCGGCATCACCGTCGAGGCGTGGGTGAAGTACGACTCGGTGCTCGGCCCTGGCTGGCGTTTTCCGACCATCGCGCGCAACGACCCGAGCCCCAACCAGTCGGCGTGGTTCCTGCGCGTCGAAGCGGGCAATACGCAGGCGAACCGGCTGCTCTGGTGGGTCACCACCCCGAACGGCAACTACACGCTCAGCTGGTTCTACGCGGCGGGCACGCTCGCCAACTGGACGCACGTTGCCGCGACCTACGACGGCGCGGCGCTGCGCATCTTCGCCAATGGCGTGCAGGTCGCGCAGGGCTTCGGCACCGGCAGGATCGTCGATCTCGGCGGCATCGTCCGCATCGGCGGCGGCGACGTGTCGATCAGCGGCGGCGAGACGTGGAACGGCGAACTCGACGAAGTGCGCGTGTGGCCGTTCGCGCGCAGTGCCGCGGCGATCGCTTCGACGAGGAACATGCGCCTCGCCACGATTCCCGGCGAGGTAACGACGTGGAACCTCGACGGCGACGCACTCGACTCGTCGGGCGGCAACCACGGCGCCGCTGTGGGCACGGCGGTGTTCGCGCCGAACTCGCTCGTGCTGCAGAGCGTGCCGTTCCCTGGCCTGCTGCCGCTCGGCTACGCGAGCGGCTGCAGTGGCAACGGACTCGTCGCGGCGCCGGCGCTCGCGAACCTCGGCAACCAGGGTTTCGGCTTCGTCGGCACGCGCGCGCCGGCGTCGGCGCCGGGCGTGTTGGCAGTGACGACGGCGGCGTTGCCGGTGCCGGTCACGGTGTTCGGCATCGATGTGTTCGTCGACCTCGGCACGGGCGTGGTCGTCGGCGCGAACGCCAACACCCTGGGCACCTGCGACGTGCCGTTCGCGATCCCCGCGTCGACCGGGTTTCTCGGTGTCGCATTGGTGTCGCAGTTTGCGTGGATCGACGGTGCCTGCGCCTCGGGCTACTCCGCCACGGGCGCTCTGATCTCGATCGTCGTGCCGTAGCCGGCGACACCGTGCGTCGGGCGCAGGCCTCAGCGCGGCCCCGGCGGAGCCTGCGCGCCGTAGCGGCGCGCCGCCGGCTCGCGCGGCCCGAGTTCGCCGTCGAGCCGGGGATCGCGGCCGTGCACCGCGTCGCGTTCGGCGATGGGCAGCCCGGGAGTGCTGCGTGCCGCGTCGTCGCTGCGGAACCACCAGTTGCGCGCGAAGGTGAAGGTCTCCGGCGCCGTGCCCGGGCCGACGTTGGCGGTCAGCGGCGCGCCGCTCCAGACGATCAGGTTGTCGGCGAAGACGCCGCCGCGGCACGGCACGAAGTCGGCGTCGCGCGTCTCCTGCAGGATGCGCACGATCCACTTCGCGGGTTGCACGAAGGTGTTGTGCCGAACGGTCGCGCCATCGCAGCCGACGAACGCGATCGGCGCCATCGACCCCTCGAACGTGCAGCCTTCGACGACGAGGTCCTTCGCCTCGAACCCGGCGGGTGCTGGGCGGAAGTAGGCGCGCCCGGTCGAGCCGCCGAGCTGCACCGCGCGTTGCCCGGCGTGCACGAAGCGGCAGCGATGGACCACGACGTCGCGCGTGCCGCCCTTCATCTGCACGCCGTTCGCGGCAGCGCCGTCGGCGCGGTCGCGGATCGTGCAGGTCTCGATGCGGCCGCGTTGGCAGCCGACCATGTCGATCGCCGAGCCGCCGCGCCCCCAGCGTTCGATCGTGCAGCCGACGACGCGGAAGTCGACCACGCCCGACAGCTTGATGCCGTCGTGGTTGCCAGCACCACCGACGTCACGAACGGTCAGCGCGCGCAGTTCGACGTGCCGCGACGGCGTGTCGAAGGTGCCGCCGTCGTCGATGTTGAGCCCGTTGCCAGGGGTTCCCTCGATCACGAGGCCGTCGAGCACGAGGTGTTCGACGTCGCTGAGCTGCAGGCCGGCGACGAAGCGCGGCGGTCGGTCGGCGTGCGCGGCGCGCACCGTGATCGGTCGACCGGCGGCGCCGCGGATGCCGCTGCCGTGCACGGCTTCGTAGTCGCCGGGCGCCAGCGTGATCACGGCGCCCGGGCTGGCGTTCGCGAGTGCTTGGCGCAGGGCGTTGGCATCGGCGACGGCGGTCGGCTCCTGTGCCATGAGCCGCACGGCGGCCAATGCGGCGAGGATCGGCGTCGCGCCCTTCATGCCGCGCCACCCGGCCGCAGCTGCCGGCGCGTTTCGAAGGGCTGGCCGACGAAGCGCCACAGCAGCGCCGCGAGCAACAGGCTCAGAACGAGCACCACGATGCCGCGAGTCTCCGTGAGCCACGGCAGTGCGAGCGCGCCGACGACGAACACGAGCAGGTAGTGCACGAGGTAGACCGGGTACGACAGCTCGCCGAGCGCGCGGTCGAGGCGGTGGCTCTTCGTGGCTTCGAAGGCGAACGGCAACAGCACCGCGGTGATCGCCGCGAGCCGCGGCACGCCGTACGGAGCGCCCTGCAGCCAGGCGGGCAGCAACGGGAACGCGAGCACCAGCAGCAGCAGCAGCGCGGTCGCGAGCCGGCAGGCCCAGGCCCTCAGCAGGCCGCGCGAACGCAGGGCGCGATGCACGTGCCACGCCAGCGAGCCGGCCAGGAACAGCGCCAGTTCGTGCGGGAAGAACCGGTAGGTCCACGGGTCGTTGGCGACGCCGTAGGTGCGCAGCACGAACACGCGCAGTGCCAGGCTGGCGAGGATGCCCGCGAGCAGCAGCCACGGCGTGCGGCGCACGACCAGCGGGGCGAGCGCGTAGAACATCAGCTCGAGGCTGATCGACCAGGCCTGCGGCACCCACAGGAACTGCCAGGCGGGCAACGTCTCGCGGTGGAAGTCCGGGGTGAAGAACACGCCGTGGCTCTGCGGGTCGACCGCGAAGAACGTCACCGCGTCCTGGCCCAGCAAGCCGAGGTTGGTGAGCCACAGGCACAGCACCGAACCCCACGGCATTGCGGCGCCGTGTTCCTGCCACCGCGCCAGCGGATCGATCGCCTTGCCGGTCGCCGCGAACAGCACCAGCCCGATCCCGATCGTCGCGACGAGCACGACCGCGAACATCGGCACGAGGCGCAGCACGCGCGCCTTCATGAAGCGGCCGTAGGCGCCCTCGCCGACGTACTTCTCGTTCAGGATCAGGGCCATGTAGAACCCGCTGATCACGTAGAAGCACTGCACCGCGCACGGCCCGCCGGTGAGTTGCAGCCACGAGGCGCCGAACGCCGGGCCGGCGTGCGCGGCGACGACGGCGAGCGCGAGCAGGACGCGGAGCAGGCCCATGGTGGCGGGTGGGAGCCTAGTGCGTGGGAGGGCCGGGCCGCACGAGCGCCTTGACCACTTCACCGGCGGCGACCGCGGCCAGGGCGTCGCCGGCGCGTTCGAGCGCGAACTCACGGACCGGCAGCTCGCGCCACGGTGCGCCGAGCGTGCGGTGGCCGGCGACCTGCACCGCGCGATGGAAGTGCGAGTAGTCGCTGCCCCAACAGCCGCGCACGTCGAGGTGCTTCTTGTTGAGGTCGTGGTGCGGCGAGAACGGCACTTCGCCGTGGTCGGTGTACTGGCCGAGCACGACCACGCGGCCCGCGTCGCGCGCGCAGCGCATCGCCTGCACGACCGCGGCCGGCGCGCCCGCGGCCTCGATCACGACGTCGGCGCCGCGGCCGTCGGTGCGTTCCCGGACCCAGGCCTCGCGCGCGGCGGGCTCGGTGGCGAGGTCGAGCACGGCGTCGGCGCCCATGGCGCGGGCCGTGGCGAGCCGGTGGCTCGGACCGCCGATCGCGAGCACGGTCGCGGCACCGGCGGCGCGCGCGAGTGCCAGGCACGACAGACCGACCGGCCCGATGCCGAGGACCAGCACGCAGTCGCCGATCTGCACCTGCGCACGTTCGAGGCCATGCAGCGCCGTCGGCAAGGCGCAGCCGCCGTGCAGGAACGCGCGCGGGGTGGTGGCGCCGAGCCGCAGCACGCGCGTGCCGGCGAACAGGTGCACGTGCTCGGCCCAGCCGCCGCACAGGCCGTCGGCAGCGCCGTAGGTGATGCCGTAGACCTTGCGCTCGGGGCAGCGCGTGCTCGCCTTCGCCACGAGGCAGTGCCAGCAGCGGTGGCACGTCCGGTGCACGTCGAGGAAGGTCACCACGTCGCCTTCGCGCAGCGGCACGCCGGCGACGTCGCGCAACTCGCCGCGCACTGCTTCCAGCGTGCCGGCGCTGACGTGGCCGGGGATCAGCGGGTACGGCACGCCGGCGAGCAGGCCGCGGTGCAGGTGCACGTCGGTGCCGCAGACTTCACTGCAGTCGACGCGCAGCAGCGCTTCGCCGGCGCGCAGTTCGGGCAGCGGGTAGTCGCGCAGTTCGACCGGCTGTCCGGGGGCTGGGAACACGGCGGCGCGGGTCGTGCGCATCGTGCGGGGATCGGAGGCCTCGGCGACGGGCCGCGCAATGGTCGGCTGCCGGCGGCTACGCCAGGAGCGCGCCCCAGAACATGCCGCTCAGGGCGCCGCGTGTGTGGGCCTCGGCGCGGGCCCGGCTGATGCGCGCGCCGGTGCGCCGCATGCGGGCCAGGAACATGCGCTCGAGTTCGTAGCGGTCGAGCCAGATGCCGTGCTCGTTGCAGACGTCGATCGTCTCGTCGTTGCGCCGCTCGGTCTGCATCGGTGCCTGGCAGATCGGACAACGGCGCGCGCCCTCCGCGACCAGCGCGGCGTTGGCCGGCGACGCCAGATCCTGGACCACGACCTTGTCCTTCGCTCGTCGTTTGGGCATCGCGCCATTGCAGCGACGGGTCGGCGACGCGGCAACCGTCCGGGTTGTGCGCGGCGCGCCGGCCACCGAGACTGCGTGCGCATGGGCCTCGTCTACGACAGTGCGACTGGCGGCAGCTGCCCGCGCTGCCGCAAGCAGCTCGCGAAGTGCCGCTGCGCGCGCGACCTCGCCGCCGCCGCGACGCCGACCGGCGACGGGTTCGTGCGCGTGCGGCGCGAGGTGCGCAACGGCAAGACGGTGACCGTCGTGTTCGACCTGCCGCTGCGCGAAGACGCGATCGAGGCTCTGGCCGCGAAGTTGAAAGCGGCCTGCGGCAGCGGCGGCACCTGCAAGGACCGCGCGGTCGAGATCCAGGGTGATCACCGCGATCGCGTCGTGGCCTGGCTCGAGCGCGCCGGCCACCGCGTCAAGCTCGCCGGCGGCTGACGTTCAGCCGCGGCGGCCGCGCTGCGGGCGCCCGTGGCGCGGCCCGCCGTGGCCATGCGGGCGATGTCCCGGCGCCTGGCGCTCGGGTTGCTCGGGCCGCCGGCCGGAGTCGCGCCGTTGTTCGGGATCGACGGCGTTCGGCATCGCCGGCCGCCCCGAGCCATGTCGGTGGCGGCGTTCGTGGCGCGGCCCCGATGGACCACGCGGGCGACCGGCGTGAGGGTTCGGCGCGTACGGCCCCGGCTGCTGCCGAGGCTGCGGACGCTGGCGTTGCGGCGGTCGCGGCGCGGGGTCATCAGCGACGGTCTCGGGCGCGGCTTCGGCTTCCTGTGGCGTCCACGGGTTGTCGGCGTGGTGCGGCGGGCGCACGAGGACCGGCTGCGGCGGCGGGGCGCTGCGCCGCGGCGGCTGCGGCGGCGTGCCGCCGGCGACCGGCACCTTCTTCCGGATCAGCTTCTCGATGTCGCGCAGGTACTCGCGTTCGGTCTCGTCGCAGAACGAGATCGCGATGCCGTCGCGCCCGGCGCGCGCGGTGCGGCCGATGCGGTGCACGTAGCTCTCGGGCACGTTCGGCAGGTCGAAGTTCACGACGTGCGTGATGTCCGGCACGTCGATGCCGCGCGCGGCGATGTCGGTCGCGACCAGCACGTGCGCCTTGCCGTCGCGGAACGCGTCGAGCGCGCGTTCGCGCGCGTTCTGCGACTTGTTGCCGTGGATCGCATGCGCGTCGAAGCCGGCCTGCACGAGACCGCGCGCGACGCGGTCGGCGCCGTGCTTGGTGCGCGTGAACACCAGCGTGCGCACGAAGTCCGGACTCTGCAGCAGCGACACCAGCAGGTCGCGCTTCTTCGCCTTTGGAACGAAGTGCACGCTCTGCTCGATGCGGTCCGCGGTCGCGGCCGGCGGCGTCACTTCGACGCGCAGCGGATCGCGCAGGTACCGCTGCGCCAGCGAGGTGATGTCGTTCGGCATCGTGGCCGAGAACAGCAGCGACTGTCGCTCGGTCGGCAGCGTCGCCAGGATGCGCTTGACGTCGGGCAGGAACCCCATGTCGAGCATGCGGTCGGCTTCGTCGAGCACGAGGATCTCGACGTCGGCGAGATCGCAGTGGCGCTGCTGGATCAGGTCGAGCAGCCGGCCGGGCGTGGCGACCAGCACGTCGACGCCGTTCTTCAGCGCCTGCACTTGCGGTTGCTGGCCGACGCCGCCGAAGACGATCGCGACCCGCTGGTGCAGGTTGCGACCGTAGGCCTCGAACGAGTCGGCGATCTGCGTCGCGAGCTCACGCGTTGGCGCCAGCACGAGCGAACGCGGCATGCGCGGGCGTGCGCGCAGGTTGCTCGCGGTCAGCAGTTGCAGCATCGGCAACGCGAACGCGGCGGTCTTGCCGGTGCCGGTCTGGGCGATGCCGAGCAGGTCGCGGCCCTGCAGCAGGTGCGGGATCGAACGGGCCTGGATCGGGGTGGGAGTGGAGTAGTTGCGGGCGGCGAGCGCGCGCAACAGGGGCTCGGACAGGCCGAGCGAAGCAAAGTCGGTCATTGGCAATCGGGACCACGCCTCGGCGAATCACCGCTCCTGCGGTAGGCGCCGCGAACATCGAACAGGCTGGTCGTTTCCCCCTTCGGTGCACCGGGTGCGCCGAAGGTCCTTCGGGACCAGGGCGGGTGCGCGGGGTGTCTTTGGAAGGCGAGCAGGATAGCGAACGGCGCGCCGTTCACCAGCCCCGCAACCGCGGCCACGTCGCCGTGACCTCCGGACTGCCGTGGACGACGTGGTAGCGGTCGTGCTGGGCCGCGGTGGCGCACGCGTGGTTGGGCAACACGCGCAGCAACGTGCCCGGTGGGAAGGCGGCCAGGTCGATCGGGCCGCCGTCGCGCCGCGCGACGATGCCGTGCTCCTGGTTGGTGTCGATCACGACCATCCCGTCGATGATCCGGCCGCGCACGTCGCACACCACGCCGTAGCCCTGGTCGATCGCGTGCTCACGCGTGCCGCGGTCGCGCGACAACGCCATCCAGCCGCCGTCGGTGATCAGCCAGTGCTTGCGCGGCTGGTGGCCGATCACGGCGACCAGGGTCGAGATGGCGATGTCGGCGAGGGTGCACACGCCGAGGCCCGCCATCACCAGGTCCATGAACACGTAGACGCCGGCGCGCGCCTCGGTGACGCCGCGCAGGTGCTCGGCGAACAGGGCCGTCGGCGTGCTGCCGACGCTGACGACCGGCGTGGCGTGGCCGGCGGCGCGCAGGCGCTCCGCGGCGCGCACGACGGCGGCGCGTTCCTGTTCGGCCATCGCCGTGATCGCGGCGGCGGAACGGCACGCGTACGACGCGCCGGCGTGCGTCATCACGCCGCGAACGACGCCGCCGCGCGCGAGCGTCGCCGCGGTGGCCAGCAGCGAGTCGTCGTCCGGGCGGATGCCGGCGCGGTGGTCGTCGCTGTCGATCTCGAGCAGCGCCGGGATGCCAGCACCACGCGTCGCCACGGCCCGGGCTGCGTCGACGCCGTCGACGACGACGGTGAGGTCGCAGCCGCGGGCGCGCAGGTCGGCGACGTGGTCGAGCTTGCCGGGTGCGATGCCGACCGCGTAGAGCACGTCGCGGTGGCCGGCGGCGACGAAGTGCTCCGCCTCGGCGAGCGTCGACACGGTGATCGGCCCGAACGGCGTCGACGACATCGCCGCGGCGACGGGCACCGACTTGCCGGTCTTGACGTGTGGGCGGGCGGCGACGCCGAGGCGATCCAGCTGCGCGCGCATGCGGGCGCAGTTCGCGCGCATCGTCGGTTCGTCGAGCACGAGGCACGGCGTGCGCAGCGAGGTCAGCGCTTCGTGGGGCACGCGCTGAGCCTACGGCGTCGCCACGGACCTTCCATCGCCGCCTGCCGCGGCAATGATCGCGCGTCCGTGTCCGTCCCCCGCGAACGTCTGCCGCTGCTCGTGCTCGGCGCGTTGTTCGTCGGCTACGCGGCCAGCTACTTCCATCGCGCCGACCTGGCGGCGCTCGCGCCGCTGTGGGCGGCGGACCCGGCGCGCGCGGCGATGCGTGCGGCCCTGCCCGACATCGCTTCGCTCGGCATGCTCGTCTACGCCTTCGGCAAGCTCGCGGGCGGCCTGCTCGCCGATCGGTTCGGCGGGCGGCGGATGTTCGTGATCGCGCTCGCGGGTGCGGGGCTCGCCGAACTGCTCGCGCTGCAGGCGGCCACGCCGGCCGCGTTCGCCGCGTGCCGCGTCGCCGGCATGGCCGTGCTCGGCTGCGCGTGGCCGGCTCTCGGTGGCGTCGTCGCCGCGGTCTCGCCGCGCGCGCGGCTCGCCACGGCGATGGCGTTCGCGTCGCAGAGCTACCTCGTCGGCGACGCCGCGGTGCGGGCTCTGTATGCGGCGGTCGTCGCGAACGGCGGCCGTGATGCGCACGTGCTCGGCACGGCGGCGACGGGTCTCTTGGTCGCGAGCGCCGTGGTCGGCGTGGTGCTGTTCGTGACGCGCGCTCGCAGCAGTCCGGACGGCGCGCTGCCGCCCGAGGCTGTGGCGTCTGCGGTGGGGGGCGCGGCACCACTCGGCGTGTTGGCGCCGATGAACTTCGGGCTGGCGATGGTGCGCGAGACGCTGTCGTTGTGGACGCCGCTATTGCTGGTCGAGGCGTGCGCGTTCGCGGCCGCCGATGCCGTGCGCGCGAGCCTGCTGCTGCCGTTGGTCAGCGGGGCTGGCGCGCTGGTCGCCGGGGCGTGCGCCGATCGGCACCCGCGCGCGCTGCTCGCCGTCACCGCAGCCCCCGCGCTCGCGGGTGCTCTGGCGCTCGGAGGGTTGGCGTGCGATGCGGCGCCGACGGCCACGACGCTGGTCGTCGGATTGGCCTTCGTCAGCGCCATGATGGCAATGCCGATGACGCTCGCGAGCGGACTGTTGCCGCTGCGCGGCCCGGCGCTGGGCCGTTCGCGGCGGCTCGGCATCGTCGACGGTGCCGGTTCGTTCGGCGCCGTGCTGGCCGGTGGTGCCATGGCTCGCGCCTACGCGGCATGGGGCGTCGCTGGTCTGTTCGGAACGCTCGGGCTCGTGGCGCTCGCGTCGGCGGCGCTCGCGGTCGTTGTGCACCGCGTCACGAGACGGCGAACGTGAGCAAGCCGTCGGCGTCGGTGACGATCCCGGCGATGCCGTCGTGGAGGTCGAGGAAGCGCGGCAGGGTGTGGCCGAGCAGCGGTCGGAACGGTGCGGGCCACGGCGGGAATGGCTGGCGGTGGCGTCCGCGCTCGTCGCGCATGTGCGAACGGTCGCTCGAGAACGTCGCCGCGAACGCCGCCTGCGGCACGATGCGGAAGTGCGGCCGCAGTGCTTGCGCCGTCGCGCGGAAGGCGTGGGCGAGCCAGGCATCGACCGGCCAGGCGAACCGTTCGCGGTCGTCGAGGTCGAGCACGAGGCGCGCGCGCGGCAGCAGCACGACGACGTGGTAGTCCCAGAGGATCGGATCCTCCGTGGCCGCGCGCTGGCCCCACATCGCGACCTGCTGCGCGTGGTTGGTCACGAACACGGCAGCGCCAGGTTCCGGCAGCGCGCCGCCCGCCAACAGCCGCGCGACGTTCTCTTCGCAGAAGTACGGCTGCCAGTCGGCGCGAGCGCGCACGTCGTCCCAGGGATCGGCCGGTGAAGCCACGCCGAGGACGGTAGCCGCGGCGGCGCCGACGAGCCGCATTTGCAGCAACCCCGGCGGGCTCGCTACCGTGCCGCCCCCTCGCCGTGACCACGACGCCTGCCACCACCGTTCCCGGCGACGCGCCCCTGCGCGCGAGCGAGAACTCGCAGGCGGCGCGCGGCGACACCTGGTCGCGCCGTCTGCTCGGCCGCTTCCACATCACCGGCACGTTCTGGCTGAGCGCGATCATGTGGGTCGCCCGCGGCTCCGAGTTCCGGCGCGTGACGATGGTGTGGCTGTGGAGCGCGGTGTTCTTCTGCTGCCTCGTGCGGCCGCGGCGCATCGTCACGCGCCACCTCGACCACATCCTCGGCCGCGCCGGGTTCTTCCGGCGCCAACTGCGCATCTTCCGCTTCTTCAAGGAGCACGCGTGGTGCCTGGTCGAGCGCTTCGAGCAGTTCCAACCCGACTTCGCGCCGCGCGCCGACCGCGAAGGCGACGAATGGCCCGATCTGCTCGCCGACCCGAAGGGCTTCGTGATCGTGACCGGCCACGTCGGCATGTGGGAGATCGGGCAGCTGATGCCGGTGACCGAGGGTTCGCGCCGCCTGCACGTCGTGCGCGAGCGCGAGGAGCACGAAGGCACGCAGCGCGTGATCGCCGAGCTGCTGGCGAGCCATCCGCACGCGCGCATCGTCACGCACTTCCTCGACGACGACCTGGCGCTCGGCGCGTCGTTGCTCTCGGCGTTGCGAAGCGGCGACGTCGTCTGCCTCGCCGGCGACCGCGCCAAGGCGGGCATGGTGGCGATGCCGGCGTCGTGCTTCGGGCATCCGGTGCAGATGCCCGTCGGTCCGTTCGCGTTGGCGCGCGCCGCCGACGTGCCGGTGGTGCCGACGTTCGTCTACCGCCAGGGGCGGCGCCACTACTGCGTCGTCGCCAAGAAGCCGTTCCGCGTCGCGCGCACCGCGGATCGGAACGCCGACCTGCGGGCCGCGGTCGAGCGGTTCGCGGGTGAGGTCGAGACGGCGATCCGGCGCGACCCGTTCCAGTGGAAACGCTGGGAGCCGCTGTGGTGAGCGCGCGGGCAGGTCGACGATGAAACTGCGGCTGTTGACGGTGTCGCACAAGCAGCCGTCGTGGGTGCTCGAGGGATGCCGCGAGTACGAACGGCGCCTGCCGCGTGAGTGGGGCTTCGAACTCGTCGAGGTCAAGCCGGCGGCCCGCACCCGAAGTGCCGCGACCGAGCGCGTGCAGGCCGACGAAGCGGAACGGCTGCGGGCGGCGGCGCCGAAGGGTGCTTTGCTGGTGGCGCTCGACGAACGTGGCGAGGCGTGGTCCACGGCGACGCTCGCCGAGCGCCTGCGGTCGTGGCAACGCGAAGGTCGCACCGTCGCACTGCTGGTCGGCGGCGCCGACGGACTCGATCCGGCGCTGCGTGCTGCTGCTGCGCATCGCGTCGCGTTGTCGGCGATGACGCTGCCGCACGGACTCGTGCGCATCGTCGTCGTCGAGCAGCTCTACCGCGCGGCCTCCCTGCTGGCCGGGCATCCGTACCACAAGTGAGCCGATGAACGCGCAGGTCGTGCAGTGGGCCGCGGACGTGGTCGCGGCCTGGTTCGACGCCGGGCGCGCGCCGCGCGAGGCGATCGCGGCGATGCCGTGGCTGCGCGAGGCGGCGGCGAACGAGCGCGCGGAGGTGGCGCGGCGGGCTGGCCAGGCGTTGGCCGCGATGCGACGGCTCGAGTTCGGGCTCGTCGGCGCGCGTGGCCTCGCGGCGCTGCCGTCGCGAGCCAGGGCGTTGGCGCTGGTGCTCGCGAGCGCGGTCGAACGCGACGAACTGCTCGCCGACGGGGCGGCACGCCAGTTCGCGGCGAGCTGCGGCGGCGACCTCGACTTCGCGCCGCTGCTCGGCGCCGACGAGGCGATCGCCGCGACCGCGGACGCAGTCGTGCGGTTCGGCCGGCGGCACTCGGTGCCGGACTGGTTCGCGCGCGCCGCGATCGCGCAGTTCGGCGAGGCGGCCGATGGTGTGGCGCGAGCCCTCGCGGCCCCGCCGCCGCGCACGCTCCGCGCCAACCTGCTGCGGGTGCCGTCGCGCGAAGCGCTCGCGGCCGAGCTGTCGACCGAGGGCGTTCCGACGACGCCGGCCGTGCACGCGGCGACCGCGCTGCACGTTCTCGGCGACCACGACCTGTTCGCGACCGCGGCGTACCGGCGCGGCGCTTTCGAGCAGCAGGACGAAGCGAGCCAGCTCGTCGCCGCGGTCGTCGCACCGCCGCCCGGCGGCAAGGTGCTCGACCTGTGCGCCGGCAACGGCGGGAAGACCCTGGCCCTGGCGGCGATGCTGCAGAATCGGGGCGTGGTGATGGCCGTCGACGTGCACGAACGCCGGCTGCAGGCGCTGCGCGAACGCGCCCGTCGCGCCGGCGCGCAGAACGTCGAGGTGCACGCGCTCGGTGATGGCGCCTGGCCTGCTGCGGTCGCCGCGTTCGCCACGCACGCCGATCGCATCCTGGTCGACGCGCCGTGCAGCGGCACGGGTTCGTGGCGGCGGCGTCCGGAAGGCCGCTGGCGCGTCGGCGAGGCCGATCTGCGCGCGCTCGCGCGCACGCAGGCGGATCTGCTGGCGCGCGGGTGTGCGGCGCTGCGTCCGGGCGCCCGGCTCGTCTACGCGACGTGCTCGCTGCTGCGTGACGAGAACGAACGGCAGGTCGAGCGCGCGCTCGCCGCGGCGCCGGGACTCGAACTCGTGCGCGTCGCCGAGATCCTAGGCGGTGCCGGTTCGCGCGCATTCACCGACCCGAGCGGGACGTTCCTGTCGCTGCGCCCCGATGTGCACGGCTGCGACGGCTTCTTCGCCGCGGTGCTGCGGCGCCCGCGGCCGGCGCGCCCGACCGATCAGAGGTCGTAGAACTTCAGGTCCTGACCGGTCGCCCGCTTGGTCTCGGCGTAGACCTGGTAGGCGTGGCCGGCGCAGTGCTCGAGCACGTGCAGCACCGCCGACAATCCCGTCTCCCGGTAGCGGCGCTGCACGGTCCGTTCGCGCAGCAGTTCGTCGACGGCCAGCCGATCGACGCACGCGCAGGCGGCGACGAACACGGCCTCGAGGCGGCCGATCAGTTCCGTGCCGGTGGCGCCTTCCGTCGCGGCGAACTCGGCCGGTCGATCGCGCGCGTCGGCGACGGCGCCGAACGTCGCGAGGATCCACTGCGTCGTGTTGCCGCACAGGTGCAGCAGCAGGTTGCCGACCGAATTGCAGTGCGGTGCGGGCCGCTCCCACACGCGCCGGTCGCCGAGCAGGTCGACGCAGCGGCGCAGGCGGGGCAGTTGTTCTTCGAGCAGCCGCCGGCGGAACTCGGCGGCGACGATGCGGGCGAGGCGGGCGGCGTCGTCGCCAGAGCCCGCGGTCATGCGACGTGGTCGCGCGCCTTCTCGGCAGGCTGTGCCGGCGCAGCGGGCTCAGCCGGCAACTTCTCGCGCAGGCGCAGCACTTCCGCTTCGAGCAACGCCAGCCGCTGGCCGAGCGTGCGATGGCGGTGCGTCAGGCGGCTCAGGCGCACGGAGAACTGCAGCACCAGAGCGAACAGCAGCAGCAGCGCGCCGAAGAACAGCGTCGACGCCGAGTTCGACGAGCCGATCCAGCGGCTCAGGGTCAGCAGCAGGTCCTGGCTCCACGCCAGCAGCGCCACCAGCAACGCGGTCGCGACCCAGAACCAGGAGTACTCCTCGCGCAGCTTGCGACGGCGCACGAGTTCGAACACCGCCACCACGGCGACCACCGCGAGGACGATGGCGACCACGCGTTGGCGCGCGAGCAGGGGCGCGAGGTCGGCGAGCAGGCCCGTGTCGGCGACGATCACGACCACCTCGCGACGGTGTCGTGCTGGCGCAGCGGCGTGCGGCGGCGGATCGGCAGCATCGCCAAGGTCAGCAGCATCTTGTAGCCGTAGTAGGCGATGCGAGCACCGCGGTGCATCGAGACGCCGCCCTTGCGTTCGTGCATGCGCACCGGCACTTCGGCCACGCGCAGCCCACAGCGATGGTGTTCGACCAGCACGTCGGTGTCGGGGTAGTCCTCGGGGAAGCCGTCGTGCACGACGGCCGCGAGCGCCTTCGTCGACAACCCTTGGAAGCCGCTGGTCGGGTCGGTGATGCGCGTGCCGATCCAACGCGTCGCGATCGCTGCGAACAGGCGTGTGCCGAGGCGGCGCGCCAGGCTCGTGTGCGGTGGTTTTCCTTCGAGGTAGCGCGAGCCGAGCACGACATCGGCGCCGGCGTCGAGGCCGGCGATCAGGCGGGGGAGCATCGCCGCTTCGTGCTGGCCATCGGCGTCCATCTGCAGCACGCGCTGGTAGCCCCGCCGCCAGGCGTAGCAGTAGCCGGTGTGCAGCGCGCTGCCGTAACCGAGGTTGTAGGGGTGCGAGATGACGACGGCGCCAGCCCGCGTCGCCTCGGCCTCGGTGGCGTCCGGGCTGCCGTCGTCGACGACCACGACGTCGATGCCGAGTCGTTGTCCGAGCACCGCGCGCACGACGTCACCGACGCGGCCGGCTTCGCGGTAGGCAGGGATGATGAGAGCAGTGGTGTTGCGCACGCCGTGACTCGGCGCGGAGCGTAGGCAGTCTGCCCGGGCCCGCCAACGAAAAGGTCGCTGGGGGCCGGGGCGCTTGCGACGGCGCGCGGCCGAACGCGCTGCGCGGCGCTTTTTCGGCGCCGCCCACGGCGATGTTGCCGTGGCCAGCTCCTTCGTCCACGATCCAGCCATGTCGATCCGCACGCTCGTTCCGTTCCTTCTCGGCCTCTGCGTCGCCGCCTGTGGCGGCACGCGTGACACTCGCGTCAACCCCGACGCGCCGGACACGGTGACCGGCACCGGGCTGCAGAGCCAGGACATCCGCACGATGGCCATCGACATGGCCGCGAAGATCAAGGCCTCGGGCGCGCTCGCGCCGACGCGCGACGGCGAGCGCGCCTCGTTCTTCATCTACGAGCTGCGCAACGACAGCTCCGACACGATCGACAAGGAGATCATCCTGACCAAGCTGCGCACGAACCTGTTCGAGGCGTTCGGCCGGCAGGTCAAGATCCTCGACCGCTCGCCGCAGGCCAACGACCTCACCGAGGCCGAGACCCGCATGAAGGCCCGTGGCCAGGTGTCGGGCACCATCGATCGCAAGGTGGCCGGCAGCGACTTCGTGCTGAAGGGCACGATCAAGAGCCGCGATCGTCAGGCCGGCAAGCTCAAGTCGTCGTACATCCTGGTCACGTTCGAGCTGACCGACCTGGTGACCCAGGAGCTGTACTGGACCGGCGACTACGAGATGAAGACCGAGTCGGAGAAGTCGGTCATCAACCGCTGATCGCGAGTCGGCCGCGCATGCACGCCGTCCGTCGCTGGCTGGTGGCCGGCCTGATGCCGCTCGTCGGCTGCGCCGTGTCGCAGCCGAAGGTCCCCGTCGGCACGTTCCTCGCCGGCGATGCGGCCGCCGTGCAGGCGTTCGCGCAGAAGGAGGTCGAGAACGGCGCCGCCGAGAACCTGGCGCTGGTGCTCAACGTGCGTGGCCAGTGCGAACTGCTGCTCGGCGACGTCGACGCGGCGCGGCGCACGTTCGATCAGGCCGGGCAGATCATGGGCAACTGGTCGACGGGCAGCGGCGAAGCGACCAGCGCGATCCTCGGCAGCGAGAGCAGCAAGACCTGGAAGGGCGATCCGTACGAACGCGCGATGAACGCGTTCTACGCGGCCTACTGCTGGCTGCAGAAGGGCGAGCCCGACAACGCGCGCGCAGCGTGCAAGAAGGGCATCCTGGCCGACGCCGAAGTCGCCGACGAGAAGTTCCAGGCCGACAACGCGCTGTTGTTCTGGCTTGCGGGCCGCATGAGCAAGCTGCTCGCGTCGAGCGACGCGGCCGACTACTGGAAGGAGGCGGCGACTGCGCACGCCTTCGCTCTCGAGCACGGCGCGCGCGGCGAGCCGGGGCCGGCGTGGCTCGTCGATCCGGGTGCAGGCAACGTCGTGCTGTTGGTCGAATGTGGTCTCGGGCCCGAGAAGTACGCCGACGGCGCGCAGGACGAACTGGCGCGCTTCCGCACGCGCGAGCAGGACGCGGTTGGCGCGCGGGTGCGGGTCGGCGGTCGCGACCTCGGCGCGCCGGCGATCGTCGTCGACGTCGACTACCAGGCGCGCACGCTCGGCGGCACCGCGATGGAGGGCATCCGCAAGGGCAAGGCGGTGTTCAAGACCGGTGCGGCGGTGGCAGGTGTCGTGCTGCTGGATCAGGCGGCGCGCGATCGTGGCCACAGCCGCGACGCCCAGGCGATCGCCGGTGGGGCGCTCCTGGTCGCCAGCCTGCTGACCTCGACGGCAGCCGATGTCCGGTACTGGCCGACCCTGCCGTCGACGGTGCAGGTGCTGACGACCACCCTGCCGCCGGGCCCGCATCGCCTCGAGGTCGACTTCGTCGATGCGGCGGGGCGTGTGATCCCGGCGATGCGTCGCCAACTCGACATCGAGGTGCCGACCACCGGCGAGTCGTGGCATCTGCTGCGATCGTTGCCGTCGCCGCCGGCTGCCGCGAACATGCCATGACAGCGGCTGGCTGCGTGCGTTTGCAACCGCACGGGTGCGGTCGCGCTCTGCGCGCCTTTTTTCCGTCGCCGCCATGAACGTCCATCTGCCGCTCGTCGCGTTCGTTCTCTGCTCGCCGTCGTTCGCCCTGCGCAGCCAGGTCCCGCCGCCCGCGCCGCCGCCGGTTCCCGCCCCCGCTCCCGGCGCCGCCGCCGGAACGACCGAGGGCTTCGGGCGCGCGGTGAGCTACCGGCAGGCGCTCGGGATGGCGCTCGAGGACGCGGTCGGCAAGGCGCGCGGCGTCGCGGTGGCGCGAGGCGGGGGAGTGCGGAGCCGGCTCGAAGTGGTGTCGCGCGGCAGTCAGGGCGTGCCGGCGAACTGGTTCGACGGCGAAGCCGAATACGAACGCGAGTGGGTGCAGGCGCAGCTCGACGGCTTCGTCGAGACCTACGAAGTGACGAAGAAGGGCAAGGTCGACGACGGCTGGGAGGTCACCGTGCTGGCGAAGATCGCGACCGGGCAGCAGCAGGGGCCGTTCGTGATCGACCTCGACGACGCCGACCTGCGCCAGTGGCAGCTCGCGCGCTTCGAAGAAGGCGGGGCCGGGGTGCCGTTCGCGAAGGTCGACGGCACCTACGAGGCGCCGTCGATCCGCGACAACCTGCGGGCGACGGGCCGCGTGCTCGTCGTCGCCAAGGACGGCGGCGTGTCGGCGCCGGCCGGCGCGGCGCCGCGTGAGCGGGGCAAGGGCGGGCACCAGCTCGTTGCCTCACACCGCGTGCGCGTGCAGTGGCAGCCGATGCAGTTCACGTCGCTGGTCGAGAAGCCGAACATCGCTCGCCCGACGACCGGCCCGCGGCCGCAGTTCCTGACCGCTGGCAGCGTGCGCGTCGCCATCGCGATCACCGATCTCGTGCAGGGTCTCGACGTGCTCGATCGCCCGCTGACCGTGTCGCTCGAGGTGCCGCCGGGCACGCCGGTCGAACGGCTCGACGCGATGGCCGTGCAGCTCGCCGACCAGGCCAAGGCCGCCGTCGCCGAGGCGATCTTCTTCGCCCTGCAGCCGCCGACCGTGGTGCGCAAGTGGGCGGGCGATGGCGGCGAGTGGTTCGTCGAGGTCGCGATCGGCAAGCGCGTGGCGAACGGCTACGACGCGTTCGCCATCGGCAACCAAGGCTCGCTCGCGAGCCCCGACTGGCGGCCGCTCGGTCGCGTCGCGTTCGTCGGCGGCACCGAGACCGCCTGCACGTTCCGGCTCGTCGACGTCGCCGAGCCGTCCCGCATCGAAGCCGGCGTGACCGAGGTCCGTCCGGCGAGGAAGTGACTGCCATGAACCACATCCGCTCCGGGCTCCGCCCGTTCCTGCTCCTCCTGTCGCTCGCCGCCTGTTCGAGCGGGCCGCCCTACGCGGCGCGCACGATCGACGACGACGTCGAGCAAACGACCAACGTGAGCGTGCTCGAGGCATCGCTGCTCGATGTCGTGCTGGTCGGGCGCACCGGCGTCGAGCGCGTGCCGGGCACCAACCAGCTCAAGGTGATCGTGCCGCTTCGCAACATCGACGACGAGCCGATCCAGGTGCTGGTGCAGACCAGCTTCCTCGATGGACAGAAGCGCCCGATCGGGGACGACACCAACCAGCAGGTCAAGCTGATCGGCCCTGGCGCGACGCTGCCGGTGATCGTCGTGAGCAAGTTCGACCTCGCGCAGGACTGGATCATGCGCCTGGCCTGGAACCGCTGAACGAGGCCCCATGAACGCTCCGCTCGGCATCGCGTTCCTGCTGCTCGCCGGCTGTGCGGGTACGTCGCGACCGGTGCGCACCGCGCCGGTGCCGCTCGGCCCGCCGCTGGCGCCCGTCGCCATCGAGCCGGCCGCTCGCGCCGCGGCGGATCGTTCCGCGCCTGGGCCGGTGGTCGTGGAAGCCCCGGTGGTCGCATCCGCCAGCGTCACCTGGCGGACGGTGACGGTACTCCCCGAGCCTGTCCCGGCCGCGGCGTCGGAACCGTGGCCCGAGCGCGACGAGGCGGTGGAACACGACTGGGCCCCCGCACCGCAGTGGCGCCATCACGGTCGCTACCGCCACCACGGGCACTTCCCGGTCGGCACGCTGGTCGGTGCCGGCATCGGCTCGGTGATCGGGCGGCACCACGGCCACCGCAGTCGCGGCGCCTGGATCGGTGCCGGCGTCGGCTTGCTGTTCGACCTGCATCGCCCCTGGCGCTGAAGGTCACGGCGCGCGCGCGACCACGACCACCTCGACGAGGTCGACGCGCAGGTCGGCACGATCGCCAGCGGCCAGGTCGCCGATCACCGTGACGCGCAGCTGTTTCTCGGCGGTCACGTGGCGCAGGCTCGAGGTCCGGAACGTGAGCGTCGTAGCCGTTGTTGCCGCCGGCAGTTCGACCACGGTGTCGAAGCGTTCGTCGACCGGGTTGTAGAGCGAGCAGCGCAACCACGAGTCGGCGTCCGTGCGCGTCGTGCGCGCGACCAGTCGCACGCGGAAGTCGAGCACATCGGCGGCAACGGCGACCGGCAGGTCGAAGCGCACGTTGATGCCGGCGACCTCGCGGCCGTCGATGGTCGCGGTCGTGATCACGAGCTCTTCGCCGTCGACCGCGGTCAGCTGCTCGCGGCTGCCCGACGTGCTCGTCGCCGAGGCGATCTGCACCTGCGCCTTCGTGACATCGAGCGTCTGCGGTGCTGAGGCCGCCGGTGCTGGCGGCAACGACGGCAGCAGGTCGAGGCCGTTCAGCTGCCAGCGTTCGTCGGGCCAGAGCAGCACCGGTTCGCCGCCCGTGGTCGGCACCACGGCCAGGCGCAGCGCCGTGCGGCCCGCGGCGGGCTCGGCGAGGCCGAAGAACACGGACGCGCCGTTCGGCGCGACCCGTGGTGTGGCCACGGTGCCGTTCGGCGCGACGAGCACGGTGACGTTCCCCGAGGCGACTTCGCATCGGCACAGCGCCGCCAGCGTGCCGCTCGCGCGCCTCACGAACACGACGCCACCGCCGTCCGGAGTCCATGCCGGCGCGAAGTCGCCGGTGCCTGCGCTCGTCGTGGCGCCACCGTCGGTGAGCGGGAACGCGCCGGTGCCGGTGCCGTTCGCGAGCCACAGGGCCCCGCGGCCGTCCGCGCCGATGCGGCTCCACACCACGCGATCGCTGCCGGCATGCCAGTCGGGTTCGCCGTCGGCGCCACCGGGCAGCGGCGTCGCGAACGGCTGGGCGTCGTTGCCGTCCGCCGCCATCGTCCAGAGGCCGGCAGCGCCGCTGCGCTCGCTCGTGAACAGGATGCGGCTGCCGTCGGGCGACCAGCACGGACCGTCGTCGCGCACCGTGTTCTGCGTCAGGCGCGTCTCGGCGACGGTGCCGTCGATCGACGACACGAAGATCTCGCGGCTCGTCGCGTCGTTGTTGTCGCGCTCGCGCGCGAACACGACCGTGTTGCCGTTCGGGTGCGCGCGTGCGGAGAGTTCGGGGCCGGTGCGGTCGGCGACGCGGCGGATGCCGAGGTTGCGCTCGTCGCGCAGGGCGATCTCGGCGAAGCGGAACGGTTCGTCGACGCGCGCGCGGCAGGCGAGCAGGCGCGGCACGACGTCCTCGGCGACCGGCGAACTGCGGCTGCCGCCGCCGCCGCACGCAGCGGCACCGACCAGCAGCGGAAGGGCGAGCAGGCGTGGGCGCATCGGCGCGCATGGTGGCCGCGTGGTGGACGCGTGGCAACCCGCGGTGGCCAGGGTATGACGCGCGGCGTGCTGGTCTCCGAGTTCGACTTCGTGCTGCCGCCCGAGCGCATCGCCACGGCGCCCGCCGACCCCCGCGACCATGCGCGCCTGCTCGTGTACGACCGTGCGACCCGCAGCCAACGGCACGGGCACGTGTTCGACCTGCCGGACTTCCTGCGGGCCGGCGACCTGCTGGTGCTGAACGACACCCGCGTGCTGCCGTGGCGTCTGCGCGGCCGTCGTGCGACGGGTGGCGGCGTCGAGTGCCTGCTGGTGCGGCTCGACGGTGATCGCGGCGAGGCGTTCGTCAAGCCGAGCAAGAAGCTGCGCGTCGGCGATCGCGTGCCGATGGAGGCCGGCGAGATCGAACTCGAACTGCTCGCCGCACTCGGCCAGGGACGCTGGCAGGTGCGGCTCGTCGCGCGCGCCGGCGACATCCAGGCTGCGCTCGATCGCTGCGGCCGGGCGCCGCTGCCGCCGTACATCCCGCGCGACGGTCAGGAGGACGCCGCCCGCGATCGCGAGCGTTACCAGACCGTGTTCGCGCGCGTGCCGGGTGCGATCGCCGCGCCGACCGCGGGCCTGCACTTCACGCCCGAACTGCTGGCGGCGCTGCAACGCCTCGGCGTGCAGATCGCGTGGGTGACGTTGCACGTCGGCGAGGGCACCTTCGCGCCGCTGCGCAGCGACGTGGTCGAAGCGCACCGCATGCATCCCGAGCCCTACGAACTGCCGCCCGCAACCGCGGCGGCGATCGCGACGACGAAGGCGCGCGGCGGGCGTGTCGTTGCGGTCGGCACCACGAGCTGCCGCACGCTCGAGAGTTGCGTGGGGCCCGACGGTCGCGTCGTTGCGGGCAGCGGCAGCTCGGAGCTGTTTCTCTACCCGGGTCGGCCGTTCCGCGTCGTCGACGCGCTGCTGACGAACTTCCACCTGCCGAAGTCAACGTTGTTGATGCTGGTTGCGGCGTTCGCCGGCACCGCCGAGATCCTCGCCGTCTACCGCGATGCCGTTGCCCGCGGCTATCGCTTCTATTCGTTCGGCGACGCGATGCTGCTCACCTGAGCAGCGACCGCGGTCACAGCAGTCGCCGCAGTGCCTTCGCCGCCGCGCGTGGGTCGGGGCTGGCGAGGATCGTGCTGCTGACCGCGATGCGGTCGACGCCGAGCACGCGCAGCGGCAGCAGGTTCTCGGCGGTGATGCCGCCGATCGCGAACACCGGCAGCTGCAACGCCGCCGCGGTCTGCAGGGCGGCCTCGACCTCGGCTGCCGTCTTGCCGACCTCGTAGCCCTTGGTCGGGGTCGGGTGGCAGGGACCGAACCCCACATAGTCCGCGCCGGCAGCGGCGGCGGCTTCGATCTGTGCCGGGCTGTGGGTGCTGACGCCCAGCAACTGGCCGACGAGCAGCTTGCGCGCGGCCTCGGCGGGCAGGTCGTCTTGGCCGACGTGCGCGCCGTCGGCACGGCTGCGCACCGCCAGCATCACGTCGTCGTTGACGATCAGGCGCACGCCGGCCCGCCGGCACGCCTCACGACAACGCGCGAACCCCTCGGGATCGGGTTCCTTGCTGCGCCACTGCACGAGGTCGACGCCGCCGTCGATCGCGGCGGTCAGAGTCTCCCACGGCGTCGCGCGGCAGAGCGACGGCGTGAACAGCAGGCACAAGCGCTCGGGGACCGGCATGCGCGGGGCACGCAGCCTACCGTGCAGCAGCCGTGGCGCGCTCGTGGAGTGCGTCGAAGTTGCGCCGTAGGCTCTGGGCCGTGTTCGCAGCGTCCCTCCTGGCCAACCTGTCGGTCTTCCTGCTCGGTCAGGCCGCCGCGTGGTACTACCTGCGCACCGGACGCGCGGTGCTCGGTGTCGGCGCGACCGTGCTGCTGTGGCTGGCGCTCGACTGGTGGCTGGTGCAGCGCTTCGTGTTCGCCGACGGCGTCGGTGATCTGCGCGCACCGGCGATCGTGCTGCAGGCAGTGGCCGCGGTGACGGCACTCGGGCTCGCCTTCGCCCTGTGGCGGCGCCGGTGGTCTGCAGTCGCGAAGGCGCGCACCGACCATTTCCGCGCCGGCGTCGCTGCCGCCCTGCGCGGCGACCACGGTGCTGCGCGGGCGACGTTCACGCGCCTCGTCGGCGCCGACCCGTGGGACGTCGCCGCGTGGATCGCTCTCGGCGACGCTTGGCAGCGAACCGGTCGGCCGGCGCGCGCGAAGCGTTGCTGGCGGCGCGCGGCGGCAGTCGACATCGGCCGTTCCTACGCGGACCTGCTGCGACTGCGGACCGGCGCGTTCAACGGGCGAGCAGGCTGACGATCGTCGCGGTCGATTGGCCCGCGCCGATCTCCAGCGTCGCCGGGTCGTAGCGGCCGCCGCCGTGCATCGGCTCGACCGTCCACGAACCGGCGGGCAGCCCGTCGAGCCACACCTGCCCCAGCGAGTCGAGCAGCGTCTCGAAGCGGGCGCCTTCGGCTCCGCCGTCGAGGACCTGGCGAAGGCGCACCATGCGATTGCCGTGCGGTTGGCCGCTCTGGAGGCAGCTCAGCCGCAAGTCGCCGGTCGAGAACGCGAAGTCGGCGCGCGTCGGCTGCAGCAGGGTCCCGGCGCGCACGACGGTGCGACCGACGAACTGGAGTCGGCCGCCCTGCACGAGGTCGACGCGCAGTTCGTACTCCCGGCCTTCGGGCAGATCGTGGAAGCCGAAGTCGCCGAACGCGTCGGTCGTGCATCGCAACCACGGCGCACCAGCGTCCGGCGCCGCAGGCGCGTCTCGGCTCGCGCGGGGCCGGCGACCACTCGGTCGGACCGGGCGCGCCGGAGGTTCGTCGAGCGGGCGCGCGCGCACGAGGGCACCCGCCACGGTCGCGCGGTTCTGGGTGACGACGCCGGTGATGCTCGCCGCGGCGAGTCGGTCCTGCTGCAGCTCGAGCACGGTGTGCAGTTCCTGGCCTTCGTCGAGTTGCACACGCTGCATGCGCCAGTCGGTCTGCATCGACCGGAAGCCGCCGGTCCCGGGCACTGCGGGGAGTTCCGGCCGCAGCTCCCAGATGCCGGCGGCGAGCCGGCGGAACGCGAAGGCGCCGCCGGCGCCGACGACCGCGAGGCGCTCGTCGAGGAAGCCGCTGTCCGTGAGTTCGTGGCCGTCCGGCGGGCGTTGCCTGGCCCGCACACGCAGGCCGGCGGCGGCGGGCCTGCCGGCGATGCGCAGGTCGCCGTGCACGGCAGCGCCGCCGCGCAGCAACAGGTCGAGCCGTTCGCCCGGTTGCGGCACGAGCTTGCGGTTGGCGGTGCGCGCATAGTCGCGGTGGCTCGCCTCGAACGAGAACCACGTCGCCCACACGGGCACTTCGAGTTCGCCGCGTTCGTCGGTCGTGCCGACGGCGATGCGAGTGTTCGCGAGCGCGGCCCAGTGCGTGCCGGGGATGGTCGACTCCCGATCGCCGTGCACCTGCGCGCGCACCAGGGCATTCGCGATCGCCGAGCCGTGCAGATCGTGAACGCGGACCGTGATCGACCGCAGAGGCTGCATCACGATCGTGGCGGCGCGCGCGTCGGCGGCGATGGTGGCGACGGCCGGGGCGAAACCCGGCGCATGGGCCACGAGCAGCAGCGCGCAGGGCAGCGAGGCCGTGAAGCGGCCTTGGCCGCGATCGCGCGGCTGCAGCCACGTCGGCAATCTGCGGTCGACGGGGCGGAACTGCACGGCCTGCACGTAGCTGCGCACGGTCCCGCCGGTGACGGCTCGGTTGCCCTCGTCGGTCAACGCCACGGGGATCTCACGCGGGCGCGGCACCACGAAGGGACGCTCTTCGTAGTCGTGCCGCCGACGTGGCATGTCCTCGTCATCGGCGGTGTCCCCGTCGAGGGAGGCCACGCGCAGCCATGGCCCGCCGCCTGGCAGGCCGAACGCCAGGATCGTCGGAGCGCGGGGGCGAGCAAGCCGCGCGCGTCCGTTCGCGTCGGTGCGCACGACCTCGTCGCCGAGTCCCGTCGCCGCCGCGAGTGCAGCGACCTCCGCCCCGACCCATGGGCGGCCTTGTTCGTCTTCGAACCAGACCTCGAGCCCGCGCTGGTCGAACGTCACGAGCAGCGTGCCGACGTCGGTGGTGCGCCCGGGGGCGACCAGGATGCCCGCGAGCCTGGCCCGCGCGGGAGACCAGGGGTTGTCGCCGCGCACGTGCACGTCGTGGTTGCCGGGCCGCACGCCGCGCACGCGGAAGCGGCCATCGCGGTCAGTGGTCGCCGTCGGGAACGGCAGGAAGCGGTCGCGGCGCACCACCCAGTCCGGCAGCGGGCCCATGGCCGTGCTGCCCGGGACGTGCCAATCGTCGAGTCCGAGTTGCCGCGCCTGCCGCAGGCCTTCGAAGCCGCTGGCGTCGTCGAGCAGCGGATCGTCGACGACGCGCACCGTCGCTCCGGCGACGGGCCCACCGCCATGGACGACCTGGCCGCGGATCTCGCCGCGCTGCTCGACGAAGACGTCGCCGAGGTCGATGTCCTCGCCGGCGCGTGGCAGCTTCGGCACCGGCTGGTAGTCGGACCACTCGGTGCCGTGCCCGATCAGAAAGAACAACTCGTCGTCCGGCGGCACGAACCGCAACGCGAACGCGCCGTGCTGGTCGGTCGTCGTGCGCAGTTCGTCGCGTCGCGGTGCGCGCGTGTCCGGATCGCTCTCGACCGGGATCACGCTGTCGAGCCAACTGCGGGTCAGGCGCACCTCGACGCCCGCCGGGTGGATCCACGGTTGCTGCCGCACGGTCAGGCGTCCGCGCAACACGCCCGCGCGTGGGTCGCGTTCGTCGTCGGGCGCGAGGTCGGGCGGGGCTGCGAACAGGCTGTTCGTCCAGAAGGCGCCGTCGAGTCCGCTGTCACGCGCTGCGGCGGACACCGGCGGTGGGGCGGCGTGGGCGAGTTCCCCTGCCTGCGGAGTTGGCACGGGCGCGACCGATCCCACCGTCGGGTCGGGCTGCTGGAAGGTCAGCACCACGGTCAGAACGAGGAGTGCCACCAGGGCGACGACCGGCACGGCCACCATGCGTCCCATGGGAGCGGATCCTACCGCGGCGGGAGGTTGCAGCTTCCCGTGGGCATTGACGGCATCGTGACGTTGCCGCGACATGCCTGACACACCGGCCGCCTTGGCCGGCGCAGGCGTCTCCCGTCATGCGCATCCTCGCACCCGTCGGTCTCTCCTGCTTCGTCGTCGCGTCGCTGGCCGCCCAGGGGCTGCCGCCGCAGCCGGTGCCGCCGCAGAACCCGATCACGCCGGCCAAGACGATCCTCGGCAAGCTGCTGTTCTGGGAGGAGCAGATGTCGAGCAACAACCGGGTCGCCTGCGGTAGCTGCCACACCTTCGCGGCCGGCGGCGGCGACCTGCGGCGCGTCGTGCACCCTGGCGCCGACGGCGTGGTGCCGTCGCCCGACGACACCTTCGGTTCGCCCGGCCTCATCCGCAGCGACGCCAACAACCGCTACCTGCCCGACGTTCCGTTCGGACTCGCGTCGCAAGTCACCCCGCGCGCCTCGCCGACCAACCTGCTCGGCGCCTGGTTCCCGGACTTGTTCTGGGATGGGCGTGCCCGCACCACGTTCGTCGATCCCGACACCAACGTGGTGTTGATCCCGCAGAACGGCGCGCTCGAGAACCAGGCGCTCGCTCCGCTCCTCGCCGGCGACGAGATGGCGCACGACGCGCGCACGTTCGCGCAGGCGACGGCGAAGCTCGCTGGCGCGCGGCCGATGGCGCTGGCCACGAACCTGCCGGCGGACATGGCAGCGGCGATCGCGGGCGGCAAGACCTACCCCGATCTGTTCCAGGATGCGTTCGGCACCAGCACCATCACCGCATCTCGCATCGCGTTCGCGCTCGCGACCTACCAGCGCACGCTCGTTCCGAACCAGACCCCGTACGACGCGTTCATCGCCGGCAACCAGCAGGCGTTGACCCCGCAGCAGGTCAACGGGCTCAACGTGTTCAACGGGCCCGGCCGCTGCAACCTGTGCCACACGCCGGGCCTGTTCAGCGACCGCCAGTTCCGCAACCTCGGGCTGCGCCCGATCGCGCAGGACATCGGGCGGCAGGCGGTGACCGGACTCGTGACCGACGGCGGCAAGTTCAAGGTGCCGAGCCTGCGCAACGTCGGCCTGCGCACGACCTTCATGCACAACGGCCAGTTCACCACGTTGAACCAGGTCTTCGGCTTCTACCTCAATGGCGGCGGCCCGAACCTGCAGAACAAGGACCCGCTGCTGCTGCCGCTGAACGGTCCGCCACCGAACGGCGTGCCGCCGCAGGCCGCCAACGACCTGATCAACTTCCTGCAGAACGGTCTGACCGATCCGCGCGTCGCGCAGGGCCTGCCGCCGTTCACCCGGCCGACGCTGCGCAGCCAGATCCTGCCGGAGGGCGGGCTGGTCTACGGAGCCGGCACGGCCGGCACCGGTGGGCGCGTGCCGAACATCCTGGCCGAAGTGCCGGCCAACCTCGGCAACATCGACTTCAAGCTCGGCATCGGCAACGCGCGCGGTGGTGCGGCGTCGACGCTCGTGCTGTCGACCGCTCCCGCAGCAGCCGTGATCAATGGCATCAACGTCAACGTCGCCTTCAACGGCGGCGAACTGCTCTTCCAGGTTCCGCTCGCCGGGGCGCCGGGCGTCGCGGGCGCTGGATACGGCTCGTGGCAGATCGTGGTGCCGAACGTGCCGGCGATCGCGGGCCTCTCGGTCTTCGCGCAGTGGTTCGTGTGGGACGTGCTGGGTCCGGGCGGCATCGCCAGCAGCCGCGGCGGCGAAGTGCGACTGTTCTGAGCGTGCGTCGCGGGGGGTATCGTGCCGCGATGGCCACCCGCGACCCGCGCATCGACGCCTACATCGCGAACGCTCCCGCTTGGGCGCAGCCGATCCTGCGCGAACTGCGCGAACGGGTGCACGCGACGTGCCCCGCCGTGACCGAGACGCTGAAGTGGCGTCTGCCGTCGTTCGAGCAGGACGGGTTGCTCGGCGGCATGGCGGCGTTCAAGAACTACTGCGCGTTCATGTTCTGGAAGGAGAAGGTGCTGCGCGCGGACAAGGCGGTGGTCACCGTGCTCGATGCCTGCGCGCGCATGACGTCGGTCGAGGACCTGCCGAGCAAGAGCCGTTTCGTGCAGGCGCTGCGGCGTGGTGCGTCGCTCAACGCGAAGGGCGTCAAGGTGCCGCGTGCGAAGTCGGCGCCGAAGCCGACGATCGCGATCCACCCGGGCTTCAGCCGCGCGCTCGCGGCGAGCAAGCGGGCGGCGGCGCAGTTCGCGGCCTTCTCGCCCAGTGCGCAGCGCGAGTACCTCGAGTGGATCGCCGACGCCAAGAAGGACGACACGCGCGAGCGCCGCATCGAGCAGGCGGTGGCGTGGATCGCCGAGGGCAAGCGCCGCAACTGGAAGTACGAGGCTCGCTGACATGCGCATCCTCGCGATCCTGGTCTCGGCGGCGTTGCCGCTCGTTGCGCAAGCCGCGGCGGCGCCAGCCGACGTCCCGGTCGGCAAGGCCGAGCTGCAGGTGCAGGTCGGACCGGTCGCCCTGCAGGTGTTCACCTACCGGCCTGCGAAGTGGTCGGGCGAACGGCTGCTGTTCGTCATGCACGGTGTGCTGCGCAACGCCGACGAGTACCGCGACCACGCGATCGGCATGGGCGATCGCTTCGATGCGCTGATCGTGGCGCCGAAGTTCGACGCCGAACGGTTCCCGAGCCGCGCCTACCAGCGCGGCGGTCTGTTGCGCGAAGACGGCGGCGTGGCGCCGCGCGAAGAATGGACCTACTCACGGCTGCCCGAACTCGCGGCGGCGGTGCGGGCCAAGACCGGCAAGCCCGACGCGAAGCTCTACGTCATCGGCCACTCGGCCGGCGGGCAGTTCCTGGTGCGCTGCGCGGCGTTCGCCGCGATCGGCGCCGAGCGCATCGTCGCTGCGAACCCTGGCAGCGTGCTGCTGCCGACGCGCGACGTGCCGTTCGGCTATGGCTTCGGTGGCCTGCCGGCGGAGCTCGCGGACGACGAGCGGCTGCGCGCCTACCTTGCCGCGCCGCTCACGTTGTATCTCGGCACCGGCGACGACCACGCCGACGAGAACTTCGATAGCAGCAAGGAGGCGATGGCCCAGGGCAGCGGCCGGCACCAGCGCGGGCTGGCGTTGTGGTGGGCGGCGAAGGCGCTCGCGGCGCAGCGTGGCTGGCCATGCAACTGGCGCCTCGTCGAGGCCGTCGGCGTCGCCCACGACCACGAGCGGATGTTCGAGCACGACCAATGCGGGGTCGCGTTGTTCGGCGAGCCGGCGGCCGGCGCCGCGAAGTGAGTCAGGCGAGCTCGAACGCGCTGCGGTAGTGCGCGTGCTGCTGCAGGTGCTCGACCAGCCCGCGCAGCTCGGGATCGTGCGCGAGCGTGGCGCTGTCGCCGACCACGGTCAGGTGCCGACGCGCGCGCGTGAGCGCGACGTTGAGCCGGCGCAGTTCGGCCAGGAAGCCGACGTCGCCCTTCTCGTTGCTGCGCACGAGCGACACGACGACCGCTTCCTTCTCGCGACCCTGCAGGCCGTCGATGCTGCCGATCTCGAGATCCACTTCGCCGCCCAGCCGTTCGCGCAGCATCTGCACCTGCGCGTTGTACGGCGTGACGACGGCGATGTGCGCGGCCGCGACGCCCGCCTCGCGCAGCGACTGCACCACGCGCACGACAACACCGGCCTCGCCGGCGTTGCTCTTGCTGCCGTCGTCGTCACCGACGCTCTCGTCGTGCCCGCAGCCGGCGGTGTCGACGAAGCACAGCGGGTGCTCGGTCCACTCGTTCGTGGCGACGCCGGGCAGGTCGGTCAGCAGGTGCGAACGAACGGCCGCTGCCGCGACGAGCTTGCCGCCGTACAGGCGTGCCGACGGCCAGCCCATGATGCGTTCGTGCATGCGGTACTGGACCGTCAGCATGCGGCCGATCGTGGCGCCGTGCGGGGACTCCATGAGCCGTTCGAACAAGGTCCGGGCGAGGCCGCCGCGGGCCGCCTCCTCGGATTGGATCGTCGGCGGCAGCTGGCGGTGGTCGCCGGCGAGCACCGCGCGCTTGCCGCGGAACAGCGGCAGCCAGCACGCCGCCTCGAGCGCTTGGGCTGCTTCGTCGACGACGACGCGATCGAACGGCCGCTCGAACAAGTGTTCGCTGGCCGCTCCGGTGGTGGTCGCGAGCACGACTTCGGCGCCGTCGACGAGGCCTTTCGTCACCGCCGACTCGAGCTGCCGAAGTTCTGCGCGCAGTGCTTTCACCTCGTTGCGCGCCGCGAAGCGATCCTGCCGCGACTTGGCCCGGTGCATGCGCCGCAGGCCCTGGTCGACCTCGCGCTTGATGTCGCGCAGCAGCTTCTGCTCCGGCGCGTCGGCGACGAGGGCCGCGAGCGACACGTCGCGCACCGCGGCGTGCACGCGTGCCGGGTGGCCGATGCGCACGATGCGCAAGCCGGCGCGCAGCAGCCGTTCGGCGAGGTTGTCGACGGCGACGTTCGAGGGTGCGCACGCGAGCACGCGTTCGCCCGCGGCGACGGCGTGGCGGATCAGCTCGACGACCGCGGTGGTCTTGCCGGTGCCGGGCGGGCCGTGGATCAGCGCCACGTGCTCGGCGCGCAGGGCGTTGGCGATCGCCAGGCGCTGCGAGTCGTCGAGAGTGTCGTCGAACCAGCGGATCGCCGCGTCCGCCGGCTTGCTCGCGAACTCCGGGTCGCGCTCGCCGAACAGCACGTCGAGGAACCGCGCCTCGTCGCCCTTCTTGTCGCGCTGCAGTTCGCGCAGCGCGCCCTCGAGCCGCCGGAACGTGACGTCGGTGACGATCTGGTCGAGGCGGACCAGCGGCGGCAGTTCGACGTCCTCGTCGTCGAGGGCGATCGTGACCTGGTCGTCGCGCGCGCGCACGAACACGGCTGTGCCCACGGGAGCGCCGTCGCCGGCCGCACGCACGGCGACGACGTCGCCCGGGCCGAACCGATGGGCTGGGAGCTGCGGCTGGCGGCTCGGGCGCAGCACCGCGTGCAGCCGACCGCCGAAGCCGGGCTCGAGGTCGACGACTTCCAGCCGCAGCAGCGTGGTGCCGCGCGCCTGCAGTTCGGCGTCGCTGCGGGCGCGCAGCAGCCGTTCCGCCTCGGCGATCTCCGCCGCGCGTTCGAGCTGCAGCAGCCGCAGGTGTTCGGCAGCGAAGTGGCGACGGTCCACGGTCGGTCCGACGGCTGCGGGCCGTCCTTCAGCCCAGCTTCTCGCTGATCGTCTTCGCCTGCAGGAACTGCAGCAGATAGTCGGGGCCACCGGCCTTGCTGTCGGTGCCCGACATGTTGAAGCCGCCGAACGGGTGCGCGCCGACGAGCGCGCCCGTGCACTTGCGGTTGATGTAGAAGTTGCCGACGTGGAAGCGGCGGCGGGCGAGATCCTTGTGCTTGTCGACGTTCGTGAACACGGAGCCGGTCAGGCCGTACTCGGTGTTGTTGGCGACGGCGAGCCCCTCCTCGAAGTCGCGCACGCGGATGATCGCCAGCACCGGGCCGAAGATCTCCTCCTGCGCAATCGTCGCCGTCGGCGACACGTCGGCGAACACCGTGGGCATCACGAAGTGTCCGCTCTTCGGCCCTTCCTTGCCGCCGATCAGCAGGCGGCCTTCCTTGCGGCCGGTCTCGATGTACTCGAGGGTCTTGCGCTTGGCGGCGCCGTCGACCATCGGCCCGAAGGCGACCGTGCGCTCGCTCGGGTGGCCGATCCGGATCGCCTCGACCTTCGGCACGATGCGGCGCACGAACTCGTCGTAGACGGCCGCGTGCACGATCGCCCGGCTGCACGCCGAGCACTTCTGGCCCTGGTAGCCGAACGCGGAGGCGACGACGGCATCGACTGCCTTCTCGAGGTCGCAGTCCCGGTCGACCAGGATGCTGTCCTTGCCGCCCATCTCGGCGACGAGCCGCTTCATCCAGATCTGGCCAGGCTGGGTCTTGCTCGACTTCTCGAAGATCCAGAGTCCCACGTCGCGGCTGCCCGTGAACGAGATGAAGCGCGTGAGCTTGTGCTGCACGCAGGCGCCGCCGACTTCGCTGCCCGGACCCGTGATGAAGTTGAGCACGTGCTTGGGAAGCCCGACCTCGTGCATCAACTGCACGAACATCGCCGCGATCGCCGGCGACTGGCTCGCCGGCTTGACGACGACGGTGTTGCCGGCGAGCAGCGCCGCGGACGCCATGCCCGCCATGATCGCGAGCGGGAAGTTCCACGGCGGGATGATCACGCCGACGCCGAGCGGGATGTAGATCATCTGGTTCCGCTCGCCGGCCACCGGCGTCACCGGCTGCGGCTGGGCGAGGCGCAGCATCTGGCCCGCGTAGTACTCGAGGAAGTCGATCGCCTCGGCGGTGTCGGCGTCGGCCTCGGCCCACGACTTGCCCACTTCGAAGCAGAGCAGCGCCGAGAACTCGTGCTTGCGTTCGCGCATCCGCTGCGCCGCCTTCATGAAGATCGCGAAGCGTTCGGACGCCGGCGTCTCGCTCCAGGCGGGAAACGCCGCGTGCGCCTTCTCGACCGCCAGGTTGGCTTCGGCCGCCGTCAGCTTCGGGAAGCGACCGATCACCCGCGTCACCTCGCCCGGATCGACCACCTCGAACGTCGCCGTGCCGCGCACCTCCTCGCCGCCGATCCAGCACGACCACGTGCGGCCGAGCACGTCCTTCTTCACCTTCGACAGGGCCTGCTCGAAGGCCTGCTGGTTTTCGGGGCGGGTGAAGTCGGTGAACGGTTCGTTGCGGAATTCGGGCAGCTGCACGGCGCTCCTCGCGAGGCGGGAAAGCCGCCAGGATGCGGACGCGCCGAAAAGAACGCAAGCGACCAGCCGGGAGGTGACCGGCGGATCGCTTGCGGGGATCAGGGACGGAGAATGCGGTTGGTGTCGCGGTCGGGCGTCGCGTTCACGACGCCTGCCAGCGGTGGCGCTGCACGGTCTCGCCGAAGCGCGCGCGGTCGTTGCCACTGAACAGACGCACGCGGCCGCCGCAGTCGATGCAGTAGCTGTGGTCGACGCTCATCAGGAAGCCCACGTAGCGGCGGCAGGCCTCGCACCACTTGGTCTCGGTGTAGAACTCGGTGTTGGCAGCGCGGGCGGGCGTCGTGGTGCGGGTGGTCTTCTTCACGCCGGCAGAGGAGCAACACGGCTGCCAAGTCCCGGCTTTTCGCCAACGCGGCCGTGCCATCGCCGCCGTGGCCTGTGCGGCGCGCGGCGTCGTGGCAACGGCACGGTGGAGTTCGCTGGACGGTGCGCATGTGGGCTGCCCGGTGGTGGGTCGGGTCGCGGCGATGGCATGGCCACGCCGAGCAGGGCGTCGCGTCGGTGCGACCGTCGCGGGCTTCGGACGACGTGGGTAGAGTCCTCCGTGATGAAGATCTCCACGCTCGTACTGGTGTCGGCTTGTGCGTTCCTGGTTGGCTGCGGCGACAGCGCCGACGCCTCGATGCAGAAGGCGATGAACCAGGCGATGGGCGAGGTGCAGCGCGGGATGCAGCAGGCGCAGCAGCAGATGGCGGCGGCGATGCCGATGCTGCAGCAGGCCTGGTCCGACATCGGGAAGTCGCTGAACGGCATCGCCGACGGCGCGACGGCGCAGCAGGCGAAGGCCGCGCTGACGAAGCTGGTCGCCGATCTGCAGGCGCAAGCGCAGCAACTCGGCGGCGCCGACAAGCTCGCGGCGTCGCTCGGCAAGGACGCGGTGAAGGCACTGCAGGCGCAGGTCAGCGCGCTGTCGAACAATGCCGACGTGCAGAAGGCCGTCGGCCCCGTGCTCGAGCAACTGCGAGCGCTGCTGCCGCGATGAGGCTGTGGCCGCGCGCGCTCCACGCGCGAGCCAGCGGCGGTCCAGCGACGACTGTTCGTCGGGGCGGTGTTGACCGCTACGGCTGCGTGGCGGCGCCGGCCAGCGCATCGTCGATCTCGCCGCGCACCCGTTCGTCGGTCTCCTGCGCGCGCGCGGCGTGCAGCGACGAGTGCCGCGGCGCGATGCGGCCGATGGCCCACGCTGCGTGGCCGCGCACGACCGGATCCGCGTCGTGAAGCGCCTGTGCGAGCGCGGGCAGTGCGGCATCGTCGCCGCGGTTGCCGAGCACGATCGCGGCGTTGCGGCGCAGGCCGGTCCGCGTCGCGCGGCGCATCGCCGTGCCGACGAACTCGTTCGCCCAGCGCGACTCGTCCATCGCCAGGACGTCGACGAGCGTCCAGGTGCGGACGGCGGGATGCGGCTGCAGGTCCCGCGGCCGATTACCGGCGAGCTCGTGCAGGCGCGGGCTCTTGCTGGTGAACGGACAGACCTCGACGCAGACGTCGCAGCCGAACAGCCACTCGCCCTGCTTGCTGCGCAGGTCCGGCGCGATGAACCCGCGCTGCTCGATGGTCGTGTAGCTCAGGCACCGGCGGGCATCGACTTCGAACGGTGCGGTGATCGCGCCGGTCGGACACGCCTGCAAGCACGCCGTGCAGGTGCCGCAGGTGCCCGGGGCGGGTGCGTCGGGCGGCAGTTCCTCGGCGGTGAGCAGTTCGGCGAGCTGCAGCCACGGACCGTGGGTCGGCGAGATGACCATGGCACTCTTGGCGAGGAAGCCGATGCCGGACCGCACGGCCAGCGCGCGCTCGAGCACGGGAACGGCGTCGGCGCCCCCGTTCATCGAACCGTACGGCAGTCCCGCCGCCTCGAGCCGTTCGCGCAGCGTGAACACGCGGTCGCGCAGCCAGCGGTGGTAGTCGCGGCCGACGGCGTAGCGAGCGACGCGGCCGCCACCCGGCAGCTCGCCAGGTGGTCCGCCGTAGTCGACGGCGAGCGTGATCGCGGAGCGCACGCCGGGCCGCCAGCGATCGGGGTCGAGGATGCGGTCGCGGTTGTCGGCGAGGTACTGCATCTCGCCGTGGCGGCCGGCATCGAGCCACCGCAGGAAGTGCGCGCCGTGTTCGCCCGGGCCCGCCGGGCCGAAGCGAACGAGGTCGAAGCCGACTTCGTGGGCGATCGCGCGGATCGTGTCGGGAGCGAGGCCCATGTCAGTCCGCCGCGCTCCGCGAGGCGGCTGCCGCGAGGTCCATGGGCGAACGCTACCCGCCGCGGGGCCGGCGCGGGGTGGCGGAATCGCCGGAGCTAAAGCCAACGTCCACGCCTGGCCGATGTCCAAACGGCCATGCCACGGCGATCGCCGCGGCGTGGGATCGACCCATGTCCCAGAAGCCAACGACCGTCCTCGCCCCCGCGGCCCCTGACTATGTGCTGCCGGCGCCGGCCCGCGCTGGCGGCGAAGTGCTGGTCGTCGCTCCGCGGCGCGATGCCGAGTTCGGCTGGCGGCGGGGGGCGGAGTCGGCGCAGCAGCTCGGCCGGCGCTTCGCCATGCAAGTCGAGAACGTGCAGCTCCTGCTCGGCGAACTGCGCGATCGCATCCAAGAACTCGACACCTCGATCGCCGAAGCGTCGCGCGCGCAACTCAAGGGCGCCGTCCGCGATCTGGTCGCGGTGCTCGATTGGGCGGATGTCGCGCAGGCCGACCTGCAGCGCGAGACCTCGCTCGCGGCCACCGGAATCGAGCCGATCGACGTCGGCGCCTTGTGCCATGAAGTCGCGGCACGGGTTGCGGTGCCGGAGCAGCCCATCTACGTCACCGGTGCTGCGCAGGGTCCATGGTGGGGGAACGCCGCCGACCTGGCCACCCTGGTTCGCGAGGCGCTGGCCCTGGTCGGCGAGCGCACGCAGGGTGCTGGCGCGCGCAGCCTCGAGGTCCAGGAGGACCAGGGGGTCGTGCGCCTGGCGATTCGTTCGGCAGGCGATCCGGCGGATGGCATCGAGGCCGAGTCCGTGGCCCGCTTCCGGCGCGCCGCCGAACAGGTCGGGGCGCTGGTCCTCCCGGATGCGCTCGGAATCGGGGGCTCGGGCATGTCGCTCGAGCTGCCCATGCCGATGCCGCAGGGGTAGCCGGGCGGAGGGGGTAGCCGGGCGGGGGGCGGGGAGCGGGGGGCTCGCCGCGGGGCGACCGATCCGTCGCCGTTACTTCCCTGCGACAGATGGCTATGGCAAGATGAGTTGGTTGTCCAGGCCGGCCCTCGGCGCGGCCTTCTGTCCAGCCATGTCCCTCGCCAACCACAGCCCGATCGACGGCGCCGGCGTGCGCGCACGGCTGGTCGAGCTATGGGAACGCACGGGCGCGCCCGAATTGCAGTTGCTGGCGGCGCACCGCGTGCCGCCGGACGGCGCGGTCACGACCAACCCGAGTCTCTGGCTCGATTGGGTCAGCACGGTGCTGATGGACGTGTTCAAGCGCACCGAGGACCCGGCGGTCTTCGCCTTCCTGTTCGAACTCAACCGCGCGTCGTTCCTGCACGCGATCCAGAGCGGTCTGCGTCGCTTCCACCGACACATCGATGCGCAGGATGTTCTGCAGGAGGTCTTCCTCAACATCTACCGCTACCCGCACCGCTTCCACGCCGACAAGGCGGAAGCGTTCCGCGGCTGGGGTCACCGCATCGCGCGGAACACGCTGCTGAAGTTCCTGAAGGGCGAGTCGCGTACGGCGAACTTCGTCGAGATCGACGACGAGACGATGCAGCCGGAAGACATGCGCGTTCGCCGACCGGATCGTGCGGCGGCCGAAGCCGAGACCGCGGTCGTGGCCGATCGCGCCTACGTGCTCTACCTGCAGCTCTACCTGCTGCACTTCGGTCGGCTGTCGCCGCGCGAGCGTGAGGCTCTGACCCGCGTCGAAGTCGACGGGTGGTCGTACCGGGACGCGGCGGCGGCGCTCGGCGTGCGCCTCGAGAACCTGAAGATGGTCATCTTCCGCGGTCGCCGGAAGATCTTCCGCGGCATGGAGGCTTCGCTCGCGAACCTCGGCGCGCTCGGGGCAGTCCGCCCCGGCGTACGCGAGCCTGGCGGGCCGCACTCGCGTTCGCTGCCGCGAAACGAGGGCACGGCGTCGCAGTCGTCGCATTTTTGACAGTTGCCGTGCAACCGCCCACCCAAGCCGTGACTCTGGGGTTCACCCCATCTAGTGGTTGGCCAAGATGAGTCCCGTGACGGACGCGCCAACGACCAGTGACCCGTGCCTGCAGATCCAGGTGGACCTGTCGGCCATGGTCGACGGGGAGCTCGATCCGGCAGCCGTGCGCCGCGTGATGGTGCACTCGGACCTGTGCGCGCAATGTCGGGCGTTTCTCGACGGCGTTCGCAACCAGGCGCGTTTGCACCGACATGTCGCTGCCGCGGCGCCCGAGCTCGTGGACGCAGGAACCGGAACGCGTCCCGATGCGCCCGTGCTGGCCCACCTGCGGGAGCAGCTGACGGCGAATCGCGGCAAGTTGTCGCGCGTGCTGTACGAACTCGGCCGCGGGTTCGTGCTGATGGGCTTGTCGGCGGACTTCTCGCGCGAGGTGGCCAAGGAACCGGTGCCGGTGCCCGACATGGCGTTGCGCGGACGCAATCTGCTCGACGAGATCTCGCGCCAGGCGGCGGGGGCCGCCGAACCCGCATGGGTCGCCGCGAAGGAGCTGTTCGACGGCCATCTCCGGTCGGCCGACGAGAGCCTCTCGCGTGGGCAGCGGTTGTTGTCGGAGTGCCTGGCGCTCGACAAGGACTGCCACGAGGCGCGCATCTACCTGGGACTCGTCCACTACATGCACGGACAGCGGGCGCAGGCGCGGCGCCAGTTCCAGGACGTGCTCGCCCGGGCCCAGGATCGGAGGATCCGCGGCTATGCCCTGCTCAACCTGAGCAATGTGCACCTCGACGAGGGGGATGCGGAGGGCGCCATCGGGCTGCTGCAGCAGCTCGTCGACTCCGGCGCCATCGCCGAGCATCCGAGCCTGAGAACTGCCTACTTCAACCTCGGCCTCGCCCAGGGCTTGAGCGGGCACTTCCGGGACTGCGCGAAGTGGTTCCAGCGCCTGGTCGAGGAATCGCCCCACAAGCAGGCGTGGATGGCCCGCGAGGTCGGTCGCCGCAGCCATTTCGTGCACCTGATCCGCAATCACCCCGATGCCAAGGTGGTCAGCGAGGCGTTCCCGGCCTGGTTCGCCCCCCGGCCGGCCGGGTGATGGGCTCATGACGCCCCTTCCCCGCGGACGATGGTCGGTGGTAGATTCCACCACCTTCCGGCGCCGAGTCGCGGCGTCGGCCATGCGATGACCACCCTGCTCCGTTTCCTGGCGATCGGTCTGCTGGCCGCCTTGCTGGCGCTGCCGGGTCGCGGTCACGACGGTGGGGAGAATGGCAGTGGCACGGGCGTCTGGGTGCTGCCGCGGGCAACGCACCTCGGCCCGACCAACGGTTGCGCGCCGAGGGCGACGTTCGCCGTGGCGCCGAACAAGGCCTGCATCCTGCGGGCATCGGACGATGTCGGCGTCGCGATCGGAACGCTCGTGGACGAAGGCTCTGGCGTGGTCGCCAGCGTCGCCGTGGTCGGCAGGGACATCTACTTGCCGGCGTCCATGGTCCAGGCGCTGGTGCAGGCCGGAGCGAAGGCCACGATCGTGGTCGTCGATGGCGCGCAACTCGGCTACGTGATCGACGTGTCGGTCGTCGCCGGCAAGTTGGTCCTGCGCGTCTTCTGATTCGCGCCGGCGGCGGTCAGGTGCCGAGGGCTCGCGCGGCTGCGAGGGCGCCCACCGGATCGTTGGTGCAGAAGGCGTCGATGCCGATCGCCCGATGTCCGGCCCACGCGACTTCGTCGTCGCTCGTGTAGGTGCACAGCAGCATGCCGGCGGCGTGGACCCGGTCGACGTCATGGCGCCCGACGGCACGCGCGTGCCAGTGCAGCATGCCCGCACCCGCGGACCTCGCCGCCGCGATTGCGTTGTCGTCGAGGCGGCGCGCACGGGCGTGGGGGCCGAGCACGGCGAGTGCGAGGCGCGGCGCCAGCGCGTGCGCTTCGGCGACGAACGACCAGTCGAACGACTGCAGGATGCAGTGGGCCGCTGCGTTCGCGGCGTCGATCGCTGCGACGTAGCTCGCCGCAGCGCCGGACTTGTGTTCGATCATCGCGAGGCCGTCGGGCACCAGCACGGCCAGCGCCTCCGCCAGGGTCGGCACCCGTTCCCCGGCATGGGCGGCGCCATGCCAGCGTCCGGCATCGAGCTGGCGCACTGCCGCGAGATCGCACTGCGCGACCAGGGCGCCCGGGCCCAGGCGTTGCGGGGCATCGGTCGTGCGGTCGAGGCTGTCGTCGTGCAGGCACACCAGCGTGCCGTCGCGCGTCGCCTGGACGTCGAACTCCTGCATCAGGACGCCCGCCGCCCGGGCCGCGCGGAACGCGGCGAGCGTGTTCTCGGGACAGTGCTTGCTGTCGCCGCGGTGGGCGACGACCACGGGGCCGCCGCGTGAAGCGACGCGCACACGTTCGAACGCGGGATGCTGCATCGTCGGTGGCCTCGGTGGTGATGTTGCGGAGGTTCGCGGAACGAAGTGCGGCGGCGACGCGGTTGGCTCGCCATGATCGCCGGCATGGACCCTGCAACCTATCGCCTGTTGCACGTCGTCGGCGTGCTGATCGTGTTCTTCGGCCTCGGCGGGCTGCTCGCTGCCGAACCCGGCAAGGCGTCGAAGCTCTACGGCGCGCTGCACGGCATCGGACTCCTGGTGATGCTCGTTGCCGGCATCGGCTTCGCGCACAAGTCGGGGTACGGCTGGCCGAACTGGTTGATCGCGAAGATCGGCTGCTGGCTGCTGGTCGGCGCGGTGCCGACGTTGATCAAGCGAGGCGTGTTGACGCGGTTCTTCGGCCTGCTGCTCGTGCTCGGCCTCGGGGGCGTCGCCGTCTGGCTGGCGCAGAGCAAGCCGTTCTGACGGCCGTCCGGGACGCCATGCCGTTCACGCCGCCGGAAGTTCTGCTGCTGGGGCCTGGCCCGTCGCCGACGAGTGCCGCCGTCCAGCGCGCGCAGTCGCTGCCGTTGCTCGGCCACCTCGATCCCGAGTTCACGCCGGTGCTCGATCGTGTGCAGGCCGGCCTGCGTTCGTTGTTCGGCACCACGAATGCGCTCACGCTGCCGATCGCCGGCACCGGGACCGCTGGCATGGAGGCGATCGTCGCCAACCTCGTGACGCGCGGCGAACGCGTCGTGGTCGGCGTGCACGGCGTGTTCGGGCAACGCTTCGCAACGGCCGTGCGGCGGGCGGGTGCGGACGTCGTCGAGGTCGCCGCTCCGTTCGGAGAACCCCTGCGCGCCGAGGCGATCGCGCGCGCGATCGCGGCGGGACCGACCGCCCTCGTCGCTGTCGTGCACGCCGAGACCAGCACCGGGGTGTTGCTCGACCTCGAACCGATCGCCGCCGCCGCCCGAGCTGCCGGAGCCCTGTTCGTCGTCGACTGCGTCACGAGCCTGGCCGGCGTCGAGCTCGCGTTCGACCAGCTCGGCGTCGACGCGGCGTTCAGCGGCACCCAGAAGTGCCTTTCCGCGCCGCCGGGTCTAGCGCCGGTGACGTTCTCGCCGCGCGCGCTGCAGAAAGCGAAGGCGAACGCGGCCACGGTGCCCTTCTACTTCGATGCGCAGCTGCTGACCGGCTACTTCGGGCCGCAGCGCGCGTACCACTACACGGCGCCGATCAGTCTGCTCTACGCGCTCGACGCGGCGCTCGAGGAGGTCGCGGCCGAGGGCATGCCGGCGCGGGCGGCGCGGCATCGCGAGGTCGCGGCGGCGTTGCGGTCGGGACTCGAGGCGCTCGGCCTGGCACCGTTGGTGCCGACGGGCGATGCGACGCCGATGCTGACGACGGTGCGCTATCCGCCCGGCGTCGACGATCGCGCCTTCCGCACGCACCTGCGCCAGGTGCACCGCCTCGAAGTCGGCGGCGGGCTCGGCCCGCTCGCCGGCGCGGCGTTCCGTGTCGGGCTGATGGGGCATGGCGCGCGGCTGCCGAACGTGGCCCGGGCGATCGCCGCCATCGGTGACGCGCTGGGCGCGGCGGGAGTGCGCGTCGACGTCGCAACGGCGCTGGCTGCCGCCCGCGGCCGCTAGGCGGCGCTGTCGTCCGACGTGCCGGTCTGCGACACTGCCGGCCATGAACGAAGCGACGATCCGAGCCACCATCGCCGAGAGCATCGCCACGAAGCAGCGCCTCGCCGAGCGATGCCTGCCGGCGTTGCAGCGGCTGTGCGAACTCGCGATCGCGACTCTGCGCAGCGGCGGCAAGATCCTGCTCTGCGGCAATGGCGGCAGTTCGTGCGACGCGGCGCACGCCGCTGGAGAACTCGTCGGTTGGTTCGAGAAGAAGCAGCGCCCCGGCTACGCGGCGATCGCGCTGGGGCACGCCGTGCCGTCGTTGACCGCGATCGGCAACGACGCTGGCTACGAGCAGGTGTTCGCCCGCGAGGTCCAAGCCCTCGGACGCGCCGGCGACCTGCTGATCGGGATCACCACCTCCGGCGGCAGCAAGAACGTCGTCGCGGCGCTGCAGCAGGCGCGGGCGCTGGGTCTGCGCACGGCCGTGCTGTGCGGCGAGAAGCGCGGGGCGGCGGTCGACCTGGCCGACGTCGCCGTCCAGGTCCCGTCCACGAACACCGCCCGGATCCAGGAGAGCCACCTCGTCTGCGTGCACGTGCTGTGCGCGGCGATCGAGGAAGCGCTCGCCTAGCGACGTCAGCGCTTGCCGGTCTCCTTGACCTTGACGCCGCCCGTCCACACGCCGGGATGCACCGTGTCGGGCTCGAGCGGTCCATTCACGATCGTCGCCACGGTGCAGCGGTCGGCGGCGCGCTGCAGCAGCGCGTGCGGCAGTTCCTGACGCGGCGCGCCGATCAGGTCCTTTTCGCCGGTCGGCGGCAGGGTGACGTGCATCGAGCCGTCGGTGCGGGCGGTGTTGGTCCAGCGCCGCATGCGCGGGAACAGCGCCTCGAGGTCCGTCAGCGGCTCCTTCGCCGCGACGACGAGGAACGTGGTCGTGGCGAGGATCTGCATGCGCGTGTTCCAGGCCAGATCGCGGTCGCGGTTGCGCCCCGGCAGCACCACGCGGCCGGCGGCCAGCGGGTTGGTCGCGTCCGTGTGTACGTTCGGGGACGGATGCAGGAGCACGGTGCCGTCCTCGGCACTGTGGCTGAAGACGTAGACGTGGCGCGGTTCGTCGCACGTGAACGCCAGCTGCACCGCAGACTCGGGGGCGAGCTCGTCGTAGTTGCGAGCGTGCCGCATGTCGTCGCCCGTGCCGACGCGCCAGGTCGCGGCTGGCGTTCCCTTGGTGCCCTGTGCGAACCAGACGGCGCCCGCGGCGATTCCCACGATGATCGGAACGACCACGATCCTGGGGTTCATTCGCGGACCGTAGCGGGGACCGTCGACTCGTCGAGTGCGATCTGACGTTGCGACAACGCTGCTACCTTGCGCACGGGGCGCGTTCGGGAGCCGGACGATCGCGAATCGAGGCGCCCGACGCGGGGATTCCGCGACTTGCGACGACGCTGCGACTTGCCCGCTGGCACCCGACCTCGTTCCATGGCGGACGACACCAGGAGGTCGTGATGCCGATGCGTTGGTTGCCGATCCTCGTCAGTTCGTGCGTGCTCGTCGCGCAGGATCCCGGCAAGAAGTGGCCGGAAGGCGCCGAACCCGCTTCGCCCGCCGCGAAGGCACCGCCGACGCAGCGCCGATTCACCGAGTTCCCGGTCCCCGACGTGCCGCCGCTCGACGTCGCCGCCGCGACATCGCAAGCGATCGTGGCGATGCTCGCGCTGCAGGAAGGGGAAGGCGTCGACCAGTGGCCCTACCAGGGCGTCTACCGCGAGGACGAGAACCCCTCGCCCGTCGGCTACCGCGTCGGTGGAACCGCGATCGCATGCCTCGGCCTCGTCGCCGCACCCGGGTTCGCCAAGGACGAGGCCCGGAAGCAGGCCGTGCGGCGCGGCGTCGCCTTCGTGCTGAAGATGCTCGACGCGCCGCGCATGCAGGCGGACTTCGTCGGGCGCTACGACGTGCGTGGTTGGGGGCACATCTACGCGCTGCAGTTGTTCCTCAGTCTGCAGGACCAGGAACTCGTACCCGCGGAGTCGGTGCCGGCGGTGAAGGCGAAGACGAAGTGGCTCGTCGAGACGCTCTGTGCGTCCGCGATCCCGGAGACCGGAGGCTGGAACTACTCGCGACCACGCGGCTACCTCAGCCCCCAGAACCGCGCCTCGACGTTCATGACCGCGCCGGCGCTGCAGGCGCTGTTCCATGCCGCGGCCCGCGGTCACGAGGTGCCGGCGACGGTCGTCGAGCAGGCGCTGGCGGCGCTCGAGAGGGCGCGCGCGAAGCCCGGCGGCTACTCGTACGGGGCGCCGGCGAAGAGCATGGCCGAGGTCGAAGAAGCGAAGCTCACGATGATGGACCGCACGCCGAGTTCGGCTGCGCGCGCGGCGCTGTGCGAGACGACGCTGATGCTGGCGGGCCGCGGCGATGCGCAACGGCTCGCGCGGTCGATCGAGTTGTTCTTCGCGCACTGGGACGACCTGGCGAAGCGCAAGAGCGCGACCGGCACTCACATCGAGCCGTACGGAATGGCGCCGTACTACTTCCTGTTCGGCCACGTCTACTGCGCGCAGGCGATCGAGTTCGTCGACGACGCCGGGCAGCGTGAGGCCCTGCGCACGAAGCTGCGCGCGGTGCTCGCGAAGTCGCGCGAGGACGACGGCTCCTGGAACGACCGCCAGTTCGGCCGTTCGGGCGGGTACGGCACCGCGCTCGCGCTGCTCACGCTGCACATGCAGCACCTGCCCAAGCCCGTGGCGTGGCGGCGCGACGCGAAGTGACGCCGCCGCGGTGACGTCGGCTCGCGTCACTGCCTCTGCAGGAACAGGTGCACACCGAGCTTGTTGGCGACGGCAACGTCGGGACGGCCATCGCCGTCGACGTCGGCGACCTCGAACTGCGTGCCAACACCGCTGCGGTCGTCGATCGGGTGCACTTCGAACGTGGGCTCGGGTCCGGTGGTCACGCGGATCCACAGCAGCCACGGCGTGCCGGCGGGGTCTTCGTCGCCCCCGGGCCCGTGCGCCCACCAGCGTTTGCCGGTGACCAGGTCGCGGGTGCCGTCGCCGTCGATGTCTGCACCGACCAGCGCGTGGGTCTGCGTCACGAGGTCGGCGATCGGCCGCAGCGTGAAGCGACGATGCCCGTCGGCGTCGCGGCGCTGGGGGCTCCAGGCGATGCCGCGCCCGTGCGGGGAACTGTGCACGACGTCGGCGAGCCCGTCCGCGTCGACGTCGATCACGTGCAGGTGCGCACCCTCATGGCACGAGCGCACGGGGTGCTCTTGCCACGGTTCGGTGGCGGCGCGCCCCGCCGCCGGTCGACGCCAGTAGCCTTGCGGTGCGATCACGTCGGTCGCGCCGTCGCCATCGACATCGCCGATGCCGAGCCCGTGCGCGAAGCGCTGCGCTGCCGCGCAGCCGGGGGCGCTGATCGCATGCACCTGCCAGGGCGCGCGTGGATCCGCGCCCGGCTCGCACCAGACGAGCCGGTCGCCGTCGCCGCAGACCAGGACGTGTCGGCCGTCGTCGAACAGGTCGACCCAAGCCGGCGACTCGTTGCAGACGTTGGGATGCACGAGGTGCTCCGACCAGGTCCCGCGGCCAGCCCCGGGGTTGCGGTACCAGTGCGCTCCCGTGCCCGGCATGCCGACCACGATCTGGTCGATCCAGCCGTCGGCGTCGATGTCCGCTGCGAAGCAGGCAAAGCACCGGCTGTAGGTCGTGCTGCCGTCCCCGTAGGTCGGCACCGTGCGGATCGCGTGCGGAAGCCAGTCCGGCGCCTCGTACCAGAGGTCGCCGACGAGCAGGTCGCGGTCCCCGTCGCCGTCGACGTCGGCGATCGCGATGCCCTCGGAACGGAACGCCGCATCGACGACGACGCGTTGCCAGGTCGGCGGGTCGGCGGGAACGGTCGCGCAGCCCGTGAGCAGGGCCAGCGATGCGATGCCGCCCACGCACTGACGGCGCGTCGGCCTCACGCGCGATGCACGTGGTGGGGACTCGCCTGGTCGGTCGGCATCACGACGATGGTGTCGAGGTTGACGTGCGCGGGCCGGTCGACGGCGAACACCACGCAGTCGGCGACGTCCTCGGCGCGCAGCGGTCGCGTGCCGGTGTAGACCTTGGCGGCCCGTTCCTGATCGCCGCGGAAGCGCACCAGCGAGAACTCGGTCTCGACCATCCCGGGGTCGACGCTGGTGACGCGGATGCCGCTGCCGAGCGTCTCGATGCGCATCGCTTCGCAGATCGGCTGCAGCGCGCGCTTGCTGCCGCAGTAGACGCCGCCGCCGGCATAGGCCTTGTGGCCGGCGATCGAGCCGATGACGACGACGTGGCCGCGCCGTTGCTGCAGCATGTGTGGCAACACGCGCCGCGTCACCTCGAGCAGGCCGAGCACGTTGGTCTCGATCATCTCGCGCCACGCCTCGCCGGTGCCATCGGCGATCTTCTCGGTGCCGCGCGCGAGGCCGGCGTTGTTGACCAGCACGTCGATCGGGCCATGGGCGGCCAGCGCAGCGGCGACGAAGCGCTCGACGCTCGGCGGCGAGGTCACGTCGAGCGGGTGGCGCAGCGCGCCCGGGGCAAGGCCGTCGAGCCGCGCCGTCCGGCGGGCGCCGAGCGACAGGCGGTCGCCGGCGGCGGCGAACGCGCGGGCGCAGGCGGCGCCGATGCCCGAACTGGCGCCGGTGATCACGACGTGGCGGTTCATGCCGGCACCATACGTGCCGTCAGCGCGCCAGCAGCAGCGTGATCTGCACGAGCTGTTCGACCAGCGACAGCGCGGCGATGACGACGACGACGCGACGTACGCTCGCGGCGCCCTTGTCGACGGTCCACTTGCTGGCGAGGAAGCTGCCGATCGCGGTGCCGACGGCGAGGCATGCGGCCGGTCCCCAGGCGATGACGGGCGCCTGTCCCGCCAGCAGCACCGGCGCCAGCGCGAAGCCCGTCAGGCTCGCGACCGACGACGTGATGACGACGACGCCCTTCGCGGCATTGACCGCCAGCATGTCGCGTTCGTAGCTCGCCACCAGCACCAGCGTCGCGACGAACCCGGTGCCGATCTGCGCGAAGCCCATGTGCAGGCCGATCAGCGCGCAGCCGAGCGGGCCGAACCACCGGGCGTGCGCGGCGGCGCCGACCGCGGCGCGGCTGCGCTTCTGTTGGACCAGCAGCAGCATCAGCACGACAGCGAGGTAGACGCGGAACCACAGATCGCTCGCCTTGAGCGCCAGGAGGTTGCCGAGGAACGCGCCCGGGATCGCCCACAACGCCATCCGCCACACGCGGGCCGGCGGCGTGATGCCCGCGCGCAGGAAGCCCAGCCAGGCGAACAGGCCGACGCCGATCGCCCCGAGGCGCGACGACGGGTTGGCCACGGCGATCGGCAGTCCGCACGCGTACTGGAACGCCCACAACGCGAAGATGCCGGCCCCGCCGGCGACGTTGTTGATCGCGCCCATGCCGAAGCCGGCGACGAGCGTGATCAGGACTGCCGGCAGATCCACGGGCCGCCGATCAGCCCAGCAAGTCCTTCACCATCTCGCGTTCGTCGGTGAGTTCCTTCCAGCTGATCGCGGCCTTCTGCCGGCTGAACTCGTTCATCGTCAGACCCTGGACGATCCGCCAGTTGCCCTTGCCGTCGGTGGTGCACGGGAAGCCGCTGATCACACCCTCGGGGGTGCCGTAGCTGCCATCGCTGATCACGCACAGCGACGCGCAGTCGTCCTTGGTCGTCACCGAGTAGAGGCTCCGGGCGTGGTCGCACGCGGCTTGCGCTGCCGACAGCGCCGACGACTTGCCGCGCGCCTCGATGATCGCCTTGCCGCGTTCCTGCACCGTCTTCAGGAACGGGCCCTGCAGCCACGGATCGTCGGCGATGACCTTCGCTGCCGGCTGGCCGCCGATCGTCGCGTGGTGCCAGTCGGGGTACTGCGTGTTGCTGTGGTTGCCCCAGATGATCACGTTCTTGACCTCGGACCAGTGGCGTTTGCTCTTCAACGCGAGCTGCGCCTTGGCGCGGTTCTGGTCGAGGCGCGTCATCGCCGTGAACCGATCCGCCGGCACGCCCTTGGCATTCTTCATGGCGATCAGGCAGTTCGTGTTGCACGGGTTGCCGACGACGACGACCCGAACGTCGGGTCCGGCGACCTCGGCGATCGCGCGGCCCTGGCCGATGAAGATCTTGCCGTTGTCCTGCAGCAGGTCCTTGCGCTCTTGGCCGGGTCCACGCGGCTTGCTGCCCACCAGCAGGCACAGGTCGGCGTTCTTGAACGCGACCTTCGGGTCGTCGCTGCACACGATCTCGGTCAGCAGCGGGAACGCGCAGTCCTCGAGTTCCATGCGCACGCCGTTCAGCGCCGGCAGCACCGGCGTGACCTCGAGCAACTGCAGCGCGACCTTCTGCTGCGGGCCGAAGATGCTGCCGTTGGCGATCAGGGGCAGCAGGGAGTAACCGATCTGACCGGCGGCACCGGTCACCGCGACGCGCTTCACTGGGCTCATCCGGCCATTCCATCGCCGCGCCGGGTGCTTTCAAGCGCAGCGTTGCGCGACGTTCTCTCTCGTGCTCAGGCGCCGTCGCCGTCGCCCTGCGCGCCGACCTGCCGTTCGACCAGCGGCGCCAGCTCCTCGCGCCACACCCGCTGGTACTCCGGGTGCCGGAAGAAGATGTCGCACGCGGTGCGCGATTCGAAGCCGGAGAACAGGGCCAGGTTGAAGCCCTGCCGGTCGGTGGCGACGTTGTGCGCCACCGTCAGGTGGTCGATGCCGGGCATGCGCTCGATCAGCGCCTGGAGCGACTCACGCGCCTGCCGGACGCGGTCGAGGCCGATCCCGGGCTTGAGCGCGAACAGGATCGTGCAGTGGAACATCGGCCGCGCCATCGTCGGCCGGGAGGCGGCGCGGGGCAACGTTCGTCGCCCCGGCCGCGGTCAGGCGCCCTTGGCCACGCGCAGCGGGCGCCGCTGGTGCTCTTCTTCGCCGGGCGGGTGGCCGTAGCACACCGAACCCTCGCCTTCCTGCCAGCAGAACACGACGTCGCCCGAACGGCTGGTGCCCGGGATGTGGACCGTCAGCGGGTTCGTGCGCAGCACCGTCATGCCGAGGCCCTCGAGCTCGTTCTTGCAGCGAGCGAGCGCTTCGTCGTGGGTCCAGATGCGGGCGTCCAGTTCGGCCAGTTCGCCGCGCAGCCCTTCCGGCGTGTTTGCCGACTCGAGCTGCTCCCGCTGGCGGCTGAGGGCGCGGCGCGTGGTCCGCCGCTCCAGCAGTTCGGCCGCAATCGCCCGCACCAGCTTCAAGGCCTGGTTGGCCTCCGGCAGGCTGTAGGTTCGCTTCATGGTCGGGGTCCTTTCGGTGCGAGGTCAGGCACCGTTCGCTGCAGCCGAGCCAACGGGCGCTGCGGCCGTGTCGTTGCAGCACGACGCTGCCCCTCTGTAGTGTGACGAAGTGCCGCGGTTACCAAGCCGCGTCCTCTCGAAACATGACCGAACGCGACGTGATGGACTTCGATGTCGTGGTCGTCGGCGGTGGCCCCGCTGGCATGGCCACGGCGATCCACCTGGCGAACCTCGTCGAACGCCACAACGCGGAGGTCGCGAAGTCGGGCAAGGGCGAGCCGATGGCGCCCCAGATCTGCCTGATCGAGAAGGCCGCCGAGATCGGCGCGCACTCGATCTCGGGCGCGGTGATGGACCCGAAGGGGCTCGATGCCCTGCTGCCTGGCTGGCGGACGATGGAGCCCAAGGCTCCGGTCGAGGCCGAGGTCCACACCGACTACGCGCTGTGGTTGACGGCCAAGGGCGGCTTCAAGTTCCCCATCACGCCGCCGCCGCTGAAGAACCACGGCAACTTCGTGGTGTCGCTGAACAAGCTGGTGAAGTGGCTCGGCGTCATCGCCGAGCAGAAGGGCATCCAGGTGTTCCCCGGCTTCCCGGGTGCCAAGCTGGTGCGCGACGGCGCTCGCGTGACCGGCGTGCAGCTCGGCGACAGCGGCGTCGACAAGCACGGCCAGCCGAAGGGGAACTTCCAGGCTGGCGGCATCCTGGCCGGCAAGCTCGTCGTGCTGGCGGAGGGCAGCCGCGGCTCGATGACCAAGCAGCTGGTCGCCGACCTGAAGCTCGAAGGCAAGAACCCGCAGGTCTACGGCCTCGGCGTCAAGGAAGTGTGGGAGGTGCCCGGCGGCCAGTGCGCGCCCGGCCTCGTCGTGCACACGATGGGCTACCCGCTCGACAGCCACACCTTCGGCGGCGGCTGGGTCTACGGCATGGGCGCGACCGAGGGCGGCAAGAACCTGGTCTCGGTCGGGCTCGTCGTCGGCCTCGACTACCGCGATCCGACGATGGACGCGCACCGGAAGCTGCAGGAGATGAAGCAGAACCCGCGGGTCGCGGCGTTCCTGCGCGGCGGCAAGATGCTGCACTACGGCGCGAAGTCCCTGCCCGAGGGCGGGCTCTACTCGATGCCGCGCAGCTACGGCGACGGCTTCGTGCTGGTCGGCGATTCCGCCGGGCTGATGAACAGCATGCGGCTGAAGGGCATCCACCTGGCCATGCGCAGCGGCATGCTCGCCGCCGAGACCGCGTTCGTCTGCCTGCAGAAGGGCGACACCTCGGCCGCGGCGACCGCGGCCTACGCCGAGCGGGTGCGCGGCGACTGGGTGCACGAAGAACTCTGGAAGTGCCGCAACTTCCACCAGGGCTTCCACGGCGGTCGCGTGGCGGGCCTCGTCAACGCCGGCTTCGCGCAGCTGTTCGGCGGCAAGGGCACGCTGTGGCGGGACGAGCTGAAGAGCAATGCCGGGCACGCCTACATGCAGACCGTCGGCAGCTACTTCCAAGGTCGTGGCAAGCCGAAGCTCGAGAAGCTGCCCGACGACGGCACCCTGACGTTCGACAAGCTCACGTCGGTCTATTCGTCGGGCACGCTGCACGAAGAAGACCAGCCGTGCCACCTCGTGGTGACCCAGCCCGACCTCTGTTCGACGCGCTGCGTCGAGGAGTTCGGCAACCCGTGCCAGCACTTCTGTCCCGCCGCCGTCTACGAGATGGAGGACAAGCCCGGCACCAAGCACGGCATCGACCTGAAGATCAACGCCAGCAACTGCGTGCACTGCAAGACGTGCGACATCATGGACCCGTACCAGGTCATCAACTGGGTGGTCCCGGAAGGCGGCGGCGGCCCGAACTACACCAACCTCTGAGCTGCCCGCGGCCGGCGCGACGGAAGTCGGCGACGACCGCCCCGCGTTTCCCCGGCTGCCACGTCGTTCCCCGATCGCTCGTTTCGATCGTCTCGCCCGCGTTGCGGTCGTCGCCATCCTCAGTGGGGCGGCGAGGACGTTTCCTGGCCGAAAACCGCACGCTTCATCGCAGCGCCGTCATGCGCGCGCGATGCAGCATCACGTCGAACGCATCGGCGCCGCGATGGCGCCGCACCAGCGCGTGCGCGAGGTCGCGTTGTTCCGCGTCCGTCAGCTGCAGGACTTCGGCGAACGCCTCGACGAGTTCACCGGCGACGACGCCCGGGACCAGGTGACTGCCGAACGTCGCGTGCACGTTGCGCAGACCGGCGTGGCGCAGGGCATCGGCGATCGTGACGTCGTCGGCGCCGTGCAGCGCCGCGACCCGCGCTGCCGGCAAGCCGAGTTCGCGGCACGCGTCGTCGAGGTCCGGGACCAGGCACGGCCCGGGAACGTCGACGACGAGGCGTCCCCCCGGGCGCAGGTTGCTGCGCGCGAGGTCGGCGTAGGTGCCCGGAGGCAACAACGGCCCGGTGGCCGGTGCCACCAGCATCGCGTCGAAGGTGCCGAACCGTTCGTCGCCGGCGAGCTGGTGCACGAGCACACGAACGTGCGGGACGTCGAGCGCCGCGAGGGCATGGCCGGTCCCGGCCTGCGCGGTCACTGCGACGAGCTGGCCGTCGCGGCCGACTGCGGCGGCGAGTTGGCGGGAGCCGGCGATGCCGACACCGCACGCCAGCACACGATCCTGGCGTCGCGCATCGAGCAGCGTCATCGCCGCCGGCAGCCATGGTTCTGGTTCGGCCCAGGCCATGCCGGAACGCTACTCGGACGCGAGGCCTGGCGGGGCGCGCGCGTCCGTGAGGTGGCGAGGGCAGCACCGGCCGGCGATGATCGTCGGCCTTGCGCACGGGTGCCGCACAGCTGGACGGGGCCACCTTCGACCTCTGCGTCGTCGGTGCCGGCATCCAAGGCGCTGCCGTGGCACGCGATGCGGCGCTGCGCGGGTTGTCGGTGTTGCTGGTCGATGCGCGCGACCTTGCCGCCGGCACCAGTTCTCGCAGCTCGCGGCTCGTGCACGGCGGGCTGCGTTACCTGCGCCAAGGGCGGCTCGGGCTCGTGCGCGAGGCGCTACGCGAACGTGAACTGCTGCTGCGGTCGTGCCCGCACCTGGTTCGACCGCTGCCGATGCTGATGCCGTTCTTCCGCGACGGCGGGCCCGCGCGGTGGCCGCTGCGCCTGGGCACCTGGCTCTACGACCGCCTCGCCCGCGGCAGCACGTTGCCGGGCCCGCGCGCCCTCTCCGCCGCCGCCACCGCCGCGGCGTTCCCGGGGTTGCGCACGGAGGGGCTGCGTTCGGGGCTCGAGTTCTTCGATGCGGTGACGCAGGACACGCGGCTCACCCTCGCCAACGTGCTCGCCGCACACGCCGCCGGCGCGCGCGTCGCAACCTGGTGCGAGGTCACGGGCCTCGCTCCCGGTGGCGGGCTGCGGCTGCTCGACTGGATCGGCGGCGACGAGTGCACGGTGCGCGCCACGCACGTCGTGAACGCGACCGGGCCCGCGGCCGACCGCCTGCGTTGGCTGCTGCAGGTCCCGGGCAACGAACTCGTGCGGCTGAGCCGCGGCAGCCACGTCGTGCTGCCGCCGCGCCCGGGCGAACGCGCGCTCGCCGCGTTCCTGCCGGACGGGCGCATCCAGTTCGTGGTGCCGCACGACGGCGGCACGCTGTGCGGCACGACCGAGGTCGACGACATGCTGCCCGGCGACGAGACCGGGCCGCCACCGGAGGATGTCGACTACCTGCTGCGCGCCCTGGCCCATCTGCTGGCGCCGCCGCCGACCCGCGCCGACCTGCGCTTCGGCTACGCCGGCTGGCGGGCGCTGCCGGCGCGCAGTGGGCCGGCTGGCGCGCTCGGGCGCGAAGCGGTGGTGATCGACGAACGGCTGCCCGGGGCGACGCTGCACACGATCGTCGGCGGCAAGCTGACGACGCATCGTTCGCTCGCCGAACGGCTGGTCGCCAGCGTCTTCGGGCGCAGCGAGCCGTCGCCGACGCGCACGCAGCCGCTGCCGGGCGGCGGTGGACCGCGCGAGGTCACCGAACCGCTGTGGTGGCGTCACGGCAGCCGCATTGGCCTCCTGCGCACGCTGCTGCGCGAGGAGCCGGAGTGGGCGCGGCCACTGTGCCCGCACCGCCCGTTCCTCGCGGTCGAACTCGTGCACGCGCTGCGCAACGACGGCGCGGTGACGTTCGCCGATGCGATGCTGCGGCGGCTCGTGCACGTCGCCGGGCCGTGCCCCGAGCTGGCGTGCCTGCGCGAAGCCCATGCACTGTTCCTGCGCGCGCGCGCCTGGCCGGTCGACGACGACGCCGACGTGGCGATCCGTTCGCTGCTGCACGAACTGCTGACGCTCGTCGGCGACGTCGGCCGCTGACGCGACTCAGCGCACGCAGCGGAACGAGCCGTCGTCGCCGAGCAGCGTGAACGCCGCGCGCTTGCCGACCGCGAGCGCACCGAACGCGGCGGCACCGACGACGGCCGCCGGGTTGCCGGCGGCGATGCGCGCGAGCGTCCATGGGCCCGCGGTCGGCACGAACCGCAGGAAGTTGCGCGCGGCGATCGCCATCGTCAGCGCCGAGCCGGCGAGGCGGCCGCTGCTGTCGCGCACCACGCCGTCCTTCGCCGTCACGCGGTTGCCGGCGAGCGTGAACGCGCCGTCGGGCATGCCCGCTGCACCCACGGCGTCGCTGACGAGAATCGTGCGATCGGGGCCAAGCCCGCGGAACGCGAGTCGCACCATCGCCGGATCCACGTGCACGCCGTCGGCGATCAGCGACGCGGCGACCCGTTCGTCGTCGAGCACGCGGCCCGCGACGCCGACGTCGCGGTGGTGCAGCGGGCCCATGACGTTGAACAGATGCGTCGCGGCGCGCGCGCCGGCGTCGACGCACGCCGAGAAGCCTTCGGTGCGATCGCAGTGGCCGATCGCCACGGCCACACCGGCGGCGATCAGCTTCGCCGTCGCCGCTGCGGCACCGGCCCGCGCCGGCGCCAGCGTCACGAGGCGCAGTCGTCCACGCGCGGCGGCGAGCAGTGCGGCGATGCGTTCGGGCGTCGGATCGACGAAATGCGCGGCGTCGTGCGCGCCCGGGGCCTGCAGGAACGGGCCCTCGAGGTGGATGCCGAGCGGCTCGGCGCCTTCGCCGCGCCAGGCGTCGATCCACGTCGCGACCGCGGCGACCTGCTGCAGCAGCCGTTCCCACGGGGCGGTGATCAGCGTCGGCAGGAAGGCGCACGCGCCACCGGCCAGCACGGCGCGCGCCACGGTGTCGAGTGCCTGCGGCGTCGCGTCGACCACGTCGGCGCCGCCGGCGCCATTGACCTGCAGGTCGACGAAGCCCGGCAGCAACGTGCCGCGCAGACGTATCGCCGTTGGCGCGCCCGCCAGCTGGTCGATCGCGACGATACGGCCGTCGACGGCAGCGACGCGCGCGCCGGCGAGGATCGCGTGCGGCAGCACGGCGCGGTCGACGAGCCACTCGGAGGCTTGCACCGCCGCACGGTATGGCGCTGCGCCTGCAGCCGCCAGTGCGGCGGTCGCTGCGGGTCCGTAGGATCGCGCGGCACATGGGTCCTCGTTCTGCGGCTGCCGCGTTCTTCGTTGTCGTCGCTGCGGTCACCGGCGGCGTCGTGCACGCGATCGTGCCGGGTCCGCTGCGCGCGCCGGCTCTGCACGACGCGGACTTCCAGGTCACGCGCACGGCCAACCAGCCGCTCGAACTGACCGACGGCAAGTGGACGCTGGTGCCGCTGCGCTTCCCCGACTTCGACCTGAGCATGCAGGTCGAACTCGGCGAAGGTGTCGACCTCGATCTGCTGGTGCGCCAGGTCGAACCGCGCATGGAAGGGGAGGAGATGCTGCCGTTCGCGGGCCGCTTCAGCGTGCTGCGCGTCTCGACGGTCGGCGACGGCCCGGGCTGGCGCACGCGCGACGAAGCGGTGCTCGGGCCGCGCGGCGGTGGCGTCGGCGTTGCGCCGGGCGTCACGTCGAGCGTGTGGATCGAGGGTCGCGGCCGCGAACTGACCGCGAACGTCGCCGGGAAGAAGCAGGCGCCGTTCTTCGCCGACGACGAGTACGGCATGTTCGCCCTCGTGGCGCGCGGCGGCAAAGCGGTCGTGCACGGCCTCTCGATCGGCAACCGCGGCCGGCCCGGCGCCTGGCGTTTCGCGGCGTGGACGTGGATCGGAGCCGGCGCGTTGGGTGGTGCCTTGATCGCGCTGCTGGCGTGGCGGCGGAACGCGTCGCTGCGGTGGTTCGTGCTCGCGGGGCTGCCGATGCCTGCGCTGGCGTGGCTGGTGAGTTCGCGTGCCGACCTCGACCTCGCGTTCCCGGCACCAACGACACTGGCGGCGGTGCTCGCCGGCTGCTTGCTGGTCGCCATGGCCCAGGTGTTCGCCACCGTGCCGCGCCTGCTGCTCGCCGTGCTCGCCGCCATCGGGCTCGTCGCCGGCGACCGCCGCCTGCGCCACGACGACGCGGCGATCGAAGCCGTGTTCGGCCCCGACGCCGGTTCGCAGATGAGCGAAGCGCACGCGCAGCTCGTGCGCGGGCCGAACGGTCTCACGGCGCCGGCGCCCGACAGCGTCTGCGTGTTCCTGCTCGGCGGGCAACTCCTCTACGACCGCGGAATGCCCGAAGAGCACCTCGCGATGTCCGTCCATCGTTGGCTGCGTGGCACGTTGGACACGGATTTCATCGTGCCGAGCCTGCCGACCGTCGATGGGCACTGCGCGCAGCAGTGGCGGCTGTTCACGGCGTGCTACACCGGGTTCCGGCCGCGGGTGATCGTGCTCGGCATCCCGCGCGACGAGATGGCGCTCGATCGAGCCGGCCTGCGCCGGTCGTCGCCGGCGCAGGTGCGCGAGACCATTGCCGCGGCACGCGCGTTCTGCGCCAGCAACGACTGCAAGCTGCTGGTGTTCGCCGACGGCGGCCTGCCGGCCGACCTCGTCGCCGTGGTGCGCGCCGCCGCTGCCGAAGGCGTCCCCGTTTTCGAGGCCGTCGATGGCCGCGGTCCGATCGACATTGGCAAGCAACTCGGCAACGCGCTCGTTCCCCTGGCGAAGTGAACGCACCTCTCGACCTGCCGGCGCTGCTCGCGGCCGCTCGCGCGGGGATCGGCGGCGACGGGGCCGCGGCGGCGCGTCGGGCCGCCGTGGTGGCGGCCCACGCCCGTGGTGCGTTGCGCACGCCGCGCGACGAACTGCTCGCTGCGCGCATCCTGCTGGCCAGCGACGACGCGGCGGACGTGGCTCTCGCCGAGACCCTGGCGCTGCGAGCGATGGCGCGCGAAGCGGCAGCGCGGCCGATCGCGGCGGCGGCGTTCGATCGGCGTCGCGTGCTGGCCGGCCGGCCGCAGAAGTTCGGCACCCAGGCGATCGTGCGCGACGGCCGTCGCGAACTGCTCGCCGTCGACCCGGCGACCACCGACAGCGAGCGCGCCAAGTGGGGGCTGCCGTCGCTCGCCGAACTGGCAGCGCGGGGTTTCGGCGACGAGATCTGACGCGCCTTCCGTCGTCGCCGCGAACGTGCTTCGATGTAGTGTCAGCTCGACGCTGATCGCATGAACGCCGCGCTCGTACTCACCTTCGCCGCGACCGCGGCCCTTGTCGGCTACGGGCTGTGGTCGTGGCAGCGCATCATCACGCGGCGGCGCGAGGCCGATCCGGGAACGTCCTGAGGCACTTCCGCGCGGGCGCGTGCCGCCCGCCCGGCCGCCGGGCCCGACGTGCCGGAGAGCTTTCGGCCGGGGCGCGCGTGGCTGGCGATCCGCGGCAACTCCGTTCCCGATGTCGTCGCGCGGCTGCGGCTGCGCACCGTGCTGCCAGCGAACTGGAATGCCGGGCCGACGGCGGCGGCAGAGGCGGGCGTGTTCGTGTCGCCAGCGGTCGATGGCTGGATCTTCGCCACGGGCGCCGACCTCGCGGCGGCCGATCCTGAGGGTGACGTCGTGCCGATGCTCGCCGCGGCGAGTCGCGGCGGCACGGCAGCGTGGTTCTGCAGCGCGCCCGACGCCGACGTGTTCGGTTGGGCGCTGGCGCGGGGCGGCGAGGTCGTGCGCGCCTACGCCTACTCGGGCGAGCATGGCCACGTGCTGTGGATCGGCGAACTGACCGAGGCGGAACGCGACCTCGGGTGCTTCGTCGACGATCCGCGCGATCGTTCCGACGACGACATCAAGTGGTGGCCCGATGCCGCGGTCGTCCACGCCTTGGCATCGGCGTGGAGCCTTGCGCCGGCGGCTGTTGCGTCGCGCGCGCAGGCGCCCGGGGTCGGCGCGGTCGGGCGTTTGTAGCCGCTGGCGGTCACGGACGTGACAAGGACGCGACAGCCGGGGTCCTGCCGACCGCCGGCGGCTGCCTACGATCCGCGGCCCATCTCCGCACGGAGTCCACGCCAAGTGAACATCTACGTCCGCGTCCAGCCCCGCTCCCCGTTCGCCAGCACTGCGAGGCGCGGCCTGCTCGCGCTCCTGATTGCCGCAGCACCGCTCGCCGCCCAGGAACGCCGCCCGCTCACGCACGACGACTACGACCAGTGGAAGTCGCTGCGCAATCCGACCTACACGCAGGACGGGAGCTGGGTCGCGTTCCAGATCGAACCGCAGTGGGGCGATGGTGTGCTCGAGATCAAGCAGACGACCGGCTCGGTCGTGTATCGCCATCCGAACGCGAGCGGCCCGCGCTTCACCGCCGACGGCCGCTTCGTGCTGTTCACCCAGGGCAAGTCGAAGGTCGAGGAACGCGACAAGAAGATCGAGGAGCTGCGCAAGAAGGCGAAGGCGGGCAACAAGCCTGCTGGCGAGGAGACCACGCGCGAAGAACGCGAGGGGGAAGAGTCGCCCGCGACGCGTCGTCCCGGTGGTGGTGGTCCGCCGGCTGGCTTCGGCGGGCGAGGTGGTGCGGGTGCGGGTCGGCGCGGCGGCGGTCCCGGCGGCGGCGCCGGTGGTGGCCCCGGCGGTGAAGGTGGCGACGAAGGCGCCAGGGCCGATCGCGGCGAACTGATGCTGCTCGAACTCGCGACGGGCAAGGTCGAGACGATCGGCAAGGTGAAGGGGTCGACCGTCAGCGACGACGTGCCGTTCCTGCTCATCCACAAGGAGAAGCCCGAGGCCAAGCCCGCGGAGGCGAAGGCGGGCGAGAAGGAGGGCGAGGCTGCGGCGGCGAAGCCTGCCGAGGAGCCGAAGGCCGAAGAACCGAAGGCCGAGACGCCAAAGCCCGAGGAGCCGAAGGCCGAGGAGCCGAAGGCTGAGGAGCCGAAGGCTGAGACTGCCGCCGCCGAGGGCGGTGCGGCGTCAGGTCGCCGCGCGGGCGCGAACTCGCGCCGCGGTGCTCCGACCGATCCGCTCGAAGCCAAGCGCGCCGAGGGGACCGAGCTGCTGATTCGCAATCTGGCGACCGACGACCGCCGTTCGATCGCCGACGTCGCCGCCTACGGGCTCTCGCGCAACGGCAAGCTGCTCTGGTACCACACGTCGGCGAAGAAGCCGGCAAAGGACGGCAAGTACGGCCTGTTCGTGCAGCCGCTGGCTGGCGGCGAGGCCGTGTGTGTGCTCGAAGGCGTCGCGCGCTTCGGCAACGTGCAGTTCGATCGCGCCGAGCAGTGCCTGACGTTCACCAGCGACAAGGAGACGTTCGCCGACGACAAGCCGGTCAACGACCTCTGGCTGTGGGAGGGCAGTGGCGCGGCCCGGCGCATCGCCTGGGCCGGCGGTCCGGGCATGCCGGCCGGCAAGCGCGTCGCCGGCGGCGCGTCGTTCACGCGCGATGGCTGGACGCTGACGTTCGACGTGCAGGACGCGCCGCCGGCCGATCCGCTGCCGATCCTGCCCGAGGACAAGGTCACGCTCGACCTCTGGAACTGGCGGGACGGGTTCCTGCAGACCGTGCAGCAGAAGCGCGGCAACGACGAACGCAACCCGCGGTGGGCGGCGGCGTGGCATCGCGCCCAGCAGCGCCTCGTCGTACTCGGCGACGATCGCCTGCGTTCCCTGCGCCCGCTCGGCCCCGAGGGCAAGATCCTGATCGGCAGCGATGGCCGCGACTACGAACAGGAGACGACGTGGGACGGCCGGTATGCCGACCACTGGCTCGTCGACAGCGCCACCGGCCAGCGCACGAAGCTCCTGACCAGGCATCGCGGCAGCGTCAGCAACTCGCCGGGCGGCCGCTGGCTCGTCTGGTTCGACCGCGACTACCGCTGGCAGAGCCAGGAAGTCGCGACGGGCAAGCAGCGCGATCTCACCGGGGCGCTCGGCGTGCCGTTCCACAACCACGAGGACGACCATCCCGAGCCGGACGCGGCGTACGGCATCGCCGGGTGGACCGAGAACGACGAGGAGATCCTCGTCTACGACGAGTTCGACGTCTGGCGCATCGCGCCGGCGACGGGCCGCGCCGTCTGCGTCACCGACGGCTTCGGGCGGCAGAACCGGCTGCGCCTGCGGCTGCAACCGCTGCCGCGCGACGAGGATCGGCTGTGGCTCGAGGACGAACTGCTGCTGGCGTCGACGAACGTCGACACCATGGCCGAGGGGTTCTTCGCCGATTCGCTGACACGGCAGCAACGGCCCCAGCGACTGTTCGTCGCCGACAAGAACCTGGCCGGCGTCACGCGACCGCGGAAGAGCTCGCGGCTGTTCTTCACGCAGAGCACGTTCGCCGAGTTCGGGGACTTGTGGACGTCGGCGGCCGACTTCACCGACCAGCGCCGGCTCAGCGACTGCAATCCGCAGCAGTCGAACTACCGCTGGGGCAAGGCCGAACTGGTGCGCTGGATCGACGGTGACGGGGCGAACCGGAAGGGCGTGCTCGTCAAGCCCGACGACTTCGACCCCACGAAGAAGTACCCGATGATGGTGTACTTCTACGAGCGCATGACGCAGGGGCTGCACAACTACGTGGCCCCGGCCCCGGGCACCTCGCCGAACGCTGCGTACTACGTGAGCAACGGCTACCTGTGGTTCATGCCCGACGTCGTCTACGAGATCGGCTACCCGGGCGCCTCGTGCGTGAAGTGCGTCGTGTCGGGCGTGCAGCACCTGATCGCGCAGGGCTTCGTCGACGAGAAGGCGATCGGCGCTGCCGGCCACAGCTGGGGCGGCTACCAGACCGCGTTCCTGGTCACGCGCACGAACATCTTCGCGGCGGTCGAGAGCGGCGCACCGGTCAGCAACATGCTCTCGGCGTACGGCGGCATCCGCTACGAGTCGGGGATGTCGCGGCAGTTCCAGTACGAGATGACGCAGTCGCGCATCGGCGGCACGCCGTGGCAGTACCCGCTGCGCTACCAGGAGAACTCGCCGATCCACTTCGCGGACAAGGTGAAGACGCCGGTGCTGATCCTGCACAACGACCAGGACGGCGCCGTGCCGTGGACGCAGGGCATCGAGTACTTCACGGCGCTGCGGCGGCTCGGCAAGGAGAGCTACCTGTTCAACTACAACGGCGAGGGCCACGGGCTGCGCAACCGCGCCAACATGAAGGACTGGACGCGGCGCATGGCGGAGTACTTCGCGCACCACCTGAAGAAGGAGCCCGCGCCGGCGTGGATGACCGAAGGCGTGCCGTTCCACGAACGCGACGCCGAGAAGCTGCCGTTCGCCCCGAGCTACATCGACGCGCACGTGAAGCCGCCACCACCGGCGCCGGCCCCAGCTCCAGCACCGGCCCCCGAAGCACCGGCCGCGGAGCCGGCGGCGAACGGCAGTGACGCCGCGAAGGCCGAGAACGGCAGCGCGGCGCGTGCGCCGGTGCGGACCCGCACGCCGGCGAACGCGACCGCCCCGGCCGCCAAACTGCAGCGCGGCGACGCGGCTCCCGACTTCGCGATCGCCGACGAGACCGGCACCGTGCGCGAACTGCGCGACTACCGCGGCAAGCACGTGCTGCTGTGGTTCTACCCGCGGGCGAGCACGCCCGGATGCACGGCGCAGGGCTGCGGTCTGCGCGATCGCTTCGCCGACTTCATGGATCGCGGCACGATCGTGCTCGGCGTGTCCGTCGACGACCAGGCCGCCAACGCGGCGTTCCAGCAGCAGCACCGCTTCCCGTTCCCGCTGCTCTGCGACGTCGACCGCAAGCTCTCGATCGCGTGCGGCGCCGCCGACGACGCGAGCGCACGTTTCGCGCGGCGCATCGCCGTGCTGATCGACACCGAAGGCAGGGTGGCGCGCGTGTGGACGCAGGTCGACCCGGCGACGTTCGCGGCGGAAGCGCTCGCGGCGCTGCCGCTGTAGCCGACCCTCGGGTTCCCCCGGCGCGAACTGCTGCGGCCGACCCCCGGCCCTGGCACCAGTTCGTGGCCTCGCCGCGCGTGATCGGGTAACACGCGCGCCATGCCCAATCCTCGCGTCTACTTCGACATCACCATCGGCGACAAGCCGGCCGGTCGCATCACCTTCGAACTGTTCGCCGACGCGGTGCCCAAGACCGCCGAGAACTTCCGCGCGCTGTGCACCGGCGAGAAGGGCATGGGTCGCCAGGGCAAGCCGCTGCACTACAAGGGCTGCCGCTTCCACCGCATCATCCAGCAGTTCATGTGCCAGGGCGGGGACTTCACGCGCGGCAACGGCACCGGCGGCGAGTCGATCTACGGCGAGAAGTTCGCGGACGAGAACTTCCAGCACAAGCACACGACGCCGGGGCTGCTGTCGATGGCGAACGCCGGCCCGAACACCAACGGCTCGCAGTTCTTCATCACGACGGTGGTGACGTCGTGGCTCGACGGCAAGCACGTCGTGTTCGGCAAGGTCGTCGACGGCATGAAGGTGGTGACCGCGATGGAGGCCGCTGGTTCGCGCAGCGGTTCGACGTCGAAGGACGTGGTCATCGCCGACTGCGGCGAACTGAAGTGATCGGCGGCACCGCGCGCATTCGGCGATGAAGGGGCGCGTGGTGTTCTGGACGCTGGCCGCAGCGGCAATGGTCGCCGCCGCCGTGCAAGCGTCGGGTGCGCACGCCCTCGATGCCGAGGCGCGTGCCGCGATCGGCGCGGCGCTCCAGTTCGCCTCGGAGCACGGTCTGCCCGTGTCGTCGTCACCGCCGAGCTTCGCTTGGACGATGTGGCTCGCCGTGCCGGCGATGGCCGGCGTCGGCGAAGCCGGTCTCGCCTGGTGGAGCAGCACTTCGGGCCTGCTCTGCCACGTCGCAACCGTGGCACTGCTCGTCGGCGTCGCGTGGCGCGCGAGCGGCGGCCGCGCGTTCGTGCCGATCGCGGCCGCGGCCTTCGCGGCATCGCCCGCGGCCGCGGCGCAGGCAGCGGCGAACGGTGCGGCCGCGGCGAGTGCTCTGCTGCTGACGGTCCTGCTGCGTGGCTGTTGGCAGCTGCGCTGTGCGCGCGAGGCGTGGCGGCTCGGCTTCGTCGCGGTGCTCGCGGCGATGACGCGCTGCGACGTCGGGATCGCCGCGGCCGCCGTCGCTGCCGTGGTCGTCCTGCACGATGCCGCGCGCCGTCGCGCGCCAGCCCTGCTCGCCAGCTACGCGTTGCCGTTCCTGTGCGTGTTCGTGCCCTACCTCGTCTGGCAGCGCGTGACGAACGGCGTCTGGCTGCCGGGCTCGCCTTCGCCGGCCTTGCCGTTCGGCCCCGTGGCGCCGGTGCTGCTCGCGGCACCGCCGATCGTGTGGTTCTGCGCGCACCGACCGGACCTGTTGGCGGCGGTCAGCGTGTTCCTCGGCCGCCGGCCGTGGCTCGTGCTGGCGGCACACGCCGTGGCGGCCCTGGCCCTCGCGATCCTGCGCGGCGACCCTTGCAGGGTGTGGCCGTTCGTGCCCGGGCTGCTGCTCGCGCTCGACTTCGCGTGCCTGCGCTTCCGACCCGCGTGGTTTTGCGGCGTGCTCGCGCTCACGGCGGCCGCCGCGTTCGCGTTCGCTGGTAGTTGAGCTGCCGCCGCGCGTCGCGCCTCGCGCTCGTCCGGCGCCGCGCGTAGAACGCGGCCATGCTGCTGCGCCTCGCCCGCTGCGTTCCGATCCTCTTGCTGGTCGTCGTGTCCCCGGCCCAGCAGGCGTCCGCGCCGGACGCAACGCCCGCCGAAGCACTGACCGCCGCCCCGGCCATAGCACCGGCACCCGCCGTCGTGACGATCGGCGACTACTGGCACCAGGAGAGCGTCGCCAACCCACGCCTGTCGCCCGACGGCACGCAGATCGTCTACACGCGCACGTGGTTCGACCCGATCGAGGACCGGCCGCGCAGCGAGTTGTGGTTGATGGGAAGCGACGGCAGCCGCCAGCGTCACCTCGCCATCGGCAGCGACCCGCAGTGGTCGCCGGACGGCACGCGTCTCGCGTACCTCGCCGACGGCGCGCCGAAGGGCACGCAGGTGTTCGTGGTCTGGGTGGCCACGCGCGAGGTCACGCAGCTCACGCGCGTCACCGAGACGATCGCCGACCTGGAGTGGTCGCACGATGGCAACTGGATCGCCTGCACGATGCAGGTGGCGGAGAAGGACAGCTTCCCGATCGAGATGCCGAAGGCGCCGAAGGGGGCGAAGTGGCACGAGGACGCGAAGGTGATCACGCGCCTGCAGTACCGCCGCGACCAGAGCGGCTACCGCCCCGCGGGTTGGAAGCACCTGTTCGTGCTGCCGGCGAACGGCGGCACGCCGCGGCAGGTGACGACGGGCGACTTCGACCACGGCGCGCCGCAGTGGACGCCCGACGACCGCGAACTGGTGTGCGATGGCCTGCGCGCCGCCGACGCCGACTGGCAGGTACGCGAGTCGGAGATCTACGCGATCAGCGTGGACAGCGGCAGCGTGCGACAACTCACGGAGCGACGCGGCCCGGACAACTCGCCGCTGGTCGTCGGCGACCAGCTGGTGTGGCTCGGCTACGACGAGGTCGGTGCGACCAGCGACATCACGCGCGCGTGGACGATGCCGCTCGCCGGCGGCACGCCGCGCTGCCTCACGCCCGACCTCGATCGTTCGGTCCAGGGTCTCGTTCCGGTGCGCAGCGGCGTCGACGACGCAGTGCTGGTGGCATTCGAAGACCAGGGCGCCGTGCGTTCGGCGCGGCTGTCGCTGGCGGGGCAGCTCGTGGTGACCAGCGACCTCGACGCCTGGTTCCGCCCGGCCGGCGAGCTGCCGGACGGCGGCGTCGTCGGCACGCTGACCTCGGTGCACGAGCCGAGCGCGATCGCGACCCGGCGCGGCGGCGCCTTCGTGAAGCTCACCGACGTGCATGCCGACGTCCTGCACGGCAAGACGCTCGGGGACGTGGTCGAGCTGAAGTGGAAGTCGCGGGACGGCCTCGAGGTCCAGGGGTGGCTCGTGCATCCGCCCGGCTTCCAGCCGGAGAAGAGGCACCCGCTGGTGCTGCAGATCCACGGCGGCCCGCACGCGATGTACGGCGTGAACTTCGACTTCGAGCGCCAGTGGTTGGCGGCGCAGGGCTACCTGGTGCTCTACACCAACCCGCGTGGCAGCACCGGCTACGGCAAGGCGTTCGCGTGCGGCATCCAGAACGCCTATCCGGGCAAGGACTACGACGACCTGATGACCGGTGTCGACGCGGCGATCGCGCGCGGCGGCGTCGATGCCGAGAACCTGTTCGTCTACGGCGGCAGTGGCGGCGGTGTGCTGACCTGCTGGATCGTCGGCTCGACGAACCGCTTCCGGGCCGCGGTGTCGATGTTCCCGGTGACCAACTGGATCAGCTTCGTCGGCACCACCGACGGCGCGTACTGGTACACCAACTTCGCGAAGCTGCCGTGGGACGACGTCACCGAGCACTGGCAGCGCTCCCCGTTGCGCCTGGTCGGCAACGTCACCACGCCGACGATGCTGATCACCGGCGAACTCGACCTGCGCACGCCGATGGCGCAGACCGAGGAGTACTACCAGGCGCTGAAGCTGCGCAAGGTCGACTCGGTGCTGGTGCGCATCCAGGACGAGTACCACGGGGCCGGGCAGCGTCACCCGAGCAACCGCATTCGCCGGATGCTCTACACCGAGGGTTGGTTCGCCAAGCACCGCGCCGGCAAGGCGAGCGAGCCGCCGCGATGAGCACGCCGACGCGGGACGACGAACTGCTCGCGGCGATCGAGACGCACGACGTCGCCGCGCTCGAGCGACTGCTCGGCCCCGGCGACGCGGCGCTGGCGGTGCGCGGCAAGGCGCTCGTGGTCTGGCTGCTCGAGATGTACTTCCGCAGCCCGCGATTCCCGGCGTGCCTGCGCCTGCTGCTCGATCGCGCCGGTCGGCTCGACGATCCTGTGCTCGTCGCGGTACTGCTCGACGATGCCGCCGCCGTGCGCGCGGCACTCGCCGCGGATCCGGCGGCACTGCGACGGCCGGTCGACCTGGTGTCGGCGTTCACACCGCTCACCGGCGCGTCGATGCTGCACGTCGCCGCCGAGTACGGAAACGCCGCCGCGGCGCGGTCCCTGCTCGCGGCCGGTGCCGACGTCGATGCGCGCGCCGCCGACGGCCACACGCCGCTGTTCCACACGGTCAGCAGCCTGCTCGATCATGGCGCGGCGGTGATGCACGTGCTGCTGGAGGCGGGCGCGCGCATCGACGTACGGCTGCCGTTCCTGTGCTGGGGCCGCAGCTTCGAATGGGAGACGACCCTGTTCGACGTCACGCCGATCACCTGGTGTCAGGCGGGCCTGTTGCCGCAGTGGCACCGACGCGAGGCTGACGTCTATCGCAACCTGCGCGCGCTGCTCGCCGCCGGGGCGCGGACCGTGCCGCCGTTGCCGAACGTGCCGAATCGCTACCTGCAGCCCAAAGGGCGCGGTGGTTGACAGATAGTTAACTGGAACGTAAACTATCGGCATGAGCCCGACCAAGCCCACGCCGCGCGACTGGCCACGCCTTTCGATCGCCCTCTTCTACGCCGACCCGCGCGCCGCCATCGACTGGCTGTGCCGCGCCTTCGGATTCCGGGTGCGGCTGCTCGTCGAGGGCCCGGGCGGGCGCGTCGAACACAGCGAACTCGAGTACGGCGAGGCTTTGATGATGGTCGCCGGCGTCGATGTCGCGACGGCGAAGGCGGGCGAGATCTGGCGGCAGCGCGTCGCCAGCCCGGGCCAACTCGGCGGCCGTTACACCGCCAACGCGTGCCTGCACGTCGACGACGCCGATGCCCACTGCGCGCAGGCGCGGGCCAACGGAGCCGGGATCTGCTACGAGCCGACGACGACCGACTACGGCGGCGACTACTGGTGCGACCGCAGCTACGCCTGCTTCGATCCCGAAGGACACTTGTGGTGGTTCATGCAACGGGTCAGCACGCGTGGCCAGAGCCATGGGTGAGGACGCACTGGACCGCGCGTTCGTCGCGCTGGCCGACCGCACGCGGCGCGGCGTCGTCGAACGGCTGCGCGCCGGCCCGTGCCGAGCTGGAGCGCTCGCGGCCGCCCTCGACGTCAGCGCTCCGGCGTTGACGCGGCACCTCCGCATCTTGCGCGACAGTGAACTCGTCGAGGAGCAACCGGATCCGGACGACGGCCGCGCGCGTGTCTACAGCCTGCGGCAGGAAGCGTTCGGGCGCCTGCAGCACTGGGTCGACGACGTGCAGGCGCTCTGGCAGCAGCAACTGGCAGCGTTCGCGGCACACGTGAGGAAGCGGACTCGGGGCAAGCCGTGACACCGCCGACCGCCATCGTGTCGGTGCGCGTCGACGTGCCGCCGCCCCGCGCGTTCGCCCTGTTCGTGGACGAAATCGACCGCTGGTGGCGTCGCGGTCCGAAGTTCCGACACGCCGGTGGCGCCGCGGGCGTGATGCGCATCGAGCCGCGGCTCGGCGGCGCCGTCACCGAGGCATGGACGACGTCGGGTGAGACGAAGTCGTTCGAACTCGGGCGCGTCACTGCCTGGGAGCCACCGCTGCGGTTGGCGTTCACGTGGCGGAACGCGACGTTCGCGCCGTTCGAGAGCACCGATGTCGATGTCGCGTTCACTGCGATGGGTGCGTCGACGCTGGTCACGGTGCGCCACCGCGGCTGGGAATCGCTGCGGCCCGACCATCCCGCCCGGCACGGCCAGGACGACGTCGCGCTGCAGCGTGACGTGGGGCTCTGGTGGAGCGAACTGCTGTCCGCGCTGCGTCTCCACGCGCCGATCGTGGACTGACGGCTTGCCGCGATGGGGCAGTCACCTTGACCGTGCCGGCGCCGGGCGCGATCGTCGCGAGCGCCGATGACCAAGAACTCTCGCGAAATCGTGCGCGGCCTCTACACCGCCTTCGCCGCCGGCGATGTCCCGGCGTTCCTCGCGGCGCTGCACCCGCAGATTCGCTGGAACGAAGCGGAGAGCTTCCCGCTCGCCGACAAGAACCCGTACGTCGGCAAGGACGCGATCGTGCAGGGCGTGTTCGCGCGCATCGGCGACCTGTGGCGCGACTTCCGTGTCGAGGTGGGCGAGTTGGCGGGGGACGGTGCCGTGGTCACGATGTTCGGCCGGTATCGCGGCACGGGCGCCAAGAACGGCAAGCCGCTCGACGTCCAGGTCGCCCACACCTGGTGGCTCGAGAACGGCCTGGTGGTGCGCTTCCAGCAGATGGTCGACACGGCGCGCGTGCAGGCGTCGTTGCGCTGACGCGACGCTCGACGTGGACTCGGTCACGCAGTTCGTGCTCGGCGCCGCCGTCACCGCCGCAGCACTCGGCGCCCGCACGCGGCCACTGCGCGCCGTGTGCGTCGGGGGCTTCGTCGGCACGCTGCCCGACCTCGACGTGCTGATCGACCACGGCGACGCCGTCGCGAACATGGTGAGCCACCGCGGGTTCTCCCACTCGCTGGTCTGGATGACGCTCGCCGCCCCGCTGCTCGCATGGGCGATCGCGGCGTTGCTGCGCGAGCTCCCGGTCTTCCGGCGGTGGTGGCTCGCGACGTGGCTGGCGCTCGTCACGCACGCGCTGCTCGACGCCATGACGATCTACGGCACGCGCCTCTTGCTGCCGTTCGAGGCCCAGCCGTTCGCGGTCGGCAGCCTGTTCGTGATCGACCCGATGTTCACGCTGCCGTTGCTCGTCGGCACCGCCGCACTGCTCGTCGCGCGCGATCGTGGCCGTCGGTGGAACACGGTCGGGATCACTCTCGCGGTCGCCTACGCCGGCGCGAGCCTCGTCCTGCAGCAGGTCGCAACCGCCGCGGCGCGTCGCGACCTCGCCGCGCGCGGCCTCGTCGTCGATCGGGTCGTCGTGACGCCAGCCCCGCTGCAGATCCTGCTCTGGCGCGTGATCGGCCTCGGCGAAGACCACGCGCACGAGGGCTTCTGGTCGCCGTTCGACGGGCGGGCGATCGACTTCCCGGCGATCGATCGTGGGCGCGAGCTGCGCACGGTCGCCGACGGCATCCCGGCGTGGCGGCGGCTCGTCGACTTCAGCGGCGACTGCCTCAAGCTCGAACGCCGCGGCGACGAACTGCGCGCGACCGACCTGCGCATGGGGCAGGAGCCGCACTACGTGTTCTCGTTCGTGCTCGCGACGTCCACCGCCGGGGCCTGGCGTCCGGTCGCGAAGCCCGAACGCAGCGGCGCCCGCCCCGACGTCGGACGAGGTCTCGCCTGGCTGTGGCCCCGCATGTGGGGCGCGGATCTGCCGTCGCCGCGCTGACGCGGCTTTCCTGCGGCGCGGCCGTCGCGGCCGATCTATCGTGCCCGTCTCTCCGCACGTATGGCGAGCATGCGCATCCACGTCCTTCCGTTCGTCGTCCTGTTCTCCGCCACGATCGCCGCCCAGGATCCTGGCCCGACGACGCCGCCGGCCAAGGCCGAGCTGGTGTTCACCGATGGTCAGGCGCAGGTCGTCGAGGCGTTCAAGGACAAGAAGACCTGGATCCGCGAGTGGCTGTTCGTCGAGACCGACTTCGACAGCGACGGCGACGGCAAGAAGGACCGCATGCACGTCGACGTCTGGCGGCCGGGCCAGACCAAGACCGAAGGGCTGAAGGTGCCGGTGGTCTACGAGACCAGCCCCTACTTCTCGGGCACCGGCCCGATGAGCACCGACTACTACTGGAGCATCGCGCACGAACTCGGCACGCCGCCGGCCGAACGTCCGGCGATGAAGCCGATCCCGTTCGGCAAGGAGCCCGGCATGATCTCGCCGTCGGAGACCAACCGCTGGCTGGCGCGTGGCTACGCGGTCGTGCACTCGTGCTCACCGGGCACCGGCTGGTCGCAGGGCTGCCCGACGATCGGCGGCCAGAACGAGGCGCTCGCGCCGATGGCGGTGATCGAGTGGCTCGGCGGGCGGCGCAAGGGCTTCACGACGCTGGACGGCAACGAGGAAGTGAAGGCCGACTGGTGCACGGGCAAGGTCGGCATGATCGGCACGTCGTACAACGGCACGCTGCCGATCGCGGCGGCGACGACGGGCGTCGCGGGCCTCGAGGCGATCATCCCGATCGCGCCGGCGAGTTCGTGGTACGCGTACTACCGCAGCAACGGCCTCGTCCGCAGCCCGGGTGGCTATCCGGGCGAGGACATGGACGTGATCTTCGACTTCGTCGCGAGCGGCGATCCGAAGCGCCGCGCTTGGTGCATCACCCACGTGCGCGACGGCGAACTGCGCGCCGGCATGGATCGGTCCTCGGGCGACTACAGCGACTTCTGGGCCGGGCGCGAGTATCGCGGGAAGACCGGGAAGTGGCGCGCGGCGGCGTTGATGGCGCACGGCTTCAACGACTGGAACGTGATGCCCGACCACACCGTCGCCTTCTACGCCGACCTCAAGCAGAAGGGCGTGCCGTGCATGGTCTACCTGCACCAGTCCGGCCACGTCGACAACGTGCCGTTCGCGTTGATGAACCGCTGGTTCACCCGCTTCCTGCACGGCGTCGAGAACGGCGTCGAGCAGGAAGCCAAGGCGTGGGTCGTGCGCGAGGGCGATCGCGCCAGTTCGCCGACGAAGTACGCCGACTACCCCAATCCCGACGCGACGATGGTGACGTTGTGCCCGCAACCCGGCGGCGTCGCCGTCGGCGCCTTGGCGGTCGAGCGCTTCGGCAAGGGCAAGGAGTCCTTGACCGACGACGCCTCGGTGCCGGGTGCGGAACTCGCGAAGGCCGCGTCGTCGCCGCACCGCCTGCTGTGGACGAGCCCCGAACTCCTGGCACCGCTGCACGTGTCGGGCACGCCGCGACTGCGCATCCGGCTCGCCGCGAACCGACCGGCGACCAACCTCTCGGTGTGGCTCGTGTCGTTGCCGTGGACCGACGCGCGGCGCATCACCGACGACGTGGTCACCCGCGGCTGGGCGGACCCGCAGAACGCGAAGTCGTTGCGCGAGAGCAAGCCGCTCGAGCCGGGCCAGTTCGTCGACCTCGAGTTCGACCTGCAGCCCGACGACCAGATCCTCGCCGCTGGCGAACGGCTGGGCTTGATGGTGTTCGCGAGCGACCATGACTTCACGCTGCACCCGAAGCCCGGCACCGAACTGACCGTCGACCTCGCCGGCACGTCCCTGCTGCTGCCGGTGGTCGGCGGGCTGAAGGCGTACGCGGCAGCAACAACTGCGCAGGCTCCCCGTTGAACGGGCCTTTGCGCTCGCCCTCCTCGACTGCATGACCCAAGCCGACGCGGCCCGCACCTCGATCCAGCCGCTGGCGCCGACGGTTGCGCCGACCGTCGGCGACTTCGACTACGGTGAAGCGTGCATGCTGCTCGGCGGCGCGGACCTCGCCGAGGTGCTGGCGGCACGCGCAGGCGCCGGTCGCGACCAGGCGCCGGGAGCGCGCGTGGTGGGGGCGCTGGGCAGCGGGCGGCAGTGGTGGTTCGCCGGGGAAGGGCGCTGGTTGGCAGAGATCCTGCACGTGCGGCTCGGCTTGTTCCTCGACGTCGTCGAGGGGGCTGTGGCCCTGCAGGCAGCGGGGCGGCCGTTGCCGTCGTTCGCGGACGACGAGCTCGTCGTGCAGTTCCGCGGTGGCGGTGGCCCGGCGCGCTGGCAGCTGCGGGCCGGTGTGCATGCGAATGCCGCCGTGCCTCTTGCGGCGCCGGTCAGCCAGGAACCCGTCGAGGCCGTGGTCGCGTGCTGGCAGATGGGTGAGCCCGACGGTGCCCGGCGGCTCGTCGTCGAGGCGGCGATCCCGCCGCTGCCGGGGCTTGGCGTCGGTGATCCCGTGATCGTGACGCCGGTGACCGGTGGCGCTGCGCTCGAGGCCGTCGTCGAACGACTCGAACCAAACCGGCTGCTGGCGTCGGCCGTGGTCGCCGTCGATTCGCCCTTCGTCGCGTGGGACGGCCGGCAGTTCGCGGCGTGGCTCGTTCGGCACGGCCAGAAGCCGAACGCCGAGCTGCAGGGCCTCGGCCGGTTGCTGGCTCGCACCCTGCTCGTGCACGGCGCCCAGCCGCTCGACGCCGTGCTGCCGTCGTTCGCCAATGGTGCTGGCGACCCGGCGAACGCGCGGCTCGCCGCGACCCAGCTGCTGCACCGCGCCGCCGACCGGGCGCTGCCGGCCGTCGCCGCGCAACTGCCGGGCGAGGTCTGGCGCCGTGCGCTCGCGCTGGTCGCGCGCCTGTTGCGCCCCGGTCCGACGCTGGCCGAAGTTGCCGAGCAAGTGCAGGCCCTGCGCGCGCGGCTCGAGGTCGAGTTGTTCTTCGGCGAGGCATGCCGGTCGGCGATCGCGACGGCGTGTCGAACGGCACGGGCGGCACCGGGGACGGTTCCCGGCCGCGCTGCGACCCCAGCCGCGGGTGGCTTCCGCCTCGTGCTGCGGCGCGATGGCGAGACGACGCCGCACGAACTCAACTACGAGGTCGACCGCGTCACGATCGGTCGGCGCGACGGCGAGAACCTGCTGCGGCTCGCCGACCCGATGGTGTCGTCGGCGCACGCAGTGATCGAGCGGTCGTCGGATGGCTTCGTCGTGCTCGATCGCGGCAGCACGAACGGCACCGAAGTCGACGGCATCCGGCTGCCGGTCGAGGTCGAGCAGCCGCTGCGCGACGGTTCGGTGATCGTCATCAAGCCGTTCCGCCTCGAGTTCCGGCTCGGCTCCGGCGTTGCGACCAGCCGGGGGCTGGTGCCCGATCTGCACGAGCAGCTCTGCACGGCGTTCGCCGAGCAGCTCACGGCGTCGGCAGCGGATCGCACGCAGGCACTCGACGCGGTGCTGCAGCAGGCGGCTCGCGTGCTGCCGCCCGCGGCGTTCGCCGAGCGTCTTGCGGAGTTGGCCGGCGAGCCCGCCGAACCTGCTGGCGTGCCGACGGCCGCGGCGCGTGCGTTCGAGCAGCTCGCGCGCTCGCTGCTCGGCGGCGAGCCGCCCGCGACCGCTGAGCAGGTGCAGGCGTTTGCCGGCCGGCTCGGCCGTTTCGTCGAGGCGGCGAGTCGCGGCATCGAAGGGCTGCTCGAGCTCAAGCGTGCGCTCGGCAAGCACCTTCAGCTCGATCTCGCGGCGACGACGTCGTCGAACACGCCGGTGCGAACCGCGGCCGAAGTCCGCGCCGTAGCACTCGCGTGGTCCGACGGAGCGCCGCCGGCCGACGCCTCGGCCTGGTACCTCGCCAAGTTCTTCGACGACCTGGCGCAGATCCTGGTCGGGCTGCTGCAGGGCAACCTGCGGGCTCGCGCCGCCGTGCGCGACCGGCTCGACCCGCAGCGGCTGCTCGCGCTCGCCGCGCACGACGAACGACTGCGCCCGCAGGTGCTCGAGGCCGCGAAGTCGGCGCTGTGGAAGTTCTACGAGCACGCGTTCGGCGAGCTCACCGCCGGCGGCGAAGCCGACCGGGCGCTGCAGGCACTGCTCGAACGCGCGCGCAGCGCCGCGGGATGACGTTCGCGCTGGCATCGGCGGTTGCCGGCCCGGTCGCGGCCGTGGCGATGGTGTAGGCTTCTGCCCCGCGATGAGCAGTTCCACGCCCGCCCCCGAGGATCCGCCGAAGGCCGTCGACCCGGCGACCGTCGGCGGCACCGAGTTCCTGGTGCGCGAGGTCGTGCACGGCGAGGCGACCAAGGCCTGGAACGCGCTGTCCGAGAAGATCCTCTACTACCTGCGCACGCGCTTCGGCCACGCGTCGTTCCCGCAGGGCACCGAGTTCTCGGACTTCGTCAGCGACGCGATGGTGAAGATCCTGACGTCGATCGAGGGCTTCGAGTACCGCGGTCACGACTCGTTCTGGAAGTGGGTGCAGACTCTCGCGGGCAACCTGTGGCGCGACTACTGGCGTCGTTTCGACCGCGACAAGAAGCTCGGGCTGCTCGGGCGTGGTGACGCGGATGCGGGCGAGGACCGGCCGCCGTCGTTGGCCGAAGGGGCGCCGGCGACGGGGGAGTCGCCGACGGCGATCGTTCGTTACCGCGAGCTGGCGCGCATCGAGGCGGATTGCGTGGCGAAGCTGCCCGAGCACCTGCAGAAGGCGTACGTGCTGCGGCGGCAGCACGACCTGTCGTTCGCCGAGATGGCGGAGAAGCTCGGCGGCGCCAACGAGGCGACGCTGCGCAGCCACTACATGCGGGCGCGCGACAAGATCAAGGAGTGCCTCGGGCGCAAGCTCGACGAGCTCGGCACGAAGATCCAGGGTTGGTAGGGGCGCGCCCGCGGGCGATGCCAGGATCCGTGCGTCACTTCACGATCGGTACCTCGAGCCGCGGGGTGCTCCAGAACTGGAGCAGCTGGTTCGAGTCGGTGTGGAAGTCCTGGAAGTAGAAGGTGTCGTTGGTCAGGAACTCGGGCAGCGGGATGTACCAGCTCACACTGGAGCCGACGTCGACCAGCATCGTGATGTGGTCGGGCCCGAGGTTCGGCACCAGCAGCCAGCAGCCGTCGAAGAACAGCGGATTGCCGAAGAACACCGACGACGCCGGCGCCAGGGCAATGATCATCACGTGGATCGCGTTCGGCGGCGCGCCGTTGACTCGCAGGTGATTGTACTGGCTGCCGATGAGCTGTTCTCCGTCCCACGAGATCGTCGCCTGGCTGCAGCCAGGCCCCGTCGTGGCCCATGGCGTCACCGCGGGGTAGTCGAAGCGATCGAAGGTGACGTAGTTGCCGCCCGTGCTGCCGTTGTTCGCGTAGGCGATCGTGAATTCGCGGTAGTTGCTGCTGAAGCCGACGCCGCCGCTGACCGACGTGTCGCTCCCGGCAGGGTTGAAGACCGTCTCGGCCTGCAACTGCAGGGCCTTCATCCCGATCGTGCGGAAGTAGAGCAGCTCCGTGGCGGTGCTGCGGAACAGCAGCCCCCAGTGGCTCCATGTCCAAGTGTCGAACGCCAGGCCCCCGAGTTCGAGTCGGGGATCGGCGTTGTTCTGCAGTACGACCGTGCCGTGGGGCTGCGTCGCCGTGTTCGCGATCACATCCCAATGCAGGCGCACGGTGCGGATCTGATGGCCGTTGGCGCCGCTCGGCTTGCCCGGTTGCTGGGCCAGCGTCGACGAAGTGAACGCGACCGCGTAGGTGCTGGCACGCCCGTCGATCTGCGGCGCCATCTTGTGGTCCGGCGATCCGTCGTCGATTGCGATCGCGGCCGAGATCGCGCCCGCGGAAGTCACCTCGCGCAGCGCGACATCCCAGTCGTCGTTGACGACCAGCGTGCTGTAGTGCTGGTAGACCACCTTCCAGCCGTCGGCGCCGCCCCCGGCGACCGCGCTCGTGCGTGGCCGTTCATGGTCGACCAAGCTGGCGTTGGCGATCGGGAACGGCGTGGTGACGGCCCCGGTGAGCAGATCCAGGTGGCAGCCCCAGATGTCGGAGCCCGACGACTCGGCGAATGCGCCGCCGCCGTTGGGCTCCTGCTGCCAGACCACGAAGGCGTGCGGCGAGACGCTGTTGCTGACAGTGCCGACGTCGGCGCGCCAGGCATTGTCGGTCGTGGTGATCAGCTGGAACGCCGTGCTCGTCGCGGCGTCGCTGTTCAGGTGGCGATGGAAGCGCAGGGATCGCGACCCGCTCGGGAACGAGCGATCGAAGACGATGACCGCGTAGTCGATGCTGTTTGCGTATCCGCAGCGCGCGCCGGCGGTCGACCACGACGAGGTCACGTCGACGAACGGCGTGCTGCCGAGCGAGCCGCCGAACGACCAACGCTGGACGTAGAGGTCGAGGTCGCTGGCCGATGCGGCAACGCCGTAGGCGACCCACACCGAGTCGCCGATGCTCACAGGCTCCTGGGCGGTGTCGACCTCGGTGCGCGTGGAGCCGAAGATCTTCGTGGCCGGGCCGAGCAAGGGGTCGACGACCACGGGGAACGCCGCCTCGGCCAGCCATTCGGCATCGAGGCGCAGCTCGATCTCGCCGTCGGCGAAGCGGGTCGTCATCGGACGCCGCCTGCCGTTGGCGTCGACCGCGGTCGCGGCACCGTAGGACACGATCGGGATGTCAGCGGCATCGTGGAAGACGACCGCCTGGTGGGCCGGCCCCGCGGCGGTGGCGTGCAGCGACGTCGCGATCGCGCCGCGCACCACGAGGTCCCCGATCACGGCCGGGCGATGGCGCACCACGAACGTCTGCTCGATTCCCTCGGCGAGCACGTCGTAGGCCTCGACGGCCTTGCCAAGGTCGTACTCGGCGCGCCATTCCGTCCAGGCGAGCTGGCCCTGCTGCGTGACCAGTTCGTGGTCGCCGACGCGCACCGAGAGCGTGCGCCAGGCGAGCGGCAGGTTGTGCGGGTAGGAGGTGCCGAGGATGGGCACGTAGGTGAAGCCGTCGTGGAACGACGCCTTGTAGTGCGAACCCGCGGTCCAGACGCCGTAGGCGAAGCCGGCGTCGGGCTCGGCGGTGTGGATCGGCACGCGGAAGTCGGCGACGGGCACGCCGCGTTCGAGGCTGGCGTGCCCTTGCGTGGCAAAGGGCTCTTCCTGCGCCGTGGCCAGGGTCAGGCTGGCAAGGGCGGGCAGGAGCAGCAGGCACGACGAGAGGAAGCGGGAGGCAACGAAGTTGGGCTGTGGCATGGCGGAAGCGGGGCGAAGCGCCCCGCTGTTCCATCCGCAACCGCGGTCGGGCGTGACCGCCTTTCCGGCGGCACCTCGGGCCCGCCGGTCACATGTTGCGCCGGTACTGCCCGCCGACGGCATAGAGCGCCGCCGACATCTGCCCGAGCGAACACACCTTCGCCGCGTCCATCAGGCTCGCGAACACGTTGCCGCCCGCCAGCGCGTCCTGCTGCAGCTTCTGCAGCGCCGCCGTCGCCGCGCCGGCATGCGCCCGCTGGAACCCGGCGAGCCCGTCGATCTGCGCCTGCTTCTCGCCATCCGTGCTGCGCATCACGTCGCGCACGATCTGGATCGGCGAACCGTCGCGCCCGAGGAACGTGTTGACGCCGACGATCGGCAGTTCGCCGCTGGCCTTCTTGCCCTCGTAGAGCATCGACTCGTCCTGGATGCGGCCGCGCTGGTACATCGTCTCCATGGCGCCGAGCACGCCGCCGCGCTCGGACAGCCGCTGGAACTCGGCGTAGACCGCTTCTTCGACCAGGTCGGTCAGCTCCTCGATCACGAACGAGCCCTGCAACGGGTTCTCGTTCTTCGCGAGGCCCAGCTCCTTGTTGATGATCAGCTGGATCGCCATCGCGCGGCGCACCGACTCCTCGGTCGGCGTCGTGATCGCTTCGTCGTAGGCGTTGGTGTGCAGCGAGTTGCAGTTGTCGTAGATCGCGTAGAGCGCCTGCAGCGTCGTGCGGATGTCGTTGAAGTCGATCTCCTGCGCGTGCAGCGAGCGACCCGACGTCTGGATGTGGTACTTCAGCATCTGGCTGCGCTCGTTGCCGCCGTAACGATGCTTGATCGCCTTGGCCCAGACGCGGCGCGCGACGCGGCCGATCACCGCGTACTCGGGGTCGGTGCCGTTGCTGAAGAAGAAGCTGAGGTTCGGCGCGAAGGCGTCGATGGGCAGCCCGCGCGACAGGTAGTACTCGACGTAGGTGAAGCCGTTGGCGAGCGTGAACGCGAGCTGCGTGATCGGGTTGGCGCCGGCTTCGGCGATGTGGTAGCCCGAGATCGACACCGAGTAGAAGTTGCGCACGCCGTTCTCGGTGAAGAACTGCTGCACGTCGCCCATCATCCGCAGGGCGAACTCGGTGCTGAAGATGCAGGTGTTCTGCGCCTGGTCTTCCTTGAGGATGTCGGCCTGCACCGTGCCGCGCACGGTCGCCAACGTCTGCTCGCGGATGCGGGCGTAGACGTCCGCGGGCACGACCTGGTCGCCGGTGACGCCGAGCAGCAGCGTGCCGAGCCCGTCGTGGCCGGGCGGCAACTCACCGCGGTACCGCGGGCGGCCGTGCTGCGCGAACAGCCGGTCGATCGCCGTGTTCGCCGCATCGAGCTTGCCGTTCGCGGCGAGCCAGCGTTCGCACTGCTGGTCGATCGCGGCGTTGAGGAAGAACGCGAGCAGCATCGGTGCTGGCCCGTTGATCGTCATCGACACCGACGTCGCCGCGTCGCAGAGGTCGAAGCCGCTGTAGAGGCGCTTGGCGTCGTCGAGCGTGCAGATCGACACGCCGGCGTTGCCGACCTTGCCGAACACGTCGGGCCGCAGGGCAGGGTCCTCGCCGTAGAGCGTGACGCTGTCGAACGCGGTCGACAGCCGCTTGTAGGGCTGAGCCGCCGACAGGTAGTGGAAGCGTCGGTTGGTGCGCTCGGGGCCGCCCTCGCCGGCGAACATGCGCGTCGGATCCTCACCGGCGCGCTTGAACGGATAGACACCGCCAGCGAACGGGAACCGGCCCGGCACGTTCTCCTGCAGCAGCCAGCGCAGCCGGTCGCCGTGCGAACGGAAGCGCGGCAGCGCGACCTTCGGGATCGACAGCCCGGCGAGCGAACGGGTGTGGTTCTGCACGCGCACGTCGCGATCGCGCACGCGGAACACGAAGTGCTCCGCGGTGAAGCTGCGCACCAGGTCGTCCCAGCCGTCGAGCAGGGCGCGGCACTCGGGCGCCAGTGCCTGCTGCGCCGTCGCGAGTTCCTGCTGCAGGGCGGCGCGCGCGGCGCTGGCGGCGGCGGGCAGCAACGCCAGGGCCTCGGCGAGCACGTGGCAGCGCTCGGCGGCGTCGGCCTGGCTGCGGCTCCAGTCGTTGTAGCGGCGGTTGTTCTCGACGATCTCGGCTAGGTGGCGCACACGCTCGGCCGGGATCACGTGCGTCGTCTCGGGATCGCCCTCGACCAGCGGCAGCGTGCTGACGAACGCACCCGGCCGTTGCGCGGCGAGCGCCTTCGTCACTGCGCGATAGAAGCGGTTGGTGCCCGGGTCGGCGAAGGTCGCCGCCATCGTGCCGAACACCGGCATCTCGGTGGGAGCACGGTCGAAGGCCTTCTTGTTGCGCTGGACCTGCTTCTGCACGTCGCGCAGCGCGTCGCGGGCACCGCGGCGATCGAACTTGTTGATCGCCACCAGGTCCGCGTAGTCGAGCATGTCGATCTTCTCGAGCTGGCTCGCGGCGCCGAACTCCGGCGTCATCACGTAGAGCGACACGTCGGCGTGTTCGACGATCTCGGTGTCGCTCTGCCCGATGCCACTGCTCTCGAGCAGGATCAGGTCGAAGCGGGCGAGCTTCAGCACCACCAGCGCGTCCTGCACCGACTCCGACAAGGCCATGTTGGCGCGACGGGTGGCCATCGACCGCACGAACACACGGCCGTCGGCCGCCGCGTTCATGCGGATGCGGTCGCCGAGCAAGGCGCCGCCGGTCTTCTTGCGCGTCGGGTCGACGCAGAGCACGGCGACGCGCAGCGCTGGGAAGTCGAGCAGGAAGCGGCGCAGCAGTTCGTCGATCAGCGAGCTCTTGCCAGCACCACCGGTGCCGGTGATGCCGAGCACGGGCGGTGTCGTCGTCGCCGCGGCGAGGCGCGCGCGAAGGTCCTGGCGGTGCCGTTCGGGCCAGCTCTCGACCAGCGTGATCGCCTTGGCGAGCCCGCGCGGGTCCGCCGCCGAGAGTGCGGGCAGCGGTTCTTCGGCGTGCGCCGTCGCGAAGTCGCAGCGGCGCAGCATGTCGTCGATCATGCCCTGCAGACCCATCGCGCGGCCGTCGTCGGGCGAGTAGATGCGCGCGATGCCGTAGGCGTGCAGCGCCTCGATCTCCGCCGGCAGGATCACGCCGCCGCCGCCGCCGAAGATGCGGACCTGGCCCGCACCCCGCTCGCGCAGCATGTCGTGCATGTAGCGGAAGTACTCGTCGTGCCCGCCCTGGTAGCTGGTCACCGCGATGCCCTGCGCGTCCTCCTGGATCGCGGCGTCGACGATCTCCTGCACCGAACGGTTGTGGCCGAGGTGGATCACCTCGGCGCCCGAAGCCTGGGCGATGCGCCGGAAGATGTGGATCGAGGCGTCGTGCCCGTCGAACAGGCTGGTCGCCGTCACCAGGCGGATCTTGTGGTGCGGCTGGAACAGACTCGGCACAGGGCTCGTCGAGGCGGGAGAACCCGCCGGGGTCGAAGCGGAAGCCGCTTTGGTCACGGGGCGCTGGCGGGAATTTCGGGAACCTGCAATCTAGCCGGCTGGACGGGCCGCGCCGAGCGCTTCCCTGGCCTTCCCTCAGGGGAGCCGGCTCCGGCGGCGGTCATTCCGTCGCAGCGTTCTCTTCGGACATCTGCGAGTAGTGCTGGGCGACGATCTTCCAGTCATCGCTCATGCGGCAGAGGGCGAACGTGCAGCGCCCGTTCTGGTCGTGGTTGCGGCCCTCGGGGTCGACCTGCGTCAGCTTCCAGCCGCCGACGACGGTCGCGAACTGGTCTTCGAAGATCTGGAAGTCGAGGTCCTTCAGCTCGAGCTTGACCGATTCGAGATAGCGGAACTCCTGGTCGAGCACTTCCTCGAACGCACCCCAGCCGCGGTCCCGGCGCCCCGAGGCGTCGAGGTTCTGGAAGCGCTTGTCGGTCCAGTAGTGCGAGCGGAAGGTCTTGAGGTCCCGACTGTTGAACGCTTGCCGCATGCTGCGGAAGAAGTCGTCCAGTTCCTTGAGGCTTTCGACGCTCATGAGCTGCATTGGTCGGGGCTGTTGGTTGGGAGTCCGACGGACCCCATTTGCAGGGGTCGCCAGACGCCTTCCCTACCGCGCGAGGTGTCTGTAGAGGGGCTCTCGGGCCATCTCGTAGACGACCTTGCCATTCACGATGGCCGTCGTCACGAAGGTCGCATAGTGCAGCGGATCCCCTTGCAGAATCAAGACGTCGGCGTCCTTGCCGGCCTCGAGCGAACCGATCCGGGAGTCGACGCCGAGCACCTTCGCGGCGTCCAAGGTGATGGTTCGTAGAGCCTTGCGGTTGTCGAGGCCGCCGCGCACCGCGAACGCGGCGTCGACGTGCGGGGTGTTGAGGTCCTGGCCAAGGATGCCACCGGTGCCGACACCCGCTCCACCGAACATGCCACCGGGGCAGGTGACGGCGACCGGCACCCCGGCCTTGGCCAGGATCGCCGCCGATGCGAGGTTGCTGCCGGTCCGTTCGGGGTCCGTGGGGTCCGCCGGCAAGCGATCGCGCGGGCTCAGGAACACCGACGACCCGGTCGCCGCGATTTCGTCGGGCACGAGCCAGGCGCTGGTCGGCTTCTGGAGCACGACGCCGCGGCCGAGCAGGGTGCTGAGTTCGAGCGCCTGACGGATGCCGTCGACGTCGCTCGCGCGCGCGCCGCCGCCGCCGCGCCGGCCGCCGCCGCCGAACGGGTTGAACCCGCCGCCGCCCGCGACCGACATCCAGAGCACCGCTTCGCCCTTCATGACCGCGACCAGCTTCTCGCTGCCCGGCGGCATGGTCGGCTCCTTGGCGTTCGCGTCCGCCGCCTTCTTCGCGGGGAACTCGGCCAGCGCCTGCAGGTACTCGCGCACCTTCTTCACGGACTCGGCGAACTTGTCGCGGTCGGCGAGCGACAACGACCCCTGCATGCCGACGACGGGGTCCTCGCGCAGCACCATGCCCTTCACGTCGCCGTAGGCGAGCTTGATCACCGCGTTGCCGCCCGCCGGCGTCGTGCCGGTCGGCACTGGACCGGCGAGGAACGCGGTGATGCCGGCGGCGAGCGCTTGCTTGATCTCGGGGTCGAACGGGTTGACCGAGTCGGCGAACGGAGCACCGCGGCCCGAGCCCATGCCGAAGCCCTGCACGGCGACGAAGCCCGGGCTCACCGTCTTGCCCTTGGCGTCGATCACCTTGGTGCCCTCGGGCAGCTGCAGGTTGTGGCCGACCTCGAGGATCTTGTCGTCCGCGAGCAGCACCGTGGCCCCGGTGAGGCGCTGGCCGGTGCCGAGGTAGACGTCGCCGCCGACGATCGCGAGGTGTTCCTTCGGCTTCTGCGGCGTGCTCGGCGCGGCTTCGGCGGCCGGCGCCGCCGGCTGCGGCGGCTGATCGGGGCGCTGGCCGCGGCGGCCGCGACCTTGCGCCGGCAGTTCGAACGCCGCGAGCAGCGCGGCTGCAGCAACGGCGACGTGGGGGAGGCGGATCGGGAACATGCTCACGGCTCCTTCTTCACTTCGACGCCGCCGATCCACACCGTCTCGAGTTCGCCGGCGGGCGACAGCGGGTCGTCGGCGAACACCAACAGGTCGGCATCCTTGCCGACCTCGAGCGAACCGGCCTGCTTGTCGATGCCGAGGATCTTCGCCGGCACCAGCGTGACCGCTCGCAGGGCGACATCGGCGGGCAGCCCGTAGCGCACGAGCTCCATCAGCCGGAAGAACACGCCGCGCACCGCCTGGGCGTTGTCGCCGAGCGCGAACGCGATCTCGACGCCGGCGTCGTGCAGTTGCTTGCTCGGATGGATCAGGTGGCGCGAGCGCGGCACCGTCGTCATCTCGGCGGGCAGCAGCACCGGGCACTTCCAAGCCTTCACCTGCTCCATCACGACATCGATCGTGCCGGAGGTCGGATCGTGGCGCTGCACGGCGATCGCGCGCGGGAACGCGACGGTGTCGGGCACGACGGCCTGCCAGTGCAGGAAGTCGGCGCCGTTGTCGATCTGCACGATCGCGCGGCGTTTGCCTTCGAGCAGGTCGGCGAGCACTTCGAGGTTGGGGTCCTTCGGGGCCTGGGCCGCGCGCGTCGGCGGCGCACCCTGCGGCGCCTGGCCACTCGGCGGGTTGTCCTTCTTCTCGTCGGGCTTCGGTTCCGGCTTGGGTTCGGGCTTCGGTTCCGGCTTCGGTTCGGGCTTGGGCTCCGGGGGCTTCGGCGGCTCGTTGCCCTTCGGTGGTTCCGCCGCCGGCTTCTCGGCCGGCTTGCCTTCGCTCGCCTTGGCGTCGGCCGCGGGCGGGGCCGCGGGCTTCTCCGGCGGCTTCTTGCGGTCGTCGACGACCTTCTGCGCCTTCTCGAAGGTTTCCTTCAGCAGCTTCTTGGTGCCGCTGTCGCGCACCATCACCACCTGCACGAACGCGTCGTCGTCGCGCGTCAGTTGTTCGACCGTCTTGCCGTCGGGCCGCAGCACCGCGCCGAGCCCCGGGAAGCCGCCGCCACTCGGCGTCAACGCCAGCGACGTCACGCCGGCCCGCAGCAGGTCGCCGAACACCGGCTGCTTGCCGTACAGGCCGTCGACGACCTTGGTCGCCGCGCGGTTGCCGGTCGGCCCGCTCGTCGGCGGCGCCTCGATCGGACCGGGGCGACCGCGGCGGCCGCCCATCGGTTGGGGATCCGAGGCGCGTGGCGGGGGCTGCATGCCGGCCCGCGACCAGGCGCTGACGAGGCCGGGCAGGATCGTCTTGCCGCGGGCGTCGACGATGCGCGCGCCGGGCGGCACGACGACGTCCGCGCCGAGCGCTTCGATCTTGCCGTTGCGCACGACCAGGGTGCCGCGCTCGATCACCGGTCCCGAGATCGGCACGAGGCGCGCGTCGGTGAACGCGACGGGCCGCGCGTCCTGCGCGCGGACGGCGCTGGCGATCGCCAGCGTGAGGAGCAAGGGAAGCAACTTGCGTTCGTTCATCGCACGTCTCCGGAACGGTGCACGAGATGGCCTTCGATGTAGACGGCAGCCGGCGCGAACCGCGGATCGAGCGGATCGCCGGCAGTGACGAGGAAGTCGGCGTCCTTGCCGACGGCGAGCGAACCCACGCGATCGCCGACGCCGATCTGGCGCGCGGGCACGATCGTCAGCGCCTGCAGCGCGACGTCCCACGGCAGTCCGAGCCGCACCGCCATGGCGCCCTGCAGCGGCAGTTCTTCGCCGGCCACGACCGGCGCGTCGGTGTTGATCGACAGGTTGGTGCAGCCGGCGTCCCAGTAGGCCTGGCACATGCCCTGCATGCGACCGTACGGGTCGAACTGGAACATGCGCGGCCCGAGGTTCAGCGGCGTCTTGCGCCGGGCGAGCGATTCGGCGGCGAGCCAGCCGTCGAAGCAGCCGTGCGAGAGCACCATGTTGACCGGGAACACGTCCTGGAACATGCGCGACGTCGCGATGCAGTCGCGCAAACCGGCGGTGTGGATCAGCACCGGCACTTCCTTCGCGAACACCGCCCGCAGCTGCTCGAGCGTGGGATCGAAGTCCGGAGCCGGGCCCTTGCCTTCGCGGTGCGACCGCCACGCTGCTTCGTACGCCTGGCCACGCTGCAGCAGCTGCGTCAGCAGTTCGCTGCTGCCCATGCGGGTGGCGCCGAGGTCGCCGCTGTGCCGTTCGGGGTTGAAGCCCTGCGCCACCTTCATCGCGCCGAGTTCGCGCACGACCATGCGTTCGAGCGCGCCGCCGCCGCGCATCTTGAGCAGCACGCCGAAGCCGCCGATGTTGGTGCCCGAGCCGGGGATGAACAGCGTCGTGGTGACGCCGCCGCTGACCGTGCGCCGGATCTGCTCCTCGCTCGGCTTGACGACGTCGAGTGTGCGCAGCTCGGCGTTCAACGGCATCGTCATGTCGTTGATGTCGCCGCCGCCGCCGCTGACGTGGTGGTGGAGGTCGACGAACCCGGGGCAGAGCCAGTGGTCGCCGTGGTCGACGACCTTGGCGCCGGCCGGGATCGCCGTGCTCGCGCGCGGGCCCAACGCCACGATCTTGCCGTGGTGCTCGACCAGCACGGCGCCGTCGATCGGCGGCGCGTCGCCCGGGACGATGCGCGCGGCGAGGTGTGCAGTCGCCTGCGCGGAGGCAGTCGCGGCGATCAGCAGCAGGCAGCTCGGGCGAAGGTCGAACATCACCAGACGGGGCGGGCCGGATCGCGGCGGTAGCAGATGGTGCCGTTGACGACCATCATCTCGACGTGCGAGCGCGGGTCGATCGGGTCGCCGTTCCAGATGCCGAGGTCGGCGTCCTTGCCGACTTCGAGCGAACCGACGCGGTGGGCGATGCCGGCGAAGTTCGCGGCGTTGATCGTGATGCCGCGCAGCGCCCACTCGTGCGGCAGGCCGAGGCGCACCGCCATCGCCGCCTGCAGCGGCAGTTGTTCCTGGGCCACGACTGGACTGTCGGTGTTGACGCCGACGCCCTCGCTGCCGATCCCCGCGACCGCCTCGCGCCAGCCGTGCTGGCCGCCCTTCGACCAGTTGCTGAGCAGGCCTTCGAAGCGGCCCGCGCGCGGGTCGAAGTAGTACTGCCGCGGACCGCCCGCGATCGGCACGCCGCCGCGCAGCATGTCCTGGCTGAGCCGGTAGCCATCGAACGTGCCGTGCACGACGACCGTCCAGAGTCCCAGCTCGAGCCGGAGCTGCTGCAGCGTCTGCAGCACGACCTGGTAGATCTGCGTGTGGACCGAGACCGGGTACTCGTGGCGGAACAGACCGCGCAGCAGTTCGAGCGTCGGGTCGAGCTCGGGCTTCGGCCCCTTCCCCGCCTGCCACGCCTCGTGTTGTTCCCAGTAGCGCTTGCCGGCGAGCAGGGTCAGGCGGATGCCCTCGCTCATGCCCATCATGTCGGTGCCGAGGTCGCCGCTGCCGCGTTCGGGGTTGCCGGCTTGGGCGATCTTGAGGCTGCCCGGGAAGCGCACCAGCGCTTCCTCCGGCGTGCGCGCCCAGGTCTTGGTCAGCGTGCCAAAGCCGCCCATGTTCGAACCCGAGCCTGGGATGTAGAGCGCGGTCGAGATGCCGCCGGCGCGCGCCGTGCGGATCTGGTCGTGCTCCATGCTGATCAGGTCGAGCGTGCGGAACTCGGGGTTGGTCGGGTGCACCGTGTCGTTGAGGTCGAAGCTCTCGGACGCGACGTGGCAGTGCATCTCGACCAGGCCCGGCACGATGATCGTGTCGCCGCAGTCGATGCGTTCGTAGCCGGCGGGGATCGCGACGTCCTTGGCGGGTCCGACGGCTTCGATCAGGCCGTTCCGCGTGACGACGACGCCATCGACGATCGGCGGCGCGGTGACCGGCAGCACCTTGGCGGCGCGGAACGCGTAGCCAGGGCTCGGCAGGCCGCGTGGGCCCCACGTCGCGACCTGGTAGTCCTTCTCGGTCGCCGGCCGGCGCGGCCGCCAGACCTCGAACTTCGGCAGTGCCGCGGCGTCCTGCGCAGCGGCGAACGACGCCAAGGCGAGCCCGAGCAGCGAACGGATCGCGAGGTTCATTGCTTCTCCCGTTGGTCGACGACCACTTCGCCGTTGCAGACGACGACCAGGACGCGGCTCTGCGGCTCGAACGGATTGCCGGAGAACACCACGAGGTCGGCGTCCTTGCCCTTCTGCAGCGAGCCGATGCGGTCGTCGAGACAGAACGCCTTCGCGGTCCACGCCGTCAGCGACGCCAGCGCATCGGCCGGGCTGAGTCCGTAGCGCACCGAGTACGCGGCGTGCAGCGGCAGGTGGCGCGCGCCGGCGCACTCGCCGCTGCCGAACACGATCGGCAGGTCGAGGTCGGTGAGGCCCGCGGCGAGGTTGCGCACGGTGCCCTTCTCTTCGACCACGGTGGCCGGGCCGACGAGCACCGCGGGCTTCCTGCCGCCCAGCACGGCCGGGTCGTCGAGCGCGTCCTCGACGCCTTGCAGCACGTACGGCACGCCTTCCTTCTCGAGCAGTTCGACGACGTCCTTGATCGCCGCGCCGCGGTTGGTGCGCACGACCACGGCCGCGCGCTTCTCGAACGCCGCGCGCAGCGGCTCCAGGTTCTCGTCGACCTTCGGGGCCTTCGGCTTGCCGGCTTCATCGGGCTTCTCCGCAGCGATGCGGCGTGGCGCGGCCGGCGCGCCCGACGTCTTGCTGGTGCGCTTCGCCGTGACGTCCAGCTCGCCCATGCGACCCATCGCCAGCTTGCCGGTCATCACGTCGTCCTTGATGGTGCCTTCGAGCGTCGCCTCGCCGCCCATGCCGCGGAACGTCAGCTTGAGCTTGCTGTCCGCGAACGAGCCTTCGGCGATCGTCTGCGGCGGCAGATCGCGGCCGCCGAAGCTGATCTTGATCGTGCCCTCGACCTTGGCGCCGGTGAGCCGCAGGTCGAGCACGACCTTGAGCTGCACCTGGCCCTGGATGTCGACGTCCGCCTCCCAGACGCCGGTGACGGGATCGGGGGGCGCCTCGGCGGTGGGTGCTGGCTCCGGTGTCGGTGCGGGCGCTGGCTTGCCGCCCGACTTCCACTCGGCCAGTTCCTTCTCGTACTTCCGCCAGGCCTCGACGTACTGCTTGCCGCGCGCGAGCTGGTCGGCGAGCGGCTTGATCGCGTCGGGGCCGATCGCGTCGTGGGCGAAGCGTTGGCCGGCGATTGCGCGCACGGTCATCGCGTCCTGGCTGCGCGCGCCCGTCTTCACCGCGGCGATCCGGCCCGAGACGGGACCGCTGTCCTTGCCGGTCACCAGCACCGTCGTGATCCCTTCCCGCAAGGCGGGCGCGAACATCGGGTCGTCGCAGGCGATCGCCTCGTGCAGTCGCTGGTTGGCAGCGCCCTGCGGCACCGGCGTGCCGTCGCCGGCGAGACCGAGGTGCGACCAGCCGTCGACGAAGCCCGGCGTCACGACCGCGGTGGGCAGGTCGATCACTTCCGCGCCGTACGGAATCGCGAGATCCTCGCCGACGCCGCGGATCCGGCCGTCCTGCATCAGCACGACACCGTTGCGGAACGTGCGGCCGGTGCCGTCGTGCACGATGCCGGCGCGGATCGCGAGGGCCTTGCTGGTGGTCTTGCGCGCCCACGCGCGCACGCCGTCGACCCAGGTCTGCTCGACCATGGTGCCGACCGCGAACGGCGCGCCGCTCAGTACGACGAAGTCGGCGTCCTTGCCGGGCGCCAGTGTGCCGACGCGATCCTGCACGCCGAGGATCGCCGCGGCATCGGCGCCGACTGCGCGCAGCGCGTTGGCGGTGGGCAGGCCGTGCCGCACTGCGATCGCGACCGCCATCAGGTAGTCACGCAGCGGCACGTCGGCGGCCGGGCCGACGCCGACCAGCATGCCGGCCGCGGCGGCCTTCGCGGGTGCGTCGGGTCGCGGCTCGGGCGTCTTCTGCAGGCGGTCTTCGCCGCCCGCATCCGCGCGACCGGGTCGCACCGGCACGCGGAACGTCGCCGCGACCTGTTGGGTCTTCGCCTGCGCGGCCAGTTCGGCGATCTCCTGCGCGTTCTCGAGCACCATGCGCACGCCGAGTTCCTGCTGCAGCAGCAGCGCGCGGCGGATGTCGTTGCCGAGCTGGGCACCGGCGCGCATCGGCAGCTTGCGCGCGACCACGTCGGCGAGCGGCCGTTCGTCGTAGCGATGTTCGGCAGGTCCCTCGCCGCCGGGTGCGCGGTTGGTGTCGGTCGCCGCCGCGAACGCGGCCCGCAGTTCGGCGAGCACGCTGATGCGGCCGGTCGGCGTCTGGATGCGCGCGGGCAGCAGCGGGTCCTCGTCGGTGGGATGCGCCGTCGGCTCGAACACGCGCGGCGCCTGCAGCGCGCCGTCGGCGAAGTTCACGCGCAGGGCCGCACTCTCGGTGAGTACGCGGGCGACGAGGTCGCTGCCGGCGAGCTTGACTACCGCACCCTGGCCGGAGACCAGGCGTTGCCGCGCGGGGGAGAGGTACGCGGTGGTGACACCGCCTTGCAGCGCCGCCGTCCACGTGCGCTCGAAGTCGAACTGGTCGAGCGCCAGCGCATCGGGCGTGTACTGGTACTCCGCGTCCGGGGCGGTCGCGAGGTCGCTGTCGACGGCGACGATGCCGGGCATCACGACGCGGTTGCTGGCGTCGACGATCGGCAGGTCGGCGGGCGGGGCCGCCGTGCCCACACTCTGCACCTTGCCGTCGACGACGACGAGCCAGACGTTCTCGAGCGCCGAGGTCCCATCGCCGAGCAGCAGCGTGCCGCAGCGCACGGCGAACGAACGTTCGGGCGGTGCTGCGTCGCTGGGTTGCGTTTGCGCGACCAACCCGCTGGCGAGCAGGGCCGCAGCCAGCGCCGACTTCGCGAGCGACGGCATCAGCGCCCCTCGCCGCTGCTGCCGCCGCCGCCGGCGGGCTTCGGCGTCTCCGCCTTCGGTGGCTCGGGCTTCGGTTCGCTCGGCGTGTCGGGACCACCGGCCTTCTTCGCCTTGTCCTTCTCGTCGGTGAACAGGTACTGCAGGCGCGGGTCCTTGCTGCGTTCGTAGACCACGGCGCCTTCGAGCACGACGGTCTCCACCCAGGTCGTCGCCTGCAGCGGGTCGCCGGTCAGGATCTGCACGTTGCCGAGCTTGCCTTCGGCGAGCGAGCCGAGCTGGTCGTCGAGGCCGAGCAGCTTCGCCGGCACGGTCGTCAGCGCGGCGAGCGCCGTGTCGCGCGGGATGCCGTTGCGCACGCAGGTGCCGAGCTGCCACCACGGGTAGCTGGTCGGGCCGCCGCCGCCGAGCGTCAACGCGAACGGCACGCCGGCGTCGTGCAGCAGCTTGGCGCTGCACAGCTTCTTCTCGACCTGCGTCTCCTCGTCGGTCTCGAAGTACTCGAGGTTCTCGTCGAGCACCACCGGCTTGCCGAGGCGCTTCAGCATGCCGATCGCCTCGTCGATGTTGTTGCCGAGCACGAGCTGCAGGTCGAGTTCCTGGGTGAGCCGCAGCGCCTCGTCGACTTCGGCGAAGCTCGGCACGTAGAGCCAGCCCTTCACCTTCTTCTGGATCAGGTCGACCGCGCCCTTCTTGGTGCGATCGATCTCCTCGGTCCAGGTCTTGTCGGCGGCGATCGCACCGGCGGCCTTCTCCTTCTCGAACTCGGCCTTCCTGCGCTCGAAGTCGGCGAGGTGCTCGCGCACGTCGGCGATCGCGCGGCGCAGGCGCCGGATCTGCTGCAGCCGGCCGCCCTGGGCAGCCGCGAGCGACATCTTGATGCCGGTGTTCGACGCCACCGCCATGTCCTCGACCGTGCGGCCGAACGGGCGCACCACCATGCCGAAGCCCGCGAGCAGCGTCTGGTTGCCCGGCATCACGTGCACGGTGCCGACACCGTTGCGCAGGCAGTCTTCGAAGAACGTCGAGGCCGGGTCGATCGCGTCACCGACCGTCAGCCACGGCACGTTCTGCATGTTCTCGTTGAAGCCGCGCTGGCCGGACTGGCTGTGCGCCACGACCCACGTCGGCAGCACCGTCTTGCCGGTCGCGTCGAGGACCTTCGCGGCCCACGGCACTTCGATGTCGGCGGCCTTGCCGAGCTTCTTGATGCGGCCGTTCTCGATCAGCACGACGCCGTCGTCGATCGGCGGCGAGCCGATCGGCACGATGCGGCCGCCCTTGATCGCGAGCAGGTCCTGGCCCGTGGCCGGCCCGAGCAGCAGCGCTACGGCTGCGCAGACGGAGAAGGAACGCGGGAGCATGCTGTTCATCGGGGTGCGAGCACGGAGATGCCGTCGATGTGGACCGACACGGCGGCGGCGGCCGGGTCGAGGGGATCGGCCGACCAGACGACGAAGTCGGCGTCCTTGCCGGGTGCGAGACTGCCGGTGCGCTGGTCGATGCCGAGCAGCTTCGCCGGCTCGATCGTCACGGCGTCGAGCGCGCGCATCGGCGACAGGCCGTTGCGCGCGGCGAACATCGCCTCGCGCACGAGATCGAGGGCCTGCAGGTTGCTGCCGGTGGTGACGACGAACGGCACGCCGGCGTCGGCGAGCAGGCGCACCGTCACGCTGCGTGGATCGGCGCCGTCGCTCGCGGCGGAGCCGCTGATCGACGTGGCACTCGGGGCGCCGAGCATCACGGTGGTCTTGGCGGCGGCGAGTTCGGCCACCACCAGGTGCGCGTCCTGCGCCTCCTCGAGGATCGTCTTGTAGCCGAACTCCTGCGCGATGCGCAGGGCGGTGCGCAGGTCCTGTTCGGACCGCGCGGTGGTCACCGCGGTGAGCTGGCCCTTGAGCACGCGCGTCAGCACTTCGACGCCGGGGTTCGGCGGCGTGCCGGGCACGCCCTGCGTCTGCTGCAGCGCTTCCTTGGCGTCGTAGAACGCGCGCCGCACTTCCCAGACGACGCCCATGCGCGTCGTCGGGCGCCGGTAGTAGATCGAGTCGACCTGGCCGCCGCGGATCGCACGGTTGCCCTGCGACGGCTCGCTGCCGAGCACGATGCGCAGGCTGGCGTCCTCCTTGACGATCATCGCCTGCGGGTCGTTGGCGAACGTCTTCACCACGCAGCCGAGCCCGCTGATCACGCTGCGCGTGCCCGGCATCACGTGCACGGTGGTCACGCCCGCAGCGCGCGCACGTTCGAAGCTCCTGTCGCTCGGGTCGAGGCTGTCCTGCACGCGCAGGTGCGGCGTCACTTCCTCGCCGTTCTCGGCCAGGTCCTGGCCGCCGCCGGCGCGGAACGCGGCGTCGATCAGGCCGGGCGTGATCGTCTTGCCGGCGCAGTCGACGATGGTGGCGCCGTCCGGCACCGCGAGGTCGGCGCCGCCGATCGCCAGGATCTTGCCGCCGCCGACGACGAGCACGCCGTTCTCGATCGGCGTGCCGCCGCCCGGCAGGATGCGTGCGCCGCGGAACACGGTCGCCTGCGCCTGCGCACACGTGAGGGAAGGCAGGGCGAGAGCGGCGAGACAGAGGAGCAGCGAGCGGGACATCAGCGTTCTCCGGCCACGGTCGCGGCGGCGTTGGACTTCGCGGTCTTCGGTGCGGAGCGCGGCGCCTCGCCGAACAGGCGGTTGCCGTCGACCCAGGTGGCGACGAGCGCGCTCGACAGGTCGAGCGGGTCGCCGCGGAAGACCACGAAGTCGGCGGCGTGGTCCTGGCGCAAGACGCCGACGACCGCTTCCTGGCCGAGCATCGCGGCCGGGGCGCGGGTCAGCGCCTGCAGCGCGCTGCGCCGGTCGAGGCCGTGCCGCACGGCGAGCACCGCGGACAGGCGCACCTGGTCGGCGCGACCGAGGAAGCAGAACGGCACGCCGGCCTCGGCGAGCTTCGCCGGCAGGGCCAGCGTGGTGAGCCGGCTGTCGGCGCGCAGCGGATCGAGCACCAGCGACGCCTTCTGCTGCGCGAGCCGCGGCAGCACCTTTACGGCGTCGCGGGCGCCGACCAGGACCGGCTCGAATCCGAACTCGCGCGCGAGATCGAGGACTGCCTGCAGTTCGGCGAAGTTGTCGGCGTGCACGAACGCGCGGCGCGAACCCTGGAGCACCTGCCGCAGCACCGCGGTGTCGGGGCCGAGCTGCACGCCGGCCTTCGCCGTCGCGAACGCGCTGCGCAGCAGGTCGACGGCGCCCATCAGCGACGTCGGCGGGCGTTCGGGGTTGCGCGCGACCGCCGAGAGCGACAGCACGACGTGCGTCTCCGGCGCGGCCACGACGCCGCCGTTCTTGCCGGGCTTGACCAGCGCGCCGATGCCGGCGGCGACGTTGCGCGGCGACGGCGACAGGCTGGCCGATGTGACGCCACTCGCCGGCAACCTGCCGAGCTCTTCCTGCCACGGGTCGAAGGCCTCGACGGCGCGCAGGTCGGGCGTGAACGCGAGCGCGCCTTCGACGAGGTCGCGTTCGCGGCCGAGCGTGGTCGGCGGCAGCACGAAGCCCGGCACGATCGTCGCGTCGCCGTAGTCGACGACCGTGGCGCGATCCCGCGCTTCGGCCGGGATGTCGCTGCCAACCCACGCGACCTTGCCGTTGCGAACGAGGAAGCTGCCGTCGGTCAGCGTGGTGTCCGGCGCCAGCACGATGGTCTTGCTGCGGACCAGCAGGTCCTGGGCTGGCGCGATGGCGGAGAGCGCGGCGAGCGTGGCCGCGGTGGCGACGTGGATGGCGTTCACTGGACCTCGAACTCGGTGCGGCCCTTGCCGAGCACCAGCAGGGTGCGGCTGTCGGACTGGAACAACGGCCGGTCGGTGACCAACACGTCGGCGAACTTGCCCGGCTGCAGCGAGCCGGTGTCCTTGGCGACGCCGAGGATCTCGGCGGGCGTCAGCGTGATCGCGCGCAGCGCCTGGTCGGCCGGCAGGCCCGCGCCGACTGCTGCGGCGGCGAACAGCGGCAGCATCGAGGCGTGCATCGCGCGGCCGCTGGCGATCGCGAACGGCACGCCCGCGCCGTGCAGCGCGGTCGGCAGGGCCGCGAGGTCGAACGCGTCGTACGGCGGATCGAGGCGGCCGGGCAGGCAGTCGGTCAGCACCACCGACGCACCGGCGGCGGCGATCTCGCTGGCGACGGTTCCCGCACCGTGCGCGAACTCGAGCACGAGGACCGGCAGCTTGTGTTCGCGCTGCAGGCGCAGGGCGGCGCGCAGTTCGTCGGGCCGGTGCGCTTCGACGCGCAGCGGCAGGTCGCCGTCGACTACCTTGCGCAGCGCCTCGCGCTGCGGATCGGGCGGCGGGGCCTTGGGGAACGTCGGGCGCTTGGGCGCTTCGTCCTTCTTCTCTGCCGCGGGCGGCGTCGCAGGGCCCTGGGCGCCGCCGGCGGGCGGGGCGTCGCCCTTCGGCGGATCTTGCTTCGGCGGATCCTGCTTCGGCGGGTCCTGCGCGATCGCTTCGAGCAGCGTCGCGAGGGCCTGCTCGAACTGTTCGTCGCTGACCTCGCTGCTGCCCGGCGCCTTCGGCGGATCGTTCTTGGGCGGGTCGTTCTTCGGCGGTTCGCCGCCGCCACCGCGGTTGCCGCGCGCAGGCCGCGCGCCCGGCGGCCGTGCGCCCTCGGCGGGCGTCGGCGTTTCCCCGGTCTTGTTCGCGTCGGCCGGCTTGTCGCCGCTCGGCGCGCTGGCGTCCTTCTTCTTCTGGTGCCACGCGAGGTAGTCGGCGAACTCCTTCTCGTACTTCTTCAGCGCCTCCTCATGGTCGGTGCGCGCCTTCTGGAACTCGTCGAGTCCCTCGAACAGTGACATCGCGGCCTGCTGCTGCTGTTGGCGCTGCAGGGCGTGCGACGGACCCGGGCCATCGGTCAGCCGGAGACTCAGCGCCGCGCGTTCCTTGCCGGCCCACGGCTCGAAGCCGTCGCGCCGCGGCCGCACGATCGTGCCCTGGCCGCGCACGAACGCCGGCGAACGTACGGCGACGTAGGCGGTGGTGATGCCAGCGGCCGCGAGCGCGTCGCTGCGCGCGTTCTGCGCGCGCAGGTCGTCGGCGAACGACGTGCCGCCGTCCGCACCGCCGTCGGCGCGCAGCGAGCCGTCGGTGTAGGCGTCGGTCAGCGCGTCGACGAGGCCGGGATAGACGTGTCCGGTCGGGAACGACCGCACGGTCGCGTTCTCGGGCACGTCGACTTCGCCCTTCTTGCCGATGGCGACGATGCGCTCGCCGCGGATCACGACGACGCCGTTCTCGATCGCAGCCCCGCTGACCGGATGCACGGTGCCGGCTTCGATCACCAGCGGCGCGCGGCCGCGGCGCGGGCGGTTGGTGCGCTCGGCGGGCTGCGCGGCGGGCGCTTCTGCGGGCGCCTCTTCGGGCGTCGTCGCTGGCGTCGGTGCTGGCGTCGGTGCTGGCGTCGGTGGCGGGGGCGGTTCTTGCGCAGCCAGACCGGACAGCAGGGCGAAGGCCGTGAGGGCGAGTGGCGCTACGGACACAGCTGACGAACGGAGCTTCCGCATGATGCGTTCTCGGCGGGCAGCGGACGACGGGCAGCAGGACGCGTTCGCGGGGGGGGGGCGCGGTCGCGGGGGCCAAGCGTTCTACGGAACCGACCCGCGGCACCGCCAACGGTTTCTCCCGTTCGTTCCGTCACGCTCTCGTATGCGCGCCGCGTCGGCGAAGCAGTGCGGCGTCGATGGCATCGGGATGTTCGCCACGGGGGTGCTTGCGCGCGCTGCGGCGCACCGCAGACTCAGGGCGATGGTCCGGTGCGGCGTCCCGAGGTGCACGCGCTCGTGAGTGTTTCCCACCGTCGCCCTGGACGGCGCTGGCCGATGCTCGGCGCGGCAATGCTGGCCAGCTGCGCGCCGGTCGGCGACCGCGTGTTCTTGCGGCCCGAGGGGGTCGGCAGCGAGCGCGTCTTCAACCCGCTGCACGCGGGGCTGCAGTACGCCCTCGACGGCGCGCAGATCGAGGGTGCCGGCACCGACGGCTACGACGCCAAGATCCAGCTCGTGCTCGACCATCTGCGCGACCCGTTCCGCACCATCGAGAACGGCGACGGCGGCTGGCGCGACTTCGTCAACAGCGAACTGCTGCCGATCGACCCGCAGCAACCCGACGACAGCCTGGCGATCCTGCCGAACTGGTTCCTGCACACGCTTGGCGGCGGGATGCTGCACCGCAAGACCGCGGAGTGGCTCGAGGCGCGCGGCGCGCCGATGCCGTGGCTGCTGGCGGGGGTGTGGTCAATGGCGACCGAGGTGCTCGGCGAAGCGAGCGAGAAGCCGGCGACCGACGACACCGACGAGATCGCCGACGTGTACCTGTACCGCCCGCTCGGCATGTGGCTGCTGCACGACGCGGCGCGCGCGCGTTGGGTGCGCGACGAGTTGGGGATGGTCGACTGGCCGTACCTGGCGATGTGGGACGTCGGCGAGCGCGAGTTCACCAACGTCGGCATGAACTACGCGATGCGGCCGGCGTGGTTCGGCAACGACGACGTGCGGCCGTTCGCGCACATCGGCATCACCAACGTGTTCGGGCTGTCGCACCGCGTCGGCAGTGGTGGGGATCGGCTGTCGTGGGGCGGCGGCGTGGCGACGGTGACCGTGGATCCCGTGGAGCTGCGCTGGAGTGCGGGACTGTTCTGGGATCGCGACGGGGGACTGCTCGCGTCGCTGATCGGCAATGGCGCGGACGGCTATGCGGCGCGCGCCAACGTGTATCCGGGGGCGCTGTTCGCGGCCGACGTGCCGCTCGGCGTGTTTGCCGGGGTGCGCGACGACGGGGAGTTCACGGCCGGGGTGATGTTCGGGCTGCCGGTCGGCGTGGCCTGGTAGGAGGTGCTACCAGGTGCGGAGCTCCCAGTCGGCGCTCTCGGGCAGGCGTTGCTTCGGATCGCTGCGGTAGTCGTCCAAGGAGACCGTGATCTTCGGCGGCGTCGGGATCGAATCGGCGGCGACGAGTTTGGCGCGCACCGCGGCCGCGACGACGGCCGCATGGCCGGCAGTGAGCGCGGTGCGCTGCTGGGCGACATGCGCCCGCAGCCCTGCCTCGTCGGTCCAGCGCAGCCAGGTTCGCGGCATCAGGTCGAAGGTCACGCCTTCAGCGTCCTTGCCGAGGTACGAACGCACCCAGCCGTTCTGCGCGGTCCTGGTCGTGCCTTCGAGGTAGACATCGCATTCCGACGTGTCGGCCGTTCGGCGGATCGCGCGAAACGTCGGGCCATCGTCGAGGGTGTAGCGCGTCGGCAGCGGGAAGCCCCTCGGTGTGGTAGTTCGCGAACAGGAGACGGTGATGCCGACCACAGCATCGAGATCTTCGTCGCCAGCGCCGTCATGGGCGCCGATGTGCAGGACCATCGGCGCCGTCAGCAGCTCGTGCAGGAACACTTCGGCCCGCATTGCTGCGAGCAGGTTGCCGCACGCCCGCCCGGAGTCCCTGCCCGGGCCGAGTTGGCGATACGCAGCGAGCAGCAGGCCCTCGTGATCCTCCGCGTGCGGGGCAGCGAGGGCCACGACGGATTCGGTGGTCCATCTGCGCAGGAACGGTGCCAGCTCCGCGCTCGGCACGCGCGCGTCGTTCTGGATCAGCGCGTCGAGAATCGCGAGCGCCGTTGCCGTCCCTGCGTCGTCGATCCGGTGCGAGATCGTCGCGAGCCGCTTGCGCAGTTCGGGCACGGCCTTGGTGAGGCGGAACTCGGCCGCGGCGTATGCGCCCCACGCTGCGGTCGCCAGGTCCTCGGCCTGCAGCTTGGCGATTGCGTCCTCGGTCAGTCGTGCGCGCGTCGCCGCGAACTCGGCCCGCGGCGTCGGTTCCTGGCTGGTCGATGGCCCCGTGGCCAATACCAGGGAGGCGACGATGTTGGCGAGCAGGGTTCGGCCGCGACGGGTGCCCGAGGTCATTCGACGATTCTATGCGACGGGTCGGCGACCGCGGTTCGTTCCGCCTTCACAGTCCGAGTCGCACGCGCAGCGCGTTGCTCGTCACCAGCCCGACCACGTTCGTCGTCGGATCCAGCACGAAACCCTGCTGGTAGACCTCGGCGCCGATCAGCCCCGAGTTGTTCGGCAGGATGATCGTCGAGGACAGGACGCCACCGACCGCGGCGCCGGACTGCAGGACGTCGGGCGCGACGTATCCCTGGCAGCCCGCCCCGCCGAGCGGCTCCATGTTGAAGGGCAACGGCAGCGCGCCGTAGGAGGTGTAGGAGAAGCCCGTCGCGACCACTGCGAGCCCCGGGCTCGCAGGCACGTTCGTCAGCGCCACGTCGAAGTTCGACTGGAGGACCGGCGGCGTCGTCGGCCGCAGCACCGGGATTCCGGCCGTGCCCTGGCAGCCGATGCCGAACGGCTTCGCCTCGGCGTCGATCACCGACCAGTTGATCACTTCGACCTCGGCGAGGAACAGCGGCGACGAGAACGAGTTTCGCGACACCCGCACACGGTCGATGTAGGGATTCGTCGCCGTGCCCGGCGTGGCGATGAACGGCCCGGTGAGCGGCGGGTTGTCCGCGAACCACTGCCCCACGGCCGTCGCCCCGTCGTAGGCGGTCACGTAGTACGGATACGCGGGCTGCCACGTGCACGGCCAGATCCGGATCTCGTCGTAGCGCCGCCGCGGCAGCGTCACTTGCCACCAGTCGGAGTAACTGGCGCCGTTGACGCTCGACTGCGCCGACGAACCGTTCGCCAGGTTGCCGTCGGTGTTGCCGTCGATCGCGTTGGCGGCGCCGTAGCCGCTGGTGCCCGTGATCTGCGTTGCCGTGCCGTAGATCGCATGGTTGACCGGGGTGTTCGGCGCGATCTGCAGCACTTCGACTTCGGCGAGCAGCAGCGGCTCGTTGGCGACGTTCGGCCGGCTGATGCGCACGACATTGCCGGTGACCCCGCCGGGCGGCAGCAGCAGGCGGATCGCCTTGCCGCGCGGTGGATAGGCGAGCCCCGTGGCGACGAACTGGCTCCAGACGACGGCGGCCCCCGACTTCAGTTCGACCAGCAGGTCGCGCGTGGTCACCGGATTGGTGTCGCTGCGCGGGTGGATCACGATCTCGTGTACGAGGCCAGGTGCTGCGAATGCCACCTGCCACCACGGGGCCGCCATCGACGCGGTGTAGCTGCACGAACCGTCGGCCCAGATGCCGTTGCGGTTGCCGTCGATCGCCTTGCCGGCGACGGCCAGCGGCCAGGCGGGATTGTCGGCGCTCTGCGTGGCGGTGCCGGTCAGCGCATGGTTCGTGTTCTGGCCGATCTGGGCAGCGGCCGGGACGATGGCGAGGAGAACGCCGAAGGGAACGGGAAGGAGGCGCGGGGATCGCATGATGGGCTCGTGGGAACAGCGGCCGTGCTGCCGCCACCGAGACAGCGAGAGCGTGGTGCCGTCTGCTGCCGCGACTTGCCGGATCTCGCGCGGGTCGGGGCGCCGGCTCCGGCGGGACAGCCCCTGCGTCAGCGAGTTGCGTAACCCGGCAGCAACTCGGCCAGGTGGGTGCGAAGTGCTGTGCGCTGCGCGGTCGAGAGGTGCACGCCGCCGGGAACCCGCCCACGATCGCAGATCACCCGCAGTCGTGCGATCACGCGTTCGCGCAGCAGCTCGGGCAGCGCCGCGAACGCCGGCGAATGCACCATCGGCGACATCGGCAGCGTGAACGTGCGGTCGCTCAGATCGAGCCGGCCGAGTGCTTGGCCATTCGCATCACGCGGCCACAATGCCGCGAACGCCTCGGCGAACGCCGCGTCGGGCGCCGCGTTCGCTTCGCCGAGCGACGGCTCCTCCGCCAGCAGCAGGGCCGCCGCGATCTCGCGCGCGAGCGAGTCGAGCAGACGCACGGTCGCCGGGCGCGGCCCCTCTTCGTCCAACACTTCGTTGATCCCGGCATCGCGGGCCGCCGCGACGCGCACGCGGATCGACGCGCGGACCAGCAGGTTGTGGACCGTCACCTGCTGCTCCAGGGCCAGCAGGGCGCCGATGTCGCTGGTCGCGACTGGATAGGCGCTGGCATCGAACTCGTCGACGAACGCATGCAGATCGTTCGCTTGCCGGCCCTGCACGCGCCAGACCCCACGTTCGTCGCGGGTGCCGGGGCCATTGCCGCGGTGCGCGCCGTGGAACGCGCCCGTGACGATCCAGCCGCCCCAACGTTCGGCGAGCGGCGTGCTCGTGATCACCGCGGTCTCGCCCGCGCTGGCGACCGGATCGCCCGTGCCGTCGGCGAACACCGAACGCAGCAGGAGGCCCGGCTCGTCGTCGGTGCGCGCGCTGGCGTGGCACGACAGGCAGCTGTCGTCGCGTTCGAAACGCGCGGGCACGGCGGCATCCTGGGCCAGCCGGTAGAACGCGAAGCCGAGTCGCGGATCCCCGGCGGCCACTTCGATCGCCGCGGCACCAGGCACCCAACCGACGTAGACGTCCGGGCCGAAGTAGAGCGCGCGCGGATTGCGGAGCGAGATGCGATGCCGCTGCAGGCTCGTCTTGCTGAACACGAGCGTCTGGCTGCTGGCCGGCACGCCGAGTGCTTGCAGCAACGGCACGAGCCGCCCCGACGTGCCCACGGGCGCGAGGTCGAGTTCGCCGGCGGCGATGCGGGCATCGAGGCGCGTGATCGCGTTCTCGTCCTTGGTCGCGGAGTAGCGCACCGGCGCCTGCTGGTGCTGGCCCTGGGCGCGCGCCGGCGCCAGCAAGCCGCCGACGGCCACCATCACGAGGGACTGCAGGACCACGTGCACGCCCGAGCATCGTGAACGAACGCGCCCGAGCCGCAAGTCGTGGGTCGGGGCACGTCGGGCCGGGAACGGGAGAGCCCTCGAATTTCGCCGACTTCGCCGTCGCGCGCTCGCCCAGTGGGGCTGGCCGCGGATTGCCTCGGGACGAGCCGCGGCGATGGGCGATGTGGGCATCGTCGCGCCCGTTTCGTAACTGGCCCATGCCCGTGCCTCCGACCATCGACAGCAAAGCCCAGGCCGTCACCGTCGCCCGTCGCGATGGGCAGTTGGCCGTGATCGCGACGCGCCGCGTTAATGCCGGTGCTGCCGTGCTCACGATCGACGGGCCGGTGGTCGCCGTGCCGACGCGCTACACCGTGCAAGTCGGCGAACGCGAGCATGTCGATGCCGAGGCGCGCGCCGACGGCAGCCACCCGATCTGGCGCTTCCTCAACCACGCCTGCGAGCCCAACACCCGCCTCGTGGGCCGCACGCTGGTCGCCCGGTCCGACATCGAGGTCGGCGACGAAGTGACCTTCGACTACGACACGACGGAGTGGGACATGGCGGCCCCGTTCCCGTGCCGTTGCGGCGCCGCGTCGTGCCGCGTCGTGATCCGCGGCTACCGCCACCTGACGGCGGCCCAGCGCGAGCAGCTCGTCGACGCAGCACCGCACCTGCGGCAGGCCGCGGCTCGTTCGCACTGACGGGCCTCGGCAGTTGGCCGTCGCTCGCGCCCGGCCGGTGGTGCTCGCCGCGGGCAGCAAGGCCGGCGGCACTCCGCCTGCCACGAGCGTTCGCGGTGCCGTGGCCCTGGAAAGTTGAAAGTCTACCTTTCATATTTCACTGGATGCTGCGCCGTCGTGGTCAGGCCACCGTCCAGGAGCTGCTGCAGGACTTCCCAGCGGTCGCGCTGCTCGGCAGCCGTCAGGTGGGCAAGACCACTCTCGCCAAGGACATCGTCGGCGATCTCGGCGATGGCGCCGTCTACCTCGACCTCGAGCTGCCTTCGGACCTGGCCCGTCTGGGTGATGCCGAGGCCTACCTCGGGCGCCACGCGAAGCGACTCGTCGTGCTGGACGAAGTGCAGCGACGTCCCGACCTGTTTCCGATCCTTCGCGGGCTGATCGATCGCGATCGCCGGCCGGGGCGATACCTGATCCTCGGTTCCGCCTCTCCCGACCTGCTGCACCAGTCTGCCGAGACGCTCGCCGGACGGATCGTGTTCGTCGAGCTCACGCCGGTGACCGCCGTGGAGTTGGCCCAGAACGCACCGAAGATCCCCTGGCGCCGGCTCTGGGAGCGCGGCGGCTACCCCGACAGTCTGCTGGCGCGCACCTTGGCGCTGTCCGCGACCTGGCGCGACGCATTCGTGCGCACCTACCTGGAGCGCGACCTGCCGGCGCTGGGCATCCGGGTGCCCGGCACGCAACTGCGGCGGTTCTGGCAGATGCTCGCGCACTGGCACGGCGAGGTCTGGAACGCCAGCGCCTTCGCCCGCAACTTCGACGTCAGTGCGCCGACCGTGCGGCACTACCTGGACATCCTGTCCGACACGTTCGTGGTGCGGCAGCTGCAGCCGCTGCACACGAACCTGAAGAAGCGCCTGGTCAAGGCGCCGAAGGTCTACGTGCGGGACGCGGGGCTGTTGCACACCTTGCTCGGCATCGAGGATCTCGAAGCGCTGCACGGCCACCCGAAACTCGGCGCATCGTTCGAGGGCTTCGTCGTCGAGCAGATCCTGGCGACGCTGCCGGAAGGAGTCGACGCGACGTTCTACCGGACGCACACGGGCGACGAACTGGACCTCGTGCTCACGCGGTCGGTGCGACGCCGCATCGCCATCGAGATCAAGTTGTCGAGCGCTCCCACGCTCGGCGCTGGGATGCCGCGGGCGATGCAGGATGTGGGCGCCTCGCGCGGCTTCGTCGTGGTGCCCGATGGGGAGCGGTTCCCGCTGAGCAAGACGGTGGAGGCCATCGCTCTCGGCGAGTTCGTCGATGCGCTCGCCGGACTCGTCTGAAACGACTCCGCGCGGGTCGCACCCATCGGTGAGGGTCGGGCAACGCTCGCGAGCGTCGTTGGCGTTGGCGGCTGCGAGCCATCGACGGGCGCCCGAGGGATCCGTAGGGTCGCCGCGATGCGCAGCGTGGCTGTCCGTCGTCCTCCCGTCCTGGTTGCCGTCGTGCTGGCCACGCTGGCGAGCTGTCGCAGTGCGGCGAACGGTGCTGGTCACGACGACCTGACGGCAGCCCTCGGCGCGCTCGAACGTGGCGGGCGGCTTGGCGTCGCGGTGCTCGACACCGGCGACGGCACGGTGCGTGGGCATCGGCTCGACGAACGCTTCGCGATGTGTTCGACGTTCAAGCTCGTGCTCGCGGCGATGGTCCTCGACCGCGCCGCCGCCGGAGGCCGCGGCCTCGATGCGCGGCTGTCCGTGCAGGCCAGCGATCTGGTCGCGCACGCGCCGGTCGCCAAGGCGGCGGTCGAGGCGGCGGCGGCGCGAGGTGCTGCCGTGGGGGAGCTGACGCTCGCCGAACTCGCCGAGGCGGCGCAGACCACGAGCGACAACGCCGCCGCGAACCTGCTGCTGCGCGACTTCGGCGGGCCCGCGGCGTTCACCATGTTCTGCCGCGCGCACGGCGACGCCTCGACGCGTCTCGATCGCTACGAACCGGAGATGAACGACGTGCGACCTGGCGACGTGCGCGACACGACGACGCCACGCGCGATGGCGCGCCTGCTCGCGCAGCTGTTCGGCGGCGGCCTCGCGCCCGCAGCGCGGCAGACGCTGCGGTCTTGGATGATCGCGACCCGGACCGGGGCGGCGCGCGTTCGTGCTGGACTGCCGAGTGGCTGGGTCGCCGGCGACAAGACGGGCACGGGCGGCGGGGACGGGGTCACCGTGAAGTGCAACGACGTGGTCTGGATCGAACCGCCCGGCCGGGCGCCGCTCGTCGTCGCCGTCTACTACGACACCGGGGTCGCCGGCGAATGGCCGAGCGATGCGGACGAGGCGGTCCTGGCCGAGGTCGGGCGCATCGTGGCGGGGGCGCGCTGACATTCGAGCAGCCCAAGGGGCGCCGGTGCTGAGACGAACACCGTGGTTGGGAGTAGCCTCTCCCGTTCTGCGCCTGCGTTCGCGCCGGAGTCGGCCGCGACGTTCGGGCGGACCAGCCTCGGATCCCATCAAGAACGGGACAACATGCAGCTGCTTCGACTCACTGGTTCACGATCGGCGATGTCGGCTCCGGGCTTGGCGCGCGCCAGCATCCTCCTGCTGATCCTGGCGGGCAGCGCGTCCGCTCAGGAGTGGCGCCTCCAGCCGGCCACGGGACCCGCTGCTCGCCAGCTCGGTCGGCTCGCCTACGACCTGCAACGCGCCGAACTCGTGCTGTTCGGTGGCAACGACCTGGCCAACAACCAGCTCGGCGACACCTGGCGATGGAACGGCGCGGCCTGGAGTCAGGCCACCCCGTCCAAAACGCCGCCGCCGTTGGTCGGCCACGACCTGTGCCACGATCCGGTGCGTGGCGTCAGCGTGCTGTTCGGCGGCACCAACGCCGCAGCCGGCCTCAGCAACCAGACCTGGGAGTGGAACGGCAGCGATTGGCAGCAGCGCGCTCCGGCCGGCGCGCCGAGCCCGCGCGTGTCCCTGGCCATGGCCTACGACGCCCGGCGCGGCGTCATCGTGCTGTTCGGGGGCTTCGCAGCAGCAGGCGCACTCGCCGACACCTGGGAGTACGACGGGGCGGACTGGAAGCAGCGCACGCCAACGACGGTGCCGCCGGCTCGGGCGCGTCACGCGCTGGCGTTCGACGCAGCACGATCGACGATCGTGATGTTCGGCGGCGGCGTGCCCGCTCTGCTCGGCGACACGTGGGAGTACGACGGAGTCGACTGGCGGCCGGTGGTGACGGCCAGCGCGCCACCGCCTCAGTTCGGCCATCGCCTGGTCCACGACCCGGTCCGCGGTGCGACCGTGTTGGTCGGCGGCTACGTACCGACCACCGGCATGGCCTCCGGCACCTGGGAACTCAGCAATGGCGAATGGCACGAGTTCCGTCAGGCCGGCGCCGCGGGCGGCGGTGCGACCAGCGTTGCTGCTGCCTTCGATACGTCCCGATCGCTCGTGGTCACCTTCGGCGGCCTGGTGACGACCGCCATCGACGAGACCTGGGAGTTCGGCGGTGCTGCGCCTTCGTTCACCCGGTTCGGGGCTGGGTGCATCGGCACCGCCGGCGTGCTCGGGCTCGACGCGATGTCCCGGCCAGCCCTGGGCATGACGTGGGTGCTCGAAGTGAACGGCGTGTCGTCCGGCGTCGGCGCGCTCGCCGCGAGCTTCGCCGGTGCACCAGCCACCGTGCTGCCGGGAACCGCCTGCACGCTCTTCGTGGCGACTCCCGCCGCGGTGTTGACGAGCATGGCGATGCAGGGCGTGTCGAACTTTGCGATCGGCATTCCGAACAGTCCTTCCCTGGCCGGGGCGCAGTTCTTCTTCCAGGGGGCCGCGCTCGATGGGATCAACCAATTCGGCCTCGTGACCAGCAACGCGGTGCGCGCGGTTCTCTACTAGGACGCCGCTGGCACGTGCGGCGGCACGTCGCCCCGGCTGTTCCGGCTGGATGTCGACGCGAGCCTCGATGAGTGTCTGGTGCAGGTCCTTCCCTCAGGCTCGTCCGTTGCTGTTCGAGCCGGACCACTTGCTGTCGATGGGTGACCGCGGTCACGCGTGGTCAACGCTTCGGCCATCATCATCACTCCGCCTTGCTTGGGTCGTAGCGCGCCAGCCATGCATCTATCGGAAACCAGGTCCCTCCATGCTCCTTGTCCCACGCGATCCACCCGGCGCAGGCAGCGGACAACCTGCGCAACTCGGCAACATCTTGCTCGGTGAGGTCCATCCGGCCGTAGCGCCGCGGTCCCTCCACCACGGCACGCCAGAGCGAGTGCTCGAGATCCTGCATCCAGCCCGCACAATAGGCTTCCTCAGAGATGTCAGACATCCTCGCTGCAAGCGCGCTCTGCTTGGAATCGAGACCTTCCATGGCTTTCGGCCCAAGGTTCTGTTGGGCGGCGATGCTACCTGATCCTCCACTCCGGATGCAGGCACCCAAGGCTGCGAGCGCGATCAAGATCCTCCATCGCACATCGGTAGTCAGCCCCCGCTCGGTTTGCACAGGCGCTGTTCGGAACTACGTCCAGCGAGACTCGTCCAGCGATCCAGGTGGCAGCCGTCGCTCCGCTTCGGCGATCACGAGCTTGAGCAGCGCGACTGGCAGCCGGCCTCCGGATGTCTGGACCGTGAACGACTGGTCCTTGTCGCTGAAGAAGACCTCAACCAGAACCTGCGTGCCGTCGCTCTCCGGCGTGCACTCCAAGAACACGCCGTCACGCTCGACGTCCGACCCCACAACGAGCCAGTAGTTCCGACCTTCGATACGAACGGCGCTCACGACCTTGGTTCCGCCCAACGTCTTTGACCATCAGCCGCGATTGCCAGCTTGGGGGCGATCGTCGGCTGCTGCGCCTGGATGCTGATAAGGCCCCCTGAGCACCTACTCACCGTGAGTAGGCTCAGCTTG